>Ga0208641_1000024_pt1 | contig 123933 bp, 117 predicted proteins | sample ETN02SmetaG_2_FD_185789 | JGI IMG/M metagenome (GOLD analysis project Ga0208641, IMG submission 185789) | Marine microbial and viral communities from oxygen minimum zone, Eastern Pacific Ocean - ETNP2014F10-02SV253 (SPAdes) (version 2) | ecosystem: Environmental > Aquatic > Marine > Oceanic ... | reverse complement strand
GATCTCGATTTTCCTTTTTTTTGTTTGTCCAAAAGTTTTCTTTTTCTGTCTCGTGCGCCGCCTCCATGAATTTTGCTAAGCACATCTTTTCTAAATCCTTTGATAGTTTCGCGTGCTATTATTTTGCCACCAATAGCAGCTTGGATAGGAATTTGAAAATTATGTCTTGGAATTAGTTTTTTTAATTTTTCACAAACCAACCTTCCTTGAGCATGAGCAAAATCTTTATGAATAATCATTGATAGGGAATCAACAAGTTCAGCATTTACTAAAATTCCCATCTTAACCAAATTGCCTTCTTTATAATCTGTAATTTCATAATCGAAGCTAGCATAACCGCTTGAAATAGATTTAAGACGATCGTAAAAATCGAAAACAACCTCATTTAAAGGTAATTCATAAATTAATACTGCGCGATTACCTGAGTAAGTTATATTATTTTGTTTTCCCCTTTTGTCTTGACAAATTTTTATAATTGCTCCCAGGTAATCATCTGGCGTAATAATTGTAGCTTTAATCCAAGGTTCTTCAATAGATGCAATTTGAGTTGGATTAGGCATGTCTGTCGGATTTTGCAACTCTGCGATGGAGCCATCTATTTTATTTAATTTGTATATTACTCCCGGAGTTGTAGTAATTAAATTAACATCAAATTCTCTTTCTAATCTTTGAGTTATAATTTCCAGGTGAAGCAATCCTAAAAACCCACATCTGAAACCGAGGCCAAGTGCACTTGAAGATTCTGGTTCGTAAGAAAAACTTGAATCGTTTAACTTCAATTTTGCCAATCCATCTTTCAATTTTTGATATTCTGAATTATCAACAGGAAATATGCCACAAAATACAACAGGCTTACTTGGTTTAAATCCCGACAAAGGTCTGTCTATGGGATCAGATGGATCACATATTGTATCGCCTACTTTTGTGTCAGACAAATTTTTTATTCCAGTAATGATAAAACCAATGTCCCCAGATGAAATCTTATCAACATTTTTTGGTTTGGGTGTAAATACACCGACTTTTTCTACAATATATTTGTTGTTATTTGACATCATTTTAACTTGCATTCCTCTTTCTAAACTTCCGTCAATTACCCTAACCAAAATAACAACTCCTAAATAACTATCATACCAACTATCTACTAGTAGTGATTTTAATGGACCTTTGATATTTCCTTTGGGAGAAGGCAAAATTTTAATTATTGATTCTAAAATCTCTTCAACTCCTTCACCGGTTTTACCTGAACAATTAATCGAATATTTAGTATCAATTCCAATTACATCTTCTATTTGTTTTTTAACTTTTTCCGTATCTGAGGCCGGCAAATCAATTTTGTTTAAAATTGGTATAATTTCATGATTGTTGTTTAGAGCTTGATAAACATTTGCTAAAGTTTGAGCTTCTACGCCTTGTGAACTATCAACAATTAAGATTGATCCCTCACATGCAGATAATGATCTGCTCACTTCATAACTAAAATCTACATGGCCTGGAGTGTCAATAATATTTAAAACATAGTCTTTTCCATCTTTAGCCTTATAATTTAAACGTACAGTTTGAGCCTTTATAGTAATTCCTCTTTCTCTCTCAATATCCATTGAATCAAGAACTTGCTCTTTCATTTCTCTATCAGTTAGACCTCCGCATTTATGTATCAATCTATCTGCTAAAGTAGACTTGCCATGATCGATGTGCGCAATTATTGAAAAATTGCGAATAGCTTCATTCGTTGACATTAGGATCTTAGTGTTGCGCCTGTTGTTTCTTGGACTGTTGATATAATTTTCGTACTTATTTGATCGATATCTTTCTCACTCAAAGTTTTGTCTTTAGGTTCTAAAGTTACATTAAAAGCAATAGATTTTTTTCCAGAAATAATATTACTACCTTGATAAACATCAAAAATTTTTACATCTTTAATTAATTCTTTATCAATTTTTTTAACCAAACCAATGATTTCACCAGAGCTATATTTTTCATCAATAACAAAAGCAAAATCTCTAATTACTTTTTGGTAGTCAGAAACAATAAATTGAGGTTTTGTTTCTCTTATTTTCTTTCTTGACTCGGGTATATTGTCCAAAAAGATTTCAAAACCTAAAACGTTATCAGTTCTTAGATCTAACTTTTTAATAATAGATGGATGAATTTCCCCGAAATATGCTAGTTCCGGACCGTTAGATAAACCCAATGATATGAGACCAGATCTTCCTGGATGATACCATTTTTTTGTTTTATTGCTCACTATTATCTTAGAACTATCAATACCAACTTCATTTAAAGTTCTTAGAGCATCATTTTTTATATCAAAAACATCAAAATTTCTTTCTTTTTCTATCCAGTTTTTTCTGGAATATTTTCCTGTTTTAATTGCACCAATCATTGCTAATTGTTCTCCAGGCTTGCTACCTTTAAAAACTGGTCCTATTTCAAACAACATTAAATCCTCAAAATTTCTATGAATATTTTTTTTAGCACTAATAATTAAATTTGAATAAAGAGATGATCTTAGAACATCTAAATCAGAAGAAATTGGATTAGATAATTTAATTTCACTTTTTAATTCTGAAAACAAAGTATCTGTTTTTGAATCTGTAAATGACCAGGTAATCGCTTCGGTATAACCCTTTGAAGCTACTGATCTTTGGGCAAAATGAAAAAGCTTTTGTCTATAATTCAAGGTGTCTTTAATATTTTCTTTTTCTGGGTCTATTAAAGGCACTTTGTTGTAACCTTTAATTCTTGTTAACTCCTCTATAAGATCTATGTCTTCCTTAATATCTGATCTCCAGGTAGGTGGCAAAACCTTCATTTTTTTTCCACTCATTCTTAAAGAACATCCTAACGAGGATAAAATTTTTTTGATTTCTGTGTTTGTAATTGAAAATCCAATAACTTTTGAAAACTTTTCAGGTTCTAAATCGATTACTTTTCTTTCATCTTTTATTCTTCCTGCAATTGAAAGCTTGCTTGCCTTGCCGCCGCACATGTCCAGTATCATGCACATTCCTAGTTCTAAACCTAGTTTTATAGAATCAGGATCTATGCCTCTTTCAAACCTATATTTCGCATCAGTATCAATATTTAATACTTTGGCAGTTTTTCTGATTGGTGATGGAAAAAAGTATGCAGATTCCAATAATACATTTTTTGTAGAAAATTCTGTGCCGGATCTAGTTCCTCCAATAATTCCCCCAAGACCTAAAACACCCGATTTGTCACTTATTGTGCACATATTGTTTTGAAGTACATATTTTTTGTTATCTAAAGCTTCAAAAGACTCTCCTTTTTTTGAGTTTCTAACAATAATTTCTTGATCAATCTTATCAGCATCATAAGCATGCAAAGGTCTATTTAAATCAAACATTACATAATTGGTTACATCTACAATTGCAGAAATAGGTTTTAGGCCTAAAGATGTAATTCTTTTTTTAAGCCAATCTGGACTTTCTTTATTTTGAACATTTTTAATATATACGCTTCCAAAAACACCACAGCCCTGACCTTTTTCTTTTTTTATTGAAACTTTAATTGGGTTTTTGAATTTTTGATTTATTTTAATTGAAGGTTGTTTTTTTAACTGACCTAAACCAGAGGATGCCAAATCTCTGGCAATACCTCGAACACCCAAACAGTCAGGTCTATTCGGAGTAATAGCAATATCCATGGTTTTTTCCCCAGTGTTTTTAAAATATTTTTCGCCGATATTTTTTTCTTTTTTATTTAATTCAACAATTCCTTCTTTATCTGAAGATTCTTCAAGTTCGTAGCCCGAGCAAAGCATTCCATAAGATTCTATTTCTCTTATTTTAGCTATTTTCAATTTCATATTGGTTTTTGGAATAACTGTACCAGGAGGAGCATAGACCGCGAAAAGCCCATCTCTAGCATTTTGAGCTCCACAAACAACTTTGACTAAGTTTCCAGAACCTATATCAACATCACAAAGCTTTAGTTTGTCTGCATTAGGATGTTTTTGAGATTTTACTATTTTACAAACAATAAAATTATCTAAATTATCATTTGATGATTTTATATTTTCTACCTCCAGCCCAATTTCAGTTAAACGTTCTGCTACTTGATTTAAGTTTGCTTTAGTAGTTAGATGATTTTTTAGCCATGATAATGAAGTGATCATCTGCTTAAACCTCTATAATTTGTTGGAACATCAAGTGGATCAAATCCGTAAAACTTCAACCATCTAATATCACTTTCAAAAAAAGCTCTAAGATCATTGATTCCATATTTCAACATAGCCAATCGATCAATTCCTACACCGAAAGCATACCCTTGGTACTGTTTTGAATTTACTTTTGCGTTTTTTAGGACGTTGGGATGTACCATTCCACAACCAAGTATTTCTAACCACCTGTCACCTTCGCCAATTTTAATTTTTCCATCTTGAATTTTATATCCAATATCTACTTCTGCTGAAGGCTCAGTAAAAGGAAAATGGCTAGGTCTAAACCTTATCTTTACTTTTTCAACTTCAAAAAACTTCTTAACAAAATAGTATAAGCAGCCTTTAAGATGGCCCATATTAACGTTTTTATTTATATGTAAACCCTCCAATTGATGAAACATGGGTGAGTGTGTTTGATCACTATCGTGTCTATAGGTTCTTCCAGGAGCAATTATTTTAAATGGTGGCTTACCTTTTAACATCGTTCTAATTTGAACCGGAGATGTATGAGTCCGTAAAAGCAAATCTTTGGAATATTCAAGATAGAAAGTATCATGCATATCTTTTGCTGGATGATCCTCGGGTGTATTGAGTGCAGAAAAATTATAATATTCGTTTTCTACGTCGGGTCCTTCCTCAACGGAAAAACCAATTTCTGAAAAAATGGAAGTCACTTCATCTATAACTTGTGAAACTGGATGAATTTTTCCAGCAAAATAGGTTCTTCCTGGTAAAGTTATATCTATTTTTTCATTTTTCAGTTTTTTATTTATTTCTGAATGATCAAAATCAGTAAGTTTTTTTTCAAGAATTTCTATCAATTTTGATTTCAAAGAATTAAGTCTTGAAGCGTATTCTTTTCTTTCGTTTTGACCTAGACTTCCAATTTTTTTAAAAAGCTCTGTAATAATTCCCTTTTTGCCAAAAATTTCACTTTTAATTATATCGTAGGTATTACGATTTTTCGCGTTTTCTATTTTATTTAATATTTCTGATTCAATTTGATTTAAATTCTTCATATCAAAACTTTTTTATGATTCTCTGCTTTGACAAAGATAATAGAAATGTATCCCTTAGTTAAGGGAGGATTGCACTTTTTTTACAATAGATTTAAATACTTCTGGGTTATTATAAGCAATATAAGCCAATACTTTCCTATCTAGCTTAATTCCTGACTTATTTAGTCCATTTATAAACTTAGAGTAGGTTATACCTTCGGCTCTAACACCAGCATTTATTCTCTGTATCCATAATGATCTAAATTCTCTTTTTTTCGCTCTTCTATCTCTATACGCATATTGCATCGCCTTTTCTAAGGCCTGTTTTGCAACGCGAATTGTGTTTTTTCTTCTGCCGTATTGACCTTTAACTTGTTTTAAAATCTTTTTATGCCTAGCGTGACTTGTGACTCCTCTTTTTGTTCTTGCCATTTTAACCTCGCAAACTGTAAGGCATATATGATTTAACAATTTTCGAATCTTGTTTAGTCATAATTGTTGTGCCTCTCTGCTTTCTTATTTGTGAATTTGTCCTTTTGATCATGCCATGCCTTTTTCCCGCCTGAGGCATCTTTACTTTACCTTTTGCAGTTAATCTAAATCTTTTTTTTGCTGAACTTTTAGTTTTTAATTTTGGCATAAAATGAACGCAGTTTATACAAATTTTATATTTAGTTTACAATAAAATTATAGAGGTTGGATTATCGTTATAATCTGCCTTCCTTCGAACTTTGGCTCAATCTCAACTTTTCCAACGCCCGTCATGTCATTAATAATTCGATCTATTAATTCTTTGCCCAGATGTGAATGTTGCATTTCCCTTCCCTTAAATTGTATTGTGAATTTAACTTTATCTCCTTTTTCCAAAAATCTTTTTGCGTTTTTAAGTTTAAAATTATAATCATGAATTTCGGTAACTGGTCTGAGTTTAATTTCTTTTAAATTAACAACTTTCTGTTTTTTCTTAGATTTGCTTACTTTTTTTTGTAAATCGTATCTATATTTTCCAAAGTCAGTTATCCTACAAACTGGAGGATTGGCATTTGGAGAAATTTCGATTAAATCCAGTCCTTCCTGTTGTGCCATCTCCACCGCTTTTCTGGTTGGTAATGTACCTAGATTTTTCTTATCGCTACTTATAACTTGAACCTCTAATGCGCGGATTCTGTTGTTTATCCGGGGACCTTTTGGTTTAGTTCTTCTCTTGAAATAATGTTGTTTTGGAAATGGCACTTAGTTTATAGAAATTTCATTTTTTGATATATTTTTTTAATTGCCTTATCAAGTGGTAGAGTTTCTTGTTGTTCAGATCCTAATCTCCTTATTGTAATACTGTTTTCATCAAACTCTTTTTTTCCACATATCAGTAACAACGGTACTTTTGATAACGAATGTTCTCTAATTTTATAATTTATCTTTTGATTTTTTAAATCCATTTCGGTGTTTATACCTACTTTCATAAATTCTTCAAATATCTTTTTTGCATAATTGTCATATTCAGATGTAATTGGAAGAACAATTGCCTTTAAAGGAGCTAACCAAAAAGGTAATTTTCCTGCATAATGTTCAATTAAAATCCCTATGAATCTTTCTAAGGATCCAAATAACGCTCTATGTAACATTACGGGAATCTTTTTTGATCCAGTGTTATCAATATATGACGCGCCAAGTCTTGAAGGAAGATTTAAATCTACTTGTAATGTTCCACACTGCCAATCACGATCAATAGAATCTCTTAGAATAAAATCTATTTTGGGACCGTAAAATGCACCTTCTCCCTTATTGATTTCATATTTTAATTTCGATTGTTTTATTGCTTCTAATAACGCAGATTCTGCTTTATCCCAAATTTTATCATCACCTACTCTTTTTTTTGGTCTGTCAGAAAATTGTAGTAATACATTTTCAAAACCTAGGTCCTTATAAATCTCTAATATCAAATTCGTTACGCTTAAACATTCATTTGTAATTTGATCTTCTGTACAAAAAATGTGAGCATCATCTTGCGTAAAGGCTCTAACTCTTAACAATCCATGTAGAGCTCCTGACGGTTCGTATCTGTGAACTTTTCCAAATTCGGAAAGTTTAAGGGGAAGATCTCTATAACTTTTAAGTCCTTGATTAAATACTTGCACACATCCTGGGCAATTCATTGGTTTAATCGCAAAAATTTTTTCATCGGGAGTTTCAGAAGTAAACATATGTTCACCAAATTTTTCCCAATGACCAGACTGTTCCCATAGAGTTTTATCCAGCATTTCTGGAGTATTAATTTCTTTATAACCTGCTTTTCTTTGTTTTAATCTCATGTAATCAATAAGATTTTGAAATAGGGTCCACCCTTTATGATGCCAAAACACTGCTCCAGGACTTTCTTCTCTAAAATGAAATAAATCCATCTCTTTGCCTAATTTTCTATGATCTCTTTTTTCAGCTTCTGCTATTTTTAAAAGATATTCATCAAGTTCTTTTTTGTTCGACCAGCAAGTTCCGTATATTCTTTGTAACATTTCATTATTTGAATCACCCCTCCAGTATGCCCCTGACACTTTTGTAAGTTTAAAGGCCTTACCAATCTTTCCTGTAGAAGATAGGTGCGGGCCCTTACACAAGTCATGCCATTTACCATGATGATAAATAGAAACTTCTTCGTTTTTGGGAATATCTTCTACTATTTTGGCTTTGTAATGTTCGCCTATTCTTTTGAAATGGTCGATTGCTTCATCTCTTTTCCACACCTCTCTTTTTGTTGGTTCGTCACGATCAACTATTTCTCCCATTTTATTTTCTATTTTCTTAAGATCGTCGTTTGTGAATGGTTCTTTTCTAGAAAAATCATAATAAAAACCATTTTCGATGACCGGACCAATCGTTACTTGAGTTTTTGGAAATAATTCCTGTACTGCCATTGCTAAAATATGGGCTGCATCATGCCTAACTACTTCAAGTCCTTCTTTATCCCTAAAAGTAATTATCTTAACCTGGGCATTTTTATCGATAGAAAAACTTAAATCCTTGAGCTCTCCGTTAACACTCATAATACAGGCTTCTTTAGCCAATGTTTTACTAATTTTTTTTGCTATTTCAAAACCATCAATATATTTAATAAACGGAATTTTATTACCATTTGGTAATTTAATATCTGGCATATCTTAGGATAGCTCTATCAATTTTTTATATTCAGCAAAGGTAGTACTACACATTTTATTAACATCAAATTTTTTTAATACATTTTTTCTACCTTCCAATCCGATAGATTTCAACGAATTATAATCTTTTTGCATAACCATAAGTATGGTATTGGCCAAATTATTTACATCACCTCTTTTAAATAAAAAACCTGTTTTGTCTTTAATTATCGTCTCTGTTGAGCCTCCTATATCGCTTGCAATGATTGGAACTTCCATTGATTGAGCTTCAACAGCAACGCGCCCAAATGTTTCGGGTTCGATTGAGCACGAGCAGACTAAATTAGAAATACTATATGCAATGGGCATTTCATCACAACGATTAATAAACTTAACAAATTTACCTAGTCTGCATTGTTGCACTAAATCAATAAGCTGTTTCTTATATACACTTCTCCCTTGTTCGTCTCCAAGAATAATTGCTTGAAAGGGCTGCATATTTGAATTCTCATGAATCAAAACCAACTTGAGAGATTCTATAAACAATTTTTGACCTTTCCAATTGGTTAATCTACCCGGCATTAAAATAATAAATTTGTTTCGATCTATATTGTATTTATTAGAGAAGTTATCAATTTTTGAAATTGGAATCCTATTGGAGTGAAAATAATTTGTATTAATACCTCGAAAAATTACCAAAAGTTTTCTTCTGCCATCTCTAAAAAAGTTTCCATAGTATGATTTAATATGAGAAAAAATAAAATTGGAGCCAGCAATAGCCAGATGAGATCTTACCATCACAGAATTATAAAACTTCTTAAATTTGTTGTTAAAATTATATGTTCCATGAAATGTAGTTACGAACTTTCTCATTGTAAGTTTTGTGGCTATAAAACAAGACCATGCTGGAGCACGACTTCTGGCATGAACAATATTTATGTTATAAAGAATTATTATTAATGAAATTATTAGTGAGTTAAAAAAAATTAAAACGGGATTTTTTGAATGAACTGGTAATCTGAATACTTTTACACTTTTTTTTTTAATATATTTAAGCAATTCTCCGCCACTTGTGACAATAAAAGATTTACAATTTTCTTCAGCTAAAAAATGTGCCAAATCATAGCACCCTGTTTCAGCTCCCCCATAACCTAATCTGGGTATGACTTGCAAAACTTTCATTTTAATTTTCATAATTATAAAATATTATAATATGTCAAATGAGCTACAAAAAATCTAAATTTTTTTTACTTCCTAGCAAAAGAAAAATAAAATATTTATTTTTAAATAAAAAAAGCCAAATTACAGTAGTTTTTTTCCATGGGTTTATGAGTGATATGATAGGAAAAAAACCTGTTGCCATTCAGAAATTTTGCACAAAACGGAAATTAAACTTTCTTAAATTCGAATATTCGGGACATGGAAAATCTAAGGGTAAATTTATAAATGGAAATATTTCTAAATGGTCAAATGACGCAAAACAAATAATTAAAGCAATAATCAAAAAAAATAATAATTTAATTTTTGTAGGTTCAAGTATGGGTAGTTGGATAGCGCTTAATTTATTTTCAGATTTTAAGAAACAAATTAGAGGTTTTCTTGGTATATCTTCTGCTCCAGAGTTTCTAGAAGAATTAATGTGGAAAAAATTTAACAAAAAAATAAAAAAAATAATTATGACTAAAAAAATTTATCACCTTGAACATGGTGATTTTACTTACCCCCTAACTAAACAACTGATTATAGATGGAAGAAAGAACAAAATACTGAATTTAGAAATTTATATGAAAATACCAATAACTTTATTTCACGGACTAAATGATGAGGTTGTGCCATTAAAATTTTCTAAAAAAATTTTTAAAATTTTTAAAAAATCGAGAAAAAAATTAATTAAAATTAAATATGGCGATCACAGCTTATCCAGAAAAGGCGATTTAAAGAAAATATGTAAAGAATTAAATAATATGATTTCTTATCGTTCCTAGGTTATTTTTTATTAAATGGCTTTTGGAATCTTTGTTTTTAAGGATATAGGGTTTAACAATTTGTCTAACATTTCTTTTGAGCAAACCTGAACAAAATTTTTCTGCTCAACATCAAAGTTTTCTAACACTTTCTTGGCCACTTTTGATTGAGTTTTTTCAAAATGTTCACTGATCAAATCTTTTAGGTAGCTTTTCCAATAATTAGTCTCGACTGTCTGCCAAATCACTGAGCTTGGATTTACGTAATTTTCAAATTCTTGATTCGGATCGTATACGAATGCCATGCCTCCGGTCATGCCAGCCGCAAAATTATCACCTACGCTACCCAAAATAACAACTACACCTCCTGTCATATATTCACAACCGTTCGAGTCGCAACCTTCTATCACAGCTTTTGCACCAGAATTTCTAACAGCAAATCTTTCTCCTGATTGTCCTGATGCAAAAAGCTTTCCCGAAGTTGCGCCATAAAGAACCGTATTGCCAATAATAGTATTCTCATTACTGATCAAATTATTTTTTGAAGAAGGTTTTACTACAATGGTTGCTCCCGAAAGTCCTTTCCCAACATAATCATTCGCATCTCCAGTAACATTTAACATTAAGCCTTGAATACCAAAAGCTCCCAATGATTGGCCAGCCGATCCTGACAAATTTATTTTAATAGAATTTTTTTCAATTTTTTCTTTTCCGAATCTTTTGTAAATATAATGTGACAATCGAGTTCCAACGGCTCTATGTATGTTTTTGATCTCATAATTTGCTTCAATTTTTTTGTTTTGATCAAAAGAATATTTTATATCATCATAAATTTTTTCATCTAAGGAAGATGGAACTTCATTAATTGAATTAGTTTTGCAATATCTTCCATTTTCTCCAGGATCTGCCTGAATTAACAATGGACTCAAATCTAGATCATCCAAACTTGATGAACCTCTGCTCACTTGTTTTAAAAGATCATTTCTACCAATAATTTCGTTTAAAGTTTTAAAACCAAGATCTGCTAAAATTTCTCTAACTTCTTGAGCAATGAAAGTGAACAAATTCACGACTTTTTCCGGGGTTCCTGTAAATTTTTTTCTTAAACTTTCATCTTGTGTACAAACTCCCACAGGACAAGTATTTGAGTGACATTGACGAACCATTAGACACCCCATTGCTATCAAGGAAGTAGTTCCAATCCCAAATTCTTCTGCCCCCATCATTGCAGCGATAACTATGTCCTTTCCAGTTTTTATTCCACCGTCAGTTCTCAAAGTAACTTTATGCCTAAGTCCATTTAAAGTTAAAACTTGATTTACTTCAGTGAGTCCCATCTCCCAAGGTATTCCAACATATTTCACGCTAGTTTGTGGACTGGCACCAGTACCACCTGAATGTCCTGAAATTAAAATCACATCAGCCTTAGCTTTTGCCACGCCTGCTGCAATAGTTCCAACTCCTGTTGACGCCACTAACTTAACACCTACTCTGGCGTTTGGATTTGATTGTTTAAGATCGTAAATAAGTTGAGCTAAATCCTCAATTGAATAGATATCATGATGAGGTGGTGGTGATATTAAAGTTACTCCAGGAGTAGAGTGTCGTAATCTTGCAATTTCTTTTGATACTTTAAATCCAGGTAATTGACCTCCCTCTCCTGGTTTAGCTCCTTGGGCTATTTTTATTTCTATTTCACCACAATTGTTTAAATATTCAATAGTTACTCCAAATCTTGCCGAAGCAATTTGTTTTATTTTTGAATTAGAGCTATCGCCATTTTTCATCTTTGCAAATCTTTTGGAATCTTCTCCTCCTTCTCCACTACAAGATGCTGCGCCTATTCTGTTCATACCAATTGCCAAGGTTTCGTGAGCCTCCGAGGATAGAGCTCCATGGGACATACTTCCGCTTCCAAATCTTTTTCTTAGATTAGCTACAGATTCAACTTCTTCAATATTTATAGAATTTTTTAATTTTTTAAATTCTAACAAATCCCTCAAATTAATTGGGGGTAAATTATAAATGCCTTCAGTATACTTTTCGTAAGTTGCGTATGAATTTGTGGTTATCGCATGTTGTAAAGTATGAATCAACTGTCCTTGAAATTGATGAATTTCACCGTTTTTTCTATATTTATATATCCCTCCAATCGGAAGTATTGATATGTTTCTTTGGAAAGTTTTTTTGTGTAACTTTTTTATTTTTTTTTCAATTCCAAAATATCCGATGCCGGAAATTCGAGATATCATCCCTGGAAAATACTCTGCAACAACTGATCTGCTCAATCCAATCGCTTCGAAATTACATCCTCCTCTATAAGCGCTTAAAACCGAAATGCCCATTTTAGACATAATTTTTAACAAACCATTATCCACAGACTTTACGTATCGATGGACGCATTCTTCAAAACTAAGATTTTCAAATAATTTTTTTTCATGTCTTTGGTGTATTGAATCAATAGCGATATATGGATTAATAGTAGTGGCCCCAGTTCCCAGTAAAACAGCAAAAGAATGAGTATCTAAAGCTTCTCCTGTTTGAACATTAATTGAAGCAAAGCTACGAATGCCTAATTCAATAAGTCTTGAGTTTATCGCGCCTATCGCTAATACCATCGGTATTGGAGCTTCTTTTTCACCGATTTTTTTATCGCTCAAAATCAAATGTTTTAAGCCTTCACGGACTGCGATTTCGGCTTCAAGCCGTAATTGATCTAACCTTTCTTTTAGATCGCTTTGAATGTTAAATGTGCAATCTAAAATTTTTATACTTTTTTTAAAAAAATCAATAAATTTTTCTGACTGAGCATTAGATAAAATTGGACTCTCTAAAACATAAATATCATCTTCTGTTAAATTTTCAAAATCAAGAATGTTACCTAAATTTCCAAAACGAGTTCTTAAACTCATAACTTCGTTTTCTCTTAAAGAATCAATTGGAGGATTTGTTACCTGGCTAAAGTTTTGTCTAAAAAAATGTGATAAAGGTCTGTATCTATCTGATAATACTGCTATAGGTGTATCGTCACCCATTGACCCAACAGCTTCTTTTGAATCTTCAACCATTGGATGCAGAATAAGCTCTAGATCTTCAATGCTTATTCCAGCTAAATATTGTCTTCGTCTCAGTTCATTGCTTGAGTAAACAAACTTTTCTTTTGAAACACAAAATTTCTTATCTAAATCTATTATTTGTTTGTTATATTTTTTGTAAATTTTTGAAACTTTATTTTTAATACTTTTGCTATCATAAACTTTGCCTTTATCTAAATCGACTGCAATAATTTGACCCGGTCCCAATCTTCCTTTGGAAATAATTTTTTCTTGTGGAATTGAAACCATTCCTGTTTCTGATCCGGCAAATAAAAACTTGTCAGAGGATACAGTATATCTTAAAGGGCGAAGTCCATTTCTGTCTTCTGCGGCAATAATCCATTTACCATCTGTTGCTGAAATTGCTGCGGGCCCATCCCATGGTTCGATAGTGCTGTTTAAAAAGTTAAATAATTGCTGATGGGTTTTTGAAACAGTTTTTCTTCTTTTAGACCATGCGTCAGGAATTAACATAAGTTTTGTTAATAAAGCTGATTTTCCCGATCTAACTAGTAACTCAAATACATTGTCTAGAGCTGCCGAATCTGAATTGCCTTCCGCAATAACTGGCTTCAATGATTCAATGTCATTAAAAAATTTACTGCTCATATCTTGTTCATGAATTTTCATCCAATTAATATTTCCTTTAAGTGTATTAATTTCTCCATTATGAGCCAACATTCTGAAAGGTTGAGCTAAATTCCAGCTTGGAAAAGTATTGGTAGAATATCTCTGGTGAAAAATTGCAAATCTTGAAATAAATCTTTTATCCATCAAATCTGGATAAAATTCCGATAAACTTTCTGCTAAAAACATTCCTTTATAAATAATTGATCTACAACTGAAAGAGCAAATGTAAAAATCTTTTAGTTTCAAAATACTAGACTGTTTTTCAATTCTTTTTCTTATAACAAATAAATCTCTTTCAAGATCTTCATCTATTAAATTTTCAATATTTGACTTAAAAATTACCTGAACAATTTCGGGTCTATTATTCTCCGCCTTAACACCAAGTACACTAGTATTAACCGGAACCTGCCTCCATCTGTATATATAATAATTTTTATTCAGAAGTTCATTTTCGATTAAAGTTTTACATTTTTCTTGAGAAGCATAGTCGTTTCTTGGCAAAAAAATCATACCAACACAAATTGTACCCTTTTCATGTCTGCGACCCGCATTTTCGATCCTTTCTTTAAAAAAATCATCTGAGATTTCTATATGAATGCCAGCTCCGTCTCCTGTTTTGCCGTCAGCATCTACAGCTCCACGATGCCAAACAGCTTTTAAGGCCTCTATTCCAAATTCAACTACTTTTCTTGATTTCTTGCCTTCTGTTGATACAACCAAACCAACTCCACAAGCATCATGTTCAAAACCAGGATTGTAAACATTTCCTTCAATCAACTTTTTTAAATTCTTGTTATACAGATTCATTTTATGTAGCTTTTGTTTTATTTTTTTGCTTGAGTTCTAGATATTTGTTAATTGCAGCCGCTGCATCTCTGCCATCTTTAATCGCCCAAACTACCAGAGATGCGCCCCTTACTATATCTCCCGCAGCAAAAACACCAGGGAGACTTGTTTCCATAGTTTTTAAATTAATTTTTATTGTACCCCATTTAGAAACTAACAGATCGGGGCAATTAAATAATTTTGGTAAATTTTCTGGATCAAAACCTAGGGCTTTGATAACCATATCGGCTTTGATTTCAAATTGAGAATTTGGAATTGACTCTGGTTTTTTTCTCCCCGATGAATCAGGTTGACCAAGTTTCATTTTTTCTATAAGAACTGACGAAATTTTTTCTGTACCAATAAACTTTTTTAAATTTGAAAGCCAAATAAATTCAACACCTTCTTCTTCAGCATTACAAACTTCTCTTGCTGAACCCGGCATATTTTCTTTGTCTCGTCTATACAAACATTTTACTGATTTAGCATTCTGTCTCACAGCAGTCCTCACACAATCCATCGCGGTATCGCCACCTCCGATTACTATAACGTCTTTTTTTTCAGCGTTAAGAATTCCATTGTCAAAATCTATTACTTTATCTCCTAATCCTTTTCGATTTGATGCCGTCAGAAACTTTAAAGCTGAAAAAATATTTTTTAAATCATTGCCAGGTAAATCTGCTTCTCTAGGTTTATAAACTCCTGCGGCAATCAGAATTGCATCATGTTTTATTTTAAGCTCATCAAGTGATATAGTTTTACCAACTTCAATATTTTGTTGAAAATTGATTCCCCCGAGTTTTAAAAGATTTGTTCTTCTTTCAACAACAAATTTTTCTAATTTAAAATTAGGTATCCCATAAATTAATAGCCCACCTGGTCGATCATATCTATCGTATATAGTAACTTTGTAGCCTAATTTTCTGAGTTCCTCTGCACACGTTATTCCTGCGGGACCAGCTCCAATAATACCGACAGATTGATCTATATTTTTTAAAACTTTAATTGGTTTAATCCATTCTTTTTCCCATGCAATATCAGCTACATATTTTTCAACAGATCCTATTGTAACTGTTCCATGTCCAGACTGTTCAATGACACAATTTCCCTCACACAAAAGATCTTGCGGACAAATTCTTCCACAGACTTCTGGCATATTATTAGTGCTGTGAGCTAATTCTTGCGCTTCTTCAAATCTATTTTCGGATGCCAGTTTTAACCAATCTGGAATATTATTTTGTAAGGGGCAATGAATCTGACAGAAAGGAATTCCACATTGAGAACATCTGCTTGATTGTTGTTTGGTCATATCAAGAATAAATCGATCGTAAATTTCTTTAAAATCGTCCACTCTTTGATCTGCTGTTCTTTTGTTTGACGTTTCTTGATCTATTTCTGCAAATTTAAGCATTTTGTTTGACATGATCTATTTCTGTATTTATTGTTTTTATACTAAGATAAATAAGGCTTAAAGCCTTTTTGGGACATAAACATTGACCTATAATTTCAATAATCCAACAAATTTGTGATTTAATTTGCATATCTGGTATGCGATACTTGTTTTAAGATGCTTTCCTCCATAGAAATTTTGATTTTAGCACTAATCCAGGGTATTTCTGAATTTTTGCCGATAAGTTCTGCGGCCCACTTTGTATTAATTTCCAAGTATTATGAATTCAATAATCAAAATTTACTAATCGATATCTGTCTACACCTTGGATCATTAATAGCAATCATACTTTATTTTAGAAAAGATTTATTTAATTTTATTCAAAATAAAAAATTTTTAATAAAAATTCTTATAGGAACTATTCCAATAATCCCCGTAGGTTACATTCTTTATCAAACCGGATTAATCAATCATTTAAGAAACTTAGAAATCATTGGATGGACAACTTTAATTTTTGGTATAATCTTATATATTAGCGATAAAGCAAAAAGTAATAAAAATATTATCACTGGTTTTACTAATAAATCGGCAATTATAATAGGTTTATTTCAAATCATATCTTTGATACCCGGTGTCAGTAGATCGGGTATTACAATTACTTCGGGAAGATTTTTAGGATTTAGCAGATTTGATTCTGCAAAAATTTCATTTTTTTTATCAATTCCAACTTTGGCTGCAGCTAGCGTCTTGGGAATTTATAACATATACAAAGAAGGCAGTACCGAACTTAATTTTTTAGCAATTATTGCTGTAATATTTTCCTCTATTTTTTCGTATTTTACGATTGCACTTTTTTTAAATTATATTAGAAAATTTAACTTAAATGTATTTGTAATCTACAGAATCTTACTTTCACTGCTGATACTGTTTATTGTTTACTTATAATTTTTTTCATAAATCGGAACAAGTTGAGATAACAAAACACCACCAAGTATTAGCGTACAACCTATAATATTGTTAAAATCCAAAATTTGACTTAAAATTATCCACGCAGCAATTGCTGCAAAAACACCCTCGAGCGACATAACGATTGCTGCGGGTGCTGGTGGAATATTTCTTTGACCAAAAAGTTGTAAAACAAATGCTGCTCCTCCCGATAAAATTCCTGCATACAAAATTTCAAATGTTTCTAATCTAATTTTAGAAAAATCAATTTCTTCAAATATAATCACTAATAAAAAAGATAATATTGCGACTAATAGATTTTGAAGCAAAGCAATAAAGAAAGGTAGATCAAATTTTTTAACCAATTTCCCTATATAAATAATATGCAATGCCCAAAATAAAGCACCAATCAATACTAAACCATCGCCAAATCGGATTGCGGCATCACTCATATTGCTCAAAAAATAACCTCCGACGACACACACTACTGCAGAGGGCCATATGGACCAGTGTAATTTTTCGGAAAATATAAAATAAATTATGATTGGAACCATTGGTACATAAAAAATTGTAAAGAAAGCAGAATTTGCCACATTAGTATAAAGTAATGAAACTTGTTGAAATACAGTTCCTAAAAATAAAAATACTCCAACAGGTATCATAAGTTTAGCGAATTGGTTTATATTATTTTTTATTTGTATAATTATTTTTTTTTTCTCAAATAAAAAAACGAATGGAGAAACCGCTAAAAAAGCAACAAAAAAACGTGTAGAATTGAAAGTAAATGGACCTATATTATCCATTCCTGTATCTTGGGCAATGAATGTTGTTCCCCAAATTATGGTACAAATAATTAAACAAACAAACGATATTGTCTTTTTCATAGAACTAAAATTATATCGTTAATTTATAGTCAAAATCTTTTCAAGATCTTCTTTTAAGTGGTTTTTTTATTAAAAGTTCCAATATTTTATTCAATCATTTGTTTAAGGACAAGTATTTCGCTTTTTTTTGTTTTTACTTGTTTGTTGAGAGTTAAAACATCATCATTGTCAGCATAACTTTTTTTTTCTACTATTTTACTCTTTTTTTTCTCTATTTTAGAAATACTATCTACCGCACTTAATATATCGCTTATCTCGTATTCTTGAATTACTGGTTCTCTTATTAGTTTTTGAGTTATAGTTGATTCAGCTTCTTGAATAATTTTTTCAGTCTCTGGTAAAATTTCTTTCACTTCCTTGGCCGTTAGTTTCACTTTTTCCTTTTTTTGTTTTATAGATTCTTCTTTAATTTTTTTTCCACTTTCAATTAAAGCTAAAACACTTCCTTTTGATACCTTATCCCCCAATTTAACTTTTAATATAGAAATTTTTCCAGCAAAAGGCGAAGGAACCTCCATACTTGAGTTGTCGTTTTCAAGGGTAACAATTGTGTCATTTTTTTTAACTACATCTCCAGACTTAACTAAAATTTCAATAATTTCAAAATCTCTAAAATCTCCAATATCAGGAACAATTATCTGGGTAATCATGATTTATGTTTTAATTATAACACAATTTTATCTCTTTTCAGCCATGTAATTCATGACAATTCAAGTATGACATTTATTATAAAAAATATTGAAAAACCACTACAGTATAGATCTAAAAATTTAGATGCAAAGTTTTGGATACAAAAATTAATTTTAAAAAAATATTCAAAAAAAATTAATCATTTCACATATAATGTTTTACGATTTCCATTATCCCGCAATACCAAGTATTATTAGCATTCGAAAAAAATTTATAAAAATACACTTTAAATAATAGACGTTCTTTGATAGAAAAACATTGAGCGCCTGTAGCTCAATTGGATAGAGCGCTTGGCTACGGACCAGGAGGTTCTGGGTTCGAATCCTAGCAGGCGCGCCAAAATGTAGGGGGACTAACTATGAATTTTAAATGGTTGACACGTATGCCTTTACAAAAGGCAGTTGTTTGTTTCTTGGTCTTAATAGTATTATTTATAATAATTTTAACACTAATATTATAATATTTTATGAGTAATGAGTTTGAACAGATAAGTCTCAAATCAGGTTTCATGAAACATAATGGTGGAATATTATTTAAAACTATTTCAGAAAACGAATATCACTTCAAAACAACTATCAAAGAAAATCATCTTAATACCGCCGAAATTACACATGGTGGTTTTATAGCAGCATTTGTTGATTCTGGAGTTGGTACGGCGGCACATAGATCAGCTGATGGTAATTCGTGTGTCACTATTTCGTTAGAATTAAAATTTATTTCGGTTGTTCAATTAGGAAAAGATCTGTTTGGAAAAGCAAAAATTCAAAAAAAAACCAAATCGATGGTTTTTTTAACTTGTGAACTTTTTGTTGAAAAAAAAATTGTTGCTACAGCTTCAGGTGTATGGAAAATTTTGAGTAAGAAATTGCCTAGTGCAGTGGAAAAATGAGCTATAAAGTAGGTTTTCTTTTATAATTTAAGTATCCAAAAATAAACAATAACAGTAAAGCAAAAGGATAAACTATTGCTTTGTTAGGTCTTTCTAAGATTTCGATTTTAAATTCACTTATCACGTCACCACTTTCAATACCTGATTTTTTTGCAATACCATTCCATTTAAGTGTGTCAATTGTCATTCTGCCATCTTGGTCAACAAGATTAATACCATAATCCTCTAGTGAATAATTTTTTGTAAAACTGTTTTTTTTAATTATAAAAAGTTTGTATCTATCGCCATACCCTGTTCTTCTAGTAATTTTAATATGAACATCGCGATCCGGTTTTAAATTTATTAACTCTAAATTTTTTAACTGTAATTGAGAATATTCGTATTTTGGATAAAATTTATCAAGTACATAGCCGGGTCTAAACAGTGATAAAGAAATCAGAATAAAAATTATTATTTCATACCACTTCAATTTATTTATAAACCAACCTTGTGTCGCAGATGAAAAAACTAGTATAGCAGTCAATGAAGTTCCCAGTATCATTAAACCATGCCAAAAATTTTCAATTCCTATAAGTAAAAGTTCATTGTTAAATATGAAGACCACAGGTAATATTGCGGTTCTCGATTCATACCAGAATGCTTGGATACCAGTTTTTATAGGATCCGCTTTCGATATCGCAGAAGCCGCATAAGATGCTAAACCCACGGGTGGGGTAACGTCAGCCATTAAGCCAAAATAAAAAACGTACAAATGCACTGCTATTAAAGGGAAAACATATCCAGAAGCTCCCGCCACCTCTACAACAACATGGGACATTAAAGCTGCAACAACAAGATAATTTGCCGTTGTGGGCAAACCCATACCCAAAACAATACAAAGAATGGCGGTTAATGCTAATAATATAATTATATTATCACCAGCAATTGCCTCAACAACTACAATTAAATTATTGCTCAATCCAGTAGAGGCTACTGCTCCTACAATAATTCCTGCTGTTGCAATAGCAATGGCAACATTAACCATATTGATCGCACCCTTTTCTAGGCCAGCAATTATTTCGTTAATTCCTAATTTTAATCCATTAAATAAACTGAGGTGATTTTTTTTTGCCGCTAGTACTTCTCTAACAATAATAATAATCATTAGTGAAAGAATGGAATAAAATACTGATGAAGCTGCTGTCCATCTCTCAATCAAAAGAAGGTCGATTAAAATAAAAATTGGAATTAAAAAATGTATTCCGCTCAAAAAAGTTTTTCCAAGTGCTGGAATTTGATCGTCCGGTAATCCTTTGATGTTTAATTTAACAGATTCAAGATGTGAAATGTAAAAAAGAGCTATATAACATATAACGGCCGGTAATATTGCGTGAGTGATTACAGTAAAGTAAGAAATGCCTAATAATTCTGCCATGACAAAAGCTGCCGCTCCCATAATGGGTGGCATTATTTGACCATTCACAGAAGCTGCAACTTCTATGGCCCCAGCTTTGACCGCTGGAAGACCAGTTTTTTTCATAATGGGAATTGTAAAAGTTCCTGTTGTAACAGTATTGGCTACTGATGATCCGGAAATTAATCCTGTAAGTCCTGAAGCAAGAATGGCCGCTTTTGCAGGTCCGCCTCTCATTTTTCCAACCAGAGCAAAAGCTAGATTTAAGAAATATTTTCCTCCACCCGCTGCATCCAAAATAGCTCCAAATAAGACAAATAAAAAAATGAAACTAACCGAAACACTTATTGGAATGCCAAAAATTGCTTCTCCGCCAAACCAGTGGTATCCAACTAATCTTGTAATAGATAAACCTTGATGCGAGATTAAATATGGCATTGATTGACCAAAAACTGAAAAAAGTAAGAAAATAAGAGCTATTGTTACCAAGGGAATTCCTATAGCTCTTCGTGTCGCCTCTAATAAAAGAATAATACCAAATGCCCCGATAATTACTTCATAAGGTATGGTAAGTGATCCGAGTTCAATATTAGCTAATATTCCTTGACGATGAACTAAATCTACGTAACCAAAAAAAATATATAAGGTCACTAAAAGTGATATGAAGGCTAAGATAAAATCCGAAATAGGTATTTTCGATTTTTTTTTCGATTTAAAGGTTGGGTAAATTAAAAAACATAAAATCATCCCAAAGGCTAAATGAATTGCTCTAGCCGGAACATCTATAATTTTACCAAAATCTAAGATGAAAGGTAAAGGAGATGCATACCATAATTGAAATAATGACCAGGTTATAGCAACCGTAGCTGCTAATTTTAAATTCCATCCACGAAGATTTTTCTTAGATCCTCCATCTTCGTCAAATTTTTCAAGATAATCTGATTGATTATTAATTTTTTGATCAACGTTCATTAAAGAAGAATAAAAAAAAAGGCCCAGTTAATTAACTGGGCCTTTAATTTTTATTACTTACATTAAACCTGCTTCTTTATAATATTTAATTGCTCCAGGATGTAGTGGCGCAGAAAGACCATCTACGATCATTTTCTTAGGATCAAGATTAGCAAATGCTGGGTGTTGTTTTTTAAAATCATCAAGATTTTCAAAAACAGCTTTGACCACAGCGTAAACTACTTCATCTCGTACAGCGTCACTTGTTACTACTGATGCCATTACGCCAAAAGTCGTTACATCTTTCGCTGAAGTTTTATAAGTACCTTTTGGAATTGTTGCAAAAGCGTAAAAAGGATTGTCTGCAACTAACCTTTTCACCGGAGATGTCTTTAGATCAATTATGTATGCTCCGCATCCATCTGTAGATTGCGCAACTCCAGCATTGGGAACACCAACAGTGTAACCAAATGCATCGATTTTCCCATCGCAAAGGGCTCCAGATTGTTCTGATGAAGTAAGTTCGGATGTTGCACCAAAGTAACCTGTATCTTTGTTATGTGCCTCCAAAAGAACCTCGAATGTTCCCCTTTGACCAGAGCCAGGATTACCAATATTAACTTTTTTGCCTGCCAAAGAAGCCCAATTTTTTATTCCAGAATCTTTTCCAGCAATAATTTGGAATGGTTCTGGGTGTGCTGAAAATACGGCTCTTAAACCCTTAAATGGTTTAACTTTTTTTGGCTTTGTTCCGTTATAAGCATGATATTGCCAATCAGATTGTGCCACACCGAACTGAAGTTCACCTTGCATTATTTGACCAATGTTATAAGTCGATCCTCCAGTTGATGGTGCTGAACAACGATAAGCCTTACCTGTACCTTTTTTTCTACCGTGTTCTGCTGATTGAATTTTTGCTACCATCTTGCAAATAGCGTTACCTACTTGAAAATAAACTCCTGTAGGGCCGCCTGTGCCTATTGAAAAGTATTCTGCTGATTTTACTACCGTCGCCAATGGCGCAGATAAAGCAAACATCATTAAAGACCCTGCAATAGCGGAAATAAATTTTCTCATTATTTTCCCTCCTGATTTTCTTAATTATTAATAATTAATGGTTTGAGGATACCAATTTTAAGATTGATTTTAAAGTGATTTTGACCAATCTTTGAGCTTAGATATACCCTCAGCTATATTTGGTGCAAATTTATTAATATCTATATTATTTAGATTTTTACTACCCTTAATATTAGCCAAAAAATTGTCTCCGTTAAAATCAGTATAGCTTAGTCTAGCAAGCATTTTTTTGCTATCAACTCCAAAATCACTACCTGATAATAAAGCTACGCCGGTTTTGTTCAAAATGTTCTTACACATTTCTGAAGATGAAGAAAACCTTGCATTAGTAAATTCTGGAAATAAATAAAATCCTCCCTCTGGTTTTGTAACATTAATAACGTTCGATTTTAGGTTTTCGTAAACATAATTCCCTGTAAAAGATAATATTTTTTTTATAGCGTTTAAATATTTCGAATGATCGCCTCTGTATGCTTCAACTGCAGCATATTGAATTGGTGCACTTACAGAAGTGAAAGACTCGCTACATAATATCTTTAAACTATTCTTCAATTTGTTCAATTGCTTCGGTATTGCAAAAAACCCCAGTCTCCAACCACCTGCTCCACACCATTTACTTAGTCCTGAGCTTACAATGGTTCCCTCCGGATAAAAATTAGAAATGGATCTATATCGATTTTCAAAAGTCAATTGGGAATATATTTCATCAGAAAGTATAATTAATTTATATTTTTTTGCAACTTCTGCAATTTCTTGCAAGTTACCACAAACTGTACCAGATGGATTATTTGGAGAGTTCATAAAGAATAGTAAATTTTGATTATTAGCACTTTTAATTTTACTTTCTAACTGCTCTGCCGTTGGAAACCAATTTGTATCGGCTGAAGTTTGTATCCAATGAACTTTATTTTTTGCAACAATTGCTTGAGGTTGATAGGAAACCCAACTAGGAGCAGGAAGTAGTATTTCTCCTCCAAAAGCAATTTGGGTTAAGAACATTAATTCTTTTGTTCCTGGACCAACAACAATGTCTTCAGGCGTGAAAACATTATCGTTATTCTGATTTAAATGGTTTGATATTGCTAATCTTAATTCTTCAAGTCCCTGCATGGGCAAATAAGTATTTTTATTTGCATATTTTTTTAGTGCAGAAACAATAGATTCTGGTACGGGAAATGGAGATTGGCCAAAACCAAATTTATAAACTTTTTTTCCTTTTTTTTTTAACCTATCGGATTCCTCGTTAATTGCCAAGGTAGCTGAAGGTTTTAGTAGATTGATTTGTTCTTTAATAATTTTATTCACTTAATTCTTTAATATTTTTAAATTGTTCTAAACTATTTGGATTAGCTAAACTTTCCAAATTTTTTATTGCTTCTCCTTCGACAGTTTTTTTAACAGCTAATTCCATAAGTTTTCCATTTTTTGTTTTAGGAATGTCTAAAACTGATATAATTTTCGAAGGTACATGTCTTGGTGAAATTTTAGATCTAATTGCATTTTTAATTTTTTCTTTTATTTCAATATTTAATTTATAACCTGCATTTAGAACAATGAACAAAATTATTCTTATATCATTTTTCCATGATTGTCCGACAACAATTGATTCCTTTATCTCTCTAAATTTTTCAGCTACATCGTATATTTCTGCGGTTCCTAGCCTAACACCCCCGGGGTTAAGTGTGGTATCAGATCTACCGTATATTACAAATCCTCCATTATCTGTCACTTTTGCAAAATCACCATGGTGCCAAACATTATTATACTTTTCAAAGTATGAAGATTTATATTTAACATCACCATCATCATTCCAAAACTTAACTGGCATAGAAGGAAAAGGTCTCTTGCAAACCAATTCTCCTTTTTTATTTTTTATAGAAAAGCCTTTTTCATCGAACACATCTACGTCCATACCCAATCCTCTGTTTTGAATTTCTCCAGCATTGACTGGTTGAAATAAATTTCCCAAAACAAAACATGATACAATATCAGTTCCTCCCGAAATAGAGGCTAAATGAACATCATCTTTAATGTTTTTATAAATATATCTAAATCCATCATCAGACAGAGGAGAGCCCGTTGAACAAATGGTTCTTAATTTTGGAAAATCATAATTATCTTTTGGAATAACTTTATTATTTTTAAGAGTATCGATATATTTAGCACTAACACCTAAAAGCGTGATTTGCTCTTCACTTGCAATCTCAAGTAGTAAATCTTTTTTTTTATATAATGGAAAACCATCAAACAATACAATTGATGCTCCTGATGCAAGCGAACCTACCAACCAATTCCACATCATCCACCCACAGGTAGTAAAATAAAATATACGGTCATTTTCTTTAACATCACAATGTAATTGCAATTCTTTATTATGTTGTAACAATACTCCTCCAGTTCCATGACAAATACATTTAGGCTTTCCAGTTGTGCCGCTTGAGTAAAGAATAGCCAAAGGGTCGTTGAAACTTAACATTTTATATTGAATTTTATTTTTATTTGTTAAATTTATTAATTCATTCCAATTATATGTAGCTTTTTTAATATTATTTTTTTTTTCACTCTCTGTGCCAGGATAAGGAACTATTACAACTTTGTTAATCGAGGATACTTTGCTAAGAATTTCTGGTAATCTGTCCAAAATATTGATTATTTTACCGTCATAAAAATATTTATCCCCAATAAATAATATTTTTGGTCCAATCTGAGAGAACCTACTGATAGCTCCGTTTGTGCCGAAATCTGGCGAACATGAGGACCATATGGATCCTATGGCTGAAGTGCTAAGATAAGCGATTACAGTTTCTGGTATATTTGGTAAATATGCAGCTATGCGATCTCCTTTTTTTATTCCGTTAGATTTCATCCAATTTGAAATTTTTTGAACATCTAAATTTAAATTCCTCCAAGAAATGATTGTTTTGAATCCATTTTCACTTCTAAATATTATGGCTGTTTCTGAATTATTTTTTGCCAGTAAATTTTCTGCATAATTAAGTTCAGTATCAGGAAAAAATCTAGTCTTGTAAAAAGTATCCGATTCTTGAAGCAAAATATTTCCTAAATTACCCTTGACCTTTGTAAAATTCCAAATAGATTTCCAAAAAATTTTTGGATTATTAATTGACCACTTCCAGAGCTTGTTATAGTTGTCGCCTATATCAATATTAAAATTTTTCTTGATAAAATTAGAATACAAAAACAAATTAGTTTCTTTCATTTTTTCTTTTTTAATCTTCCAAATTTGGTTATTCATAGGACTATTAATTCCAAAAAATTTAATATTGAATTTTCTAATATTATGTTAAGATTGCATATTAATTTTAATAAATGAGAACTTTTATAACGTTGATTCGGTCATGTTTTAATCATCTTTTGTTCTAATAATTAATCAAGATATAGTGTACCCATACAAATCAAACACAATCGATGGAAACTAACATAAAAAAGATTACTGCTATCTTGGGCCCAACTAACACCGGCAAAACACATTTGGCTGTTGAAACTATGTTGGGTTACGAAAGTGGAATTTTAGGTTTTCCTCTTAGATTATTAGCCAGAGAAATTTTTGATAAATGTGTAGATAAAGTTGGACAAGAAAAAGTAGCTCTTATTACAGGAGAGGAAAAAATAATTCCGAAATCACCAAAGTATTATATATGCACTGTAGAATCTATGCCTCAAAATATAATGGTAGATTTTGTTGCCATTGATGAAATACAGATGTGCTCCGATCATGAAAGAGGTCATATATTTACAGAAAGATTATTAAATGCAAGGGGCGACAAACTTACAATGTTCCTTGGTTCGAGTACCATAAAGCACGTAATCACTTCTTTAATTGATAATGTTGAATTTGTTGATAGAGAACGTTATTCAAAGTTAACATACAGTGGTTATAAAAAAATATCGCGACTAAATCCAAAAACCGCTCTGATAGCTTTCTCTGTCGATGAAGTTTATGCAATAGCAGAATTAGTAAGAAGACAAAAGGGTGGAGCCGCAATTATAATGGGATCTTTAAGTCCCAAGACTAGAAATTCACAGGTAAAACTTTATCAATCCGGAGATACAAACTTTCTTGTTGCTACTGATGCTATTGGAATGGGAATCAACATGGATATTGACAATGTAAGTTTCACTAATTTAAAAAAATTCGATGGGAAAAAAACTAGACAATTAAATATAAGTGAAATTTCACAGATAGCCGGTAGAGCAGGTAGGCACATTAATGACGGAAGTTTTGGAATAACGGGACAATGTCAAAATTTTTCGTCTGATATAATTGAAAAATTAGAAAAACATGAACTTGGAAAAATAAATATAATTTATTGGAGAAATTTTGAACTTAATTTTGAAAATTTAAATAATTTGCTTTTTTCACTCGAAAAAAAACCAAATAACGAATTTTTGAGGAAAATTAATGATTGCGAAGATGAAAAAGTATTAAAATTTATAATAAAAAACAATAACGATATAAAAATTATTAATACAAAAGAAGTTGTTCAAATCCTCTGGGAATGTTGTCAAATACCAAATTTTTCAAAAAAAACCTATGGAAACCATATAGATATAGTAAAAAAAGTTTTTAGTTTTTTAACATCAAAAGTTGGAAAAGTTTCTAATGACTACATAAAAACACAACTTAAATACGTGGATAAATACGACGGCAATATTGATACTCTAACAAATAGAATTTCGAATGTTCGGACTTGGGCCTATATTGCAAATAAAAAAGGTTGGATTGATAATTCTGATTATTGGATCGAAAGAACAAAAAGTATAGAAGATAAGTTATCTGATAGGCTTCACGAAGAACTTACGAAAAGTTTTGTAGATAAAAGAATAAGTGTTCTATCAAGAAGTTTAAAACAGGACATTATATTGGGAACAGAAATCAATAATGAAAACAAAGTAATTATTGATGGCCAATACATAGGTCGATTAAGAGGACTAAAACTAGAGTTAGATCTTAAAACCGGTTCATTAAAAACTGATATTAAATCGCTTAGAAAGGCTGCTAGACAAGCAATAGCACCAGAATTAATGAGAAGAACCAATAAGATAGTAAGCGAAGAAAACTTAGAACTTGGAGATGATCATAAAATATATTGGATGGGCAATCCTATTGCTCATGTCGCACCAGGCAAAAATTATTTAAATCCAAAATTAGAGTTGCTGGTTGATGAAGCTATTGATCTAGAATCAAAAGAAAAATTGAAAAAAAATCTAGAAAAAAAATTAGACAAGCTAATTACAAATGAGTTATCCGATCTTGTTAATCTCAGCAAATTAAATTTTAAAAATAATTATGTAAGAGCATTATGCTATCAGTTGTATGAAAATAATGGAGTAATCAAAAGAGAAATGGTTGATCCAATAATAAAAAATATTCCTAAAGAGGATAGGGTAATTTTAAGAAAAATAGGCATCAAACTTGGAAGATATAATATTTTTCTTCCTAAAATGCTTAAACCAAGTGCTGTGAATCTTAGAATAAAATTGTGGAAATTATATTTTCCGAATGACGAAAAAAATACAATTCCTAAATTTGGCTTAAACTTTCTAACAAATGAAAAAAAAAACAGAAAATTCATGTTAATATGTGGATTTGAAAATTTCGACAAATATTATGTGAGAGTTGATATTTTAGAAAGACTTTTTTTAAAAATCATTAAAAATACCAAAGCTAGTACATTTAAAATTGATTCTGATATGATAAATTTAGTTGGTTGTAATAAGGAAAATTTTTTCAAGCTATTAAAATTAATGGAATATAATCACAAAAAAGTTGAAAAAAGCGAAGAAGAATATTTTGTATATCGACCTAAACATAAAAAAAATATACAAAAAAGTGCAATCAAAAAACCAAATAAAAATAAACTGTTTGATAAACTGTCAGAGTTGAGATTCAGATAAATGTTTAGAAAAATATTTAAGAAAGATAACGAAAAAGAAATAGGAAACAAAAATATTTTGATAACATCATTGTTAATACATGCTGCAAAAATAGATGACAATTATACAAATATTGAAAAAGAAATAATTAAAAAAGCGTTAATAAATCTAAACTTAACAACATCAAACGAAGTAGAAAAATTATTAATAGAAGCAGAAAAAAAAGAAAAGGAATCAAATCAAATTATTGAATTCACAAAGGAAATCAAAAAAAATTCAATAAAATTCAGACTTAAAATAGTTGAAATACTTTGGAAAATTGTGTATTCAGATGCCGTCAGTAATAACTATGAATCTAATTTAATCAGAAGAGTTTGCGGTTTGCTGTATGTTCCTGACAAAGACTCTGGGTTGATTAAACTGAAAGTTAAAAATTCAATAAAATAAGTATGACTTATATTGTTAATGACAAATGTATTAAATGCAAGCTGATGGATTGTGTGGAGGTTTGTCCAGTAGATTGTTTTTATGAAGGTGAAAATATGCTCGTAATCAAACCCGACGAGTGTATAGACTGTGGAGTTTGTGAACCTGAATGTCCTATAGATGCCATTGAACCTGACACTAATGATAACACGAACGATTGGGTTAAGCACAATACAAAATACAGTACGCTATGGCCAAATATAACAAAAAAAAGAGAGGAAGATGTGCCTCAAGATCAAGAAAAATGGCGCGTGGTCAAAAATAAACTTAAATATTTCAGCGAAACGACAGGTAAAGGAGATTAATATTCACTTATGAGAAAAAAGAAAAGAGGAAGAAAGAAAAAATCAAAAAAAATCCTAAATAAAAAACAAGGAAAAAAAGAATTAAAAAAAAAGATTGAACAAAGTGACTTTAAACCTGATGGAGAAAAAATTAAGATCAAAAAAATAAAAAAACAACCTAGTGAAAAAAAAATTTATAATATTAAAGACTATATTGTGTATCCAAAACACGGTGTTGGAAAAATCGTTGCTGTTGAAAAAGCTAAAATAGGTGATATAGACATAAATTTTTACAAGATTTTTATAGAAAAAGAAAAACTTACATTAAGCATACCTTTAAATCAGCAATCGTTTTTGAGACCCGTTTCCAGCATCAACCAAATCAATAAAACAATCAGTATTTTAAAAAACAAACCAAAAATAAAAAAAACTATGTGGAGTAGAAGAGCTCAAGAATATGAACAAAAAATCAACTCGGGAAAGATTTATGAATTGGCAGAAGTAGTAAGAGACTTAAATAATAAAACAGATTTGGTTGCAGAACAATCTTATAGTGAAAGGCAGCTTTTTGAAAAAGCATACAATAGATTAAAAAGTGAAATTGAGGTAGTTCTCGGAAACAAAGCTCAACTAAAGATGGATAAAGCTTTAAGACGTGAAGAAAAGCCGCTTATAAATAAAAGTTAATAAAAAACGCCCTCTTGTGGAGGGCGCTTTTAACAAAAAAGCTTATCTTTTTCTTTTTTTAGCTTTCTTTTTCTTCCCCTTTGCTTTTTTTCTACGTTTAGCCATTTTTTCAACTCCCTTTATATTTTAATTTAAACAAATCATTAAGTGATTCGTTTGTTGTTTTAAACTTTATGTTTTTTTTTACTGATGTCAAACATTAATTATGTTGACAAATTTAAAATAAATTAATTTCAAAAATAAATTAATTTAATTTTTTTATTATTAAAATAAACAAGTAATAACGTTACTTATTTAATCATTTTGCTGTTTGAGATGCGGTAACCTATATTATTTTTTATAGAAATTTTCTAAAATATTTTTGTATTTTAGAGTTACTTTATTTCTTTTTACTTTCATTGTTGGTGTCAGCAATCCATTTTCAATTGAAAAGTTTTCATTAATTAAATGAAATTTTTTTATTTTTTCAACTAAAGTTAAATTTTTGTTTATTTCATTTATTATTTCGCTTATTTTTTCTTTTTGCTCTTTGAATTCTTTGTTTGGGACGATCAGTGCAACCAAATAATTTTTTCCTTCACCATATACCAAACATTGGTCTACTGCTGGAGAATTTGATAATTGATTTTCAATTTTAGCTGGAGAAATATTATCTCCACCTGCGCTGACAATTATATCTTTTTTTCTATCCGTTATTTTCAAATAACCGTCTCTAGGATCTATTTCCCCAATATCTCCCGTATGTAACCAGCCATCTCTAATAACTTTTGCGGTATCTTCTTTTTTATTCCAATAACCTAGCATTACATTCTCTCCCTTAACCAAAATCTCTCCATCTTCAGCAATTTTAACTTCATTTCCTTTAAATGGCGGTCCTACGGTTTCTACCCTAATTTTATGAATTGGATTGCAGCTAACCACTGGAGAAGTTTCGGTCAAACCGTATCCCTGCAAAGTGGGTAATCCTATGGCATTTAAAAACTCTCCTATTTCTTTATCTAGAGCACCGCCCCCTGATACAAAAGCTTTTAAATTTCCACCAAACTGTTTTTTTACTTTTTTTCTAACCAAAGTGTTTACTACTGAATTCATAAGTTTTTCTGGAAAACTCATTTTTTGTTTTAATAGCTCTTTTTTTCCTAAATCAATTGTCGCTTTAATTAATTTTACCTTAAATCCTTTCGCTTTTTTCATATTCATATTTATTTTGTTATAAAGATTTTGATAAAATCGTGGAACTGCAGTCATAATGGTTGGTTTGGCTTCTGAAATATTATCTAAAAGTTTTTCTATTTTTTCTGCGTAAAAGACTTTTGCACCAACTGCAATTTGCGCAAACTGAACTGTGTGCTCATAAGAATGTGATAGAGGAAGCCAGGTTAAAAAAATTGGTCTCTTGTCAATTAATGGTTTTAATATTTCACAAGCTCCCTCCAAATTATTTAATATGCCTCCATGACTTAAAATTACCCCTTTGGGGTTTCCGCCTGTTCCGGATGTATATATTATGCAGGCTGGAGAACTTCTTTCTAAATTTAAATTTTTTATTTTATCATTTTCTTGTAAATCGTTTTTAATTATATAATTAAAATCTAAATATTTATCTTTATAATCTTCTTTTTGGATTTCATCGAAAGTAATTACTTTTCTTACAAAAGATTTTTCCTCGATTATATTTTTTAGCTTGTCATGTATCTCATTATTTGAAACAATGATTACAGAAGGTCGGCAGTCTTCGATTATGTATTTATAATCTTTTTCGGTGTAGGTTGTATACGCTGGTACCGTAATTCCACCCGCTAGCATTACCGCAATATCGGAAATCATCCACTCTGGTCTATTTTCAGAAACTAAAAGGCATCTATCGTCACTCGCAATGTTTTCTTTCAAAGTTTTTGCTAACTTATAAATATTTGATGATGTTTCGCCCCAACTGAACTTTTTGTTGTTTTTAGGATTAAGCCATTCCAAGAAAGCAATTTGAGGATTTTGTTTTTTAGCCTGATAAAAAAATAAATCTACTAAGCTTTTAAATTCATTTAAATTCATTTAATTTTGGTGGGCAAAGAGAGACTCGAACTCTCACAGCATTGCTACCACAGGATTTTGAGTCCTGCGCGTCTACCAGTTCCGCCATTCGCCCTTTTCTCCTCTTAGTTAATATTTATGTAGTTATTATGTTTTGAAATTACGAAGGACGCAACTAAAAAATAGTTTTATTGTCAATGAATTATACTGAAAGATTTGCCAAAATAATCTTGTTTATAGTTCTGGATTTTAATTTCCATTACTCTTGAAGTGGAAGGACCTATCTCGCATTGTTTTATGATCTCATTAACATCCTTGTTATTGCCAATTAGAAGAACTTCTACTTCACCTTTTATTGTATTTTTAACCCAGCCGTGAACATTTTTTTCTGTTGCTTTCACGTACAACCAATTTCTAAAACCAACACCTTGCACTTTTCCAAAAATTAATAGGTGTTTTTTCATCAAAAAAATATAATAAAGTTATTCAATATTATCATTTAGCAAAGGTACAAATTTTACGCTACATAATTCTTTTTCTAAATAAGTTTCATTACTTTTTTTTATTAATAAAAGTTTTTGAATATCTAATGATTTTTTTTTAGGCATAATTAGACATCCATGATTTTTTAAATTTTTCAACAGTTTGTCAGGTATTATTTCTGATGCAGCGCTAACAATTATAGCGTCAAATAAAACCTTTGCATTCCAACCTTCAGTTCCATTACCTAATATAAAATTAATATTTTTTAAATTGAGTTTTAGAATTCTTTTTTTAGCCTGATTCAGTAACTTATTGTATATCTCAATTGTACAAACTTCTTTGCACAAATAAGAAAGTATTGCCGTTTGATATCCTGTGCCAGTACCTATTTCCAAAACTTTATCTGTTTTTTTCAATTTCAAACAAGAAATCATATATGCCACAACATAGGGTTGGGATATGGTTTGGCCGCAATCTATTGGTAATGGAATATTTTCATAAGCACGATCAATTAATTTCTGCGCAACAAAAAGCTCTCTAGGAACTTTTTCTATAGCACGTAATATATTTTTATCAGAAATTCCTTCAATTTTTAGTTCTCTAATAAGATCTTTGTTATCTAACATTTTCTATTTCTCAAAAAAAATGGCGATCCCGGCGGGAATCGAACCTGCAACTGCTCCTTAGGAGGGAGCCGTTATATCCATTTAACTACGGGACCTTTTCATAAAATATAAAACTTTAAAAAAAATTAAAATAGATTATTTATTTTTTAAATAGTTTTTCTAACTAAATATACGAATATTAAAGATGTAAAGAACATTATTAAACTGTATGTGGCCGCGGGTATAACATACGCGCCTCCACCAAAAATTGATGTTGCTACAAATATAGCAAGTGTTCCATTTTGCAATCCACATTCAATTGTAATACATTTTTTTTGTTCATTGCCTGAACCCAATAATTGAGCAAGATAAAATGCTACAACCATCATAATTACATTCAGTAATAAAGTTATTAACCCCGCTTGAGCAAAATATGAAACAATATTTTCTTTTTCAGCTGCTATTGCTCCCAATAAAACAAGTACAAAAAGCACTATTGATACTTTCTTTGCCATTGGTTCAAATCTTATTGCTGCAGTTGGGATAAATTTCCTGAATAACATGCCTAATATAACTGGCACCGTAACGATTAAAAACATATCTCGCGCCATACTTAGTAAAGAAATATCTTGAGCTATACTTGTATCAGCCAATAGTCCAATCGATGTTAAAACGATAAACGGAATTGTAACAACACATAGCAAACTAATAATAGCTGTTAGTGATATTGAAAGCGCTACATCACCTTTTGCAAAATAAGTTAATAAGTTAGATGTCACGCCGCCGGGCGCAGCAGCAATTATCATAACTCCTATTGCCAGTTCGGGTGCAATTGGCCATATCTTTACAAGAATAAACGCAATAATCGGAAGTAAAATAATCTGTGAAAAGGCTCCTACAAAAAAATCACGAGGTTGTCTTGCAACTCTCAAAAAATCTTCTCCTGTAAGCCCCAATCCCAATGCAAACATTATAAAGGCTAAAGCCAAGGGTAAAATAACATCTGTAACAATATTCATAAGTGTGATTATGTTATTATAATTAGTTCATGAATAAAAGAATATTAATATTTTCATTCATTATTTTACAATTTTTGTCATTTTTCCATATAGGCTCCTTAACCCAGGCGTCAGAAAATTACTTAAAAGGCAAATTTTATAATAGCGTTAAAAATCATTTTTTGATTGCTACTAGAAAAATGAATGACAATAGATTTAAAAAAACAGTGATAGTTATTTTAGAAAATGACGAAGATGGTGCTTGGGGACTCGTTATAAACAAATCCATGGGATCGATACCACTGGCTCTGTTAATAGATTCTTCGATAAGTACATCCGAAGAAAGAGAAACATTATACAAGATACACATTCCAATATATTGGGGTGGACCCGTTGATACAAAAAAAATTTTCATCTTGCATTCAACTGAATATCAAAATGAGACTACTAAAAATTTTGGCAACATTTCCATTACAGTAGATTCTAAAATTTTAATTGACATTGCGGAAAATAAGGGACCAGATAAAAGCTTAGTTATTTTAGGATATTCTGGGTGGGGTAATGGTCAACTCGAGGGTGAGATGGAAAGAGATCATTGGATTTTATCAGATCTGGATATTGATATAATTTTTGAAAAAGAGCTAAACAAAAAATGGCCAAAGGCATATAAAAAAAGTTTTATTCCTTTGTGAAAATTTAAGTTTTATAAAATTAAAAATTTTTAATACTCACTTTCTAAATTCCCAAGGATATTTGAACTTCATTGACCAAATACCAAGATTTCTTTGTTTTGCGTATTCTTCATTTTTAATAAATTTTATTGAGTATTTTTGGTATGCAAATGCATATCCACTTCTCACCAAATACTGGGATAAACTACTTCCATTAATGAAACATTCGGCCAAAAATCTATTATAAAAATCTTTTCCTTCTTTTATGCATGTAGGAATTTTATTTCCTACTCTTTTTAAAAGAACTTCTTTAGCCAATATTCCACAATAAACTGGTTGATTATATTTATTGCAAGTTTGTTTCAACTCAGGAGCATCTATTCCAGAAAATCTGATTTTTTCACCATGAAGTATAATTGTATCACCATCAATTATTCTTAAATCTCCTGCTTTTACTTCGATGTTATAAAAAGATACTGAAAATAAAAAAAAACATATCAACAGAAATTCTTTCATTATTTTTTTAATATTTTTTTTAGTTTTTCTCTGAATGTTTCGTTGATCGTAAAGTAATGCCCTCTTTCATCGTGAATGCTTGTTCCTATTCTATGATAACGATTTATGTGATCAACAAATTTTTCCAATTTAACTTCTACCGTGTGTCCTATATCATCTTTTAAAATTACTGTTTTCTTCATAAAAAGTTAACATTTTATTTTGTCATCAACAAAAATTTCTCCATCAGTTAATATTTCACAACGCAATCCACCTTTTTGTAAAAATTCTCTAATTATATTTTTCTGCTTCAGGGATTCTTGTAAATATTTGCAAGGTCTACATAAATCGTGTGCCTTAACTTTAACTTTTCCAATTAAAAACTCGCTACCCTCTAATTCATTAAGCCGAATACCTTCTGTGATAATATTTCTTCTAAAACTTATAGATGGAATAGATACTCCATGCTTGTGATTGTAGTAGTTAATATTTTCAATCTCGATAAGTGTAATTTGACATCTTTTGTCATTATCATTTTTAAAATGATATTCATTAACCAAACCCTTGCCTGCAATAGCTTTAACACTATTGACGCTTCTTATTGCTCCTTTGGGGTTTTCCGAGATTGCGATTCCTATTACCTTGCTCATATGTGTCAATCTAAAAAAATGTTTTATAGGGATTTATTTCTTGCGACTAGAACAGCACACACATTGAGAAATTAATATAGCCATAAGCAACCAGACAATAAATGCCTCTCCATGCGACATGTCATAAGATGCACCAAAAACTCTTGCAATTACCAAGACTGCATAAACTAATATCGGGGACAAAACCAATGACCCAACTAATTTTATTAACGTACATTTAATGTTCATAGTTAAATAGTATAGTATAACAAAACTATTTTAAACAAAAAAAATGATCAAAAGCTTATATAACAAATGTGTTGCTTGGGCAGGATATAGATACGCAAAACAAATTTTGGCAATTGAAGCATTTATAGAAAGCTCTTTTTTTCCCATACCACCTGATGTGATGATTATTCCTATGGTGATATCAAAAAAAAATGAATTTATTCGAATAGCTTTAATAGCAACCATTTTTTCAGTTTTGGGTGCACTATTTGGTTATTATATTGGTTATTCTTTAAACGAAATTGCAATAAAAATTTTTGAATTTTATGGTTATGAATACTCTGATACGTTTAAAGAAAAGTTTTCAACTAGAGGCGGCTTAATGGCTTGGTTAGGTATATTATTCACAGCAGGCTTCACACCTCTTCCGTTCAAACTTTTAACTATTTCTAGTGGAATAATTCACTATAACCTAATAACTTTTATTTCAATCTGTATTGTAACGCGAGGTTTAAGATTTTTTTTAGTTGCATATCTAGCTTATAAATTTGGTCAAAAAATTGGTCCCTTCTTAGAAAAACAAGGAACAAAATGGAGTATCGTTATTGCTGGAATTATTATTCTATTGGCAATGGCTATTTACTTTTTGTTTCTTAAATAAAAATGAGTAAACAAATAAATAAAAAATTTCTATTTACTACACTTGTGCTTATTTCGCTAGTTTTAATATCTGCTTTTATAATTGAATACAAAATGGATCACAAACCTTGTAGATTATGTCTTTATGAGCGTATTCCATATTTTCTTGCAGTTTTTCTAATAATAAAAATTTTTTTTATTAGAAGTTATGAAAAATTAACTCTATTAATATTGTTCTTAGTATTTATGGTGAGTTCAGTGCTAGCTTTTTATCATTTTGGAATAGAACAGGGTTTTTTTGAAGAATCATTTGCATGTACAGTTGGAAATTTTTCAGAAACTCTATCAAAAGAAGAGATTCTTGAACAATTAAAACAAAATACCATAAGTTGTAAAGATGTTAGTTTCAAGGTACTTGGTTTGTCTCTTGCTGCAATTAATGCCGTGTTTTCATTTGTTTTAGGTGTTATATTTTTAAAGTTATTTATGAGCTATGGAAAAAACTGATAAAAAAACTTTAGAAGAAATTATAAGATTAGCTTTTTTAAGGTAGCAATTCTACATCCCAATATAAATAATCCATCCAGCTTTCGTGCAAAAAATTTGGAGGAAAATTTCTTCCATTGTGATGTAAATCTTCGACCGTTGGTCGAAAAGGTTTTCTATGTAATTTCATTTCAGAACTAAAGTATAATTTGCCACCCTTTTTAACATTACATGTTGAGCAAGCCGTAACAACATTTTCCCAATCTGTCACTCCCCCTTTTGATTTTGGTAGCAGATGATCAAATGTTAAATCTTTATTAGCCCCACAATATTGACAAGTAAATTTATCTCTCAAAAAAACATTAAATCTGGTGAAATTAGGGTTCTCTGAAGGTTTGATAAAACTTTTTAAAGCTATTACGCTAGGTAAACTCATTTCGAAAGAAGGACTTCTTACTTTTCTTTTATAATTTGATACAATGCTCACTCTTTCGAGAAAAACAGATTTGACAGCATCCTGCCAACACCAAAGTGAAAGCGGATAGTAGCTCAACGGTCTAAAGTCGGCATTTAAAACTAATGCAGGGCATTTTTCCAATGGAACTTTCTCCGAGGCAGCTATTATCATACACACTAGGTTAACGGATTAAAATAAATTTTGCAAGAAATAGTTTATTAAAAAATTCTTTCAGTTATAAAAGATTTTTTTTTAAAAATTTAAGACCTAGACTAGAACCCTCTATGGGTATTCTGTGCTCACAATTCTTAAACATTTTAATTTTAATTTTCAAACCGTGACTTACTAGATATTCCTTTGCTTCTAACAAATGTGTTGGTGAAACAATTGTATCATTCGCTCCATGCATTAAAAAAATTTTTGGTTTTGAGTTAATATTATCAGATAAATGTTTTTGATTAATTATTTTCCCAGAATAACCAAGCAAACAATTTATTTTTTTACTTTTTTTAAGTGCGGTTTGAATGCTCATCATGCAACCTTGGCTGAATCCTACCATTGCTAAGCTGATTGGCTCCAGTTGTAAATCATCTAAAATTTGATTTAAAAATATGTTTAGTTTTTTTTCTGCAGCTAAAGATTTTTCAAGAATTTCATCTTCTTTTTCTGATGTTAGATCAAACCATTGATAACCCTGAGAATTAATCGTGCAAACTTCTGGTGCATTTGGACTTATAAAAATAGCATCGGGCAAAAACCTCTGCCAATTAATTGCAAGAGCACTTATATCTTTTCCGTCACCCCCATAACCATGGCATAATACAATAACTTGTTTGGGTTTGTTTTTTGAATAAGGTTGTGTTGAGATTGAGTCCAAAATATAATTAGTCATAACTTAACAGCCATTTTATAAATTTTTTATCCTGAAAATCGATTGATCCGATAATTCTAGCAAATTCTTCACCTTTTTTATTTACTAAAATCGTTGTGGGAACTCCTCTTAATTTAAATTCCTTCACAAAATTTAAATTACGGTCAAAGAAAATTCCTAATTTTTGTATATTAAGATCTTCAAAAAATTTTTTTGTCTTTGTAGTATTGAGTGTCTCCATATTTACCGCAAAAACTTGTAAATTTTTAAAATTATTACTTTTATAAAGTTCGTCCAGTGAAGGCATTTCTACTTTACAAGGATTGCACCATGTTGCCCAAAAATTGATAATTATAAGTTTTCCGTAGTAATTTTTCAGGTCAATTGTGTCACCCGAAAAGTCTTCAAATGTAATCGATGAAATTGCCCTAGGGGTTTCATTTATAGCTATATTATTGAGTGGCACATCTTCGCTTGTTTGTGCTATTGATAAAAAAATATTAAAACAAAAGAGAAAAAATAAAAATTTTATAATTTTTTGATTTATAAACATTAAGTATAAGAACTTAACATATGAAAAACAAAAATAAAGCCGTTTGGGGTGCTAGATTCAATAAAGCTACGTCAAAAAATTTTGAAAAAATTGGTGCATCAATCGACGTGGACAAAAGATTATTTGAGGAAGATATTTTAGGTTCTATTATACATGCGCAAATGTTGGTTAAACAAAAAATAATCGACAAAAAAAAGGGCAATAGAATAATTTTTGGATTAAAAAAAATTGAAAATGAAATAAAAAAAAATAAATTTATTTTTAATAAAAAATATGAAGATATTCACCTAAATATTGAAAAAAAACTCTACACAATTATTGGTTCGGATGCTGGTTATTTGCATATAGCAAGATCGAGAAACGATCAGGTGATTACAGATTTTAAATTATGGATAAAAAAGGCTTCAAAAGAAATTATTAAAAACTTAAATAGCTTGATTAAAAGTTTTCTAAAAAAATCAGAAGAAAATATCCAAACAATTATGCCTGGTTTAACACATTTAAAAAATGCACAACCAATTTCTTTTGCCCATTATTTATTAGCTTATATAGAAATGTTTAAAAGAGATAAAAAAAGATTTATCAGTAACATTAATTATATTGATGAATGTCCTCTTGGAGTCGGCGCTTTAACGGGAACATCTTATAAAATAGACAGAAATTTTACTTCAAAAAAATTAGGTTTTAAAAAACCGACTAATAATTCAATCGACACTGTATCAGATAGGGATTTTGCTTTAGATTTTTTATCATCGGCTTCTATTTGTGCAATGCATATCTCTAGGCTTGCTGAAGAGTTAATTATTTGGAATTCTGATGCTTTTAGACTCATTAAATTTGATGATAAAATGTTGACTGGTTCTTCAATAATGCCTCAAAAAAAAAATCCTGATCCGGCAGAACTAATAAGAGGTAGAGCGGGAAAAAATTTTGGCTCATTACAAGCAATGTTAACAACGATGAAAGGTTTGCCTTTATCATACTACAAAGATATGCAAGAGGATAAAGAGTTGGTATTTAATAGTTATGATACTCTGTTAGGATCTATTATTATAACAAATGAAATTATTAGAACTTTAAAACCTAACAAAGAAAGGATGCTTTCTTTATCTGATGAAGGTTACACTACTGCTACCGATTTTGCCGATTACCTTGTTAAAAATAACAACTTATCTTTTAGAGAAGCATACAAAATTTCTGCTAAATTAGTGAATTATGCCGAAAAGAAAAAAAAGAAACTGAGCCAACTTGATTTTAAAGAAGTGAAAAAAGTGAAAAATGATTTAGACAAAAATGTAATGAAAGTATTTGATGTTAGACATTCGGTAAATTCAAAATCTTCGTATGGCGGAACTGCTACAAAAAATATAAAAAAAATGATATTAAAACTTAAAAAGGAATTTAAACAATGAGAATGTTATTGGTAATGATTGGTATATGCATAATTTGTTCATCGTGTGGTAAAAGAGGCGATCCACAGTACAAATCTACAAGTCTTCGTAATCTAACCATTTATTCAAAATAAAAAAAATGGGCCACATTCGAATTAGAAAAAATAACCTTTGGATTGAAAATATACTGGCGTTTAAATTGGCGCGTATATATAAAACTCCTTTTTATTGTTATTCACTTTCGCAATTAAAAAATAATTTCAATAGCTTTAATAATATATTCAAAGCTACTAAGCCGATTATATGCTTTTCTGTAAAATCTAATTCTAATCTTGCTTTACTCAGGGAGCTAAAAAAATTGGGTTCTGGCGCAGATGTTGTATCAATTGGAGAATTGTTAAAAGCAATAAAAGTTGGAATTAATCCAAAAAAAATTGTTTTTTCTGGTGTTGGAAAAACAGAAGAAGAAATCCGGACAGCAATAAACAAAAAAATACTATTAATAAATGTTGAATCGGAAAGTGAGGCCAATCTCATTAATAAAATTTCAAAAAAATTATCTAGAAAAACTTCTATTGGAATAAGATTAAATCCCAATGTAACTGGAAAAACACACAAAAAAATTTCGACAGGTGGAAAAAATGAAAAGTTCGGTTTACTTTACAATGATTACACAAATCTTTGTCAAAAAATTAACAAAATGAAAAACTTAAAATTGGAAGGATTGAGTATTCATATTGGTAGTCAAATTACAAGTATTAAACCATTTAAAGAAGTGTTGTCTGTACTCAATAAAATACTTAACAAAACGAAAATAAATTTTAAATTTATCGATTTGGGTGGTGGTATGGGAATCCCTTATTCAAGTAATGAAAAAAAACTAAATTTGAAACAATATTCTATATTAGTGCGAAAGTTTTCAAAAAATAAAAATATTAAAATTATATTCGAGCCGGGTAGATTTATTGTTGGAAACACAGCGGTATTAATTTCCAAAATTATTTACATTAAAAAAGGTAATAATAAAAAATTTGTTATATTAAACGCTGGCATGAATAATCTAATGAGACCAGCTTTATATGATTCACATCATCAGATTATTCCTTTAAAAAGAACAAACAAATTACTCAAAGAAAATCTTGAATTTGTGGGTCCTGTCTGTGAAAACTCAGATAAATTCGCTTATCAAAAAAAATTTTGGCAAGTCAAAGAAGGAGATTACATCGCTTTAGCTAATGTAGGCGCTTATGGAATGTCTTTGTCATCAAATTACAATACTAGACCTACTATTGCTGAAGTCATGGTAAGCGGTTCAAAACATAAGATGATAAGAAAAAGACAAAGTTTAGAAAATTTGGTTAATAATTAATTCAACATCCGTTTTAAATGCTGCTTTTAAGATCATTATTGTTTAATCTTTTTCTGTACACGGGAATTGTTGCTGTTTTCTTAATTGCATTGCCGGCACTATTTTTACCTCCAAAAATTACTTTGTTATTCGGAAAATTTTTAGGCTACTATGTAATTTTTATCGTAAGAATCTTTTTAAATACAAGAGTAGAGTTTAAAGGAACCGAAAATATACCTAAAAATGAAAAATATTTTGTTGCTTCTGCGCATCAATCCATGTTTGAAACTTTTGCGCTACAAAGTGTACTCAATTATCCTGTTTTTATTTTAAAAAAAGAACTCCTCAAAATTCCTTTGTTTGGACTTTATTTAAAAAAAATTAAATCGATAGAAATAATAAGAGACACAACCACAAAAGATAATCTTAATTTCTTTGATAGAGTTGCAAATATTATCAAAAATGAAAATAGACCACTTTTAATATTTCCCCAAGGAACAAGAGTGATGGTTGACGATAGAGTACCTTTTAAAAAAGGAGTTGGAAGAATATATGAAACTTTAAATATTTCTTGTGTTCCTGTTGCGCTAAATTCAGGTAAAGTTTGGCCAAAAAATGGGATAATTAAATATCCAGGCAAAATAACGGTATCCTTTTTAGAACCGATAAAACCTGGGCTTAATCGAAATAATTTTGTTAAAAATTTGGAGATGAAAATTTACAATGAAATTAAAAATATTTCTTAATTTTTACTTTCTTCCAAAATTAGCTTTGCCTATATCCTGACCTGCTTTCACTATTTCTTTTCTAATTTTTTTTGTTTTTGTAAAAATTTTCTCTAATTTTTTTTCGTTTTTGTTTTTAATTGCTTTTTTTAGATCCCTTAAGTTTTCAATAAATTTATCAATCATCATTGATGCATTTTTTCTATTTTGAATAAAAATATCTCTCCACATAATAGGATTAGAGTCTGCAATTCGTGTAAAATCTCTCAATCCGCCGGCGCTATATTTCACAATTTCTTGCTTTTTTTTCTTATTGATGTCCAACGTCATATTTACAATATTGTACGCTATTAAATGCGGTATATGACTTGTAATTGATAAAATATAATCATGTTGTTTTGCATCCATAATATCAACTCTACTTCCTATTTTTTTCCAAAAATTTCTTAGTAATTTGATATCTCTTTTTTTGGCTTGACTGCTTGGGGTTATAATGCACCATCTGTCTTTAAAAAGTTCAGAAAATCCTGCCTCAGGCCCACTTTCCTCTGTTCCGGCTATTGGGTGTGATGAAATCCATGACACGTTTTTGGGAATATTTTTTTCAATCAAGGAAATTGCTTTTCCTTTAACTGATCCAACATCAGTTAATATTGCTCCATTTTTCAGTGAATTTTTTATTTTAAAAATTAGACTCTTATAACTACTTAAAGGTGTGGCAATTATAATTAAATCAGATTCTTCTACCATTTTTTTTGTGTCCGAGCTTGAATCGTTCACTATGTTTAATTTGATTACTTTTTTATTTGTAGTATCTGATCTATTAGAAGAAACTATTTTGGTTGAAAGATTGTTTTTTTTTATTGCTCTCGCTATCGAAGAACCAATCAAACCACATCCAATTATACATACTTTCTTGAACATTATTTCAATATGCTCCCAATGGATTGTATGAAATGTTCATTGGCTTCTTTATTTCCAATGGTAAGTCTTAGAGCATTAGGTATTTTATATTGTATCATTTTCCTTAAAATCAAACGTTTGTTAGCTAATTTTTTAAAAATCTCATCCGAACTAATTTTTGTCTCGCCAAAATTTATCAAAAAGAAATTTGCCGTAGGTTCATTTGCTTTAATGTTATATTCTTTTAAAACAGAAAATATTTTTTTTGACCATAGTGTATTATATTCAATTGCTTTGTTTATCCATTCTTCATCTCTGATGGCTTCAACACCTGCTGCAAGAGCAGCTCTATTTACATTAAAAGGAGGTTTAATTTGATACATGGCATCAATTATTTCTTTGGAAGCATAACCCCAGCCTAACCTTAAACCCGCTAAACCATAAATTTTAGAAAAGGTTCTTGTGACTAATACATTGTTAAAATCTTTAAAAAGTTCCAAGCCAGAAGTAAAATCATCTGAGTTTAAAAATTCAAAATATGCATCGTCAACTACCATAAGAATATTGCTTTTAAGTCTTTTTCTTAAATTTAGCATTTCATCTTTTGACAAATAAGTGCCTGTGGGATTGTTGGGATTTGCAATAAATACGATTTTAGTTTTGTTAGTAACTTTTTCTAATATCTCATCCACTGATGCTTTGAAATTTTTCTCCTTAGCCAATACTACTTTAGCCTTATGCTGCAACGTATATATTCCGTACATAATAAATCCAAATTCGGTAACAATAACTTCGTCTCCCGGTTCTAAAAAAAGGCGACATGTTAAGTCAAATATCTGATCAGAGCCTGATCCGCAAATAATTCTTTTGGAATCAATATTAAATTTCTCAGCCAGAACTTCCCTTAAAGAGTTAGAGTCCGATTCTGGATATCTAAAAATTTTATTTTTATCATTTTCAAATGCCTGGATTGCTTTTGGGCTTGGCCCTAAGGCAGATTCATTTGCGGATAATATTATTGGATTATCAACTTTTTTAAATTGAGATAATCCTCCAATATATCTTTCAACTCTAAATTTTATTGGTTTCGGCAAAGTCATAATTTTTTAATATATAAATTGTAACGGTAAATACTATATATGCAGCTTTGTGGCAAAATAAATACAAGGCAAATTGACAATAGATGTACTTTTTAGTACAAAAAGACGGCGCTGATTTAACTTAAATTGCGAGCGCCTAAAAAAAACAGCTAAAAAAGGTTTTTTTGCCCAGTTTAGCTGGGTTTTTTTTTGTTTGATATGAATGACGAAATTAAAAATATAAAAAAAATAATTATTAATAGTTCTCTTGAGTTGGATTGTGGAAAAACAATCAAAGACTTTCCTTTAGCTTACGAAACTTATGGAACTTTAAATAAAAGTAAAAATAATGCTGTACTTGCTTTTCACGCTTTAACTGGTGATCAATTCGTTACAAACATTAATCCCATCACTAAAAGAGAGGGATGGTGGACTACTGCTGTAGGTCCAGGAAAGGCAATTGATACAAACAAATATTTCGTAATTTGTGCAAATGTTTTAGGTGGATGTATGGGAAGCTTTGGCCCAAGAGAAATAAATCCAGAAACCAACAAAGTATATAGAACCACTTTCCCAGTAATAACAATAAGGGACATGGTGAGAGCTCAAAAATATTTACTAGATCACTTGGGTATCAAAAAATTACTTGCCGTAACAGGTGGATCTATGGGTGGAATGCAAGTATTGCAATTTACTTCATTGTATCCTGATAAAACTCATTCTGCTATTCCAATAGCTTGTAGCGCTAGTCATTCTGCACAAAACATTGCATTAAACGAGTTAGGTCGACAGGCAATCATGGCCGATCCTAATTGGAAAAAAGAAAACTCAACACCCGATAAAGGTTTAGCAATAGCAAGAATGGCTGCACACATTACCTATTTATCTAAGCAAGGATTGCAGGAAAAATTTGGAAGAAAATTACAAGATAAAGGAAGTTTAAAATTTAGTTTTGATGCTGATTTTCAAATAGAAAGTTATTTACGTCATCAAGGGGCAACTTTTGTAGATAGGTTTGACGCTAATAGCTATTTGTACATCACCAGAGCTATGGATTATTTTGACTTGGAAAAACAATTTAATGGTAACTTGTCACTAGCCTTCAAAAATACAAAATCAAAGTTTTGTGTAATATCATTTTCATCCGACTGGCTTTATCCCACTATTGAAAATAAAGAAATAGTGATAGCTTTAAATGCCTGTGGCGCAAACGTCGGTTTTGTTGAAATCAATTCTGATAGAGGTCATGATTCGTTTTTATTAGATGTGCCAAAATTCTTAAAAACAATAAGTGAATTTCTTAACTCAACTTATAACGAGATAAATAATAATGAAAAAAGAATTTGAAGTAATATCTCAAATAATCCAAAACAATAAAAGAGTTTTAGATATTGGATGTGGAGATGGAACGCTAATGGAATATCTTAAAATCAAGCAACAAAATGACGTCAGAGGTCTTGAACCGCAGAAAGATCTTGTGCAAAAATGTATTTCGAAAGGCCTTTCAGTAATTGAGGGTGATGCTGAAAAAGAATTAGTTCAATTTCCAAAAAAATCATTTGATTATGTTGTGCTAAGTCAAACACTACAGGCTTTTTTAAATCCCGAGGGTGTTTTAGATCAATTGCTTAGAATTGGAAAACAAACAATTGTTTCCATTCCCAATTTTGGATATTGGAAAGTACGTCTTCAGTTATTAATCAAAGGAACTATGCCTATAACTAAAAGTTTACCTAACGAGTGGTATAACACCCCAAATTTGCATATGTGCACTATTCAAGACTTTGTTAATTTCTGTAAGAAAAAGAATATAAGAATTGATAAGTCTATGTGCTTAACTAACGAAAAAATTTCTGAAATTACAAATAAAAATATGAATTACAAAAATATTTTTTCACAACTTGGTATATTTCTTATACAATAATTAAATATGCAAGTTACTCCAATACCGTGTTTAACAGATAATTATGCCTATATTATTAATGATAATAATTTTAAAATTGTTGGCGTGGTTGATCCGTCCGAAGCATCGCCCGTCATTGATTTTCTTCAACAGCAAAATCTAAGATTAGATTATATATTAAATACACATCATCACTTCGATCACATAGGAGGAAATATTGAATTAAAAAAAAAATATAACGCTAAGGTTGTTGGTTTTAATGGTGATAAACATAGAATTCCGGATATCGATATTACGCTCAATGATAAAGACGAATGGGTTTTTGGAAACTCGCAAGTAAAAATATTGCACATTCCGGGGCATACCTTGGGTCATATATGTTTTTTTTTTAAAAAAGAAAAAATCGCATTTACAGGAGATACTCTGTTTTCTCTTGGATGTGGAAAAATTTTTGAAGGAGATCACGAGCAACTACTAAGGTCCTTGAATAAAATAAAAAAACTTCCCAGAGATACAAAAATTTACTGCGGTCATGAATATACCTACAAAAATGCAGAATTTTGTATGAAGTATGATGAAGATAATATTAGCCTAAAAAAACAGTTCGAAAAAATAAAAAAATTAAGATCAAACAATTTACCAACAATTCCTGTTATTCTAGATGATGAGCTAAGAACCAATATTTTTCTTAGATGTGATCAAAATAATCTTAAAATTAAGTTAAACATGGAAAACCAAGAAGATTATAGAGTTTTTAGAAAAATTAGAGACTTAAAAGATAGTTTTTAGTCACTGTTATAACTTGACATGATTAGTTAACAAGTTATATTGCCAACATTTCTAAATATGAAATTAATGCAATGTCTTTCGCAGTTATTCAAACGGGTGGTAAGCAATATAAGGTTTCGGCAAATGAAATCCTTAAAATAGAAAGACTTAACGATCAAGAAGGCAAAGTCATTGAATTTAAAAACGTTCTTTTTTTGAACGATGATAAGACCACAGAAATTGGAAATCCAAATATCCAAGGTGCAAAAGTAGAAGCAAAAATTCTTAAAAATAAAAAAAACAAAACCATATTAGTTTTTAAAAAAAGAAGAAGAAAAAATTCTAGAAAAAAATACGGTCATAGACAACCAATCTCCATTGTTAAAATAACGAAAATTTTCTCAAAAAATGGCAAGTTAATTGCACAATCAGAGCCGAAAAAAGAAAAAATTTCAATCAAGAGTGAAAAAATCGAATCGATTAAGTCAATAAAAACTGAGGATATTTCCTTGAGAATATCAAAGGCAGAAGAAACGAGAAGATTTCAACAAGAAGAAGTAAAAAAACTAAATGAAATAGAAAATAAAAGGTTAGAAGAGGCGCAGAAAAAAATAAAATTACAGGCAAAAAAAAGTGATCTGATCAAGAAAAAAACAGCAACTAAAAAGAAACCTTTAACAACAAAAAAAAAATGATATTATCAAACTAGGATATTAAATTATGGCAACAAAAAAAGCAGGTGGCTCGTCAAGAAATGGACGTGATAGTGCGGGCAGGCGACTAGGCGTAAAAAGGTATGGTGGTCAGTTAGTACTACCAGGAAATATTATAGTAAGGCAGAGAGGCACTAGAATACATCCAGGTAACCATGTCAGCATAGGCAAAGATCATACGATATTTTCTTTGATTAAAGGGAAAGTCCAATTTAAAACCAAAAAACTAAACAGAACATTTGTGTCTGTTATCCCCAGTTAATTCCCGATAACTTCGATATTTAATTAATTGTTGTTGCAATATGAAATTTTTAGATCAAGTAAAAATATATGTAAAAGCAGGAGATGGTGGTTCTGGTTCTGCAAGTTTTCGCAGAGAAAAGTTTGTGGAGTTTGGTGGACCTGATGGTGGAGACGGTGGTAAAGGAGGTTCAGTAATTTTTATTGTCGATAGAAATTTGAATACGCTTATCGATTTTAAATATCAGCAACACTTTAAAGCCGAACATGGGCAAGATGGAAAAGGTAAAAAAAAAACTGGGAAAGGTGGAAGGGATTTAATTTTAAAAGTTCCTGTTGGAACGCAAATTTTTGAAGAAGATAACAACACTTTAATTGATGACCTTGCCAAAATGGATCAAAAGATATGTGTGGCTAATGGCGGTGAAGGTGGAATGGGAAATACAAGATTTAAAAGTTCTACAAATCGTGCGCCAAGAAAAAAAACGAATGGAAACGAAGGTGAAAATTTCTGGATCTGGTTACAACTTAAAGTTATTGCAGACATTGGCATAGTTGGCATGCCTAATTCGGGAAAATCTAGTTTGCTATCTGCGCTTACCAACGCAAAGCCAAAAATTGCTGACTATCCATTTACTACAATTAACCCAAATCTTGGCATTATCACTTATGATAACAAAGAAGTAACTTTGGCCGACATACCAGGTCTTATTGAGGGGGCTCATGAAGGGGCAGGTTTGGGAGACAAATTCTTAAAGCATATAGAGAGATGTGAAAATATCTTACATTTGATTGATATTACTAACGATAACTTGTTGGAAAATTATTCTAAGGTTAGAAAAGAACTTTTCAAATACAGCAACAAACTAACAAAAAAAGAAGAAATTATTGTTTTTAATAAAATAGATATGACCAACAATGAGGAAGTTAATAAAAAAATAGCTATCTTTAACAAAAAAATTAGAAAAAAAATTTATACAATATCTGCACTAAAACACAAAGGTTTATCAACTATAAAAAAAATTCTGGTTGGATATGTACATTGATAAATTTAAAAAAATTGTAATTAAGATAGGATCATCGATATTAGTAGATGAAAAAGGAAAACCTAAAAAAAAATGGCTTCAAGAATTTGCTGAAGACATTAAGAATCTTTTGAAGAAGAAAAAGCAAATCGTGATCGTTTCTTCGGGAGCTATAGCAATGGGTTGTGAATATCTAGGAATCAAAAAAAATGGTTTAAGAGTCGACAAAAGCCAAGCTGTTGCTTCAATTGGTCAAATTGAACTAATGGATTTTTATAAAAAAACTTTTGATAAAAATAAAATAAAAATCTCTCAAATACTACTCACACTAGATGATACTGAACAAAGGAGAAGATCAATAAATGCAAAACGAACTATCGATAATTTGTTAACAATGGGAATTATACCTATTGTTAATGAGAACGATACTACAGCTACAACTGAAATAAAATATGGAGACAACGATAGACTTGCTGCAAGAGTATCTCAAATAATTAGTGCTGATTGCTTAATATTGCTGTCAGATGTTGATGGTCTTTATAATGATAATCCAAAAAAAAATAAAGCTACAAAATTAATCAAAATTGTTAATAAAATAGATGAAAGTATAAAGCGGTATGCAGCCAAGACAGAAAATCTCTACGGATCAGGAGGAATGAAAACAAAAATTGAGGCTGCTAAAATTTGTCAATTGTCAGGATGTTATATGGTAATAGCTAATGGAAACTATAATAATCCAATAAAAGAAATGCTTGAAAGTAAAAAATGTACTTGGTTTTTACCAAGAATTTCTAAACTTGATGCCAGAAAACAGTGGATCATTGGATCGGTTGCTCCTAAGGGTGAAGTAATTATTGACCTAGGTGCAGTAAGAGCAATAAATGATGGAAAAAGTTTGTTACCGGCAGGGGTCAAAAAAATTAAAGGAAATTTTGAAAAAGGTGATCATATTTTAGTTAAAGATCAAAACGATACTGAATGCGCTCGTGGTCTAACCTCTTTCTCTTCGATTGAAATAGAAAAAATTAAAGGTTCTCATAGTAGTAAAATAAAAAATATATTGGGATATTCCACTAGAGAAGAAATTATTCATAAGGATGACCTGGTTAAAGTATAAAAATGTCAAAAAATTTATATATGGAAAAAATGGGCAAAAAAGCAAAACTTGCTTCTTCACATTTGTCTAGTTTAAATATTGATAAGAGAAATGCTGTCTTAAAACAATTTAATCAATATTTAAAAACAAATACCCAATTGATTTTGAATTCAAATAAAAAAGATATATCTAATGCAAGATCTAAAAAAATTAAGAATAGCATGATTGAAAGACTCAAATTAAATAATAAAAAAATTGAACAAATTAGAAGTTCGATAGACGAAATAATAAAATTTAAGGATCCTTTGGGAAAGATCTTATCTTCTTGGAGAAGACCAAATGGATTGATAATAAAAAGAGTTTCTATACCGATTGGTGTAATCGGTGTAATTTATGAAAGTAGACCAAATGTTACTTCGGACGTTTCTGCTCTATGTTTTAAAACTGGTAATGTAGTAATTTTGCGTGGAGGCTCTGAAGCATTTCATTCTAATAAAATTTTGGCTAAACTTTTCAAGAGAGCCCTTAAAAAGAAAAAATGTAATGAAAATTGTGTTCAGTTTGTTGAAAGCAAAGACAGAAATCATGTTGATTATCTTTTATCAAGTATGAAAAATTATATCGACGTAATAATTCCCAGAGGAGGAAAAGGTTTAGTTAAGAAAGTTTTAAAAAAATCGACAGTTTCGATTATTGGGCATTATGAAGGTTTATGTCATGTTTACGTTGATCAAGAAGCAAATCTAGGCATGGCAATAAAAGTCGTTAAAAATTCAAAAATGAGAAATGTTAGTATTTGTGGAGCTGCTGAGACTTTATTAATAGATAAAACGTGCTTAAAAACTCATTGTAAGCCTATATTAGATCAACTAAGCAAATTAGGGTGTAAAATCATAGGAGATAAGATAATAAAAAAATTTGTTTCCAACAAAATGAAAATTGCAACGAAAAGAGACTGGGAAACAGAATATCTATCTCCCACAATTTCTGTAAAAAGTGTAAATGGAGTAGAGGAGGCTATAGATCACATAAACAAATACGGCTCTTCTCATACAGACTCTATAGTTACAAAAAATAAAAAAACAGCCAGGAAATTTCTTTTAAATATTAACAGTTCTATAGCTGTTCACAATGCCTCAACGCAGTTTGCTGATGGTGGAGAATTTGGTTTTGGTGCAGAGGTTGGTATATCAACTAACAAACTTCATCCTCGCGGCCCGATTGGTGTTAATCAACTCACTACCTACAAATATATTTTGGAAGGTAAAGGACAAATAAGGAAATAACTTTTGCATAAATTGTCTAAAAAAAATATTAAGATTGGAATTCTGGGAGGAACTTTTGATCCACCTCACATTGGTCATTTACATATTTCTAAAATTGGCATAAAAAAACTTGGATTAACTAAACTTATATGGATTATAACAAAAAAAAATCCATTGAAAAAAAAACCTTATTTAAATGTAAAAACCAGAACGTTATTATCAAAAAAAATTATAAAAAAAAAAAGAAAGATTGTTGTTCAAAACTTAGAGGGTAAAGTAAAATCAATAAATACTTTTGATTTACTTAAGTATGTGAAAAGTAAAAACAAAAAGGCAAAAATATATTTTTTGATTGGTGCTGATAATTTAATAAATTTTCATAAGTGGAAAAATTGGAGGACAATACCTGAGCTTGCTAAACTGGTAGTTTTTGCTAGACAAAATTACTCTGCCAAAGCACTTAATTCTATTGCGTTAAAAAAATTTGAAAAAAAAGATTGGTTATATATACCAGGAAAAAAGATAAATATTTCATCTTCATTAATTAGAAAATTTTGGTAACATAAACTTTTATGCAATTAAAAAAAATTGTTCAGCTGAAAGAAGAAATAGAGAATATTTTAAACGACAACAAAGCAATGGAAATAAAATCAATAAATCTCAAGGATAAAACTTCAATTGCTGATTTTATGATAATTGCAAGTGGTAATTCATCAAGACACATACAAGCTTTATCGGAAATATTATTAGAAAAACTCAAAAAAAACGGGATTGTAAATTGCCGTTTGGAAGGACGTGACAGTAACGATTGGAAACTTATAGACGCTGTTGATATTATAATTCATATTTTTCATCCAGAAAAAAGAAAATTTTATGATCTAGAAAGAATGTGGTCTGAATTAATCCCGAAAGAGAGATTAACGCTATGAAAAAAATTTTTAAAGTAAAATATATTTTTATAATCGTAACAATAATATTAACAAATATTTTCAGTACAGCTTTTTCACAAAATATGGATAAGATGTACGAAAAAATTGATCTATTTAGTGAAGTTTTAGAAAAAGTGCAAGATGAATATGTTGATGAAATAGATCAAACAGAAGTGATGGATTCGGCTATTAATGGTGTGCTTCAATCTTTAGATCCTTATTCTGCTTATATGAGTCCGAAAATTTTTGAGGAAATGGAGACAGAAACTAGCGGAAAATTTGGAGGTTTAGGAATAGAAGTTAGCATGGAAGCTGGAGTTGTTAAAGTCATCACGCCAATCGATGATACACCTGCTGCTAGAGCTGGAATAAAAGCTGGAGATTATATTGTCAGAATAAATGGAGAACAGGTTCAAGGAAAAACACTAATGCAAGCTGTTAACCTAATGAGAGGACCGATAGGATCTTCTATCGAAATTACCATAAGAAGAAAAGGTTTAAAAAAAGCAAAAATTTTCAAAATCACTAGAGAAATTATCGAAATACGATCAGTAGTTTCTAAATCTATAGATAATAAAATAGGTTACCTTAGATTAAGAGCGTTTAATGAAAATAGTAGCAATCAATTAAAAAAAGAAATTTCAAAGTTAGAAAAAAATAATAAATTGGTAGGGTATATTTTTGATTTAAGGAATAATCCAGGAGGTCTTCTATCTCAAGCGGTTAAAATTACTGATTTTTTCCTTAATGATGGAGAAATTGTTTCCACCAGAGGAAGAAAAAGTAGAGAAAACAGAAAATTTTTTGCAAAAAAAGGAGACCGTATTAAAGGTAAACCTCTAATAGTTTTAATAAATAATGGATCCGCTTCAGCTTCCGAAATAGTGGCAGGTGCTTTACAAGATCAAAAAAGGGCTGTGCTATTAGGCGAAACTACATTTGGCAAAGGTTCTGTTCAATCTATTATTCCTTTAAGAAATAGGGGGGCGATACGATTAACTATATCTAAATATTATTTACCATCGGGAAAATCTATTTCTGAAGTTGGGGTATCACCTGACATCAAGGTTGAAGAACAAGAAAAAGAATTTTTAATTAACACTGGTACTGATAACCAATTAAATTACGCAATTAAACTCTTTAATGGTTAAGAATTAATGACAATAAATAGAAAAAAACTACCATTGAGACTTGGGGTAGGTATAGCTCTATTAAATCACGAAAATAAAGTTTTTGTCGGTAAAAGAATAGATAATCCAGCAAATTCATGGCAAATGCCTCAGGGTGGAGTTGATAAAAATGAAGATTTTTTGCGAGCCGCAAAAAGAGAACTTGAGGAAGAAACTGGCGTAAGAACGGTAGAAGTAATAAAAGAATTAAACGAATGGGTAGCCTATGATCTGCCAAAAAATCTTTTGGGTAAAATTTGGCAAGGCAAATATAGAGGACAAAAACAAAAATGGTTTATTATGAAGTTTCTTGGAAAAAATGATGAAATAAATATTAAAACAAAAAAACCAGAGTTCCTAGATTGGAAATGGATTCAACCTTCGGATTTACCTGGAGTCGCTGTAGATTTTAAAGCAAAAATTTACGAGAAAATGGCTGGAGAATTAACTTCTATAAAATTGAATTAAACTCTTATTTCTTTGATTACTTCTAATTTGTGATTTAACGTATAACGATCATGATCCGAAATATCTTTATCCGTAAGTCTATCTTGCGTATCCTTGTTTAAATTATCTAAAAATTTTTTTGATACATCTTTTACATTTATTGCAGACGATGAAAGTACCACCAGGCTGTCATTAAAATATTCAACTGTTCCGTCTTGAACAAAAAACTCTTCAAAATTTCCATTATTTTTTTGTATCTTAATTATTCCCGGTCTTAAAAAAGTTATTATTGAAATATGATATTTTAATAGACTCATATCACCTTCGTATGAAGGAAGGGTTACCATAGTACAACCATCAGAAAAAATTATTTTTTCTGGACTAATTATTTCAAGTTTAAAATTATCTTCCATTAGGCAACAACATCCTTTGCCATTTTTTCAGCCTTTTGAACTGCTTCCTCAATTGTACCTACCATATAAAAAGCTGCTTCAGGTAAATGATCATACTCACCTTTACATATGGCATTGAAACCTTTTATTGTTGCTTCTAAATCTACCAATTTACCGGGGGAACCCGTAAAAACTTCCGCAACAAAAAAAGGTTGGGACAAAAATCTTTGAATTTTTCTTGCTCTTGTTACTGTTAGCTTATCTTCCTCGGAAAGTTCATCCATTCCTAAAATCGCAATTATATCTTGTAAAGATTTATAAGTTTGCAATATTTTTTGAACTTCTCTTGCCACCTTATAATGTTCTTCTCCTACTATTCTTGGATCTAAAATTCTAGAGGTAGAATCTAAGGGATCAACAGCGGGATATATGCCTAACTCCGCAATTTGTCTTGACAAAACTGTAGTAGCATCCAAATGCGCAAACGAGGTAGCAGGAGCAGGATCTGTCAAATCATCTGCTGGAACATATATAGCTTGGACGGACGTAATTGAACCTTTGTCTGTGGTTGTTATTCTTTCTTGTAAATTTCCCATATCGGTAGCTAAGGTAGGTTGGTAACCTACAGCCGATGGAATTCTTCCTAGTAATGCTGACACTTCTGATCCGGCTTGGGTAAATCTAAATATATTGTCAACGAAAAACAAAACATCCTGGCCTTCTTTATCTCTAAAGTATTCAGCAACTGTTAAACCACTAAGGCCCACTCTAGCGCGCGCTCCGGGTGGCTCATTCATTTGACCGTAAACCAATGCAGCTTTAGAGCCTTTGCCATCTGGTTTAATAACACCGGATTCAATCATTTCGTGATATAAATCGTTTCCTTCTCTAGTTCTTTCTCCAACACCTGCAAATACCGAAAAACCACCATGTGCCTTTGCAATATTATTAATTAATTCCATTATTATTACAGTTTTGCCCACACCTGCTCCTCCAAATAGACCTATCTTTCCTCCTTTGGCGTAAGGAGCTAGGAGATCAACTACTTTTATACCGGTAACAAGTATTTCGGTTTCTGTAGATTGATCCGTAAATTTTGGTGAGGGTCTATGTATAGGCCATCTTTCTTTTGTGCTTACTTTTCCCTTTTGATCAATAGGTTCTCCTATAACATTTATTATTCTGCCAAGTGTTTCCGGTCCAACTGGTACAGTAATTGGAGAACCGGTGTCAGTTACTTCACTTCCTCTTTTAAGACCTTCTGTACTATCCATGGCAATTGTTCTAACTGTAGTTTCTCCTAAATGTTGTGCCACTTCTAATACTAATCTATTCCCAGAATTATCGCACTCTAAAGCTGTTAAAATTTCTGGTAATTGATCGTCGAATTGAACGTCGACTACCGCTCCTATAACTTGTGTAATTTTTCCAAATCTTTTGCTCATCATTATAAACTTTCTGCTCCTGATATTATTTCAATAAGTTCTTTAGTAATTGCTGCTTGTCTACTTCTGTTATAATTAATTGTTAGTTTATCGACCAAGTCGCCAGCATTTCGTGTCGCATTATCCATAGCTGTCATTCTAGAACCTTGTTCACTTGCGCCATTTTCAAGAAAAGCTTTAAAAATTTGAGCAGATATATTTCTTGGAAGCAAATCATTTAAAATTTCGTTTTCTTCTGGTTCAAATTCATAGAAATTGTCCTGCATTTTTTCTTTCTCTCTCTTTCCACTTTCAGCTGGTATTAACTGTTGTTCTTGGGGAATTTGCGTAATAACATTTTTGAATTTGTTATAAAATATTTTACAAATATCAAATTGTGATTCATTAAATAACCTAATTATAATTTTTCCAACATTCTCAGCTTCTTTATAAGTAATCTTTCTAAATCCCTTAAAATTAATTTTTTCAATAATATATTTTCCGTATATTCTCTTTAACTGATCGTATCCTTTAGATCCTACCGTAAAAATCTTAAGAGTTTTATTTTCTTTTAAAATTTTATCAAAATAGTTTTTGGCCTTTCTGCAAATATTTGTATTAAATCCACCGCAAAGTCCCCTATCTGCTGTGATAACAACGCACAAATGAGTATTATCTTTCCTTGTGCCAACTAAAAACTTTGAGGCATTATCTTTGTCAGAAATTGATTTACTTAGGTTAAGAATTATATTGTTCATTTTTTCAGAAAAAGGTCTCCCTTTTTCAGCACTTTCTTGAGCCTTTCTAAGCTTGGCAGCCGCTACCATTTTCATGGCTTTGGTAATTTTTTGAGTAGATTTAACGCTTTTAATTCTTTTTTTTAAATCATCTAAACTTGCCATGAGATTCTACTTATTGTTTTTTTTTTGAAGTTGTTCGATAACTGATGTTAATTTTTTTTCTATTTCTTCGTCTAATTTTCCAGTATTATTAATATTATCTATAATTTCTGGATTTGAAGTTTTAACTTTTTCGTAAATTTCTTTTTCAAGACCCTTAATTTCACTTAACTCCACATTGTCTAAAAAACCTCTCACACCAGAAAAAACTGCTATTACTTGTTGCGCAACTGTCATTGGAGAATATTGATCCTGTTTTAATAGCTCGGTTAATTTTGATCCCCTGTTTAATAATTTTTGTGTTGTGGCATCTAAATCCGAACCAAACTGCGCGAATGCAGCCATTTCTCTATATTGTGCCAATTCTAATTTTATTGAGCCCGCAACTTTTTTCATCGCTTTAGTTTGTGCTGCAGATCCTACCCTAGAAACGGACAATCCAACATTAACCGCAGGTCTTATGCCTTGATTGAATAGTTCGGTTTCCAAGAAAATTTGACCATCTGTAATTGAAATTACATTGGTTGGAATGTAGGCTGAAACATCTCCTGCTTGTGTTTCTATTATTGGTAGCGCAGTCAATGATCCTCCACCTTTATCATCATTAAGCTTTGCAGCTCTTTCAAGTAGTCTACTATGTAAATAAAAAACATCTCCAGGATAAGCTTCTCTTCCCGGTGGTCTTCTTAATAATAATGACATTTGTCTGTAAGCCACAGCTTGCTTGGATAGGTCATCGTAAATAATTAATGCATGCATACCATTGTCTCTAAAATATTCGCCCATGGTACAGCCAGTATAGGGTGCCAAGAATTGAAGTGGAGCAGGATCAGATGCGGTTGCTGATACGACAGTTGTATATTCTAAAGCGCCCGCATCTTCCAATGACTTGACGATTTGGGCAACTGTTGATTGTTTTTGTCCTATTGCAACATAAATACAATAAAGCTTATCTTCTTCTTCTCCTGATTTATTTATCTCTTTTTGATTAATAATTGTATCGATGGCGATGGCTGTCTTCCCTGTTTGTCTATCACCAATAATTAATTCTCTCTGTCCTCGTCCGATTGGAATTAAAGTGTCTAGAGCCTTAAGTCCAGTTTGCATTGGCTGGTTGACTGATTGTCTCGGGATTATTCCTGGAGCTTTCACCTCAACTCTTCTCCTTTCCAATTTTTTATCCAATTCACCTTTTCCATCTATAGGATTTCCCAAGGCATCTACAACTCTACCTAATAATTTTTTTCCAACTGGAACATCTACGATAGCTTCTGTTCTTTTAACAGTATCGCCTTCTTTGATTGTTCTATCATCTCCAAAAATAACGACACCAACATTATCGCTTTCTAGGTTTAAGGCCATGCCTTTTATTCCTGTAGAAAATTCAACCATTTCTCCAGCCCGAACATTGTCCAAACCATATACTCGAGCAATACCATCTCCTACCGAAAGTACCTGCCCAACTTCGGAGACTTCCGCTTTTTCACCAAATTTTTTTATTTGCTCTTTTAATATCTTTGTTACTTCTGATGGATTAATTTGCATATCATGTCTCTATCATACTTTTTTCTAATTGCTTAAGTTTGTTTTGAATGGAAGTATCAACCATTATACTTCCAACTTGAATAATCAATCCGGCTAATAAATTTGGATCGTATATGTAGTCTATTTTGATAGGAGATTTAAAGTTTCTAGATAATTCACTTTGAACATTTTCTAATTCTTTTCCTGACAACTGTTTTGAAGATGTAAGTTTTGCTTTCAATTCTCCCCTGTTAATTGATAGGATGTTAAAAAAACTATCAATAATTTGATTCAAAAAAAATAATCTATTTTTAATTGTTATAAAACCCAAAAATTTTTTTAAAGTTTTGGAAAATTGATACTGCTCAGCTATTCGATACATAACTTTTTTCTTTTCATCTTTATTCACTGTGGGGTTTGAAATCATTTCTTTAAAATCATAATTATCACTAAGTAATTTTTTGAGACCATTCATCCCATCTTCAGTTTCGCTTAATTCAGAATTTTCTCTTACAAGCTCGTAAAGGGCTACCGCATAACTTTTTGATGCAGAACTCAGAAATGTTGATTTTGAACTCAATTTTTGCTCCTAAAAGATCTGTTTTGTATGAGATTATTTCAATAAATTCAACATGATCTATTGTATCTTTTTGTCTTTGTTTAATAGCGATAAATCCTCGGTTTAACTGAAATTAACTGGATCCACATCAACCTCTAGTTTTATTCCCGATACCATTTTTATTTTATTCAATGATTGAGACAAATACTTTTGAATAAATAAATTTTTTGGACATCGTATCAATATTCTACACCTATATTTTTTTCTTAATTTGGTAATTGGCGCGAGTACGGGACCCAAAATATTAACTTCATTCATTTGAGGAAGATCAAACATAATGTTTGTGGCAAACTTCATAACTAAGAGCTCATTTTTTCCCGAAATAATTAAAGATACAAGCCGATAAAAAGGAGGTAGTTTCTTTTCTTGTCTTAATGAAAGTTCTTTTTTTAAAAAAGCGTGAGGGTTATTTTTAGATATATTCAAAAGAACTTCATCATCTGGTGTGTATGTTTGAAAGTAGATTACTGATGCGTTACCCTCTCTTCCGGCTCTTCCGCTTAATTGATGATACAATTGAATATTCTTTTCTGCAGATCTAAGATCATATCCATGGGACGAAAAATCACAGTCAACAACGACAATACAATTTAATTTTGGAAAATGAAAACCTTTTGACAATAATTGAGTTCCAATCAAAATATCAATTTTGTTTTTTTCAACTTTTTCTAAAAGTGTGTTAGCTAATTTATTTTTTCGTAAAGTATCACTAGAAAATATTTCTATTTTCTTATTTGGATATATTGTTTTTAGCTCTGCGAAAATTCTTTCCACGCCAGGTCCACAGAATACAAAATCACATTTTTTGTTATCCTTACATAGTCTTGATAGCAAAGATTTATGACCACAGTAATGACATAGTAGTTTGTTTAATTTTTTATGAAAATTTAGATTTACGTCACAGTTGGGACATTGAAACTTATAACTGCACTTTTTACAAATTACGAAAGGAGCATAACCTCTTCGATTTAAAAAAAATAATATTTGATCTCCTTTATTTAAATATTGATTAACTTTACTTATCGTTTTTTTTGATATCCAGGATTCTTTTTTTAAAACCTCAGAGTGTAAATTTATAATTTCAATATTTGGTAATGATGCTTCTTTATACCTTTTGTCTATTTTAGTTATGTAATATTTTTTATTAATAATATTATTGTATGTTTCAATAGAAGGTATCGAAGTTACTAAATTTATAGGAATATTTTCAAATGAGGCTCTCGTAATTGCCATATCTCTTGCATTGTACGAAACTCCCTCATCTTGTTTGTAAGATACATCGTGTTCCTCATCTACAATAATTATTCCCAGATTATTAAAAGGTAAAAAAAGGGATGAACGTGCCCCTATTACTATTTTAATTTTTCCCTCTGTTATACCTTTCCAAATTATGGATTTGTTTTTTTTTGCAGTTTTTGAATGCCATATAGCTGGTTCAATACCAAAAAAATCTTGAAATCTCCTACTAAATTGATTTGTTAAAGCAATTTCAGGAAGTAAGATTAAAGCTTGAGACCCTTTTTCAATAATATCTTTTATCCTTTCAAAATAAACAAGAGTCTTTCCTGATCCTGTAACACCTTCAAGTACAGTAACATTATAATTATTCCCAATGCTCCTCATAAATTTAAGTGATTTTTCTTGTGTCCTGTTTAACAAAAATTTACTTTTTCTTTTCTTAACTTTGAATTTTTCAAATTCTTTACTAAAATTTTTCTCAACTGCTTCTTTATTTAATAAACACATTTTTAGAGTCATGCCTAAAGGCACAAGATTATATTTTGAAAACCAAGTTATGAATTTAATCATAGAAGGATTTAAATTTTTTACGCTTATTTTTTTTGAAATTTTTCTTATTTTAAATTTTTTTTCTGTCTTTTGTTCACGTGGCCAAACTACTCCCGTAATTTCACTCGATCCAAACGGAGCTCTGACAAAATCTCCTGGCTTTAGCGGTTCTGAAATATCACTTGTATATGTAAACGGATAATCAAAAATTTTTGGAAAGAGCACTGGCACTTTCATTTATTAATAATCCTCTTTCTAAATTTTTTAGGAATATTATGATCAATAATCTTTTTTAATTTCAAAAAAATTTTTGCATTCATTCTCATTTCTAATAATTGCCACGCATAAGGTATAAACTTTAAGTATTGTTTTTTTTTATCTCTTTGAAAAAGTCTTGAAAAAATACCTATTATTTTTAAACTTCTCTGCACTGATAAAATACTAAAATCTTCTAAAAATTTCTTTGATTCAATTCTGTAAACTCTTGGTGCTCTTTTTAAATAATAATTATAGATATTATTTTTTAATTCTTTAGAAGTTTTTATTCTTACGTCATCAATCAATGACACCAGATCATAGGCGGGGTTTCCAATCAAAGCATCTTGACTATCTATTACACCTATTTTATTACTCACTTTAATCAGATTTTGAGCATGATAATCTCTATGAACAAAACAAGAATTAGAAAAATTTAATCTCTTATAAAGTTTCAATAAAATCTTTTTCGATTTAATTTTGATATCTAAACATTTTTTATTGCTTAAAAATAATGGAAGATACCAATCAAAAAATAAATCAGATTCTTCAAATAAATATTTGTTTGAATATTTATTAAGTGTATGTGATTTGTTTCCTATAATTCCTATTTTTGACTTTGGTTTAATTTTTTGTATTTTTAAAAGCAAATCCACAAGTTTTTTATAAACTGCTAACTTATTTTTTTTCTTTAACAAAACTTTATAAAAATTAATATCTCCAAAATCCTCGATGGCAATCATTCCTCTTTTAAAATCGTACGCATATAATTTGGGAGTTAATATTTTTTTAGACCTTAAAAACCTATTTATTGCTAAATAGGCGTTTAAATTTTTATACTTTTCTTCTTGTGCAAATACAAAAATATAACTTTTTTTATGTAATGTAATTCTATAAAATTTCCTATGAGAAGCATCTCCTACAATAGGTTTAAATTTATACTTTAAAAAAGTCATATTCTTTCCATTTCCCAAAACCTATAATTTCAACTTGTCTTGAGTCCATTAATTTTGAGTATTGAAATCGAATATCAATTCTATCCTTGGGTTTTGACTCAATCAGTTCAGGCCACTCTACAATTTTAATATGATCTTTTGAAGTTTCAAACATACCCAGCTGAACAATATCTTTATAGCTGTTGAGCCTATATAAATCATAATGAAGAATTTTTACATTTTTAACTTCATAGTCATAAACTATATTGAATGTAGGACTTAATACATCGCTCTCTCTAATTCCATTTTTATTTTCTAGATGGTTAATCAAAAAACGCACAAAGGTTGTTTTGCCAACACCAATATCACCATAAAGAAAAATTACATCGCCTTTTCCTATAATTTTAGAAATGTTTATTGAAAGACTTTTTGTATCTTTTGTCGAATTTAAATTCATCTAGCTACTATTTAGTAGCGATAGTCATCTGGCTTAAAAGGACCTTTTAAGTCAACTCCAATATAATCTGCCTGTTCTTTTGTCATTTTCGTTAACTTCGCATTAACTTTTTTTAGATGCAAAACAGCAACTTTTTCATCTAAATGCTTTGGTAGTACATAAACTTTTTTCTGATATTTTTCAGAATTATTCCAAAGTTCAATTTGTGCAATCACTTGGTTGGTAAAAGAAGCGCTCATAACAAAGCTTGGATGTCCTGTGGCGCAACCAAGATTTACTAATCTCCCTTCCGCAAGCAATAAAATACTTTTTTTATTTGGAAATTCAATTTCGTGTACTTGTGGTTTAATTTCAATCCATTTATGGTTTTTTAGCGCATCCACTTGAATTTCGTTATCAAAATGACCAATATTACAAAGAATAGAACGATTTTTCATTTTTCTCATGTGATCTGCATTAACAACGTCTTTATTCCCTGTGGCAGTAACCACAATATCTGCCATTTCTATAGCATCATCCATCAAAACAACTTCATATCCTTCCATTGATGCTTGAAGGGCACATATGGGATCCGTTTCGGTAACCAAAACTCTAGCACCATTTTGTCTAAGGGATGCTGCACTACCTTTACCCACATTTCCAAAACCAGCAACTATTGCAGTTTTTCCAGAAATCATTACGTCTGTGGCTCTTTTAATTCCGTCAATTAAACTTTCTCTGCATCCATATAAATTATCAAATTTTGATTTTGTAACAGAATCATTCACATTAATTACAGGAACTAATAAAGTCTTTTGTGCTTCCATTTTTTTTAAAGCTTTTATTCCCGTGGTTGTTTCTTCGGATAATCCCTTTATATTTTTTAGAAGCTTGGGATATTCTTTATGCATCACAGCAGTAAGATCACCACCATCATCCAAAAGCATATTTGGTTTCCAATCTTTTTTTCCTTCAATAGTTTGTTTGATACACCACCAATACTCTTCTTCGGTTTCTCCTTTCCACGCATATACAGGTATACCTTGTTTTGCGATAGCTGCTGCGGCATGATCTTGAGTAGAAAAGATGTTGCAAGAAGACCATCGAACGTTCGCTCCCAATTTTACCAAAGTTTCAATTAACACGGCCGTTTGAATTGTCATATGCAAACAGCCTAATATTTTTGCACCTTGGAGAGGTTTTTTTTCCTTATACTCATCTCTCAAAGACATTAATCCAGGCATTTCTGTTTCGGCTAATGAAATTTCTTTTCTTCCAAAATCTGCTTGATTTATATCTTTTACCTTAAAATCTTGTGACATGGTTTGACTTTACTTAGCAATATAACACTAAATTAGCAACTTATTGTTAAAATTTAATTATCATAAGTTGGTAAAAGCACTTCAATTCTTGCGCCTGTTATTTGACCGGTCTTATTTGAAACGGTAATCGAACCACCGTGTAACTCTATAATATTTTTAACTATATTTAATCCTAAGCCTGAATGTTCGCCAAATTTTTCAGGTCTATTGCTATAAAATCTATTAAAAACTTTATTAATGTTTTTTTCGTTAAACCCCGGACCTTCGTCCTCGAAAACCAATTGTGCTTGATTTTTTTTTATATCGCACGAAATCGATATTTGGCTGTTAACTGGACTAAATGAGATAGCATTATCTAACAGATTCGCAACAATTTGTTCTAACTTGTTTTCAACACCTAATATATAAAGTTTTGAACCATTGAGCTTGTCGTGATTTACAATTATATTAATATTTTTATTTGAATGTACCAAATCATTATTAAAATCTTCAACCACGGAATTAATTACATTTGATAAATTAATTTTTGTCATCTTTTCTCTTGATAAAGATGCCTCATCTTTCAGCATTTGAGAATAATCAGTAATTAATCTTTCAATTCTCTCTACGTCATGACCTATAACCTTTAATAATTTTTTTCTTTTTGTGTCATCAGTGGTATTATCTAAAACTTCTGATGCACCCTTTAGAGAAGTGAGCGGATTCCTTATTTCATGGGCTAAATCTGAAGAAAATGTCTCTGCAACATTTATTCTTTTGTATAAATCTTTGGTCATTTCGTTCAAAGACCTGGATAATAGTCCCACTTCATCTTTTCTAATTAAAAATTTCTCAATTTTTCCAATTTTTTCTTCTTTTTCTTTTATCGCTTTTGTATATAAAACCAAAGCTCTTATAGGTTTTAAAATATAATTATTTAAAAAAAATGAAAAAATAAAAATGGCAAGAGCCACTAAGAAAACCGTCCTTAGTATAAAATTTTTTCTTTCGTCAACTGCGATCAATATATCGTTAGCAATTTCTGAAACTGCAATATAACCCTCACGTTTATTATCTATTTTTACAGAATCTATGGTCATAACATAAAAATTATTATTGATGGTCTCTCCAATAATTAATTTTTCATCAAGATTTTTTTGATTAGAATACTTTTTTACATAATTTTTCGTACTAAAAGATGAAGTTTGTGACGTTCTTGCACTTACATCAAAATTTACATCTTCGTCCAACTTATCGATTGGTGTTTCTTTGACATCTTGGCTTCGAACAAATGTATTTTGAGTTAAATCCAATGTATCGGTATCTGCTAACAGTTGATAGTTCAAATCATACAATTGAACGCGATCTAAATTCTGAAATAGATATTTTGTAGATAACAAAAATTTTATAGTATCTTGTCTAGTAAATTTAATATTCAATCTGTTGATGTGATCTGAGGTATTGCTGATAATTTTCTGATGTTGATTGGATCTATTCTTGATTAAATTAGGTTTTGTGGTGCTTAAGTACAAAAAAGTAAAAACACTTAAAACCAAAAAAATAATTAAGTTAAAAATTAAAAATTTTAAGAGAATTGAACTTGATCTAAAAAAATTAATTTTCATTAACTAACGTTCCATCTGTACCCACTGCCATACCTCGTTTCAATTGCTGAAAAATTTTGATCTACTTTTTTGAATTTTTTTCTAATTCTTTTAACATGGCTATCTATAGTGCGATCTTCTATATCGGTATTATCTCTGTAAGCTATATCCATTAATTGTGCTCTCTCCTTAATAATTCCCGGTCTTTTTGCTAATTCTTTAACAATCAAAAACTCTGTTGTTGTAAGTTTTTCAGGTAAGGGGCTGCCATTCCATTCACACTCAAGTTGTGAAGGATCTAGTTTGAGTTTTCCATGTTTAATTAAATTTTTTGCTTCATCATTACTACCACTTCTTTTTCTTAACTGAACTCTTATTCTTTCAATAAGTATCTTGGTCGAAAATCCTCCTGATTTTTTTATAAAATCATCAGCTCCAAGTTTTAAACCCAAAAGCTCATCCACTTCTTCATCTTTGGAGGTTAAAAAAATTATTGGTATTGTAATTTTTTTTCTTAATCGTCTAAACAATTCTTCACCATCCATTCTGGGCATTTTGATATCTATAACTGCCAAATCTGGTGGATTTCTGCTAATACCTATCAGAGCATTTTCTGCGTCAATATAAGTTTGAACCTTAAATCCTTCGTTTTCCAAAGCCATGCTTATACTAGTAAGTATGTTTCTATCATCATCCACCAATGCGATTGTGTGACTCATAATTTAAAATACGCTTTATATAGAAATACTAAATTGTCACAAATTGGGCAAGTATAAGAACAATTAATACACTTCACCCCAATTATTACCCGAATTTACATTAACTTCTAATGGAATTGAAAACATATGATGTTCAGATTTTGAAATTGATGCCATTGCTTCTTTAACAGTTTTTTTTACATATTCTTCATCTTTTTCTAAACATTCAAATATAAGTTCATCATGTATTTGTAACAACATCTTTGTTTGTAATTTTTTATCTTCTTCAATTAATCGATTTATTTTTATCATAGCTAGTCTAATAATATCTGCTGCAGAGCCCTGTACTGGGGCATTAATTGCTGCTCGTTCTTGAAAGCTTCTAATACTAAAATTTTTATCATTGATGCCTCTAAGATGAATTCTTCTACCAAAAATATTACTAACATAACCTTGTTTTCTACACACGCTTATTGTTGAATTCATATAATCTTTTATTTGGGGAAATTTTTTAAAATAAGCATTTATAAAATCTAAAGCTTCTTGGTTCGATACTGAAATTTGTTTAGCTAATCCATATTGGGTAATTCCATAAATGATACCAAAATTAATTGTTTTGGCCTTTCTTCTAAGATCTTCATTAACTTTATTAATTGGTACATTAAAAACCTGACTTGCTGTCAAACTATGAATATCTTCATTATTTTTAAAAGCTTTTTTTAATTCTTTTACATCGGCCATATCAGCTAAAATTCTCATTTCTATTTGATTATAATCAGCGGAAATCAAAACATTTTTTTTATCAGCAATAAAAGCTTTTCTAATTTCTTTTCCTTCATCTGATTTAATTGGAATATTTTGTAAATTTGGATCACTAGAAGCCAGTCTACCAGTATTCGTAGCTGCCAATAAAAAAGATGTATGCACTCTTTTTGTTTTCTTGCTTATATGACCTTGTAATGCATCTGAATAAGTATTTTTAAGCTTTGAAATTTGTCTCCATTCTAACACTAAATTAGGAAATTCATGTCCTGAAAGAGCAAGATCTTCAAGTATATTAGCACTCGTTGCTAAACCTCCCTTTTTTGTTTTTTTTAATTTAGCAATTTTAAGTTCATTGTAAATTATTTCGCCAAGTTGTTTTGGAGAAGCAATATTAAATTCTTTGCCAGCTATTGAGTATATTTTTTTTTCTATCCTTTTTAACTTATCTTCAAAATTTTTAGAAAGTTTTTTAAGATATATGTCGTCAACCTTGATACCATTAAACTCTAGTTTAGATAGTAATTTTACCATAGGCTTTTCAAAAGTTTCGTAGATTTTATTTAATTTTTCCTCATCAAGTCTTGCTCTAAGATGATTGTAAAGTCTCAACGTTACATCAGCATCTTCTGCCGCATACTCGGTAGCTTTGTCTAATGCAATATCAGAAAAATTCAATTTATTTTTTCCAGTACCAACTAATTCTTTATAAGAAATAGTTTTGTGATTCAGATGAATTTCGGAAAGCGTATCTAAATTGTGTCTATTAGTTCCAGCATCTAATGTATATGAAATTAACATTGTGTCTTCTAGAGGATTAATTTCGATATTATTTTGACTAAGAATAAGAAAATCAAATTTAATGTTTTGGCCAACTTTTTTTATACTTGGATCTTCTAATATTGGTTTAATTTTTTTTAATACTATTTCTTTTTTCAAACCTTTAATATTTTTATGGGCTAATGGTATGTAACAAGCTTTATTTGGTGCATAACTAAACGAAACACCAACAAGATCAGCATCTAAAGGATTAAGTGAAGAGGTTTCTGTATCAACAGCAATGACTGATTGTTCACTTAGAGTTTTTACCCATTTATCTAAAACTTTTTCATCAGTAATACTTTCATAACTTTTAACATTAATTGTATCTGACTGTATTTTAGGATTGTCTGATTTAATTTTTTTATTTTTTATCTCACCATAAAAACTTATTACTCTACTTAATAATTTATTAAACTCCATTTCTCTTAAGAACTCATAAAGTTTGTCTTTTTCAACATCTTTTAAAAAAAAACTGTTAGGATCATCTCTAACCGGAGCATCATCTTTAAGGGTAACTAGCTTTCTGCTTAAAAGAGCTTTATCTTTATTTGCCAATAACGTTTCTCTTCTTTTATTTTGAGGTATTTCTTCAGCTTTTTCTAAAAGTGTATCTAATGTTTTGTACTTATTGATAAGTTCGGAAGCTGTCTTTATACCTATGCCCGGAACACCTGGAATATTATCTGAAGAATCTCCAGCTAAAGACTGTACATCAATAACCTGATTAGGTTTAACTCCAAATTTTTCAATAACTTCTTTTTCACCCAAGACTTTACTTTTCATGGGATCATACAATCTAATATCATCAGAAACCAATTGCATTAAATCTTTATCAGATGAAATAACTGTTACTTTGGCTCCTGCTTTAATAATTTGTTTTGCGTAAGTTGCTATCAAATCATCAGCTTCGTAATTAGGTAATTCTATAGATGGCAAATTAAATGCTTTTACTGATTTTCTAATATATTCAAATTGAGGAACAAGGTCTTCAGGTGTTTCAGTTCTGTTAGCTTTATATTCTTTATAAATATCATTTCTAAAATTTTTTCTTGCAGAATCAAAAATTACGGCAAAATGCGTTGGCTTATAGTTTGATTCATCAGATCTTACTTCTGCTAATAATTTAAATAACATAGAGCAAAATCCACTTATTGCTCCAGTCGGCAAACCATCACTTTTTCTCGAAAGAGGAGGTAATGCATAGTATGCTCTAAAAATATAACCAGAACCATCAATAAGATAAAAATGGTCAGTTTTTTTTATGGAATTCATAGATTAATATTAACCTATTTTAATTATTGTTATGGATATATAACAGTTAAATCGTCATGGATAAAAAAAGCGCATTAAAAGTTGAAAAATTAACTAAAATTTATTCAATGGAATCCTCAAATGAGGTTAAAGCCTTAAACAATTTAAACTTGGAGGTGAAAGAAGGTGAAATTTTTGGATTGCTTGGTCCTAATGGCGCTGGAAAAACCACTTTTTTAAATATCCTTGCTGGCACAGTTATAAAAAATTCTGGAAGTGTTAACGTTTGGGGTTTTGATTTAGATAAAAATTCAAGAGAAGTTAGGGCATCCATTGGAATTGTTCCTCAGGAAGTAAACCTTGATGCATTTTTTAGTCCCAAGGCTCTCCTGGAGCTACAAGCAGGACTTTATGGAATACCAAAAAAAGACAGAATAACAGATACAATATTAAAATTAGTTTCTCTTGAAAAACAAGCTAACTCTTATGCAAGAAGTTTATCTGGAGGAATGAAAAGAAGATTATTAATAGCCAAAGCAATGGTTCACAGACCTCCTATTTTGGTTTTGGACGAACCAACTGCCGGTGTTGACGTTGAATTACGCCACAACTTGTGGAACAATGTAAGGGCGCTTAATAGGCGTGGTGTAACAATAATATTAACTACCCACGCAATATATGAAGCACAAGAAATGTGCAACAGAATAGCAATTCTCAATAAAGGAAATTTGGTGACATTAGATACAACGGATAATCTCTTGGATAGTATAAAAACAAAAAAAATTATTTTTAAAGTAAAAAAAATAATCGAAATTATTCCAAAAGATTTAAACGGAATAAAATTTTCTTATAGACCAAACAACGAAGTAACTGCTTTATATGAAAGAAAAAAACATAAAATAGAAGAAATAATAAACAAAGTTAAAAATACGGGAATGGAAATCTATGACATTTCTACTGACGAAGGTGATTTAGAAGATGTGTTTATTCATTTAACAAAAGGCTAGATTTTTTATAAAAAAATTGTATTGTACAAGTTATGGAAGCAATTAGTAAAACTTCAAGAATAGAAAAAATTGTTAAACTTACATTAGTAGCAATAATTGGAACTGCTCTCATTACAATATCTGCAAAAATAAAAATTCCTTTTTATCCAATTCCTATGACCATGCAAACTTTTGTAATTTTGTTGATTGGAGTAACTTTAGGCTACAAAATGGGACTTGCAACTGTAGGACTTTATCTATTTGAGGGAATAATAGGCCTGCCAGTATTTGCATCTTCTCCGGAAAAGGGAATTGGAATAGCATACTTTATTGGTCCAACAATGGGTTACTTAATAGGTTTTTTAGTTGCTGTTTATTTTGCTGGTTTATTTAAATATGACAAAGGAATAATAAATACTTTTTTAAAACTAATATTTTCTGTAAGTTTTATTTATATACTTGGTTTAGTTTGGTTAGGTGTATTAATTGGGTGGGATAAACCAATATTTAAGTTGGGTGCTCAACCATTTCTATTAGCTGAACTGCTTAAAATTTTATTGCTATTATTTTTAACTCCAATGTTGTTAAAAGTAAAAAAGTTAATAAAAATTACCTAGGAGATCTTTTAGAAAGAATCCTTTGCAAAGTTCTTCTATGCATTTTCAATCTTCGCGCTGTTTCTGAAACATTTCTATTGCACAATTCAAAAACTCTATGAATATGTTCCCATTTAACTCTGTCAGCAGACATGGGGTTTTCGGGTGGCCTAGCTTTCTTTTCTGACGGGGCTAGAAGAGCATTCTCTATATCATCAGCATCTGCGGGCTTAGGAATATAATCTATTGCTCCTGCTTTGATGGCAGCAACTGTTGTAGGTATATTGCCATAACCGGTAAGTAACACAACTCTACTATTTTTTCTTATTTTTTTAATTTCTTTGACTACTTCCAATCCATTTCCATCACTTAAGCGAAGATCGACTATAGCAAACGCGGGCGGTGAGTCTTTTGCCCGATCTATTCCATCTTTTACACTCTCAGACTGTGTTACTTGAAAACCTTTTTTTTCCATAGCCCTGGATAATCTGTCCCTAAAAGGTTTGTCGTCGTCAACAACAAGTAGCGATTTATCAACAAAATCGGCGATTTTCTGATTATTTGTTTCCTCTTGTTTAGTTTTCATTTTTTTATTTTTTAAATTTAAACTATCACATTTTTAAATTCAAAAGAAATTTTTGGAGAGTAAATTAATGCTTTACATTACTTGTCATTTCTATAAAAAGCGAAATTAAGGATTTTTTTATTTTTTTTTTATTTTTTATTAAACAATAAAAGGGATACATGAGATGCAAAAATTTAATTCGGTTGATGAGCTGGTTAACGTTATTCGACCAGTAGACCCGATTTATTGCATTAGACCTAATTCTATAAAATCAGCATGTAACTGGTTTAGAAAAAATTTTCCAGGACAAATTCTTTACGCGGTAAAAACTAATCCAAATGAAAAAGTAATTAAATATATTAGTGAAAGTGGTATTAAGCGATTTGATGTTGCTTCAATTAATGAAATTAAATTAATTAGAAAAATTATTCCTGAAGCACGCGCTTATTACATGAATACTGTAAAAAGCCGTGAACATATTCGAGAAGCCTATTTTAATTATAATATTAAAGATTTCGCTCTCGATACCAAAGAAGAACTTCAAAAAATTATTGAATCTACTTCTAGCGCTAAAGATCTAATTTTATATATTAGAGTTTCTATTTCTAACGAACATGCAGAAATAGATTTATCAAAAAAATTTGGAGCACTTCCTAGTGAAGCCCTGGGTTTGTTAAGACTTGCTAAAGCACATGCGTTTAAAGTTGGTTTAAGTTTTCACGTGGGCTCACAATGTATGCACCCTATTTCGTACACCAAAGGAATTCGAGATTTGGGAAATATAATTAATAAAACAAAGATAATACCAGATATTATTAATATTGGTGGAGGCTTTCCATCTATTTACCCCGATTTGCAACCACAACCTCTTGAAAATTATATAAGTGAAATAAAAAAAAGTTTCAGTAATTTGAAATTAGAAAATAAATCAGAACTATTATGTGAGCTGGGAAGAGCACTCGTTGCAGAAAGTGGATCTTCGATAGTAAGAGTAGTTTTGAGAAAAAAACAAAAACTTTATATCAACGACGGAACTTATGGCAGTTTATTTGATGCTGGTGTGCCTAATTTTGTTCTTCCTACAAGGATGTTAACTAACGGAAGAATGACTTCAAAAAAATTAACCGCTTACAGCTTGTATGGACCAACGTGTGATAGTATAGATTATATGAAAGGTCCTTTTGTCTTACCGAATAATTTAAAAGAAAGAGACTACATTGAAATAGGGCAGCTTGGTGCTTATTCTTTAACTTTCAGAACTAAATTTAATGGTTTTTATTCTAATCAAATTTTTGAAGTGCATGACAAACCTATAATGTCAATGTACGAAAAGGATAGTTCCTCTCGTTATCTTGTTGCTTAAATGAATAACCAAAAAAATCGGAAGTTAGGTCATAATAAAAAGACCTTTCTAGAAAAACCAGTAGAACACATTGATATTACTTCTTTCGATTCTCGAAAAATTATTGAATCTATGAGTAAAATGTCCTTTACGTCTCGAGACACAGCAAAAGCTTCGAGTATTTATAATGAAATGTTATCAAATAAGAATTGTACTATTTTCTTAACCTTGGCTGGTTCTACTTCTGCAGCTGGTTGTATGAAAATATATTCCGATATGATTAAATACAACATGATTGATGTAATAGTTGCTACAGGTGCTTCAATTATTGATATGGATTTTTTTGAGGCATTAGGTTTTAAACACTATCAAGGCTCTCAATATCAAGATGATTCACAACTAAGAGAAAATTATATAGATCGAATATATGATACTTATATAGATGAAGAACAGCTTCAACTCTGTGATAAAACTATTTGTACTATAGCTGATAGTTTAGAGCCAAAATCTTATACTTCTAGAGAATTTATAAAAGAAATAGGAAAATATTTAAAAACTGAATCTAAAAAGAAAGATTCTTTAATAGAAATGGCCTACAACAATGATGTTCCGATTTTTTGCCCAGCTTTTACAGATTCAAGTGCTGGATTCGGTTTGGTCATGCACCAGGAAAAAAATCCACACAAATGCATAACAATCGATTCAATCAGAGAATTTAGAGAACTAACTGAAATCAAAATAAGGTCAAAATCTTCAGGTCTTTTTATGATTGGGGGTGGGGTTCCAAAGAATTTCGTACAAGATACGGTTGTTTGTGCTGAACTTTTGGGAAAAAAAGTGAATATGCACGAATATGCTGTACAGATTACAGTAGCAGATACTAGAGATGGCGCGTGTAGTAGCTCTACACTTAAAGAGGCAAGTTCGTGGGGTAAGGTAGATACTTCAAAAGAACAGATGGTTTTTGCTGAAGCTACCAGTGTTCTTCCTTTAATAGCTAGTGATGCTTACCATCGCAACTTTTGGAAAGAAAGACAACGTAAAAGTTTTTCAAACATATTCGGTTAAAAATTGAAATATATTTCAAATAAAAAAGGATTTCTTGGAATCGATAGTAGAAATAATGAGAAAGAAAATGTAGTTGTTGTGCCTTTTGGACTTGAAAAAACTTTAAGTTATGGCGGTGGAACAAGTAAAGGTCCAGCAGAAATAATAAAAGCCTCTCACCAAGTAGAACTCTTTGACGAAGATTTAAACAAAGAACCTTATAAATCTATAGGAATTAAAACTTTAAAATCTTTTCCTATAAAAAAAGATATAGCTGATGCGCTTAAACAAATTGAAAATATCAACAAATTATTATTGGATAAAAAAAAATTTCCTTTAGTTTTGGGAGGTGAACATTCTCTAACCCAGGGAGCAATTAGACCCTTTGTTAGAAAATTTGATAAATTGTATTTACTCCATTTTGATGCGCATGCAGATTTGAGGAATAGTTATAATGGCAATAAGTTTTCACACGCATCTGTAATAAGAAGATGTTTAGATAATTTAAATGTGAATGTTGTCTCTTTTGGCATAAGAAATATTTCACAAAGTGAAAATTTCTTTTTAAAAAAAAATAATAAAAGAATAAAAATATTCTGGGCAAAAGATAAATCAAAATGGAATTTAAACCAGTTAAAAAAAATTCTTAAAAATAAAAAAGTATATTTAACTTTTGACGTTGATGGTCTAGATTCAAGTTTGATGCCAGCAACAGGAACCCCTGAACCTGGTGGTTTGTTTTGGGACGAAACAATTAACATTATAAAGACAGCGGCAAAATCTGCTGACATTGTGGGGGCAGATATAAATGAACTCTCTCCTATGAGAGGATTTAATTCCTACAACTTTTTAATTGCAAAATTAGCTTATAAAATTATTGCTTATTCTTTTGAATTTAAGAAAGCTAGATAGAGTGTAAACTGCTTGTCGCCCACTGGATCGTAACCATTGCACCATTAGTTTTAGAACATCTATCAAATGCAATAGTTGCATTCTTTCTCTCTAAAAGAGTTTTTCCAATGAATGTTCCAAGACCCAGTCCTGATTTAGAGTTAATTTCGTTGTTCTTCGATCTTATATAAGGTTCACCTAATATATCTACAACGTCAAGTGGAAAGCCTGGTCCGTCATCGCAAATTTTTACTTTGGTAATCTTATTATTACTTTCTAAAGTAATTTCTACAAACGATTTACTGTATTTCACCGCATTGCCGATAAAATTTCTTAGTCCATAAGTAATTTCTAACGTTCGTTTAATACGTGGATTAACTTCATTTTTATTCTCTATAACCAATAATTTTTTTTTTGATATTTCTCTAAATGATCTAACAATTTCATTTAGTAATTCGTTTAATTTCATGTCATTAAAAAAATTATCTTTTTTTAAAGTATCTTGAGATAATTTTTTTAAAATTTCACCGCATCTTTTTGTTTGGGTTAGAAGTAAGTTAACATCTTTTGAAAATTTAGAGTTTTTTCCAATTTCTTTTTCTAATTCCTTAGCAACAACGGTAATTGTTGATAGAGGCGTGCCCAAAGAATGTGCTGCGGCAGCGGCTTGGACTCCGATGGATTCTAATTCATGTTCTTTGGCTAAAATCAACTCTAACTTATTTAATGCTTCAATTCTTTTTCTTTGTTCCCTTCCAAACCTTGCTCCAAAATAGGTTAAAAAAACTAGTCCTATAATTACTGCGGCTGGAATTGCATACAAATAGTAATTCGGTACATGAAAATGCAAATCACCAGGGCGGGGCAAAGGAAGATGATATAGGGTTAATATTAGTAAAATAATTATTGTAACGAAAGACAGATATAAAGTACTTTTCAAATTTAAAAATGTTGATGACACTATTGCAGGAATAATTAATAAAATCGTAAATGGATTTGTTATACCTCCTGTAAAATAAAGTAATACAGCTAATTGAATAAGATCGTATAACAAAAAATTTGATGAAACAAAGTTGCTTAATTGATTTTTTTTGATTCCGATATGCAAAAAAATATTTGTTAGTACACTAAACAAAATAATTACCAAACAATAAAAAAAAGGAAATTCAAATTCTAGAAGAAAATAAACAACTTCTACTGTTAGAAATTGACCAACAATAGCAATCCATCTTAAAATAACTAATGTTTTTTTGTCTAAATGAATATTGTCTTTCGATGCAAAAACGTCCGAAAAATTCATTTAAAAATTATATATCTAAATTTGAAACTTCTAAAGCACGATTAATTATAAAATCTTTTCTTGGAGCAACATCATCACCCATAAGTATTTTGATCAAGTCTTGGTCTTTTTTTGATTTGGCTTTCGTGTCATTTGAATATTTCACTTGCAATAAAATACGCTTTTCGGGATTTAAAGTCGTTTGCCAAAGTTCTTCGGGATTCATTTCTCCCAAACCCTTGAATCTTTGAATATTCACTTTACTTTTTTCTTTTTCAATAAATTTATTAAATTCCTTTGTATTTTTTTTAATTTCATTTTTTGACTTTCCAGAAGAGTTAACTAGAAAATCTTCTAACTCTTTATCATTTTTAATATAGAAATTTTTTGATCCTTTGCTAATTTTATATAAAGGAGGTTGAGCAAGAAATAAATGGCCTTTTTCTATTAATTTATTAAATGGATGATTATTAAATAAAGTTAGCAAAAGAGTTCTTATATGGGATCCATCAACGTCAGCATCGGTCATTATGATAATTTTTTCATATCTCAGGTCTTCAATATTAAAATTTTGAGATCCTGTGCCCAAGGCGTTAATCAAAGTAACTATTTCATTAGAAGACATCATTTTTGAGAAAGTTTTTGTTTCTAAATCCTTTCCGTTACCATTCCTAGATTTTTTTCCATTCACATCTACATAAGTGTTTAGTATTTTTCCTCTTAAAGGAAGTACGGCTTGATATTCTCTATTTCTTCCTTGTTTTGCTGATCCCCCTGCTGAATCGCCCTCAACAATAAAAAGTTCAGTTCCCTCTGCTTTACTAATTTGACAATCAGCAAGTTTCCCAGGTAGCCCTGATAATTCTAATGAGCCTTTTCTTCTTACACCTTCTCGAGCTTTTCGTGCAACGTCCCTTGCAATAGCAGCCTGGACTATTTTTAATAATACTATTTTTTTTATTCCTGGGTTTTGATCAAACCAGGTTGATAACCTTTCATTTACTACTGATTCTACAATGAATCTTATTTCAGATGATACAAGCTTATCTTTAGTTTGTGAAGAAAATTTAGGATCAGGTATTTTTACTGACAAAACACCGGTCAAACCCTCTCTAATATCTTCCCCCGATAATGTAATTTTATTTTTTTTTAGAAGATTTGCATCTGTAGCATATTTGTTGATTACTCTGGTCATCGCACTTCTAAGACCTAATAAGTGCGTCCCTCCATCCTTCTGATGGATATTATTTGCAAACGGTAACATCTCTTCAGAATATCCCGCATTCCATTTCAATGAACATTCTACAACTACATTATCTTTTGTTCCTGAAATATAGATTGGTTTTTTAAATAAATTAACATCATTGTTATTAACTAAAGTTTCTTTTTTTGCATCTAAAAATTCAACAAATTCTTGTATACCTCCATCATATTTATTTTTATATTCTTTTTCTTTTTTTGCAGTTTTGTCTACTAAAATAATACTTAAACCCTTGTTTAAAAAGGCAAGTTCTCTCATTCTTTTTTGTAATATTGATGAACTAAATTTAGTTAAAGAAAATACACTTTTTGATGGTAAAAAATTAATATGAGTTCCCGTTTTATTTGTCTTGCCCTTAACTTTTAGAGGAGCTAAAGTCTTTCCATCTTTAAACTCAACAAAATACTCCTTTTTATCTCTGAACACTCTTAAAGTTAATTTTTCAGATAATGCGTTAACTACAGAAACGCCAACACCATGAAGTCCGCCGGCAACTTTATATGAATCATGATCAAATTTACCTCCAGCGTGAAGCTGGCTCATAATAACTTCTGCAGCTGATTTTTTTTCTCCTTTGTGTATATCAATAGGAATGCCTCTTCCATCGTCCTCAACCGAAACAGACTGATCTGAATTAATTGTAACTTCAATATTATTACAATAACCCGCCAAAGCCTCATCAATAGAATTATCGACCACCTCATAGACCATATGATGAAGGCCTGTACCATCGTCCGTATCACCTATATACATGCCAGGTCTTTTTCTGACAGCCTCTAGTCCCTTAAGTACTTTTATTGAATCTGCGCTATATTTAGAATCATTTTGTTGGTTTTTTTTGATCATAGTAGTGAAATTTTAAAAAGTCATTTTAACATTTTTTTTGATTTAAATAAATCAAACACAAATTAATACATTAAATAATCATTGATATTAAATGATTACTTAAGGAAAAAAAAAAAATTAACCTAAAATGCTTGTTGGGTAAAAAAATCATATTTTCATTGGCATAACAACATGAAAACTATTTTTATCCGATAAATCCTTAATTAGCGCTGGTGAGCCAGCATCCTTCAAATTAATAGTAATTGAATCGTTTTCGATTTGAGATGCTATATCAATCAAATATCGACTATTAAAACTTATGTTCATATTATTGGAATCAAATTTCGCATTAACAACTGTAACTCCATCAGCGCTATTGGGACCATCAACAGACAATTGTAGAAAGTCTTTAGATATATTCATTTTTAATCCTTTTTTGTAGTCTGGGGAAACGGCGTTTACTATCCCTATAGAATTTTTGAATTCTTCTAATTTTATTTTCAATATTTTATCATTATCATGAGGAATAACCTTGGTATAATCAGGAAATCTTCCATCGATAACTTTTGAAATTAACACACCGATATCCATTCCAAATTTAATTTTTGATTTATTATTCGATATCTTGACGGTGGATGCACTTTGTTCCAATAAAGAAATTAGTTGAAAAATAGTTTTTTTTGGTAAAATAATAGATGCAAAATCAGTATTTGATTCAATTTCTATACTGCTAAAAGAAAGTCTGTGACTGTCCGTTGCTACAGCCGATAAAAATGATTTATTTTCTGAATTTGTTTTATGTAGATAAATTCCGTTAAGATAGTGTCTGGTTTCATCGCTTGAAATTGAAATTTTTGTTTTATTTAGAAGTTTTAACATTTGTTGAGAAGAAACTTCAAAAACTTTTTTTTCAATATCTTCGTCTAATAAAGGAAAATTATCCGCCGATATGCACAACAAATTAAATTTTGAATTTCCAGAAACAAGCTTTAACTTATTTGTGCTTTGTAAAGAAATTTCAATTTTTGCATTTGATTCTAGTTTTCGCAGTATATCATAAAGAACGTTGGCCGAAGTGGTTGTAGAACCTTCTTTTTTTAATTCTAGCAAAGGAATTTCCTCTGAATAGATAATATCAAGATCCGTTGCGGTAATTCTAATCTTTGAATTTTTTGCTTCTATTAGTATGTTTGATAGAATCTGAAGAGTTGTTTTTTTTTCAATAATACCATAGGCGTGGCCTAATGATTTTAAAAAAACGTCTCTGTCTATTGTGAATTCCATTGCATAATTCTAAATAAGCTTCTTTTTGATTTCGCTTACTTTTTGTTTAATTTCATTATCTTTGTTTATTAACTCTTCAATTTTTTTTACTGCATGAATTACGGTAGTATGATCACGATTGGAAAATTTTCTGCCAATTTCAGGAAGGGAACTTGTTGTTAATTTTTTTGCAAAATACATAGCAATTTGTCTAGGTCTAGCTAATGATCTTGATCTTCTAGCTGATAACATTTCAGAGACATTAAGATTAAAGTATGTAGCTACAATTTTTTGAATGAATTCAATACTTGTTGACTTGCCATTGTAACTAATGAAATCTTTTAATATTTTTTTACACTCATAAATAGTTGGAGATTTTGTGTTGATTCTACTAAAAGCTAATATTCTATTTAAAACACCAATCATTTCTCTAATACTCGAAGTAGTTCCTGAAGCAAGAAATTCAAAAATTTCATCACTTAATTCATATGGTTCGCCAAAATTTTGACTTATCCCTTTAAATTTACTTTTTAAAATCTTTATCTTTAAATTTAAATCAGGTGGTTGAATATCAATAACCAACCCCCCTGATAAACGAGACCTGATCCTTTCTTGAATTCTATCAAGATTTAAAGGAGATTTATCGGACGATATTACTACTTGTGATCCTTTTTCTAATAAAGCGTCAAATGTGTGAAAGAACTCTTCTTGCATGGCTTCTTTTCCTCTTACAAACTGAATGTCATCAATGATAAATACATCGACTCTTCTAAAAAAATCTTTGAATTTAACCATGTCATTATTTTTTATAGATCTAATAAAATGATACATAAATCTTTCTGCTGAAATAAACATTACCTTTTTATTATTTACAACTTCCAGTCCAATGGCATTTAATAGATGTGTCTTTCCCATTCCCACTGCGCTGTAAATAAAAAGCGGGTTATAGTGCGCAGAACTAATACATATTTTTCTAGCAGCCGTATAAGCTAGTTCGTTGCTTTCGCCAACTACAAAATTATCGAAATTATTACTTGAATTAAAACGATTATAATTTAATACAGAATTTTCAATTAATGAACTTTTATTATTTTTTCTAATATCTATTTTGCCATATTTTTGTTCGGATTCTTCAATCAAAAACTCGATTCTTTGAATGTCCTTATTGAAGGTTTTAACTATATCCAATATTTTGTCAGCATATCTAGAAACTATCCAATCTCTCACAAATCTGGTGGGAGCAGACAAAACAATATAGTAATCAAACTCTTTTTTTAAATCTATGTTTTTTATCCAACTCTCATAGACATCATCCCCAAGGATAGCCTTAAATTTTTCTAGAACCTCGTTCCAATTAAGTGATTTTTTTTCTTCTGAAAATAACTTGCCCAAATTTTCTTTTGATGATACTTCAGCCATAACAAAATAGATTAAAAAAAATAGTTTTATTTTTTTTTTTCCTTGTATGCAATATTTATCAGGTTGTATTTAAAAAAATTATGGTTGTATTGTAAATTTTTTACAAATTTTATTTTTTGTTTTTAATTCAAATGCAAATTGAATCAGAAACAGTAATGAATATTTATACAATTTTATGTACAACTTAATGTATCATTAAACTAGATTTGGATTATTATTTAGAAATCTTTTTTTATTTAGTTATATTAAATTAATAAAAGTTTAAATAAGTTATCAACTCTTAATTGATCAGTCTATTTTTTTAATTTTTGAATTTTTTGTGTAATTCTAGATATCTTTCTCGAAACCGTTTCTTTTTTAATTACTCCAGTTTTGGCTACTTTCATCAATTGTGAGTAGAATTTTGGAAGAAAGTCGCGAGCTTCATTAATTTCTCCCGATTCAACGTAATCAGACATTTTTTTGATAACAGATTTATACTTTCCTTTTCTTATTCTGTTAACCTCTGCCTGAAGCCTAGTTTTTCTTACACGTCTAATCGCAGATTTTGTAGTTGGCATAAAGAGGTGAATATATATCTTTTTGCTTCATATGGGTCAATATCAATTAATATTGACAACTAGTACAATAAAAAGATGATCTGTTAGATATTGATATTTTTTTTATTTTTCCGTTGCAAGAAATACGTGAGCAATTCTTATTTTCTCGGCCATATACGTTAAATAAATCCTGAAAACTTCCACTTGCTCCATGTATATTTTTAAAATCTTTAATTGAAGATCCTCCTCGATTTATTGAAATCTTTAAAATTTTTTTGATATTGAAAATAAGATTTTTCATACTTTTGTTTTCTAAGCTGTTGCATTGTGTTAATGGATGAATTTTTGATAAAAACAGTGCTTCGTTCACATAAATATTACCCAATCCACTCACAAAAGTTTGGTCCATTAATAAATTCTTAATATTTTTTTTTCTGGTTTTTACAAATTTCTTAAAATATTTAATATTAAACATATTGCTAAAAGGTTCGGGCCCAAGTTTTTTTAAAAAAACTATTTTATTAAATTTTGTGTTTTCAAATATTAAAAAAAAACCGAATCTTCTTATATCATTATAAATTAATGTACAACCATTACTTAAAATAAAATGAATATGATTATGTTGTGGCAATATATTTAGATCATAATAAAAACTTGTTTTAATTATCATATTATTTTTTTTTCTTTTTATTAATAATTTTCCACTCATTCCCAAATGAACTAAAAGCAATTTATCTTTAAAGTGAAAAATTAAATATTTTGATCGTCTTGAAATTCGCAATATTTTTTTATTAATTAATTTCTTAAGTGATGTATGAGAGACTTTATAGCGTAAATCTTTATTATTAATTTTAATACCAACAATTCTTGCTTTATTTATCATTTTAAATAAAGATCTTTTTACAATTTCTATTTCTGGTAGCTCAGGCATTTATATATTGTGAAAAAACGTAACATATGATCTATTAAATTAAATGAAAACCTATCATAAAAATAGTGAAAGATTTGTTACAAAAGTATTTCAAGATGTTTTTGATAAATATGACTTAATGAATGATTTAATGTCTTTGGGCATTCATAGGGTTTGGAAAAGAAATTTCATACATTGGTTAAATCCTCAGAAAAATACAACATTAGTTGATGTTGCTTCCGGTACTGGCGATATAGCAAAATTATTTTTAAGTGAGATTGATTATAAGGGTCAGGTATATTGCGTAGACGAAAATAAAGGGATGCTTGATCTAAATAAAAAAAAATTAAAAGGAAATACTAATGTTAAATGGTTTTGCAATAACGCTGAAAAGCTACCGTTTGAAAATAATCATTTTGACTATTATACAATTAGTTTTGGTATTAGAAATGTTGGTAATATAAGTAACGCGCTTAAAGAAGCTTATCGAGTTTTAAAGCCTGGTGGTAGATTTTTGTGCCTGGAATTTTCAAAAGTAAAAAATGAGATTTTAAATAAATTATATCAAACCTATTCAAAATCATTACCTCGAATTGGCAAGATTGTAGTTGGTAAATCAGAACCGTACGAATATTTAATTGAAAGCATAGAAAAATTTCATTCTCAAGAGGAATTTTTCAAACAAATTGAAAAGCAAAATTTTACAAAAATATCCTACAGGAATTTAAGTGGTGGAATTGTAGCTATTCATTCAGCTTGGAAAGTTTAAAAATGTTTAAAAAACTATATATGCTGTTCAAAATTGGAAGAAAACTTTCAACTTCTGGCGCAATTTCATCTATTTACGAAATTTACAATCCTCCAATAACAGTTAGAATATTTTTTTTCATAATTGGCTTTAGCTTTAATACCAAAAAAGACAAAGATAATTTTTCTCCAGGAGAAAAATTATGCAATGCTCTTCAGGGCATGGGAACTACTTTTATAAAATTGGGTCAATTCTTAGCAACTAGACCTGATATAATTGGTGAAGATATTGCAAAGGAATTGGAAAAGCTCCAAGATAAATTGCCTTCTTTTAAGCTAATAGAGGCAAAAAATATATTGAAAAATGAACTTGGAAACGAAAATTTCAACAAAATTATAAATTTCTCAGATCCAATTGCCGCTGCTTCCATTGCACAAGTTCACACTGCTACAATTAATAATTCTTCCCAAAAACAAGAGGTTGCCATAAAAATTTTACGACCAAATATAGAAAAAATATTTAACGAAGAATTAGATGCTTTAATGCTTCTTGCTTACATCGTTGAAAATCTTATAAGAAAAACAAAAAGGCTAAAATTAATTGAAGTTGTTCAATTATTACGAGAAGTAACAAATATTGAAATGGATCTTAGGTTTGAGGCCGCCGCCGCCAATGAACTTTATGAAAATACAAAGAAAGATATTGGATTTAAGGTTCCTAAAATTTATTGGGATTTTACAAGCAAAAAAGTTTTATGTTTGGAAAAAATAAATGGAATTTCTATAAGAGAAATTGAAAATTTAAAATCATTAAATATCGATATAAAAAAATTAGCAAAAGATATAATTCAACACTTTTTAAGACATGCGATTAGAGATGGTTTTTTTCATGCAGACATGCATCAGGGAAATTTATTTGTAACACAAGATGGTAAAATTATGCCCGTTGATTTTGGAATAATGGGTAGATTGGATAAAAATATTAAAAAATATTTAGCTGAAATACTTTATGGATTTATTAAAAGAGATTACAAAAAAGTAGCTGAAGTACATTTTTTAGCAGGATTAGTTTCAAAAAAAGTTTCAAAAGATGAATTTGCACAAGCTTTACGTTCTATAGGAGAACCAATTTTTGGACAGTCTGTAAAAAATATATCTGGAGGTAAATTATTAAGTCAACTTTTTGAAATTACCGAAAAATTTAATATGCAAACTCAGATACAATTATTACTTTTGCAAAAAACTATGGTTGTGGTTGAGGGAGTAGCTAGAAAACTTGATCCTGATGCTAATATATGGGATATTTCAAAACCAATACTAGAAAACTGGTTAAAAGAAGTCAAAGACCCTATCAATAAAGCAAACGAAATTATGAATGAAGCTTCCGAAGTGCTTAAAAGATTGCCAGATTTACCTATTATTATGGATAGAGCAAACGATGTTATGACTTTGATAGCTGAGGGAAAATTTAATCCAAACACTTTAGCCTATCGTAGTTTAAGAGAAGAAAAATTAAAACTAGAATTGATGCGTAACAAGATACTAGGAGGAGTTTTAGTGCTTGTAATTTTTGTTCTCATAGTATTCAAATAAGGGAATTATGGATAAGTTATTTAGTAACAAAAAAATTATTTTAATTATTGGTGGTGGAATTGCTGCGTATAAATCTCTTGACTTAATTCGTTTATTAAAAAAACAAGATTGTGAAATAAAAGTTGTTCTGACAGATTCTGGAAAAAAATTTGTTACTCCTTTATCAATTTCATCATTATCTCAGAACAAAGTTTACCATGATATTTTTGACAGCGAAAAAGAAGCGGAAATGGATCACATATCATTATCAAGATGGTGTGATATAATTTTATTTGCTCCGATCACAGCAAACTCTATAGAAAAACTTGTCACTGGAAGAGCAGACGATTTAGCGTCTATTCTTATTTTGGCTTCGAATAAACAAGTAATATTGGTTCCAGCAATGAATGTTAGAATGTGGCATCATAAATCCACCCAAAGTAATATGGATAAACTACTAGATTTTGGATATTTGTCTGTGGGACCATCAATTGGAGAGATGGCCTGTGGTGAATATGGCGAGGGTAAAATGTCATCGCCCGAACAAATATGTGAATTTTTGAAAAATTATTTTTATGAGAGAAATATTGTAAAAAATAAAAATTTAAAAGCGCTTGTTACTGCTGGACCAACGAAAGAATATATAGATCCTGTAAGATTTATGACAAACAACTCTAGTGGTAAGCAAGGATATGAAATTGCTAGTTCACTGGCAAAATATGGTGTTGAAACAACATTAATATCTGGTCCGTCAAAATTAAAAAAGCCTAAAAATGTAAATATCGTAAGAGTTGAATCAGCTGATCAAATGTACGCCGCTGCAAAGAAAACTCTACCCGTGGACATAGCTGTATGTGTAGCAGCAATAACTGATTTTAAACCTGAAAAATATGAAACAGAAAAAATTAAAAAAGATAATTTAAATTTAAATTTTAAAAGGAATATAGACATATTAGAATTTTTATCAAAAAATAATTCTCAGAGACCTAAATTGGTAGTCGGTTTCGCTGCAGAAACGAATGATATAATAAAATTTGCTAAGCAAAAAAAAAGCAATAAATATTGTGATTGGATTGTGGCAAATGATGTTTCAAATCCAGAAATTGGATTTAATTCCGAGTACAATGCTGTGTCAATAATTGATAATGATAAAGTTGAAAAAATTGGGAAAAATTTAAAATCTTACATAGCAAATAAAATAGCTAGAAAAATAATTAATAATTTTATCCAATAGCAAAATGGCAAAAATATTAGTTAAAAAGTTTGATAAAAATATCAAACTTCCTGCCTATAAAACCTCTGGATCATCAGGAATGGATCTTGCGGCGTACACAAAAAAAAAAATAATTATTAACCCGAGTAAAACAGCAATGATTCCAACAGGAATCGCTCTAGCAATTCCTAAAAATTATGAAATACAAATAAGACCAAGATCGGGTCTAGCAGCAAAGAAAAACATTTCTGTATTGAATACCCCGGGAACCGTAGACTCGGATTATAGAGGTGAAATAAAAATTATTTTAATAAATTTGAGTAAAAAACCGTTTGTAGTAAAATCAGGTGATAGGGTTGCTCAGATGATTTTATGCCCGGTGATGAAGGCTAAACTCAAAGAGGTTAAAAATCTTCCTATTTCGAAAAGAAACAGAGGAGGTTTTGGTTCAACAGGTAAATGAAAAAAATTAATGAAATTCACCAAAAAACAAATAGATAGATATTCTAGACAAATAATTTTAAAAAAAATTGGAACAGTTGGACAAAAGAAGCTTTTGAGATCAAGCGTTCTTATTGTTGGAGCCGGTGGACTTGGCTCACCAGTTGCGATTTATTTAGCTGCCTTGGGTATAGGTAATATAGGAATAATTGATAAAGATGTTGTTGAAACTTCAAATTTAAGTCGTCAGATTATTTTTTCAAGTAATGATGTCAAAAAAAAAAAATCTCTTATAGCTGTTAATAAATTAAAAAAATTAAATCCAGATATACAACTTAAATCTTTCCAAAAAAAACTAACTAAAAAAAATATAGATCAAATAGCAAAAAGATTTGATGTGATGGTTGATGGAAGTGACAATTTTAGAACACGTTTTTTGATAAACGATTACTGCTTAGCAAACAGAAAAATCTTGGTTTCTGGTGCAATTAATAGATTTGATGGTCAAGTTTACACTTTCAACTTTTCAAAAAACGAATCTCCATGCTTGAGATGCTTTATGCCTAATATGCCAATTAATTCTGATGATAATTGCGAGACTGAAGGTATTTTGGGAACTCTAGCCGGCATTGTTGGTAGTATACAGGCAAATGAAGTTATAAAAGAAATTGTCGGTATTGGAGACACGCTTTGTGGTTACATATTAATTATTGACGCATTAAAACTTACCTTTAGAAAGGTGAAACTTAACAAACGTTCTGATTGCTTTTGTTATGAAAAAAAATAAAAAAAATTATTCAATTTTTGTAATTTTATTTATTTCAATTTCATTTTTTTCCCCAAAATTAATAGCAAATGAAAATATAAACTTTTTATCATTGAAAAATAATGAGGTTAATTTACGACAAGGACCATCATTTAAATACCCGATTAAGTTAGTTTATAAAAAAAAATATCTACCTGTAATTATTATAGATAAATCAGAAACTTGGAGACAGATTAAAGACTTTGAAAGTAATTCTGGTTGGATACATATTTCTCAACTCTCAAAAAAAAAATCTGGAATAAATATTAAAAAAAATTCTATTATTCATAAAAAACCAACGACTTATTCAAGGCCGATTGCAAAACTCGAAATAGGAAGATTGGTATTAATAGCAAAATGCAAAAAAGAATGGTGCAAAATTAATACTGGTAATTACAGTGGATGGATTGCTAAAGATTCTCTATGGGGGAAAGCTGAATAAACTCAGCTGATAATGTTTTATTATTTTTTTACTTATCTTTCAAATACTTTAACATTGTATTAACATCACTCACCTTGAATGGATCACCATCATTACTTTCATTATTTTTTCCATCTTCGACAAACATTTTAACAACCTCACCATTGTCAATATATGCAGAATATCTCCATGATCTCATGCCAAATCCTTGTTTGGGCTTGTTAACCAGCATACCCATTTCTTTTGTAAACTTGCCTTCTCCATCTCCAATTGGTTTTACTTTGGATATTTTTTGATCTCTAAACCAAGCATTCATTACAAATGAATCGTTTACTGATAAACAATAAACCTCGTCTACGTATTTTTTTAGCTCTTCATACTTATCTTCATATCCAGGCACTTGTTGTGAAGAACAAGTAGGTGTATATGCTCCAGGCAATGAAAATAGTACAATTTTTTTGTTTTTAAATAAGTCGTCAGAGGTAATGTCTTTCCATTCCCCGCCAATGGCACAACCGCCACCTAATGACTGGTTATCATCTATTCTAGTTCTAAATGTTACTTGTGGAATTTTCATTTCGTTCAATTGCTCCTCATTCTTTTGCTTAATTTACAAATACTCTAAATTCAAATAAAATATATGTAATATAATACACTAATCAAGTATTAATTTACTTATATGATAAAAAAAAACAGTTATAAATATGAAGATTTAATTGATTGTGCAAATGGAAAATTGTTTGGTCCAGGAAATGCAAAACTTCCATCCCCGCCAATGTTAATGTTTAATAGAATTACAGATATTCAGGATACGAAAGGCAAATTTAACAAAGGGTTAATTGAAGCAGAACTTGATATAATTAATGATATGTGGTTTTTTAATTGTCATTTTAAAGATGATCCTGTAATGCCGGGTTGTCTCGGATTGGATGCTATGTGGCAATTGGTCGGTTTTTATTTAGGTTGGACTGGAGAGCCAGGAAAGGGGCGAGCGCTTGGTGTAAATGCTGTAAAATTTACTGGTGAAGTTCTAAAAAATGTCAAAATTGCTAGATACCAAGTTAATATGAAAAGAATATTAAAAAAAGAAGGAGCCGTTGTAGGTTTGGCTGATGGGATTTTGTTTGCCGACGATAAAAAAATTTATGAAGCTGAAAATTTAAAAGTAGGATTGTTTAAGTAATGAGAAGAGTTGTGATTACTGGAATTGGAATAGTTTCTTGTATTGGAAATAATAAAACAGAAGTTTTAGATTCTTTGCTAAATACGAAATCAGGAATAGTTTTTTCAGAAGAACATAAAAAATATAACTTTAGAAGCCAGATTGTTGGCGCTGTGAAAAATTTAAATTTTTCTGAACATATTGATAGAAAACAATTAAGATTTATGGGTGATGGTTCTGCATATAGTTATATTGCTTTAAAAGAGGCTATAAAAGAATCTGGTTTAGAGGAAAAAGATATAAGTAATGAAAAAACGGGAATCGTAATAGGGTCTGGAGGCCCTTCAATAAAAAATGTTTATTTCGCTGTTGATACCATAAGAAAATCTGCTCCCAAAAGAATGGGCCCTTATATAGTTCCCAGAACAATGGCAAGTACTTGTTCAGCTACACTTGCTGTCCCATTTAAAATTAAAGGAGTAAATTATTCAATCAGTTCAGCGTGTGCAACAAGCGGACATTGCATCGGAAATGGAATGGAACTTATTCAATACGGGAAACAAGATATAGTATTTACTGGAGGTGGAGAAGAATTAGATTGGGCTCTTTCAGGAATGTTTGATGCCATGCCTGCATTATCTTCAAAATATAACAATACCCCAGAAAAGGCATCAAGACCATATGATGTAAATAGAGATGGATTTATTATTGCAGGAGGTGGTGGAGCTCTTGTTTTGGAAGAATATGAACATGCTAAAACCAGAGGAGCTAAAATATATGCCGAACTAACTGGCTATGGAGCTACATCAGATGGATATGATATGGTTGCGCCTTCTGGAGAAGGTGCAGTTAGATGTATGAAAATGGCATTAAAAACAGGAAGAAATGGAATTGATTATATCAACACTCATGGTACATCGACACCAGTGGGTGATATTACTGAATTAAATGCAATAAAAGAAACATTTCAAAATAAAATTCCTAAAATTAGTTCGACAAAATCTCTCACGGGTCACCCTTTAGGTGCAGCTTCTGTTCACGAAGCAATTTATTCTTTGATCATGATGGAGAATAATTTTATTGCAGCTTCTGCAAATATTGAAAATATGGATGAGGGTGCCAAACCTTTTCCAATAATTACAAATATAGAAAAAAATGTTTCATTAAATGCTGTTATGTCGAATAGTTTTGGTTTTGGTGGTACCAATTCAACGTTAGTTTTTGAAAAATTAAATTAAAAAAATATGTTACTGTTAAAAGGAAAAAAGGGATTAATAATGGGAGTAGCCAACGACAGATCTATCGCTTGGGGTATTGCAAAAAAATTATCAGAGCACGGCGCGGAATTGTCTTTTACTTATTTGGGTGATGCATTAAAAAAAAGAGTAGTTCCTTTGGCTCAATCGCTAAAATCTAATTACACTCTAAGCTGCGATGTAGAAAAAAAAGAAGATATAGTAAGAACATTTGATGATATAAAAAAAAAATGGGGGAATTTAGATTTTGTTGTTCATGCAATTGCTTTCTCTGATAGATCTGAGCTTTCAGGAGAATATCTTAATACATCGAGAGAAAATTTTTTAAAGAGTATGTTGATTTCTTGTTTTTCATTTACAGAAATAGCAAAAGAAGCGTCAAAAATCATGGAAAAGGATTCAAGTATGTTAACCTTAACTTATGAATCTTCTAAAGTAATCCCAAATTATAACGTTATGGGAGTTTGTAAAGCAGCTCTAGAAACAAGTGTAAAATATCTTGCAAGAGATTTGGGATCAAAAGGAATAAGAGTTAATGCAATTAGTGCTGGCCCAATTAAAACTCTAGCAGCATCTGCGATAGGTGATGCAAAATTTTTATATAAATGGAATGAAGATCATTCTTTGTTAAAAAGAAATGTAGATATCAATGATGTCGGCGGATCAGCCCTATACCTGCTGAGTGATTTGGCGAACGCAGTAACTGGAGAAATACATTATGTTGACGCTGGGTACAACAAAGTGGGTATGCCCAACCCAAAAAATATTACTTAACTGGCTTCTTTAATTGAAAGTTTAACTTTACCTCTGTCAAAACCGATAACTTTTACTGAAACTTCATCACCTTCTTTTACAACATCAGAAACTTTAGCTACTCTTTTTCCAGCGAGTTGCGAAATATGAACTAAACCATCTTGTTTGCCTAAAAAATTTACAAATGCTCCAAATTCCATTATCTTAACAACTTTACCTTTATATATTTTTCCCATCTCAGGTTTTGCAATTATATTTTTCACCATCTCCATAGCTTTATTTCTTGAATTTTCATCTGGTGCAGCAATACTAACTTCGCCTGTATCCTTAACATCCACTTTAGCTCCAGACAATTCTACAATTTCTCTAATTGTAGCTCCGCCTTTACCTATAACAGCCGCAATATCTTTCTTATCAACTGTAATGGTTTCAATTTTAGGTGTATGTTTGGATACTTCTTTTCTTGATGATTTAATTGTTTTATTCATTTCTTGAAGAATGTGGGCCCTTCCTTCCTTAGCTTGATTAAGAGCCTGTTCCATAATTTCAAAAGTAATTCCAGTAATTTTGATATCCATTTGTAGTGACGTAATTCCGTCCTTTGTGCCAGCCACTTTAAAATCCATATCTCCTAAATGATCTTCATCACCTAAGATGTCAGATAGTACAGTAAATTCTTTTTTTTCTTTTATGAGACCCATTGCTATTCCAGCTACAGGTTCTGCTATTGGAACAGCTGCATCCATAAGTGCAAGTGATGCTCCACAAACTGTTGCCATAGATGAAGAACCATTTGATTCTGTAATTTCTGACACAATTCTTAAAGTGTAGGGAAATTTTTCCTTTTCGGGTAATGAAGATTTTAAAGCTCTCCAGGCTAGTTTTCCATGACCCACTTCTCTTCTGCCTGTTCCTATTCTTCCAGTTTCGCCAACAGAAAATGGAGGGAAATTATAATGCAACATAAATCTTTCTCTCCTTAATCCCTCTAGGCTTTCTATTCTTTGTTCATCTTCACTCATTCCTAGAGTTGTGGTTACCAAGGCTTGCGTTTCACCTCTTGTAAATAGCGCTGATCCATGAGTTCTTGGCAAAACTCCGACCTCACACTTGATAGGTCTTATGTCTGATAAACCTCTGTCATCAATTCTTTTTTTGGTTTTAAGTATTTTTGTTCGTACAATATCTTTTTCTAAATTTTTTAATTGTAGAAGTATCTCAAGTTCAGAATAAGTTTCATCTCCTTCAAAAAGTGATTTACATTTTTCAGTTGCTAAATCAACTAACTCCGATCTTTTTTTCTTATCTTTTTCCGAGAAAGCCTTTTCTAAATCTTTTGTTAATTCTTTAGAAATTTTATCTTTTGCTTTGCTGTAATCCTTAACTTCTATTTTCCATGCTTCTTTTGAACATTTTTTTTTAAGACTAGTTATTGCATCAATGATCGGACCAAATTTTTCATGACCAAATTTAACTGCATCTAACATTTGCTTTTCGGTCAAACCTGAAGCTTCAGATTCAACCATCAATACAGCATCTTTTGTGCCAGCAACAACCAAATCTAATTTAGATTCTTTCAATTGTTCTTTTGAGGGATTTAGAACATATTTGTTATTTATATATCCTACTCTTGATGCTGCAACAGGACCCTGAAAAGGCAATCCTGAGATAGTAAGAGCAGCTGAGGATGCTATAATCGACAGAATGTCAGCTTCATTTTCATTATCATAAGAGAGTACTGTTGGTAAAACTTGCACCTCATTTCTGAAATCATCTGGAAATAGTGGTCGAATTGGTCGATCAACTAATCTTGAGATTAAAGTTTCCGATTCGGTTGGTCTTGCTTCTCTTTTAAAATATCCACCAGGAATTTTTCCAGAGGCATAATACTTTTCTTGATAATTTACAGAAAGTGGAAAATAATCAATTTCAGGATTAACTTTTTTTGCTGCTACTACGGTAGAAATTACGACTGTTTCACCGCAAGTCGCAATTATAGCCCCATCTGCCTGACGAGCTATTTTTCCAGTTTCTAAAATGAGTTTCTTTCCACCAATATCTATTTCTTCTTTGAACTGTTTAAACATTTATTTTCTTAAATTTAATTTGGTTAATATTTTTGCATACGATTCTGGATTTTTTCTCTTCAAATATTCCAACAAACGTTTTCTTCTATTTACAGCTTTTAATAAACCACCTGTTGAATGCTTGTCATTTTTATTTTTTTTAAAATGAGTAGATAAATTGTCAATTTTGCTACTCAATAAGCCTATCTGAACTTCTGAAGATCCTACGTCTTTTGAATTAATTTTTAATGATTCAATCTTTTCTTTTTTTTCTTTATCCATTTCTATTTATTTTTCTGTATTAATTTTTCAATTTTTTCTGCATAATCAAAGGACTCATCGCCGACAAAATAAACTTTTGGCAGAAATTTCATATCAACTTTCTTTGATAAAGCTTTTCTAATAAGGTGTGAGAATTCTGTTAAAGTGCTAACTGTCTCTTCTATATTCTTTCCACCCAAAGGGATTACATAAGCTTTTGCATTTTTCAAATCTGGACTCATTCTTACTTCGGTAACAGTAATATTCCTTGTTTTTAATGTTGGTACTTTTGCCTCATTTCTAAGAAAAATTTGACCCAAATTTTGTTTTATTAGCTCTCCTACTCTCAATTGTCTTTGCGAAAATGGTTCACTACCAGTTTGTCTGTTCATTAAATTCTTCTTTCTGTTTCTATAACCTGATAAACTTCTATTACATCCTTCGCTTTAAAATCTGTAAAATCTTTGAGGGTTATACCACACTCTAGTCCCGCTGCGACTTGTTTTGCTGCATTTTTTTCTCTAAAAATACTACCTATAGTACCGGTATATAATACATTTCCATCTCTTATCAATCTTGCGTTTAAATTATTGATAATTTCGCCTTCCAATACTTTTGACCCTGCTACCTTCCCAATTTTTGAAACCTTGAAAATTTCCTTTACTTCTGCTGAGCCCACAATCTCCTCTTTTACATTAGGTTTCAATAGCCCCGATAATGAATCGTTAATAAAATCTAAAGCTTCATAAATTATGTTAAAAAATCTTAAGTTTATTTTTTCTTTTTCTGCAAGTTTTTTGGCCTCTTTATTCGGTCTAACATTAAAACCGATAAGTATAGCACCAGAAGCTTTTGCCAGCATTATATCTGTTTCGGTTATTACGCCAATATTTGATAAAATTATTTTTGGAGAAACCTCTTTATGTTGAATTTTTTCAATTGCATTTTTAAGTGCTTCACAGGATCCATGAACATCAGATTTAATTATTATTGGTAATTCCTTGGTGTCGGAACTGGTATTGAAAGTAGGTTCTTTGTTAAATGAGATTAGCGGTGCTTGTTTTGATTTACTGTGTCCAATTCTATAATCATTTATTTCTTTCGCTTTTTCTTCTGATTCAACCACCACAAAATCATCACCAGCCAAAGCAGCTTTATTTGTTCCCAGTACTTCCACTGGAGTTGATGGAATAGCTAACTCAATATTTTGACCTTGATCATCTATCATTGCTCTAATTTTACCCCATGTAACACCACTAACAAAAAAATCTCCATTTCTTAAACTTCCATTTGTTACAAGTACAGTCGATACAGGTCCTTTGCCACGATCAATTCTAGACTCTAAAATTACACCAATTGCGTTCGATTCAAAATCTGCTTTTAATCCAAGGAGGTCTGCTTGAAGAATGATATTTTCTTTAAGTTTATCCAAATTTTTCTTAGTAGTAGCAGAAACCTCGGTAAACAAAGTATCTCCACTTAATTCTTCCGCTATAAGTTCGTATTCTAAAAGTTGATTTTTTACTTTTTGAGGATCTGAGTTAGGTAAATCACACTTGTTTATCGCTACAACAATTGGAACTTTTGCGGCTTTTGAATGTTTTATGGCCTCAATCGTTTGTGGTTTAACTCCATCGTCAGCTGCCACAACCAACACAACAATGTCCGTAACTCTTGATCCTCTCGCTCTCATTTCAGTAAAGGCTGCATGACCCGGTGTGTCTATAAATGTTATATGCTTCCCTTCTTCAGTTTTTATTTTATAGGCTCCAATATGTTGAGTTATTCCTCCGTGCTCTCCCGCAACAACATTTGTTTTTCTTAAAGCGTCTAATAAGGAAGTTTTTCCATGGTCAACATGTCCCATAACCGTCACGACCGGAGATTTTGGTTCCAAATTTTCGCTTTTATTGTCGATTGATTTATGAATATTTAAATCTGGTTTTCTTTCTCTGACAGGTATATTGCCCATCTCTTTTACAATATATTCTGAAGTATCTGCATCAAGAGAATGGTTTATTGTTGCGGTAACACCCATACTTAAAAGATGTTTAATTATACTGCTTGCTTGGATAGCCATTCTATTTGAAAGCTCTTGTATTGTAATTTTGTCTGGAATATTTACTTCTCTGACAATTTTTTTGGTTTCAATTTTTTTATCATCAGAAACTTGACTTTTCTTTTCTTTAAGCCGCGCACGTCTTACTGATGCTAAACTTCTTTCTTTCCCTTCCATCACATCGTCTGTTAAAGCTTTTGATAAAGTAAGTTTGTATTCTCTTTTTGGTGTCAAATTTTTATTTTTACTTATATTTTCTTTTTTGGAAAATATGCTTTCTTCTTTTAAATTTTTGAATCTTTTTGTGGCTCTTTCCTCAGCTATTTTTCTAATTTCAAAACTTCTGTTTGCCGAAATATTTTTAGAAGCAATATCATCAACCTTTTGCGCCTTTGTTTTATCCTCAAATCTCAAATTCGGTTTACCTACATTATTTTCTCGATTGTAAAACCTTCTTTCACTTCTTCTTTTTGAGATTTTTTTATCTATAACAACTGACGTTTTGCCTTTGTCCTGTGAATAACGAGAAACGTCTATGGGTTTTTTTATCGAAACCGTCAAAGTCTGTTTTTTCTTTTTTATTTCTTTTTCTTCCATAAAAAATATACCACCTATTCAAAGACACTATTTCTAGCATTCATAATCAACTCATCGGCCTCAGATCTTGCCAAAGCAAATTCTTCAAGAAATCCTTTTATTTTAAATTTTTTTCCTTTTTTTTCATCATAACTTCCTATTAGTTCATCACTAGAAAGTTCAGCAAAATCTTTAAGCGTATTGATTTTTTTTTCACCTAAGGTAACAAGCATTCCTGGTGTAAGTCCTTTCAAATTAATAAGAGCATCTTCGACGCCTAGTTCTTTCAATTTTTTTGAAATATTTTCTTTTTCTTTTTTTAAAGCTTCCTCTGCTCTTTCTTTCAATTCGTTAACAGTATTGTTATCTATACCCTCAATCTTTAAAATATCTTCAACAGAAGCTTGGTGAATTTCTCCAATAGACGAAAAGCCTTCCGCAACCAAAAGTTGTCCTAGAGTTTCATCAACTTCCAGATTTTTAATGAAAATTTCAGTTTTATCTTTGAATTCCATTTGCCTTCTTTCGGTTTCTTCATTTTCAGTTAATATATCTATTTCATAATCAATCAGTTTTGATGCTAGCCTAACGTTTTGTCCTCTTCTTCCTATTGCCTTGCTTAAATTTTCTTCCGTTAAAATAACTTCTATTCTTCTATTTTGATCATCAATTATTACTTTTTGAATTTCCGCAGGAGCTAAAGCGCTTACAACCAAAGCAGCTGGATCTTCAGACCAATGAACTATATCTATTTTTTCTCCATGAAGTTCATTAACCACTGATTGTACTCTACTACCTCTCATTCCTACACACGCCCCGACAGGGTCGATGGAAGAATCTGTTGAATTAACACAAATTTTTGCTCTACTGCCGGGATCCCTGGCTGAAGATTTAATTTCAATAATTCCGTCATAAATTTCTGGGACTTCTTGAAAAAATAATCTTTCCATAAACTTTTCATGTGCTCTGGATAAAAATATTTGTTGACCTTTATTTTCCCTGACTACATCATAACAATACGCTTTAACTCTATCTCCCGTTTTTAAGATTTCTCTTGGTATAAGTTCCTCTTTTTTGATTATTGCTTCAGCTTTATTCAAGTCTATGATTAAATTGCCATATTCCAATCTTTTTACTATGCCGCTTAAAATTCCTCCTTTTTTTCCAATAAAATCATTATATTGTCTTTCTCTTTCAGCAGCACGAACATTCTGGGTTATAACTTGTCTAGCTATTTGTGCTGCAATTCTACCAAAATCTACTGGTGGCAACTTTTCAAAAATTTCATCACCAATTTTGATAGTTTTTTGGTTATCTTTTTCAGAGGCATGCTCTAATGAAATTTCGGTATCAAAATTTTCGGGAGATTGAACTACTTTTAGCACCTTATGAAGATTTATATCTCCACTTTCTCTATCAATGATTGCTCGAATATCATTATTAAATCCAAATTTTGTTTTTGCGGCTTTTTGTATTGCTGACTCCATAGAAGTCAAAATAATTTCCTTATCAATAGATTTCTCTGTAGCTACAGCCTCAGCTATTCTCAAAAGCTCTACTTTATCTGATCTTTGGTTAAACATATATCGTATCCACTTGTCTGCAAAAAAAAATGGGCACAAGCCCATTCTGGTATCACAGGTTATTTGTCATTTATTTAGTTGATATTTTTACCTTTTTCAAGACTTACTTAATAAAAACTTCAGTTTTATCAGTTTTTTCCCATGAAAAAGAACCGTCTTGTCTAGGTTTTCTTCCAAAATGCCCATAGGCAGCGGTGCACTCGTATATAGGTTTATTCAAAGACAACATTTCTCTAATTCCTCTGGGACTCAAATCAAAATTATCATTTATTAATTTTTCAACATGTTTAGATTTTTCACCATCGCCATCAAAAAGATCCACATAGATTGATAATGGCTTTGAGACACCGATAGCATACGCAAGTTGAATTAAACATTTATCAGCAATTTTTGAGGCAACTACATTTTTAGCAATATATCTTGCTGCATACGCAGCCGACCTATCTACTTTGCTTGGATCCTTTCCAGAAAAAGCTCCTCCTCCATGAGGTGCGGCTCCACCATAAGTATCAACAATAATTTTTCTTCCTGTTAAACCCGCATCTCCATCTGGTCCTCCTATAATAAATTGACCAGTCGGATTTACATAAAATTCTTCTTCTTTTAATCCTGATAATAACTCTTTAGGAATAGATTTTTCTAAATATGGTCTAACAATTTCTTTAACTTGAGCTTGATTCACTTTTGAAGAATGTTGGGTTGAGATAACAACTGAAGTAACTTTTGCTGGTTTTCCATTTTCATACATTAATGTCACTTGACTTTTTGAATCAGGTTCTAGCTTATCTGCTTTTCCATTTTTTCTATCTGCTGCCATTAATTCTAAAATTTTATGAGAATAATAAATCGGCGCAGGCATCAAAACTTCAGTTTCATTACATGCATATCCAAACATTATTCCCTGATCACCGGCTCCGTCATCTTTATTTCCTTTTGAATCAACTCCCATTGCAATGTCAGTTGATTGAGAATGTAAATGAACATCTATACTACAATTTTTCCAATGGAATCCTTTTTGTTCATACCCAATATCTTTAATGCAACTTCGAACTTTTTCAATTAAATCATCTTTTTTAATTTCAGGACCTCTCGTTTCGCCTGCAAGCACCACTTTATTTGTAGTAGTTAAAGTTTCACACCCAACTCTTGAGAAAGGTTCTTTGGACAAGTAAGTATCTACGACCATATCTGATATACGGTCACAAACTTTGTCTGGATGACCTTCGGAGACAGATTCGCTTGTAAACAAATATGATTTTTCACTCATCAGATTTTATATTTTTTAAAAATTAAAGTTAGAAATATATACAACATAATTATTAAAAAAAATATTTTATTTCCATGTTTTGAAAATAAAGTAGCTTGACTAAAATAAGGAAAATTTAACTCAATATTACCAGACTCTCCCATATCAAGTGATTTAATCACTCTGCCATTTGGATCAAGAAAACCAGAAATTCCTTTGTTAGCAGATCTAGCAACAAAAATACCTTCTTCAACTGATCTGTAAATTGCTTTCGAGAAATGCTGATAAGGTCCTATTGATTCTCCAAACCAAGCATCCTCCGAAATATTAATTAATAAAGCTGGCAATTGATTTCTTTTTTTTATTTTACCCGAATAAATTATTTCATAGCAAATTAGTGGAAGAATTAAGCTTTCATTAAATTTATTACCTAAATTTATTGTCGTTCTAATATCGCCAGCAGAAAATGAATAATATCCCCTGGTTATTTTTTTTAAACCAAATTTTGATAAAACTTTTTCAAAAGGTAAAAATTCACCAAATGGAACAAGATCAATTTTATTATAAATCGATAAAACATCTAAATTGTGATTTAAAATTGCCAAACTATTAAAATACTTTTGATTTTTAAAATTATTGCCAGTGTTGATAAAATGATTGATTCCCAAAATAATTAAATGATTTTCAGAAAATTCATTATAAAATAAATTTTTATATTTCTTGATATCTTCTAAATATGATTGATAAAATATTCCTTCCGGCCAGATAAACAAAGTTTTCTTATTTTTTTCAGGATCACTAATTTTTATAAGTCTTTTTAACTGCATAAATTCACTTTGAGTATCGTAATCTTTAAGAGAGAAACTGGGAGAAACTATTTTAACATAAATTTTATCATCAAATTGATAAACGCTATTACTAATTTTATGTAATCCATATAAATAGTTGCTAAGAAAAATGATCAAAAAGATAATAACAAAAGAAACATTTTTTTTGGTAATTTTGTGTTGAAAGAAAAGAAAAGGAGTACAAAAAAAAGTTACTGAAATCAAACTTAAGGAATATGTACCAATCAATGATAATATTTGTATAGACTCGATCGACCATGACCAAGTATACGATATTAAATTCCAAGGGAATCCAGTTAATAAATTTCCTCTCAAGAATTCAAACACAGAAAAAACTAAAGAAAAAAATAAAATAAAAAAAATATTTTTTTCAGCAAAAGAGCCTACTATTAAAATTGCTAATCCGAAAAATAAAGATAAATATAAAGGAATTAAAACAACAGCAAATGGAATTAAGCTTTTAAAAATTTCATCGTGAGTTAAAGATATAGAAATCCAATAGTTTCCACATACAAAAAAACCAAAACCAAAGGCACATCCTAAATAAAAAAAATAACGTTTTGATATTTTTTTTCTGTATTTAGATTGTGTTCTTTTTTTTATTAGTGAAATTAAAAATAATAAGGTCGGAAATGTAAAAAAATTTATAAATGTTAAATTATATGGAGTAAAACCAAGTATTGTTATTGCGCCAAGTAAAAAAGGTGCTAAAAATATAACAAAAAATTTATTATCTAGTAGCGCAGTCAAATTAAATTTAAAATCTTTTTCTCAATTTTATTCATTTTATAATAATCTCTGTCTTCAATATGATCATAGCCTGCCAAATGTAAAAGTCCATGAATCCAAACTTTATCAAATTCCACAAAGAAATTTTTTTTCTTAGATTTTGAATTTACGATTTCATAAGAAACTGCTAAGTCACCTATATAGATCTTTTTTTCTTTCATTAACTTTAATTTTTTTGGCGAAAATGAAGGAAACGATAAAATATCGGTAGATTGGTTAAGCTTTCTAAATTTATTGTTAAGCTTTTTCATATTTAATGAATTTGTTAATAATATAGTAAAGGTTATGTTTCTGTTTCTAAAAAACTTAATAATTTTAGAAATTTTTTTCAATTTTTGGTTAAAATATTTTTTTGGATTATTAATTCTTTTATGCCAAGATTTATTGTTTATCTCAACATTAACCTTAATCATCGGTATTCTTTTGATAGGCTTCTACAATTTTTGTTACCAAAGAATCTCTCATAACATCTTGATGATCAAAATTTACAACAGCTATTTCTTTAATTTCTTTTAATATAGACTGTGATTTTACCAAACCCGAATGATTTTTGTTTGGCAAGTCAATTTGTGACGGGTCACCATTTACAACTAGTTTTGAATTTTCTCCAATTCTGGTTAAAAACATTTTAATTTGTATTTCGGTTGCATTTTGAGCTTCATCAAGAATTGCAAAAGAATTTTTTAGGGTTCGTCCCCTCATAAAAGCTAAAGGGGCTATTTCTATAGAACCAGATTCGATTTTTCTTTGAATTTTATCATAATCTAACAAATCATATAGAGAATCATACAGAGGTCTTAAATATGGATCTATTTTATCTTTCATATCTCCAGGTAAAAACCCTAACTTCTCACCGGCCTCAACTGCAGGTCTTGATAATATTATTCTTTCAACTTTTTTTTCCAACAACATAGATAAGGCCACAGCAACAGCTAAATAAGTTTTTCCAGTTCCTGCTGGACCTAACGACATTACTATTCTATTTGTTTTAAGTGATTTGACATATTCTTTTTGTTTTTTGGATTTAGGGATAACAGATCTTTTTGGAGTTTTGATTACTTCATCCAAAGACTGGACCGATGATTGAATTTTTGTTTCCTGTGTCATGTCTGCATTTAACGCCGTAATTATATCATTCCTGTCTATTTTTTTATCAGATCTGAAACGGTAAATTAAGTACTCAATTGCATTTTTAACTTTTTCATTCGCATATTTATCACCCTTAATTGCAATAGAATTTCCTCTGAAATAAATTTTTGAACCACTAACTTTTTCTAATTCTTTGAAGTTATTATCAAAAGATCCTGCTATCTCCATTAAAATCTTGTTATTAAATATATTAACATTTATTGAATTATCTTTTCCATATACTATTGAAACTTCTTTACTGTTTTTATTTTGTTTACTTATTTTCATTAAAATTACGCTGCCTGAACTTTATTGGTTTTATGGAAACCAAATAAATTATTTTGATTAAAAGATGTAATTTTTACATTTATTAACTCACCAGGATTACAGTTGTTCGAATCAAATATGACGGGGGTCATATACTTTGTTCTTCCAAAGTATTTTTCTTGATTATCTAATTTATTTTCAATTAAAACTTCACAATATTGTTTAAGATAGTTTTTGTTATTTTCAAGTTGTAATTTTTCTAAAATATCTTGCAATTTTATAAGTCTTTTTTTACTTTTTGATAAATTATTTAACTTTTTCTCAGCAGCGGGAGTTCCGGGCCTTGGGCTAAAGATAAATGAATAGGAATTAACAAAACCTATTTTTTGAATAAGATCTAATGTTTCTTCAAAATCTTTTCCTGTTTCTCCAGGATAACCAATAATAAAATCACTAGAAATTTTTATATCTTTATTGACATTTTTTAACTTTTTAATTGCAGATAAATAAAAGTTTCTATTGTGTTTTCTATTCATTAACGTAAGAATCTTGTCTGATCCGCTTTGAATAGGAAGATGTATGATTGGCATAAGTTTTTCACAATCTTTGTGACAATTGATCAAATCCTCGGTCATGTCTTTTGGATGAGAAGTCATATATCTGATTCTCTTTAAGTTTTTAATATTGTTTAGTTCTCTTATTAACGATGAAAGTGTAAAATTTTTATTATTTTTTGAAAAATTATATGCATTTACATTCTGACCAAGTAAAATAATTTCTCGAACGCCATTACCAACTAAATTATACGCTTCGTTAACAATTTGCCTAAAAGACCTAGAATATTCTGGGCCTCTTGTATAGGGAACAACACAAAAGTGACAAAATTTATCACAACCTTCTTGTATCGTTAGATAAGACGAAATTTTATTCTGTAAATTAGAAACTTTTTCTAATTCATCAAATTTGTTTACTACATCAAATTCCGTTTCATTAATTTTTTGTTTTTTTCTACTGTAGCTCAAAATTAAATCAGAAATTTTATGATAAGATTGAGGACCTATTAAAATATCGACATATGGTTCTCTCTTCATTATCTCTTCAGATTCAGCTTGAGCAACACATCCGGATACTATAACTAAGGGTTTTTTCTTTTTTTTAAAATCTTTTTTTATTCTTCCAATTTCATCATAAACTTTTTCAGTTGCTTTTTCACGTATATGACAAGTGTTTAATATAAAACAATCGGCTTCTTCTTTTACATAAGTTTTTTTAAATCCAATTCTAGAAGTTAAATCATAAATACGATTTGAGTCATATATGTTCATTTGGCAGCCAAAAGTTTTGATAAATATTTTTTTAGACAATTTTTTTATTACTTTTTAATTTTTGAACCATATAGTTCTAATCTATGATCAACAAGTTTGTAACCGAGTTTTTCTGCAACTTTTTTTTGTAATTTCTCTATTTCGTTATTAGTAAATTCTATTATTTTGCCAGTATTAACATCTATCAAATGATCATGATGCTTATCTGGAGCCTTTTCATATCTTGATTTATTTCCCCTAAAATCATGTTTGGCAATAATGCCTGCTTCTTCAAATAATTTTACGGTTCTATATACGGTTGCTATACTTATTTTAGAATCAATTTCGCTAATCTTTTTATGTAATTCTCCTACATCGGGATGATTTTCTATTTCTGACATAACTTTTGCGATCAACCTTCTTTGATCAGTTAGTCTAACACTTTTTTGTTTACATCTGGCTTCAATATCAAAATTCTCTCTCATGATTTTATATTATAACTAATATTTTAAAAAATACTTTAGCTCAAATATATTGGCCTTATCAATCTTTTTTCTAACAAATTATTAAATCTAAGAAATTCTAGCTCATTATGATCCAAATTAACAATGTTTATATTTTTAAGTTTAAGAATTTCACCATCAAAGTATTTTGCAGTATTTTTTGTAATTACCATAAAATCATCACTATATTTTTTTAATATTTCTTCTTTTGTAATTTCTTTTACTGTTGTGTGACTAACAAGTTTTTTATTAAATTTTTTTATAAAATATTTTTCTCTATATTTTATAAGACTGAAAATTAACTCACATTTATTAAAAAACTTAACGCAAGACCACAAAAATGTATTGTACCCAAATAATTTTAAATTTTTCGCTATGCTAATACCTTTCGCTATTGCCAAAGAACTTCTTAGAGCCGAAAAGCCTCCGGGACCTTGATTTACCAATATTTCCGAAATATCGTTAAAGCTTAAATTGTTTTGCTTAAAAAAATCTATAATTTGTTTCATTAACAAATCATTGTTGTATTTATCGCTTTGCAAAATTTTGATAAATGCTTTATTTTTAATTTTTACAAATAATGAGCTACAATTCATGCTACAGTCTATTGATAAAAAATTCATAATATCTGTATTGATACTACTATTAATATCAATAAGTAAATCCTTTGGAGCAATAATAGATAATTTGGATTTGAATAAGGGTGTGATAACCTTGATGTATCATAGATTTGGGGAATATAAATATCCTTCAACAAACATAAAAAATGAAATTTTTATTGAACACATAAAAGAAATAAATAATTCTGGAATTGAATTTATAGAATTTAAAAAATTTGAAGAAGTTATCAAAACTGGAATAAAAAAAAATTATTTACTTCTTACAATCGATGATGCATTTGAATCTTTTTACTTAAATGCATGGCCAGTATTAAAAGAAAAAAAAATTCCATTTGTACTTTTTGTTAGTACTAGAGAAATCGGCAAATATGGATATATGACATGGAATCAAATTAGAGAAATAGAAGCAAACAATTTAGTAACCATAGGTAATCATAGTCATTCTCATGAATATTTAGTCGATTGGAAAGATGATAGAATTAAATCTGATCTAAACAAATCTATTATGTTATTTGAAAAGGAACTTGGATATTCCCCAACTATTTTTTCTTACCCATTTGGAGAATATAGTAGTAATTTAAAAAAAATTATTAAAGATTTAAATTTTAATTTTGCCTTCGGTCAACATTCTGGTGTTATTGATATATCTAAAGATTTTTTGGAATTACCAAGATTTCCAATCAATGAAAAATACGGAGAACTAAAAAGATTTAATTCTATTCTTAAAACTTTACCATTTCCATACGAAAAAATTATACCAGAAAATAGATATCTTAAAATTCATGATAATCCACCGTTGGTTAAAATTAAATTTTTTAAAGATTTAATTAATATTAAAAATATCAATTGCTATTCCAATGAAGGTAACATTTGGAGGAAATCTGATATTAATTTTGTGAATGAAAATGAGCTGGCGATATTGCTTAAGGATAAATTTAAGAGTGAAAGAGGAAGAATAAACTGTTCGCTTAGAGAAAAGACTGGTAAATGGAGATGGTTAGGTATTCAATATGTTGTGGCTGAATACTAATCGTCTAAGTAATTATAAAGTAATTTCCACTGTCATTCTTGTAGGTAACAAGTTAGCATTATCAAAATCGGTCAATGAGTTTAGTGTTATAATCTTTTCAAGAATTTTTGTGTATTTGTCGCCAATCTCAGCATAATTTTTCAAGTACTTGACTAAATCAAGTCCAGTAATTTTTTTATCGCTCTGTCTCAATTTAGCCCTTACTTCTCTAAACTCTTTGTATGCATCGTGAGTATTTAGGTTGTTTTTATAGGCTCTTACAGAAGCTTTAAGAATTTGAAATTGTAAAATTCTATGATTTTTATCAGCATCTTGGTTTGACGGAGAAATTCCCTTTTTACTCCAAGTCCACTGACCAAACAATGCATTGCCCTCCAATGCAAATCTGGACGTTCCCCAACCGCTTTCGTTTGCTGCTTGAGCTATAGCGATAGATGCTGGAATTATATCCATTCGTGTTTTAAGTTCGCCTAGGTCCTTATCTTCAATTTTATATTCTTTGAATCTTCTTTTTAGCCAAACCCTTTCACCTGGTGAATTAAAACTTTTGCCTAATATTTTAAAAAGCTTTTTTCTATCTTCAGTAATTTTTTCGTTTTCATAAAGTATTAAGGGTAGGACAATTTTAATAAATAATTCTCTTTTCTTCCGTGTGTCACCTAATGTTCCAATATCTTTTGGAAGTTTTGTGAGATAGATGGGTTTCACTTTTTGACCGGCTCTAACATTTTTAAGATCATGATTTAGGTCTTCAAAGAGGTTTAAAGCAGTCTCAACATTTAAGCTGATGGAATTGTCAGGTTTTGAAGAAAAACTTTTTGGCTCTTGAATTATCTCAGTTTCTTGTTTTTTTTTGGTTCTAATTTTATTAGTTTTATCAACTTTCGCTGATTTATACTCTTCAGCAACATAAGTAAATTTAACTTCATTAACTACATTTTTGATATACGGTCTTGCTACAATCATGCATCCAACAAAAATCACAAAACAAATTGACAGATAGATATTTGTTATGGAGTTTTGTCTTAATTCCTCTTTCGCTAATGCTTTGTTGCTAAAATTATTAATTGGCAATTTAACGCGATTTTTAATTAGTAATAACTCTAATTGTGAAATTGTGAGCCTTTTTGAACTTCTCGCATAATCTTTTACCTCAACCACTCCATAAAGTTTTGCTAAATGCAATAATTGGCCTCGATATGATTTGAAAAGCTTTTCTATTTTTTGCGACATTTTTTAATTTGCCTCTACGCTTTTTACTTCTGGTACATAGTGACACAGAAGATTTTGCACACCTTGTTTCAGTGTCATTGTTGAACTTGGGCATCCAGAACAGCTACCTTTAAGTTCAACTGTAACTACCCCATTTTTAAAGGACTTGAATGCAATATCTCCCCCATCTTTTGCAACCGCTGGCCTAATTTTTAAATCTAAAATTTCATTAATTTTTTTGATTGTTTTATTTGACTCGACTGATTCGGATTCTAACTTATCGAAATCTTTGCTAATAACAACATTATTTCCTTTGGAATAATGTTCATTAATTTCTGAAATAATACTATGTTTTAAATTTCCCCATTTAATATTTCTTTCTTTTTTCACTGTAATAAAATCCTCTCCAAAAAATACCATCACGGTTCCCTGCAAAGACAATATTTTTCTAGCTAACAAAACTTTGATATTTTTTTTATTTTTTAAAAATTCCATCGGACCTACCTCAGAAACTTTTTTTCCTGGCAAAAATTTTAACGTATCTGGATTCGGAGTCGATTCTGTTTCAACGAACATAAATAATTACCTTTTGGTTTATTATACAAGATTTAATTTCTCAAGTGAATTTTTTGAGACCCACGATCTCGTATATTTCTTTAAGATTGTCCTTTGCAATTAAATTTGCTTTTTTTGCACCTTTTGCGAGTATATCGTTTAGATAACCTTGCTCTTTTAATAATTTTTTTACTTCTTTGCCAATTGGGCATATTCGTTCGATAATTGATTCGCTCAATTTATTCTTAAAGGTTGAAAAGTTTTTTCCACCAAATTCATTAAGAACCTGATCTATATCAATGCTATTGATGCTAGCATAGATCGATATAAGATTTGATGCCTCATACCTATTTTTTAGTTCATTTACAGTGGAAGGGATTGGAGCTGTATCAGTTTTTGCTTTTTTTATTTTTTGATCAATCAAATCTTTGTCATCTTTCAAATTAATTCTGCTATAATCTGATTCATCTGATTTGCTCATTTTTTTTTTACCATCTCTTAGATTCATAACTCTTGATATTTTTTTTGGAATTAATGGTTCTACTACTGGAAAAAAATTTTCACAATTAAAATCGTTATTGAATTTTTTTGCTATATCTCTTGTTAGTTCCAAATGTTGTTTCTGATCTTCACCCACAGGAACATGAGTGGCTTTGTATATAAGTATGTCTGCAGCCATTAGATTTGGATAAACCAAAAGACCCACGCTAGCATTTTCTTTGTTTAAGCCTGCTTTTTCTTTAAATTGGGTCATTCGATTCATCCAACCAATTCTAGCTACACAATTGAAAATCCATGCTAGTTCGCTGTGAGCGGCTACACTTGCTTGATTGAATATGATATTTTTTTTGGCGTCTAAGCCTGACGCAATAAAGCTGGCAATAGTTTCTAAAATATTGACTTTTAATTCCCCTGGATTCTGACGATTTGTTATGGCATGTAAATCAACTACACAGTAAATACATTCAAATTTATTTTGTAAATCAACAAAATTTTTTATTGCTCCCAAATAATTGCCCAAATGTAGATTCCCTGTTGGCTGCACTCCAGAAAATATTCTTTTTTTATGCATATACGAAAATAACTATCTTAATTTTATATCTTTAAATTTAAAAGCACCTGAAAAATTTGAAGTTAAAAAATAACTAAATAAGCTAATAATCACTATAATAAATAAATAAATAAATTTCCAACTCTCATTATAATTAAATTTATCAAAGAAAAAACCAAGCATTAAATACAATATTGTTCCCATTACAACCGCTGATAATATTATTCGGGGAAATTTATAAATAAACGTTTCATCAAAATTGTGTAATTTTCTTTTTTTTATAAAATAAAATTGTAAAGCAACATTAACCCAAGAAGAAATAGAGGTTGCAATTGGTATTATAACAAAACCAAATCTATTAAAGAGTGATATACTTATTAAAATATTTAAAATTACGGATAAAGCCGATAGGTAAAAAGGCAGTTTAGTATCGTTTCGAGCAAAAAAGAAATTTGAAAAAATCTTTAGCAATGAAAATGCAGGTAAACCAAATGCAAAAAAAGTAAGTGCTATAGAAGTATTAATAACACTTTCTTGATCAAATGAACCGTATCCGAATAGCGATGTGATAATTTCTTCTGAAGCTAGAACTAAAGCAGTGGCTGCTGGTATTGATAAAAATAAGCTAAGCTCCAAAGCCCTGTTTTGTAAATTGGTAGCCTGGACTGAATTATTATTTTTAATATGTTTTGATAGTTCTGGAAGAATGACCGTCCCAACAGCTATTCCAGCAACAGCAAGATTTATTTGATAAACCCTATCTGCATAATAAAGATAGGAAACTGCTCCAGCTTGAAAGGAAGCGATTATAGTTCCAACCAGAATGTTAATTTGGGTTACACCTGAAGAAAAAATACTTGGCAATAATTTACGAAAAAAGAATTTTATTTTTTTATCTATTTTTATTTTTATACTTAAAATGGGTTTAAAATTTTTTCTAACAAAAAAGAATAAAATCAATAACTGTAGCAAACCTGCAAAAGATACAGCATATGATAGTGTTAAAACATCAGATATATCCAGCCACTGCGAAAAAAATAATGATCCAATAAGAATTACATTTAATATAATTGGTGCTGCAGCAGCAGCTGCAAATTTATTATACGAATTAAGTATCGCTGAAAAAAAAGATGCTAAACTTATAAAAAATAAAAAAGGAAAGGTAATTCTACTCAAATCTACCGCAAGCATTAATTTTGCTGGATCTTTATAAAATCCCGGGGCTATTAAATAAATTAATTGAGGCATAAAAATTTCCGCAATTAAAACAAGAAATAACAAAATAATGAAAAGTAAATTGAAAACATTTCTTGCAAAATGATCTGCTTTTTCTTTATCTTGTGATAATTCTCCAGCATAACTTGGAATGAATGCGGCATTAAATGTCCCCTCTGCAAATAATCTTCTAAAGGTGTTTGGTAGTCTAAAGGCAACAAAAAAAGCATCTGCAAAAAGACTGGTTCCCAAAAAAATTGCAATTAAAATGTCCCTTACGTAACCAAGTATTCGACTTATTAATGTGAAAAAACTAAATGTTGAGATCGAAGCTATTAAGTTCATCTTGACATGTAAGCCTTAATTTTGTGACAATTGTAAGATATTTGTTTTAAAAATGAAGAAAAAGTCAAAAATAGATAAATACACAGATCAAGAAGCTTTGGATTTCCATAATAGCGGCAAGTCTGGAAAAATTGAAATTCATTCGTCAAAACCAATGACGACAAAAAGGGATTTGGCTCTCGCTTACTCACCTGGAGTTGCGGCACCTGTAAAAGTAATAGCAAAAAATCCTGATGCAGCATATGACTATACATCAAAAGGTAATCTTGTAGCGGTAATTAGTAATGGTTCAGCAATACTTGGGTTAGGAAATTTAGGTGCTTTAGCCGCTAAACCCGTGATGGAAGGAAAAGCAGTTTTATTTAAACGTTTTGCAGATGTAGATGCTATTGATTTAGAAATAGATTCTTCAGACCCAAATGAAATTATAAATTGCATATCAAAACTTGGAAAAAGTTTTGGCGGGATTAATTTAGAAGATATTGCATCACCAAATTGTTTTATTATAGAAGAAAAATTAAGAGAAACTCTGGATATTCCAATATTTCATGACGATCAACATGGAACAGCTATAATAACTTTGGCAGCACTAATTAATGCTTTAGACATATGTGGCAAATCTTTTAAAGATATAAAAATTGTTGTAAATGGAGCTGGCGCATCGGCCATAGCCTGTACAAATCTTTTTAAAAACTCTGGTGTACCAAATCAAAATATAACTATGCTTGATAGAAAAGGCGTTATATATCGAGGAAGAGATAATTTGGATCAATGGAAATCAGCACATGCCATAGATACAAAAAGTAGAACACTTGAAGAAGCAATGGAGGGAGCAGATGTATTTTTAGGATTATCTACAAAAAATATACTTAGCAAAGATATGGTTAAAAAAATGGCAAAAAAACCAATAATTTTTGCTTGCGCAAATCCTGACCCAGAAATTATACCAGAAGATGTTGATGAAGTAAGAGATGATGCAATTGTTGCAACAGGAAGATCTGATTATCCAAATCAGGTAAATAATTTAATTGGTTTTCCTTATATTTTTAGAGGAGCCTTAGACGTAAGAGCAAAAACAATCAATGAAGAAATGAAAGTTGCAGCAGCTCATGCAATTGCGTCACTTGCAAGAGAAGATGTGCCGGATGAAGTTGTTGCTGCCATGGGAGGAGAAAGACCACACTACGGAAAAGAATATATTATTCCATCAACTTTTGATCCAAGATTAATTAGTGTAATACCAGTAGCGGTAGCGCAGGCTGCAATAAAAAGTGGAGTTGCAAGAAAAGAAATTACTGATTTTGAAACTTACAAAGATCAATTAAAACAAAGACTCGATCCTTCTGTATCCATAATGCAGGGTATTAATTCTCTAATTAAAAAAACTCAAAAAAGAGTTATTTTTGCTGAAGGAGAAGACGAAAATACATTAAAGGCAGCTATTGCTTTTAAAAACAGCAAATTGGGAATTCCAATTTTAGTAGCAAAAGAAGAGCGGGCAAAAGAAAGATTACACGAAATTGGTTTAGATGAAAATTATGAATTAGAAATAACAAATTCAACAGACAAAGTTAAAAGAGAAAAATATACTCAGTTTCTCTATAATAAATGTAAACGCGACGGACTTTTAGAAAGAGATTGTGACAGATTAATAAGAAATGATAGAGTTATTTGGGGAGCTTGCATGATTGCTTGTGGTGATGCAGATGCAATGGTAACCGGTAATACTAGACGTTACTCTGAAACCTTAGATAAAATTAGAACTGTAGTAGATTCTAGGTCTGATGAAGTGCTTTTTGGTCTAAATATGATGGTTAGTAAAGGTCAAACGGTATTCATTGCAGATACAACTGTTCACGAATTTCCAAGTGCTGAACAACTTGCAAAAATAGCAATATCTTCCGCAAGAGTGGCTAAATTATTTGGTTTTGATCCTAAGGTTGCTTTTTTATCTCACTCTACTTTTGGAATACCAAAAACTGAAAGAACAAAACATGTAAGAGATGCTGTTAAAATATTACAAGACAAACCAGTTAATTTTAAATTTGATGGAGAAATGCAACCGGATGTGGCTTTGAATGAAAAATATAAAGAACTTTATCCTTTTTCAGAAATTGTAGGTGATGCTAACGTTTTAATCATGCCAGCAATACATAGTGCCGCAATCTCTATAAAGTTAATGAAAACCTTGGGGGGTGCAAAAATTATTGGCCCATTTTTGGTTGGACTGGACTCGCCCATAGAAATTGCACCATTAAGATCATCAACTAATGATATAATAAATTTAGCATCGGTTGCTGCCTATTCGTCTGAGATAATTGATTACAAAAAAAATTAACTTACTCTTTCTGTCTGCTTAAATCAGAAACCATCAGAATACTTGTTATAACTTCTTTGACATCAACTATTTGTTTTGCTTCCTGAATAATTTCTTTTTTTTCTTTTTTGTCATGTGCAATTCCAAAAATATAAATTTTTTGATTAATTGTATTGATATTAAAATTAGCCGCTTTTACATTTTTATTTATAATTAATGCGGTTCTCAATTGAGATGTTATTAGAAGATCAATCGTTGAATTTTTTAAGGAAAATTTCTGTTTTATTGCAATATTATTCTTTACAGATCTTACACCTTTGGTTTCCCATGCCATTTTAGTTATCTTTAATTTTTCTTCAGGTTTATTTACCTTTCCGTTCAAAAAAATTCTCCCATCAAGAACCTTTACAGATATCTTAATAAGATATTTTTTATCCATCAGTGCTAATCGCGCTTGTAAGTGTTTTTGCATTATGGAATCGTCTATCTGTGTACCTAAAGTTCTAGGATCTAATGCAATACTTACTCCTGAACCAAAGACTCCTCTTGTTGAAGAACCAACACAAGAATTTAGCAAAATTAGAAAAAACAATATTATAAAAAAATTTTTTATTTTCATTTTTTTATTTGTAAACAAAAATTGTAAACCATTTTTTTAGGTAAATTTTCTTTTTTTGAAATAAATTCTACAACATCTTTATGGCTATATTTTTTTAGCATTTCTTTTATTTGTATTGTAACCGATTCGTCAATTTTTTTTTGATATTTTTGTTCTTTAATTTTGTCGGATAAAACTATTGTTAATTCACCTTTTAAATTTTTAGAAAAAGGTTCTATTGATTCAACTTTTTCTCTTATTAATTGTTCATGGATCTTGGTCATTTCTTTTGCTATCAATATTTTTCTATCAATAAAATATTTTTTAAATTTTTTCAAAAAAAAATTGATTTTTGCAGCAGGTACAAAAAAAACAATTGGAAAATTTAAATTTTGTAAATTGTTAAGTATTTTATCTAATTCATTTTCTTTTTTGGATAAAAAACCATAAAATAAATACTTATCATTAAATCCTGAAATGCTCATTGCGGAAGTGACCGCAGAAGGTCCAGGAATTGGATGTACATTTAATTTTTCCTCGATACATCTATTAACAATTATCATGCCTGGATCAGAAATAGCGGGTGTTCCTGCATCAGAAATTAATGATACAATTTTGTTCTTTTTTATGGAATCAATTATCCCGCTGCTAACCTTTTTCTCATTAAATTTATGATATGCAAAAAGTTTATTTTTAATTTCATAATACGACAGCAATTTTTTAGATCTTCTTGTGTCTTCGCATAATATTATGTGAGATTTTTTTAAAACATTTAGCGCTCTTAAAGTCATATCCCCCAAATTGCCAATTGGAGTAGATACTAAATACAATCCTGGACTGATAGTTTGTTGTTTATTTTTGTCCATTTGATGCCTAAATTACATTTTATGCTAGTTGAACTAACTTAAATCTATGAAAAAATTACTTATATTTTCGATATTAACTTATTTGCTGCTTACAATAAACAGTAGTGCGATTACCAAGAATTCACAAAAAAACGTTGTGGAAAATGAAAAAATTTTGAAAATAGGTATTTTGCTTCCATTATCGGGAAAATTTAAGGATGTCGGGGAATCATTTTTAAAAGCTATTCAGCTTGCGTTATTTGACATAGGAAATAAAAATATAAAAATTTATCCTAAAGATAGTGGAGCAAATAGTTTGGATTCTTATCTGTCAGCTATGGAATTTAAAAAATTGGGCATAAAAATAGTAATTGGTCCAATTTTTCACGAAAGTTTAGAAAAACTTGGCAAAGTTAATGATATTACTTTTATTTCACTAACCAACATAACTAACAAAATTCCAAAAAATATTATTGCTTTTGGAATTAATGCTGATTCACAAATTGATACTTTAAAAAAATACTTTAAAAAAAAAGAAATTTCTAAAACTTTACTTTTGTCACCCAAATCTCACTTTTCAAATCAAGTCAAGATTATTGAAGATAGTAAACTAAAATTCTATAAAGTTTTTTTGTATAGTGATATTCCCAAAAGAATAACTGATGACATTAAAAAAATAACAAACTATCAAGAAAGAAAGAAAAATCTTGAAAGAAGAATTGAAATATTAAAACATTCAGAATTGTATAAAGATAAAAAAGAACTTGAAGAACTAGAACAAAAGCATACTCTGGGTAAGGTAAGTTTTGATTCGGTAATCGTTGTAGATTTTGGTGAACGTTTAAAGAGTGTTTTAACGTCTTTTTTATTTTCAGATATTTCAAGTGAAGATGTAAATTTTTTTACTCTTAACCAATGGTTCGACAAAACATTGTTTAATGAAAATGCATCACAAAACCTATATTTTCCAGCTATAGATTTTGATAACTTAAAAAAATTTAAAAAAAAATATTTAGATTCTTATGAAGAAAAACCTAATGTAGTCTCTATATTAGCATATGATGCGTTGGGTTTAATTTACTATTGCTGGCTTAACAACAATGCCCATTTCGAAACTAATCAATTGTATAATAAAAATGGATTTAAAGGTCTTCATGGAAAGTTTGTTATAAAAAATAATCTAAGTAAACATCAGCTTGGAATTTATAAAGTACACAAAAAAAAATTTTTAAGAGTATACTAAATGAAAAATTTTTTTATTTTTAAAAATGCTTTATATCTGTGATCAATAGACATCTTTAATTTAGTTTTCATCTCACCAAAAGTTTTTTTATAACCATAAGGAATAAAAATTGGGTCATAACCAAATCCATTATTTCCTTTTTTTTGAGGTGAAATTTTTCCTTTTACTGTAGCTTTGCTAAGATAACTTTTTCCATTAGGCCAATAAATCGACAAACAGCAAATAAATTTTGCAGTATTATTGTTTTTCCAATCTTTTTTAATTTTATTCATTTTTTTATAAATTTTTTCAATTGCCTCATCAAAATTATCCTTGTTGCTAGCCCATCTTGCTGAATAAATCCCGGGAGCCCCATTAAGTAAATCTATTTCTAAACCCGAATCATCCGCTAAACAAACTAAATTTGTCTTTTTAGAAAAATAAGATGCTTTAATCATTGAATTTTCTTCAAAACTTTCTCCCGTTTCTTTCGGGCCCAAAATTTTAAATTCTTTTATAGAAAATTTTGTAGTTTTTTTTGGTAATAGTCCGCATATTTCTCTATATTTTCCATCGTTATTTGTGCCAATGACAATCTCTTTAATTTTTTTCATTTTACACTGGTTTTTTTTCTAAAAGTAACCATATATCAAACTGATGACAAAACCAGATAAAAAAGAAGAAGAAAATTCATTATCAAAAAATAATGAAAAAGAAAAAGAAAAAACTGTTGAAGACAAGCTTAAAGAAACGGAAGAAAAATTACTTAGAGCGTTGGCCGATATAGAAAATCAAAGAAGAAGATTTGAAAAAGAAAGACAAGAAGCCTTCGATTTTGGAGGATTTAATTTCGCAAGAGAATCTTTGTCTCTTTTAGATAATATTGATCGTGCCATTACATCGTTTAAAAATGATAATAATTTAAAAAATAACAAAGACTTAGATAAAATTATTGATGGGATTGAAATTGTAAAAAGAGATTTAATATCCATCTTTAAGAAAAATGATATTAATGAAATAGAATGTATTAATAAAAAATTTGATCCTAATTTTCATCAGGCAATGCTTGAGGTGGAAGATAATACAAGGAATCCTGGAACTGTTGTCCAAGAAATACAAAAAGGATATATGATAAAAGATCGTTTACTGAGACCCTCTTTGGTTAGTGTCACTAAAAAAAGGGAAGAAAAAACAGAAAAGATGGCAAAGGTTGAGGAAAAAGACCAAAAAAAATGATTGTTTCAACTTGTACTAAGAGAAAAAACACCCATATAGCTACAAAAGGAGACTGATTTTATGAGTAGAGTTATAGGAATTGATTTAGGAACCACCAATTCGTGCGTGGCTATTATGGATGGTAGCCAAGCAAAGGTTTTGGAAAATGCCGAGGGAGCAAGGACAACACCTTCGGTAGTGTCATTTGGCGAAAATGATGAAAGATTAGTTGGTCAACCAGCTAAAAGACAAGCTGTAACTAATCCAGAGCATACCTTGTTTGCTATAAAAAGATTGATCGGAAGAAATTTTGAAGATGAATCTGTAAAAAAAGATATTTCAAAAGTGCCATTTAAAATTATTAAGGCAGAAAATAATGATGCATGGTTAGAAGCAAGGGGTAAAAAATATTCACCATCACAAATATCCGCTTTTATTCTACAAAAAATGAAGGAAACAGCAGAAAAATATTTAGGACAAGCAGTTACAAAGGCTGTGATAACTGTACCCGCTTATTTTAATGATTCTCAAAGACAAGCAACAAAAGATGCAGGTAAAATAGCTGGTCTAGAAGTTTTAAGAATTATCAATGAACCTACCGCAGCTTCTCTAGCTTATGGATTAGATAAAAAAGGAGGAAAAAAAATAGCTGTGTATGATCTTGGTGGTGGTACATTCGACGTATCTATTCTTGAAATTGGAGATGGTGTTTTCGAAGTTAAATCGACAAATGGGGACACTTTCTTGGGTGGAGAAGATTTTGATGATAAAATTGTAAGTTATTTAGCGAACGAATTTAAAAAAGACAATGGAATAGATTTAACAACAGATAAATTGGCTTTACAAAGATTAAAAGAAGCTGCTGAAAAGGCAAAAATTGAATTATCTTCTACAACACAAACTGAAATAAATTTACCATTTATTACGGCAGATAAAACAGGGCCAAAACATATTAATATAAAATTAACTAGAGCAAAATTGGAAGCTTTGGTTGAAGATTTGATTAAAAAAACAATTCCTCCATGTGAAACGGCATTAAAAGATTCTGGTTTTAGTGCTGCAGAAATCAGCGAAGTAGTACTTGTGGGTGGTATGACAAGGATGCCAAAAATATTTGAAACTGTTAAAACTTTTTTTGGAAAAAATCCAAACAAAAGTGTAAATCCCGATGAGGTAGTTGCAATGGGTGCTGCTATCCAAGCTGGTGTATTACAAGGTGATGTGAAAGACGTACTGCTTTTAGATGTAACGCCATTGTCATTGGGGATTGAAACTTTGGGTGGTGTTTCGACAAAACTTATTGAAAAAAACACAACAATTCCTACAAAAAAAAGTCAAGTATTTTCAACTGCTGAAGACAATCAGCCTGCAGTTTCCATTAGAGTTTTGCAAGGCGAAAGAGAAATGGCAACTGATAATAAATTATTAGGCAACTTTGAACTGGTTGGAATTCCATCAGCTCCAAGAGGTGTTCCACAAATCGAGGTAACATTTGATATTGACGCAAACGGAATAGTAAATGTTTCCGCAAAAGATAAAGGAACCGGCAAAGAACAAAAAATTCAAATTCAGGCTTCTGGAGGACTTAGCGAAGAAGAAATTAATAAAATGGTAAAAGAAGCTGAATCAAACAAAGAAGCGGATAAGAAGAAAAGAGAAACGGTAGATGCTAGAAATCAAGCTGATACAATTATTCATACAACAGAAAAAAATCTAAAAGAGCATGGAAGCAAGATTTCAGATGCTGAAAAAAAAGCTATAGAAAGTGCAATTTCTGATTTGAGAAATGTGCTTAAAGGTACCGATATTGAAGAAGTGAAGAAGAAAACACAAGCTTTGGTCCAAGCTTCAATGAAGTTAGGTGAAGCTGTATATAAAAATCAGCAAAAAGATGCCGGAAAGAAAGGTGCTCAACAAAACAGTGGCTCGGAGAGTAAAGATAAAAACAAAGATAATGTTGTTGATGCAGACTTTGAAGAAGTAAAAGAAGACAAAAAAGAAGATAAAAAAGAAGATAAAGAAAAGAGCGCCTAAGACTAAAGACATAACGAAAATGTCAAAAAATTTATGGCAAAAAGAGATTATTATGAAGTCTTGGGTGTTATCAAATCAGCTTCTCCTGAAGAGATAAAGAAAGCTTACAGAAAATTAGCGTTAAAATATCATCCAGACAAAAACAAAGGTGATAAAGCTTCTGAAAATAAGTTTAAAGAAGCAAGTGAAGCCTACCATGTGCTTTCCGATAAGGAACGTAAGGTCAATTATGATCAATTTGGTCATGCTGCCTTTGAGGGTGGCCCTGGAAGAGGCAGTGGTTTTGGAAATTTTGATTTTTCGGAATTTTCATCTTCTTTCTCAGATATTTTTGAAGATTTTTTTGGGGATTTTGGTGGCATGAGAGGAGGAAGATCAAGAAGATCTTCTGGCTTTAGGGGCGACGACTTAAGATTTGATTTATCAATTTCTTTAGAAGAAGCCTACCACGGTAAAAAGCAGGAAATTAGTTTTGCTTCTTCAAACAAATGCGAAAGATGTGATGGATATGGCACAGAACCTGGCACAAAACCAGTTTCTTGTTCCATGTGTGGGGGGCAAGGTAAAGTAAGATCTAGCCAAGGATTTTTTACAATTCAACAAGCATGCCCAGAGTGCAGTGGCTCTGGTGAGCAAATCTCTAGTCCATGCAAAGAATGTAGGGGTGCTGGAAAAAAGCATACAAGAAAGAAAATATTCGCTAACATTCCAAAAGGAGTTGATGATGGAACAAGAATTAGATTATCAGGTAAAGGAGAAGCGGGTATAAAAGGAGGAGGAAATGGAGATTTATATATATTTGTGTCAGTAGAAAATCATAGTATTTTTAAAAGGTCAGAAGAAAATCTTTTTTTTGAATTTCCTATTTCATTAGCTGACGCAGCTCTTGGTGCAACAGTTGAAGTTCCAACCATAGACGGAGGAAAAGCAAAAGTCAAAATTCCTGCAGGAACTCAAAATGGTAAACAATTTAGACTAAGAAGTAAAGGCATGCCAATTATGAGAAACAAAGAATATGGCGATCTATACATTCAGGCATTAACTGAAGTGCCGGCATCGTTGACCAGAGAACAAAAAAGTCTACTAGAACAATATAAAAAACTAGAGGATGTAAAAACAAACCCTAGTATTAGAAATTTTTTTGAAAAAGCCAAAAGATTCTGGAAAAACTAAATGATTACATATCTATTTTTTAATTTCTGGAAAAATTGGAACTGCAACCTTTTCGTAAAAACAATATATAGCTCAGATCAATAAATATTCTTCTAATAAATTTAATTTAATTAATAAAATTTAATAGGAGAGGTTTATGTGCAAAAAAAGATTGTTCTATAAAGCAATTATTTGGCAAATTATTGGGATAATTTGGATATCAATATTATCATATATTTGGTTTGGTGACTGGATAAGATCTGTTGGTTTTAGCATTGTGATAATGATCATAAGTATCTTTATTTATGTTTTATATGAAGTAGTATGGAATAAATTAACAAAAAATAATGAAAAAAATTAATTTAGCAATCACTGGATGCCTTGGAAGAATGGGACAACAGCTCGTTAAATCTTCTAAAAGTTCAAAAAATTTCAAACTAGTTTCAGTTACGGAAAACAGAATAATTAATAAGAAAGTATCTGATTTAAAACCTCAATTAAATTCAGAATCTGCATTTAAAAATGCAAATATAATTATCGATTTCACAGTTCCTAAGTGTACATTAGAAGTGTTAAAAATTGCTTCTAAACTAAAAAAAAGAGTGGTCATTGGAACAACTGGCTTTTCCAAAAAAGAAGAGAAATTAATAAAAAAATATTCTAAAAGAATACCCATACTTAAAGCGGGTAATATGAGCTTAGGAGTAAACCTATTGATGTATTTAACTGAAATAGCTTCCAAATCTCTTGGAAATAATTTTTTAAGCAAAGTTTTTGAGGTGCATCATAAACATAAAAAAGACCATCCATCAGGAACTGCTCTAATGCTTGGAAAAGGTATTGCAATAGGAAAAAAGAAAGATTTTTATAAATTATTGGGAAAAAAATATTTAAATAAAAAGACTTTTCCTTACAGTAAAAAAATCAATTTCAATTCAATTAGAAAAGACGAAATTATAGGAAGTCATAAAGTTTTATTTTCAAGCGGAAAAGAAACTGTCACTTTAGATCATGAAGCATTTGATAGAACCCTTTATTCAGAGGGTGCATTTACTGCAGCCAAGTGGTTAATAAGTAAAAAACCTGGACTTTACTCAATGAGAGACGTATTAAATTTTAAATGAAGCCTGGGGAAATCAATTCTCTTTTCAAAAATTTAAGCAAAGCAATAAAGAATCCCAAAAGCGACCTTAAATATAAAAATAAATTTACTCTTTTAGTCTCAGTTGTTCTTTCTGCTCAATGTACCGATATTAATGTTAATAATGTCACTCAAAACATTTATCCAAAATACAATAAGCCAGAACATTTCGTTAAATTAGGAAGGAAAAAGATAGAAAAATTAATTAAAAGCATAGGTCTTTTTAGAAACAAAGCCAAAAGTATTTATTTTTTATCAAAGCAATTAATCGAAAAACATAACAAGAAAGTCCCAAAAAATTTTGATGATTTATATGCTTTGCCGGGAGTTGGAAATAAAACTGCAAGTGTTGTTTTAAATGAAGGTTTTGGATTGCCTACTATTGCAGTTGATACACATGTATTCAGGGTTAGTAATAGAACGGGTCTAGCGTATGGTAAAAATCCCGATGAAGTTCAACAAAATTTATACAAAGTAGTTCCTGCAAAATACTTAAAAAAAGCGGGTCATACTCTATTGCTTCATGGAAGATACACTTGCAAAGCAAGAGCGCCTTCCTGTAAGACATGCGTAATAATCAAATATTGTAAATATAAAAACAAGGAACTTGCGTGAAAGTATTAGGAATTGGAAATGCTATAGTTGATGTAATTTGTAAAGTCGAAGAAAATTTCTTGTCTGAAAATAATCTTGCCAAAAGCACGATGAAACTTGTTAATGAATCTGAATTAAAAAAACTATTATCGAATTTGAAAATTGAAGAAACGATAGCGGGAGGTTCGGTCGCAAATTCAATTGTTGGCTTATCGCAATTGGGTAATCCAGTTTCCTTTATTGGAAAAGTAAATAATGATGAGTTTGGTAATAAATACGAAAAAAGTTTAACAAATGAAAAAGTAAAATATTGCTATCAAAAAAAGAAAGAATCCATACCAACGGGGACTTGTATAATTTTAATTACCCCAGATTCTGAAAGAACTATGTGTACTTTTTTGGGTATAGCTGGAAAAATTAGTGATAGAGATATTGATGAAAATGCAGTTAAAAATAGTGAATTAATTTTTCTAGAAGGTTATTTGTGGGATGAGGGTGATCCTAAAACTGCATTTAATAAGGCTATAAATATCTCTAAAAAAACTGCAATGACATTGTCAGATAAGTTTTGTGTTGATCGTCACAAAAAAAGTTTTTTGGATTTAGTAAATAATAAATTAGATATTACATTCGCTAATGAACTAGAAATCTTATCTTTAATTGATACTAAAAGTTTTGATGAAGTGATTTCATTTAGCAAACAAATTGGAAAACTAGTTGTTATTACTCGTGGTGACAAAGGAAGTCTTGCCATAGAAAAAAATGAAGTAATTGAATGTGATAGTCAAAAAAATTTAAAAATTGTTGATTTAACAGGTGCGGGTGATCTTTTTGCTGCGGGGTTTTTACATGGTCACATCAATAATTTATCAATAAAAGAAAGTTTAGAAAAAGGAACTGAAATGGCTTCAAAAATAATTCAAAAAATTGGAGCTAGATTAAACTAATTTTCTTTTTTCTTTTGAAGCTTCCTTTTCCTTTTTTGGATTTTACTATTCTTTTTTTATATTTCGAAGAAAATAAATCTTTGGCAATAGGATTTCGTGTTTTTTTTTTCAGATGTAATACCCTTTATTGTTATTCTTGATAAAATTATTGTCATCAAATTTCTCTAATATTTTTTTTCGAAGTCTATAAATGTGTGTTTCAACAGTATGTGTATCGCTTTCTGGAGAATATTTCCAAATATTCTTTAAGATAAAACTTCTGCTTAAAGGTTTATCAATTTGGCTAAACAGAATAAGACAATCAATTTCTTTTTCTGTAAGTTGAAGTTTTAAATTATTTTTTTCAATTTTTTTTTCATTTTTATTTAATGTATAACCACATAAATGAATTAAAGAACTCTTTTTAAATTTATATCTTGCTAAAAGTGAAATAATTTTTTTTTCCAAATCTAGTATGCTAAAAGGTATGATTGATTGTTCTGCGAATCTATGCGGTAATTCGTTTTGTGTTATTGGAAACTTGGAAATAATAATTAAAGGAAAATCATATCTACCCACTTTTTCATAATCCTTTTGATTTGCGCTTGTTAAGAAGAAAATGATTAATTGTTCGGATTGTGTGATATCTTTTGCGTATGAATCCAAATCTTCGTAGAATTTAATTTTAAATCTAGAAAATAACTTAAGTTCACTTATAATTTCCGAAAATATTTGATTTCCTAAAATTGATATAGTTAAATTATCCATTAAAAGAACATTTATGAATATTAAAATAAATAATAATTTTCTGTTCTATGGAGGTTATAAATTAAAATGTGCCATTGGTAAATCCGGAATAGTTAATTTAAAAAAAGAGGCTGATTTGGCAACACCAAAGGGAACATTTGAACTTGGTCGACTTTACTACAGAAAAGATAGAATTAAGCAAATAAAATGTAATATAAAAAAAAGAATTATAAAAAAAAACATGGGTTGGTGTAATGACAGTAGAAGTAAAAAATATAACAAGGAAATAAATTTCCCATTTAAATACGGAGCGGAAAAACTTTATAGAAAAAATATGATATATGACTTGTTTATTAATATTGAATATAATTCTCGTCCGGTTATTAAAAAAAAAGGAAGTGCTATTTTTTTGCATATAACCAATAAAAAATATGAGCCTACAAAAGGATGTATAGCTGTATCAAAAAAAGATTTTTTAAAAATACTTCCCATGATTGACAAAAAAACAAAAATTTCAATCAATTAGATATTTCTTTCACCAAAAATTATTGTTCCTAACCTCAAAAAGGTTGATCCATTTAATGTAGCTTGTTCGTAATCCGAACTCATTCCCATGCTTAGATCGGTTAAATTAAGTTCTTCTGATTTTTTTTTCAAAATTTTGAAATATTGACTAGAATTATTATTGATTGGAGGTAAACACATTAAACCAATAATATTTAAAGAAAGTTCTTTGGTGCAATAATTATAAAATTTATCAAGATCATACAATAAAATGCCAGATTTTTGATGTTCCTCAGCTATATTAACTTGAATAAATAATTTAATTTTTTTGTTTAGTTCTTTTTCGTATTGACAGATTTTTGTGGCCAATTTTACATTATCGAGTGAATGAATATAATCAAATAATTTGATCGCCTTTTTGGCTTTATTAGATTGTAATTTGCCAACCATATGTAATTGTAAATTGCTGTATTTATTTCTGACTCCAATCCATTTGCTTTCTGCCTCCTGAATTTTATTTTCACCAAAATGAATGTGTCCCATCTCTAGAAGTGGAGTAATCGTGTTTAAAGAAAATGTCTTTGTAATAGCTATAATGTTAGGAACAGTTTTAAGTTGTTTTTTGTCAATAATTTCTTTAACTTTGTTTTTAATTAAGTCTAACCTTTGCGAACACGTATGCATAAACACTTACCCAATTTATTTGTTTTCCTAGATCGATATAATAATCAAATATTTAAAAATATTAACACAAATGTAGGAATTATTTACAGAAATTATAACGCCCAAAAAAGAAAAAGGGAGACCGAATTAATTAAAATAGCTAAAGTTTGTAAAAAAAAAAGACATAAACTGTTTGTTTCAAATGACATTAGATTAACCATAAAAACAAAAGCAGATGGTATTTATATTCCTTCCTTTAACAAAACAAAAAACTTTTCTAATCTAGAAAAAAAAAATTTAATAATTTTAGGATCAGCTCATAACCAAAAAGAAATTAAGGAAAAAATTTTACAAAAGTGTAGTGCTATATTTCTTTCACCAATTTTTTACGTAGAAAAATCAAAGCATATCCTTGATATTCATAAATTTAATCTAATATCTCGCTCAAACAAAATTAATATCTTGGCATTAGGAGGCATTAATAAAAATAATATACATAAACTAAAATTGTTACATATTAAAGGATTCGGGGGGATAAGAATGTTCAAAAAAAAACCGGCCTTTAAAAGGCCGGTTTTTTAAATAAATAAATATTTTAGTTTTTAAAATGCTATACCCAATGAAACAAGCGTTGCTTCTTTGTCGCTTCCTTCTGAATATGCAGCATTTTTAGTCTCTGCACTTGACCACTTCGCAGTTACCCCACCAATCGTGTACGCGGCGTTTAAAGCTTTACTTTTCTGCTTCCTCTTTTTAGTAAACTGATTTCCTTG
>Ga0208641_1000018_pt1 | contig 131468 bp, 112 predicted proteins | sample ETN02SmetaG_2_FD_185789 | JGI IMG/M metagenome (GOLD analysis project Ga0208641, IMG submission 185789) | Marine microbial and viral communities from oxygen minimum zone, Eastern Pacific Ocean - ETNP2014F10-02SV253 (SPAdes) (version 2) | ecosystem: Environmental > Aquatic > Marine > Oceanic ... | reverse complement strand
AACCACCAAGAAGGGAAAGTATTACAATGAGTGTACGTTTGGGTTTTGCCTTTTTTACTGCTGGTTCTGCAGTATCCAATATATTGATGAGTAAATTTTCTTTCGCTTCCTCAATTTTGGCCATTTCATACTGTTGACGCAGAGTAATATATACAGCTTGGTTTTCCTCTATGTTCCTTATGAGACGACCTCTTGCTAATTGCAGGTCAGGAGTATCTAAGGCAATGGGATGCTGTTTGCGAAATTCAGTTAGTTCTTCTTCTGATAGTGCTAATTCTTTTTTTGCTTCCATCTTCTGGTCATAAATAAATACTTTATTTTTTACTGCTTCCCTGTGTTGTTCAATTGAAATAAAATCTTTTACATATTCTGCAATATAGTTAGCAATACTAGCTGTAAGATTTGGATCCTGCATTAATACAGAGACCGTAATCAGCCCAGATATTTCTTCCTTTACAGAAATTAATTCTTCCAGTTCCAAAATGGCTTCATAAATTAATACATCTTTCGGGTCAGATGAAAAATTTCCTAATGGGAAAAACCTGGATATCCATTTTCTGGGTGAAAAAAGCTTCGGCTTGTCCAATTCCCAGTATTTTATTAGGTTGGATCCCTGAGAAAATTCTGCATTTTTCCATGTTTTTAACACAATGTCCTTTTTTAACCGCCTGCTATTAATAATATCCGGTATATTATAGGTTGGAGCGGGTCCCAGATTACCTATGCCGAATGTCTTGGATAATCCCTGAAAATCACCCAAGATACCACCAGTCTGGCTCAGTTCACCAGCGGGGTACATAGAAATAGTCGATTCAAAGTAAATTGTTGCTACCAAAGAATAAATCAAACCAGTTAAAGCACACAATGTTGAAATTATGGTTATTAATCTGTGCTTTAATTTTATGGTATCCCATACAGCAGCAAGATTGATTTCATCATTATCAGTAATCAGAGATTTTTTATTCTTTTCAGATTCTATTTTTTTCCCCGTACCTAATAAACCATACTTTTTAAAATCGGCAATACGATTCCGGAGAGTTTTTTCCGATAAACTATTTTTCTCAGCAACCTGCCTGCGAATTTCTGGATCTGATACTACCTCAGGATGTTTTCTGATGAGTTCTAATATCTTTTCTTCGTGGGGAGTTAAATCCACTATATTATTATGCTCCCGCTGCCAAAAAGGCTAAATAAATTGTAAAAACAGCAGATACCAACTCTAATAAAGATAATTTACCAAAAAACATGCTCATCCTCGTTTGCGGAACAACAAGTACATCACCTCTTTGAACAGTAATAGATTGTCCCACTTCTATACTCCCATTTGTATGATATATAGTAACCTTCTTGGAATCTCCATCAACTAAATTTCCACCAGCAATTCCTATATAGTCCGCTGCCTTAAATCCAGGGGAGAATTTGTATTTGCCAGGCACCTTGACAAATCCATTAACCATTACAGCTTTTTCCTCAGAAAAATCGATTATATCTCCTGGCTTAATTATTGTGGAAGAAAATATTTTAGGAGAAACAACTATCACTTCTTTTACATCATTGTTTTCCCGTGTTATTAAAATGTTTGAAATATCTGCATTCTGGTCCAACTTAATTTTTCGTTGAAGTAAATTCTGTAGAGTCTCTCCTGTTTGAATAATATCATATCCCTTACCTTTTATAGCTCCTCTAAGGATAACACCCTCATCCTCAATATTACCAAATGGTACATAAATTTTATCTCCTTCAATGAATTGTGGATTCGCATCTAAATCTCCGTTGATAACAAAATTTGTATAGTTTACATATCTTTTCTCACCGGAGGGACTTTGGATTTCTATATTATGTTCTTTGGCTAATTGGTGAAACCCCCCCACCACATTTATAATATCTCCTAAACGACTCACTGGATTAATATTGACGAATCCAGGAGAATTTACAGCTCCAGAGATTTGAATTTTAAATCGTCTCAAACTCATGAGGGATATATTAATTTTTGCATTGTTATATTTTTCAAGGCACATTTTTTTTATTTTTTCAATAGCAACATTTAAAGATAATTTATCAACAAAAATAACACCAACAGCAGGGATCAAAATTCCCCCTGTTGGGGTAATTGTTAGGAGTAATGATACAATCCCATCACTGGAGAGCATATTAAATGAAAATTCGTCGCCCGGGCCGACAATATATTTCCCGGGATCTATCGTTTCTTCTAAATAGACAACAGAATTACGAGTTATAAAATCTCCTGTGTTATTTTCGATTTTTACTGGGGAAGAGGATATTCTTTTATAGGAACTAGCATCATGGATTTGGCCTTTGAGAGTAAATGCTGAAAGCAAAAAAACCAGCATTATAACTTGTAGTTCAGATTTCTTGTGCATATTCATATTTTTCTGAGTTCGCCCGGGCAATTTGGCATCCAAAAATGATTGTAGAAGTTATTATATAGAAAAGAGATGTGTCAAGATTTAGAAAAAATACTTTTTTATCCAGGGGAAACCCTATAACGATATAAATCCTTTTTCAAATAATCTGTAATTTTTTCCCAATCTTTTTAAAGACCTCAATTGCCCGGGATAAGTGTTCCCTTTCATGGGCAGCTGATATTTGTACTCTAATCCTTGCCTTTTCTCTTGGAACAACTGGATAAAAGAATCCAATTACGTAGATGCCTTCCAACAGCAATTCATTAGCCATTTTTTGTGCAAGATCAGCATTATAAAGCATAACTGGGACAATTGGGTGTGTCCCTTCTATAATATCAAAGCCAGCTTCTGTCATTCCGGCACGAAAGAAATGAGTATTTTCTTCCAGTTTATCCCGCAGGTCAGTGGTTGCTGAAAGTTTTTCAAAAACCTTTTGCCCGGCAGCAACAATAGACGGCGCTAACGTGTTAGAAAACAAGTATGGACGGGATCTTTGCCGTAGTAAATCAATAATTTCTTTCCTTCCAGTAGTAAAACCTCCCGATGCCCCCCCGAGGGCTTTTCCTAAGGTTGATGTGATTATATCAATTTTGTTCAACACACCATTATATTCACCGGAACCTCGTCCAGTCTTTCCTACAAATCCTGTGGCATGGGAATCATCCACCATAACCATGGCATCATACTTTTCTGCCAATGACACAATTTTATCCAATTTAGCGATGGTTCCATCCATGGAAAAGACCCCATCCGTTGCAATAAGCCTAAGACGTGCATTTTGAGCCTCCTTCAACTTTTCTTCTAAGTCCACCATATCACTGTTCGCATACCTGTATCGCTGAGCTTTACAAAGACGAATACCGTCAATGATCGATGCATGGTTCAGCGTATCACTTATAACAGCATCTTCTGTACTGAGAATAGTTTCAAACAGACCGCCGTTTGCATCAAAACAACTGGTGTATAATATAGTGTCATCTGTACTTAAAAAAGTAGATATGGTCTTTTCCAGATCCTTGTGTAAATCCTGTGTACCGCAAATAAATCGTACTGATGCCATCCCGAATCCATACTGATCCAGCGCCTGTTTTGCGGCAGAAATCACCGTTGGATTGTTTGCAAGGCCCAGATAATTATTTGCACAAAAATTTAATACTTCACCACCTTCAACCGTGGAAATTTCAACATCCTGTGGCGTGGTAATTGTCCGTTCAGTTTTATATAAACCTTCCTGCCGGATTTGCGAAAGAGTATCCTGATAAATATGTTTTGCTTTTTTCATCTTTTGCAAAATCTGTCAGTTGTTAAGAGTTTCGATATTCTTTTTAAGATTCCCAGTCTAATATCACCTTGCCGCATTGACCGGATTCCATGATATCAAACCCTTCCTGAAATTTATCAATGGGAAAGCGGTGTGTGATAACTTTAGATATATCAAGACCGCTTCTCAGCATTTGTGTCATTTTATACCACGTTTCGAACATTTCTCTACCATAAATCCCCTTGATATGAAGACCTTTAAAAATAATATCGTCCCAATTAATTTGCGTGGATTTTGAAAGAATCCCGAGCAAAGCAATTCGTCCACCGTGATACATATTTTGAAGCATATCATTGAACGCACCCGGAGCACCTGACATTTCCAACCCGATATCAAATCCATTTGACATCCCCAGTTCTTTGATCGCATCTTTAATACTATCATGGGTGACATTCAGTGCCATGGACGCCCCCATTTTTTTTGCCAGTTTCAAGCGATACTCATTCACATCTGTAATCACTACATGACGGGCTCCTACAAAATTGCAAATTGCGGCTGCCATAATTCCAATCGGGCCTGCTCCTGTAATGAGCACATCTTCTGCGACCATTTCGAAAGAAAGAGCAGTATGTGTTGCATTACCAAACGGGTCAAAACAGGCAGCAATATCTGATGAAATATCCGGATGGAGAGGCCATACATTTCGTTCGGGTATAACAAGATATTCTGCAAAAGCACCATCTCTATTGATTCCGATTCCGACAGTCTTATGACACAAGTGTCGTTTCCCTGCCCGACAATTCCGGCAGTATCCGCAGGTAATATGTCCTTCGCCAGATACCCGATCTCCTTTTTTGTAATGGGTTACCCCGGGACCAATTGCCTGAACAACTCCCGAAAATTCATGTCCGGTAACCAATGGAGTTTTAATGGTTCTCTCTGCCCATTCATTCCATTGATAAATGTGGAGATCTGTTCCACAAATAGCAGTCTTTTGAATCCGGATTAATACATCGTTTGTATCAACTTCTGGAATTGGGACATCTTCTAGCCAAATACCCTTTTCAGGACTTTTTTTAATCAGTGCTTTCATTAAAATGGAAATTAATTTTTTGGACAACCTCTATAAAGAATTTACTTCTGCCCTGACTAGTGTACAAATAAATCAATATGATTCCTTCTGGTAGAATGATTTGGAGGATGCATCTTGTTTTCACAACTGTCTTTCCAGTAAATTTCGATTCATTTTTCAAACAAATTTTATGTCACATATTTTTTCCCTAGTCAATCAAAAAGGAGGGGTGGGTAAAACCACATCCGCGGTGAATATTGCTGTTGGTTTAGCAGTAACGGAATGTAAGACTCTTCTCATAGACTTAGATCCCCAATGTAATTCAACCACGGGAATCGCTAATCTTACCAAGGATATATCTGCGACTATATATGATGTATTAATTCGGGGAACTTCAATCACTAAAGCTATTACACATACAGAAATTGAATACCTTGATTTAATCTCTTCCACCAATGATTTAGTCGGTGCGGAAGTTGAACTTGTGAGTATCATGGCAAGAGAATATCAACTCAAATCGTTTTTGAAAAAACTACAAAACAAATATGATTATATTATCATCGACTGTCCACCATCCCTGGGATTGCTTACCATCAATGCACTGGCAGCTTCTGATTCAATCATCATTCCTATTCAGTGTGAATATTATGCTCTGGAAGGTCTCGGCCAACTCCTAAACACCATTCGACTCATTCAGAAACATATCAATCCAAACTTGGTTATTACTGGTGTTCTTTTAACAATGTACGATAGGCGGCTAAACCTCTCTAAAGAAGTAACTGAGGAAGTAAAAAGTTATTTCGAAGACAAATTGTTTGAGACAGTGATTCATCGTAACGTCCGCCTTGGTGAAGCTCCCAGCTTTGGGAAACCTGCTCTTCTGTATGATGCGAATTCAACGGGAGCCAGAAATTATATGAATTTAATTGAGGAGATACTGGAACGTGTCAAATAAACGATTGGGAAAAGGTCTAGAAGCCCTGATTCAACCGTATAGCGCTGAAAAGATCCCGGACCACCATGGGGTGGATAAAATCTCCATTCGTTCCATCAAACCTAATCCCCATCAACCAAGGCAGAAATTTGACGAAACTTCCCTGGAAGAACTCACAGCATCTATTAAAGAAAAGGGGATCCTGACTCCAATAACAGTACAAAAAGCAGGTAATCAGTTTATTCTCATCGCAGGCGAAAGAAGGTTGCGCGCCTCCAAAAAAGCCGGACTGAAAAAAATCCCGGTTTATATTATTGATGTGGCTGATGATGCAGAGATGATCGAGATGGCACTGATTGAAAATATTCAAAGAGAAAACCTTAACCCAATTGAAGAAGCAGAAGCATACATCTATTTAAACAATAGATTCAAATTGTCCCAGGAGAAAATTGCAAAATCGGTAGGAAAGAAACGAGCGACCATTTCCAATTCCTTACGGCTCTTAACCCTCCCTAGAGAGATCAAAGAGAGCATTCGAAATGGGAGGCTGTCTGCCGGACATGGCCGTGCAATTTTAATGATGAAAACACATAATTCAATGATTGGACTTTGGAAGAAAATTATCAAGGGGAAAATGAGCGTACGCGCTGCAGAAGATTGGGCCAAAGAGAAAACTTCAAAAAAACTAGAGTTGAGAAAAAAGGTTATTAGAAAAGTAAGTCCTCAAATCAAAAGACTTGAGGATGAGTTGATATCAATTTTGGGTACCAAGGTTCGAATAATTTACAAAAAAGGAAGCGGTTCCATTGAGGTCAGCTATTTTTCAGATGATGATCTGGAAAGAATCACTGAAATGATTCGTTCCCTCGAATAGATGAGTCCATCGAAGTTTACAGTCATTCTCATCCCGGATAGTGATGATCGGAATCGGCAGTTTTCTGTCCGATACGTTTGGCTTTGGTCTTTGGTTCTCTTGGTTGTATTAATCATCATTGGAGTGATTGGATTTGGAATTTATTCAGTGCCAAAACTAAAAGATTATCAAGCCATGCAAGAAAAATATGATAAAACAGTGACAGAGCGGGTAACTGTAATGAATCTCATGGATGATCTTCAACGAATGAAATATATGGATAGACAAATCCGTAAATCCCTGGGCACTGATCTTGCTTTGATTCAAAAAACAACAGATACTGAAGAAATGTCTCAAAATATCCATCTGAATAACAGCGAAAACCTTCCTATTAGTTATATGGAAAATGTTCCCTCACAGATACCAGTCGAAGGTTTTGTCACTCAACGAATGAATACGTCAGCATTTTCCCTAGATCAAAATCATTATGGAATTGACATAGCTGCAGTGGAGGGGAAACCAGTCTTAGCTTCAGCTTCCGGATTTGTTGTATTTTCAGACTGGACCTACGACCTGGGAAATGTAGTAATTCTTTACCACGGAGATGGTTATTTTACCCACTATGGCCATCACCAAAATAATATAAAAAAACAAAGGGATTTTGTGAAACGGGGGGATGTTGTTGCTCTGGTTGGCAGTACAGGAATCACGACTGGACCTCACCTGCATTTTGAGATTTGGAAAGAAGGGAAAGTCTTGGATCCTCTGGAATTTTTCCCGGGTTACACTAAAACTGACGTAAGTCCTCAGTACCATGAACAAAATTAACTTTAAAAATATCCATTCCATGATTGGCGCTGATGCAATTATTCATGGGAATATAGAACTAAGCGGCGGGTTGATCGTTTACGGAAAGATTTTTGGAACCATTACAACAGAAGGACCAATTCGTGTAGCAAAAAATGGAAGCGTATTGGGTGATATCATTGCTAGTGATATTTATATCGGAGGAAAGGTAGAAGGAAATGTGATTGTTAAAGATAGGGCTGTTCTTGGAAGTCTCTCAATTTTGTTTGGAGATTTGACTTATAAACACCTTTTAATTGAGGAAGGGGCACAGTTTAAGGGAAAATGCGAATTGGTTAGTTCAGTGAGTGATAGTATAGAAGATTAGGATCAGGAGAAAGGATTAGGAATAATATCGCATCTTTATTATCCCTCTCTTGCCAATAACTCTACTGAAAGCAACCATAATAATTCGATGAAATCTGATCAGAATAATTCTTGGAGTAATTCTTTCCGTTATATGCAAAAAATCCTTAGGGAAAGTGGTCCTGCAGCAGCAGCTTCCTATTCCCTGATAGGAGCAGTTTTATTATTAGGAGGTCTTGGATATCTCTTGGATAAATACCTGAATACCAGACCGTGGTTACTTTTGGTAGGACTTTTCCTGGGCATTGCAGTGGGATTTTACGAATTAATAAAAGTAGTTTTTGGCTCCCCAAAGAAATGAAGTTTATCATTTATCTGTCCTTTTTTACCTTAGGATCTTGGGGGCTCGCTGCAGGATTTTTCTTCCCAGATTTTCGTTGGGAAATGTTTCTGGGGATGATCGCACCATTAGCAGTTGGTGTATGTACAATTATCTATATTACATCTGTATATACAAAAACACCTGAAAGAACGACTAATGCAATGACAAAAGCTTTTATGGTCAAAATAATATTTTATGGGACATATTTTATATATATCTTTACTTTTTACACTTTCAATTCAGTGCCTTTTGTAATTAGTTTTGTCTGCTATTTTATAACGCTTCACATTAGTGAGGCATTATTTTTTAAATCCATTTTTTAGTAGGTAAAAATTACATCATTAAATGAGTAAAGCTGCTGAGCAGAGCCACACCGCTGGTGGAAGTGTATTAGACCAAGTTGGTGAAAACATTATCCACCATGTTTCTAACAGTTCATTAGATCATCCACTCATACAATTACCACATATTTGGGGCATTGATCTGTCGGTATCCAAGCATGTGCTCATGTTATGGATCGTTGCTGTTTTAGTTGCTTGTTCAGTTATAATACCTATTAGAAAATATTTACAACAAGATAAACCTCAACCAAAGGGGTGGATGAATGTAATAGAGGCAGTTGTAAAGTTCATTCGCGATTCGATAGTTCAACCAAATGTCGGCTCAAAACATGTAGATACATGGGCACCCATAATTCTGACCTTTTTCTTTTTCATCCTTTTTGCAAATGGCGTAGGACTATTGCCCATTTTTGATATTTTAGGAGCGTTTAATAGATTTATTTTAGATATTCATGCGCCACCACCTGGAGTTGAAGACCACAACTTTATTAATAGCCTGTTACATGGAGGCGCAACGGTGACAGGAAATTTTAACGTAACTGCTGGCCTGGCAACGATCACCTTCTTTGCAATAATGGTAGCTGGATCCCGCACTCATGGATTTATTAATCATTGGAAAAATTTAGCACCACCAGGACTGGCTTGGCCAGTATATATCATCCTGATCCCAATAGAGATTATCGGAATGTTTGTGAAACCTTTTGCATTAACCATGCGATTAGCAGCAAACATGACCGGTGGACATATCGCAATCCTAGCAATTTTATCTTTCATGGCTATTTTTGCTGATATGTTTCATAGCACTGTTACAGGGATAAGCGTAGCTCTTTTCTCAATTCCAATGGCTACAGCTATTTCAGGTTTAGAGATTATCGTCGTTTTGGTACAGGCATATGTTTTCACACTATTGTCTGCTGTATTTATCGGTATGGCAATAAATGTACATCATTAATCAATAATAATAAGGAGAATCATAAGATGGAAAATCTTCATTTGTTTGGAGTAGGACTTGGTCTAGGACTCATCGTAATCGGTGCCGGACTTGGTATTGGCCGTTTGGCAGCTGCTGCTGCAGAAGGTATTGCCCGGCAGCCAGAAGCTTCAGATAAGATCACGGGTGCCGTTAATCTTCCCCTGTTCTTACTTGAAGGTGTGGCAATTTTGGGTGAAGTATTTGCCCTGTTAATTGTATTGATGAAATAATTACCTAAAAAGGATATTTCATGAATAACCCTTTAGTCCAGCTTGATCCGGGACTATTTGTCTGGACCATACTGACATTTTTATTGCTTTTGTTTGTTTTGGCAAAATTCGCCTGGAAACCACTTTTAAAAATGTTAAAAGACAGAGAAGAGTTAATTCAATCTTCTCTGGAAGATGCTGAAAAAGCGAAGGAAGAATTGGAAAGATTAAATGCTGAAGGTGAAGCAATTGTAAACCAAGCTCGATCAGAAGCCCAAACCATTTTATCTGAAGGAAAAGCAGCGGCAACAACGTTAAAAGAAGAAACTTTGGCTGGAGCAAAAGAGCAGGCGAAAAATATTATCAGTGAAGCTGAAAAACAGATAAATGTTGAAAAAGATAAAGCCATAAATGAAATTAAAAGTGAAGTGGTAAACTTATCTTTAAACATTTCAGAAAAGCTGATAAACAAAAACCTGTCTCCGGAAGATAATAAAGCATTAATTGATGAATCATTAAGTAATGTGAAGGAATATGAGGCTTAATTCAAGAGCCAAAAAACTGGCGGTTATATTGCTTCAATCAGCGAAAGAAAGCAATAAAGCTCAAGAAGTTCATGTATCTTTAAAGAAAATTATTTTGTTATTAAGAAAAGATGCACGATTCAGACTGCTTTTATTGTCAAAGCGTATTTCAATTGAAAAAAAAACCACTATCTTGAGAAATGTACTCGATCATTATGTAGATCAATTAGTTATAGAATTCTTAGGTATAATTTCAAAAGAATTTTCTTTGGAGCTGGTTAAACACGTTTTTAAGGTATACGAAGACTTGTATAAAAAAGAAGACGGTATCGTATTTGTAACAGCTCATCTCGCGCATACATTAGATGATAGTGAAATTGAAAAATTGCAAAATAAGCTTGAATCTTCATTAAATAAAAAAACAGAATTGAATATAGAAGTAAGCCGTGAGCTTCTGGGAGGAATTAAACTTCGTATAGAAAATACATTCCTGGATGCTTCTGTGAAAAACCAGATGAATCGTTTACGGGAAAATTTATTGCAATCCTAATATCAAGGAAAATATATGAAAATTAAAACGGACCATATTACAGATTTATTACGACAACAAATTGAACAGTTTGATGTTTCAATCGATGTTGCAGAAGTTGGTGAGGTGCTTGAAGTTGGTGACGGAGTTGCTCGCGTAAGTGGACTGGAAAATGTCATGAGTTCCGAATTGGTCGAGCTACCTAATGGTGTATTTGGCATGGCCCTGAATCTTGAGGATGACAATGTTGGCCTGGTACTTTTTGGTGAAAGTAGCAAAGTAAAAGAAGGTGATCTGGCAAAACGTACAGAACGCGTTGTAGAAGTCCCTGTTGGTGATTGTATGCTGGGTCGTGTTGTTAATCCATTAGGTCACCCTATGGATGGAAAGGGTCCCATTGATGCTACAGAGCACTTACCAATTGAAAGAAAGGCTTTGGGCGTTATGCAGCGTCAACCTGTCAAGCAGCCTTTGCAAACAGGAATCAAAGCGATTGATTCTATGATTCCCATTGGCAGAGGTCAACGTGAGTTAATTATTGGTGATCGCCAAACGGGTAAAACTGCCATTGCAATAGATACAATCATTAATCAGGGATATACACATCAGACAGACGATCCAGTATATTGCATTTACGTTGCAATTGGTCAAAAAGCTTCGACTGTCGCAGCTATTACTGCTGAACTGGATGCAAATGGCGCTATGGAGTACACTACTGTTGTAGCAGCAAACGCATCTGACCCGGCTCCCATGCAGTATATTTCTCCTTATTCAGGTTGTGCAATGGGAGAACATTTCCGTGACAATGGTAAGCATGCTTTAATTATTTATGATGATTTATCAAAACAAGCTGTTGCTTACCGCCAAATGTCGTTAGTACTACGCCGTCCTCCGGGCCGTGAAGCTTTCCCGGGCGATGTATTCTATTTGCACAGCCGACTCTTGGAGAGGGCTTCTAAACTCTCTGAAGATTTAGGTGGTGGTACATTAACAGCATTACCAGTGATAGAAACACAAGAAGGTGATGTTTCTGCCTATATCCCCACAAATGTAATCTCAATTACGGATGGTCAGATTTATTTGGAAACAAACCTGTTTAATTCTGGTGTTCGCCCGGCTATTGACGTTGGATTGTCAGTTTCTAGGGTTGGTGGTAATGCCCAGATTAAAGCAATGAAAAGTGTTGCGGGTACTCTCAGGTTAGATCTTGCTCAATTTCGGGAATTGGAAGCTTTTGCTAAGTTTGGATCAGATTTGGATAAAGCAACACAAGCCCAGCTTACTCGTGGTGAGCGAATGGTTGAAATTTTAAAGCAGAATCAATATGTTCCTATGGATGTTGCCAAACAAATTGTCATTATCTTTGCCGGAACAAAAGGCCATTTAGATGATGTTCCTGCAAATCAAGTCAATGAATTTGAAACAGGATTATTTGACTACCTGGACGCAAATAACGCAAAAGAATTAAATGCGATTACTGCTGAAGGGAAAATCAGTGAAGAAGTAGAAAAGAATCTGAATGAAGCCATAGCATCCTTTAAAGGAGGATTTACCACCTAATAATGGCCAATCTCAAAGATATACGCAATCGGATCAAGTCCGTCAAAAGTATACAGAAAGTAACAAAGGCCATGAAAATGGTGGCTGCTGCAAAAATGCGTAAAGCCCAAGAACGCATGGAAGAAGCAAGACCTTACGCAAACCGTTTGGAAGGAATGATAAACCATTTGTTGCCGGATGTAAATCGTGAATTCTTGGATTTATTAGATGTAAGAGAAGTGAAAAGAGTGGGTTATGTTATTGTAACCTCTGACAGAGGATTAGCGGGATCGTTTAACACAAATGTATTGAAAACAGCACAAAACGATATTGATTCTATAGGCAAAGAAAATGTTGATATTTTTTGTATTGGTAAAAAAGCACGTGATCATTTTAAAAGACGCAACTATAATATAATTGAGAGCCATACAGATTTTTGGAATGAACTGAAATTTAATGATGCGATTCACCTTGGTGAAGGAATTGTCAGTCATTTTACGAAGAAACATGTTGATGAAATTCATGTTGTGTATAACGAGTTTGTGAATGTTGCTACACAAAAAATTCAATCTGAACTGCTTTTACCATTAGTATTTGATGGCGATGAAAAACAAATAGTTGATCGATTGTATGAACCTAACAAAGAAGATATAGTCAAAAGTTTGATTCCAAGGCATTTAAATATTCAAATGTGGAAATATTTGCTGGAATCATTCGCCAGTGAACAAGCTGCAAGAATGTTAGCAATGGAAAATGCTACAGAAAATGCGCAGGAAATGATTAAAGATTTAACATTGCAATTTAACAAAGCCCGTCAAGCTGCTATCACAACAGAAATGCTGGAAATCGTGAGTGGTGCTGAGGCTTTACAAAATTAAATAAGGAATTGATATGCCAGTTATTGGAAAAGTATCACAAATAATGGGTGCCGTTGTAGATGTTGTTTTTGAAGACGGCCAATTACCCGAAATAATGAATGCCCTTGAAATTGATCGTGGTGAGGAAGGTACATTGATATTGGAAACAGCACAACATTTAGGTGATAGCGTTGTTCGTACCGTTGCTATGGATTCAACTGATGGACTTGTTCGTGGACATAAAGTAACTGATCAAGGGGAACCGATTTCCATGCCGGTTGGCCCGGAAACTCTTGGACGTTTATTTGACGTTATTGGAAATTCAATTGATGGTAAGGGAGAAGTGAAAACAGCAAAAAGGAATCCTATTCATCGACCCGCTCCAAAACATGAAGATTTATCTACATCAACAGAAATATTAGTTACAGGTATTAAAGTAGTTGACTTAATGGAACCTTATACAAAAGGTGGCAAAACTGGATTGTTCGGTGGCGCAGGTGTAGGAAAAACTGTATTGATTCAAGAATTAATACGCAATATTGCTACGGAACATGGTGGCTATTCAGTCTTCGCCGGTGTGGGTGAACGAACTCGTGAAGGAAACGACCTTTATCTGGAAATGAGTGAATCAGGAGTTATTGAAAAAACCACAATGGTATTTGGACAAATGAATGAACCCCCTGGCGCACGGTTACGAGTTGGCTTGAGTGGATTGGCAATGGCAGAATATTTTCGTGATGATGAAGGCAAAGACGTGTTGTTATTTATTGATAATATTTTTCGATTTACACAAGCAGGATCAGAAGTTTCCGCATTATTAGGTCGCATGCCTTCAGCTGTAGGATATCAGCCAACCTTGTCCACAGAGATGGGCGATCTTCAAGAGCGGATTACCTCTACGAAAAAAGGATCTATCACGTCAGTTCAAGCTGTGTATGTACCAGCTGATGACTTGACTGACCCTGCGCCTGCGACAGCATTTGCTCACTTGGATGCAACAAGTGTGTTAGAACGTAAAATTGCCGAATTGGGGATATATCCTGCAGTGGATCCATTAGCATCTACGTCTAGAATTTTGGATCCTCGTGTTATCGGTGACCGCCATTATAATGTGGCTAGGAATGTGCAATCTGTTCTGCAAAAATACAAAGATCTGCAAGATATTATTGCCATTTTAGGAATGGATGAGCTTTCTGATGAAGATAAACTCACAGTCGCTCGAGCCAGGAAAATGCAAAAATTTATGAGCCAACCTTTCTTTGTTGCTGAACAGTTTACGGGTAAAGAAGGCCGTTATGTGAGTTTGGAAGATACTGTAAATGGGTTTGAAGCAATATTAAATGGCGATGCAGATGAACTCCATGAAAATATGTTTTCCTATGTAGGATCAATTGATGAAGCTTTTGATAATGCAAAAAAGGCTGCTGCCTAATGAGCACATTTAATCTTGAAATTGTAACACCAACTAAACTTCTGGATGAAGGCCAAGTGGAACATATACGTTGTCCTGGATTGGATGGGTATTTTGGGGTAATGGCGAGCCACAGAGCTGCGATTATTGCTCTGAATATTGGTGAAATCAAAGTCACCCAAAATGGTAAGAATCATTACTTAGCCACAAGTGGCGGATTTGTTGAAATCACAAAAGAAAAAGTTGAACTCTTACTGGAAACATTCGAACGAGCTGAAAAAATTGATGCAGCAAGGGCAGAATCAGCACTGCAAAGAGCTGAAGAACGAAAAGTTGCAAAAGAAATTGATACTTCCAGAAACGAAGCATCTTTGCTCAGAGCTATAAATCGGTTAAAAGTTTCAAAACATTAATTTCCAATATTTTTATAATACAGCCGCTCGTAACTTTGAGCGGTTTTTTTCTAACTAATACTAATTAAAAGATGTTAAAAAGAACACATACCTGTGGTGAACTCTGCAAAAATGATACAGGTGAATCTGTCATTTTAAATGGGTGGGTGAATACTGTCCGCCTCCACGGGCAAGTGATCTTTGTGGATCTGCGCGACCGCTACGGCAAAACTCAGATCGTATTTAATTCGGAGGACTATTCCGGTGATTTCGAAGGAGCCAAAAAGCTTTCAATGGAAGACGTTCTAAGCATTTCTGGAAAAGTGCAAGCCAGAAACGAAGGGGCTGTGAATCCGGACATGTTCACCGGCGAAGTAGAAGTAATTGTTTCTGAGATGGAAATGCTAAATGAGGCAGCCCCGCTGCCATTTGTTCTTTCTGACAGAGAGAGCTCAGAAGAAGACCTCCGTTTAAAATACCGTTATTTAGAACTTCGAATGGATGAGCTTCAACGAAACTTGATGATTCGTCATGAAACCTATCAGGCAACCCGGCACTATCTGTCTGAGCAGGATTTTATTGAAGTGGAAACCCCAACGTTAATGAAATCTACACCGGAAGGTGCCCGGGATTATCTTGTCCCAAGCAGAATTCATCATGGAAAATTTTATGCCCTTCCCCAATCTCCTCAGATTTATAAACAAATCCTTATGATCAGCGGGTTTGACCGCTATTTCCAGATTGTGAAATGCTTCAGAGATGAAGATCTAAGGGCAGACCGGCAACCGGAGTTCACGCAGATTGATCTGGAGATGTCCTTTATAGACGAAGAAGATATCTACACAACTATGGAAGGGTTGACTCGCTACATTTTCAAAACAGTTCAGGGGATTGATTTGCCTGATCCCTTTCTGCGGATGACCTATGATGAAGCCATGAATATTTATGGCTCAGATAAACCGGATCTTCGCTATGAAATAACTCTTAAGGATGTGAAAGAATTCACAGATGCGTCTGATTTCAATGCATTCAAATCTGCGGAAGTAGTAAAGGGATTGGTTGTTGAAGGCGGATCAAAATATTCCCGTAAGATCATCGATGAACTGACAGAATTTGTCAAAAAATATAAGGCAAAAGGCTTGGCATGGATGAAAGGCGAAAACGGTGTACTTACTGGCGGGATCTCAAAATTTTTCTCAAATGATCTTCAGATGGAAATGCGCAATGCTCTTGAAATTAATGATGACGATATTATATTTCTTATCGGTGATGAAAAAATGATCACCTTAAATGCTTTGGGTTCCCTTCGGGCAGAAATTGCAAAACAAGAGAAGCTGTCTAATTCAAATAGTTTTGTCCCGCTTTGGGTCACGGAATTCCCCATGTTCGAATTTGATGAAGAAGCTGACCGTTATATTGCAATGCATCATCCCTTTACCGCACCAAAGAAAGAGGATTTTGAAAAACTGGACAGTGATCCTTTAATAACCAGAAGCCGTGGATATGATCTCACCATAAACGGACACGAAATTGCCGGCGGATCCATACGAATCCACCAACAAGACATTCAGGAAAAGGTATTTTTACTTCTGGGGTTGAGCCATGGGGAAACACTAGAAAAATTCGGGTTTTTACTTGAGGCTCTAAAATATGGTACTCCTCCCCATGGTGGCATTGCTTTTGGTTTTGACCGACTGGTTATGTTGTTGGCGGGAACCGAGAATATTCGTGATGTGATTGCCTTCCCAAAAACTACCTCCGCATCATCCCTAATGGAAGACTCACCATCCCCGGTTACAACTGATCAGTTGTATGAATTGGGAATTCAGCTAAAAAAAAGAAAAAGCGAAGACTAATACATTCCGCTGGATTCAAGTAGTAAGCGCATCAGTATTAAATCGAAACAATTATTCAAATAGAGAAGACTCCCGTTCCAATAGTTTTTGTGCAACCCCCTGTTCGAATAGGTTTTCCGGCATAATTTCCGGAATCTGTGCTGGATCAGCTGAAAGTACTTCCTGAAGCTCTCTATGGAAGTGCTCCCTGTCTTCGGCTTTGGTGTAATAGTATTGAGCTAACAATACTTTTGTCCCTAAATAATTGGGGAAAGTTAAAATGGCTTGATCAAAATATTGTTTTGATTTGGACAATTCTGTTCCGGGTAAACGAATGTAAAACGTTCCCAACATGCGATATCCTCCACCATAATGATACGTTGGATCAAGTGTCAATATTTTATGAATTATTGTTTCCAGTAAATCCCTATAGTTTAATCTTTCAACAACGGGTTTATTAATTAGATATCTACCAAGATTAGCAACCCACCAATAAAGAGCGGGAACAAATGATTTTCCTAATGCTTCAATCCCTCTGAGTTCTCGTGCTAAACTGTCATCTTCTAACGCATTAAACCCTTTTTGAAACGATTTTGAATTATAAACTATTCCCTTTGCGATGTGATATCCTTCCAGAAAAAGACTGTCTTTTTTTTCAGGGATTTGTTCAATATAAAGCCCATTAAAATAACAAGCTTGACTATACAGAATAGCCAAATTATTTGTCTCTGGTTTTAATTCATAAGCTATAGAAAGGAAAATTTGAGCTTTTTTTGCATGGTCCGGATTTATACGTCTCTCCCAGTGATACCGCCCCTTTTTCTCCAGATGGTCTGCTTGTTGAATTAATACATTTCTATCTGCATCAAGTAAAGTATGACACCCAGGATAGAAAAAAATAAAAATCAGTATGAAAGGGATCTGACTTCTTAATTTCCTCATGATTGGATAAATTGTGAGTTAAATAATTGCATACCGTATATTCACTTGTAGAAATTAATTAAGTTATTGTAATAATGAAAAAGACTATTGAATTAAAAGCTGTTGATCTCCAGAGCATTCTTGGAGTTGCAGATACCCATCTTCGTCTTATTGAAGACTCTTTCTCTCCAAAAATTGTAGTAAGGGGACAAGAAATCCATGTAGAGGGAGAAGAAAATGAAATAAGCCAAGTGCGAGAAGTTTTTCACGAAATGGCACAAACACTCGCCAGAAAAGGAAATTTGACAAAAACTGATGTACAACAACTAATCAAAATCATCCATGCAGAAAATGGGAAGACCATTGAAGTCCCTGACATGGTCATTCACTACGGCAGAAAAGGAAGCATTTCCCCAAGAACAAAGGGACAGGAAACATATGTGCAAACCGTTCAAAATAATGACATCGTCTTTTCTGTTGGACCTGCTGGGACAGGGAAAACATTTATTGCAGTGGCATTTGCAGTGGCAGCCCTAGAAAACCATGATGTGGATAAGATTGTCCTTTGCCGGCCGGCAGTGGAAGCTGGAGAAAACCTTGGATTCCTGCCTGGTGACTTGAAAGAAAAAGTAGACCCCTATCTTACACCTCTTTATGATTCTTTGGGTATTATGCTGCCACGAAACCGGTTGAAGCCATTTTTGGATAAGAAAATCATTGAGATTGTCCCACTAGCTTATATGCGGGGCAGAACTCTGAACAATGCTTTTATGATTCTGGACGAAGCACAAAATGCGTCTGCTATGCAAATGAAAATGTTTCTCACCCGGCTTGGAGTGAATTCCCGTACTATTGTTACCGGCGATATTACCCAAATCGACTTACCAAAAAAATCAGACTCTGGGATGATTCAAGTCATTAAAATATTGAAAGGTGTAGATGGGATTGGATTTGTGTATTTAACTGAATCTGATGTTGTTCGACATCATCTCGTCCGAAAAATTATCAATGCCTATGATCGCAATGGTGATGTAAAAAAACAGAAGTAATGGTGGATCGGAGATTTTATTGAAGGGTGCCGGCGGCCCAACTTGTTTAATACGACTCTTTTTAGGATCAGTATCATGAGTTACGGAAACCAGTTCAAGGCTCATACCCAGCTCAAACTGTCTCCCTTTTTCGAACGAACTTCCAGGCTGAATGAATCTCAGGAGTGGCGCCGATGGTCCGGTTATCTTGCAGCCACCAATTATGAACTGACCCACGAGAATGAATATTTCGCCATTCGAACCAAAGCCGCTCTATTAGACATCACACCTTTATACAAATATATTATTGAAGGCCCCGATGCTCAGCGCTTTTTAGATCGCATGGTAACGCGGAATATAGGTATCTGCAGGGTAGGTCAGGTCATGTACACCCCTTGGTGCGACGAAGACGGTAAACAGATTGATGATGGAACGATCCAGCGCTTATCTGATCAAAAATTTCGTATTACCAGCGCTGAACCCAATTTAGAATGGATTGAATACAACGCCGCTGGTATGGACTTATCTATTTGGGATGATTCATATACAACCGCAGCCCTAGCTATTCAAGGCCCAAACTCCCGGACTATTTTAAATGCTGTTACCAGCGATTCCTTGAACAATCTCAATTTTTTCTGGATGATGGAAACCCGATTCGGTGATATACCTATCTCTATTTCCCGTACTGGGTACACAGGCGATTTAGGGTATGAAATCTGGATGGATCCGAAGGATGCTTTGTCCGTCTGGGATTTGCTTATGGATATGGGTAAACCTTTCGGGATTACACCCACCGGACTACAAGCGCTGGATATGGCGCGCATCGAAGCGGGACTGATCTTGTTGGATGTTGATTATATTTCATCACGGCACGCCATTGTTGAATCCAGAAAATCTTCTCCCTATGAACTGGGACTCGGATGGGCAGTAAAAATGAAGAAAAAAGATTTCATCGGTAAAAAAGCTTTGGAAGCTGAATTATCTCGTGGATCGAAATGGGAGTTTGTCGGCATTGAAATTCAGTGGGCTGAGCTGGAGAACCATTACCGAAATGTTGGTCTTGCACCTGGACTTCCAGGCACAGCTTGGAGAACCAGTACACCATTATACAAAGGCAACAAACAAGTGGGTTATGCCACCAGTGGCTGCTGGTCTCCCATCCTGAAACGATACATCGCCTTGGCCCATGTCAAATCAGACTATGCGCAATCAGGTTCAACGTTGGATTTTGAATTAAAAGTAGAACACTATCGAAAAGTCACACCTGCAATCGTAGTCAAAACACCATTTTTTGATCCCGAAAGGAAACGGTCATGTCCGCAGTAAAGAATTATGATGCTATTATAATCGGCGGTGGGCACAACGGCCTAACCGCTGCGGCTTACCTTGCCCGCGCTGGGAAAAAGGTGTTGGTTTTAGAACGGCGCTATGTACTCGGTGGTGCGGCTGTTACCGAAGAAGTGTTTCCCGGATTCAAATTTTCTATCTGTTCCTACGTGGTGAGTCTGTTAAAGCCCAATATCATTCGCGAACTGATGCTGCCGAAGTTCGGCCTAGAACTTCTTCCGCTGGAAAGTACCTTTACGCCGTTGGAGAATGATTACCTGCTACGTACTACCGATGAGGATCAAACATATCGAGAAATTTCCCGCCACTCCCCGCGGGACGCAGAAACATATATGCGTTTCGGTCCGCTTATGGGCCAGATCGGTATGGCAGTTCGTCCTATTCTGGAAACGATCGCGCCCAATGCGATTCGTCCCAGTCTAGCAGATTTGGGCGCTATGAAAAAACTTTTGAATCATTTCAAAACATTGAGCGACGAACAATTCGAATACTTGACCAAACTCATGACTATGAGTTCCGCGGACTTTTTGGATGAATGGTTTGAATTTGAGCCCTTGAAGGCCACCATGTCCGCCAGTGGTATCATCGGTACCTTTATGGGCCCCCGTTCGCCAGGTTCCGCCTATGTGATGCTACACCATTATATGGGCGACATTGACGGTGCATTTCGTGCTTGGGGATTTCAAAGGGGCGGCACCGGTGCCGTCAGCATGGCCATTGCCTGCTCGGCTAAACATTTTGGCGCAGATATCCTAACCGAAGCACCAGTGGAAAAAGTCATCGTCAAGAATGGTCGTGCTATGGGTGTCGTGCTTGAAAATGGAGATGAATACCAAGCGGACAAAGTGATCTCCGGGCTGGATCCAAAACTATCCTTTTTGAAAATGGTGGATGAAAGCGATCTGCCATCGGATTTTGTGACAGATATCAAAAACTTCCGCATCCGTGGTTCATCTGGAAAAGTAAACCTGGCCCTGGATGGATTGCCCAATTTTATATCCCTGCCTGGCGATGGCCCCCACCTTCGAGGGGCTATTTCCATCAGCCCAAGTTATGATTATTTGGAAAGGGCTTATGACGATGCCAAGTACGGCAATTTCTCCCAGGAACCGTATATGGATATCATTTTCCCATCCGTTATCGATCCGGGAATGGCACCACCTAATAAGCACGTTATGTCCTGTTTTGTCCAGTATGCACCCTACGATATTAAAGGTGGCTGGAATGATCAAAAACGAGAAGACTTCGGCGACGCAGTCGTTAATGCAATTGCCAGGTTCGCACCCAACATTAAGGATATCATTCTTCATCGGCAGGTGCTATCGCCTGCTGATCTGGAAGCGACTTTTGGATTGACGGAAGGTAATATTTTTCATGGTGAGCTAACCCTTCAACAATTGTTTGTCCTGCGGCCGGCAGCGAAATGGGCCGATTACAGAACACCGATAAAAAATTATTATCAATGCGGCTCTGGCACACACCCCGGTGGCGGGATTACCGGATCACCCGGGGAAATGTCCGCCAAAAAAATCTTAAGGAACTGGTAATGAACCAGTTTGATATAATCGTTGTTGGCGGTGGTGTGAACAGTTTGGTCACCGCTTCGATTCTTGGCCAGTCCGAGAAAAAGGTACTTTTACTGGAAGCACAGAATCAAATTGGAGGTTTAGCTTCCACTACAGAATTTGCACCGGGGTATAAATGCAATTTGGTGAATGATGTAGTGAAATGGATCGATCCAAGAGTCCTGAAAAAACTGGATATTGAATCTCATGGTATGGAATTGTTTTCACCAGATGTGGTACGAATCGCGCTGGATACTGATGATCAACATATTTTATTTCACCGCAATGCGGACCAAACTACCGCGTCCATTTCAACCCATTCTGAGAAAGATGCCAAAGCCTGGAAAGAATTCACTATATATATTGGTAATCTTACCCACTTTTTAGAAAAGCTCTATGAATTGACCCCACCAAAACTACCGGACATTGGACTCAAAGAAGCCCTGTCTATGCGGACCATGTTAACGCCTGTCCGAAAACATGGCATCCGGGGTTTAGTGGATTTCTTGCGCGTGGTGCCTATGATGATGCCGGAGCTCATGAACGAATGGTTCGAATCAGAATTGCTCCGGGGTGCTATTTCTGCAGCCGGGATTCACCATATCACATTGGGACCTTTCGCTACTGCTACCGGGTATAATCTTCTTCATCAGCATGTATATTCTGATAGCGTTTTTCACAATGCACATTTCATAAAAGGGGGAACAGGAAACCTGGCGGAAACATTGCTTAAGTCCGCTAAATCTAATGGGGTTGAGATTCGAACCAGTTCAACAGTACAATCCATTGACGTGGCCAATGGTATTTGCAACGGAGTTACACTGGAAGATGGAGAAAGAATCACAACCACAAAGGTTATCTCTGGTCTGGATCCTACACATACATTTATCAAATTAGTCGGTCCGGCAGAACTGAACCCATCCTTTTTTACACAAGTCCGGAATATCAAATATCGTGGTAGTGTGTCTAGAATCCATTTTGCATTGAACAGTCTTCCGGAAATTAAAGGTGTTTCACAAGATCAAATGGGGACAGTTTTTTCCGTAAGCCCATCCATAAAATATATTGAACGGGCTGCTGATGCAGCCAAGTATGGATGCATCGCAGATGATCCGTATGTTGAATTCACCATCCCATCGATAATCAATTCTAACTTCGCCCCTAAAGGTAAACATGTTTTGTCTGCAACGGTGCAATATACACCTTATCACTTACGAAATCAAACTTGGTCGGAAGAGTTAAAAGTCCGATTGAAAAATAATGTCGTCCATGTTTTAGAAAATTATATCCCCGGATTTTCGACTCAGATTAAATCTTCCGCTGTGTTTTCTCCTATGGATCTGGAAGATAAATTTGGCTTGACTGAAGGCAATTTAAATCATGGGGAAATGACGCTGAATCAGTTCTTCTTCATGCGACCAACCATAAGTTCAGCACAATATAAATCCCCCATAGAAAATCTGTATCTTTGCGGCCCCAGTACTCATCCCGGTGGTGGACTCCATGGTGCCAATGGCTTTAACGCAGCACGCGAAATATTGAAACTATAGGAAAAAGAATTAATCGAAACGTTCAATTTGCTTACCAATGATGGATTCGTTTGTGAATTTTTAACAGGGAGAAATACTCCGAATATTTAGTGAATGATCAATTTTTTGGCGGACTCCAACTTCCAAAAGATACTGGATTCGACCCAATTAGATTTATCTATAGAATAACTAAGTCCCTCAATAAAAAAATGTGTTCATATATGAACATTCAAAAGTCATTACTGTTGAATCAATTGGAAGTAAAGGAATCCTTAAAATTTCAATTGGAAAAGGGGAAATTAACTGTGCAATAGTTCTGCTCTTCACTAACGCATATACAAGAAAAATTTCAGATGAATGGATGGATTTTATTGTCACTATTTAGGGACAGGTTTTCGTAACAAATCCTGTTCAAAAGTCTATGTTTAAAGAGGTGGTTGATGCTAATTTCAGTTATGAATATTGGCGCCAGCTTTCTGATGGGCGCCTTATGGTAGAAGGATCGACAGGACATGGTTTAGGATTTGCGGTAGGAAGCACAAAAGTGGCCGCTAAACTCCTGGTTAATAGGTTCTCAGAAATGTCCGATTTGTTCCATCCTAAACGATTTAATTTTAAAGGGAGAGCATAGAATTTGGCACAAGCTTTAGAAACAGTCATTGTTGCAGGGAAAAGAACCCCAATAGGATCTTTCCAAGGAAGTTTGGCAAACATTTCCGCACCGAAATTAGGGTCAATAGCAATTGATTCAGTTCTAAAAGAATCCAAAGTTTCTGCAGAAAGAATAGATGAAGTAATTATGGGAAATGTATTACCTGCGGGGCTTGGCCAAGCTCCAGCTCGGCAGGCGGCCCTTGGAGCGGGATTACCTAATTCTGTGGAATGCCTCACCATAAATAAAATGTGTGGTTCCGGATTAAAAGCTGTAATGCTTGCATCTCAGGCAATCCAAAGCGGGGATGCAAACGTGATCGTAGCTGGGGGAATGGAAAATATGTCCCAAGCACCTTATCTCCTTTCAAAAGCTCGAAAGGGTTACCGAATGGGACATGGGAAAATTATTGATAGCATGATCCAAGACGGCCTTTGGGATGTGTACAATGACATGCACATGGGAAATTGTGCAGAACTTTGTGCCAGAGAAAGGAATTATTCCCGGGAAGCCCAGGATGCTGTGGCAATTAAGTCCTATACTCTGGCTCAACACGCACAAAAAAAGGGGTTATTCAAAAAAGAAATCGTACCAGTTGAAATTCCCCAGAAAAAAGGAGAAATAGTTTTAGTCAAAGAGGATGAAGAACCGGGCAGGGCCAGATTTGAAAAAATTCCTACTCTGCGTCCTGCATTTGAAAAAAAAGGTACCGTTACCGCAGCCAATGCTTCTAAAATCAGCGACGGGGCTGCAGCATTGCTGGTTACAAATTTAAGTACAGTAAAAGAATTGGGTATGTCTCCCAATGTAAGGATTCTTGCCCAGGCTACCGCAGCTCAAGCGCCTGAGTGGTTTACAACGGCACCAGTGAAAGCAGTTGGAAAAGTTTTACAGAAAGCAGGAATGGAAGCCAAGGACATAGACTTGTGGGAGATTAATGAAGCCTTTGCACCGGTGGCAATGGCAGCCGTAGATGAATTTCAACTTGATTGGGAAAAAGTAAATGTCCATGGGGGGGCTATTGCCCTCGGGCATCCAATCGGTGCTTCGGGCGCCCGTATTTTGGTAACCTTAATCCATGCTATGAATATAAGAAAAGCAAAAATTGGGCTGGCTACCTTATGCATTGGTGGAGGTGAAGCATCGGCACTGATTGTAGAGCGGATAGAATGAAAAAAATCGGAGTGATCGGTGCTGGAACTATGGGAACCGGAATTGCTCATGTTAGCGCCTTGTCAGGTTTTGATGTCACCCTAGTTGACATCGAACAAAACCTGCTTGAGCACAGTCTAACTTCTATTAAAAAAAGCCTGAAACGGCAAGTAGATAAGAAAAAGATCTCCCAAGATGAAATGAATGCTGCTCTAGTTCGAATTCAGACTATAACAGAAATGAAATCATTGTCATCTGAAGATATTGTTATCGAAGCCGCAACTGAAAACAAAGAGGCCAAAATGTCCATTTTCAGCGAGTTGGATACTTTCTGTCCGGAAAAAACGATCTTAGCTTCGAACACTTCCTCCATATCTATCTCACTTATTGCTTCCGCTACCAATCGTCCTGAAAAAGTAATCGGAATGCATTTCATGAATCCGGTCCCTATCATGAAACTCGTAGAAATTATTCGAGGGAAGTTGACCTCAGACGAAACAACGGAAAAAGTCAAAAATCTTGTTGAGGTGTTTAATAAAATTCCTGTTGAATGCAATGATTCTCCTGGATTTGTCTCTAACAGAATTCTGATGCCCATGATCAACGAAGCAGTTTGCTGTCTGGCGGATGGAGTGGCAACCGCTGAAGCAATTGATAAAATAATGACGCTTGGTATGGCCCATCCTATGGGACCTTTGACTCTGGCTGATCTAATCGGCTTGGATATCTGCCTTGCAATTATGAAAGTGCTCCATCGAGACATGGGTGATAATAAATACCGCCCCTGTCCTCTTTTGGAGGAAATGGTTTCAGCCGGCAATTTGGGCCGTAAAACAGGACAAGGTTTCTATAGCTATTAGTACAATAAAAAATACATGAATTTTCAATTAACAGAAGAACAGGAATTACTCCGTGATGTAGCGCGGAAATTTGCCGAAGAACATCTCGCTCCCGGGGTAATCGAACGGGATGACAAAGCAAAAATGCCGGTTGATCAAATTAAACAGTTGGGCGAATTAGGTTTTATGGGCATCATGGTACCGGAAAAATGGAAGGGGGCCGGGATGGATACTGTCAGCTATGTCCTGGCCATAGAGGAAATATCAAGGATTGATGCCTCTGCAGGAGTGATTTTATCGGTCAACAATTCATTAGTCTGCCAAATCTTTCTCGATTGGGCCAATGAACACCAGCTCAAATCTTACCTGACAAAACTTGCTTCAGGAAAATGGCTGGGAGCGTTCAGTTTGAGCGAACCTCAGTCCGGTTCAGATGCCAGTAATTTGCGAACCTTTGCAGAAAAAAGTAATGGACATTATATTCTCAACGGGACAAAAAACTGGGTTTCAAATGGAATCAGTTCCGATTTGGTGATCGTGTTTGCTCTCACAACAAAAGGGATCGGATATAAGGGAGTTTCTGCCTTTTGTGTAGAAAAGGGGACACCGGGATTGACCACCGGGAAAAAAGAGGAAAAATTAGGAATCAGGGGTTCTGACACGTGTGAACTATACTTTGAAAATTGCAAGGTACCGGTTGAAAACCTGATTCAAGAAGAAGGCTCCGGATTTCATATTGCAATGAAGACCCTCGATGGCGGTCGAATTGGAATTGGTGCCCAAGCAGTGGGGATTGCCCAAGCTTCCCTTGACCGGGCATTGGAGTATTCCAAAGAAAGAAAACAATTCGGGAAACCCATAAGTTCTTTTGGTGCAATTAAAAGTAAGCTCGCTCAAATGGCCACAAAGATAGAAGCGTCCCGCTTGTTGGTTCTTCGTGCAGCTGCTTTGAAAGACAATCATCAACCCTACGCCAAAGAAGCGGCAATGGCTAAGCTATTCGCTTCCCAAACTGCCATGGAAACTTCCAGAGATTGTGTCCAAATTTTTGGTGGATATGGGTATATGCAGGAATATGGTGTTGAACGGCTTATGCGTGATGCTAAAATCACACAGATTTACGAGGGAACTTCTGAGATTCAAGAGCTCGTTATTGCCAAAACAATTTTGGAGAAATAAAAAGTGGAAGACATAAAAATTTTACAAGATATTGATTGGGATAACCTCATATTTGATTTAACACCAACGCGATCAATGTACATAGCTGAACAAAGGGATAACAAAGTCTGGGAAGGGGGAAAATTGGTACCGTTTGGGAATGTGTCCATGTCACCAGCAGCTGGTGTGCTGAATTACGGCCAAGGGATATTCGAAGGGTTAAAAGCTTTTCGGACCAGCCGAGAACGCATTGTGCTCTTTCGTCCGGAAAACAATGCTATTCGTGCCATTCAATCAGCAGAAAGACTGTGTATACCACCTGTCCCACAAGAAATGTTTATGGAAGCCATCTTACAAGTTGTTAAAGACAATTCAGATTACATCCCTCCCCGGGGGAAGGGAAGTCTTTATATCCGTCCTGTCATTTGGGGAACCGGAACAGTTTTGGGAGTAAAACCTGCCCAATCTTACACATTTTTAGTATTTGTATCACCAGTAGGACATTATTTTAAAAACAGTGAGAAGTGTCTGCACCTAAAAATTACAAATAAATTTCACCGGAGTGCTCCCCGGGGAACCGGAGGATTTAAAACAATCGGAAATTATGCGGCCTCTCTCCTGCCTCAAAAATTAGCAAAAAAAGCTGGGTTTGATGAAGTCATCTACCTGAATGCTGCCAATGAACATTTTGTTGATGAAGTTGGATCAGCCAATTTATTCATTCTCAAAGATAATACACTGGTAACCCCATCTCTAACGGGATCAATTCTTCCTGGAGTAACAAGAGATTCCGTGATTCAAATTGCAAAAAAAATATTGAGACTAGAGGTTCAGGAAAGAGAGGTTTCTGTTGATGAAGTATTAGATGCTGATGAAGTTTTCTGCAGCGGAACTGCCGTTAACGTAACATCGATCGGAGAAATTACAACGGATGAAACATTTAGAATAATCAGTGGCGGGAAAATTGGTCCATTCACAAAGCGAATTGGCGAAATACTTTCAGGAATCCGCGACGAAACTGTTGAAGATCAATTCGAGTGGCTTTTCCCTGTATTCTGAAACTAGCAATAGGATAACCGTTCGCATTTTGCTCCAGATTTAAAATGGGTAGAAAAAAACATCCCAGAAGATTCGGGCGAGAAGGAGTATTCCAAGGATTATATGCCCTGGAAATATCCAGCGAACCAAAAGAAAAAGTGCTGGCTGACATCCTGAACCGATATTCATTTAATATAAAAAGTCAAGCTTTTATCTCAGACTTATTTTTCAAAACAGTGGAAAATAAAACTTGGCTGGAAAAGGTAATAACACAACATCTTGATAATTGGGAAATTAATCGGATCGCTCTTCTGGATAAGCTCATTTTACAGATGGCAATCAGTGAATTATATTTTATGGATGATGTACCTCCTAAGGTTACCCTCTCTGAAGCAATTGAAATTGCTAAAAAGTATAGTACCGAGGAAAGCTCAAGCTTCGTAAATGGTATCCTTGATGCAGTATATAAAGAAAGAGAAAAATTAACGTGAGAAAATCTGTGTAAATTTTAACCTCTTTTATAGAAAACTAATTTAAATTTTAAAAATGCAACCCATTCTAAAAAAAATTTTTGGGTCGAGATCTGATAGGGAAATCAAAATTCTCTTACCTATCGTTGATGAGATCAACCAAATTGCCGAAACTCTCTCTTCAAAAAGTGAAGTAGAATTAGTCTCCAGATCTCAAGAGATTCGTAAAGAGATTATTTCAGCAAGGGAATCCGCTGAACAGGAATTACAAGAAAAAAATCTGACGGAGAAAGAACTTAAAAAACTTCTTCAAAAGACAGAACAGAGTACACTGGATGAATACATGCCGGAAGCCTTCGCCATGGTTAAGGAAACATGCCGACATCTTATGGGACATTCCTGGCAAATGACCGGACAGACTACCGAGTGGAATATGATTCCCTATGACGTTCAGATTGCAGGAGCAATTATTTTGCACCGGGGAAAAATCACGGAAATGAAAACCGGCGAGGGAAAAACGTTAGTAGCAACCATGCCAATTTTTCTGAACGCGCTCACTGGTCGTGGTGTACATATAATCACCGTAAACGATTATCTTGCTCAACGTGATGCTGAATGGATGGGAGAAGTCTATAAGAAGTTAGGATTGACTGTTGGATATTTACAGAATTCTATGGATAACAATCAACGCAGAGAAGCTTACAATTGTGATATCACTTATGGAACAAATACGGAATTTGGGTTTGACTACCTTCGAGACAACATGTCTCTGGCTGCGGAAGACCAAGTCCAACGTGGCCATGCTTTCGCTGTGGTTGACGAAGTAGACAGTGTTCTTATCGATGAGGCGAGAACACCTCTAATTATTTCTGGATCAGTGGATGCACCAGTGGATAAAACTTTTCAGGACCTAAAACCCCTTATCCAAAATCTCGTACGAAAACAGAATTCATTGGTATCAGAATTGGTGAAACATGCAGAATCCTATTTAAAGGAAAACAAAGAACAGGATGCTGGCCTTAAACTCCTTCAGGCAAACCGGGGAATGCCAAAACATCGTCAGCTTAGGAAGATTTTTCAGGAATCTGGTATGATTAAGCTAGCGCACAATGTTGAGTCCTCTTACATACGTGATAAACAAATGCATAAAGTAGATGAGGACCTTTATTTTAGCATCGATGAAAAATCCCACATTATTGATATCACAGAAAAAGGACGACAGCTTCTTGCCCCGAATAATCCAGAAACTTTTGTGATCCCTGATTTGGGTGAACTGCTGAATGACATAGATAGTCAATTAGATTTAAAACCAAACCAGATTGCACAAGAAAAAGAAAAAGCCCATCAGCTTCACGCAGAACGAAGTGGAAAAATCCATAATATTAATCAGCTCCTCCGTGCTTACACCCTGTACGAAAAGGATGTGGAATATGTTATACAGGAAGGGAAAGTGATGATCGTGGATGAATTCACAGGTCGTGTATTACCGGGAAGAAGGTACAGTGAAGGTCTTCATCAGGCTTTGGAAGCGAAAGAAAATGTTACCATTGAGAGAGAGACGCAGACTTTAGCTACAATCACAATCCAAAATTATTTTCGCCTCTATGATAAATTATCTGGAATGACTGGGACTGCTGAAACTGAAGCAGAGGAATTTGGAGCCATTTATAACTTGGATGTAACTGTGGTTCCCACTCATACTTCTATTAATCGGGAAGATAGAGACGATTTAGTGTATAAAACAAAACGCGAAAAATACAATGCTGTCATAGAAGAAATTTCAAACTGTTATAAACGGGGGCAGCCTGTTCTGGTTGGAACAATTTCTGTGGAAGTATCAGAACTGTTATCTCGAATGTTAAAACGTAAAGGAATTCTCCACAATGTGCTGAATGCCAAACAGCACCAGAAAGAAGCTGAAATTGTAACAAGGGCAGGTCAATCAGGGGCCATAACCATTGCCACCAATATGGCGGGCCGCGGGACAGACATAAAACTAGGAAGTGGTGTAAAAGAAGTGAGCGGGCTTCACATCTTGGGTACAGAACGCCATGATTCCCGAAGGATTGATCTTCAGCTCCGGGGTCGGTCGGGTAGACAGGGAGATCCGGGATCATCCCAGTTCTATTTATCTTTGGAGGATGACCTCATGAGGCTGTTTGGCTCTGATAGAATTGCAGGAATTATGGACAAAATGGGTGTAGAAGAAGGAGAGGTTATTACAGCCAAAATGGTAACCAGGGCTATTTCCAATGCACAGAAAAAAGTGGAGGGGCGAAACTATGGTATACGAAAACACCTCTTGGAATATGACGATGTGATGAATCAACAAAGGCAGGTGATTTATGATATCCGAAATCAAGCTCTCCATGGGGAAGATATGAAGGAGACAGTCTTGGAATTTATTGAAGAATATGTAGCGGACGAATTGGAATCCCAAGACAGTACCAATCCTGAAGACTGGAATTGGGAAAGCATAAAACAGAATATTGCATCCCACCTGTTGGTGGATGCAGATCCTGATTCCATAAAGAGTGAATTAAACAAAGATGACTTATCGATCGATGATGTCCGCGATTTTATTATAGAAAAAACAAAAAATGTGTATGCAGCCCGGGAATCGTTAGTCCCGGAAGAAATCATGCGTGGCTTTGAACGGTTTGTTGTGTTGAGAACCATTGATGAAAAATGGAAAGATCATTTATACAGCATGGATCAAATCCGGGAGGGTATCAATCTGCGAGCTTATGGCCAGAAGGATCCCCTCCTGGAGTACAAGTCTGAAGGGTTTAACCTGTTTCAAATTATGATGGGTGAACTGAACAAAGCGACGGTTCAAAGATTACTCAGAACCCAACTTCAAGGAATGGAACAAGCGCCCCAAATGCGCAGACAACAGGTAAGAAATGTCCAGACACAGCATAAAGATACTACTGGAATGGGGTTTGCAGGACAAACCAGGGCCAGGCAGGAAAAACAACCTGACAAGCCTGCACGAACGCCTGTTCATATTGAGAAGAAGATAGGTAGAAACGAAAAAATTACGATGGTAAGCCCCAGTGGGAAAAAAGTAATGATCAAGCATAAAAAACTTCAGCAATATTTGAATCAGGGATATACTGAGGTTTAGTAAGTCATTAGTCCGAAATCAACGATCTTTTGGAACCAGGTAAAGAGTGACGACTTTTTTTAAAGTTTTACTGTAATTTCCCACTGATTTGCCGTGGTGGTGGAACTGGTAGACACGCTAGATTTAGGATCTAGTCTCTTCTGGAGGTGCAGGTTCGAGTCCTGTCCGCGGCACAAAAATACTTATTACAATTCTTTAACCAAACCACCAAATTTCCGGTTAATCTGGAAGCCCAGTTTATAGAATAATCCTGCCTGAAAAAAGCCAATGGTCACATATTTATACCGCTGATCCCTTAACCGATTGAATAATTCTTCCAGTAATTTCAGACTCAGGTGTCTCTTCCGGTATGGATAACGAATGACAATTTTTTCAATGTAAGCAGTTTTCTCCTCAGTTTTTTTCCAGTAGACACCACCTACCATCTGGTTGTTAGAATTAATAAGCAAAAGAAACTCGTGTTGGGGCTGAAAAATACCAGGAAGATTGGCTTCACCAAGCAAAGAATGAAAGCGGGCAATCTCTTTTGGCTTGAATGGGGGTCGAATCCGGTATCTGTCACCAGTGCTGTCTTCAGCTAAAGAAATTAAGTCAAGCCTACTTTTCGAACCTGTTTCCCATACAATTAATTCTCCTTCTTCAGCAGCATCCAGATGTTCAAATAGAAGTCTGGTTAAAAAGAATTCTTCTTCTTTAGTAAGGGTAATATTCTCATGGATATGGTGGAGGTGAGATCCTAAATCTTCAAGTGTAACAGTCCTGGCTCTCAATTTCTTTTGGAGTGAAAGCAATTCATCAATCAATTCCGGTTTGGAATCCTTAAAACAGGACATGAGGAAAAATCGAATCCTTGTTTCCGGATAATCATCCAACAGGTCTCTAAGACGATAATCTTTGTATAACTCTTGTAGAATTGAGCCTCGTGCCTGAACCGAAGCCTTCGGATTTAATTCTAACCACCGCTGGTATCTCAATGATGCAAATACTACCTGCTTGGTCAAAATTCCATTTTCATTAACTTCATCAATAAATGAAGTAATCTGATCTTGAAGTAAGCCTAACGATTCTCCCTTTTGTTTTATGGGCTTTTCCTGAAACTCTTCTTGTAAATCCTTCAGAAATTCAAGCCCCCGTTTCACTGTAACCACCTGAAGAAGGGCAGTAAATAGTACTTCCCAGCCTCCCATTCGTTTTAACCCTGGATAATCCTGTTCCGAAGTGATAATAAATCGACCATAGAGGGTAAATACAAAATCAGAAATGGTGGTGAAGTGTTTGCGGTCGGATATGGAAATTAACCGAGTTCCAGTCGCATAATCATACCTGGGGACAATCAGGTTTTTTGTCGATGGATTAGCGGAATAAAGAACATATCCTGTTCTATACCAAAAATCCATATAAGCCATGAGGCCACTCCAAACGAAATGAAGCCATTGCATTTGCCATCGATCAGCAGCTTTTCCGCTTGCAATTTCTTCACGGTTTCGTTCAAGATGCTGGTAAAGAGTTTCACCGGGTATATACTCTTCGGTATACAGACCATACCTGGACCAATATCCACCAAAATCCTCTACAAGTTTCGGCCCATAAATGGAAGAGCCAGTTGTGATCAGCCACCTAATTTCATCCTGGATAAATAACTTACCTAGGTTTTCGTCAAGATTAATAACAAAATTATACGAGTCTGAACTTCTAGTCTGTACAAGGACGCGAAATACGCTCTTCCCATGATTACTACCCAGGAAAGAAACCCAAATTCCATTTTTCGGGATATCTTCCAGCCTGATTAACCGGTGATTGGAAAAGAGGAAAATAGCCTCTTGAAGCAATACAGTATTCCCCATTGCTTCCATCAATTTTTTTCGGGATTCCTCTTCAACATTTTTATCAAAAAGAATTGTATCTCCCCAGGAATATTCATCATCTGTGTCTGGATCAATTGCTAAATGCCTATCAACTCCGATCCATTCCCTAAAACCGCTGGTGAGTGTCACTAATGCTTTTTTAACTGTAGAAAGAACCTGCTTCTTCGCACCGGATAGCTCCCATCGAATCAGCTCCACTCTTGCCCATATATAGCTTTTGGGGTGTAAAACACCATAAATTGCTATAATCTTTAAAAGAAAGCACAGAAAGGACTGTTTTTTCGCATTGAGGGATTTTTCTTCAAGCCGTTTGGTTATTACATACTTGAGAAGAGCGTCAAAATGTTCCTGTTGAATACGTTGGACATCAAAATCTATCTTTTTTATATCATCAGTCTTTTTCAACCTTTCACATATGCTTGTGAGAAATGCAAGAAATGCTGAACCGGAAATGTGAGATAAAAGATACTCAAGAGACTTAATTTGAACCTCTTGTGAAGGATGAAATTGAAGACGAAGGAGAACTTTATGAACTATTTCCTTAAAATCACCTGTATTATTTTCAAGGTCCTGATGCAGATGGTTCATTGCACTGACCATATTGTCATTTTTAGGGTGATGTAAAACAATCGCTGATTCGTGAAGAAGTTGCAGTGAGGATGCCTTTCTTTGGCTGATGTTCTCTCTTTTTCCATTTGGGAGTTTTGGGAATCTTCCATCTCCCCAGGGGAGTGACCTCACATTGAGTTGTATATCCGAATTGATTTCAAACCTTGATATCCGGAATGCGATAGAACCAATGAAATCAACAAGAGGTTGGTTGCCAACCCAGAGATAAGGAGAAATCATCAGCGTTTCCAAATCTACATATTCTTTACTAGTTATATAAGAAAAGTCGCCAATCTGAAATATCCCGGAATTCGGTCGTATTACAAGTGACTTCGTCTCATTCCGGATAGATACAGTTTTTCCGTCCCAGTGTATATCAGATGGGATTACTCCTTTTTCTCGTATTAACCAGTTTGGTATGCGGATTTCAAATCCTTTACACATAAGACTGGTGTAAATTTTTTCGTACATTGGATCAATAATTTCTACGAAATTTTTCAGGATAATATTTCGTTTATATGTTTCTTTACGGGTTAGTTCACCGTACTCTTCTGAAAAATCCCGTTGAATGATGGCAAAATTCACAATCCGTTCATACGGGGCAAGAAAACTGTTAACTGATTGCACCAGAGAACCAAAATAGTCGCGAAATTCCTGTTTTGAATTTTTCTGTATTTCCAAAGGAATTTGTTCATACTTTGGGTAAAGTAGAACGGTATTGTGCTCTCGTCCATCTCCGACAAGAAAAACTGATTTTATTGTGTCAAAATCCTGAAAAAGATTTTCAATCTTTTGGGGAGAGATGGTTTGTCCCCTATTGTTTTTATATATTTCCTTTTTTCTGCCAATGATGAAGAGATGGCCTTTTTTACGTTTGAAAATATCACCAGTGTGGAACCAATTGTCGGAATAATCGGTGGAAATAATTTCTCCAAAATAACCTGGAGAAACATATGATCCACAAATTAAAAGTTCACCATCTTCAGTAATTTCGGTTTCAATCCCGGGAAGCGGCTTACCTACAGAATCCCGAAGATACTCGTCAACCGGTGTCATTGTGATTCCTCCAGTTGCTTCTGTCATTCCATAACCACTCAAAAGATAAATACCATTTTTCTGATAAAATTCAAAAATGTCAGGATCAAGATATCCGGCTGCCGAAAGTCCTAGTTTAAGCTTTCCTCCAGTTAATTTTTTCAAAACTGTTTTTATCTTTTCGGGTGGTAATTGATCATGTTGAGTTTGATTATTGATTTGTTCGTATAGTTGAATCCATCGTTTCGGAATACTAATGAAGACTGTAGGCTGGACAACCGAAAAATTCTTCAAAAGAGTTTTGTAAGCAGGAGATTCAGCAAAGGCATATGTAGCGCCCCAGAAAATTGTCCCAATCATTTCCAGGTACCGACCAAACGTATGATAGAGGGGTAAATAGGAAAGAAAAATATCATTATTTGATAAATCCGGTAATGCGAGTGCCCGGGAAAACCGTTTGGAAATTATATTCATTTGAGTGAAAATAATGCCCTTCGGATTCGCTGTTGTACCCGATGTATACATAACAGTTGACACTCCATCATTTTCAGTTGTATTTAATCGGTTTTCAAGTATGTCTTGAGGCACGTTTTTACCAATTGACAAAAATTCTTCCCATGTTTGGGATGGGAAATCAAGTGAGTGCATATCGGGAAGTTGGGTTACTGATAAAACTCCTGAATTACCTCGGAGCTGATTAAAAAGATTGTGTGGTTCGGCCCCACCAATAAAAAGATGTGTAATCCCTGCATGGTCAAGTATGTAATTCAAATCCGTTTTGGAAAGATTGATTGGGACAGGAACTACACGAAAATTGAAAGAAAGACAGGCTAAATCTAATAAGGCTCCATATAAAGAATTTGTTGTCAAAATACCGATAACTGGATGAGAGAAGCCATCGGTTGATTTGGAAAGAGATTTGGCAATTCCCCAAATGTATTTCCAAGCTTGTTTATATGTAATAGTTACAACATCTTTCCCTTCAACAATTTGAAACAATGCTTTTTGGGGATAGGTTCCTACTCGCTGCATTATCAAATTACCTACATGAAAATTAGATTGCCTCGTTAAACTGATTAACAATTCAATCCACATTTCCTTTTTATCTGACTTATAAAAAGTCTTATTCACCAGAGGAAGATGGCCAGCTTTGAGAAAGGAATGAACCGTTTCGGGAGGGTAGTTTCCCTCTAACAATTTCTGTGCAATGGTAAAAAGTAATGCTTCATCCGGTGATGAAGATTTTGCTTTTTCTATGACACTATTTATATACGAACAAGATAAATTTCTCATCATCGGAAATTAAGATATTTCAAGAAAACTTCTCGATACCTAATCAGTAAAATTCTAATATTAGAGGAAATGGTTTTCCTTCATCTCTTTTAATTCTTTATCTTAAGTTCTCGTAAAAAATATTCATTCCACTTTATTACTTTAACATAATAAACCAATTTAGGTTAACCAATGAAAAATAAAAAAGAATCTGCTTTTTCTCTTACTCAACAAGAAATCACTGAATTACTAAAAACCACACCTTCTGGGATCAAAAAATATATTGACGAACTTGAAGGTCAGATTAAAAATCTATCTGAAATTGGAGTTGCACTCTCAAAGGAAAAAGATATGGGAAAATTATTAGAAACAATTCTTCTTGAGGCCAAAAGAATTTCCTCAGCAGACGGTGGGACAATATATATGATAACCGATGATAATCGCTTAAAATTCGAAATAATGATGACAGACTCCTTAGGAATTCATTATGGAGGGACATCCGCTGAACCTATTCCGGATACCATATACCCGGTTAAGTTGTACAATCCAGAAACAAATAAACCAAATCACAAGAATGTATCAGCCTATGCCGCATTGACCGGAAATACAGTAAATATTAAGGATGCTTATAAAGAGAAAGGATTTGATTTTTCCGGTACAAAAGGGTGGGATAAAAAATATGAATACCGTTCAAAATCGTTTTTAACGGTGCCAATGAAAAACCATGAAGATAACATTATTGGTGTTCTTCAGTTATTGAATTCTAAAAATCCAAAGACAGGTGAAATCGTTTCATTTTCTACCTCGATAAAAATGATTGAAAGTCTTTCCAGTCAAGCTGCTATTGCAATCACAAACAAAAATTTAATTAGAGAATTAGAGGTTCTTTTTGAATCGTTCATTAAACTAATTGCAACCGCTATCGATAAAAAATCTGCGTACACCGGGGGACATTGCAGTCGTGTCCCGGAGATTACAATGATGCTTGCAAATGCCGTAGAAAAAAGTACATACGGGAAATATAAGGATTTCAAAATGACTCCGGATGAACGATATGAATTGCATATTGCTGCCTGGCTTCATGATTGTGGTAAAGTAGCCACACCTACCTATATCGTGGATAAAGGAACAAAACTGGAGACAATTTATGACCGAGTTGATGTTATCAAAAAAAAGTTTGAGATTCTCCGTCGTGATAAAGAGATTGAATTTTTAAAGAAAAAATATAAGTTGAAAAAAAATGATAAAATCATCTTAGTAAAACTCAAGGATGAATATCAAAGACAAATGAATCAATTGGATGAAGATGAAACATTTCTTGAGCGATGTAATATTGGTGGTGAATTTATGCGTGAAGAATTTCAGGAACGGGTAATACAGATTGCAAAATATCCTTTTAAAGAAAAAGGCAAAAAAAAACCCTTTCTATCAAAAAACGAAGTACGAAACTTAAACATTCCCAAAGGAACTCTGCTTCCCGAAGAACGGGAAATAATTAATGATCATATTTCCATTACTATTAATATGTTGGAGCAACTACCATATCCCGATCGATTAAAAGATGTACCCGAGCTTGCTGGTGGTCATCATGAAAAATTAGACGGTACGGGATATCCGCAGGGACTGACTGAAAATCAAATGTCTCCACAGGCCAAAATAATGGCAATCGCTGATATTTACGAAGCATTAACCGCTGCTGACCGACCTTATAAGGAGGGGAAAAAACTTTCAGAAGCAATGCGAATTATGGGTTTTATGAAGAAAGATCACCATATTGATAAAGATTTATTTAAAATTTTTGTGAAAGAAGGAATCTATAAGAAGTATGCGAAAAAATATCTAAAACCAAACCAAATTGACAAAGTTGATGAAACAGCAATATTATAATAATAAAAAAATCCAATAAGTGACCCTGAAAATATCATCAGAAAACAATCGTTGAGAATAATAGTTAACATATGACTCCTGAAATTGCCATAGTTCTGGGTGTAATTACCCTAATGTTTATTCTGTTCGTGACAGAGCTACTTCCACTGGATGTAACAGCATTGTCAATACTAGCAATTGTATTGGTATTAGGCTATATCTCACCGGAAGAAGCCATAAGCGGATTTGCAAATCCAGCCGTGATCACCATTGCATTGTTATTTGTATTAAGCCATTCCTTACAAAAATCAGGAATATTGGAATATATGATAATTCGTCTGAATAAACTCACTGAACGGTCTCGATTCCTTGGTTTGTTTGTTTTTTTAATATCGGTTGCCTTGGCTTCAGCCTTTGTTAATAATACGGCTATCGTAGCTATCTTTATTCCATTGACAATTCGTCTTGCTCAAAAGTATAATTTAAGTCCATCTAAATTGCTTATGCCGTTGAGTTATATCGCCATCATTGGAGGTACACTTACTTTAGTAGGTACATCCACAAACCTCCTTGTGAATTCAATTTATGTCAATACCATATCTTCATCACCACCCTTGGGAATGTTTGAGTTTGCAAAATTCGGATTGGTTATGCTCGTTATTGGTATGGCATATTTATTAATAGCCGTTCCATTTTTAATACCATCCAGAACTGTAACGTCCAGTTTAACCAAAAGCTATCACATGGGTGGTTATTTGACTGAATTAAAAGTGAGTGAAGAATCCCCTCTTGTTGGGCGTACTTGCAAGGAAAGGGCCGTAAATAAGAATTACGATATCACGGTTTTGGATATATTAAGAGATGGTAAACTGATCAGTAAAAATATTCGGGATACAATTATTTATCCAGAAGATATTTTATTTGTCCGGGGTTCTCTTGAAAACTTTTTACGCATGAAGGAAGTAGAAAAAGTCACAATGCTGACTGATGAAAAATTGACCCAGGATGAATTAATCCATGATGATAATACTCTGGTAGAATGTCTGATAACAAATCAGACAGATTTGGTAGGTAAAAGTTTAATGGAAATTAATTTCCGCCGGCGTTTTGGTAGTTTCATTTTAGCAATCAGGCGGGAAGGAGAGATCCTCAGAAAGAAAATTGCCCATGTTGTTCTTCAAGCATTTGATACACTGCTCATCTATGGACCAATTGAAAAAATTAAAGAGCTTTCTGATTCTGGTGATTTTATTGTTCTGGGTGAAATTGAAGCAACACTGCAAAAACATAAATATTGGTGGGTAAGCGTCGCAGTGATATTTGGCGCAGTTATCCTAGCTGCACTAGGAATTGTTCCTATTCTGAAAGGAGCATTGGTTGGCGCCATATTTCTTTTAGTCATCAGAGTTGTTACAGCAAATGAAGCTTATCAGAGTATTAATTGGCAGGTAATCGTGTTGATCGCTGCTTTAATTCCTTTGGGAATTGTTATTCAAAAAAGCGGAACTGCTTTTTGGATTGGAACAGTATTAAACGATATTGCAAATGCATTTAATCCACTCATCCGTCCAACGATTATGCTGTCTTTAGTGTACCTGGTTACAATAATTCTAACGGAAATGACATCCAACGCCGCCACAGCTATTATTATGACACCTATCGCTATTTCTGCTGCTCAGCAGATGGGATTAGAGCCTCGGACATTCGTATTTGCAGTATGTTTTGCAGCTTCTGCATCATTCATTACACCCATTGGTTACCAGACAAATTTAATGGTTTATGGCCCCGGCGGATATAAGTTTACTGATTATGTGCGCGTGGGATTGCCTCTGGCAATTGTATTATGGTGCATGGCAACCTGGTTAATTCCAATCCTCTGGCCCTTTGCTTCAATTAATGTATAGCCATTTCTGATCTTTTTCATCTAAAGAGAAAAAGACAGGAATTAACATGAACGATTTCGTAAAAACATACACAGATGAAAATTGGCAGGGAACTGTTGACAATCAAATTGAATTGACCTTGATTTATATCTGGCTACCTAGAGTATGGCACATGTAGGACCATCGGTCCCGTAATCGATTAATTGGCTGAAGAGTTCAAGGATAAAGTTACCATTGGAAAACTGAATGCGGATGCAACGCACCTTCCGGTTTTTTATGAGCTTCCTGCTGTCGCAGGAAATAAGCATTAATCGCCTAGACTATTTAATATAAATTCGGCGCTTCGTATGGGCGAATCTAGACTAGAAGAATATTTATCCAACCCTGCAAAGGGTTTATGGAAATTAGCTATTCCGGTCATGGCCGGAATGGGCATCCAAACAATTTATACTATTGTTGATATGATATTTATCGGCCGGTTGAGCGGCGATGCCATTGCGGCTGTGGCTTTTAACATGCCCTTATTCTTTTTTGTTCTGGGGTTGACATTTGGACTGGGTGCTGGCGTTACTGCTTCCATAGCCCGATTCATTGGTGCAAAAGATAAAATCAGCGCTGATAACAGCGCAGAACATGCAGTGGTTCTGGGTTTAGGTATCAGTGTTGTATTAACAACTGTCGGGTTGATATACGGCAAACCAATTTTAATCAGTATTGGCGCAACTCCGAATGTGGCTGACTTAAGCTGGTCTTATCTCAGAGTTATTTGCATTGGGTTACCCTTTATGGTTCTGTCTGCCTTCTTTCGTTCCATCCTGACCGGGGAAGGGGATACCAAATTTCCAATGACAGTAGCCGCGTTAGGAACTGTACTGAATATTATACTGGACCCAATTTTTATTTTTACACTTGAGTTTGGTGTCCCTGGGGCAGCATGGGCAACTGTTATTAGCCAGATAATCGTTTTTATTATTTTTGTTTATATGTTGTTCGTCAAAGAGCATTCCTATATTACCTTTCGTTTAAAGGATTTCAAACCATCTTCTTTTATTATGAAAGATATTATTAAAGTTGGTTTTCCTGCTTCCATATCCATGGTGATCATGTCTATTGGACAGTTGGTGTTTAACAGGATTCTTGTTCATTTTTCCACTGATGCCGTGGCTGCGTACCAGGTAGGAGGACGCATTGATATGGTCATTTTTCTACCCATTATGTCCATAGCATTTGGATTAACAACTTTGGTGGGCATGTTTCATGGTGCGCAGGAAATGGACAAAGTAAAATATATTATTAAATATGGATTAACCAGGTCATTCATGATCACGGTGGTTATTTCTATTATTGTATATGCTTATGCACCACAATTGATCGTGGGTTTTACTAAGGATATTTATATCCAAAATACAGCGGTCAAATATTTAAGACTTATGTCCATCATTTATCCATTGGTTGCGACGGCCATGCCTTGTGGTCGTATTCTCCAGGGCTTTGGTCTTGGAATGCCTTTGCTAATCATTACGTCCATTCGTGTATTGCTTGTATCGTCTCCATTAGCAACATTTTTTATTTTTTTTCAAGGTCGACCTCTGGAATGGATCTGGTATTCCATGATGATCTCAACGGTTGTTTCATCCATAGTAGCGTTGACCTGGGTTTACTGGACAGTTAGGAAATCTTCATTAATAAAAACTCAAGCGTAACTATAAAAGACTATCAATAAATCCGATAAACAATGCTATGAGAATCCCTTTTCCAAATATGTTTTAACTATATTTATACAGCTAGTTAAATGAATAAAATGTTTTTATTATTATGTGTTTTGCTCAACAAAAACCAAATCAATATTTTGGAGAATTTTCAAAAAAACCACTTCAAACCAATATTTCTATTTGCCTGTTAATTTACTTATAGATAGATTTGAATTGCCAACCCGACAATTTATAACATACTTCCTTGCTTTACGGTATTTTTTCACTTGCCGATTTCGTCTGCTGAATGAAAAATTAGTACAGAAAAACGGAAATGGCCGAAGCAATAGAACTAGATTTTACCTCTACAAAAGTTAGATCCAAAGCACCAGATCCAAAAGTTCCGGAAGCTCTCCTCAACGTCAAGATAGATTCAGAACCATTGACTAAGTCAGATGGTGAATTACCCACTGAATTTCAAATAAACAATTATTATGGAAAAGATACCCTTGGTATGGATGTCTTGAAGAATAAGTATTTAGCCCCCTGGGAACAACATCCCTGGGAATTATGGACCCGTCAAGCGAAAAGCATTTCCTCCGTTGAGAAAACGAAACAGCTTCAAGATAAATGGGAGAAAAATTTCTTTTCTATACTTGAAGATTTTAGATTTGTCCCAGGTGGTCGTATTATGCATGGAGCAGGCCGGGAGGATATTACAACAACATTAAATAATTGTTATGTTGTTGCTATTAAGGACGATTCCATAAATGCAATCTATTCCGCTATTAACGACGAAGCTCTTACCTATAAATATGGTGGTGGGTGTGGCCATGATCTCTCACTTTTGAGACCTGAAGGCGAAGCGATCCATGGAACGGGAGGGGAATCATGCGGACCAACGGGATTCATGAACCTGTTCAGCGAGAATACAAATACAATTGCTCAGCATGGAAGACGGGGTGCCAATATGCAAACACTCCGGGTAGATCATCCTGATATCGAAAAATTTATCGCCATCAAAACAGGTGATATAAATATGGTTAAATACTCCAATATTTCTGTTCTGTTAACACATAAATTTTTACAAGCAGTAGAACAGAATGACGATTTTGAACTCATGTGGAAGAATACGGCATACAAAACTGTTAAAGCACGAGATTTATGGGATAAGATAACCCATCATGCACATAACAGTGCGGAGCCAGGACTCCTCTTTTGGGACACAATGAAAGATTATCACAATGCAGAATATTGTAGTCCTTTAGTATCAACAAATCCTTGCGCTGAACAACCATTACCAGAGGGCGGATGTTGTAATCTTGGCGCTATTAATCTTGAAAGGTTTGTAGATAATAATAAAAATTTCACCATTGACAAATTTAAAGAAACTGTCTCTATGGGATTCCGCTTTTTAGATAATGTTGTCGATTACAACATGAAAAGGCACGCCTTGGCATCACAAAAAGCTAATGCTAAGAATGATCGTAGAGTTGGACTCGGAATTCTTGGCCTGGCTGATATGTTGGTAAAAATGAATATTAAGTACGATAGTGAGGATGCGATTCAGACCGTGGATCAGATTATGCAAATTTTCCGAGATACTGCTTATGAAACCAGTATAGAATTGGCGAAAGAAAAGGGCGCATTCCCAAATTTTGACTGGTCTGGGTATAGCAAAAGTAAATTTATCAAAAATCTTCCTAAGAACCTTCGAGACCAGATTCAAAAACACGGTGTCCGAAATAGCACTCTCACAACTGTAGCTCCAACTGGAAGTGGGGCCATTGTTGCCAGAGTTTCCTCAGGGATCGAACCGATTTTTGATACTTCTTACAGACGGCGAGTAAAGAAAAATAAAGGTAATGGTAAACTGTATAAAGAATATAAAGTATATCACCCCATAATTGAAAAACTCTTTGGAAATGATGAGAACCTCCCTGACTATGTTATCACTGCTCATAACATTGATCCCTATTTTCGCGTAAAAATGCAAGGGGTCATCCAAAAGTATATTGACAGTTCTATCTCTTCAACCGTAAACCTACCTGGAGACGTTTCAGTTGAAACTGTTGCAGATATTTATATGACTGCTTATAAAGCAGGATTAAAGGGAATTACTGTTTACCGGGAGGGCGCACGTGAAGGCGTACTCATCACAGATGTAAAAACGAATGAAGAAAAAGAAATACAAGAATCAACCACGAATAAATCAGCCGAAAAAATCGGTGTGAGAGCTGAACCTCGATTCAGACCTACTACAACCTTAGGAAGAACCCGGAGAATTCGTACAGGGGAAGGAACATTGTACATTACTGTCAATGAAGATGAACATGGCCTTTGTGAAGTATTTACTGCTATTGGTAAAGCCGGTGGAAATGCAGCTGCACAATCTGAGGCAATTAGCCGACTTATTTCTCTAGCTTTACGATCAGGAATCAATCCTGAATCTATTGTGAAGCAATTAAAAGGAATTAGTGGCCCAAACCCCACATGGGAAGATGGACGACTTATACTTTCTACTCCTGATGCTATTGGGAAAGCATTGGATGACTATCTAAAAAATCGCACAACGGAAAAATCCAAAGACGAACCAAAATTTACACATTTTACCATTGCTAATGAAGCTGAAACACACGGTAAGAGTATACAAGACTATACAGTAAAAAATATTTCTTCATGTCCAGACTGTGGTGGCCCCGTTCAGTTTCAATCAGGATGCGTGACTTGTACGGGCTGTGGATTTTCTAAATGCGATTAAAAACTTTATATATTTAATTCTAAATTAACCCTTCTAAAGAAGTCGCCCGCGAAGGGGAAAGAACTATACTTTCATGATTTCTTTTTCTTTTTGTTCCTGTATTGTTTTCAATTCATTGATATGTCTGTCCGTCATTGTCTGAATATCATTTTCCGCTCGCCTGATTTCATCTTCTGATATATGCTCCCCAGTTTGGAGAGCTTTCAGTTGGTGGTTTGCATCCTTGCGAACATTCCGAACAGAAACTCTTCCCTCTTCCACCAAATCATGAACATATCTGATAAGTTCCTTTCTCCTCTCCTCAGATAATTGGGGTATAGGAACTATGACAGCATTACCGTTATTGCTGGGTGTCAATCCAATATTGCTCTCGAGGATCGCTTTTTCAATATCAGGGATCAATGCTTTTTCATAGGGCAGGATAGACATTGTCTGTGGATTCGGAAGTGATATATTTGCCACCTGATTTAACGGTGTCATTGTTCCGTAGTAGCTCACCTGGATGCCATCAAGAAGTTCTGGATTTGCACGTCCTGTTCGAACCTTCCCTAACTCCATTCGTGTATGGACAAGAGTTTGATCCATACGATGTTCAGCATCTTTTAAAATATTTTCAATCATATCTATTTACTCCGTGACTAACGTACCAAGTTTACCGCCTAAAACAATTTTTTTCAAGCCTCCAGATTGATTGATGTTAAATACTATTATAGGTAGAGAATTTTCACTACAAAGGGTAATTGCTGTCATATCCATCACACGAAGATTTTTAGTTAAAACTTCTTTAAAAAGAATAGAATCATATTTCACAGCATCAGGATATTTCATGGGATCTTTATCGTATACACCATCTACTTTTGTTCCCTTTAACACAATTTCAGCATTTAACTCCGTCGCTCGAAGTGCTGCTGCTGTATCCGTGCTGAAATAGGGATTCCCGGTTCCACCGGCAACGATAACAATTCTTCCTTTCTCAAGATGGCGTATAGCCCGTCTACGAATATAAGGTTCAGCAATTTGAGTCACGCTGATTGCGGAAAGTGCTCGAGTGGAACAATCAAGTTTTTCAAGGGCATCCTGAAGTGCGATAGCATTCATGATGGTAGCCATCATTCCAAGATAATCCCCTGTTACTCTTCCCATTCCTCTGCTTTCAGCCTGAATACCCCGGAAAATATTCCCTGCACCGATAATCAATCCAATGGAAAGTCCAAGATCATAAATTGACTTGACTTCTTTTGCAAGATAATCAGCGCGTTCCGGGTTAATGCCAAAACCATCCTCTCCTGCAAGGATTTCTCCACTCAATTTCAGAAGAATTCGCCTGTAAACAGGTTTGTCCATATTGGGATTTTTTAAGGAGATCAGGTGTCTTCACCAATTGCGAATCGTGTAAATCGATTCACACTGATGTTTTCACCTAATGTAACAATTATTTCATTTATTAGATCTTGAATGTTTTTCTCGGAATCCTTAATAAAAGTCTGCTCCAGCAAACAATTATCCTGAAAGAATTTATTCAATTTTCCCTCTACAATTTTGTCTATAATTTCTTCGGGTTTCCCGGAAGATTTTGCCTGCTCATGATAAATACTCTTTTCTCTATCAGTCAGTTCCGGGTCTACGTCCTCACGCCTGATCGCAATAGGATTTGTAGCCGCAATCTGCATGGAAATATTGTGAGCAATATCTTTGAATCCTTCTGTCTTGGCAACAAAATCAGTTTCACATCCTATATCGAGAAGAACACCAAGACGATTACCTTGATGAATATATGAATAAATCAACCCTTCTTTAGCTATGCGGGCACTCTTTTTCTCTGCTTTTGTGATTCCAGTTTTTCTTAGATAATCAACTGCTTTCTCCATATCCCCAGAAGACTCAACAAGTGCCTTTTTACAATCCATCATACCAGCTCCTGTCTTATCACGAAGATGTTTTACTTTTTTTGCATCAACACTCATAACAAACTAATTCTCTTCCTCTTCTGTTACAGCAGGTTTCTTCTGGCTATCCTTATTTCCTTTTGTCTTCTTTTCTTCAGAATCAGTCCCTAGGGTAGTTTTCGCTTTGACTGATTTTTTCTTAGCAGCTTTTTCTGTCGGGCTATCAAATTCTTCAGTATTTACTTCCAGCTCCTCTGCGACAGTTTCTATCTTTGTCTCTTCGGATAATTGTTCTTCCTTTATTTCAGACTTATCTCCCTTGGAATCTGACTGTTCGGAATCCAATTTAGTATCTTCTACAGCATCATCCTTTGTCCTTGCTTCAATCACAGCATCAGTCAGAGTAGATATGATTAATTGGATTGTTCGGATAGAATCGTCATTTGCCGGAATCGGATAATCAATTTCCCTAGGATCTGTGTTAGAATCCACTATAGCAATTACTGGGATTTCCAGCAAATTTGCTTCTTTGATAGCAATAGACTCAAAAAATGCATCCACAACAATAACTGCATCAGGGAGGCGCCGCATATCCTTGATCCCACGATGCTGATCAGATAACTTGATTCTCTCGCGGTTAAGCATTTGTAATTCTTTCTTGGTCAGATTTTCATAAATACTTGATCCTTCTTTTTCCAGAAGTTGAAGACGCTTGATACTTTTCTTAATTGTAGAAAAATTTGTAAGTGTCCCACCAAGCCAGCGCTCAACCACATAAAACATTCCGCATCGATCAGCTTCCTGTTGAATAATATCTTTTGCCTGCTTTTTTGTACCAACAAATAGAATTTCGCCATTACGAGAAATCACGTCTGTGATAAAATGGAGTGCTTTCTCAAGATTTTTCAGTGTTTCCTCAAGATTAATAATGTGAACACCATTTTTTTCCATGAGAACATAAGGCTGGAAATTTGGATTCCACTTTCGGACTACATGTCCAAAGTGAGCACCTATACTTAATAAATCATCAAAACTAATCCGCGCCATAAAATTATCTTTTTGAAAATTGAAATTTCTTGCGGGCCCCGGGCTGACCATATTTTTTCCGCTCCACCCGACGGGAATCTCTTGTGAGATAACCAGCAGTTTTCAATAAACTACGATGGTTTTTGTTTGCTTGTAAAAGCGCACGGGATATACCTAATCGAACAGCACCAGCTTGTCCGGTGAGCCCCCCTCCCCTCACAGTGACAGTAATATCATAATCATCAATGCAATCAATCGTGTTTAGAGGTTGATTCACAAGGATTGCTAAGCTTTCACGGCAAAGGTACTTTTTATATTCTTTACCATTGATTAAAAAAGATCCCTTCCCAGGATTAAGAAAGACACGGGCAATTGAACTTTTTCTTCTTCCAGTTCCTTGATAAGTTTCTTTATTCATTTACATTTCAAGTTTTTTAGGTTGCTGGGCATGGTGCAGATGATCCTGGCCTGCAAAAACCTTAAGATGCTTAAAAAGTTTACTGCCTAAACGATTGTGAGGCAGCATTCCCCGGATAGCATTTTCTATTACTCTTTCTGGGTAAGTTTTTCTCATAAATTTTAAATTTTTTGTTGAGCCTCCACCTGGATAACCAGAATGCTTAAAATACATTTTATCTATTTCCTTATTTCCCGATACCCTAATCTTTTCCGCATTGACAACAATGACATAATCACCCATATCCATATGAGGTGTAAATTGGGGTTTATGTTTCCCTCTTAAAACCTGGGCAATTTGACTCGCAAATCGTCCAAGGGTTTGACCTTCTGCATCGGCCACCCACCAATCGTGGTTTATTTCTGATTTATTGACTGACTTTGTTCTCATAAATTTTCACTTCGGTAAAAGTTGGTGAAGGTAGTATAACTCTCCAATCATTGTCAACATTTATTCAATACAAATTATAGTAGATAAAATAAGCTAACCTCATTAAAGAAAAGAGATAGGATCAGGTTATTTCAGTAATAATTCCTTTCGAAAGAATAAACTGAATTTTCCCTGTTAGTTTTTTACCAAGGAAAGGACTGTTGCCAGAACGGGATTGAATGGACGATTTTTTAAATACCCATTCCTTCTCTGTATCAATCACAGAAATCTCTGCCTGAATTCCAGGTTTGAACAAATCAGGCTGGAACCCCATCACCACTCTTGGATTTACGGTCAACTTCGGAATCAATTCTCCAAGTGTCATCCCTGACTCTTTCACTAATGTCTGATAAACCACACCAAAACAACTCTCAAGCCCAATCATTCCAAAGGGAGCCAGATCAAAAGTTCTCTCTTTTTCTTCAATAGTATGAGGGGCATGATCAGTAGCAATACAATCGATTACATCATCTTTTAAAGCTTTTATGAGTGCTCGACGGTCATGTTCTGTTCTTATGGGTGGAGCAACCTTCAAATTTGTATCATATTCAACGAGAGCTTCATCATTGAAATACAGATGGTGTGGGGTCACTTCAGCCGAAAGGTGTTTATTTTCTTTTTTCATTCTTCGAATATGATTCATGGCTTTAGCCGTGCTGACATGAGGAACATGAAGAACTGAGCCTGCTAACTGTGCAAGTTCTAAATCGCGGTTCACCATAGTTGATTCGGCAATATCCGGATTCCCAGTTAATCCCATTCGAGTTGATATTTCTCCTTCGTTCATAACACCATTCTTACGGATGCAACAATCTTCAGCATGATTGATAATTGGTACTCCAATCATTCCTGCATACTCTAAAGCAAGCCGCATAATTTCTCCATCTGAGACAGGTATGCCATCATCACTAAAAGCAACTGCGCCTTCATTTCTCATTGCGACCATCTCACAAATTTCTTTGCCTTTCTGTCCCTTGGTAATGGAACCAATAGGATGAATATGAATGGGTAATGTCTCTGCTTTTTCTACAATAAAACGAATCGATTCTGGAGTGTCAAGAGGGGGATTGGTATTTGGCATAACACAAACACGTGTAAATCCTCCTGCGAGAGCCGCTTGTGATCCAGTAGCAAGGCTTTCTTTATCTTCCCTCCCAGGTTCTCGAAAATGAACATGAATATCACAAAATCCGTGCGTCACAATCAAACCGGAACAATCAACCTGGGTCATAGAAGATTTATAGTTTACATCACCAACTTTCTGAATCTTACCATTCTTAATAAAGACATCTCCAACATATTTTTCTTTTCGAAATGGATCTACAACAGTGCCACCTTTTAGCAGGAGTTCTCTCGGCTGTTTTTTACTTCGCATTATTCTTTACTAAATCAATTTTCTTCTGTTTTCCCGCCTAGCAATAAATACAGGATTGCCATCCGGGAAGCAACACCGTTTAAAACCTGATCAAGAATAATTGCTCTGTCACTATCCGCCACCGCACTGTCAATTTCCGTTCCCCTATTCATGGGTCCCGGGTGCATTACTACAAGATCCTTACTGTGTCTTTTTATTCGTTCTACGGAAAGGCCGAATAATTCTCTATACTCCCGTATAGAAGGGTATAAGCCGGTACCCATTCGTTCCAATTGAATTCGGAGTATATTAACAGCATCGGCCCAATCAATTACTTCATCCATATCATAACTGACCTTTACACCAAGTTTTTCGATATGGGGTGGTATGAGTGTTGAAGGGCCACAGATCATCACATCTGCACCCATGGTAGTCAATCCAAAAATATTACTTAACGCAACCCTGCTATGGGAAATATCACCAATTATTCCCACTTTCAGTCCCTCTAAGTTATTAAACTGTTCCTGAAGGCTCATCATATCCAAAATAGCCTGGGTAGGGTGTTCGTGCGTCCCATCTCCTGCATTGATCACTACTGCATCCACAAATTTGGTTAAATGCCGGGGTGCACCTGATGCAGGGTGTCTCAAAATAACAGCATCGATCTTCATGGCCTCGATATTTTGAACGGTATCTTTGAAACTCTCACCTTTGTTCAAGCTGCTTGAAGTAGCCGAAAAAGCAACTGTATCAGCGCTCATGCGTTTTTGCGCTAATTCAAAACTGATTCTGGTACGTGTAGACATTTCAAAAAAAAGATTTACTACTGTTTTCCCTTGCAAAGATGGTACTTTTTTAATTGGACGTTCCAGCACTTTCCGAAATCCAAAAGCTGTATCAATAATAGTCTGAATATCCTCGGAAGGATATCCTTCCAGACCTAAAAGGTGTTTATGCTGGAGCATCAAGAATCCCTTTCATAAGACCTCAATTCTGCAGAATCTTTTCCATCCACTTCCTTTAAAAGAACTTCCACATGTTCACCGTCTTGAGTGGGAATATTCTTTCCAACAAAATCTGCCTTAATGGGCATCTCCCGATGTCCTCTATCAACCAATACCCCCAACTGTATTTCCCCAGGTCTTCCATAAGAAAGCAAAACTTCGATTGCTGCACGAACCGTTCTTCCTGTATAAAGCACATCATCCACCAAAATGACAATTCTATCATCAATGGAATCAGGTAAATCAGTCCCTTTCACCTGTGGAACCACCAATCGGTCCCTAAAGTCATCCCGATGAAAGGTTATGTCTACCAATCCCAAGGAAACTTCCACACCTGAGTGTTTATGAATTAAGGCCTGAATCCTCTTTGCCAAAGGTCCTCCACGGGTTTGGATCCCTATTAGAGTAAGTTCGGTAGAATTATGATTCTTTTCAACAATTTCATGAGACAAACGTGTTACAATACTTTGTATTGATTTGGCGTCTAAAACCTGTTTTGCTTTCACCATAATTAACTTACCATGATCAATTGTGTATTTTCTTCCCTTTCCAGCTGGAGGCAATAAAAAAACCTCCGCATGAATCATTCCAGTTTTCTGGAACCGTATGAACGGAGGTTCTCAATTGCTCCCTTTCCTTCTCACTGGAATGGATTAAAGGGCTAATTCGATCCGGAACATACAATAAATAGGGAAAATAGTTAAAAAGAAAAATAAAAACGTTGTATAATAAAAATGGCTGGGGGTCTAACCTTGCCAACTGCGAATAACTCGAGCTGCGATATCAGATTTTTTAAAATCTCCCGACAATTCAATTTTCATGTCGGACGATTCCTTACTGAACCACTGTAATTGCCTTTTTGCATACTGGCGTGTACGCAGATTAATATCTTCCACCATTTTTTCATAGGATAATTTATTGTTCAAATAAGCAATTATCTGCCGGTAACCAATAGAGTCTAGTGGATGTAACAGTTTATTTTGGAACTTCAGTTGAAGGTTCTGTACTTCCTCTATCCATCCATTACTTAACATTATTTTTGTTCGCTGTCGAATTCGTTTTTCCAATTCATCAATAAAACAGGTTAGAAAAACTGTAAATTTGTCCAGGCCTTTTTCTCCAGATCTTTTCTGCTTCTTAAAGTGGATAGAGGGTGGTTTCCCCGTGGCTTTGTAGATTTCAAGCGCCCGCACCAGTCTCCTGCGATTGTTTGGATGAACAATTTTCGCATAATCAGGATCCACGCTCTGTAGCTTTCCTAATAGAACGCTTCCTCCTTCTTCATCATACTCTTTTTCGAGTTGTTCACGTACTTTAAGGTTACTAACACTGCCTTTAAAAATTCCCTTAGTGATTGCTCTATAATATAAACCTGATCCCCCGCAGATTATTGGCTCTTTCCCACGTTTCCGAACATCCCTCACTGTAGCTGTAATCAGTTTCGCATATTCACCTGAGGTTATCGGTTCTTCAGGAGAACGAACACCAATAAGATGATGGGGAATTGCATCCTGTTCCTTTTTTGTGGGTTGGGCAGTACCAATTTCCATTCCACTATATATCTGGCGCGAGTCCAGACCAATCACTTCTCCGTCTACTCTTCCGGCGATTTCAACAGCAAGGTCAGATTTCCCACAGGAAGTGGGACCAATAATAATAAGAGCAGGCGTTTGTGAATGTATATTACTGATAGATGATTCAGATCAATTGAATGCAGTATTTCCTATTCTCTTTCAAACCGTTTATCCAATTCATCAAGTGAAAGTTGTACGATAATCGGGCGGCCATGGGGACAATAGTAAGGATGCTTTGTCCCGAATAAACGATTCACCAATTCCTGCATCTCATCTTTTGAAAGCGTATCTCCAGCTTTAACAGCAGCATGACAGGCAAAAGATGCTGCAAGATTTTCCTGCATTGAACTATATTCCTTCTGATGGCTTAAATAATGGTCAATAATATCCTTGATCACACGTCGTTCGTTACCCCAGCCCATTTCAGAGGGTATCGCTTCTAATTCGACTTTATATTTTTCTGTTTCCTTCATACGAAATCCAATCTTTTCAAGAAAAGGTAATACTTCCAAAAGAACAGAGTATTCATCGGGGGAGAAATCCAGACTTTCAGGAAAAAGAAGTGCCTGTGAAGCCATGGCTCCTGTATTAAAAGTATTCATTGCTTCTTCAAAAAGGATTCGTTCATGGGCAACATGTTGATCAATAATCACAAGGCCGCTGCTAATCTCAGACACAACATATTTCTTGTGTACCTGCCAAATATTTTCCACATCAATTCGGCTGGAAGATTCCTGCCGTGTCGCAAGTTCGGAAGCATAACTCTTTGCTCGTTCAAGTTGGGCAGAGGATTGTACCGGTCCAGGAATACGACGATTAAATGGAAATATTTCCTGCTTGACACTACCAACTCTGGATGTTGAAATGCTGGATTCCTTTACATTGGAGTCTCCAGTCATTTTCTCAAAATACGGAATAGTCTCCAGCACATCCGATAGAGAATCGGTTATACCAGATTTCAATACATGGTAAACCCTCCATTCATCCTTAAATCGGACTTCAATTTTCATGGGGTGAACGTTTACATCTATTTGATCAGGGGGGATAACCAAATTCAGTGCAAAGAATGGAAACTCTCCACGTTTTGTTAAGGATTGATATCCAGAGTATACCGCAGAATTCAAAAGTCTATTCTTAATGTACCGTCTATTCAAAAAAATATATTGGTCTCCTGGGCGTGACCGGACAAGATTCAGATTCCCTATAAAACCTGAAAATGAATAATCCCCTTTTTGTAATTGAACAGATAAAAGATTCTCTTGATAGGTAGGATCAAATAATGATGCGATCCGTTCTTCAAGAGACTCGGGCTGTACATTCACCACTTCTTTTTCATCAGCAGATAAAATAATATTCACTTCCGGGTGTGACAAAGCCATCCGCTTAATCGTCTGGATAATTTTCCGAAGTTCTGTACGAGGTGACTTCATAAACTTTCTCCGGGCAGGGGTATTATAGAATAAGTTATGTACTGTGATTTGGGTACCTCTCACTCTTGGGGCAGGACGGATTTCTGAACATTCACCATTCTGGACTTTCACCTCTGCCCCCTCTTTCCCTTCTTGGCAGGAAGCAATATCCAATTCTGACACAGATGCAACACTGGCAAGTGCTTCTCCACGGAACCCAAATGTATCTATAGTGAACAAGTCATCCAATTTTTTAATTTTACTTGTGCTGTACCGCTCTATTGCCTTGGGTATATCAACCGAATTGATTCCGGCACCATTATCAGTTACCTGAATGAGTTGTTGCCCTCCCTTTTCCACCACCACGGTGATCTCTGACGCACCGGCATCCAAGCTGTTTTCCATAAGTTCCTTTACAACCGAAGCCGGTCTTTCTACTACTTCACCAGCAGAAATTTTATTACGCAGATCTTTTGATAATGTTTGAATTTTTGTCAAATTAACTTCTTTTTTTATTCCGGAAGGTACTCAATATTTGAAAAAATTAAAGAGGAATCCAAAAGTGCTTTCATTTAAGAATTGATTGTATTGATAGTTTCTTTGAGAATTTGCTTTTGGAGTTTTTCAGCTTTTGGAATAAGAGCATCCATTTTTGTATTCATATCCTTTACAAAATGATCGTCACTTTGCACCTCAGGAAGATTGATGAGGATATTCAAGCAGGCACCGCGAATTGCAGCCATCCCAACCTCTCCGGCAACACCTACATCGCTTACGGAATTTGGATTCCCTTCATTCACCAACTGTAATGCAAGTTCCATCACCCTGTAGGAAAGCTTAGCAACTTCCCAGGGAACTCTAATTGCATAAATGTTTGCTTCCCGGACAGCTTTCGTTTTTGTCGTTTTTTCTTCAGGAGATGATTGGGGAAGACGAATTGCAGCCATTACTTTATTAAAAGCATTCGTATCCTCCTCCACTAAAAACAACAGCCTGTCTTTAATTTTTTGAGCCTCATCACCAATTTCCTCCATTAAGGGCTTCTTATCAAAAAAATCCTTTTTCTCATGAGTCAGTGCCGCCACCATGGATGTGAGCCCTGCGCCTAGACTTCCGGCTAAAGCGGATACACTTCCTCCTCCCGGTGCGGGGCTGTTCGATCCGACCTCTTCAAGAAATTCCTCAGTGGCTACATCAATGTGTTTCTCAGTTTTATTTCGAACAGCATAGTCAATGATCTTCTCATTTGGGTTGAACGGAGCTACATCATTTAACCCAAGAGACTGGGCAGCAGTTTCCACTATCATTTTTTCAGATACACCGGTGGAACGGTTTTGTTTCTTCAAATAATGTCGTCCTGCCATTAACAATGCTTCCAGCGGGATCAATCCCACAAGTTCACTTCCAGTTACCCGAATTCCCCTTTCCGTTGCTAATGCACATGCCTCATCAAAAACATCATGGATGGTAGAAGATTTATAATTATTGAAATTAATGCTGATCTGTGCCCGGTTATAAATATCCATGTACCAACCAATTGCTTTTACATCTTTAAATTTGCCGCTCTGTTTCATGGGGCTTCCATCTTTATTGCGGATAATTTCTCCATCAAGTAAATTTTTTGATACGGAATGTGGAATGCGTTTGGATCTCCCCTTCTCCCTGAGCTCAAAGGCAATATCCGTCGCCAGGCGTGTGTCTCTGGTGTTCAAATTGATGTTATAAGCAATTAGAAATTCTCTACATCCTATAACTGTAGCGCCAGCGCCAGCATTGAACTTAGCTGGACCAAAATCCGGTTTCCATTCTGGTTTCTGCAGCTTTTCCGGGAAAGCTTCATATTCTCCTTCTCGAATGTTTGGTAAACTCTTTCGTTCTTTCTTTTGTGCAGAATTCTCGTAAAGATAAACAGGTATGCCCAGCTCTTCCCCCACACGATGACCAACACGCTTGGATAATTCCACACAATCTTCAATGGTCACATTACTTATAGGTACGAAGGGACATACATCTGTGGCTCCCATCCGTGGATGTGCACCCTTTTGCTGACGCATATCGATAACTTCTGCTGCTTTTTGAATTCCTCTAAATGCCGCTTCTTCTATAGCTTCAATGGGTCCAACAAAAGTCACGACTGTACGGTTTGTATCCTGACCAGGATCTACATCTAGAAGAGTAATATCCTTCACCGCTTTGATGGCATCTGTGATCAGTGCAACCTTGCCTTGATCTCGACCTTCGCTGAAATTTGGAACACATTCAACTAAACCAGACATTCCCTACATTCCTCCTGATTTTATATTTAAATAAATGATTAATCCAATGACAGCAATAAACATACTCACCGTCCATAACAAGGACCGTGGTGAACTTTTCCGCTTAATGATCCGTCTGAAGTACGATGTGTGTTCATGTTTTTTCATATACCTGCAAACAAAAACAGGAAAAAATTAACAAAAGGACTCATAGCCCACCAAAGAGGAGAGATCTCTGTAAGATATCCTATCAAAATCAATCCAAATAAAATTTGTGGGCCGTACATCTGGAGTTTCATAACCAGATTCGGGTTTTTTCGGACCATGAGTCCGGAAAAGATCTGTGATCCGTCCAGAGGCGGTATTGGAATCATATTAAAGACTGCCAGCGCAATATTAATCTGAGTGAAAAAAAATAGCGTCACAACAATTGCTTCATGAGATAAGGATGATCCTATTAATATGCGAAGCAGGACACCCCCGATCACGGCTAACAGCAAATTGGACGCCGGGCCCGCAAAAGCAATCTTCATCATATCCGTCCGCGGATTGACTAAATTTCCTCCATTCACCGGTACTGGTTTTGCCCAACCAAATCCTGCAAAATACAACACAAGAGCACCCATCAGATCGAGATGAGCCAGCGGATTCAGAGTTAACCGCCCCTGATGCTTAGCAGTTGGATCTCCAAGACGATTAGCCATCCAACCGTGGGCAAACTCATGGAAACTTAAAGCAAATACCAAAACAGGAATGAGTATAGCCTGTACTGATGGATCTAAACTGTAGATTCCCATTTATGAAATTCCCTTTTTATTATTTTTCCTTTTTCTCAAATGGATGAAATGTTCGATGAACTTCTTTCAAGTGTTCTCTATCCAAGTGAGTATATATTTGGGTCGTAGAAATATCTACATGTCCCAGCATTTCCTGTACAACACGAAGATCGGCACCTCTTTCCAAAAGATGAGTGGCAAATGAATGTCTAAATGTATGGGGACTCACTTTTCTCTTGATTCCAGAAGCTTTAACCCATTTGTTAAAAATGATGTTCACCGCCATGCGCGTTAGTGGTCGTCCATTCCTGCTGAGGAATATTTTCCCAAGGTTCTTATCTTTTTTTGATAAGGTTGGTCTTTCATGTTTCAGGTAATTATTTATGCATTCCCGTGCCAAGGGACCTATGGGCACAAGGCGCTCTTTGTTGCCCTTGCCAGTCACTCGAATCGTTTCCGAATCCAAAAATAAATCTATCATTCTTAAATCACACAATTCACTTACTCTCACTCCAGCTGAATAAAGGACTTCCAAAATTGCCATATCTCGTCTTCCAAGGGGTTTAGCAGTATCAATAACACCAAGGATTCTATTGATTTCTTCTACTGCCAAGACTACTGGTAGCTTCCGGGATGGTTTAGGTGCATCCAGCAATTGGGAAGGATTTTGCTGTACTAAATTTTCTCCAGACAAAAATGAGTGATAAGACCTTATGGAAGAAAAAGCCCTGGTGATACTTGCTGGTGCCAAGTGAGCATCGTTTAGAACACGAATGAACCCCCGAATATGCTTCGGGCTAATTTCCTCCAAATTGTTTATATCCTTTTCCTCTTCCAAAAAATCTATGTACCGTGTCAAGTCTCTCTTATAGGCTTCAATAGATTTTGGGGATAAATTCTTTTCAACACGGAGCATAGTGATGTAATCTTCAAGATATGTTTCCATAACAACTCAAATCTAAATTCATCTCATCTGATTGAATTTTCCACCAACTCACAAAGGATATGACCTACGGTAATGTGTCCTTCCTGGATTCGTTGTGTATCATCACTTGGGATTCGGATTGTCACTGATCCGCTGTTTTGTAATAATCCGCCGGATTTTCCCGTTAAAACAACAGTGTGAATGCCTCTAGTATCTGCACATTTGATAGCTTCTATTACATTTTTAGAATTTCCACTGGTAGAGAGAGAAACTAAAACATCCCCTGCTTCTCCCAGAGCTTCTACCTGCCGGGAAAATACCGTTTCAAAATCGGTATCATTCGTCCATGCTGTTAAAAGGGAAGAATCCGTTGTCAGAGAAACTGATGGAATTGCTTTACGGTCATGAGACCGAAGACCTCCAACCAATTCAGTTGAAAGGTGTTGGCACTGGGCAGCACTTCCTCCATTTCCACACCAGAGAATTTTCTTCTTCTTTTGTACTGCTCCAATCATTAATTCTGCTGCCTTTTCAATATCGGACAGGCATAATTCTACCATCTCCTTTTTCGTTTCAGCACTTTCAACCAATTGCCTGGCAATATTTTCTCTGATTGTCATCTCTGTTCCTTTACATGAATCGCACGCGCAAGTTCTTGCATCAGAGAGGAACTGCCGGATGTTTCCAGCACTGTTCCGGTTACAATAAAACTAGCGCCGGCGTGCACCCGTTTTTCAGCATCTTCCGGTGTCCGGATCCCGCCACCTACAATCAGAGGTATATCTACTTTTTCAGATACCGTCTGAATTGTTTCGGTCGGAACCGGGGTTTGTGCTCCACTGCCGGCTTCCAAATAAACAAGTTTCATACCAAGATACTGAGCCGCCAAAGCATGAGCTTCTGTTATATCAGTACGATTCAATGGAATGGGATGTGACGCACTCATAAATTCCACGGTAGATTTTCCACCTCCATCAAGCAGAAGATAACCAGTGGGAATCGTTTCGATCTTCAAATCACTGATAATTGGTGCTGACACTACCTGCTCACCAATTAAATATTGGGGATTCCGTCCGGAGAGCAGGGACATGAAAAGGATGGCATCATAATGTTCATTCAGTTGGTTTGCACCACCGGGAAAAAATATAATGGGAACATTGGACAGTGCTTTTATCTTTGCCACCCTTTCATGGAACTGTCCATCCATCATTAGACTCCCACCGATGAAAATTGCATCTGCACCAGAATTATTTACAATCTCTACATAGGTTTCAAATGACCCGTCATTTTTTCGATCCGGATCGATCAGAACAATATGTCCAGCTCCTTTTCTTTCGCAAGTCTCTAACAAATATTTGTAAATATTTTTCATCTAACTCAGCAATAATTCATAATCTTCCGGTGACAATAATCCATCACTAACCATATGTTCTGTTATCTCAATCTTCATCAACCATCCCTCTCCATAAGGATCTGCATTAATGACCTCTGGAGAATTTTCAATATCATGATTGATCTCAATTATTTTTCCTTGCACCGGAGCGAAAATGTCCGCGACTGTTTTAACAGCTTCTATGGTCCCGAAGGGATCCTCTTTTTGGAATTCCTCACCAATTTCCGGAAATTCTACAAAAATTATATCCCCCAACTCTCCTTGGGCAAAATCAGTAATTCCAATTGTTAAAATATTGTCATTAATCCGAATCCATTCATGTTCTTTTGTGTATACTAAATCTTTGGGAATCTTCACCGCTGCTCCCTATCCTCTGCTACCTTTTCAATTGTTCCATTTGGGCTGTATTCAAATGTTTCCAAAAAACTTGTATCAAAGTTTCCTTTTTTGAATTCTTTATCACGCATGATTGCTTCATGGAATGGAATAGTTGTTTTTGGTCCTTCAATTATACACTCTTCCAGAGCGCGCTGCATCCTGTTAATAGCACGATCCCGGTTACTTGCTTGAACAATTAGTTTTCCTATCATAGAATCATAATGTGTTGGTATCTCATATCCTGCATAGGAATGTGTATCTACCCGAACTCCTTTTCCTCCAGGCATATGAAAACTGGTAATTGTTCCTGGAGATGGAATAAAATTTTTATCAGGATCTTCCGCATTAATCCTGCATTCTATGGAATGACCACGAAGCTGTACAGTGTCTAAATAGGCAGGATACTTCTCACCGGCATACATACGAATTTGCTGTTTTATCAGATCTGCCCCTGTCACCATCTCTGTCACCGTATGTTCAACCTGAATCCGTGTATTCATTTCCATAAAGAAAAATTCTTTTTTCTTGTCCAAAATGAACTCCATTGTCCCAACACCGATGTATCCAATTTTTTTTGCACCATGGATGGCAGCATCACCCATTCGCTTTCTTAGTTCTCCATCTACAACTGCTGATGGAGATTCCTCCACTAACTTCTGATGACGCCGTTGAATGGAGCATTCCCTCTCACCAAGGTGAGCAACGTTTCCATGGGCATCTCCGATGATTTGAATTTCAATATGTCGGGGGTTTTCTATAAATTTCTCAAGATATAAATCGCCGTTCCCAAAGGATGTAATGGCTTCAGTTTGAGCAGCGGTATACAATTTTTCCATTTCATCACGGTTTTCTACCATCCGCATTCCTTTACCCCCGCCACCAGCAGTCGCCTTCAGCATCACAGGGTATACAACTTCCTCTGCTAACTTCAGTGCCTCCGAAGGGCTGGAAAGTAAACCGTCACTACCTGGAATGACTGATACCCCTGCATTGCTCATGCTCTCCTTGGCTTGTGCTTTATCTCCCATCGCATTGATGATCTCCGGGGACGGTCCAATAAAAGCGAAACCATTTTCTTGACAAATTCGGGAAAAGTCTGCACTCTCTGCTAAAAATCCATATCCCGGATGAATTGCGTCAGCATTCGTGATCTCGCCTGCTGCAATAATCCGCGGTATATTCAAATAACTTTCAGAGCTGGAACCCGGTCCGATACAAATCGCTTCATCGGCAAATCTTACATGAAGGGAAAACTTATCAACTGTGGAATACACAGCAACTGTTTTTATCCTCAATTCATGACAGGCTCGAATAATCCGCAGGGCAATCTCACCCCGGTTTGCAATCAGTATTTTGTTAAACATTCAGGCTCAGGATGAAGAACTAAGAATAAAAAGTGGTTGATCATATTCCACTGGTGCCCCATCTTTTACTAAGACACTTTGAATAACCCCGCTGGACTCAGCTTCTATCTCATTCATAATCTTCATTGCCTCGATAATACACAAAGTGTCTCCTTTAGCCACTTGATCACCTTCTTTTACAAAAGAATCTTTATCCGGGCTTGAAGATCGATAGAAAGTTCCAGGCATAGGTGAAAAAACCTCCATTCCATCTTTTGGCAATTTTGGGGACGATTCAGAAGGAAGTTCAGAAACATCAGATGAAATTGGTGTCTCCACACGTACAGTACTATCTGAATCAAGATCATCAGACAATACCTCTGGTGGACTTTTAACCACTCGGAACCTGCGGCCCCAAAAGGTTAAGTCTATTTCATTCACTGTGGAATTTTCTAATAAATAAATAATCTCTTTTATCTTATCCTGCCACATAAGTTTCTCCAGTTACTTTTTTCACTAGTTTAACAAAATTATTTTGCGCGTTCTATATATCGACCTGTACGGGTATCAATTTTTATTTTGTCATCAGAACTTACAAATAAAGGTACCTGAATTATAAATCCGGTTTCCAAAGTTGCTGGTTTTGTAGCACCTGTTGCTGTATTCCCCTTAAACCCAGGCTCTGTGTCAGTCACTTGTAAAACGACATGAGCAGGAATACGAATATCCAATATTTCCTGACCATCAAATAATAAATCCACATTCATCCCTGCCACTAAAAAATCCTTTCCACGATTAATTGTAGATTCAGAAACAGTTATTTGGTCATAAGTTTTATTATCCATAAAAATAAAAAAATCCCCATCATTATACAGGTATTGCATAGGCTTCACCTCAACCCGTATAATTTCTATCCGGGCTCCGGCATTGAAGGTTTCATCAATTATTTTACCAGTTTGAATGTCCTTCAATTTCGTTCGGACAAAAGCCCCTCCCTTTCCAGGTTTTACATGTTGGAATTCCAACACTTTCATTCTTTTCCCCTTATGAAGAAGAACTGCATTATTTCGAATCTCTGCTGTTGTACCCAAAATTATCCTTAATTTTTCACAATAATTTACCGATTGCCAATAAGAATTCAAACTTACGAATTCTCTCCACATCATTTGTGTCTTTTGTTTTAATTCTCACGACACTCCTACTTGAAGTTTTCTCCAGTAATTGTTTGTCAAAGTAACAAACTGTCTTGACCATTCTAAATCATTTTCCCGTTTATTTTCTTCAGGAATCTGTTTCGCATATTTAATAAGGTCAGATCGTTTCAGTAATTCTATCCATTCTTTCAAAAGGTATGTTTCCATTTGAATTAATGAACTGTAAGAATCAATCTCCTCTGTTGTCATTTCCAGGGTTTTAATATAAATGCTTGACTCAACATATTTACGAAGTATATAGGATAATTCCACATAAAATTTCTTTACATCGCAAACTTTTTTTATTAACTCAAGACTGTCCAATGCTTCCTCATACGGAGGAGGAATTACGTTCTGTATTATTTCTTTTCTCTTTTCAATTTGAATTCTCCTTGTCCAAAGATAAACCATATATCCAAACAGCAAAAGAAAGACTATCGATAAAATAATTTTTCTGTATGAAATTGGTGTGGTAACCGGGACGGGTTCTTTAATTGGCTTCAAATCTTTACCATCCGAATTTTTTATCGTTGAGTAGACCGTGATAAAAAACGGATCAGTCTCCATGATATAGTCAACGGTATTATCAGCTTTCATAATTTCTATAGGATAAGGCGGAATTTCAAGCCGACCTGTATCCCAAAACACAATGTTAAATACAACTCCTTTTCCCTTTTTCAAATACTGCTTCTGCCGAATTTCAAAGAATTCAGAATCTTCCATATCGGGGAAAGATAAATGCAGACCGTCAGATTCTTCAGCTATAATTCTCAGGGATACAATATCGCCGATTGTAGCCTTTGTAGTATCCACTTCTGCTTTTATATGAAATGATTCAATTTGAGAATCTTTGCTGCAACCGATCACAAATAAAATACATACCAAGCTAAAAAAATATCTAAATAATCTGTAATACATACGATAACTTAAAACCGCTTTTCACGTTGTTTAAAAAAGGACATGAGTGGCTCTACATAATCTTCTGTGGTAGAAACTGTGATAAGATCAAATTTTATTCGTTCACTTTCCTTTTTCAGCTTTCCTAATCTTTCCTTCATAGTACGGTTGTAGTTCAATCGTTCCTGGTAGGAACGTGTATCAATCCACACTTCCTTCTCTGTTTCAGGATCATGAACCTTTACTAGACCCATATCAGGAAACTCAACTTCCGATTGGTCAAAAAGGTGAATTCCAATTAAATCGTGCTTTCGGTTTGCAATGCGAAGTGTTTTCCAATATCCATCATCCTGGAAATCAGAAATGAGAAAGACAACACTTTGACGTTTTGAAACTTTGAGAAGAAAATCGAGGGCTTTGTTTATGGAAGTTCCTTTGCCCCGGGGTTTATGATACAGCAATTCTCGTATAACCCGCAATACATGGGATTTCCCTTTCTTTGGAGCTATATATTGCTCAACATCATCACTAAAAAGAATCACACCAACCTTGTCATTGTTTTTAATCGCTGAGAATCCGAGGACAGCTCCGATTTCTGCTCCGATTTCCGTCTTGAATTTCTCAATAGTTCCAAAATGACCGGAGCGGCTCACGTCCACCAAAAGAAAAACAGTCAACTCTCTTTCTTCTTCAAATATCTTCACAAAAGGTGTACCAGTTCTTGCCGTCACATTCCAATCAATAAGGCGGATATCATCTCCTGGTTGGTATTCACGGACCTCAGAAAAGGTCATTCCTCTCCCCTTAAAAACAGAATGGTATTCTCCCCCAAACAGATTATTTACCACCCCTCGTGTTCGGATTTCAATCCGTCGTACTTTCTGCAGAATTTCTTTCGGGATCATCGCTACAATTGACTATAAGTTAGATGACTGTTTGCGTTAATGGAAACGCACCATTTAATTGGAATGAACTGAATTAATCCTACTTATTTTTAAGGGATTTCAATCGTTTCAAACAATCTCCGAATAATATCCTCTGAAGTGATCTCTTCCGCTTCGGCTTCGTAGGTTAAAATGATTCTATGGCGAAGAACATCCGCTCCAATATAACGTATGTCTTCAGGGGTCACATATCCACGATGTTCTAAAAACGCTCTGGATTTTGCTGCCAGGATCAGATTAATTGATGCTCGCGGGGATCCTCCATATTCAATAAGTCCCTCCATATCCTTCAACTCGTATTGATCAGGATTCCTTGTGGAAAACACAAGATTTAATACATACTCCTCTACTTTCTGATCAACATAAATATCATCTATTACTTTTTGAGCCTTCAAAATCTGTTGTTGATTTACTACCGGTGTCAATACAGTATCAATTTGAGTTCTGGCAGCTTTGCGGAGTATTAGTCTTTCTTCATCTATGGATGGATAGTCTACTCTTACCTTCAGCATAAAACGATCAGTCTGCGCTTCTGGTAAGGGATACGTGCCTTCCTGTTCTATCGGATTTTGGGTCGCAAGAACTAAAAATGGTGCATCCATCAAATAAGTTTCTTTTCCGATGGTTGTCTGACGTTCCTGCATCGCTTCAAGGAGAGCACTCTGCACTTTTGATGGTGCACGGTTAATTTCATCAGCAAGGATGATGTTTGTGAATATCGGTCCTTTTCTTGTATCAAATTTCCCTGTGTGCTGGTTATAAATAAGAGTACCAATTAAATCTGCCGGCAGCATATCGGGTGTAAATTGAATCCGTTGAAATTTCGTATCAATTAATTGGGATAATGACTTTACAACCAGTGTTTTAGCCAGTCCTGGGACTCCCTCCAACAAAATATGCCCATTCGCCAACATACCAATCAGAATCCGGTTCACTAATTCTTCTTGGCCAACAATAACTTCTTTGAGAGCTTTTTTTACATCATCAACAAAGGTGGATTCCCGTGAAATCCTTTCATTGATCTCAGTTAAACTAAAATCTGACATAACAAATTAGGTTTAAGAGGTTATATGTTTGAGCTGGGGAATATCATTTATATCCTTGCCAATAAAATCCAATTCAAATTTTACAGATGGTGTTAACTCATGGTCAGGATATTTTTGTAAAAATGAATTATATTCAACCTGGGCATTTTCAGAATCATCCAATACATTTGCATAGATATACCCAATCATAAACTGGGCATGGGGCTCCTGTTTTGATCCCGAAAAATCATTGATTATTTTACGGTAGGAGTCAATTGCCAAATCAAAATTCCGTTGATCATTCATATAAATATCTCCGATGAGATATTGGGCTTTGGGGGCAATTTCATGAGAGGGAAATTTATTCACTAAATAATCTAGTGTTTTAATAGAGCCATTAATATCCTTGGCATTCCTTTTTGTTTCTGCTGTCGTAAACAGCCAATTAGGAAATTGCCTTATTTCCTCTCTGCTTCTTATTCCATAATCTGAATCAGGATAGTTATTCACTAGGCTATTCAGCGTTTTATACCCATTATCATAATCATTGAGGTAATCGAGGTAGACCCTGGCAATTTGATAACCCGCACTGTCAGCCAAAGGATCATGTGGATGTTTTTCAAAAATGACTTGGAATGACTCGAGAGCAAAATCATATTTTTCATTTAAAAGATGTTCCTGTCCGATCTGCATCACTTCTTTCGGTGATTTTCCACAAGCCGAAAACAGAGTTAGGACAATACCCAATATTAGTAGTTTTATCTTCATGATTTTCCCTGACAATATTTATTTATTAACAAAACTGTTTAATTTATGTGAAATCAATTGTTCATTCAAAATAAAATAGGAAGTTTACCTTGAAAAAAAATCCAATTTTTAATTTAAAAAATATAGCTGGCCCCCAATTGAATTTTCCACGAATTAAAACCACCCGTTGATTCTATTAGTGGAATTGCAAAATCCAACCGGAGCGGAACAAGAGGAGTCATAAGAGTGATACCAAATCCTCCGTCCCATTCAATTTGATCAATGGATTGATTGTGAAAGGAATCTGTTAGATATCCCCCATCAATAAATAATTCACCCCCGAGAATCCAGAAAAGCGGGAAACGAATTTCCCAATTCACCATTAGGCGAATGATATCTCCATCGGGCATACCATCCTCATCTATTTTGAATTTTAACATATCCCAACCCCGGAGACTTGAACTCCCTCCAAGATAAAATTTCTCATACTGAATATCATTATAAGATTCCTCCCAGCCAAAGATCATTCCATATTTCAGCCTTCCAGCTAAAACTATTTTCTTATGTATCTGGATATATTTATTTATCCCAAGGTCAATTTTAACATAATCTCTCGTACCACCCAATATTCCCCCGGTTTGGCTAACTTCACCTGTCAGCCGATATCCATTATGTGGAAATAATGGATCATCTGATCTATCTAATAAACCCCTCATTTTAAATGTTCTTTGCTCTATTTCTTGTTGATCATTTTCATATCCAATAAACTGTTCCCAATTCAAACCTGTCTCTATAAAAGAAAATTTGTCAAATTTTTTATGACTCGTAAGCTGTAAGCCATAACGCATTACAGGAGATAGAGATCCTTCTTGACCTAAATTTGTAAAAGTTTCATAGAAAAGTCTAATTCTAGTTGGAATTCGACGTTCTAAAAACCACTGATTGGAAAAATCCATATTCATTCCAAATTTGGGATAAATAAGATATAAGTAATCCTCAGATAAAAGACCTTGTACAATAACTCTTGCAGAAAAGTTTGTTGTAGATCTAGCTAAACTTCTATTCCTCCATTCAATCTCTCCTCCTATCCCTGGGATGGGTTCAACACCTCTATAATATTCAATGGGAAAATATCCACCCTCAGATGACCATTGTTTTGGTGTGAATTGTCGTAGTTCAATCAGCACATTTACAGTAGTGTCACTTCCTGCAACCGGCAAGGGAGTGATTCCAGCAAAAGAAAACACACCTGTTTGCAGTATTCTTCGCTTTGTTAAATCTATTTCCTCTTTTTTGTAAAGATCGCCTGATTCGAATGCTATTTCCCTAGTGACATTATCTTCCCCCAAATTCTGGAGACCTTCGATAAAAAAAGTGTCTATGTATACATCGGGACCTTCTTCAACTTGAATTTGAACATTTACAGAATCTCCAATTTTGTCGGTGATCATTATTGATGAAAATAATTTCCCATATTGTTCATACTCTTGTCTAACTAAAGATACATTTTTATTTGCTGTGACAGGGTTATACGGTTTTTTCGGTATGTATTCTAATATTTTATTAATTGTTTTATCAGTAATGGTTTGGTTTCCTTGAATTTCTACTGAACGTAAAAAGTATTGCTTTCCTTCAGTTATTTTTAAAAATATATGTACTTCACCATCCACAATTTGAGTGGAATCTTCTACACTGGCTTCCAAAAACCCATTTGAAATGTATAATGTTTTAACACTGATGGCATCAAGCCTGAGTATGCGTGGATCAAATTCCTGAGAAGAAAAGATTGTTGATTTTTTCGTCCTCATGGCAGAGAATATTAGACTCTCTTTTACTTTTTCAGCACCAATGATACTCATCGTTTTTACCGTTTTTTTTTGACTAGCTAGCAAGAAACACGAAAAAAAAGAAATAACCAAAAGAAATACTTTTTTGTTAAAAAGTAAATTAATATGCATATCTCAATTTGTATTTTGCATGCACTTTTCCATTTTGATCCACATCACCAATCAATGAAAGATATTTATTCACTTTATATTCAACACCGACAGCGTGGTTTGGATTTGTGAGTGAAAAAGACCGGCGAAAGGCATAATTAAACGAAATTGTTTTGGTTACATTTGCCCCTATTTTGAAATCTTTCTTTCCTTCTGGATCTAAAAGACTGGTTGCGCCCTCTATTTTAACTTTCTCTAAAATGCCAAATTGGTCCAAGCCGCTGAGTTGGACTAACTTTCGATCTAATTGAGTATCAAGCCAACCTTCAACCAAACTTGTTGCTCTGGTTCCAATTCCTGAATAAGAAATCTCCTGATCTTCGAATCGTTTACCCCAGGTCAATAATTCCAAGATATCACTTTGCGAAAAACCACTTCCGGAAGTTAGTATTAAATTTGGATTGCTTAATGGACCAGTAAAAGAAATATCAATTTGTTCATCATCAATGGTTGTAATAGCAGTCATATTAAAATAGGGATTGAATCCTTTTTTATCAAAAATTAAATATCCTTCTGTTATTGTGAAGATGTCACCAGAGTAATAAAATTTTCCTTCCTCAAAAATAACTTCTCCGGAAAAATCTGCAGGAAATGTTCCCAGTTTTGTAATGTTTATATCTCCACCAAAACGTGCATCAATCTGGTTGTTTAATAAGGTGAAATCTTCAATAATTGGGAAATTAATCTTATAATTAAATGAGACACGCCTTTCTTTTGAAAAAGAACCTGCTATATTTGAGGATGCAAATTCCTTGTACATCTCTACATCTAAGAGCGGAATTTCCCCACTAATTGTAATATCATCTTTCCCTTTCATGCTAACATCCAAATTCACTAAACCTTTTATATCCTCTTGGAGCGCTTCAAAGTAAATATTCTCACCAGTAATCCAGATATCAAAGTAAGGCTGGAAAAATTTACTCATATCCATACTACCAGTAAGAAACAAATTTTTTCCCTGTTGTTTCTCCATTGACTTAACCATAATTCCGTTCAAACTTTCTATGTTTAATCGGTTCCTTATTAGATTTCCATATCCATCAACTCTATAAATCGGGCTTTTTAGAAGGTTGGTAAAAATTTTAGCATCATTAATCCGTATCCATCCGTCCCGAATAAGATTCTGCCAAGTACCATTTAATCCCAGTTTGATATTAAAATCTCCTATAATAGAGTCCACACCCGTTAGATATTGAGTAATAAAACTAAGATCTTTTGTATGCCCCCCCACGTTCAAAAAAAGAGGATTATCTAAGGTTGTCTGTCCAAAATGAGCTGACCCTATATTATAATTAAACGGTAAAGATGCCGTGCCTTCCAAATGACTTTGCTCTTGGTCTGAAGAAAATTGGGAAAAACTCAAGTTTTTTCCATCATAACTCCCTTTACCTTTCACCTGACCAAATTGTATTTTGTCAAACACTGCATCACTAATAGCCACATCAAAATCAAAAAGGGTCTTTTCTGTTGTGCCACCTACTTTAAAATTACCGTTTATTTGACCTCCGAGATGAAACCAGTCTGGAATCACCTGTGGTAATATTTCCAGATCTAAGTTTGAGAATTTTGTATTCAAATTAATTTCAATTGGTTGCCCATTCTGGCTCTTTAATGGCAAAGTCCCCATTACTTGCAAACCTGTTTTATTCCCATAAATCAAGGTTAACTCTTCAATATGCATTGTCTCATCACGAACAAATAATGAAATGACTAAATCGTCAAAATTCTGTCCTAAAATTGACCCTTTTTTCAAAGAAATATCTGAGGAATAATTATACTTTCCCATTGACTCATGGACTCCAAGTTCCCCAAAAATCATTCCGGATATTTTGAACCGATTATCCTGAATAAAAGGAGAAATTAAGGAAGATTCAATATTCGAAAGCTTAAACCTTCCATCCAATAATTTTTTCTTGTGAAAATATCCCTCAACCACCCCATCATCAACGTGAAGCACAAAAGGTTTTACAATAATTGATTCATCCTTTAGGATGAAGTTTAATGGACTCGGGAGAGCTAAATAATGCCCTTCATAAGCTGCTTGCAATCGATCAAGAAACACATTTCCATTCTCTTCAATTCTTCCAGATAATTGAAGAAAATCATTCCCTTTATTCATTTGAATATTCTCCAATTCCACTACTCCGGAAATAAATTTTAGATCAATGGTACCATTGTCGAAATGGTAGTCCTTCCAAATACCATTTACAAAAATGATTTGAGCAAAACCATTTTCAACATTTTTACTGTTATCAAAACTTGAATGAATTTCCATTTCTTCTAGAGAAGCATCTTTATACAGAATATTCCTAAAAAACAAGTCAGCATCCAGTGAAGGTTCAGCAAACGAACCAGACACTTTCATCTGCCCAGTAGCTACTCCTGTTTCAAGAGAGTCAGACCAAAAATTGTTAATAATAAAAACATCTGCTTCTTTCATATCAAATGCCAAATCCATACTTTCAGATCTTAGGTTTACATTTCCTTTCATAATAATCGAACTAGGTCCAATAGATAAAGTAAGGGGATCAATAAATTCCACTAAACTGTCATGATATGAAATAGTACCTGAAATGGAAACTAAATCCTCTAAATATAACTTTGATTCTTGAACTTCTGTTGTTAAAGACAAATTTGATAATATACCATCACTCATCAATCCTTCGATCAAAACCATTCCTGAAATGTTTGTATTCTCTTGGTCTATGAGCCACTGATTTAAGTCTAAATTTGATAATAGAATATTTCCATTTACCCTGCCTGAATCTTTCAAAATCCCATTTACTTTCAATATTGTGGAGTCACTTTTCAGTTCTATTGTCTCCACCAACAACTCGTCAGGATTTTTTTTCAAGGAAAATTTTCCATGTAAATTTAAACCAAGATCATTGAAGACTTCTGCAGTACCATAAAAATTTGTTAAATCAGATTCAAACTTTATCGAAGTTGATAAAGAGGAGAAAGCAGGTTGCATGGGAATATCACCGAAAAAATCTTCAGGTAATGATACTTCCCCTATAATCATTTCTCCAGAAAAATGTGCGTCAGGCATCCAAGAATAAAATAAATCCCCCTCAAATGGAATACGTGAAGCTACCCCGCTTATATGTGATAACATTAATCCGTCTTTTTCTATTTTCATGGATGACTCATTCAAATCAATCCTAAATAAAGAATCCTCATAATTAACAACCAAATTGTCAACACCTATATTGAGTTCCTGAGACTGGTAACTGGTGTTACCAACAAATTCCAGATCAAAATTATAAACAGTATCCATATTTATCATTTCTATTTTCCCGTTCAATCGCAAATTATCAATATGAAACGGGAACTTAGGAAAATCTAATTCGATTTTTTTTCCCACTCCACTTTTAATAATAGAATCACCTTTAAGTGCTATCTTCATTTCATTTATTTCAAGGAGATCCAGTGATAATTCCCCTGTGATAAGTGGAATCAGGTTTATTTTTGAGCTCACTTCATTGGAGAGAACATTTGAACCATCTTGATGCCATAATAAAATATCTTCCATAATCACTGTTGAAAATAAATGACCTTTTATAGTTCCAATGGAAATCTGCCACCCCTTACTACTTAAAATATTTTCATTTAAAACTATCTCAATTTTATCCTGCCATAATCTTGGAGTTAATAACAGGATTATCCCCCCAGCGCAAAGGATCCCGAATAATAACAGAATAGTTCTCAGACGTTTCATAAAAATAAAGTTGTTTCTGAACAATACGAAGTTACACGCCACCAGTTCCAAAAACAAAAAAAGCGTTCTAATAAGAACGCTTTTTTTGTTGAATCTTTAAGGTTAATCCACAACTTCAAAATCTGCATCCTCTATTTCACCGTCTCCCTTTTTTGCTTTTGTTTTCGTGGACTTATTTGCCTTTGTTTTCACTTGGGAAGTATCTTCTTCATTTTTTGATGCTTCATACATTTTTGAAGCTACCTGGGACCAGGAACTATTCAATGATTCCGTGGCAGTTTTCATATCATCGATATTGCCACTATCTTTGGCTTTCTTTAGAGCTTCGACTTTTTCGGTCAAAGATGTCTTTTCTTTATCATCCAGTTTATCACCGTATTCCTTGATATTTTTCTCTGTCTCATAGATTAAATGTTCTGACTGGTTTGTCAGATCGATCTTTTCTCGTTTTTCCTTATCTTCCTTATCGTGCTTTTTCGCATCATTGACCATTTTCTCAATTTCCGATTCAGAAATCCCGCTGGATGCTTCAATTCGAATACTCTGTTCTTTTCCGGTTGCCTTGTCTTTCGCACTGACGTTCAATATACCATTGGCATCAATATCAAATGAAACCTCGATCTGTGGAATGCCGCGGGGCGCAGGCGGAATATCTGCCAAGTGAAAACGACCAATAGTTTTATTATCAATTGCCATTTCCCGTTCACCCTGGAGTACGTGAATTTCCACAGTGGTCTGGTTATCAGCTGCTGTGCTGAAAATCTGAGATTTTTTGGTGGGTATTGTCGTATTGCGATCAATCAGGTGTGTGTTCACACCGCCCAGTGTTTCAATCCCCAGCGAAAGCGGGGTAACATCCAACAATAGAATATCATCAACATCGCCAGCCAGTACACCACCTTGAATCGCTGCACCTAGGGCCACAACCTCATCTGGATTTACACTTTTATTGGGTTCTTTACCGAAGATCTCTTTAACCTGTTCACGTATTTTGGGTATCCGTGTAGATCCGCCAACCAGAATAACTTCATTAATTTCTGCAGCAGATAACCCGGCATCAGTTATTGCCTTTTGACACGGTTTAATTGTCCGTTCTACGAGATCAGTTACAAGGTCATCAAATTTTGCCCTGGAAAGACTAAGATTTAGATGCTTTGGTCCAGATGAATCTGCTGTAATAAAGGGCAGATTAATATCTGTCTGTTTTGAAGTTGATAATTCTTTTTTAGCCGCCTCTGCTGCTTCTTTTAATCTTTGAAGTGCCATGGGATCATTCCGAAGGTCAATCCCATCGCTTTTCTTGAATTCATCGGCGATCCAGTCAATAACTCTTTGATCAAAATCATCTCCCCCCAGGTGCCCGTCACCATTGGATGATTTCACTTCAAAAACACCATCTCCCAACTCCAAAATCGAAATATCAAATGTTCCTCCACCTAAATCAAAAACAGCGATTTTTTCGTCCTTTTTTTTGTCCAATCCATAAGCTAACGAAGCTGCTGTCGGTTCATTAATAATCCGTCGGACATTCAATCCAGCAATTTTTCCGGCGTCTTTTGTAGCCTGACGCTGGGAATCATTAAAATAAGCTGGGACCGTAATCACAGCATCGGTTACCTTTCCCCCAAGATGTTCTTCAGCCATTTGCTTTAACTTTTGGAGAATCATAGCACTGATTTCTGGTGGAGTATATTCTTTATCACTCACCTTAACAACAACGGCTCCGCTTGAATTCTTATCAACCTTGTAGGGCACTTCAGATATTTCGGTACTTACCTCTTTGTGCATCCTGCCCATAAAGCGTTTAATAGAAAATACTGTGTTTTCCGGATTGGTCACTGCCTGTCGCTTCGCAGTCTGCCCAACTAGGCGTTCACCGTCTTTTGTGAATCCAACAACTGACGGGGTTGTACGGCCCCCTTCAGGATTCGTTATAATGGTTGGTTCCCCACCCTCTAAAACAGCTACACAGGAATTTGTTGTACCAAGATCAATACCAATTATTTTTCCCACTTTTTTTCTCCTTTAATTCTAAAATTCTATAAACAAATTAAAATTTATACAAAATGTTACAATTTATGTGCCAAAGAATAATAATTGCCTAATTGGCAGAAACTTAGGTATTATAGTACTTTATGGCAGAAATAGGGGAAGGATATTCTCAGGACTTTGAACTTATTCTTTTCTTCCGAGCAGGATTAAATGTAAACTGTCCATCAGAAGTATCCACCTTTATTTTATTACCGGATACAAATACATTTTCAAGAAGAAGTTCAGAGATGGGTTTTTCCAATGAAGATTGTATTTCACGGCGAAGGTTTCGTGCCCCATATTTTGGACTGAAACCTCTACCTAAAAGCAACGTTTTTGCCCGTTTAGTTAAAAATAGCTCTATATTCAGTGTAAAAAGATTCTCCATCAGGTCCACAAGGAGAAGGTCTACAATCTCCAATGCATCTTGCCTGGAAAGGGGATGAAACACAATGGTATCATCAATACGATTTAGGAATTCAGGGTTAAAAATTAATTTAACCTGATCGAGTATCTGGTCTTTCATTGAAGAATAATCGAAATCAGTTTCTGTATCCGTAAATCCAAACGAGGTATGATCTTGGATCTCCCTCGTCCCTACATTGGAGGTCATAATAATGATCGTGTTCTTGAAATCAACTTTCCTGCCCAGTCCATCTGTCAGCACTCCTTCATCAAATAATTGAAGCAACACGTTGAAAACATCCGGGTGGGCTTTTTCGATCTCATCGAACAGAACAACAGAATAAGGATTTCTACGAACCTTTTCGGTCAGTTCTCCTCCCTCTTCATACCCCACATACCCTGGGGGTGCTCCAATCATTCGCGAGACTGAGAATCGTTCCCCATATTCTGTCATATCTATTTTAATAAGTGCATCAGAATGACTAAATAAATAATTCGCAATAACTTTAGCCAATTCTGTTTTACCAACTCCTGTCGGTCCAAGAAAAAGAAATACACCAATCGGCCGATGAGGACTTTTTAATCCTGCTCGAGCCCTTTGAATCGAACCAGATAAACATTGAATTGCTTCATTCTGACCAACAATATATTTATGGATTTCTTTCTCCATATTTAAAAGTTTCTGGGTTTCGGATTGGGCAACTTTAGCCACAGGAATCCCAGTCATTAATGAAACTACATCAGCTATATGATCTTCAGTAATCAGGACCGGGTTCTTTCCTTCCTCCTTATTCCATTTTTTCTGGGCCTCTGCCAGTTTTATCATCAGTTTTTGTTCCTTGTCCCTTAGCGAAGCGGCTTTTTCAAACTTCTGCTCAGTAACCACCTGTTCTTTTTCTTCCCGGATTTTATCGATTTTCACTTCAATATCCAGAATAGTCTGAGGGACTTTCATATTCAGCATGTGAGAACGAGATCCAGCTTCATCCATAGCATCAATCGCTTTATCAGGAAGAAAACGATCACTTATATATCGATGTGATAGGCTGACACATGCTTCTATGGCTTTTTCATGATAAATAACGTTATGATGATTTTCGTAATTGGATTTCAACCCGTTTAAAATCTGGACAGATTCTTCTGTCGTTGGGGGATTAATCAAAATCTTTTGGAAGCGTCTTTCCAATGCGCCGTCTTTTTCAATATGTTTGCGATATTCATCCATCGTTGTGGCGCCAATGCAGTGAATGTCGCCCCGGGCCAAGGCTGGTTTAAAAATGTTAGATGCATCCAAAGAACCTGTGGCACCACCAGCACCAACGAGGGTATGAAGTTCATCAATAAATAAAATAAGATCATCCGTATTTTCCATTTCAACCATGATCGTTTTCATGCGTTCCTCAAACTGGCCACGATACTTTGTCCCGGCAACGATAGCTGCCAAATCCAATGACAAAATCCGTTTGTTATGCAGCAATCTTGGAACAGATTTTTCAATAATCCGATGTGCTAACCCTTCCACAATGGCAGTTTTCCCAACTCCTGGTTCACCAATAAGAACTGGATTATTTTTCTTCCTTCGCGTCAAAATTTGAGCAACCCGTTCAATTTCATTTACCCTTCCAATAACAGGATCCAGCCTCCCCTTCTGCGCTAATCTTGTTAGATCTCTTGAAAAATGATCCAAAGCTGGTGTTTTTGTTTTAGATGACTTGCTTAAAACAGAATGTTCAACTGATTCTTCCTCAGTTGTTTGTTTTTGTAAAAATTCTTTTACACTCTCATAGTCCAAATTATAGGCGTTCATCACTTCAAAAGCAATCCCCTCCGATTCCCTTAAAATAGCCAGCAATAAATGTTCATCATCTGCAACCGAAATACCCAAAGCTGTCGCTTCATTGTAGGCGTTTCTCAAAATGCGCTCTGCTCTGCGCGTCAGGGGCAAATGGCCAAGAGTCATGGTCCCGCCGGATGCTTTGATCATATCTTCAACCATGGCACATATCCCATCTACATCACAGTCAAAGATATCCAATATCTTCATCGACAGTCCCTTTTTCTCTCGAAGAATTCCCAATAAGAGATGTTCAGAACCTACATAACTATGCCCAAGACGAATAGCCTCCTCCTTGGCATATTTCATAATAGCTTGAACACGCTTTGAAAAATTTTCTTTCATACTATCTGGAAGTTACGAGTTTGACAATCAGCTATAAAAGTGTTCATTAAGTTATTACATGAAGAATTCCATCTTCAAGCCGACATGCACGTGTTCCAATAGAGGAAACATGCTGATCGTGGGTCGTAATGATCATCGCCTGCTGAAAATCCCGGCAGATATTTGTAAAAAGTTCCAAAAGCCGCTCTGCGTTTCCAGTATCAAGGTTCCCAGTCGGTTCATCAGTTAAAATTATATCTGGTGTGTTGATGAGGGCCCTCAAAACCGCCACTCTGAGCCGCTCCCCCCCAGAGAGTTGGGATGGAAAATGATCCATTCGTTCCGTAAGGCTGACATATTCAAATAATTCCTTCGCCCGGCTTTTTGCATCGTGTCCACCTCCCATTAATTCTGCTGGTATTAACACATTCTCCAGTGCTGTGAACTCCGGTAGGAGATGATGAAACTGGAATACAAAACCAATATGACGATTTCTCAACTCGGCAAGAGACACATCGTCCAAATAAGCAACATTCTTCCCGCAAATACTTACCGTGCCCGAGTTTGCACTATCCAGTGTTCCTAGAATATTCAACAGTGTGGATTTGCCTGAACCAGAAGGTCCCATAATGGTAACAATTTCCCCCTTGTCAACTGACAGAGACAGTTTTCTTAGAACAGTGAGTTCCTTGGTGCCATTTTGAAATGACTTTGATATCTGTTTTGCTTCCAGTATCATTTTTCCAAATGTACCGCATCTTTCGGTTGGATCAAAACGGCTCGCTGAGCCGCTAATCCAGATGATATACTTATCAAAATAATTGCAATGAATGGAACAAGGATCACATCTTTAACAGTCAATATCATGGGCAGATTTTTCATAAAATAAATGTCTTCAGGCAAACGAAGAAAGCCAAGATTTACCTGTACAATCACAACCAAAAAACTTGCTCCCAATCCAACGGCAGCACCAATACCACCGATCATAAATCCCTGTTTTATTAGAATTGACCGAATCGTACCAGTGGTCGCTCCAACTGCCCGCAGAATACCGATCTCCCTGATTTTCTGGATAGTAACCAGAACCAGTGTGGAAGTCAAATTAAACGAAGCTACAAGAATAATCAAACTTAATACCACAATGGCACCGATTCGCTCCATTCGCATAGCCTGGAATAAACCTTCATGGATATTCTCCCAGCTCTCAATCGTCATGTGAGGGAACTTATTTAATAACCTTTCCCGGGTCATATCTATTTCCGTTTCTGTGGTCAACCGGATATCAACACCGTCGAGTCCTTTTTTTCTGGTGAAAAGCAATTTCCCAACAGACAACGGAACAAAAACTAACCTGTCATCATAATCCAATACATTTCCCTGGAAAATCCCCACCACCTTTACCTGAACTTTTCGGGGCAATCCAAACTGCGACGGGTGATCAACTGGGCTCATCAGTTTGACGTAATCCCCTACTGCTAAATTTAATCTGCTTGCAAGTAGTTGACCAATGATAATAGGGGAATCAGATGGGTTTAGTTCAATTTCGCTCAATCCAAGCTGATAAAAAGAAGAAATCTTATTCATATCTACCGCTTTCAGTGTCGCAATTCTGAGAATATTTCCATCTCCAACGACCAGACCCTTACGCTCCATGAAAGGCATGTAGGATAAAACACCTTGTTCCTCATCCAGCTGTTTCTGTATATCAATGAAATCCAGGGATGCTCCTGAAAGTCGGAGATCTCCCTCAAACCCACGGATTTTCGCAGTTACTTTCTTCTCAAAACCATTCAAAACTGCAATGGAGAGTATGAGGGCAAAACATCCCACCGCCATCCCCGCAATAGCAATCAAACCAGTAAACCTGCTTGCACCAACACCTCTTTCGCCAAGTAGAAATCGTTTTGCAATGTAGGTCGAGATATTCATGTCACTCGTATCTAAGGGCTTCGGCAGGACGTATTTTTGCTGCCTTTATTGTTGGCAATAATGATGCCAGTATGGATGCAGCCAATCCCGCAAAACCTATAAGACAGGTAAGCCATCCATTCATGGCAACTGGGATTCTGTCCATGAAATACACATCTTCCGGGATGGAAATTAACTGGAAACGTAACTGCAGCCATATCAGCAGCAGGGCGATCAAAACACCGGCTAAAGATCCAATGGCTCCTATAATGGTGCCTTCAAAAAGAAAAATCCTTCGAATTGCGTGAGGCGTAAACCCCAGGGAAGTGAAAATACCAATCTCACGGATCTTTTCAATTATGATCATTGCCATAGCAGAAACAATATTAACAACCCCCACAAAGGCAATGAGTCCAAAAATGATCAGAATAGGCCAGCGCTGGACCCGAATCCAATCAAATAAAACATGGTGTTTATCTTTCCATGACATCACATACCATGGATAATCCAATTCTGCTTCAAGCTGGGAGTAAGCTGCCCCTGCAAGTGCAGAATTTTTAAATAGAAGCATAAGCCCCGAAATCTGCTTTTCCATACCGAACAGATGCTGAGCGTCTTTTAGGGATGTATACACAATAGAACGGTCATATTCCAGCAAACCTGAGTGAAACAATCCGGTGATTGTGAATGCCTTTACTCGCTGGCCAGAAGATACGCCGGTAATGGATTCCATGTCAAAAAGTGCAAGTTTGTCTCCAACCTGAAGGGACATATTATCAGCAAGGCGTTTCCCGATCAGGATGGAACCGGGGTTCAAATTTAATGTTCCATCAACGATAATATGTGTCAACCCGAATTTCTTATCGGGCACAACAAGTCCTTCCACAATGACACCCTCCGCATAAGAACCTCTTCTCAAAAGAGCTGGTTTCTGGATAAAAGGAATGACCGTTTGACCTAAGGATGTTCCCAGCAGACTGTCCAGGGTCGGGTTTTCTTCCGGTACAGGCGTATCCATAAAATGCTGGAGTCGTATATGTCCGTCAAACCCGGCAATTTTTTCTGAAATGGTGGTTTCAAATCCTTCGAGAATGCTCAAGGTAATGATAAGAGCTGCAATCCCAATTCCTAATCCGGCAATAGCCAGTATCCCCGCAAGTGTAGAAAAACTGCCCTTTTGGGGAGAACGGAGATGACGGAAAGCAATGAAAGTAGGTAGATTCATTTACGGAAAAATTTTCTTCCTTTAACTGATTGGGTTCACTCCTTAACCGTTTTCAAAGAGGGAAAAAGAATGACGTCTCTGATCCAGCGATTCTCTGTTAAAAGCATTACCAGGCGGTCCACTCCCACACCAACTCCACCTGTTGGGGGCATACCGTACTCTACAGCCTGTAGAAAATTTTCATCAACTGGATGTGCTTCCTCATCGCCGGCAGCATGAAGCTTCTCTTGGGTTTCTAAACGATCTCTCTGATCAATTGGATCATTCAGTTCAGAAAAAGCATTCGCAAATTCTGCACCGCCAATAAAGAGTTCAAACCGCTCTACAATTTCTGAATTATTATTTCGGTGCATCTTCGCCAGGGGTGAAATCACCTTTGGATAATCTATTACAAATGTCGGCTGGATTAAATTGGGTTCAACAAGCTTTCTCATCAGTTCATCAAGTAACTGTCCGTAGTTTGCTTTCTCCGGTACAGACAGCCCCTGTTCTTTACAAATCTCTCTAATTTGAGTTTCATCACCACCGGTTACATCCTGACCAGTTGCTTCCTTCAGCAGAGCCAGGAAAGGTTTCCTGATAAAAGGCTTTGAAAGATCTACCTCAATTCCACCCCAATTAAGCTGAAGAGAACCAACTCCTTCTGCAACCGTGCGGATCATTTCTTCAACAAAATCCATCATGAATCCATAATCGGCATAGGCCTGGTACCATTCAAGCATTGTAAACTCAGGGTTGTGATTTCGGTCCATGCCTTCGTTACGAAAATTTTTCGCCAGTTCGTATACCTTATCTATCCCCCCAATGATGAGCCGTTTCAGATACAATTCATCAGCGATCCGAAGATATAAATCCTGATCCAAAGAGTTATGGTGAGTGATAAAAGGGCGCGCATTCGCTCCGCCGTAGAGGGGCTGGAGTACAGGGGTTTCCACCTCTAAAAATCCCCTGTCATCAAAAAACCGTCTGATCATAGAAATAATTTTTGCTCTTTTTACGAATATTTCCTTGATATCAGGGTTCACTACCAAATCCAGATGACGGTTACGGTATCTTTGCTCCTTATCAGAAAAAGCATCAAAAATCTCTCCATCTTTTTCCTTTACAATCGGGAGGGGGCGAATGCTCTTAGAGAGAATAGTTACTGTTTTAGCATGGATTGATATTTCCCCTGTTTTTGTTTTGAACACATATCCCCTTACGCCAATATAATCACCCATATCAAGAAGTTTAAAGTGGGTATAGCTTTCTTCTCCTACATCATCCCGGCGAATATATGTCTGGATGCGCCCTGCTCCATCCTGAATGTGACAAAAAGAAGCTTTCCCCATTTTTCGTATCGACATAATTCGACCTGCTATCGTTACATCTTTATTTTCCAGAGAATCAAAATTCTCCCGGATTTCTTCACTGTAATGAGATTGCTTAAAAAAATAAGGGTAGGGATTTACTCCGGCGTCCCGCAGTTTCTGTAGTTTTTCCATCCGGAATTTTATAATTTGTTTTAAACTGGTATGTTCTTCAGACATGATGTTTTTTTCTCCTTGAAAAAATGTGTAGGAAATTCTAGTTAATTTTTCCCAATACGCTGTATCAGAAACGCCCTGATAAATGAATCGATATTCCCATCTATCACAGCCTGCACATTGCCTGTTTCTTCCTTTGTCCTGTGATCTTTGACCATATTGTAGGGGTGAAATACGTAAGAACGAATCTGACTCCCCCAGCCAATATCCATTTTTTGATCTTCCAGCTCTTTGGCAGCTTCTTTTTCTTCTTCCAATTTTGCTTGATATAGCCGGGCCTTCAATACTTTCATTGCCTGGGATTTATTCTTGTGTTGAGATCGTTCATTCTGGCATTGAACCACAATCCCGGATGGCAAATGGGTAATCCGGATAGCAGAATCAGTTTTGTTTACGTGCTGTCCTCCTGCTCCACTCGCGCGATATGTATCAATCCTCAAGTCATTGGAATCAATCTCTATCTCGACATCCTCGTCCACAGATGGATATACAAATACAGAAGCAAACGATGTATGCCTTCGGTTGCTGGCATCAAAGGGAGAAATCCTTACTAAGCGATGAACTCCTGCTTCCGCTTTTAACAATCCATATGCAAATTCTCCTTTTACTTCCAGGGTCACATCTTTAATTCCTGCTTCATCGCCAGGTTGATAATCAAGCAATGCGGAAAGAAACTTTTTCTTTTCAAACCACCTTGTATACATTCGGTATAACATTTCTGCCCAATCCTGGCTCTCTGTTCCTCCTGCCCCGGGATGTATGGTCAGGATAGCATCCTGAACATCCTGCACTTCCCCAAGCATGAGCTGAAGTTCAAGATCTTCCACTATCTTTTGGTAGGTAGACAGTTCTACATCTACTTCCTCCACGGTTGACTCCCCCGCCTCAACAAATTCCAACAGAACTTCTATATCTCCATGCCTTTGCTTAAGGTCTTTCCAGAGATTGATTTCTTTTTCAAGAATGGCGGTTTTTTTTAAAATGGAAGAAGCCTTAGAGTTGTTGTTCCAGAAGTCAGGAGCTAATGTCTTTTTCTGAAGTTTTCCTAATTTAACTTCTTTAGATGACAAGTCAAAGATACCCCCGAAGCTCAAGATATTTTGATTCGGTGGAATTAAATCTATCTTTCAATTCACTTAAATCCATAGAAAAATTTACAACTTTGGATTCGTACTGAAAAACGATGAATAAAAAAACAGGGAAATTTTCAGTTCATTAAACTTACCCAGACAAATTCGTCTTTCACCAACGTCTGATGATACGGAATGAAATCATTAAACCCCACCGGTACCTTGTCAAGTATAAACCTCTTCCCCTTTTTATCCAGAATTAAAACTAATTCCAAATGTCGCAATAAAAAGAAAAAAACTTGTCATTTCCTTAAATCTTTTTCAGATTAGCGCTATTAAGATAATTCATATTGGTTAATTTTAATTACAACGATTAAGAATTAAGACCATTTATTCTGGAATACAATATTATTCCAGGCTCATACAACCAACAGGAGAATGCATGAAACAAACACGGTATTTTATTTTTCCCATCCTAGTATACGGGTTCACTCTTCTTTGAGCTATTGATTATGAAACTGACATCCAACCAATTTTCCCTGACAATTGTAGTGGATTCTATATAGATGGCATATCAGTATTTTAAACCTGAAAGACCAGCTGTCGGATGAATTCTCCTTCACAAAAAGCCAGCCTGGTTCTCATACTTTTGACTGGCATCCTGAAGGGCACCCTACAGGTGTCTATCTCATCCGCCTCACAGGAGAAACATTTACCATCACACAAAGGGCTGTTTATCTTAAATAATAGGTTTTCTGTAACCTGATGAAACTATTCAAATTTTTCCTCTTCGGGATTTTTCTTGCCGCTTTCTGGTCCTGTAGTGATCTAGGAGACCCTGAAATATCAGGTTGTATGACAAGCGCTGCCTGCAACTACGATCCCGACGCAACTCTTAATGATGAATCATGTGTGTCTGTAGATGGTGTGTGTGAAACCTGCGTTGATGGAACAATTGTAGACAATGATGCGGATAATGATACCGTGTGTGATGCGGATGAAGTAGCAGGCTGCATGACAAGCACTGCTTGTAACTATAATCCTTCTGCTACGGAAGATGATGGATCATGTACAGTTCCAACAGCATGTGATACATGTGAAGGAGAAGCAGTAGTAGTTGATGGTGCCTTAGATGGTATTTGTGATACTTGTGAAGATGGCGTGATTGTTGATAATGATGCGGATAATGATACCGTGTGTGATGCGGATGAAGTAGCAGGCTGCATGACAAGCACTGCCTGTAACTATAATCCTTCTGCTACGGAAGATGATGGATCATGTACAGTTCCAACAGCATGTGATACATGTGAAGGAGAAGCAGTAGTAGTTGATGGTGCTTTAGATGGTATTTGTGATACTTGTGAAGATGGCGTGATTGTTGATAATGATGCGAATGATGATGAAATTTGTGATATCAGTTATTTAACTCAAATCCAACCAATTTTCGATGCCAGTTGCACTAGTTGCCATGGTGGATCTGGTAGTTTAAGTTTAACTTCCTATGAGAACCTTATGTTAGGAAATAGCAATAATGGTCCAGTCGTTAATGCTGGAAATGGCGCAAACAGTTTAATTATCCAGAAATTACGAGGGACAGCCGGATCGCAAATGCCAATGGGTGATTGCTGTCTTAACGACGAAAGTATCGATCTTATTGAAACCTGGATAGATGAAGGAGCACAAGACAACTAATGAGTAAAATATTTTTCTCTTCCCTCAGTTTTTTACTTTGTTTGGACTTTGCTTTTGCTCTTCCCCGTTTTGCAATTCAGAATGGGTCCTCCTGTATGGCCTGCCATGTGAACCCCACCGGCAGCGGACTCAGGAATGATTACGGGAGCAATGTAGTCGCCCTGGAAGAACTTCCCTTCAAGCGCTGGCAGGCAAAGGGTGACGAAGACTGGGACGGAACTGTTGGAGACCATCTCCAGATTGGAGGGGATTTCCGTGTGCAGGGAATTCAATATGGTAATACAGCAGACGCAACCAGGAAATCTGCGGTCTTCCCCATGCAGGCGGATGTGTATGCCTATTTAGAATTGCATGAAAACGCAGGATTGTTTACCAAATTGAGCGCCCAACTTATTGAAACTGAATTCTGGGGTTTATTTAAAGTCCTGCCTCAAAACGGCTGGATCAGGGTTGGTCGAACTCTCCCTAATTATGGAATTCGACTTGATGACCATACCTCATTTTTCCGTTATGGAAATATGTCAACAAAAGTTGGTTTAGACGATGATGAAGGTTTTCAACTTTTTATGTCAACAAACTCATCCACGATGATTGAATTTGGTTTGCCATTTGGGAATGGGTTTCTTCTCACTGCCAGCGGAGGTACACCTCTTAAGCTCGATTCACGTTCACCGGACGAGATGAAAAATTTTACCAGCCAGCTGTATTTTGCAAGGTCCTTCAAAAAGTTTGCTCCCATGTTCAGCCTGAACCTCATGAAAGAAGAAAATTTCACCCTCATGGGCGTTGCGGGAGGATTGTCCTTTTCAAAATTCACCTGGTCATTTGAACTGGATAAGGCAGAAAATCTGATTGATGGAAAAAATTCATATGCCTATTATGATGAGCTTGCCTGGGAAATAAAACAGGGAGTACATTTAATTTGCAAGTACGACTTTTTTGACCCGGATGAGAAGTGGACAACAGGCGCCATCAGCCGGTACACTCTGGGGGTGGAATTATTTCCATTAAATGTTCTTGAAGTTAAGATCCAGGCCCGGCTCAGCGAGATTGACATGGCTGGCTTTACACAGCCGGACCCGGAATACCTGGTCCAAATTCACACGTGGTTTTAAATAGGAGAAACAGAATGAATATGAAAAAAGTTTGGCTTCTTTTTCTTTCGATTGTATTTTCAGCAAGCATGATTGCGGGGGATAAAACTCCAAAAAACCTGAAAGTTCTGGATTTTACATCCTCCAAAGAAGTAAAAAAATATATGAAGATGATATCGAAAGACTTAGGTGTCAAATGTAAGTACTGCCATGACATGAACGATAAATCACTTGATACAGAACATAAGGAAATTACACGGCTTATGATGCAAATGATTCAGACTCAGAATGATTCTGTCTTCAATTATGAAGGAGCTTCTCAGGTCTCCTGCTGGATCTGCCACCGGGGCTCATCAGAACCGGAATTGGTCAGGCCAAAATAACTTTTCTCCCTCCACCAGAACTGGAACAGAAAATAAAAATCACCTAAATATGGCCAGCATTAAACCTTTAACAATCGGAATTGAAGAAGAGTATCAGATCATCGATCCGGAAAGTCGTGAGCTCACGTCTTTCATATCGGAATTTCTGGAAAAAGGAGCTCTTCTTTTCCGGGATCAGATGAAACCTGAGTTCCTTCAATCCCAAGTGGAAATCAGCAGTAAAGTATGTAAAAATATTCAGGAAGCCCGTGAAGAAGTACAGGAACTTCGGCAGATGATAAGTGACTTTGCGGAGAAGAATAACCGGCGAATTCTTGCAGCAGGCACACATCCTTTTTCTCTCTGGGAAGATCAAATTGTTACAGATAAGGAACGGTATATGGGCTTGCTTGATAAAATGCAGTACGTTGCCAGGCGACTGTTAATCTTTGGAATGCATGTTCATATCGGGATTGAGGATCGTGACCTGCAAATTGATATCATGAACCAGATGAGTTACTTCATGCCTCATATTTTAACCCTGTCCACATCTTCCCCATTTTGGAGAAGACAAAATACCGGGTTTAAATCCTACCGAAGCATTGTATTTGAGGACCTTCCCCGCACAGGAATCCCGGAACGATTTGGTTCCGCAGCAGAATATGACCAGTATGTACGTACATTAGTTAACTGCAACAGCATCGAAGAACCTTCCAAAATATGGTGGGATATACGACCCCATTCTACGTTCCCAACTCTTGAATTTAGAATATGCGATTGTACGACAAAAGTTAATGAGGTTATGGCGATCGCTGCGCTCATTCAAGCACTTGTTGCAAAACTGATCCAGCTTCGCAAATCCAATCAAACCTGGAGAAAATATCGACGTTCCCTTGTCGTCGAAAATAAATGGCGGGCCTGTAAAAATGGAATTGATGGCAGACTCATTGATTTTGGAAGAGAAAAGGAAATCTCTCTGCCCTCTCTAATGGAGGAATTACTTGAGTTTATTGATGATGTCGTTGATCCCCTTGGGTCACGGGAGGAAATTGAATATATTCAAACAATACTGGATAAGGGTACAAGCGCAGACAGACAATTAGCCTGTTATGAAAAAACTCAAAGTTTTGAAGCTGTCATTGATCAGCTCTGCGAAGAAACTCTTGAAAACTGCTAAAAAATTAATCCTGGACTGAAAATAGTACTTCCATTAAAATTGTGGAAAAATGAAAAAAGCTGTTATCCTTTTAAGCGGAGGACTCGACTCTGCCACCACTTTGGCAATAGCTCAAAATGATGGGTTTACACCTTATGGTTTGACCTTCAGCTATGGCCAGCGTCATCAATTTGAAATCGGTGCTTCTCAAAAAATTGCCGAGGCCTGTAACCTGACCGATCATATTATCACAGAAATAGATCTTCGTGCTTTTGGCGGCTCAGCACTGACAGATGATATAGACGTTCCCAAAGACCGCTCCGAAAGCACAATGGGCGGGTCAATCCCTGTCACGTACGTCCCTGCCAGGAATACTATTTTCCTTTCTTTTGCCTTGGCCTGGGCTGAAGTTTTACAATCCAACGATATTTTTTTAGGAGTAAACTCCATGGACTACAGCGGTTATCCCGACTGCCGACCGGAATATATCCAATCTTTTCAAGCCATGGCAAACCTGGCTACAAAAGCGGGAGTGGATGGTGATCAGTCCATTACCATTCATACTCCATTAATCTCCATGACAAAAGGAGAGATAATTAAAAAGGGATTGGCACTTGGCGTTGATTATTCTCTAACCCATTCCTGCTACGACCCGGACAAGGCGGGGAATGCATGCGGCAGATGTGATTCATGCTGCATTCGCCTGAAAGGGTTTCAGGAAGCTGGGACTGCAGATCCCATCAATTACACATGAGTTATTCAATTAAAACGCTCTATTATACGCTTCAAGGCGAAGGATTTCACACTGGGCGCCCAGCGGTATTCTGCCGGTTCAGCGGCTGCAATCTCTGGAGCGGGTTGACAAAAGACAGAAAGAAAGCCATCTGCAATTTTTGTGATACAGATTTTGTTGGAACTGATGGCTTGAACGGGGGAAAATATCCCACTGCGGAATCAGTGGCGGAAAAAGCGTATTCTCTCTGGCCTGCTGAAACAGAAGCCATCCCCTATGCGGTGTGCACCGGGGGCGAACCCCTCCTGCAGCTGGATTCCAAACTCATTCATGCATTTCATAAATATGGGTTTGAAGTTGGGATTGAAACAAACGGCACACTGCCTGTTCCAGATAAATTGGATTGGGTCTGTGTAAGCCCGAAAGAAGGTGCAGAATTTGTTGCGGAAAAAGGTAATGAAATCAAACTGGTGTATCCTCAGAACGGACTTGATCCCTCAGATTATGAGGATCTTGATTTTGATCATTTCTCACTTCAGCCCCTGGAAGATCCAAGCATACAGCATACCACCCACTCCACTCTGGATTACTGCATGAACCATCCACAATGGAACCTCAGTTTACAAATCCATAAATTGCTTAACATTCCGTAAACTTACCCCATGGAAATATTCAAAGAAATAACTTTTGAGGCAGCTCACCTCCTGCCGAATGTACCTGAAGATCATAAATGCCGTCGTCTTCACGGACACTCTTTTCATATCCGCCTGTTTGTTGACGGACCCATAGATAAAGAGACAGGATGGATCCAGGATTTTGATGACATCAAGAAAGCTTTTCATCCGATTTACAAACAGCTGGATCATTATTATTTGAACGAAATCCCCGGTTTAGAGAATCCTACCAGCGAATACCTTTCAATCTGGATCTGGGACCGATTAAAACCAGCTCTTTCGAACTTATCCAAGATTGAGGTTATGGAAACCTGTACTTCCGGATGTATCTACACAGGAGAATTGTCCCAATGAAGAGAGATTTATATTATGCCTGAACCGGAAGGAAAAAAATTCGACTTTGTTGACGAAAGCCATATTCGTCCGGACTATCTGGAAACATTTGAATTTGACAGCCCGAACCAGTACATCATGACTGAAACCGATGAATTCAGCGCTGTCTGCCCGTTCAGCGGGCTTCCTGATCTTGCCTACGTGCAAATCGAATATTATCCCGAAGGTGGAAAATGTGTGGAATTAAAAAGCCTAAAATATTATTTCATCAGTTTTCGAAATGTTGGGATTTACCAGGAAGCTGTAACAAAACGTATATATGAAGACCTAAAGAGTGTCCTGGAAACCGAAAAACTTATTGTCACAACAATGTATAACACCCGGGGCGGATTTGATACCACCTGTGCAGAGGGGAGTATTGATTGACCCAAAATTGCTTCAAACTATACGGATAAACATGTTATGAAACTGCCTCCAAATTTTCACATTGTGAACCATTCTCTTGTCCAGCATAAAATGACTTTTCTACGGAATAAGGACACCAAGCCAAAAGAGTTTCGGGAACTGACAGATGAAATCACTATGCTGGTAGCAGCGGAAGCTACCAAAGACCTTCCACTAAAAATTGTTGAAACAGAAACACCATTGACAAAAACATCCTCAAAAATTTTAGATGTGAAGGATGTTGTCATTGTACCAATTTTGAGAGCAGGACTGGGAATGGTTAATGGATTAACCAAACTCATTCCCAATGCAAAAATAGGGTATGTTGGTTTGGAGCGGGATCATGAAACACACAAACCGGTGGACTATTATTTCAAAGTTCCATCAAAGGCAGAGGATAATATTTTTATGGTCATAGATCCCATGCTGGCTACAGGGGGAACAGCTATTGCAACCGTAGAAAAGCTGAAAAACCTTGGTGTACATACCATCAAATTTATCTGCCTGATCTCAGCACCGGAAGGAGTTAAGGCCTTTTCAACCAGTCATCCGGATGTGGATATTTACACTGCTGTATTGGATGAGAAATTGAATTCACAAAAATACATTGTGCCGGGTTTGGGTGATGCCGGTGACCGGTTGTTTGGAACTGAATAATGAACCTGAATTTTTTCAGACAACCAATGAAATTTGCTTTTTTTTTAGGCAATCCAAATCAGTAAGTTCTCGCCGAATTTTACGTAGATTTGACTCCGTAGCTCAGTTGGTAGAGCAGTGGCCTTTTAAGCCATTGGCCGAGCGTTCGAGTCGCTCCGGAGTCACATAAATAATATCTATTCGGTATCGAAGAGAGAGCGGGATTTATTTCCCGCTTTTTCTTTATATGAAACTTGTTAAACAATATAACAAATTAGGACAATTTGACGTAATTTACGGGTAACTGATGGGTAACCGACTTATTCACGGCAATCATTTCCACCACTCCAAATTGATTCCTCTGGGTAAATTGAAATGATACAATTTGAGTATCGCACCAAAGTCTATTATAAAGATGTTGATCAGATGGGAATCGTCTATTATGCCCGTTATTATGAATATTTTGAAGCTGCCCGTACGGAATTATTTAAATCCCTGGGCATCCGTATAACGGCAATCGAAGAGGATGGTTATCTTCTACCGGTAATAACCAGCCACTGTGATTATAAAGTTGGCGCCAATTTCGAAGATGCCCTGATAGTAAATACCATTATTAAAGAACTACCAAAGCCACGATTGCGAATTGATTATGAGGTTCACCGGGACAATTCGGATGAATTGCTGGTGAGCGGATATACGATGCACGCTTTTACGGATAAATCCGGAAGAGCCGTAAAACCGCCAAAGCAATTGGTGGAGACGCTAAGGCAGAATATATGATGTGATTAATCTATTGGCTCTTGTCGCGCATGACTTTTGTTGATTAGGTAGACAGCCGCCATAGTCATCATTCCACCTATCACGGTGGTCACTTCCAAGCGTTCCTCAATTAACAGCACACTAAAAAGCAGAGCCGTGACCGGTACCATAAATATGAAGGCACTGGCTTTTTCAGGTCCTAGCCGGGTAGTCCCAAAAAAATAAACTGTAGTTCCGAACACCATAGCGCCGGCAGACAGGAAGAACATATTCACCCAAAAGATCCAGTCATAGGTGAATATTAGTAAAATATCTTTATTCCAGGTCACGCCAAGGTAGATCAGGGCAGCGATTGTGTAGACCCAAAAACTAAATGAAAGTGTAGACACATGACCGTGGGACCGACCCGATACTATCGACATGATCCCCCAGGAAATGGAAGCGCATATGAAAAACAGATTGCCGTTAGCGATCATTTGTTCCAGAGACAGTGTCCAGGCCTGTAATACAATCACACCGCCAGTGAAACCCAGTACCAGACCCATGATATCCTTACGGTAGATCACCTGTTTCAGTAGCAATACAGAAATAATGAATGTAATAATTGGATTGAAGGTCGGGACGATAATGCCACCCACACTGGCGGATCCTCTATCGATGCCAACGAAAAAGAAAATATTGTAAAGAGAGATAAACACGGCACCTGTTAAAACATATTTCATACCCTGACGCGTCACCCGGAAATCATTACCGGTTAACCATAGTACTGGAATCATGGTAATGCTGGAAAAGAAAAAGCGCCAGAAAGCCAACACGGATGATGGTCCATAATCGCTCAAGACCTTTCCGTTCGTCCATGATAGCCCCCATGCGGCCATGGCGAGTATCATTAAAATGTATAATAAAATGGGGGAATGGTTCTTATTCATAAGCCGAAAAATTACATTTCAACTTTACATTGACTCAGTTAATTCATTCTGGGTCTCTGTATCTTGCCACCAGTTATTCTAATACATGTATATTTTTTCAGCGCAGATTTCTTTCAGAACTTTCGGCGGTTTATCCGAAGGTAAATCCTTCCAGGATTTCTGATTCATTGGTCCCTTCCGGTACCCACGATAGATCCAGGATAGTATAGCTAGGCTTGGTGGTATTAAAAATAGGCACCACTTTCATTCCGATTTCCGGTTCGCCCACAGATAAATATCCCATTAGTATTGTAGGCACCCCTTCAAATTCTACATTTACAAAGCGAATGGGCTTTGGCAGCGTATTGAATGCACCGGTCCGTTCGGTGATCATGAATGTATGTACAGTGGCGCCCTTTTTGGCTGTTTCAGTCATGTCCACAATTGTATTTTTTCCTAAACAGTCCGGGCAGTGTATGCGGAAGGGGATAAAGATGGAGCCATTTGCGTCACAATTCTGACTATCACATCGGGTGCCCAGCAGTTTTCCCTGGCCTAACCCTTCGAAGAAAGGCGCTTCGCCGCCATACATGTGTACGTGGGTCAAATCCCGGGGATTGGTGACACCCATCAGTTCACCGTCTTCATTGCGGATAGGCTCGTTAGGATAGGGAAAATGGAATTGCCCGTCCAGGCGATAGCGGCCGTTTTCTACCCGAACTTTTCCACGCTTGGCTGTACTCATGATTCTTTCCTTTCTAATTGATGATCCGGATGGACAAGAATTGTTGCGGTCACATGTGAACCGACGCCGGCGTGGCTGATGGCCATTCCCCGTTTGGCGCCTTCTACCTGAAGGTTGGTCCAATCATCAGGTTTGGTACGGCCGAACCGGTCCCATTTGGACTGGTCTTCGTGCATTTCCGCCCAGCGTCCCCAAATATGCTGGCCCACTTCAACGGTCTGCATAATTCCCGTAGCACCAACAGCGTGCATACAACCGATGAGTCCGCCGCAAAGATTTGATGGCAGTTTTCCGGGCTTGCCAGTATGGGGATTGGTGTGGTAACAGTCACCTGATTCCACATATGTCCGCCCTTCGCCGTAAGGCCGGATACCAAGATCTTCGTAGCTCTGGATATCGCTGATGGTAAAAGCATCGTGCAGTTCCACCAGGTCCAGGTCTTCCGTAGGATCCACAACTCCGGCCATTCGGTAACCGTAATAAGCAGCCATCCGGGCAGCCAGGAATCCGGTGAATCCAGGGTAACGGTCTCCGCCTGGAAAGCGCTCGCCCAGGTCTTTATACTGGTCTGGTGGTTCATTAGGTAATAACGGAATATCCATGTCCCGGCGATCGGCAACACGCAGGGTATGGCTGCCGGCGGATACATAAATCATGAGCGGATTGTCCGTTAGTTCATAGGCGGTTTTCTCATCACATAGAATTGCACAAGACGCTCCCACACTCATGAGGCAGCAGTCCAGTGCCCGAAGGGGATAAGCCACCACCGGAGAATTCAACACATCTTCCACGGTAATGTCCATGGGCCCCTGGGCGTGTGGATTCATGCGGGCATATCCACGGTTTTTAACGGCAATTTCCGCCATGGTTCGGCGAAAAGATTCCTCTTCTTTGCCAAAGACTTGCCAGTATTTTTGGGCCATTACCGCATAGTACCCGGTATAAATATGTCCCAACGGTGTTTCCCAATCCTTATCTGCTGCGGAGGCGATGTAGTTATTCCCTTCATCTGTGGGCACCTCGTCCATACGTTCCCAGCCCATTGCCAGAACGCAATCGGAATACCCGGAAGCAACAGCTTTAAAAGCTTCCCAAAGAGTGGATCCACCAGTGGCGCCGCCGGTTTTAATCCCAATATTGCCTAATGGATCAAGTCCAAGCCTATCATGGATAACCGCTTCGCCTAGAAGTTGGTCTCCAAAATGATCCGCAAAGTGTCCATAATAGCAGGAATGAATATATTCCTTGAGTTCAGCAGGTGTTTTATTAATGAATTCTGCTGCTTCCACAAAGGAATCTATAACCAGTTCTTCCGTTCGTTTTTCCGGTACAGCACGGCCAAATTTGGACATACCACCAGTAACAAGAAATACCGGCCTCTGCATCTGTGGTATCTTGAGTTGTTTATCACTGAATTTGATCATAATACACTTCTTTTTATTATAGAGTTAATGTGATTAATTAGATGAAATCTGTGAGCTCGTTCATCCATAATAATTATATGAAAAATTACTATGAAGACATAACACAGATGAATAAGAATAACGATGAACATTGGTTGAAATGTGGTATAAACTTATGTCAAAATAGTATTTGTTTTTATAGAGCTTCAGGTGAGCAAAGGAATAAAATGAACCAGTAAAATTCGTTAGGGTTTTCATTTGTTCGTAAATTCCCAACCTGTTTATCCTTTAGAGCAATGAATGATTTTATGGTTGTCTCATAGTTTCATTCATCATTACCGGCAGTGCAAAGCTTCTCTTCCTGGACTTTGCCCAGTAATATGTCCCAAAACCGGTCATCAATTCAAGGGCAGTAAACAGGGCTAAATTCTGAGCAACACCCCCAGCAAAACCGTAGCTGTGGAGACCTACATTTAATAAATTCACACCAAACCAGGCAATCACAACCACAATATTATTCATAATCATCCCCAAGGCAAAACCAGTCGGCTTTGCCAGCCCGGTAAGGCGCATGTGCACCATCATCAGCTGCCACATGACAATAAGAAGAGCACCGTTTTCCTTAGGGTCCCATCCCCAGAACCGGCCCCAGGACTGGTCTGCCCAAATCCCTCCCAGAATAGTTCCGAAGAGAGTGAAGAAAAGAGCGATGAGGGTCATCCCGAACATGTTTTTATTGATACTTTTTAACAGAGTCTTATTTCCAGGGCTCCGTATCACTTGGATGAGATACAAATGCCCGATAAATCCCGCAACCAGGGATGCCCCATAACCCAGCGTAATGGTGGTAACATGGGTTGCCAGCCAGAAATTTGAATTGAGGACTGCCACCAGCATCCCCAGTGTATCTCCATCAGCAGCATATCCAAAACCGATATAATGAAAAACTGCCCCGCTCACTGACCCTATAAACAACCCCAAACCATCGCGGCGGAAGTACTCAATAATCACTGCACAAACCACAGCGGTAAGTCCGACAAAAATGACAGTTTCATATAAGGTAGAAACCGGTGGTCTTTCCATAATGACCATCCTCAGATAGATGCCGTAGGCATGATATAAAAGTCCCAAAACCAATAAACCAGCGGAAGTTCTTTTCAACCATTTTGGCTGAAACATCCAGCTTACTCCCAGAAAAATAAATGCCAGAAGGTAAAATGCCACACTGTTATAAAACAGATTCGCTTTATTCACCCAGGTTTCTTTTTTAAGCAAATTGATATCCGGTTTGCCTTTGGCAAGGGATGTGATTCCTGTCTCATAATCCATCAACGCTGACATTATTTTGTTTTCATCACCCAAAACCCGTCCAGACAGATATTTTTCCAGAGCATTGAGGATTTTATCCTGATAGGGCTCACGGGGCCTGCCATCCATCAACTCCCAGGGGGAAAGCCAGGTTCCGGTCTCATCTAGAGGAGACGGAGGAATTAATTTTAGCGCTTGTGCAAAATTATCTGAGCTGATCTGTTTCAGTGCGATAAGGATTATACTAAGTTCCCGATCTGTATCTGTAAGCTCCTCTTCCGATTTGTTTATTACACCCTGCATCATTTCACTTAGAACATGTACATACGTAACAAGATGGGCATAACTGACCGCTTTGCCGGAGGGTATATTCAGTTTCTCTGCCAGGATGGAATCATTAACTGAGATAGAGGGCACCAGACAACTCAAGCTGAGGGCAATTCCCCTGAAATGCATGGCATTTATGTATAGTTCCAGTAGTTGCTGCTCAAAAACAGTCCGCGATTCGTCTGGTTTATTATAAACTTCACTAATCAATTCGAACTGTTTTTGAAGGCCGGGGATCAGTTCATTAAAGCTGTATTTATGATCATTGGTCCAATCCAATTTCAGGCTGGCTACCACCTCAGGACTTCGGATATTGAATACCTTTTTGCTCTCCCCTTCTGCTGGATTTAATGTCAGGTCAATAATCCAATCAACGGCGGACATATTTTTATGTTTTACCGACCTTTTTCCGTAAAATGCAAGGAGCTGGTTTCGGGCATATGTGTCCAGCGGTTTAATGCGGCCACCATCCTGGACAGGAAAATCCCTCTCATCAAAATCTCTGCCATCTAATGTGGGAATAAGCAGAAAAATAGAAATAAATAATCTTAAACAGAATTTCATTATTCACCATCTCCGAGATTTTTCCGTAGTGGCTTAGGCAGGTTAATGAGTAAATGCAGAAGCAGTCCAATACTCATAATGATGCTTGAAATATAGGGGAATAACCTTCCATAATTTTTTACTGCTGCCAGCACTGTTGTGTCTCCTGCAGGCCCCTCAATAAAAGACGATTGGAAAAAAGTATATCCTCTATGACGCAGGGGTTCGTTCATTTCAATCAAAACTCTCCTGGGGATACCATTTTCAACTAAGTTGACTTCCGAACTGTAACTTTTTGCTATGCCTGTTCCAGGATGCAGGACTTTCTTAAAGTCTAGCAATTCAATTGAAAAAGGAAGATATGTTCGTTTTCTCCGAATGATAAATTCATAATTCTGATTATTTATGACCGCGGTTTGTGTCACAGATTGTTCTAGGAAGATACCATAAATTCCATCGTTACTGGAGCCGGAATTTGTAATCCTATAAGTAATCCCGGGACGATTTCGGTTATTTTCCTTTTCCGGCTTTAACTCACTCAATATGAAATTTTTCAACATACCCCTATATTGGATTCCTGCAGGTGCAGTACGCTTCAAGGGTTCACAATTTCTAAGATAGCTGATAATCTCAATATTAAAATTCAGGTTTTCATGGGATAAGATATTTCCTTTTTCCAATATGGGCTGATCGAAAACTGTGTATTCATCCAAGGCTTCATTTGAAGTATTAATAACAGCCAGCTCCATATCATGATAGTCATCCACATGATTTGATTGAGCCCCTTCTTCAATTACCATGTTTCCCTCAGAACTGAATTTTGCTGTCAGCCCTCCACCTATAAGAAGGAGAAGTGCTCCAATATGCATAATAAGGACGCCAATTTTTTTTATTTTCCACAGATTCTGTTTACATAACATGAATGTGAGATTTACCAGCATAATAACCATGGTGATTCTACCGCCTGGAGCGGGAATGATGCCGCCCAACCAGGTAATGTTGGCCGAAAAATATTTCTGCTGAGAAGCATAGAGCCCAATATCTTTCTGGGCAAGAGTGCCCAGAACAACCAGTACCATAAACCAAATTACCGTGTAAACAAAGATCTTGGGATTACTGAATAGTTTAATAACCTGTTTCATTGACTGCTATTGTCACGTTTCATGGATGAACAAAAAGCTTTAAAATCTTTTTCTAATTCCAATATGCCATCTGCATTGGCAGTCAGCTTGATATATAACGTGCTATTATTAATCGGAAGTATCGTAGCCAGCATTGCTGCATCACTATTGGAATTGTTGATCAACCGAAAAAACTGATATGGTCCCAATTCGCTTTCTCCCGTTTGTGCCTGTGCTTTTATTTCAGCTTCAATTAAAGGTCTTAAACCAACCTGCCCCCGCCATCTATTGACATTTGCCATAAGCCCTCCTCCATCTCCACTTAATTCAATGATGGATAAATCTCCAGAACCGGTGGAAAATGGAACTTCAAAGCTCGCCAGCCTCATTGAAGAACCCCGTGAAGGAATCCATGAATCGGGTTTTTCCCAGGTGAAACCTGGTGGTCCGATTGTTATGTCTTTGATTTGATGAAGGTTGTTACTCGTTTTGATTTTTGGCAGGTGATATGTCCGGGAATGATCACCCGTGTCACAGGACAGTAACACTATGGCCAGTAAAATAAAAGTGGTCTGATTTTTTATCATGGTAGACTTTTGGTTCGAATAAGGAGGGAAATTTAGTGGGGTTTTTTCATCCCACACACTACAAATTGATTCCATACCCACTCCAGGGGTAAATTGGAGAGATGAAAAAAACTTTTTATTACAGCATAGTTATTTGTGTAGTCATGTAAAGAATAATCAGATTATACTTTACCAGATTTTCAACAAAAGATCATGTCAAGACCAAGAAAGCAATCCTTGTTAAATAGATTATTTTATATCCACTTTATTATGAGCTTATTGTTTGGTTCAGGAAAAGAAAAGCCAGAAATTCTGACCACATCAGTATCATTCTCTGGTATTGAATTCGAAGTTTTAAAAAACGGTGCATCCAACAACCACTACATTTGGCTGCACGGTGATGAAAGAACCGCAAACATGGCTTTAATGCATCATTTGAATCATTATGATGGTACAGCATTTCTGATAAAAAGTGATGAGCGGGAGGTGGCTTATCAAGACACAAAGATTGATCCAAATCGAATATTCTCCAGGCCAGGTTCATTCAGGGCTCTAAAAAAGTTCAAGCCGGAATGGGCACCGGGTATGCTCAAGAAAGCCTTGGATGAACTGGATCAAAATCGTGAACAATTCCTCTCTATCCTTTTTCCGGACTCAGGGGGTATTTTGATCGCAGTTCACAACAATTTTCGTGGGTATAACCTAAAATCTGAGTTGAAGAACTGCACCAAAGTTTCTATAAATCCAAAAGAAAATCCCCGTGACTTTATCATATGTACTGATCCTGATGACTTCGACAAATTATCCGTGGGTCATTATAATGTACTTTTACAGGATCAGCCTCCTAAAGAAGATGACGGCAGCCTGTCCTGGGCTGCGTTTCGGAATGGGATTCGCTATGTGAATATTGAAACAAGGTTAGGCTGGTTATCGCAGCAGAAAAAAATGCTGAAATTTATTGAGGAACGTTTAAACTGATTGATGTGGATAAATGGCATGAGATTCATTTATCTGCACTACTGCATTACATCAGGGCCCCTGAAATGAAAACTTTATTTGCAAAAGTATTAACTCAGCTTATCCAATCGGTGAGTTCTTCACACGACTATTGAGTTTTCGAAAAACCTCCTCACACAGGGCTTTCCCAAATTCTTCGTTTTCTTTGTAGCAGTATCCGAAGACTGACTCCCACAATTTTCTCTCCTCCATACAGAAATAGAAAAAGACGTGATCCCGCCACGGTCGAAATGCCTCCCACGCGACGGTAAACATTTCTTCTTTGATCTGGAACGGATAGGAGAGCTTCCCTGCTGCGTCCTCCATAGGAATCTGTAGGACCTTGCTCTCCAGGCCTTTAAGCCTGAGATTATTGATGGCTGGTTTAATAAAAGTCAGCGTGCCAAAGGAGACCAGTGCTACTTCATCTGGTGAAAAAGTGGAAAGTACTTTTCCGATAAGCTGTTCATAATCGTCTTTCCAACCACGGTAGAACACCATGGGGTGAAAATGAAAGCCAATGCTGATGTTCCTGTCCGCCACTGCCCTCGCCGCTTCAAGACGATCATTTTCAGAAGCAGTCAGATGTTCCTCATTTTTAATGACTATCTGCGGGTTGAGTGACCAACTCACGAAGACGTTTTCCGGCACATCCGCTTCAAGAAGGTAGGCGATATTCTTCGATTTTGTCTTCAGTTCAAGAATAACGTTTGGATTATTCCGGGCAAAATCGAATTGAGCATCAAGAATGCCGTTTTTATTCCCAAGAAAGAGGGAATCTGAAGACTGTCCGGAGCCGATGTGATATCTTTTCTGAGGATCAAGAACAACGCTTTGCAGCTTTTCGTGGAGGTTTGCGTCAACGGTGATATGTTCCGAATCATAAAAGGTCTGGATACTGCAGTAACTGCAGCCGAAACCACATCCCTGTACCGCATCGACCGTTCGCAGATTGCAGCAGACGGTTTTTTCGAAAGCCACTGGACACCATCCAAAGACAGTGCTATCACTATTTCGGACTGTCACCTTCCTACCAGAAGAAACCGACAAACGAGTGGAAAGCTTATCGGACTTATAGACCGTTCTGCGGTTCTTGAGAGAGTGCCACCTATCCTTGAGTTTTTGCAATAGGATTTTTTTTACAGGCTTTCCATTTCCTTCCAATTTTCTTTCCAGCTCAGACCATTGATCTGGTAGGCCAGGTTCCCTCCACATTTGAAAATCTGCAGCGATTTCCGTTATCTGCCGAAGCTCCTGAAAAGTCAAACGGTGCGTAAAACCAATCAACTGTATAGATTCCTGTAGCGCAGGATCTAGGCTGGAATAAAGCGCTTCCCGGGCAAACAGAGCAAACCGTTGTCGGTATTCAGTGGCGTTCCTAGGCCGACTCATAGCAGATCGATGATCTCTTCAATGGTTCCAAGGTTGTTCTCAATCAGTTTTGCCACTGTCGATCGGTTTACCTCAAATAAAGATTTATGCTCGTTGTCTGAGATCACTTTCAGTACCTGCACTTTACCAGGATTGGCAAAGCGACTCGCTGAGATGTAGAATCCAGACGCTTCCATTTCCACAACGTTGTTCTGTGAATAGTCCACTGTTGGTTTTTCTACAGTTTCGATTGATGCGGTCTCACATGGGGTTTCAAAAACGACAAGCGGGCACCACGATTGCCCAGACTGTACATCGGTGATTTTGTTTCCGAGAATTGCAGTGCCAACCGACATCTCTCTGTGGCCAGCGATGCCAACATTCAGCCAACCTGTGGAATCATTAGCTTTAGTAAGCGAAGCAAGATACCCCGTAGCAGAAGAGGAAGCAACCTTCCCTATACCGGAAATTATGAGCCAGACAGTTTCATCTTCATTGGTGTAGACTTTGAACGGTGTTGAACCACGATGATGAAGTCCAAAGTGCCGGATGATTGGCCGTGCCTCACAGGACAGAGCAACAACGAAGTTAATTCGCTCTTTCATCACAACAATTGAGAGTATCGCTCTCGAAATTGACCAGCTTCCATCACCTTACCTCTCTTCGACGCACCATCTATATAGATATTTATTTTCTCCCTGATCATTGCCTGGGCAGCTGTTTTATTTTCGACAGAAAGGACGCCAGATTCAATGATTTTTGCCAGCGCCTGAACACGAAACCGGTCCATCCCCCAGTATTTTTTTGAAAGTTGGTCCTCGTGTCCACCATACTTGGTAATGAGCGGTTTATCAATGTAAAGTACCGGATATCGTGCAGTCACCCGCAGCCACATATCGTAATCTTCACAGGCGGGAAGCGACTCATCAAAGAGTCCTACTTCATCAAATACGCTCCGGTGAATCATCACACTCGAAGGCGAGATACAACAGAGCTCCAAACATTTCTGGAATATCCATCCGCCATGCTTGGCGTGTTTCTTTCTGGGATTGACTCGCCTACCGTTTCGAATCCAGATCTCTTCGGTATGGCATAGCTTCATCCCGGGCTTTTCTGCCAAGACTTCAACCTGACCCTCGAGCTTCTGCGGAAGCCACTCGTCATCGGAATCAAGAAAAGCAATCCAATCACCAGATGCTTTTCGAATACCACTATTGCGAGCTGCGCTTACACCGCCGTTTGGCTGCCATATGTAAGCTACCTCCGAATATCTGGTTTCGATAAGAGAGGCAGTGCTATCGGTAGATCCATCGTCAACAATGATAACTTCGGTGGGCAGGAGAGTTTGGCAAAAAACTGAATCCAGTGCCCTTTGTAGCAGATGGGCACGGTTATAAGTGGGAATTACAACTGAAACGTTCAAAATTAGGACTGCTCTTCTATAGCTCTGGTTGCTTCCAGCAACGCAATCTTCTACCTGAAGGCATCAATCCCCGTAATGTCGGCACCCACCACAAGAGTGTGAATCTCATGCGTCCCTTCGTAGGTATAGACCGATTCCAAGTTCATCATATGACGAATGATGTGGTAGTCATTCATAATGCCGTTTGCTCCAAGAGTTTCTCTTGCCGTTCGGGCGATGTCCCGGGCCATGGAGACGTTGTTCATCTTTGCCATGGAGATATGCTGATGACGCATTTTTCCCCCGTCCTTCAACCGCCCAAGTTGCACCACCATCAGCTGCGCCTTTGTAATTTCCGTGATCATCTCCACAAGCTTTTTCTGGATCAGCTGGAAGGAAGCAATGGGCTTCTCAAACTGAATTCTCTCCTTGGCATAATTCAGGGCAATCTCGTAGCAGGCGCTGGCTGCACCAACAACTCCCCAGGCGATGCCGTACCGGGCCTGGGTGAGGCATGATAAAGGTCCCTTCATCCCTTTCACTCCAGGGAGGACATTCTCTTCCGGAATATGGCAATCATCGAAGATCAATTCGCCTGTATCTGACGCCCGCAGGGAAAACTTTCCGTGCATCTCCACAGCCGTGAAACCAGGCGTTCCCTTTTCTACCAGAAAGCCGCGTACAACACCGTCGTCATCCTTAGCCCACACCACCGCTACATCAGCAAGAGTACCATTAGTAATCCACATCTTGCTGCCGTTAATGACATAACCTCCATCAACCTTCCGGGCACGAGTGATCATATTGACAGGATCCGATCCATGGTCTGGCTCCGTTAATCCGAAACAGCCAATGGCCTCTCCCTTCGCCAATCGCGGCAGCCAATTCTGTTTTTGTTCCTCGTTACCGTAGCTGTAGATGGGATACATCACCAGTCCGCCTTGGACAGAAGCCATGCTTCGGAGTCCCGAATCCCCCCGCTCCAGCTCATACATCACCATACCGTAAGCAACATTGTTGAGACCAGCACAGCCATACTCTTCCGGGAGATTTGCACCAAAAAAACCAAGTTTCCCTATCATGGGAATCAGGTCCGTGGGAAAGGTGCCATTGTTGTGGTGTTCCGTTACAATGGGCATGAACTCTTTATCTACGAACTCCCGCGTCATCTTCTGGACTGCCAGTTCCTCTTGGGAGAGCAGGGTGTCTAAGTTGAAATAATCCGTTCCCAAGAAATCACTCATAGTATTTGCAGAAATGTATTATTCATAGTTGAGTTCTTTTTCTCCAGTTTTAATCTGTGCTTACATTAAAATAGATTGCCGGAAAGAATTTACAAAATCATCACCTTTTGCAGAAGCTGTAAAATAAGTTCGCTTTTAGCAGTATGAAGAAATCTCTGGACAATAATTTAGCAGAATTTGGGATCACATCTCCTCAGCATCATGTATTATCTGTACTGAATAATGAAGATGTCCTGGCATTATCTGCCATCGGGAAAAAAGTATTCCATATTTTCTAATATCCTATTCTCTTTTTGTGGTGAAAAATCGTCAAAATCAGATGTAAATTTCATCTCTAATTTTGATATTAAATTGCTAAGCCAGATTCCAATATCATAAAAAAATTTAGTACATTACATATAAAATAACAAATGGAAGTTGCATGAACTACAATTATAAAGATCTTTCCATCTCAAAATTATCTATCATCGGTGCTGGCCAGATAGGTCCGGATATATGCCTGCATTTCTCTAAAGTATTTTCAAAATACACTGTTGAACTGGTGCTTGTGGATATTGCTGAAGAGGCTCTTACCAGCGCAAAGGCCAGGATAGAAAAGAAAATCCAGAAAGGCGTGGCCACGGGCGCATTTAAACCAGCCATGGCTGAAACCATGACTAAAAGTATTACTTATACGACAGATTACCAGGATATTGCCGGATCGGAAATTGTTTTGGAGGCCGCCACGGAGGATGAAAAAATAAAAAATATCATCTTTGGCCAGGTAGAAGCAACCTGTGATGAGCAATGTTTGTTTTTATCCAACTCATCCCACATGCGGCCGGAAGTGATATTTCAAAACATGAAAAACCAAAGCCGTTGCCTGGTGACACACTATTTTTTCCCGGCGGAGCGCAATCCTGTGGTTGAGATTGTTCCCGGAAAAGAGACTGACCCGGCCATAGCCGCGACGCTCATGGGATTTTACGAAGCCATCGGCAAGGTTCCCATAAAAGTGAAAAGCTCCTACGGCTATGCGATAGATCCCATATTTGAAGGCCTGTGCCAGACAGCTATTTTATGCCTCGAAAAAGGATATGGTACCGTTAAAGAAATTGACGCTGTTGCCCAAAAATCACTGGGCCTGGGTATAGGCCCGTTTACCGCCCTTGCATTGACCGGCGGGAACCCCATTACCAATCATGGCCTGGATGAAATGAACCATGAACTTATGCCCTGGTTTCGCTCACCAAAGACGCTGCAGGATTCCGTGGAAAACAATACCCCGTGGGACCTGGCGAAACGAGGTGAAAAAATAGAAATCTCACCAGAAAGAGTAGCTGTTTTGGAAAAACAATTTCTCGGAGCTTACTTTTCCTTGTCATCCTATATCATCGATATTGGAATCTGCAGTATCCACGACTTGAATATGGCCTGCGAGATTGCACTGGTGATTCAAGCCCCCTTCACGCTGATGAATAAAATAGGCCTTGATAATGCCTTGGAGGTTGTAAAGGAATTTTGTGCAGAACACACTGAATTTCCAATCCCGGAATCACTGAAGAAAGCACAGGCCACGGGCAAGTGGGAGGTCTCCAGCATTGTGCAGACAGTGCAAGACCGGGTAGCTGTCATTACGATAAGGCGCCCGAAAGTCTTGAATGCATTGAATCTGAATGTGGTTGCTGATCTGGAAGCCGCGCTTGCCGCCGCTGAAACAGACGATTTGATCCTCGGATCGGTCATAACCGGATTTGGTGTAAAAGCTTTTGTTTCCGGTGCAGATATCAATATGCTCGCATCTCTAAATACGCCGGAAGAAGGCTATGAAAATGCCCGCAGTTTTCAGGTGGTTTTCAGCAGAATCCAGAAACTGAAAAAACCGGTCATCTGCGCCCTGAATGGATTTGCTTTTGGGGGCGGAAACGAACTGGCCATGTCCTGCACCATGAGGATCTGCAAGAAAGGATTGCCCCTGCTGGCCTGCCAGCCGGAAGTGAACCTGGGCTTTATTCCCGGTGCCGGGGGCACCCAGCGTCTGCCGCGACTGGTAGGGCTTGACATCGCCGATGGGATATTACGGACCGGTCGGCCGGTTTCTGCTGCAGAAGCGGTAGAGATTGGTTTGGTGAATAAAACAGTGGCAGGGGACCTAATAGAAGAAGGAATAGCCCTTGTTAAGCAAATTGCAAAAGGTGATTTAACTGTTGAGCCAATGGTAGAAACACCCTTCGGCAGCGGAGGTGAAGCCCAAGATGTAGAATTGGGCCACTTGAGCAAAGCAATTGACACTATCCTGACCAAAACTATTTATGAAGGAGCTGGAATGACTCTGGAAGAGGGCCTTGAATTTGAAGCCCGGCAGTTTGGTGCATGCATGAACACAGAAGATATGAAAATTGGACTGAAAAATTTTATGGAAAATGGACCAAAAGTAAAGGCAGAATTTGTTCATAAATAAAATGGACAGGAAATCGCTGTAATGAAATACAAACTTGGTGTTGACATAGGCGGTACCTTCACGGATTTCTTTCTGGTGTCCGATGCCGGTGACGCCGTCATGCACAAAACACTGTCCACGCCGGAAGATTCATCCATCGGTTTTATCACCGGAATAAAAGAGCTGGCCGAAAAGCTCGACCTTGATGAAAACGAATTCATTCAAAATATTGAAGCCATCGTACATGGAACGACCGTTGCCACCAATACACTGCTTACCCTGCAGGGCGCCAAAACGGCCTTGATTACGACCAGGGGCCTGCGCGATGCCCTGGAAATGCGACGGGGGATCCGGGAAGAGCAGTACAACAACCACTACCAGAACGTGACCCCTTTGGTGCCTCGCTATTTACGTTTAACCATGAATGAGCGGATCGATGCCGCCGGCAACGTGGAAACGGCGGTTCAGGAATCAGAACTAGCAGGCATCGTTGAAAAACTGCAGTCTGAACAAGTGGAATCTGTGGCTGTCTGTTTCATGAATTCCTATTTGAATGATACCCATGAGAAACAAGTCACGGAATATCTGCGAAATCATTTAAAAGATGTTTATATCACTGCCTCTTACGAAGTATTACCGTCGATCCGGTTTTATGAGCGGGTGAGCACCACGGTTGTGAATGCCTATATCGGTGTGGTGGTAGACAAATATATTGCCTCATTGCTAAACAAGCTGGAGACACTCAACTTTACAGGCGGATTTTCCATTATGCAGTCCAACGGCGGCGTTGTCGCCCCAGACGTTGTTCGTAAAATTCCTGCCGTAACTGTTTTATCCGGACCGGCAGCCGCACCTATCGCCGGAGCCTTTTATGCGCAGATGCTGGGATTTGACAACTGTATCACCATGGACATGGGCGGTACCAGTTTTGATGCCAGTATGGTAGTGGACGGACAATGCGTTACCAGCACAGATGGCGATATAAACCGTTATAGAATTGCCCTGCCTTCCCTGGATATTATTACCATTGGCGCCGGTGGCGGCAGCATCGGCTGGGTGGACAGCGGCGGATTGCTGCAGATGGGGCCTCAAAGTGCAGGGTCATTACCGGGTCCTGTCTGTTATGACAGGGACGGGGAGGAACCTGCCTGCACAGATGCTGATTTGATTTTAGGCTATCTGGACCCCGAATTTTTTGCAGGCGGCAAATACCAACTCAACAAAAATAAAGCTGCTGAAGCATTGAATAAAAAGTTAGCAGGCCCCTTGGGACTCTCATCAACCGAAACAGCCGCCGGAATGTATCGTGTGATCAATATGAATATGGCCCAGGGCGTTCGCCAGGTGTCGGTGGAACGGGGTTATGATCCGCGGGAATTTTTAATGATCGTGGCCGGCGGTGCGGGACCCATTCACGCCGGGGAAATCTGCCGTGAGTTGGAAATCCCCATGTTTGTCGTACCCAGTGTGGCGCCTATTTTCTGTGCCACGGGCATGCTCCTGGGAGACTTGAAACACGATTATGTGCGCTCCTACATCACCCGCTTCTCCGATATTGACAAAAAACTTTTTCACAATCTGTACGATGAAATGAAACAGGAAAGTTTTGATACGCTTGCATTGGAAGGCATTGGCAGCGAACAAACGGAATTCATCCCTGCCCTGGATTTACGGTATGTGGGTCAATACCATGAGGTCCCCCTGCAGGTCGGGATGGATGATATTTCTTCATTTAACCTGGAAAAGATTAAACAGGAATTTCATAAAGAACATAACCGCCAGTTTGGCTACTCTCTGGCAGATGAAGGCACAGAGTTGGAGATGATAAACGTTCGCCTGCGGGCCATCGGCAGCACTGAAAAACCCAATTCATTTGCAAAAATGGATGGTTCTCATGCGGAAAAAAATCCTGATTTCGCCCTGAAAAGTAAACGGGATGCCTATATACCGGAGCTGGACGAGGTACAGGAAATTCGCGTTTACGACGGTGATAAATTGACGGGGAAATATACCATTGAAGGTCCCGCAATTATTGAGCAGATTAACACCACTATCTTTCTGGGAAATTCCTATGATTGTGATACGGGAATTGGCGGCTCATTCATTGTCTATAACCGCGATAAATACCCGGATGGTTTTGACATCACAAAGAAAAATTGATTGAGAACAATATGGTTACCATAGACAAAATTCTTCTTTCCATTTTCCAGCGGACCTTTAAATCCATCACCGATGAAATGAGCATCTCACTGACCAAGACAACGCGGTCACCCATTTTATGTGAAGCAAAAGATTTTGTCACCGGCCTGTACGATGCCAAGGGCCGGATGCTGGAGCAGACGGAAAATTTACCGATCCTGTCCTTTTCCCTTGGACCTGTCTGCCGGGTTATTCTCGATCAATACGGAGACAATATTCATCCCGGGGACGTCATTATTCATAATGATGTGTTTTCCATGGGTAATCAGAACAATGACGTGGCCATTTTTAAACCCATCTTCTATGAGGACACGCTTATTGGCTGGGCGGCGGCAAAAGGGCACCAGGCGGATATCGGCGGAGCGGTGCAGGGCGGTTATAATCCAAATGCAACGGAAGTGTGGCAGGAAGCGATTCGCATCCCGGCAGTAAAACTGTACGAAAAGGGTGAATTGCGTGAAGACGTGTGGAACCTCATCTTTGCCAATATTCGACTGTCCATGGTTCAGGAAGACATTAAGGCCCAGATCGGCGCCTGTACTTTAGGCGCAAGGAGGCTTAAGGCACTGGTTGAAAAGTATGGTGTGGAATGTTATGAAGCCCATAAAAAAGAGCTGTTCCGCGCCACGGAAAAAATGATGAAAAGCGAAATTGCGGCCATTCCTAATGGTGTTTATGAAGGCGACAGCATGGTTTTTTACGACGGAAAGCATCAGGGTACTGAATTCACAGTGCGGGTAAGAATAACGGTCGAAGATGATGCTGTCACTTTTGATTTTTCCAAATCATCTGCTCAGACAAAAGGATTTGTGAATGGTACCTTTACCTCCACATGTTCGGCCATTACGCTGACCTTCCTGCAGATGATCAATCCCAATATTCCCCACAATGAGGGCATGATCAGGCCCCTCAAATACATTGTTCCTGAGGGTATCATCCTCAATGCCTCATATCCTGCCGCCACCACATTCGGGAATCATCTTTGTCCCCAAGTGGCCGATTCTATCTTCAAGGCCTTGAGCGAGGCCATTCCCGATCGTGTTACCGCTGGCTGGAATCACCTGCTGTGTTCGCTTTTTACCGGCACTCATCCCGGAACAAAAGAAAAATATGTGGACATTGGTTTCCTGGGCATGAAGGGTGGTTCCGGAGCGCTTAATCAGTCTGACGGCTACGATCATATTGGCATGATCGACGCTTCCGGCGGTGTTCTTGATCAGGATTATGAAATGTTTGAACAGCAGACCCCGCATAAATTGAAACTGCATGAGTATTTGACCGATTCTGCCGGAGCAGGAAAGTGGCGCGGCGGCCTGGGTGTGATTACAGAAATTGAATTAGGGGCTGATGATACCACCATGGTAATTTTCGGGGATGGAAATGTGCGGCCGCCATACGGACTGTTTGATGGTAAGGAAAGTATTCTAAACAGCATAATCATTATTTACCCCGATGGCAAAGAAGTCATTCCCATGAGCAAAGATATGATTGAGGGCATTCCTGCGGGCACCGTTTATCATCAGATTGCCAGCGGTGGCGGCGGATACGGAAAACCGGAAGAAAGAGAGCGGGAAAAAGTGTTGAAAGATGTACGCGATGAAGTTGTTTCCCCGGAACAAGCGAAAGAAATATATAAGATTACACTTGCTGAAAGATAAATAAATATGAGTTACACCCTGGAACAAAAATTCGAGGCCCTTTGCCGGATCAACAGAGTATCCTTTTTTGAGTGGCGCGAAACATTTATGAAGCTGTATCCGGAAAAGTCTTCACTGGAGGCAGTCCTGCAGTACTGGGAAATTGTGGGCCACGACACGGCAAAAGCTTATCTGAAGAAGGTGGACAAGAACAAACCCGTCGCTCCCCAGATTGCCCAGATGATAGTGGATAGTTCCTTAGCCATGGGTGAGAGCGCGCGGGTGGTAGAGGGCGATGATGAGGTTCGTGTTATTCACGATATATGTCCCTGGTATGACTGGTATAAAAAGTATGATGCTGTGGCAGAAGATCAGCCCGGCTGCGACTGCTGGTTCAAGACGATTGCCGCTAACGTCAACCAGGAACTGGGCATCAATATTGACGTGGAAACGGTGAGCTCGTTGCCCCATGGCGATGAGCGCTGTGAAAGGATTTTCAGGGAAAAGGACTGATGGATTTTATACTGAATGATGACCAGGAATTGATCCAGAAAACATTCCACGATTTCGTGGAGAAGGAGGTCATGCCGCAAGCAGAAGCCATTGATGAAAACAAAGAATTTCCTATGGAGCTGTTCAAAAAAGTCGGTGATCTTGGATTCTATGGAATGCGTTATCCAAAGGATGCCGGCGGAACGGATCTGGATGTTGTTTCGTATTGCCTGGCGGTCATTGAACTGGCAAAAGGATCACTCTCACTGGCAGCAGCCTGTACGATGCAGTCTCTAATGGCTACATATTTTCTCTATAAATACGGTGATAATGAAGTAAAGGATTATTTCAACCAGGCACTGCAGGGTGAAAAAATTGGCGGTATCTGCATGACAGAACCGGATGCCGGAAGTGACCTGTTCAGTATTCGCACTAAAGCCAAAGTGGGGGATGATCATTTTCTCTTAAGTGGACAAAAGACGTGGGTGACCTCGGCCCCGGTGGCTGATTATCTTACTGTCCTTGCCAAAACAGATAATCATGAAAAACTGTCCATCTTTTTTGTGCCTACACATTTGGAAGGCGTAAAAATCGGAAAGGCAATTGAGAAATTGGGTGTACGCGGATCCGTCACCAGCGAAGTAGCTTTTGATGAAGTAAAATTACCGAAAAATTATTTGTTGGGCGAAATTGGCGGCGGAACCGACTGCCTCAGAGAAATACTGGCCGAGATCCGCATTATGACGGCTGCTTTGGCGATTGGTGTGGCAACAGCGGCATTTGAGGCTGCGGTGGAATATGCCCAAACCAGAAAGCAGTTTGGCCGGCCCATTGGAAAATTCCAGGCAGTAAAGTTAAAAATAGCCGATATGGCAGTGCAGTTGGAAACGGCTCGCCATTATGTATTTTATGCGGCATCATTAAGCGATAAAGATCTACCAAGACAAAAGGAATCCATGATTGCGAAACTCTATGCATCTGAATGTGCCAATACGATTTGCGATACAGCTTCAAGAATTTTAGCATCCTACGGTTACGCCATGGAATATCCTCTACAACGTTATTTAAGGGATGCACGCTTTACGCTCATCGGCGGAGGAACATCTGAAATTTTAGGCATTAACATTGGTAAAGAACTCGGGTTATAAGGAAAAAATATGTTATTGAACAACAGTTACATTCCTTACGGCGGCTATTGGAGCACACCGTTTTGTAAATGGCAAGGTAGTTTTGCGGATCTTCATCCATTGAAATTTGCTGCGGACGTAGCACAAGGCGCTCTGGCCGCGCGCCAGATTGAAGTGGACGCATTTGATGCATTGCATCTGGGCACCACTGTGCCGTCAAAGTCATCTTTCTATGGCGCACCCTGGGTGGCAGGCATGATTGGTGCGGAAGGGATTACCGGTCCTATGGTAGCGCAGGCCTGCGCTACATCAGCCCGGGTGATTGCCGGCGCAGCATCAGAGCTGGAATCCGGAAAAGAGAACAACCCTGCTATTTTATGCATCACCGCCGACCGCACGTCGAACGGCCCTCACATTCTATATCCAAATCCAAAGGGACCAGGTGGAAAGGGTACTGCAGAGGACTGGGTGTGGGATAATTTTAACTATGATCCTTTTGCACGAAATGCTATGCTGCAAACGGCGGAGAATCTGGCGGCAGAGGCTGGGATCACTACCGAAGAACAGAACGAAGTGGCTCTGCTGCGCTATGAACAGTATCAAGCGGCCCTGGCCGATAACGCCGCTTTCCACAAACGTTATATGGTCTCACCAGTGGAAATCAATCCCAGCGGGCGCAAAGTTGTTGGGATGGTAGAATCTGATGAGGGCATCTTTCCTACCACTGTTGCAGGGCTGGAAAAACTTAAACCATTGTTGCCTGATGGCACGGTCACTTTTGGTGGCCAGACTTTTCCCGCAGATGGCAATGCAGGCATGATTGTCACCACGCCGGATCGCGCTGCAGAACTCACTTCCGATCCTGATGTTAAAATACAATTGATTAGTTTTGCTCAAGGGCGGGCAAAGAAAGGTTTTATGCCGGCAGCAAACGTGCCCGCTTCAAAAAGCGCATTGGCAATGGCCGGCATTAGTATTACGGACGTAAAGGCAATCAAGACACATAACCCGTTTGCTTTGAATGATATCTATTTTGCCCAGGAAATGGGCATAGATAAAGAAACGATGAACAATTACGGCTCCTCACTAATATGGGGCCATCCCCAAGGGCCTACCGGAATGCGCCTGATAATTGAATTGATGGAGGAATTGATATTGTTGGGCGGCGGCTATGGGTTGTTCACCGGCTGCGCTGCCGGAGATACGGCGGCGGCTGTAGTAATCAAGGTGGATATGTGACATTAATCCATATTTTGGACTTGCGGGCAAAATACAGGAACCGCCCTGCCGGATATTTATCACCAAATTAATTTATGAAAGTTTTATTATCAAAACCCGGTTTGGATGGGCATGATGTTGGAGTAAAAGTATTAGCCTATGCCGTGAAAGATGCCGGGTTTGAAGTGGCCTATTCCGGTTTAAGAAAATCTATTGAGGAAATTGTAGAAAAGGCTACGGACATTAAAGCTGATGTGATTGGACTATCCATTTTATCCGGGTCTCATTTGATTTTATGCGAGAAAATGAGAGACGTGATGAGTAAAAGCGGGCTGACAATTCCCTGGCTTGTGGGCGGGAATATTCCCCATGGCGATGTTGACACATTAATAAACCTTGGTGCCGCAGCAGCTTTTCCAACGGGTACAACAGTGGAAGAAGTTGTTCATTACCTGAAAGAAATAGAGTAAAATGGCTGATAAAGAGAACAACGCAGTGCACAAAAAGAAAGTAACCCTAGAATCAGGCATTGAAGTAAAACCTCTCTATACTCGAGAAGACATGCAGGATTCGGAAGCCGACAAGAGCATTCCAGGACAATATCCATTTACCCGCGGAATTCATCCGGAGATGTACCGGAAACGACCATTTACTATTCGTCAATATGCAGGTTTTGCATCCCCGGAGGAGACCAATAAACGGTTCAAGTTTTTAATCGAAAATGGCCAGACAGGTTTGAATGTTGCTTTTGATCTTCCCACCCAGTGCGGATTAAACTCGGACAATCCCCGGTCCCTCGGTGAAGTGGGTCGCGTGGGTATGTCTGTGGATACCTTGGATGATTTTGAAATTGCCTTTGATGGAATCGACCTTAACAAAATAACCGTTTCGCTCACCATCAACGGCGCTGCCATTGTGCTCATGGCCATGTATTTTGCTCTGGCGGAAAAACGGGGATACGATGTCAAGACGCTGCGCGGGACTGCCCAGAATGATATCCTGAAAGAATTTATCGGTAGGGGAACATGGATATTCCCTGTGGATCCATCTGTCAAGCTGGTGGTGGATACGGTAGAGTACTGTGCCAATCATGTTCCAAAGTACAGCCCCGTCAGTGTCTGTGGCTACCATATTCGAGAATCCGGCGCCAATCCCGTCCAGGAAATGGCCTATGCCTTCTGTATTGCAAAGACCTATACGGATGAAACCTTGAAACGGGGCATTGATATTGATGAATTTGCTTCCCGGCTTTCTTTCAACTTTGATATTTATGGAAATCTGTTTGAACAGATTGCCAAGTTTCGCGGCGGTCGCCGCTTGTGGGCAAAGATCATCCGTGAAGACTATAATGCAAAAAATGATAAGTCATCCTGGATGCGCATGATCGCCGGCGGAGGTGGCGGCGGACTTACCAAAGAACAACCGGAAAACAACATTATCCGAAGTTCGTATTATGCGCTGATCAGTGCCCTTTCTGGGACCCAGACCATGGCGCTTTGTTCGTATGATGAAGCCTATACAATCCCCACAGAAAAAGCCGCAGAGCTTTCCCTTAGGACCATGCAGATATTAATTCATGAAATGGGCATCTGTGATACAGTGGATCCACTGGGAGGATCGTATTATGTTGAAGCGCTTACAGACCGGCTTGAAAAAGAAATTCGAGAAGAAATGAAAACGGTGAAAAAAATGGGTGGGATGGTTGAAGCGGTGGCTTCCGGAAAGATCCAGGAAAAAGTTTCGCACCAGGCTTATGATCGGGAACTTGGCATTCAAAACGGAGAAATCCCTAAAGTGGGTGTAAATATATTCCAGAAAGATGAAGACCCAAAACCAGTGGAATTTCATAAATACAATGCAGATGCAGCAAACTATCAAATTGAAAAACTGCAACAAATCAAAGCAAAACGAAATGAAGAACAAGTTCAATCCTGTCTTGAAAAACTAAAAGCTGATTGTATGCAGAACGTGAACCTAATGCCCACGGTTATTGAAGCAGTTAAAGCCTATACCACCGTAGGTGAAATCATCCATGTAATGAAGGATGTTTACGGTGAATATGAAGAACCTATTTTCTTTTAGAGACCGTTGATTCCAGGGAAAACAATATTATCCCTCGAGCAGGCGCTTACACTCCCCTACGCCACACAGCGTTTTGTCCAGTTGGGCTGGCGGGTCATCCGCATAGAATCTCCGGGGAAACCAGGACAGGAAAATCCCGGTGACCCGAATCGTTATATCGGCGAGGATACGGGAGAGAATGATTTACATGCCTATTACCTTGCTCCAAATGTAGGGAAAGAGGCCATCACGATTAATCTCCAAAAACCGGCAGGGCAGGCCTTGTTAAAACAAATTATTCAGGAATTGAACATTGATGTGTTTTTATGCAATACACTTCCCAAAAGATATAAACAGCTTGGCATTGACTATGACATATTAACGGAAGCCAATCCATCCCTTGTCTGGTGCGGCATTTCTGCTTTCGGCCCCGACTATCCTGACCGTGCAGGGTATGACCCGGCCCTGCAGGCGATGTTCGGGTATATGTATCTCACAGGTGAACCGGATCGGGATCCCATGCTATGCGGTTTGCCTATCATTGATTTAAAGGCAGGCGATGAGGCTTTTTCACAGGTGCTACTGGCCATGATGGAAAAACAGGAGACGGACAAAGGAAAACGCATTGATATTTCCATGGCACAATGTGCCGCATCATGGTTGATCACTGCCCTGCCCCAGCTGGAATTTGTGGAAGATGAAGCGGATCTGTTTACCCGCAGCGCGAATGAACACCGCAGTTTTGTACCCTCCAATTGTTATTCCACGAAAGACGGGTTTGTTTATCTGGCCATTGGCAGCGATGCGCAATGGGAAAAACTCACAAATATAGATGGTTTTGCTCACCTTGCCTCAGAAAGTCGGGTTACCAACAATGACCGAAAAGCAGACCGGGAAAATATTTACAGCGATATCAGGCAAGGGTTACAGGATTACACTACAAAGGCCTTCATCGAAGTTTGCTTAAGTGAGAATCTTGCAGTAGCGCCCGTCTATTCGGTCAAAGAAGTAGCCGAACTAGATTTTGTTAAAAAACAGCTGATCAAAACCCAGTTGCCCGATGGTAAGAACGTGGCTCTTTCCCCGGCACCTATGGCTACTGATTTTCTTGCCAAGAGTGATAATAGCCTATCGTGTGCACCCCGGCTTGGCCAGCACAATGATGCCATATTGCAGGAGACAGGTTTAAGTGAGGATGAGATACAGGGTCTAAAAGAACAGGGTATAATATGAGTACAGGCAAGAATCGCAAACTGCAGGCGCAGATAGAAGCTTCCCCAGGCACTGCCTATATTTTACAGGGAAACGCTGCTTTTTCCCTGGGGGTGATTCATGCCGGTTACCATGCCGCAACTGGCTACGCGGGGACCCCCAGTACGGAAGTCATTGACCGAACCTTGGCATATGCCCAGGATTATATGAAAGTGGGTTGGTCTGTAAACGAAGCGGTGGCAGTCTCAACAGGGTTGGGTCACGCCATGGCGGGCTGTGACGCTCTTGTAACCATGAAAATTCCCGGCGTATTCCAAGCGGCAGATGCTATTACAACTTCAGCATTTTTCAAAGGCAAGGCGGGCGCACTGGTCATCTTTGCCGTAACCGACTATGTGCCCTCAAGCACCCAGCACGTCATTGATTCCCGTTACTTTTTTTCATCATCTCGTTTGCCGGTATTGGAGCCCCGCAATCACCAGGAGATGTATGATATTGCCCGAACGGCAGCGGACATAAGCCGTGATTTTAATACACCGGTCATCATCCTAGCGTCAGGAATGCTTTCCCATTCCGAGGCGTTGATCCGCACCAGGAAGCAGCGGAAGATTGATCCTTTGGAACTTCACGACAATCTGCATGAATGGATGCTTATGCCTAATATTGCCAGGGAAAATTATAATTTTACCACCCAGAAAAGGATTCCAGCCATCAGGACCTGGTGTGAATCAAGCGATCTTGTGGAAGAAACTTTCGGTAAGGACGATTGGGGTATTATTGTGAGTGGAGCAAGTACAATCGTTGTGCAAGAAGCACTAAACGTTATCCAGGCTGATCCATCAATTCTTTCCCTTGGCATGACCAATCCCTTGCCGGAAAAATGCGTAAAGGATTTTTCGAAAAAGGTTCCAGGGATGCTTTTTGTTATTGAGGACGGACACCGGTTCCTGGAAGAAAGAGTTCGCCTCTTGGGCATCAACGCAACAGGTAAGGATGATGAGAGCACCATTACACTTTGGACACCGGAACTGGTGCTTGAATTCTTATCCCGGCATATGAATATCAACTACAATCCTGATAAGAAAACTAACGATTTTACACCCATGGCCCGGCCTCCGGCAATTTGTCCCGGCTGCCCCTACAAGCCGTTTGCCCTTGCTGTGGCCAGGCTCAAGCGAAAGCGGAAATTGTATGCTTCATTCGGTGATATTGGGTGTTCTACACTGCTTTATTTCTACGATGCGCTGGATACGGTATCCTGCATGGGCGCTTCCGATTCCATGCGCCAGGGATTTGTCCTTTCAAGGCCGGACATGGCCCATAAGGTGATCAGTGTTATCGGTGACTCAACGGAATGCCATTCGGGTATGGCTTCCACCCGGAATGCTGTATTCCGCAATGTTCCCGGGGTGAAGGTTATTCTGGATAATTATTCAACCGCCATGACGGGGGGGCAGCCGGCACCCAGTTCCGAGGTCAACCTGGAAGGCCAGCCGCATAAATTCAATTTAAGAAAGGCAATCGAAGCGGAAGGCGGAAGAACCGTTGCCGTGGACGCATTTGATATGAAAGCAGTGGAAAAAGAGTTGAAGACGTCTCTGGACCTGGCCAAGGATGGTGTATACTCAACGCTTATCCTTGAAGGGGACTGCATCCTTAACGTAGATAAGCAGAAACTGGTAAGAAACATTGAATTTGATTATGATAATTGTAAAAACTGCGATTTATGCAGCATCTGTCCGGGGATAGAAACGGATGATGAAAAGACGCCTTCCTATACAAGTCTCTGCACCAATTGTGCCGCCAATAATCCTGTCTGCCAGCAATGCTGTCCCTTTGACGCCATTGTCCCCATAGATCAAAAAGGAACAAACGGCATGCCGCAGCTGCCCAAGCCGGAACCGGTTGATTTGGTAAAAATTGAAAAGAAAAATCTTCCTGATGCACTACGGGTTGCCATCCGGGGCATCGGCGGCCAGGGCAATCTATTCTTTGGTAAAGTTCTCTCCGAGGTTGCCTTAAGGACGCCGTACGCCGATAGCCACATTGTGAAAGGGGACACGCTGGGGATGGCTCAATTGGGCGGATCCGTTATTTCTACTTTCAGTTGTGGAAACGTCACTTCACCGGTATTGGTGCCTAATTCAGCAGATGTATTGGTGGTCATGGAAATGAGCGAAGTGCTAAGACCGGGGTTTTTGGAGCTATTGAAACCTGGCGGTACAATCATACTGAATGAATTCACTGTAATGCCGGCAACTGCTGAAAAAGATGATTATCCATCTGAAAAAGTGATAGTTAAAGCACTTAAAAACTATAAGGTACACCAGATTGACGCTAATGGTCTGGCTACGGAATTAGGAGATGAAATTGGCAGAACAGCGAATGTAGTAGTCCTGGGACTGCTGTCGGCCATAGAACCATTCAGTCAGATCCCCAACGAAATCTGGCAAAATACCATTCTCTCTTTGTCACCTAGCGACCATTGGAAAGCAATGAATATTGCTGCATACAATAAAGGCAGAGATTTTGTAAGCAATTTATGAAAACCAACCTCTGCACCATATCCTTTACCGTCAATGGCCAACTTTGTGAAAGGACAATCCCAGCTTCCCTCCTGCTTGTCGATTTGATCAGGGACGAGTTGAAACTGAAGGGTACCAAGCCAGGATGCCTGGAGGGAGAATGCGGTTCATGTTCCGTACTGGTGGATGGCATCGCAGTTAACTCATGCCTGTACCTTGCCCTGAACGTTGATGGAAAATCAGTAACCACTATTGAAGGGCTTTCCGGCGGAGAAAAATCCCTGGATGCGGTCCAGCAATCCATGATGGATCACGGTGCAGTGCAATGCGGCTACTGTACCTCCGGTATGGTAATGGCAATCAAGTCGTTTCAAGATCAGTGCCATAAGGAAAATCACAAACCTGACCGGGAAGAGATCAAAAAAGGTCTGGAAGGAAATATCTGTCGCTGCACAGGTTACGTAAAAATAATTGATGCCGTAGAGTCACTGTTTTGAACACGAAAAAGAATATGAACATTATTGGTAAACGAATCCCTAAGCTTGACGCAGGCGACAGAGTTACCGGCAAATCAATTTACGGCACTGATATTGAACTGCCAGGCATGCTTCATGGAGCCATTCTCCGCTCAAAATTTCCTTCTGCAATCATAGAATCTATTGACGTATCGAAAGCAAGAGCATTACCCGGAGTCGAATGTGTAATCACTGCCGATGATGTGGACATAACCAACTTGAGTTATCGCAAAGATCATCCAGTATTGAAAAAAGATGAAGTGAATTGCATCCGTGATGAAATAGCGGCAGTGGCGGCGGTATCGAAAGACGTTGCGGAAAAAGCATTGGAATTAATAGAGGTAAACTATATTGAAAGGGAAGGCATCTTTGATCCCATAGCGGCATTAAAAGACGATGCTCCCCGGATTAACAAATTCAGCAAAAAGGGAAACGGCAATAAAAACATTTCGGAATCTTTTCATTATGAGCATGGCGATCTGGAAGCGGAAAAAAAGAAAAGCGCCTGCATTGTTTCCAGGCAATATGTTTTGCCTAAGGTTGCCCATGCCTGTATGGCGCCAAGCAATGTTACGGCAGATTACTCTCCTGTAGATGGCCAGCTGACGTTGCATAGTTCGACCCAGGTTCCCTTTCTTTACCAGAGAGAAATGTCCCAGGTTCTCAAAATGGATCCTTCGAAAATACGGGTTGTCCAGCCCATCATTGGCGGCGGGTTTGGAAGCAAGCTTGATCTCCATCCTTTCGAACCCATCTGTGCGCTCCTCTCCATTAAAACCGGGAAACCGGTCCAGATCCTGTATAGCAGAGAAGAAGAATTTTTATACTCTGCCATTCGGCAATCCATGGTCATCGATTTGACCACCGGCGCGGATGAAAATGGAAAATTCACCTTTCGGGAAGTGAAGATCATGAAGGACAATGGGGCATATACTTCCTGGGGAGCACGGACGTCCTTTGTAATGATGCAGACCTTTTCATCCCTGTATCAGACGCCTGCCTGCGTGTACGATGCCGATGCGGTGTATACCAATAACGTTTTTGCCGGGTCATTCAGGGGCTTTGGAAATCCCCAGGCCACCTTTGCATTAGAGCGGAACATAGACCTGATGGCCCATGAGCTAGGCATGGACAGAGCCGAGATTCGTTTGCTAAATGCCAATTTCCCCGGAGAAGTCACCGGGCAGGGTTTGGAATATCATTCATGCGGCCACAAACAGGCTTTGGAAACTGTTGTAAAAAACAGCGGCTACCCTGAAAATAAACATGGTGAGCGATATAAACGGGGGTTCGGTTTCGCTTCCATGCTTCATGTAGGCGGCGGCGCAAAAATCTATCCTTCTGACGGCTGCGGAACGACGCTTAAAATGGATCCCTATGGCTTTTTGACCATCATCACCGGGTCCAGTGAAATAGGACAGGGGTCGGAAACAGTTCTGGCGATGATGGCGGCGGAGGAACTGGGTATTGGTTTAGATAGAATAAAGATCATCAACACAGATACGAGTGTAAAACCCTGGGACGTAGGCGTCCATGCTTCCAGGACCAGCTTTGTTGCCGGAAATTCTCTTTTAGGGGCGCTGGAGATATTAAAGGAAAAATTGTCTACCAGAGCGGCCCAATTGCTCAATACGAACCCAGACGACCTGGTGTTTCAAGCAGGCGAGATTCGGTCGGGAAAAACCGGGGGTGCTTTCAAGATTGATAAAATAGTGCGGGAACTGCATTTTAAACCGCCTCATGAGTTATGTGAAGTGTCTTATTTTTATGAACCATCCAGTGAATTTCAGGATAAGGATTATAAAGGAAACGTCTCCGGATGTTATGCCTTCGCCGCACAGGCCGTGGAAGTTGAAGTGGACACGTTAACCGGCAAGGTGAACGTGTTGAACGTACATGTGGGCCAAGATGTGGGTAAAGTGCTGAATCCGTTAGGTCTTGAAGGCCAGATCGAAGGCGGTGTCATCATGGGCATGGGTTATGCTTTGAGTGAAGAAATGATCTTTGAGGATGGTTATTTACGCAATCCCACGTTTCATGATTATAAGGTACCCACTGCAAGGGACATCCCGGAAATCAGCTTTTATCCTGTGGAGACCAACGAGGAAACGGGTCCATTTGGTGCCAAAGGCGTGGCGGAAGCTCCTTTGGTGCCCACGCCTGCAGCCATTGCCAACGCAGTTTCAAATATTTTGGATGTGGAAATAAACTCTCTTCCGGTGACTCCGGAAAAGGTGCTAAAAACCATTTGTGATAAAGAGAGGGGTCAGGGTTAGATCATGGATTTTTATACGGTCAGTCCACAGACAACTGCAGAGCTTTTGGAGGCAATAAAACAGAATCAGGAAAATCATTTCCGATTCGGTGCCGGGTACACAGATCTGATCCCGGAATTGCAAATGCAAAAACAGAATAATTTAACCGTCATTAACCTAGCAAAACTAAAAGATAAAGATTTCAAGTCAATCAGGAGTTCAAAGGAAGGTAGCAGGATAGGCGCATTGGCCACGATGACGGATGTGCTGTCCAATGAATCTCTCCAGAGGTTTCCTGTATTGATTGAAGCGGTTGAAAGTCTGGCATCTGTGCAGATCAGGTCAGTGGCCACTGTGGGCGGAAACATATGCACCGCCTCACCGGCAGGCGATGTATCTTGTGCACTGGTTGCGCTGGACGCGGTCTGTGAAATCCTGGATACGGGCGGAAAAATCAGAACCGTGCCCATTGCCGAATTTTTCACCGGTGTGAAAATGACAGTTCTGAAGAAAGATGAAATTTTAAGAAACGTGTTGATTCCTGGTTTTACGCCTTCAGAAAGAACCGTGTCCGGATTCATTAAAATCGGCAACCGAAATTCCATGGAAATTGCCCTGGCTTCCTTTGCCTACCATATCACGGCAGATAAAGATGGGGTCATTACCTCTGCAGGTGCAGCGGTGGGTTCCGTGGCGGAAACGATCCGCTATACAACATCCGCCAGTGAATTTTTATTGGGAAAGAATGTAGATCAGCTAACGGAAGTCGATAGTAAAAAATTTGCAGATCTTGTTTTGGAATATGCCGATCCCATAACGGATATCCGGGCGTCTGCCTGGTACCGCCGCAAGGTATTGTGGAATATCAGTAAAAGTATTTTTTAGTCTATACCTGAAAAACACTTATTTATAATTTACCGTTTTGGCGATTGCCCCCGGTATCGGTTTATTTGACTATGTCCTCCGAAAAAAAGTCCCGCCCGCCTAACTTATTGCTCTCTTCCCATTGTCTTATCCATCCCGCGACGCGCTTTTTGCTGTAGGCATCTTCCCAGGCGGAAACGATGGCGCCCACCGGTATATCGGCGAAAGTGCCGTGGTACGTCAAATACTCCATAAATTTACGGTTCTTTTCATCATAGGGATGAAACAGTGAATCTTCCCGGCCATTGAATTCCAGTGGAGCTACATGATGCTTTTTGCATAACTCTACATTGAACGCGGGAGTCGCCCTGACCCATCGTTCCATGAGGTAAAACTCAACAAAGGCGTGATACACAAAAAGGTCGTTACCCAAAAATTCTATGAATTGTTTTGTGGCCAGGTGATTCCGCACGTCGGCAAATCCCACTCTTGTGGGAATCCCCGCTGCACGGCCAACAGCACAGAGAAGCGATGCCTTACCAATACAAAAGGCCCGTTTTTTTTGCAGTACGTTACTGGCTCGGTAGTGTTCCGGGAGAAAGAAAGGAAGATACGGATCATACCAAACACCATCGCGAACAGCATAATAGAGACTGACGGCTTTCGCGATGGGTTCGTCACCCACATCCTTCAATACGGCACCGGCGTATGCGATAATCTGGCCGCTATCACAGTCAATAATGGATGTGGGAGCAAGGTATTCTTTCATAGGGGAATTTAAACTATCTTTTATAAGCAAAAACCCCACGAATATGGGGTTTTTGCTTAAGTCCCATCACTTTGGGTGGAAAATGGAAAATAACAGATTATATTTCCTGATGATGATCAGCAACTATACTATCGGCAATCTCTCCAGCGCTTTTAAGCTGTCAGACACTTCATCATTTATCTGAATATTCGGACAAGAAGGTTGAATAATCAAGGATTATCTTAAAAAGTCTTCATAATAAAATATTAAGAATAGACCGAAAGATAAATAAAAATAACTATTTTCTATCCTATGTCCCGATAGTATGATTGTATATAGTTCATATGTGAACTATATTCTAATATCAAATATGGATCGATATATCTTAAAATGTAATAAAAGCACCCTACATTATTATTTCTGCGAAAATAATTACAATAAATAAAAACCAAAATGCCTAAAAAAATATTCAAAACTGTAAGACTGCACTCCAATGAAAATCCCCTTGGTCCATCTCCCATAGCTTTGGAGGCAATTAGAAAATACAGTCAAGATATTCATTGCTATGCAGACTGGGTTCCTAAAAGGTTGAAAGAGAAACTTGCTAGAAAACAACAAGTAGCTCCTGAAAATATTGCAGTATCGGCAGGTTCATATGAACTTATAGATTTAATTATTCATTTTTTGGTCACCGCTGATGAGGAAATACTTACCTTCAATAATACGTTTATGGCATACAGCTATGGTGCAAAGCGAAACGGGAGAAAGTGTGTGGTCGCACAAATGCCCGCTCCTGAATGTAATTTGAAGGATCTCATTCCCCTATGCGGAAATAAAACAAAGGTGATATTTTTTGCAAACCCTAATAACCCAACGGGCACAATTGTTACCCATGATTCATTAAGGGATCTCCTGGAAACTATACCAAGTAACGTATTGGTAGTTGCAGATGAAGCATACTATGAATATGTCACCGATAAATCATATCCGGATTCAGTACGTCTTCAGAAAGAATTTCCAAACTTGGTCATTCTTCGTACCTTTTCTAAAATATATGGTTTGGCAGGTGTACGGATAGGATATGGTATCGCAAGCGAAAACCTTGTTAAAAAACTGGAAGAAAAACGACTCTTGCGATCTATTAACATGTTGGGTGAAAAAGCAGCTGAAGCTGCTCTGGATGATCTCGAATATATTCGCCATTCCGTTAGACATAATTCAAGGGAAAGGGATTATCTATTCAATGAATTAACACAACTTGGATTCGCCGTGAATAAGTCCCAAGCCAATTTTCTTTATTTACCTTTCGATAATGATGAAGGAAAAAATAAAGTATTCACGACACTGGCAGATGACGGATTAATTGTTTGTGATTTGGCAATATTTGGTCATGAAAAATCCCTTCGAATCAGTGTTGGGAAAAAAGATGTAAATCAACGCATCATTGACTGTCTTAGACAAATAAGTATATAAAAACTTTTCTGGTGAGGATAAATTACCAGATATATCATGTCAGCAGAAGCTGTAAAATAAGTTCGCTTGTAAATAGTACGTATATGAATTAAATTAACCGTTCAAAATATCAATATCTATTTATAAATATGTCAACAATTGAAAAAAGTACCGGATTTCTTGTTGTAAGAACAGCTCGAAGCATGAAGAAATCTCTGGACAATAATTTAGCAGAATTTGGGATCACATCTCCCCAGCATCATGTATTAAGTGTTTTAAATGATGAAGATGGGCAGGCATTATCCGTCATCGGGAAAAAAGTATTTCTGGATAAACCTGCAATGACGGGATTGGCAGACCGCATGGAAAATGATAAATTAGTAGAACGTAGGAGATACCCGGAAGACCGCAGAGTTATTAAGCTCTTTCTTACCAAGTCCGGAAAAGATATCCTGAAAAAATATGAACACATTGTAAAAGAAACGGATGATAATCTGGTAAAAGTTCTTTCCGAAGAAGAATTAGCAATATTTCGGAAAATGCTGGACAGAATTTGGAGCAATGCATATCAAACAGATAAAAATGGGAAATAATGAATGAGTACTATCAAAGTATTTGAAAATTGGAAGGATCAGCCATTAGATGAAATACTATGGCTTTGCCAGGAAACGGTGGAAGATTCAGAGGTGATGACGGTGAAACGTTGGCGGAAAGCTGGAGGGAAAGTACTGGGTCACTTCCAAGTATATTTTCCTGAAGAAATTGCCCATGCAGCAGGCATGCTGCCCATGAAAATGTTCGGTGCATCCGTTGAGACTCGAAATGCAGATAGTCGTTTTGGATCTTTTCTTTGCTCAATTTTGAAAACCTCCCTTGAACAGGTTCTTTCCGGAAGGGTTGAACTGGATATGTTTGTAACCCATCCTATCTGTGATGCAGCCAGGAACCTGGCCCCCATCTGGGGACGTAATTATGATTATCCCTGCCAAATCCTGTATCTGCCACAGAATCCAAACTCAAGCTATTCTGTTCAATATTTAAAAGAAGAATATGAACGAATTCAGAAAGTGATCGAAAAGGTAGCCGGAAGGGAAATAACCGATGATGATTTGAAAAACTCTATCACTATTTATAACAGGAATCGTGAATTGCTCCGGGAACTATATAGAATTAAAAAGGACATGCCCTGGCTCATTTCCATAAATGAAGCATATGTCTTAATGGCAATTGGTGGATTAATTCGACGGGAAGAACATAATGAAATACTTGAATCAGTATTACCCATGATTGAAAAAAGAAAGGCCCGTAAACAAGACCGAATCAAGGTTGTTTTTGAGGGAGGATTCTGTGAACAGCCGCCGTTAGACATGCTGAGAACTATAGGTCGCTCCTGTTATGTCGTAGATGATGACCTGCTGATCGGAATGAGGTATATACTGGAAGATATTGAAACGGATAATGAGCCACTACATGCAATGGCAGAAGCCTATATTAATAAATCATCGTACAGTCCTGTTCAGCATGATCTTAGAAAACCAAAAGAAAAAATGCTGAAAGAGAGGGTGAAAAATGCGAATGCAGAAGCTGTAATCATTACTGCGGCTAAAATGTGTGAACCGGGCCTGGAAGAGCAGGTAACATACACTCAGGAGTTTGATAAGGATAATACACCCTATTTTGTCAGTGAATTCGAAGAAAATATGTCCAGTTTTGATCATTTAGAAATGCAACTGGAAACGTTTGTTGAAAACTTAATATTTGATTGAGGTAAAATATGAATGAAGTAAAATCAAAGGACATTGTTGGTAGAGGTACCCGTGAGGGAGCAGCCTTATTTAGGGACTGGTTCCAGGATTTAACAAAAAAAGCGGAAGAAGGAGAAACGGCAGCTTATGTTTTTGTCATGGGCAGTTTGGCGGAGATACTGCATGTATTTGATTTGCCCATGGTGTTTCCGGAAATTAATTCCCTGCAAACTGCAGTGCGTCATGTAGCAGACGATTTTCTGAACACGGCAGAGGATTATGGATATTCTCCCGATATATGCGGATATGTAAAAGCAGATTTTGCCATGCAAATGCAAAACGGAAATCATCCCATGGGTCGTATACCAAAACCCGGAATAGCTGTATTGACCAATGCTTGCAATACATATTTTAAATGGGGTGAAATATGGGAGCGGATCCATGAAATTCCTATGGTTTCAATAGATGTTCCAGCAACCAGGGAAGCAGGTACAAGAACCTGGCCTGGCGATGACCAATTTGAACGAGAGAAGAAATATGTAAAAGTGCAATTGAAGGAACTTATTGAAATTTGTGAAAAAATAACTGGAAAGAAATTTGATATTGATCGTCTTCGGGAGGTTTTGGGGTATGCAAACACCATGAGCCGTGGATGGAAACGAGTGTTGGAACTCAATCAGAGCAGGCCCTCCCTTTTTAATGCATTGACTGATGGCACAGTGTACCTGGGTATGTCAAATGTATTCAGGGGGACGCCGGAGGGAGCCTTGTATTTCGATAGACTGGTAGAAGAAATGGAGTACATGTCTGCAAATGGTATAGGGACATTGACAGATGAGAAATTCCGATTGAGTTTCATTGGAGTCCCTTGTTATCCCATCTTTCGCAGATTCAATGAAATGTTCACAGAATGGGGAGGATCGTTTGTAATGTCCACTTACCTGTGGTTTGCTGCCGGCGGAACAAATTTGGGTGTTCAGTATGATTTGGAGAATCCCCTGGACTCCCTGGCTGAAGGAGTGCTCATTAGCGTTCGTGATGCAATGGATTCCATGTTTCATCCTGAACTCACAGTGCTGGAGCAAACAGAAGAGTTTCATATTGATGGTGTGGTTTATCATCCTATAAAGAGCTGCAGAACAACCTCAGCCGGCATGGCAGATAACAGACGGGCATTAATGGAAAACAGTGACTTGCCCAGCCTATTTATTGAATCAGACATGATGGACTCAAGAGTTGTTGCCGAGGCCCAAATGAAAAATCGTATTGATGCCTTTTTTGAAGGATTGGAATCTCGAAAAGCACAAGCCGCAATAATGGGAGGAGCATAAAATGGCATTAGCAGCAGGAGTGGATGTAGGTTCCACACAAACAAAATCTGTCATCATCAATGAAAATCTAAAAATCATTGGTAGATCATTGATTGATACAGGATCAAATGTAGTAAAAGCAGCTGAGAAAGCATACCTTGAAGCCCTGACTGACAGCAAACGGAGGGAAGAAGAAGTTGCTTATGTTATTGGAACAGGTTACGGCCGTTATAAAGTATCATTTGGTGATACCCAGGTTACAGAAATAAGCTGTCACGGCCGAGGTGCAGTACATATGTTCCCAAATACAAGAACAGTATTGGACATGGGAGGTCAAGATACAAAAGCAATCAGTGTTAGCGAAACTGGAGAGATAGTGGATTTTTGTATGAATGATAAATGCGCCGCAGGTACGGGCCGTTTTCTGGGAGCTGCTTCAACGGCTCTGGATATTCCATTGGATGAATTAGGTCCCACAGCCCTTCAGTCTGAAAAACCTGTAAAAATAAGTACTACCTGCACAGTTTTTGCTGAATCAGAAGTACTGTCTTGGTTAGGTAAAGGGAAAAAAATAACAGATATTTTGTTAGGTGTACATAAATCAATTTCCTCTCGGTCAATTTCTTTATTAAGACGGGTAGGACTTAATAAAGAAATTACTTTTACAGGTGGTGTAGCTAATAATATTGGTATGGTGGAGGTGATGAATGAAAACTTGGATACGAAAATGAATGTAAGTGATGAGTCTCATTTTATGGGTGCCCTTGGAGCTGCACTAATTGCCATGGATCATATTTTTGAAAGTCGAATACCGATGGAGGCAACAGCATGAAATATGTCGTTGGAGTAGATGTTGGTTCTACATATACAAAGGCTGTACTTCTTTCTCTTGAGAAAGAAATCATAGGTAAATCAATAACACAAACAGGATTTAAGCTTGATAAGGCTTCTGAAAAAGTATATGATCAAATCCTAAAAGAGTCTGGTATATCCCAAGATGAGATTGGTTATACAATAGCAACAGGATATGGTCGGCATATGGTGCCTTATAGAGATCTAACCATCACCGATCTAACGGCTACCGCCCGGGGCTCACATTATTTCTTTCCAAAAACACAGACGGTGCTGGATATTGGTGGTCAAACCATGAAAGCCAGCCGTTTAGATGAAAAAGTGAAAGTAAGATCCTTCCGCCTTAACGATAAATGTGCCGCTGGAACAGGAGCTTTTCTGGAAAAAACAGCCCGTTACATGGGATATGAAACAGAAGAAATTGGACCTTTGGTTCAGACATCAAAAGAAGATGTTCCAATATCCGGGGTCTGTGCTGTGTTTGCAGAATCTGAAGTGATTAACCAGTTGTCCATAGGTTCAGCCCCTTCTGATATCATGCATGGCGCCATGTCTTCACTGGTGAAACGTGCGATTCAGTTATTAAAAAGGGTTAAGATGGAATCACAGATCACACTTAATGGCGGCATTATGCGTTTTCAGACAATGGTGAATGTATTGACAGAAAATATAGAAGAAAAAATTAATGTACCGAAGGGAGATATGGTTCAGTTTACAACAGCACTTGGAGCAGCGACATTAGCCCTCCAAAGAGTTGAAAAAGTTAGTGTAGTGGCATGAACGATTTATGTGAAATTCCAATAACTGCTGAAGAGATAAAACTTATTTCCAAGGGATGGGAAAAGCAATTTACCTGTGCTGAACCCCGGCTGACTGAATCTGTTGATCTGTTTCTTTCTATGGGAAGGGAAGTAATGACAATAGGTGTAGCAATAGAAAATCTTTCTGATACCGATGGATGCAAAGATTGTTTTGTTAGCTGCAGTGGAGATGTTAAAACAATCTGGACACGAAATAAAAAGAAAGTCCCACAACAATCCAATAATGAATTGAAAAGTAAAAATGGAAAAATTACAGACAACATTTAACATATTTAAGTTTTATGATGAGGTTAAGGCAAGTGGGAAAAAAATTGCCTGGTGCTCTGCATTTGCCCCGACAGAAGTGCTCATGGCAATGGATATTATCCCTGTATATCCGGAAAACCATGCAGCCATGCTGGGCGCTCTATCTCCTGATAGAAATCCTGATAATCCGTACAGCCAAAACCCAATCAAAACATCTGAAGCCAATGGATTAAGCTCGCCCAAGATGTGCAAATATGCCCTCAGTGATATAGGCATACTGCTGGGAGATGATGTAGATTCTCCAATCAACGGGCTTCCGGAACCTGACATGTTTTATGCCTGTAATAGCCAGTGCTCGGTTGTGGAACGGTGGGGTGATGAAGTACAGAAAATATTTCTACAGCAGCAAAGCAAAGAGATTCCTCATTATGTACTGCGTGCTCCATCCCTGACCAAAAAGGAAGAACATTCCCTTGATGAACTGCAGAATTTTAATGATCAGATCGAAACACATATTAAAGAAATTTGTAATCGATTTTCATTGAGTTACAGTGAAGAAAAACTGATTAAAATTGTAGAAGAATCTGACAAAGCGAATAAATTATGGCAGAAATGTCTTGAATTGGCGAAGAAAAAACCTGCGCCCTGGACTAATATTGATGCGTTTACAGCCATGGCACCAATTGTGATTGCAAGAGGAGAAAAAATCTGTACAGATTACTACAGGTCACTGCTTTCTGAGCTTGAGGACAGGGTTGAAAGAGGAGTCCAAGCAGTACCGGATGAAAAAATCAGGCTTGTCTGGGATGCAATTCCTATTTGGCCTCGTAAAAACTGGCTGGCAAAATACTGCGAAGAAAACAATATTGCCTTTGTCGCCAGCACGTATACACATAGCTGGTGGTTTAATTTTGATCCCAGCAATGCAATGGATTCACTTGTAAGGCGATATGCATGGAATACAATGAATCGGTCAAAAAACTGGATTTTAAATTGGACCCTTGATATGGTGAAAGATTATCATGCTGATGGAATAGTAGCCCACTGGAATAACAGCTGCGGAATATGGAACAGTTATGTAAAACGACGTCTTTCGGGGTATGAAGATGCCGGAGTACCAGCTGTGGTGATTGAGGCAGACATGGTAGATGCACGATTCTTCGATGAGAAGGAAATTACTCGCCAGCTGGATAATTTTATTGATTCATTGTAAAGTTAAATGATGGTGAAAATAGTTAGGAATGACGCTGATTTACCGGAATTCCCACAAAATCTGGCGACAATGCTGGAGGAAAATGCAGAAAATTATTCGACCCATCCTGTCTATCAAGAGATAATAAATGGTGAATATGAACCATTAGCATGGTCACAGTTTATACAAGATATTTCGTCTATCCAGTTTTATTTATTTTCCATTGGATTTAAAGAAGGCGATCATCTTGCAATTCTTTCTGTAAATCGAAAGGAAATGCTCGAATTAGAGCTTGCTGTTATGTCAATGGGCGGGCGTGTTGTTCCAATTTTCCCCGGGTATAAAGCTGAAAAAGTTGATAAACTTGTGAACTTTTGTGATGCAGACTATATTGCTGTCGCAGATGACATCCAGTACTGTAAGATATCCGAGCCCGACAAATTCAAGAAGATTATTCATTTTGATAACATAACCTACCAGGGTGACAACTTAATCCAATTTAATAATATTGTTTCCAATTGTTCAGACCAGAGACTTAAGGGAGCCCACATAGATAAAAAAACCGTCTGCCTGATGATGTATACATCCGGAACTATGGGCACCCCAAAACTAGTACAGCTCACCCATGAAAATATTTTATCCCAACAGGCAGCCATGAAGGTTCTGTGGAATCTGAAAAGTACAGACCGGTTTCTCTCTTATCTACCTTGGCATCATAGTTTTGGTGGGATTTATGAAAAATATTCTGCTATCTGTAACGGTGCTGTTTTTTCCTTGGACAATAGTTATGGAAAAGATATTAATCAATTGATTTCAAATTGGCGCAAAGTAAAACCCACGGTGTTTTTCAGTGTTCCGCGAATCTATCAAGCACTGGCCACGCTCATGCGGCAGAGTGTGGAGATGGAAAAACTGATTTTTCATGATGAACTGCGTTTTATATTTACCGCTGCCGCACCTCTCCCAAAACATATCTCTGATATATTTGCATCTAAAAATGTTCCTGTCTATGAAGGGTGGGGATTGACAGAAACATCACCCTGCTGCACTGTTACCAACCCAGATTTGTTCAGAAGTCCGGGAGTTGTTGGGAAACCCATTCCCGGCGTCTCTTTAAAATTGTCGGAAGAAGACGAAATTTTGGTAAAAGGGCCCAATGTTATGTCCGGCTATTATCATAATATGGAAGCCACTGAAAAAGTGTTCTTAAAGGACGGCTGGTTCTGCACCGGCGACGTTGGAGAAATCAATGAGACTGGTTTGAAATTGATATCACGTATTGACAGGATATTCAAGTTGACGAACGCAGAGAAAGTCATCCCAACAGAAATTGAGAATATTCTTTACAGGGATTGTGCGTATATGTCCCATGCGTATGTAGCAGGCAGCGGCAGAGACTATCCCGTAGTCCTTGTTTTTCCCAATAAAGCAATGTTCAATGAAACCCCCGATCCCTCTCAATTGATGGAAGGGTGCAAATGTCCTAATAATCTTGATGAATATTTTAGCTGTTTGAAAAATTGTCTAGTCAACTGGAACGGTTCCATCGATGCAAAATATTCTAGGCTCAAAAAGGCACGGATACTGGATTATGAATTGAGCATTGAAAATGAAGAATTAACTCCTTCCATGAAACTGGCTCCCAATGTAGTTGGACGAGTATTTGAATCTGAAATAGAGTCTTTGTATCAGTCAGAAGACGATCAACCAAAACAAGTATATATTATTAATATTGAGTAATTTTTCTACAACATGAAAATATTTCTTTCATTGGAGATGATCAAATGAACGAATCATTAAATAATCGGATGAAAATCGGGGTTATTGGCATGGGACCCGTCGGTTCTATTCTAGCCGCACATTTGCTGGAGAGCGGCGCATACGTGGTATCCTGCGACATAAGCAAAACCAGAATCGAGAGCATCAAAACAAATGGAATCCGGCTCAGGCATACCATGGAAAAAGAAATCCCGGTTACAAACACCTGTCTTGCAGTAGTGGACTTGCAGGAATATGATTTGGATCTTGTTGTAATTTCCGTAAAGGCTCCTTATCTCAAATCCGTATTGGCTGAGCTTGAAGAAACTCTTGCGGAGAAGACATTTGTAATGAGTGGTCAGAATGGCCTAGATAATGAACAGACAATAGCCCAGATTTTCGGGAACGATCGAACATTGCGCATGGTTATCAATTATGCGGGGAACTTGGATGAGAATGGTGATGTCCAGGTCACTTTTTTCAACCCACCCAACTATATTACCGCCTTAGGAACCAAAGGAACGGGCATCGCCAGCCAATTGACTGAATTGCTCAACGCCACAAGTTTGGAAACTGTCATCCTGGATGATATCAGAGTACAAACTTGGGAAAAGGCGATTTTGAATGCCGCCCTTTCACCTGTTTGTGCCCTCTCCCAACGAACAATGCGAGGCGTTATGGAAACCGATTGGGGAGTGGTTCTGGTAAAAAGATTATTGATTGAATCCATCGCTGTAGCAGAGGCAGAGGGAATTGACCTTGGAAAAGAATTTATGGAGCACTGCATACAATATTTAAAAAAAGGAGGTCACCATAAGCCATCCATGTTGATAGATATTGAAAATAATCTGCCTACCGAAATCGATTACCTTAACGGCAGGATCGTGGAATATGGCCGGAAGCATTCTGTGCCGACTCCAGCCAATGAAACTATTACGACTTTGATCAATCTTCTAGAGCGTAAATCGAAATGAAAAAAAACATAAGCTCGAAGAAGGAATAATATGGATAGTATTCAGGCATGGCAGATGATTGCCGGAGACGAACCTTTTGAATCCATAGAATTATCTGTTCCAAAATTAGAAGATGGCAAAGCCCTTGTGGAAGTAGCCGGTTGCGGTGTTTGCCATACGGACTTGAGTTTTTGGCATTACGGTGTTCCCACCCGGCACGAGCTTCCTCTGGTTTTGGGCCATGAAATTAGTGGCATAGTTGTAGATGGCCCATCAGATATAATTGGTAAAGCAGTCATTATTCCGGCTGTAATGCCATGTGGGAAATGTGACCTTTGTAAGAGAGGAAGAAGCAATATTTGTCAAAAACAACAAATGCCCGGGAATGATTTTCATGGCGGCTTTGCCAGCCATATAATCACTCCTGCCCGATATCTATCAGAAGTATCTGATTCTGTTTTAACAGACCATACCTTACCTGAACTGGCTGTAA
>Ga0208641_1000015_pt1 | contig 136860 bp, 114 predicted proteins | sample ETN02SmetaG_2_FD_185789 | JGI IMG/M metagenome (GOLD analysis project Ga0208641, IMG submission 185789) | Marine microbial and viral communities from oxygen minimum zone, Eastern Pacific Ocean - ETNP2014F10-02SV253 (SPAdes) (version 2) | ecosystem: Environmental > Aquatic > Marine > Oceanic ... | reverse complement strand
TCGAAATACGTATTAAAGATCTAGCCGAAGAAGAGAGAGCTAAATCAGAACGTCCAGGTTTAGACGGTGATGAAATAATGGCACATCTGGGTTTAGAGCCTGGTAGAGAAGTAGGTCAAGCTTTGAAGTTTCTCTTAGAGATAAAGAGAGAAGAGGGGGAAGTTGACAAAGAAGAGCTGAAACAACGTTTAAACACTTGGTGGTCGTCAAGAAGTTAGTGCTGCATTCACTTTGTGTTAGTTGAGATTACGTCGTTGATAAGCCATTCAGCTACTTCTGAAAGTCCTTGTTCTGTCAGATGAAGACCGTCATCGCGTATTTGTTTTTCTCTACTACTTCCAATCTCACCAATGAATTCCTTATATGGAGCAATAGTCGCGTAATCAATGTCTGAAATCGCTTCGGCAACCAAATTATTTAGAGCATCGATACGATCAGGGTGATTTTGAGGTTTTATTTCCCGACGCAGATGCGCTCCTTCCAACCAGTAAACGTGAGCGCCTGTCGATGCGAGAGTTTCAGTACCAGTTCGATATTCGGACGAGATGTAATTGTCGTAGGCATCTGTTCCAACCCAAACCCATTCCTCACCCAAAGAAGGAATTAACCGGTCGGTTACATCCCAAGGAGTTATGTGTCCAATTACCACGTCAGGTTGAAAAATTTCAACTGCAGTAGGCCATGAAACCACGTCCCGATCGAACATAACATGTGAAGGTACAGGGTCATTCCACGCAGAACACAGTTCTCCTACAGGACCTTCTATTCCTTCAGGGATACGTTTCTGGCCATATCGACCCACAGTGCATCCGAGGTGTGCCTCATTCATAACTATAATTTCACCTGGATTTTCTAAAGACCATTCGCAAAAGGCTTCAGCAATTTGTACAGATACTGAGTCGCCAACAAATAGAATTCGCTCTCTTTCATCACTTGGAGGGGGAAGTATCCCTTGTTTGACGCAAATTCCTCCGGCAGTAGATAAATCTTCTCCAGCATCAGCTGATCTGGTGTTAACCCAAAGAAGACCGAACAAGATAGCAGTAATGGCTACAGCAGCTGTGATGGTTCCTGATAGCGCTGTCGTTGTTTTTTTTGTTAAAGGGAACCGGCGATTTTGAAAAGGACGTTCTATCACATGAAAGCTGATAGAAGCTAAGACTCCTGTGATAAATAAGTGGCAGAAAAGAAGAGGAACCCCTTCGATATTATTCACCCCAGGAAGCAAGCGGGAAAGTCGGTTTCCGGTTAGGAGCATATAAACAGGCCAGTGGTAAAGGTAGAGGCCGTAACTTATGCGCCCTAGATATGTAAGTGGAGCAGATTCCATAAAACGATGAAGAGGGCTCCAATCGGCAGGAATACTTAAACCGTAGATGATGAAAGCGCTTATCACAGCAATAAGTAGAAATCCACCTCGTTCAAACATCCAAGCGTCTTGATAGGAAACAAAAAGAACAGCCCAAACATGGAAGGCAGTAGCGGGATAGGCAAGCAAAGCAATTAGTTTCTTTGAACGTTCAGAAATCGAAGGTCCGATGTTACGGGCTATTAAAGCTAAGATAATTCCAACGAAAAGAGCTTGAGCCCGTGTATCAGTTCCGTAATAAACGCGCGAAGGGTCTGAGCCGGGTTCATGGAGTAAAGACATCCAACAAGCCGAAGCTATTGCTCCAACAGCAGCTACCCATATAAGGAATTTCTCACTTTTACGCATAATTCCTAAACCGACAATGATGAATAAGGGAGCGAAGATATAGAACTGTTCTTCAATTGAAAATGACCATATGTGTTTCAAAGGAGAAGGGATTCTGTAGTGCTCAAAGTAAGAAATATCTGCCGCTACTTCATGCCAGTTTGCGCTGTAGGTCATAGCAGACACAATTGCACCAGTCCAACGACTGGTTTGTTCAGAATGCCCGAAAAAAACTAGATAAGCGGTTAGACCAACAAGTGCGACAAATAAAGCTGGCAGTAATCTTTTAGCGCGCCTTTTTGCATATTCTTTAAGATCGATTTTGCCAGTTAAGTCCCATTCATTTAGAGCGATAGTCACAATGAGAAAACTCGATAATACGAAAAACGAATCAAGAGAAAAAATTCCGCCCGGCACGATTGAAGGTCCACCAGGCACATTTTCAGGTCGAGCATGATAGAGAAGCGGTCCTAGGATCACCCAAAGACCACGGGCTCCGTCAAGACCAGGCATATGTCTGATTTTTGGCCTTGGCGACTCAGACATTTTGGCAGATGCTCCAAAGTTTTGAGAGTGTCATTTAGCGGTCAGCTGGGATTGGGTTTGTGACAGTGTGGGTTCCCGAACGTAAAACAACACCAGGCAAAGCTTCTGTGGGGAGTCCATCATTTATGGTAAGGACCCCGTTAACGAAAACTTTGTCAATCCCCTCAGCTCCTGCGTAAAGACGTGGGCTTTCTCCAGGTAGGTCATTTAATATTCTTAGATTTTGTGCATTGATTTGCTCAGGATTGAAGATAACTAAATCAGCACAGAAACCTTTTTCGATTCTACCCCGGTTAACTAAACCGAAAAATTTGGCTGGAACATCAGTCATATGTTCGATGGCTTTCTCGACAGGTGCGAGTTCTCTCCCGCTAAGGCAGTCCTGAATCCACTCTGTTGGATAAGAAGCACCTGCCATACGATCAAGGTGAGCTCCCGCGTCCGAACCACCAATCATTACCTCTTCATGCTCCCAAATAGTTTGTCGCATCAACCAACTAGAGGGATCATCATCGGTAGGTCCTGGCCATAGAACTGTTTTAAGATCGTCGGCTAAAACTATGTCGAGAAGAGTATAGAAATCTCGAGCTCCGCGTTCTCTGGCGATATCAGAAACCAGTCTTCCATCCAGCCCTTCATTCTCTTCAGAAAAAGTTTCCCCTATCCGGTATCTACCCCAGCCTGTAAGCCTTGAAAAAACCCCTGCTTCTGGTGAAGCCGCATTTTCTTCAAGTAATTTTCTTACAGAAGGATCAGCCAATTTCTGCTTTTTCTCATCTTCTGGCAGAGTCATTATTTCGTCCCACCCTGGAAGTTTGTAAAGAGCGCAGAATGAATGAAAATGCATTGTCATCCCAACCAGAATCGGCATGGTGAGGGCCACTGCTTTTCCACCTTCTTCGGCTACGCGCTCGCATGCATTTATTTGATTTCTATAGTCATCTGGGCGAGCAGAATCGACAGTCAGAACGTTCCAATTGAGAGGACGTCTAGCTCGCAGTGACATTTGAGTCATCAGTTCAACTTCTTCATCGGAAAAACCGTTCAAACAACCATCTGCTACCCATTCAAGCGTTGTACCGGGGTACTTCTCACAAACTTCTGCTAGAGCTAAAACTTCTTCTGTAGATGCAACCCTTGAGGGGACAGGTAAACCGTCACCATCTGTGTGAGTGAATGAACGGCTCGTAGAAAACCCAAGACCACCAGCCTCAAGAGCTTCCCCAAGAAGTTTCTGCATTTTTGCAATCTCATCTTCGGTAGCTTCTCGTTTCACAGCATCGTCTTTCATGACGGTTCGTCGAAGAGCACAATGACCTACCATCGCAGCGACATTAACTCCCACATTTCCATCTAAACGTCCTAGATAATCCTCGAAAGAATTCCATTCCCAGTCAACACCTAAACGAAGTGCTTCAGCAGACATGCCCTCTACTTGGACGAGCATCGCCCCAAGGTATTGAGCATCTGAAGCATCGGATATCGGAGCAATTGAAAAACCACAGTTTCCCATAACGACACTTGTGACCCCATGAAGATTAGAAGGCGAAGCGTAAGGGTCCCAGAAAAGCTGAGCGTCATAATGGGTGTGAGGGTCAATAAAACCTGGACAAACGATCATGTCTTCCGCATTAACAATTTCTTTTGCTTCACTTGAATCAAAGCTTCCGATATCTGAAATCTTCCCATCAGATACAGCTATGTCAGTCTTCACCCCAGGTGAACCAGTTCCATCAATTACAGTGCCATCTTTAATTATTAAATCGAACATAAATAAAAGGTTACTTGCGAGATCATTCAGTCACATTTCGTGATAGATATATCTTCAAAACCCCATTAGCAAAATTCACTTTTATGAGATAAATATCTATATATGAGCAAACGCATAGATGACTTATTAACAGAATTAACCCTTGAAGAGAAAGCTACTCTGATGTCTGGTAAAGGGGTTTGGGATGTGTTTCCTGTAGAACGTCTAGAAATACCTTCGCTTAAAGTAACGGATGGTCCAGCAGGTGCGAGAGGGGCAGGCCTTTTAGGTTCAGGTACACCAGCTTTGTGCATCCCGTGTGGTTCAGCTTTAGGAGCGACTTGGAATCCACAGCTAATCAATCAATTGGGAAAAGCATTAGCACGCGAAACCCGTGCAAGAGGTTCTCATGTTCTATTAGCTCCAACCGTCAACATTCACCGGACACCACTTGGAGGACGAAATTTTGAGTGTTACTCGGAGGACCCTTTTCTCACTTCGAGCATTGCTGTTCAATTTGTAAAAGGCGTCCAGTCGGGTGGAGTTGGGACAACAACTAAACACTTTGTTGCTAACGATTCTGAATTTGAAAGAAACACAATAGATTCAGTTGTGCCAGAAAGAGCATTGCGAGAAATCTATCTGGCTCCATTTGAAGCTGTAGTAAAGGAAGCTCAAGCTTGGGGAATAATGGCCTCATACAATCGCTTGGACGGCATTTACGCATGTGAAAATGAAAGGATTCTTACAAAAATTTTGCGAGAAGAATGGGGTTTCGATGGGATAGTTGTCAGCGATTGGTTTGCTACTAGATCAACTGCAAATTCTGTTAACGCCGGACTTGATTTAGAAATGCCAGGTCCTGTCGAGCACTACGGAGAAAAAATTGTTGAGCTAGTCAATAGCGGAGAGATTGATGAAAAGACAGTAGATTCTTCGGTTCGAAGGTTGCTTCTTTTACTTGAAAGAACAGGGGCCTTCGAAGATCCGCTTCAAATTCCTGAAAGAGAACTCGAAAATCCTGATGACCGTATTTTGGTACGACAAGCGGCTGCTGAATCAATGGTTCTATTAAAAAACGATGGTCTGCTTCCCTTTAAAGAAGAAGAATTAAAGAGTATTGCCTTAATAGGACCGAACGCTGCAACAGCGATGATAATGGGTGGTGGATCAGCTCAACTCGTACCACAATATGTGGTGTCACCACTAGAAGCTTTTAACAATAGATTTGAGCATTGCGAAATTGTCTACGAACCTGGAACAGTTTCAGACCGAACTAGTAGGCCAATAGCGCGGAGAATTCTGACAACAGAAAATGGTGAACAAGGTTTTTCGATTGAATACTTTAATGGTTTCAACTGTGAAGGAACTTCAGTTGCATCATCAACAAAACCTGATGGCCGCTTACTTCACTTTGAAAGAATAGAAGGCGTTGCTGACATTACTGACTGTAGCTTCCGGGCTAAATCGCAATTAATGTCCGACCAAGACGGCATCCATACTTTGACTTTGATACAGGCAGGAAAAGCGAGAGTGAAGGTCAATGATGAGACGCTTATTGACGGAATCAGTGACCCAATTCCTTCTGGAGAAGCTTTTTTTGGTCTTGGGAGTGAAGAAGTATCAGTCCCTCTAAAGCTTAATTGTGGAGAAACCGTTGAGCTAGTAGTTGAATACTCGAGCGAAGGAAGTGTTGGGTTATGCGGAGTCCAAGTTGGTTTAAGGCCACCTGAAAATGAGGACATTTTAGAGAGAGCCGTAGCAGTTGCGAAAGAAGCAGATGTTGTTGTGATGGTCGTTGGCACCGATGAAGAATGGGAAACAGAAGGACGCGACAGAGAGAATATGGACCTTCCAGGCAATCAGGCGGAACTGATCCGTCAAGTATCTGCTTGCAATCCGAAAACATTGGTAGTAGTCAATTCGGGTTCGCCAATAACGATGGACTGGGTGGATAACGCAGGCGCAGTTCTTGTCAGCTGGTTTGGAGGGCAAGGAATGTCAGATGCTCTAGTAGACGTTGTACTCGGCGATTCTGAACCCAGCGGGAGACTCCCCACAACTTTCCCAAAACGTTTAGAAGACACACCGGCATTCACTAGTTACCCAGGTGAGAATAGTCAAGTGCTTTACGCTGAAGGAGTTTTCGTTGGATATCGATGGTATGACGCTCGTGATATCGAAGTTGCATACCCATTTGGTCATGGATTGAGTTACACCACTTTTGATTGGTCAGAACCGGATTTGAAAAAGATGCCTTCCATTCAAGAACTGCTTGAAGGGGAGACTGTTGATTTAACAATTTCTGTCACAAACAACGGGGACAGGGCAGGAACTGAAGTTGTTCAGTGCTACATCGAACATGTCTCGCCAGTATTAGCAAGACCAAAAAAAGAACTCAAAGCTTTTAAAAAAATTTATTTAAAACCGGGGGAGACTGAAAAAGTCGAATTCAACTTAGGAAACCGAGCTTTTGCATACTGGGACCCTGCAGATCCGGGATGGCCAGAACGCTCAATACGTGTTCCGATAGCAGTCGGAGGAAGGAAATCTGGCCTAGGACATCGAGATATTTCAGGTTGGTACACGGATTCAGCCGTTTATAAGGCTCATTTAGGGGCCTCTTCTAGAGATTTAAAAGCCGAAATTACCCTAAACATCAATGAAAAGTGAAAAATTACTTAAGTAACACTTAAAAGTTGCAGATATGTAACAAATTTTCCCGCTATTGCGTAAAAGCTTTTGTTTGTCTTACACTTCTATATCTGAATGTCTTTTGACATTCGTTTTTGTTCACTAATGGAGGGGATTTCCTTTATGGAAAAGCTTATTAGGCGTCGGAGCTGGCGGATTGTTTCTGCTGTTTTGGCGCTTGGATTGATTGCCGGGGCCTGCGGGTCTGACGGTGATGATGGTGCGAGTAGTTCGGCTAGCAGTTCTGCTGCTGTTGCTACTACTGCTGCACCTGCTGCGGCTACAACTGCCGCTCCAGCTGCTGCTGACGATTCTTTACCCGGTGAGGGTGTTTCGTTGAGTATGTGTCGTGCTGACTGGGCTTCTGGTTATATCCAGGCCGAGATTGTACGTCAGATATTGCAGACTGCTGGTTTCGAGGTTTCTGATCCGTCTGAGATCGAGCTTGGACCATCGAATGCATTCACAGCTATGGCTGAGGGTTCATGCGATTTCTGGGCTAACTCTTGGTATCCGGGTCACTTCTCATGGTTTGAGAACCAATTGTCTGACGGGTCGCTTGTTGCTGACCACGTAGAAGCCGTTCCTGGTTTGTTCCAGGATGCTGGTGTTCAGGGATTCTTGGTTACTAAGTCATGGGCTGAAGACAACAATGTTTCAACCATTGATCAGATAAACAGTGATGAAGCTTTATGGTCTCAGTTGGATTCTGATGGTAACGGTAAGGGAGAGATCCTTGGTTGCCCAGAGAACTGGACTTGTGATGACATTATTGAGAATCAGATTGCTTTTGGTAACGGAAGCACTGCTTGGGACAACATGGAAGAAACCAAGGCTGGTTACGACGCTCTGTACGCAGAGATGGTCGACCGTGTAAATAACGGTGAGCCTGGAATTCTTTACACATGGACTCCTACGTCTTATGTAACTGTTCTTGTTCCTGGTGAGAATGTTCTTTGGCTTTCAGTCGAGACTCCGTTGGATGCGTCCAACCCTCTCGGCAAAGAAGGTGGAGCTTCTCACGCTCAGGGAGCTGGTTTCACAGGCTTTGACGCTTCTATGTGTACACAGCCTTGTCAGTTAGGTTGGGAACCTGCAGATATTCAGGTTTCAATGCGTACGGACCGTCTCGATGAGACACCGTTCTTGCGTCATTTGTTCCCACTAATCAAGCCATCAATTCTTGACATTGCGTTCATGCAAGTTGATCAGGATGCTGGTGACGGTTCACAAGCTCACGTTATTGAGCTTGCTGCGGGATGGATGGACACCAACGCTGATGTTGTAGCTGATTGGATTTCTTCCGCTTCAGCTTCTCTAGCTGCTGGTGACGCACCAGAAGTAATTGAAGGACCAGATCTAGGCCCATTGGGTGATGGATCTTTGGGCACTGTTGAAGTTGGTGCTGGTGAAGACATTCAGATCCGTTCGTTGCACGCCATTTCTGGCGATGTTGCGTTCTTAGGTGTACCTATGTCTCGTGCTGTTGATATGGCTGTTGCTGATTACGGCGACATTCATGGTTTCAGTGTGAATGCTGGTACATGGTTGGATGATCTTTGTTCTTCTGATGGTGGTCAGGCTGCTGCTCAGACAATCGTCGCTGATGAAAGCGTGGTTGGTGTTCTGGGTACTTCGTGTTCTGGTGCTGCTACTGCTGCAGCTCCGTTGATCACGGGTGCGGGAATGGTGTTGATCTCTGGTTCTAACACTTCCCCAGCTTTGACTTCTGACTTGGCTGGTACTGCTGGTGACAATTGGAGTGAAGGTTATTACAGAACCGCTCACAACGATTTGTATCAGGGTGCCGCTGCAGCGAAGTTCGCTTATGAAGTTCTTGGAGCTACTACTGCTGCAACCATCCATGATGGTGATCCTTACACTGAGGGTCTAGCTACAGCTTTCGCTAATTCCTTTAGCGATCTTGGTGGCGATTTGCAGACAATAACTGCTGTTAATAAGGGCGACACTGACATGGTTCCAGTTCTCACTGAGGTGGCTGCTGGTTCTCCTGATCTTTTGTTCTTCCCTATCTTCCCACCGGAAGGTAACTTCATTTCACAGCAAATTGGTGAAGTAGCTGGTCTTGAAAACACGACTTTGATGGCCGCTGACGGAATGTTGGTGGACAACTACATGGAAATCCCCGAATCTGAGGGCGTGTTCATGTCAGGTCCAGACCTTAACTTCGAAGGAAACGCTAATGCTGCTACCGGTCAAACCGGTGACGGTTTCTTGGCTGCTTACGAAGCAGAGCATGGTGAAGCACCATCTGCTGCTTTCTGGGCACACGCTTATGACGCAACAACACTTCTTCTTTCAGCTATCGAGGCTGCATCATCTAAAGATGGTGACAATCTTGTAGTTGACCGTGCAGGTGTTCGTGAATTCATGGCAGGTGTTTCAAGCTGGCCTGGAATCATTGGTGACATTTCTTGTGACGACTTTGGTGATTGTGGTTCACAGCGAATTGCTGTAGTACAACACAATGACAGCAGCGATATCGCAGCTGGTAAAAACAATGTTGTATTCACATACGCACCAGGCGGATCCGCAACTGCAGGAGCTATTGCAAGTGGTTCTGCTGATGATGCAGTGCACGGAAATGGAGCAGAGGCATGGGAAAATGCCGTCCTCAATCCTGCTGGCGCTGCTGATGACTCATTGGATCCAATAGTGATAACAATGGCAAACCTTGAAGGTGATGCTATTGGTTCATTCCCTGAAGTTCGTGAAGGGCTTGAAATTGCTATTGATCAGATCAACACTCAGTTGGGAGGTATCGGTGGCCGTGCCATTGATTTCCAGGCTTGTGTGCATGGATTTGATCCAAATGCTGCCATTAACTGTGGTAATGAAATCGCAGAAACCAATCCGCATGTAAATATCAACGGCATTGAGTTCTTCACTCCTGCACTATGGCCGACATTTACAGCGGCCGGTATACCAACACTGCAGACAGTGCCAATTTTCGTTGATGACTTCATTGTTGATGGAAATGGAACGTCTGTTTGGGGTGGTTGTCCAGTTGCCTTCCCAGGTGCTGCGACATTTACCGTCGAATATCAGAAGTACGCTAAAATTGCTGTTCTTTATTCGACCACACCTCCAGGTATGCAGTGCTTTGCTGACACCGAGGAAAGGTTCTGGGATTACTTGCTTACCGAAGACGATCACGACTTCGAATGGCAAGGATTCGGAGACAATTCAGGTGACCCAACAGATGATGATGCTGTTGTACAGCAAATTGCTGAGTTCTTCGGCGATGAGACTAACACGGCAGTCTTCTTTGGAATTCAGTCAGCAGACTGCAACGTTGTTATGAATGCAATAACCGCAGCAGGTCTAGAAACTCAGGTCATTGGCTCGGGTGCTTGCATTGATGATTCAGTGCTTGCTAACCCTGCTTCAACTGGAGCTCTATTCGGTCAACAGAACTGGATAGCTGAACGTCCTGACTTGTACGATGATTTCATTGCGTGGGAGTTAAACACTCGTGAAGCATTGCTTGCGGACAGTTCAATTAGAACAGCTCCTGTATCTTCGTTCCTTAGACTTGGTTATGGAACAGGAATCTTGGTTCATCAAGTTCTAAACGAACTGCATGCTGCTGGAGGAGATGTTGATGATCGTGCGGCGGTGAATGCAGCCTTTGTAGGGCTCGTGAACCAGCACATTGTCAGTGGACCTCCGGTAACTTGTACCGACAACACAGAAGAATTTCCTGCAGTCTGTAAAAAGACTTTGACATACACTCTCTGGAATGGAAGTGAATGGGAAATGGGGTCACTAGATGGCGAACTCATCAATGTAGGTGATATTCAAGCCAGAGTGGCAGCAGGAAATCCAAGAGTCACTGGTTAAATGCAAATAATTTTTAAGTAAAAAGTACTTAAAAAATTTATAAAGAAGGGGTGGCCCATTTATGGGCTGCCCCTTTTTTTTTACTATTGTTGCAGAATGTGTCTATTAGTTGGAATGAGGGAATCTAAGTAGTGGATGTATTATTTGGAGCTTTTGCAGGTCTTGGAGCAGGTGCTGTTTTTGCCATCCTTGGAGTGGGTCTAGTAGTTGCATATCGGGGTTCTGGTGTAATTAATTTTGCACATGGAGCTGTTGCTGCTTACACCGCTTTTACATGGGACGAACTTCGAAATACCACGCGCGGCGCTTATGTGAAAGATGATGGTGGTTCAATCTTTCTACCCTGGTTCGACCCGATACCAGAATGGGGTTTCCTAAAAGCTCTACACATAAATAATCTCCCAGTAGAGATTTATATTATGAACGATCCGCCGGTGTGGCTTGCAGCGCTCTTATCTCTTGCTATGGCTGCTTTCATAGGATTCTTGATGCATATTATGGTTTTCAGACCACTCCGCAATGCACCTTTATTAGCGAAAGTTATCGGCTCTGTTGGTGTCATGCTTTATTTACAATCAGTAGCTAATTTAAATTTCGGCGGGGCGAATCGAGCAGATAACGGTTTTTGGGAGTTCACCTCAACAAATGAACCTATAAGAAATTTCTTAGGCATGGATCGTAATTTGGCAGGCTCAACTTTGTATTTGGCAGTAGCAGCTCTAATCATCGGAACAGCTACATGGGCTTTGTATCGGTTTACTCGTTTCGGTTTAGCCACCCGTGCAGCTGATGAAAATGAAAAAGGGGCAACACTCCTTGGATATTCACCACAACTACTTGCTGGTCTCAATTGGGTCATTTCATCGGTGTTAGCTGGAGCTATCGGGATACTATTCATCCACCGTGCAGGTCCGCCGACATTCATCTTGTTTGTAGTTCCTGCACTAGCAGCGGCCCTTGTTGGAAGTTTGACTTCGATCATGGGTGCTCTAGCAGGTGGTTTTGGAATTGGAATGATCGCGAGTATGGGTGTTAATGCAACCAGTTATGACTGGTGGCCTGAATGGTTGCCATCAGATGGGGTGAGAACATTTGCACCAGTGTTAGTGATGATACTAGTTCTCTATTTTAGAGGTGACCGTTTACCAATTCGAGGAACTGTAGGGGTAGGTAGACAACCTAGAGCGCCATTCGCAAAACATCCTTTAGTAGGACTTGGTATTGGTATCGGGATTGTGGTGTTGATGTCTAATATTTTCACCGCGAATTGGGAATCAACTTTGACGACAACTCTTCTCTCAATCATGTTCATGCTTAGTTTGACTGTCTTAGTAGGTTTTCTTGGTCAGATTTCCCTAGTCCAATGGAGTCTTGCAGGGTTCGCCTGTTGGACGTTGATTCGTTTGTCAGCAGATGGAACAAAAATACGAGCAATGGACTTTCTTGCAATTGACGGACCTGGTTGGCCGGATCCTTTAGCTGCTCTTGCGGCAATAATTGCTGCTGTGATTTTGGGTGTACTTATAAGTATCCCTGCTCTTCGCATACGAGGAGTGCAGTTGGCTGTAGTCACTCTTGCAGCAGTAGTTGCGATTGAAGATTTATTACTTCGAAATGAACCACTGATGGGAGCTGGAGCTGCAACCACGAATCCAACTCCAGATCCAAATTGGTTTGGTGTCGAAGTTGGAGCCCTCGATGAGAAAACCTTCCGAACTGATTATTGGAAGTACACGATTTTCGCACTCATATTTGTTGCAATCGGCGGACTAATAGTTGCAAATCTAAGAAGAGGTATTTTAGGTAGAAGATTCCTGGCGATCCGGTCAAATGAGCGAGCCGCTGCAGCTGCAGGAGTTGATGTAGCACGTACTAAGATGATTGGTTTTGGAGTATCCTCATTGCTGGCTGGAATGGCAGGAATTTTAGTTGCCTACAAGGTCCCAGTGATAACCAGCGAGTATTTTAATCCTTTTGTAGGTTTAGGATTCTTAGCTTTTGTGTATTTAGGAGGCATAACAACAGTTTGGGGAGCAATTTTTGGAGGACTGCTTGCTGCCGGTGGCATAATTTCTGAATTTGGGTCTCTTCACTTCGAAGGAATTACACAGGCTTACATAAATGCTGTTGGAGCAATAGGACTGGTTATAAACGCTATCGTTACAAATGGTGAAGGGGTTGCCCTTATGCTTACAAATCGTTCAAAAGAAATGACCGGTGTAATGCGCGGGACTTCTTCAAGTCCGAATGAAGTCTCAGGCTCTATAGATGCAAATACCCAGGAGGTATCGTGAGTGTTTTATTAGAGACAAAAGACTTAACGGTAACTTTTGGAGGTCTTAATGCTAATAACCATGTCGATTTAAAGGTTGATAGTGGCTCATTCGTTGGACTTATAGGACCAAATGGTGCAGGCAAAACCACCTTTATAGATGCTATAACAGGTTTCGTTCCCACTTCAGCTGGTTCAGCGACTTTCGGTGGACAGGATCTTTCTGAACTAAAACCACATCAACGGGCACAACTCGGATTGGTTAGAACATTCCAGTCGTTAGAGCTTTTTGAGGACCTGAGTGTTAGAGACAATCTTTTGGTTGCCGCGTATCCGACACGCTGGTACACACTATTGCAAGATATTTTTTATGTTAAACAAAAGAAAAACGATGTAGAAGAAAAAGTTGACTGGGCACTTGAAGTTGCTGGTATAGCCCATCAGGCAGATATTTTGCCGACCGACCTTCCACATGGACAGAGAAAACTAGTTGGAGTAGCCCGTGCCTTAGCGGCTCAACCAAACCTTGTTTTACTTGATGAACCAGCAGCTGGTCTTGATACCGCCGAAAGTAACTCACTTGGTACTCATTTGCGAGATTTACTTAAACACGACATAACAGTTTTCTTAATTGATCATGACATGGGTTTGGTACTCAGCGTTTGTGACTATATATATGTAATGGATTTTGGCAAGATTATCGCTGAAGGAACACCGTCAGAAATTCGTACAAATCCGGAAGTAATTTCTGCTTACTTGGGAGAAGAAGCTGGAGAGATACAGGCTCGTTCAGCAGAAGAACTAAGAGACATGACTATTGAAGGGAACGAATAAGTGACCGAAAGTAGCGATTTGCTGCGAATAGAGAATCTAGATACCGGTTATGCCGGAGTTCCTGTAGTGCGCGATTTGAATTTATATGTTGCTAAAGGTGAAGTAGTTGCTCTGTTGGGACCAAACGGAGCAGGTAAGTCCACGACACTATTAACAATTTCTGGGTTAATTCCCATACTAAGTGGATCCATTTTCGCTTTGGGTGAAGAAGTGGATTCGCGTAATCCACATTTAATGGCGCGACGTGGTCTAGCGCATGTAGCTGAAGACCGTTCTCTCTTCTTTAACCTCACAGTGAATGAAAATCTAAAGTTGGGTTTACGCCCAGATAAAACTGGAATGGAAGCTGGTCTTGAGAGGGCTCTTGAGATGCTTCCGGCGTTGCGTCCACTTGTGAACAGACGCGCTGGATTGCTTTCGGGAGGAGAGCAACAGATGCTAGCTGTGGCGAGAGCGCTTGTCTCTCGGCCAAAACTTCTACTAGTGGATGAGATGAGTTTAGGTTTAGCACCGATAATAGTTGAACAATTACTACCCATTGTTCGTGATATAGCAGATCAAACAGAGACTGGAGTATTAATCGTTGAACAACATGTCAATCTTGCGCTCAATGTTGCTGATCGAGGTTATGTAATGAATCACGGAGAATTAGTGATGGAGGGTTCAGCAGAGGAACTTCTCGAACGACAGGATCTTCTAGAGGCCAGTTATCTGGGTGGAGAGCTTGAAGGAGAAGGTTGAAACGATGAATGCAGTTCGAGTACTGGCTCTAGTGAGAATTGTCATGTCATCACTATTTCTATGGATGGTTTTAGCGGGAAATTGGGTCAACTACAAGAATGAAAGTTTTAGTGTTTTTGACAGCTCAGGGGGTTCAGGCTTTGGGGTAGTTGTAACAATCCTTGGTGTGCTAATGGTAATTATTTCACTTTTAATGCTTTCAGAACATGAAATTAAGTTAGGCAAACTAGCAGTTGGGGGAGGGCAGATTCTCCTCATACTTTCAGTAGCAGCATTTACGACTATTTTAAGTTTTCTTATAATTGTTCATTCGGGCGCATTTAGAGATTTAAGTGATGTGCGGGGTGCTGGCTGGGGGGCGGCTGGAGCTTGTCTTACAGCGTATATGTTTCCACAAGTTGTCATAATGGGGATTGCTTTTTTAGGAGAAGCGACTTCTACTTCTTTGAAAGATCAAGACAAACAAATTTTTTCCTTTGTGACTCTAGTCTCGGGGATAGTTGTAGTGATTTCTCCCCTGTTCAAATGGTTCGGGAATGAAACAGAGGTTTGGAGTGGATACGAGCCTGGTGCACCAAGAATGGGCTTCTTACTTCTACTTTTGGGAGTAGGAATGGCTTTAGTTGGTGCAATGCGTCTTCGATCAAAGGGTTTAGCAGAGCCAGGGGGTCGACTTTCTCACCCTCACCTACAGATTGTTGCTGGGATGGCTATAGTGTCGCCTGTCTTAGGATGGATCATAACCAACTCTCAGCGTGAAGATTTTTCAATTGGATTTGGACCATGGCTGGCCTTAGTTGCTGGTATAACAATGACCGGTTCTGCCGCATTTGAGTTAACGCGAAGAGAAGTAACTGCGGGTTAGCTTCTAATAGGATCCCCAAGTGCTATAGGAAATTTTTCTCTACCGCGGAGTATTATTCGGGAATTAAACGTTGGTTCTTCGGTGATTGAAATTTCTGGGAAACGCCTTATCAGTTTAGTAATGGCAATTTCTCCTTCCATTTTAGCTAAGGCAGCCCCAAGGCAATAATGGACTCCGCTACCAAAGGAAACATGTCTAGAGGCATCTTGCCTTTTGATATTCAAAACATGTGCAGAGTCTCCCCAGAATCTAGGGTCCCTATTAGCACTACCTAGTGCGGTTAAAACCAGCTCACCAGCTTCAACATGGATGCCCGATAATTTCATGTCTTCTAAGAGTAGTCTTCCTGAATTTTGTACAGGGCTGTCGAAACGTAAAAGCTCATCTGTAATTGTGGAATCAACAGAAGGGTCGTTTAAAACTAAATTAAATTGATCAGGATTGTTCAGAAGAGAATGAGTTCCATTCCCAATGAGATTTACAGTGGTTTCATGACCAGCTACAAAAAGAAGTGAAATCATTGAAAGCAGTTCTGGTTCAGTAAGGCCTTCTCCGCCTTCCTCAACGGCAATTAAATCACTAAGAAGATCATCCCCAGGCTGACTCCGTTTCCATGCAAGAGCTTCAGTTAAATATTCGTTTAACTGAGTACCGCCCCAAATAGCTGCGTCTACCTGTTCCGGACTTATATTCGGTTCGAGAGTTTGCACCAAAGTTTGTGACCATTCTCTAACATTTAGCATGTCCGCATCTGGAAGACCCAACATTGAATGTATGACGACAAAAGGAACGACAAAGGAATAATCTTTTATCAGGTCGATTTCTCTTTTTTCAGCCAGTTGGTCAAGTAAGTCTTCCACGATCTCGGTTGTTGTAGAGCGCATTTTTTCAATACTTCGAGGAGTGAAAGTTCTTTGAACCAGTTTGCGAAGCCGTGTGTGTTCAGGTGGATCAAGCGTAAGTATTGATGGAGGCCTGTCCATAGATGATTCCTGTAGTTTTTTTATGTGCTCAGGCCTGTCCATTTCCCCTGCCGTATTGTTACGGTCGACGGAAGTGTTTGGATTTCTTAAAACTTCAGCAACGTCATCGAAACGTGTGACAACAAGATTTCCAAATGCTGTTCGGTGAACAGGGTCTTGATCACGTAATAGTTCATACTGAGGGTAAGGGTTTATAAGGAAGTCTGGATCAAAAGGATTCCAAGATGCTTCTACAAGTTGTCCCGTTTCTGAATCAATATCGTTTTCTTGTTCCATTTGCTTCCTCAATAAAAGTTCAATTAGAGAAGTCTACCGACTCTGTTTCCCGAGCGTATAGCTCCCTCTATGTATCCAATACTTTCAGCGTCGCCAATAATATGGGTTTCAACCTCTACTCCTGCGAATTTTTCAAGCAGTTTTCTGTCAGCTTCAATGCCCTCAGCAAGGATCACCGAATCTGCGGGTACTTCACATTCACTTTCATCTTTAATGTAAACCACAGAGTTTTTTCTTATTTCGACCACTTGAATATCATTATGAAATTTAACTCCAGACAAAGATGCTTGGTGCAGGCTTCTCCAACGTCGCGGATGGGCCATTTCAGGTGCCATAACTGGTCTTGTTTCGAGTACTGAAACATTTCTTTTTCTTTCGGATAGGAAATGAGATAGTTCCACACCGACCAAACCACCACCTACAATGGTTACGTTTTTTCCAAGCGGCATCCAAAGTTTTGAAAGTTTTCTTATTTTTTGCACGTTCTTAAAAAGTCCAGATTTTCTTCCTAGCCAGAGGAGCAGATAGCTTAGATTTTTCCTTCCTTTAATAATCTCAGAAGAATTGGCTTCTTGAAGCAATGCTTTTAATTGGTCTCGTGAAAGAACGTGTGGAAGTTCTGAACCTTTGATATTGCTTTTGGAACTTTGTGAACCGGTGGCAATAACGACTACATCAGGGTCGAAAGACATTATTGACTTACTGTCAGCTAGGAAATTTTTTCTTATTACTACTTCGCTATCTTTTAAAATCCGTTCGAACCAATTGATCAATTCGCCGTTTTTGGGAGTAGTTAGAGAAGAAAATAGAGCAGTACCGCCTAAGCTTCTCGTCTGTTCAAGAAGAGTTACTTTGTGGCCTCGGTTCGAAGCCATCCGAGCACACTCCAAACCAGATGGACCTGCGCCTACTATCACGACATTTTTTAATTTTTTCGGAACTTCGACTTTTTCCTCATAGTTTCCTAAACGGGGATTTACTGCACAGACTGGTTCACCATTCCAAAAATTTTGTGCAACGCATACAAAACAATTTATGCAGGGGCGAATTTTTTCGGGAGAATCATTGATTAGGTTATTGGGCAATTCAGGATCAGCTAGTAGTTGTCTACCCATAGCAACAAAATCGCAGCTATTTTCAGCGATCAACCTTTCCCCATCTGCAGGTTCGATACGTCCAACTGCTATCACTGGGATGCTTATGGCAGATTTAACAGTTTTGGCTAGCTCGCTGTATTGGCATCTCTCCCATGGTAAAGGCCCTTCAGTAAAGCCCACTCCGGTTCCAGAAGATGAAATCGCCGATACGTGAATTGCATCTGCCCCAACTTCTTCAGCTATAACTGCTGTAGTTGAGGCTTCATCTGAAGTAATACCGTTTTCGATTCCATATTCATGACCGTCTATTCTCACTACGATCGCGAAGTCGCTTCCACATTTCTTTCGAATTTTTCTAACTATTTCGCTTAAAAGTCTTGCCCTTTTTTCTATCGAACCGCCCCATTCATCTTCACGTCTATTCCACGCTTTTGAAAGAAAAGTTGAGATCAGATAACCATGAGCAGCATGGATTTCAATACCGTCAAGATTTGCTTTTTTAATTCTTAAAGATGCTTCAACAAATGCTTCGATTACCTCTTCTAATTCCTCCCTGGAAGCTTCTTTGAAGGTGGGTAGCTTACCTCCAGTAAGGGTCGCCATTTTCATTAACTCTTCAGTCGTAGTGTTGTGGGCCATACCCAAAGTGTCAAAAGAAGGAATTGGGGTAGAGGGCACCAAGACAGGCACATCACGAGATATGTCTAGACCAGATATTCTGCCGTGGTGGCAAGCTTGGACAATCATACGGGCGCCATGCTTATGTGCTCGCTCTGCAAGTTTTTCAAGTCCTGGGACCACTGCATCACTTGAGAGAGAAGGTTGATGTTTAGATGTTGCCCCGTCAGGCCATTTAACGGCTGAGGTCTCAAGGATTAATAGCCCTGCTCCACCTTTTGCCCTATCTTCATAATGTTGAAGTGTTTTATCACTGATTAAGCCATCTTCAGTGCAATTGTTTTGATCCATTGCAGGCATGACAATTCGATTACGTAAAGTCAAAGGGCCTAAGGTGCCTTCGGACAGAAGTCTGGGAAATTCTTTCCTCATACTCAATTTTTGCTCATTTAGAGTGAGAAAACCACTAGCGGGTCACAAAATCAGGTTAAACGACCCATGGCTTTTGTGCGCCAAGCCTCAGTTGATTCAACTGCGTTAAAAGTAAAGCAGTGTATTCCCGCAATATTCAACTCTTCCGCGTCATTAGAAATTGGAACAATCAATTTGTTCGGGTTGTAGCCGCGTGGGGAAAGAAGTTTAAAAACTGATTTTCGATTCTTTTTCAGATACCGACTGGAAACACCAATTCCCAAACGAAGAGAAATATTAATCAATTTTTTCATATCCACAGCCCCTGGGAGCCCAAGGTAACAAGGAAGCGTTACTCCTGCTTTTCTACAATTTTTCAACCAACTTGAAATAGTATTTGCTTCAAAACACATTTGAGTTGCCATGTATCCGTTTAGATTACTCTGGAGGATCATTTCTTGTTTTTTAATCAGAGACTCTGCTAATGCAGATTCAGGTATTACAGGGTGACCATCAGGATATGACCCGACTCCAACAGTTTTGATAGACGGGTTGTTGTCTAAAAATGAACGAAGCAACCCTGGAGCGTCAGTGAAAGGTCCGCGCTGGTCAGCGTCTCCACCGATTATGAAAACTGTTTCTATCCCTAGAGTTTCAACGCGTTTAACAATACGAGTTACGTGCTCTTCGCTTTCAACCATTCGCGCTGCAAAATGTGGGATGGTTGTGTGTCCTTTAGCCAAAAATTTTTCGCAAAGCTCAAGCGTTGCTTCAATATCTTTGGCGGGCGAACACGTTATGGAAATCGTAGAAGATTTCGGCAGGAACTCTCCTTGTTCATGAACATTTTTTAACGGGATCAACTCGTAGGTCATCTCATCTAAAAATCTGAGTTGAGTGGATTTCATATCAACTGAGTCCTACGATTTCACCGTTTTCGTCAATGTCTATACTGGCTGCTGCTGGAGTTTTACCTAATCCTGGCATCGTTCGCATTTCACCGCAGATTGGGTAAACAAAACCAGCTCCAATTGAAGCTCTTACTTCTCGCACAGGCAAAGTCCACCCTGTGGGTGCACCTTTTAGTGATGCATCTGAAGAAACAGATAGGTGTGTTTTGGCTATACATACAGGAAGGTCACCAAAACCATTTCCTGTGTAGGAGTCGATTTGTTTTGTAGCAGCAGCTGAAAATTCGACATTCTCAGCGCCGTACACTTTAGTTGCAACAGTTTGAATCTTTTCTTTTATGCCCATTTCATCTGGATATAAGACTGAGAAATTGGTTTTCTCTTCAGTGGCTTCCGCTACGGCTTCTGCTAACTCACTAGCACCTGCTCCACCTTCAGAAAAATGATTAGTTATCGCACATCTAGCTCCACACTCTTCAGCTATCTCCGCTATTGCTGCTAAGTCGGCATCATGATCTTCTGGAAAACGATTGATTGCGACAACTGGGCTTACTCCATGGATTCGAACATTCTCAATTTGCTTTCGCAGGTTTGCTCCGCCTTGATGAACTTCGTCAGGGTTTTCGGCTAGCAACGCATCAGGTAAAGGTTTTCCTGCCACTATTCGATGGTTACCTGAGTGGGCTTTCAGTCCTCGTACTGTTGCGACTAGGACAGCCGCATCGGGGGCCATTCCTGAATAACGGCACTTTATGTTGAAGAAACGTTCCGCCCCCATATCTGCGCCAAAACCTGCTTCAGTTAGGAGAAAATCACCGGTATGTATTCCTATTTGATCAGCGATGATTGAGGAGTTGCCAGTAGCTATATTTCCAAATGGTCCGCAATGCACAAGAGCTGGAGTTCCTTCAAGTGTTTGCATGAGATTTGGTTTGATTGCTTCTTTTAGGAGGACTGTCATTGCTCCTGCGACTTCGATATCATCAGCGGTTATTGGAGTCATTGCTTTGTCGTATCCGACAACTATCCTGCCCATTCTTTCTCTCAGATCTGTCAGGGAGGTGCATAAAGCTAAAGCAGCCATTACTTCTGAAGCGGCTGTAATGTCGAAACCGGTTTCACGTGGGATACCGTCTAGACGTCCACCTAGTCCAACATTTACATTTCTTAAAGAGCGGTCATTTATATCTATTACACGTCTCCAAGTGATGTTGTGGAGGTCGAGTCCAAGTTCGTTGCCGTGAAAAAGGTGGGAGTCAAGCATGGCAGAACACATGTTGTGAGCTGCAGTGACCGCATGCATGTCGCCTGTCAGATGCAAGTTAAAAAGTTCCATAGGTACAACTTGTGCGTACCCTCCACCTGCAGCTCCGCCTTTGATGCCAAAAGTAGGACCAAGTGATGGCTGGCGTATCGCGATTGTCGCGCGTTTTCCTATATGGGAAAAACCTTGCCCTAATCCAACGGTTGTTGTTGTTTTACCTTCACCTAAAGGCGTAGGTGTTATGGCGGTTACGACTACATATTTTGCTTTGGGTTTGTCTGCCATAGCTTCGATAGCGTCAAGTTTTATTTTCGCAGCACCTTCTCCGTAGAGTTCTAAAGAACTTTCAGGAATACCTGATTCTTTAGCTATATCTGTAAGTGGTTTTAGTTCTGCTTTGCGTGCAATTTCTAAATCTGAAGGAAAAGGCATTTTTATACCTCACTAGAATTGGTTGTTTAAGATTAGTTATTTTAACTCGTATACCACAAAGCGGGAAACTTTCCCACAATGTGGGATATTACGCGAATGCGTCTGGTAATTCATCTTTTCGTTTTGCTATGAAATCGAGCATGGCTTCATCGATTGCCTCATCAAGAGGTGGTGGTTCGTAGTCGTTTAGCATTTTCTTCCAAATGGTGTTTGCTCTTTGGGCGGCGTCCAGGCTGCCTTCTTCCGACCACTGTTCGTATGAATCATTGTTTGCGACCTCGGAGACAGCAAAAGCTGTTTCAAAATTTTTCAGAGTGTGTTCAGAACCTAAGAAATGTTGTCCAGGTCCTGTTTCTTTAATTGCGGCCAGTGCTTGTCCATTTTCAGAAAGATCTACACCTTTTACGAAACTTGCTGCTAAACCACATTGATCTGCATCAATAATAAATTTTTCATAACCCATGGCTAGTCCGCCTTCCAGCCAGCCAGCTGAATGGAGCATAAAATTAACACCTCCTAAAATAGCTGGGATGAAGGTAGAGATACTTTCTGAAGCAGCTTGTGCATCAGGTATTTTTGAAGAGCAAAGATTTCCTCCAGAGCGAAAAGGCACACCTAGGCGACGCGCTAGTGCAGCCATGGTGTACAAGATAAGGGCGGGTTCTGGTGTACCGAATGTAGGTGCACCCGTTTGCATGGACATCGACATTGCAAAAGATCCAAATACTGTAGGTGCGCCAGGATTGACCAATTGGATAAAGGTCATACCTGCCAGTGCTTCGGCAAGTGTCTGAGCAGCTACCCCAGCAACTGTCACAGGTGCCATAGCCCCTGCAACTATAAAGGGACTAATAACTGTTGCTTGATTTGAACGGGCATAAACTTCTGCTGCTCCGAGCATTGACGCATCCCAGCACATGGGTGACGAAGCATTAATAAGGCTTGTCATCACCGTATTTTCATTTAAGAATCCATCACCAAAAACCATTTCAGCCAAGGCAACAGAATCTTGAGCTCTTTCGGCCGCAGTAACTGAACCCATGAAAGGCTTATCACTGTACTTCAAATGTGAATAAACCATATCAAGGTGTCTTTTGCTGACAGGTATATCTACAGGTTCCACAACAGTTCCGCCTGAATGGTGAAGATGTGGACTCATATAAGCGAGTTTCACAAAATTTCTAAAATCTTCAATATTCGCATAACGACGACCGTTGTCAAGATCAAACACAAAAGGGGACCCATAAGCAGGTACTAACACAGTTGCGTTTCCTCCGATTTGAACATTTTTGGAGGGGCTACGCGCATGTTGTATGTATGAAGGAGGTGCAGACTTGGTTACTATCTCCCTGCACATTCCCTTCGGGAATCGGACACGTTCCCCATCGATAGTTGCTCCAGCGTTTTTTAATAATTCCAAAGAAGAGGGATAATCTCGAAAATCAATTCCTACCTCTTCAAGAATAATGTCAGCATTGTTTTCAATTATTTCAAGGCCATCTTCTGACATTATTTCATAAGGTGGAATAGTGCGGATTAAATAAGGAGCTGAACTAGTTGGAGCTTCTTCTCGGGCGGCTCTTCGAGCTTCCCTTCCTCCTGCTCTTCTGCGTGAAGGTTGATCAGTCATTTAATTTCTTTCTTTATTGCGTCTATTTTTTCGTTTAGGTTTTGTCGACTCGTTTTTTTGGGGTAGATCCACATATGAACTAAGGAATGGGTAGTCAGCAGTCTTGTGGGGTATAGCCATAGCTTCTACAAAGTGATCTTGAAAAGCAACTTCCGTAGCAATTTCAATTTTTTCAATGTCATTAACTAAAGTTTGAATTTCCTTCCGAGATGATTTAGAGAGTAGTGCCATAACAGCTCCAGAGCCTGCAGCATTACCAACTGAAGAAACTTTTTCTTTTTGACAGTCTGGTATCAAACCTAGAACAGTCGCTCTAGTAGTATCTATATGACTACCAAAGGCTCCCGCTAGTTTTATTGAATCGATTTGATCAGTTTCCAAATAGTCCATTAATAGTCTCACTCCCGCATAAAGAGCTGCTTTTGCTAGTTGGACTGCTCTAATGTCATTCTGAGTTACAGAGATAGTTTTCTCTCCGTCGGGAGACCTGTATAAGACATATGAGAAAGTTCTATTATCAGGTTCTATATATTCGGAAGGATTTGTTCCTTCGCCCCCTATAACACCATCTGCAGTCATTAATTTAGCTAAAAGCAACTCAGCAACTACCTCTATAATTCCTGAACCGCAAATTCCTGTGACTCCAGTTTTATTTGTTGCATCCAAAAAACCCTCTTCGTCTGACCAGGGATCTACACCTATAACTTTGAAACGAGCTTTTCCATTTTCGGGATTTATCCTTACTCGCTCTATAGCCCCCGGAGTAGCTCTTTGACCGCTATTTATTTGAGCACCTTCGAAAGCAGGGCCTGTGGGACTTGATGCCGCAAGTATTCTTCCTTTTCCAGCCAAAAGAATTTCTGCATTTGTGCCAACGTCCACTACCAGATTTATTCCATCTGTTTGTTGAGGCTTTGTAGCTAAGAGAACACCTGCTGTATCGGCTCCGACATGACCGGCGATGCAAGGAAGCACATGAACTCTGGTTGCAGGATTAGCTTGAATCGACAAATTATCAGCAGTCGTATCTATCGCTTTGTCCTCAAATAAAGTAAATGGTGCAACACCTAAAGGAGTTGGGTCATAACCGAGGAATAAATGGTGCATGATTGGATTTCCGACCAAAGTGACCTCAAAGACATCTTCGCGATTTGTGTTTGAACTATCGCACAATTCACCAACAAGGTTGTTGAGTGCCTCTTGAACCACTTCCGTAAGCTCATTTTCAGCACCTTTATTCATCATCACATAAGAAACTCTGCTCATCAGGTCTTCACCGAAACGAATTTGTGGATTCATGACTCCTGCACTTGCTAGAACTTCACCTGATAAAAGGTCACATAAATGTCCAGCAATGGTTGTTGACCCAACATCAATGGCTATCCCAAATATTTGGTCTTTAAAGCCTGGCCAAACTGCAACTAATGATTCTCCATCTCTAACTACTGCTGTATAAGTACCGTTTGAAGCAGGGAGGTCATTTTCTCTGATTTCGTTACTTAAGTTTTCTAACCCCCATTGTTCTTGCAGGGAGAGAAATAACAGATCAAAAGAAGCGTTATCAACTCCATTTTCAATTTCTACAAAATGTAAAGAAACTAAAGGTTCAATTATGAGATCAGTCAGATCTACTGTTTTTCGAATAACCTGTTTATGTATATGGCTATCTGGTGGAACATCTATTACTAGATCACCAAGTATTTTGGCTGAGCAAGCGAGTCGCCTGTTTTTTTTAATTTCTTTGCGACCCTTGTAGTTGATCTCTACGTCACCTGGGTCACTGAGGTTCTCTTTATGTGCATTTATTTTATGTTTTGCAAATTCCCCGAAAGCTGGCTCAATCTGGCAACGACCACAAATACCGCGACCTCCACAAACTGAATCAAGATCAACTCCAAGTTTTCTGGCGGCTTCAAGAAGAGTTGAACCGTTTTCAAAGTAGTCGCGGTGACCGGATGGAGTAAAAACTACAAGACTTTCTTCTTTACTAGTTTCCATAAGTTCGATTTTTCTTTTGGCCGGTATTTAAATTCTTCTGCGTCCACTTCTTCTTGTTCTCGTAGATGCATCTGGGTCTCGATGTGTTCCTATCCAAGCTGCACAATTTGCATCTTGTCCAGAAAGGACGTCAGCAGCTTGAATAGCGGTTCGTACTTCATCATGCAGAGGATTCATAATCGCTGAAGTCATTCCATGAGAAATAGCCATAGCTAAGAAGGCCCCTGTGATCGCATGACGGTTAGGGAGTCCAAAACTTACATTAGAAGCTCCACAAGTCGTATTTACACCAAGTTCTTCTCGTAGCCTTCTGACTAAAGTAAAGACTTGGTTACCTGCATCTGCCACAGCTCCTATAGGCATGACTAAAGGATCAACCACGACATCATGGGCAGGAATTCCGTGGTCAGCAGCTCTTTCGACTATTCGCTTTGCAACCATGAAGCGCACATCAGGGTCTTCAGAAATCCCTGTTTCGTCATTAGAGATAGCCACTACAGCCGCTTCGCTAGCTGCTACTAAAGGTAGAACTCGTTCAAGAACTTCTTCTTCGCCAGTCACTGAATTTATTAACGGTTTTCCCTCATATACAGCTAAACCAGCCTCAAGTGCTTCAATAATTGATGAATCGATAGAAAGAGGAACGTCAGTAACTTTTTGAACGGTTTTTATTGCTTTTGCAAGTAGAGCAGGTTCATCAGCAAGAGGTATTCCAGCATTTACATCAAGCATGTGTGCGCCTGCTTCAACTTGTGAAATGGCATCTGCTTCAACTCGACTAAAGTCATCGGCTTTCATCTCTTCTGCAAGAAGCTTCCGACCTGTTGGATTGATTCTTTCGCCAATCATTACAAAAGGTTGGCCAAAGCCTATAACTACCTCTTTCGAAGCTGAGCTGATTATCGTCTGGGTCATTTTTCTCCTTCAGGTAATGACTTTTTCGTCATTAGTTTCAACACCACCTTGTTTTACAAGTTTTTCGAGTCTTTCAGCAGGGTAGTCGTCTTCTATTTTTGAAGCTTCTTTTGCAACTGCTTCTGCCATGTCTCCTTCGCAGGCAAAAGTTTTTCTATTCCATTGAGCAATATAGCTATCCGTATCAGTTAAACCTGCCACAGCTGCTGCACGATCAATAGCGTGTTGAAAACGTGCTTCCAGAAGCGCTTTCTCTCTCATGCGCCCTTTTTGAGCAGTTACTTGGGCCGGAATGTCGCGCCAATAAATAGTGATTAGTTTGGAAGACATTCAGTTCAACTATTTTCCGTACCAAAGCTGATTAGTTGAGGGTTTTTTTTGGTGTGGAGTAAAGAAACAATTTCAGTTTCCAAATCGCCATAACCATTTCTTTCAACTATAAGTTCTAAGCCTAATTTTTTTGCTGCTTCCCGCGCTAAGTTTTCAAGTTTTGGATCGTTGGTTTGCGCTAAATAGACCACTTGTGTGTAATTGCCGAAGTATTCATTTAGAAGTTCTGGATGTGTGTCTAACCATAGAGCTTTTACTACTAGACGTTCGAAATGTTTGACTAGGAAATCTGTTAAGTAGAAAGAGCCTATATTTTTTTCTTGAATATCTGCGAAGTTGTTTTCCTCTGCGAAGAATTCATAACAGTGGGCTCCTGAAAGTCTTGTTAATCCATATTTTTCACAAATTTCGTCAACTTTTCCACCTGTTCCACAGTCTGCATATCCAACGAAAATCTGATCGTAGGTAGTTGAAGTTTTTAAAATTCGTTCCTCTAATGCATTAGGGATTTTCTCGGGAGAGTTGTGATATGAGGCAGGTAGGCATTCAACATCTATATGTTCGAGATTGTTAACAGAAATAACTTCAGATAGCTCGCGTGCAAGTGCGCCACAAGCAATGATTAGAGTTCTTCTGTTGGCTGACATCTGTGGATCCAGGTCAATTGAGACTAAGCAGAAGCAGCTGCTCGACGCTCGGCAATCAATCTTTGAGCTGTATCAGCAGCCACTGCGGCATCACGACAATATGCATCAGCACCTATAGCATCACCGAATTCTTCATTTAGTGGAGCCCCACCAACAATTACAAGATATTCCTCTCTAAGACTCTTTTCTTCGAGAGTTTCAATAACGACTTTCATGTAAGGCATCGTGGTTGTCAAAAGAGCTGACATGCCAAGAATGTCTGGTTTGTGTTCATCTAATGCACCAATGAATTCCTCCACGTCAGTATTTATGCCTAGATCTATTACTTCAAATCCGGCACCTTCAAGCATCATTCCAACTAGATTCTTTCCGATATCGTGGATGTCACCTTTTACTGTTCCTATTACCACTTTCCCAATAGGTTCAGCACCTGTCTCGGCTAGAAGAGGACGTAGAATAGCCATTCCTACTTTCATTGCATTTGCAGATAAAAGAACTTCAGGCACAAATAGGATCCCATCGCGGAAGTCTTCTCCAACAATTTTCATACCAGCAACTAAGGCTTCATCAAGAACTTTTTTTGCATTCCAATCTCTTGATAATAGGATTTCGGTTCCTTCACCGATCTCTTCACCTAATCCGTCATAAAGATCGTCGTGCATCTGCGCAACAAGATCATCGTCAGAAAGACTTGATAGGTCAATATCTTCAATTTCAGATAAGTCGTTTTCTTCGCTCATTTGAACTCCGATCTCTTTTCAAAACAGATTTTCCAGCATGTGGGAAAGCCTTATTAGCTACAAATTTAACAAATACTGAAGCAGAGGACCATGTTTTGTCAAGTTCTTCCCATATAGTGGGAAACGAATTTCGAATACTTTAGAAAGATCTTAATGGTTAAAGTCCAGAGCATCGATAGGGCTTTTTTACTCCTTCAGGAGCTAGCAAAAAAATCTGGTGGAATAAGTGATTTATCGAGACGTTCGGGTTTACCGACTTCCACAGTCGCTCGTCTTCTATCTGCGCTTGAAGAGTCAGAAGTCATAGAGAGAATTGATGATGGATATGAGTACAAACTCGGTCCAAGAATCCTTCAAATGGCATCTCAATCAAATAAAGGTGAGAACCTTTTAGCAATAGCGAGACCTCACATGGTTAGTTTGGTGGACCAATTATTTGAAAATACGGGTTTATCAATTTCGTCTGGATATGAGGTTCAGTACGTAGGTCAAGTTAATTGTGCCAACCCAGTTCAAATACGTGATTGGACTGGAACCCGTCTACCTATGCACGTGGTCCCATCTGGTTTAGTGATCCTGGCGCATTGGCCAAAAAAAGCTGTCCAGAGTTTTTTAGATCGAAAACTTGATCGTTACACACCTAATACTGTCGTGAATAAGGCTGAGATAATTAAACGTTTAGAAAAAATAAAGGAAGATCGATTTTGCTGGTGTTTAGAAGAATTTTCTGAAGGTATAAATTCTATTGCTTCGCCACTCTTTGCAGAGAATGGGAATGTAATGGGAGCACTTCATGTCCATGGTCCGAGTTATCGTTTTCCTTCCGATTCAATGAAAAAAATTGTGGCAAATTTATTAGTTTCGCAAGCAGAAAAAATGTGTAAAGAGTTGAAACACAAATAATAAATACTTGTTACCGAATCGGATTTATTTCCAATTTATTAGGTAACATTTCTCGTTCAGATCATTAATTTTTTTTAACTTGAGGAGTTATTTCGACAGTTTCTTGAAATCGTTAGGAGTAAAAGTGAGTGATTTTCCTGAAAATGCAAAAGTATTAGTAATAGGAGCTGGAATAGTCGGAAATTGTCTAGTAGGACACTTATCTGATTTAGGGTGGGTCGATATTGTCCAGATAGACAAGGGACCTTTACCAAATCCTGGTGGTTCAACAGGCCATGCATCAAATTTTATTTTTCCTGTTGATCACAACAAAGAAATGGCTTTCTTGACAGCAGAATCACAACAACAATATGCAGATCTTGACTTACAAAATGTTCCCGGAGGAATTGAAGTAGCACGCGATGAAGTCCGCCTTGAAGAATTCAGACGAAGGATGACTTCGGCTAAAGCTTGGGGTATTGAATCTGAGTTGTTGACACCTGAACAAGTAAAGGAATTGGTTCCATTCATCAATGAGGAAGTAATTATTGGAGGATTTTACAGTCCTGGAGTTTCTGTTGTTGATTCCTTAGAAACAGGCACGCAAATGAGGTTGAGGGCTCAAGAAGCTGGCAACCTCGAGGTCTTTGCTAACACTGAAGTGCTGGATATAGAAACGACTGAAGATGAGATTGGTATAAAAAAAGTAAATGCCGTAGTGACTACCAGAGGTAGAATAGAGGCTGAATACGTAGTCATAGCCTGCGGGGTTTGGTCAGATCGTGTAGCGAATATGGCAGGAGCGACAATTCCTTTAACTCCTGCAGTCCACCAAATGGCTGATGTCGGACCAATAGATGTACTAGCAGAGACTAATAATGAAATTGGTTATCCAATTGTCCGAGATATGGACACATTCTGTTATGAGCGTCAATCGGCTGGTTCAATGGAAGTCGGTTCATACGCCCATAGGCCAATACTCCATCACCCTGATTCGATACCGTCCAATGAAGAGGCAGCTTTATCACCAACGGAACTACCACTTAGCCAAGATGACTTTGACCCTCAGATGGAACAAGCCATTGAATTAATGGACATGCTGGGTGATGCAGAAATTAAATATGCAATTGATGGGCTTCTGTCGTTAACCCCCGACGCTATGCCAGTACTAGGGGAGACAGTTGAAGTAGAAAACTTGTGGTCAGCAGCAGCCGTTTGGGTTAAAGAAGGACCTGGAATAGCTCAACTTGTTGCAGAGTGGATGACATACGGGTATCCACATATCACAGATCCTCACGGTTCCGATATAGCCCGCTTATATCCCGAAGAACGAGATTACGACCATATCTGCGCTCGTGCATCAGAACATTTCAACAAAACTTATGGCATTGTTCATCCAAGCGAACAGTGGGAAAGCAATAGAGGAAAAGCTAAAAGTCCGTTTTATTCTCGAGAAGAAGAATTGGGAGCGGTTTTTTATGAAGCTCGTATTTGGGAACGTCCTCAGTGGTATGAACACAACGCTCCACTAGTTGAAAAATATGGAATTGAAGAAAGAGACACAGAGTGGGACAGCAGATGGTGGTCTCCCATAATCAATGCAGAACATTTGGCACTTCGAGAAAATGTCGGAATGGTTGATCTAAGCGCATTTCAAATCTTTGACATCACAGGACCAGGTGCGATTGAGTATGCCGAATATCTAGCAGTTAATAAAGTCGATGTTCCAGTAGGTAAGGCTATATACACACCTTGGCTCACACAAAATGGCGGTTTCCATTCAGATCTAACGATGATGCGTCTTGGAGAGGATCATGTGCGAGTTGTCACTGGTGCTTTTGACGGAGGTCGAGATTCTTTTTGGATGCGTAAACATATGCCCAGAGATGGTTCAGTAACTGTTACTGACAAGACTAGGGATATATGCACAATCGGTCTATGGGGCCCTAAGGCACCCGGAGTTTTACAACAGTTGACAAACGTGGATCTAACCCAAGATGGTTCTCCATATGGCCATGTTATTGATGCAGAGGTAGCGGGAGTTGATTGCAGTCTTTTTCGAATTTCATATGTTGGAGACACAGGATGGGAAATCTACACATCTTGGGAAGATGGACCAGCTTTATGGGATGCACTGTGGGAAACAGGTCAAGAGCATGGGATAGTTCCAGTCGGCATAGGAGTTTATGGGCTCACAGGAAGAATGGAAAAGAGCTACAGGTTAATGGGAGCAGAACTTGAATCTGAATACAACCCAGTAGAAGCCGGTTTAGCAAGGCCGAAGGTAAAGGCAGCTGATTTTATTGGGAAAGATGCCTACTTGAAAATGCGTGACGAAGACCCTGTTGCAGTTCTTTGCACTCTCACAGTCGAAGATCTGACTGATTCTCAAGGGCGGAAGCGTTATATGCAAGGTGGTAATGAGCCAATTTTGACTCTTGACAATGAACGGATAGTTGATTCAAAAGGCCGAGTGTCGAGAGTAACAACAGCTGGAAATGCCCCGTCAGTAGGAAAATATGCTTTGATGTCTTACCTCCCTCCTGAATATGCAGTCGAAGGAACAAAACTCCAGGTTATGTATATGAACGAGATTTTCCCTGTGGAAGTTGCGGTTGCTGGACCTGGTGGAATATTTGATCCAGATGATTCAAGGATGAAAGGCTGATTTGAATTGAAAATTCTTGTTTGTGTTAAACGAGTGCCAGCACCAGGAGCAAGAATAAATGTTACCGAAGATGGCAACGAAGTGGATTCGACACATTTGGGATTTACAACAAGCCCGCATGAAGAGTGTGCAGTCGAAGAAGCAGTTCAAATAGCAGAAAACCATGGCGGTGAAGTCACCGCAATCACATTGGGTCCTGAAGTTGCTGAAGAGCAGCTTAGGTATGCGGCAAGTGTTGGGGTTAATAATCTGATTCTCTTACCAATAGATGAACCAGATTGGGATCCGCAGAAAACAGCTGATGCATTAACTAAAGCAATTACCGAAATTGAATCCTCCGAAGGCGTATTTGACTTAATTCTATTTGGAAATGAATCAGCAGATTCCGGAGGATTTCAAGTAGGAATACGTGTGTCGCACCAGTTGGGGAGACCAATTGTAAATGGGATTAAAAATATTGAAATATCAGATAATGAAGTAGACGCTCAGAGAGAGATTGATGGAGGGTTTGAAGTTTATAAATTGCCACTACCGGCTGCACTGGGAGTAAAAGAAGGAATTAATTTACCTCGTTATCCGACTATGAAAGGTCGCTTGGCTTCAAAGAAAGCAGAACTTAAAACACTCGAATTTTCAGCTGAAGATGGAGGTCAGAAAAGAAACAAGCTCCATCGCCCTGAAGAGCAAGTCAGCGAAACTGTTATTTTAGGCAATGGACCTGAAGCAGCACCAGCAATCGTTGACCTTCTAGAAGAGTTGGGAGTGTTACAGTGACACTTTTAGTTCTTTGTGACCATGATCGAGGCGTCATCTCAGATTCATCATTTGAGGCTCTAACTTTTGCAAGATCCATTGCTAATAGTAAAAATATTTCCCTACAAGCAGTTCTTATTGGCCAAGGAGCCGAACAAGCGGCAGAATCGGTTATTTCTTTTGGTGTTGAGACTGTAAAAGTAGCTTCCCATGAATGTTTAACTGATTATGGACCAGAAGTCTGGAGTGAAACACTAACGCAGATTGCTAATGAAACTTCAGCGAAAATTATTGTTTCGTGTGGGACTGATCGCGGTAATGAAGTTTTAGCCCATGTTGCTGCTCGTTTAGAGATGCCTTTTTTGGCTAATTGCCGAAAGATCCAAATAGAGAATGATTTATCTACCGCAACAAGAATTCAGTGGGGTGGCTCACTACTTGAAGACGTTACATCAAATGCAGAAGTTCAAATATTTTCCGTTGAACACCATTCGACTGAACCTGAGGCTCAGTCTTCTTCCGGGGGAGGAAGTATCGTTGGGTTCGAACCCGATTTGGATTCTGCACTGACGAGAACGATTGTTGTCGATCGGGTTGTCCGGACACATGGGATTACCTTGACGACCGCACCAGTAGTAGTAGGTGGAGGCCGAGGTGTCGGATCCGCAGAAGGGTTCGCTCCACTCGAAGAACTCGCAGAAGAAATTGGTGGGGTAGTGGGCTGTTCACGTGCAGTTACCAATAATGGTTGGCGCCCACACAGCGACCAGGTGGGTCAGACTGGAAATCGAATCGCACCTGAAATTTATATTGCTAGTGGTATTTCCGGAGCAATTCAACATTGGGTGGGTGCAATGGCAGCGAAAAATATACTCGCAATAAACACGGACCCTGAAGCAAATATGGTCACTAAAGCTGGTTATGCGGTTTTGGGTGACCTGCATGAAGTCATACCTGCTATTACAGCTGAAGTTCGTAGTCGACGAAACGCCTAACTGATCAAACTTTTATTGACTATTTTTTTCTCTGCTTAGATCTCTAACGAAAACACCAGATCTAGGTTTGGGCATCAGGTATGAAGACTTGGGTGGCATCAACTCACCCGCTTCTGCCACTCCCATCAGGTCTTTGATTTCTAATGGGTGCATTAAAAATCCGACCCATGAATCCTTATCACAACGTTCTTTAACAACATCTGCCCCTAGAGGTCCTGGAACATAGTCAATTAATTTATGAGTTCCAGGATTAACAACTCCAAAAATCGGTGAGAGAATGTGTTCCTGTAATCTCGCAACATCAAGTTGATCAACCAAATTGTTACCTTTGGATTCTGGAAGAATTATTTGGTGACTCTGACCATCTAAATAGAGTCCGACTTTTCCAATTCGCGCAGGTGTAGTTTCGTCGGACTTCTCTATTTCACACACTGAACTAATAGCCTTTAACAGATCTTGACAACTTCTACCTTCGGGGTCACTTACTCTTCGATGAAAAGGTAGGACCAACATCTCATCGTCGGGGAACAGAACCGCCAGTGTGGATTCCAGAGGTTCATAGTTATTATCTGATTTCTTTAGAGCTTCTTCAGCGGCGGCCATTCGATGGTGCCCATCAGTTATGTACAAAGTTTTACTGCTTATAAGTTCTGATAGCTCTTTTGCTGTTTCACCAACAACTTTCCAGATAGTTTGTTTCATTGCACTATCTTCAGTTATTAGAACTGGTTCGTTTAAAGTGCAATTAGTTATAGCTTTGTCTAGTTGTTCATCATTCTCATATGTTAAAGAAATTGGACTTGATGAAGCTCCAACTGCTACGAGATGACGTGACATCAGATCAGAACGTTCAGGTCTTACTTCTTCATGCTTAAGAATTTGAACACTTTCAGTGTCTTTAACTGGCACTAACCCCACGATCCCTGTTTGTGAATGGACGCTTCCATTGTGGGGGATGTCGATTCTGTAAATAAAAAGAGAAGGTTCATCAAAAGACTGATATACGTCAGCTTTGTAAAGGTGGTCCATTGCTTCTTTACATTCATTTAAGAGTTCTTCTACATTGTCGCGTTGTTCAACTGGTAGATCTTCTAGTGATCTGGTGATATTGAGAAAACTTAATTGATTTTCTGAAGTTATTACTTGTCTTTGTTCGGGAGTATAAGAATCGTATGGTCCGGTCGTTACTTTTTCTACCCATTCAGGTTTGATGACAAGACCTGGAAATCCTTTTAATCTAGACATGGTTAGCGGTTGCTTAATTGAACGTGAATTATGTGATCTATTTCTCTCAGCTGTGTAAGTGCATTTTCTGAAACGTCACCTGAAACGTCAATAATTGCTAGTGCAGCTTTTGAGCCTTCGAAAATTTTGTTTTCCATTGTCTCTACGTTTAGTTCTTCTTTTCTGAGGATTGCGAACACTTCAGCTAAAACCCCGACCTTGTCATAATGTCGAATCGTCAGTGTTGAACTCCCCACACGTTCTTTAGCGATGTTCACACAGTTGATTACGTTTCCTTCACGAAATGCGTCTATGACCCGTATTGTTTCTTCTACTGTTGCATTTTGTGCTTGTTGTGTAGAGGCGCCTATGTGATGTGTTCCTACAACGTTTGGATGTTGAGCCAGTTCAGATGAGAAGTGCCCAGTACCATTAGTGGGTTCGTCACAAAAAACGTCTAATCCAGCTTTGATATTTTTTTCATTTATGGACGCCAGTAGAGCAGTCTCATCAACAACTTCTCCACGGCTTGTATTAATTAGGATCGAATTGGGTTTCATCAGTTTCAAAAAGTCTTTGTTAACGAAATTTTTTGTTTCGGGTCCGCTCGGAAGATGTATTGAGATCACATCAGATTCAGTGATTAATTCTTCAAGAGTTTCGACGAGTTTTATGCCATTTGAGCGGATTCTGGATTCTGTCTCAGGCTTTCGTTGGGCTTTTTTCGCAATTACTGTTATTCCGAAAGAACGGGCCCTTTCGGCTACTGCTAAACCAATTTCACCTAGACCTACAATTCCGAGAGTTTTACCAAATAGTCCTTCAGCATCGCTGTAGATTTTTTTGTTCCATTTGCTTTCCCTCAGGTCAGCTGTAGCAGAAGGGATATGGCGATCGATTGAAATGATAAGACCCATAGCCAGTTCCGCTACTGCGATTGAATTTGTTCCGGGTACATTGCAAACGTAAATACCTGAGTCGGCCGCCCCTTGACAGTCGATTGTGTTAATTCCGGCGCCTGAGCGAACGACAAGTCCTAGGCAGTCAGACTTATCAAAAACCTCAGAGATCACTTTTGTGCTTCTGACTACAAGTATCTCAACGCCAGAGATCTTCTCTGGAATCTGTTCAGCTGTCAGGTCAGGTTCAACAATGCATTCGTAACCCTTTTGACGCAGGACTTCAATTTTGTCCTCTGGAAGTGCATCAGCTATAAGAATTTTCATTTTTCCTCCTCAGTGCGCTACAACCGGTAAAAAACGGGAAGTAGGGATCTTCGGGATTAATATCAGTCTAGTCGGTATCTAAGGTTTTTTGAATTAGTTTTTCTTTATCGACTGCGTGGGAGGCCAAGATGCCTTTCAGCTATGTTATTTCGGTTAATTTCACTCGTTCCTCCATAGATCGTTGTAACTGGAGCATGACGAGCGTCATAGTCAATCCACCCAGATGCTGCTGCATCTTCTGCACCGAAACTTAAAAGACCTTCGGCTCCTGCCATTTGTTGGAACCAACCGACCACCTTTTGGTATTCTTCAGAGGCATATATTTTTGCCATAGAACCCTCAACTCCCGGCATTCCTCCGGTTGCAGCTATCCATGCTGCCCTAAGAGTTAGTAGTTGCCCTACCTGGTTGATTATGGCCGTACGGGCTATTCGTTCTCTCATAAGAGTGTTATTTATCATTAAGCCTTCGTTCTTAGACGGTGTAGTTTCAGCCCAGTTGAGTACATGTTTCAGAAGAGGAACTGCAGGGTTTGTTCCTCCCATAACGCCTCGTTCCAAGGCCAAAGCAATCCCCATTACTGACCATCCATCATCGACTTCACCTAAACGCCATTGGTCTTCCACTTCTACATCGTCATAAAAAGTCGCATTGGTTATTTCTGAAGCCATAGTTGGGACAGGTTGAATTTCAATTCCTGCAGTGGCCATAGGAACGAGGAACATTGTCATCCCCTTATGTTTTGGTACCTCAGAATTAGTACGAGTTAATAAAAGAACCCAGTCTGACTCGTGGGCCATAGTTGTCCACATTTTTTGTCCGTTTATGATCCACTTATCTCTGACTTTCTCAGCTTTTGTGGTGATTGAGGCAACGTCTGACCCGTAATCTGGTTCGCTGTAACCGAGACAACAATTATGTTTCCCAGTAAGTAACTTTTTAAGAATTTCTTCATGATGAAATTCTGTTCCAACGGCATTGATGATCCCGGCAACCAGCATGGTTACTGCTAGACCGTCATATGGTGCACCAGCTTTTTCGAGTTCATTGAACAGAAGGTACAATTCCACTGGGTCACGATCCCCATAACCTGGTACCGCTCCTGCCAGTAAACCTTCTGAAGCTAGGGCCTCATTAAAACTTTTGTCATTGAATGTTCCTGTTTCATGCATATTTGAAATTATTTCTGAAGTGAGATTATTTTCGATAAATTTTTTAACCTGAGACCGGAAATCAATTGCTTTTTCAGAGAGTTCGAAATCCATTATTCAGCCCTCACATCTTTTAGGAGAAGGTCAGCGAGGTGAAGACATTCCTCTGAAGGGCTGTTAAGAATTTGAGACCATGCTCTGGCTCTGCGGTAAAAAAGTTGTATGTCGTATTCTTCTGAGAAACCATAACCTCCGTGGTAATGAAGGCCGCGATCTGTTGCATGTAGTGAGGTTTCTCCTGCAAAAACCAGTGACATAGAGGCGAGGGTAGCGAAATCAGAAATTTCATTATCGGTTAAATTTATTGCTCCGGGTATGTCCCTGTCTCCTGCCCACGCTGCTTTGTTTACGAGTAGGCGAGCTCCATCACATAAACCTGGTAAATCTGCCAGTCCATGCTGAACAGATTGAAAACTGCCAATTGGTTTTCCAAATTGGTGACGATCTTTCACGTATTCAACGGTCATTTCGATCGAACTGCGAGTTATACCAACCAGAAAAGCTGAAATCAGAGTTTTCCACTCGTTCAAGGCCTTATCGAAAAGCTCAGTGGCTTCTCTTCCTTCTGCAATTACGTCCGCATTTCTTATTTCACGATGGGCGATTGGAAGATCGCCATGATTTGGTAAGGATTCGTTAGGCGGTTCATCAGCAAGGAGCAGCAGTTTGTCTTCATTTAAAGCGATTAATCTGTTTGCTATAGCACCTGTCGGAACTGATCTAGCTACACCGTTTTCCACTGGCCTTACCACCAGACCAGCTATAAGAGTTCCAGTCAAAACTTCTTCTTCTAGTAAGTCCAACTTTTCCAAAACTCTTGATGTTACTACGTGATCAATAATAGGAAGAGGCGCAATTTGGGATCCGGCTTCCTCAGCAACAATTACAAGGTCAGATAATGAAGCACCTCCACCAGTCGGCGGTGAAACCCCCATTCCGGGTGCTCCCGTTTCTGATAGACGTTTCCATGCTTTTACGTCAAAGCCTAAAGGCATTGAATTCCTAGCACTTTCAGGTCCGGTTTGTTCAACAAAGAAACTAGAGAAAACGTCCCTAATAGCTTCTTGGTCTGCACTCATTCCTAGATCCATAAATAAATCCTATCTAAGCTCCGTTCGTGGAATTGCATGTGGAGTAGATAGTGTCCGTTTATGGAACAAAATATAAAAGGCGCAGAGGGCATTGACGTAGAACAGATTGGCTCTCAGGCAACAATTACGATTAACCGACCTGATGTGATGAATGCCATGACAACTCAAATGTTTGCTGATTTTGGAAGAATTTGTAGGGAAATATCCAGAAGCGAAACTGTAAGAGTTGTTGTGATCGCCGGCGCTGGAGGAAATTTTTGTTCGGGAGCGGACGTTAGCGGACAAGGAAGTCAAGCAAACTCTGGAAAAAAACATGTGCATATAAAGAATATGCGACAGATAAGTGAGTCAGTTCTCGCCCTAAATGAGATCCCGCATCCCGTGATCGCGAAAATAAGAGGTGTAGCAGCAGGGGCTGGCATGAATCTCGCATTAGGTTGCGACATTCTCATCGCTTCGGAGACAGCTAGATTTTCAGAGATTTTCGCACGCAGAGGACTATCTATTGATTTCGGTGGTTCCTGGCTATTACCGAGACAAATCGGTTTACACAGAGCCAAGGAATTGGTTTTGATGGCTGATGTAATAGATTCCGCAGAGGCTGACCGCATCGGCCTAGTAAACCGAATAGTTACAGAGGAAGATCTTGACAATACCGTTCAAGACTTTGCCGATCGTTTAGCATCAGGACCACCAATTGCACTCTCAATGAGTAAAAAACTGTTAAACGCTGGAATCACCTCTTCGCTGAGTCAGTCCCTCGAAGCTGAAGCTCAAGCGCAATCAGTTAACTTCGAGACAGAAGACATTAAAGAAGCTGCCTTAGCGTGGATAGAAAAACGTTCTGCAGATTTTAAAGGTTTCTGAATCCAAACCTCAGATTGTGTTCGGAGGAAAACCCGGACCTTCACGATCTCGACCTGACATGTCAGCATTTAGTCTTGCTTTTTCCATCAAAGTCTTCACTACATCGTCAAGTTCTGATGGTTCATCCCCCTGAGTTTCACTCGGACCAAGATGCCATCCTTCAGCAATACCAAGTTTGTCACCACGGATGTCAAACACACGACCGGTCACATTCTGAGCTTGTTCACTGCAAAGCCAAGTTGCGATTAGAGCAATCCATCTAGGCGACATCGACTCACGAATCTCATCGCTAACTCCGTCAGTTCCACCCATCAAAGGTTCGGTAAGCCGGGAGATTGCTGTTGGAGCTAAGCAATTAACAGTCACTCCGTATTTGAAAAGTTCTTGTGCAGCAATAACACTAAAAGCAGCGATTCCGGCTTTTGCGGCACCGTAGTTAGTTTGGCCGACGTTTCCGTAAATACCCGAAGGTGATGAGGTGTTAATCACGCGTCCAAAAGTTTCACCACCTGCTTTAACAGATTCTCTCCAAAAAACTGAAGCGTGGTGAGTCGGAGCAAAAGTTCCTTTCAAGTGAACATTTATGACTGAATCCCAGTCGTCTTCAGACATTGAAAACAACATTCGATCTCTGAGGATTCCAGCGTTATTTATGAGTATGTCTATTCGACCCCATTTATCAACCGCTTCTTGTATCATCGCTCCCGCAGCATCAAAATCGGCAACATTGCAGCCATTGACTATCGCTTCACCACCCATGTCGACAATCTCGTTTACTACTTCTTGTGCCGGAGTGAGATCTGCACCGTGTCCTGATTCATCTCCTCCTAGGTCATTGACTACTACTTTGGCACCTTCACTGGCAAGCATAAGTGCATGCTCGCGTCCTATTCCTCTCCCAGCACCGGTGACAATTGCTACTCGATTTTCACAAGATTTATTCATTACTGACCTCCATTTAGTATTTCTATTTGCTGACGATACAACCCATTATGAAAAATTCATTTCAAAATCTAAAGTCTCTCAAATTTTTCGAGATCTAGAGTCCACGCGGAAAGATTTTCGTAACCATTTTCAGTGATTAACACCTGGTCTTCCAATTTTACTCCTTGACCACCCGAGCGTGATCCAACATAGGCTTCAACAGTAAGCACCATTCCTGGCATCAGAACTCCGTCGTATCCGGATTCTTCCCAAGCTTCTGGGAAAACAATGTCTGGATACTCATCACATTGACCCACCCCGTGAAATAGGCATGAATAATGTCGATAATCTTCAACTGGAGGAGTCCACGAGTTGTGGGTTAATTCATAGAAGGTAGTTCCAGGAGTTAGTAACTCCATGTTTTTGTGCATTTGTTCGACCGCTAATGAATGAACTTCTCTTTGTTGTTTGTTTGGTTTAGCGTCTCCGCAGATCCAAGTTCTTGAGATATCTGTCATCATTGAGTACGGGCCAACAAAGTCTGTATCGAAGGCTACAAGATCGCCTTCATTGATGATATTACTACTCGACTCTTGGAACCAAGGGTTAGTTCTTTCTCCTGCTGAAAGAAGCCTGCACTCCATCCATTCCCCATGTCGAGAAAGCATTTCTGACCACATGACAGCCCAGAGTTGATTTTCGGTTATACCTGATTTCATTGCTTCAAATGTCTTCTGACAGGCAACTCGAGTCGTTTCCACAGAACATCTCATGGCAGTGATTTCATCATCTGATTTGATCATTCGAGCTGATTCCATGATCTCAGTGCCTTCGACCAAATCTAAACCTGCTTGTTGAAGAGCCTGGTTTCCTGCAATTGTGGTGACGTCAACTGCTAAACGACGGTTTCCACCACCATGAGTTTTAATCAGTTCAGCTATTTCTAAAGCAAATTTTTGCGCTTGTTCTTCAACTCGATTTCCTGCGACGAAATAGAAGAAAGTTGTTGCAGGTCTGACTTCATCAACTAGATGGTTGTGTGCAGATAAAAATTCACAGTTCGGGTAATCAAATTGAATAAGCGGACCGTCTGTTGCCAAGAAAACATATCTAGAAGGGTTATGAGTGATCCACAACTGCATATTTGGTGAATAAGTTGCGTACATCTGGTTCATTGGGTCAAAAAGTAAAATTCCTGCCAGGTCAGCTTTCTCGAGTTCAGAGCGGATTCTTTTCACCCTGTATTCCATCATTGCTTTCTCATCGGGTAACGAAAGTTTTGCTTCAGCCCATTCACTTAGTGCAGGTTCACCAGGGCCAAGTACCATTCTGTGTCCTGTGGTTGAAGCCTTACGTATAAGTGGATCGTTAGGGTCTTCAGAAATTTTGTTATGTGCTCCCATGTAATTTAATTCCCTCAGTTACGCATCCGAGACCCTTTAGGATCGAATAGTGGTTCATTTATCCGTTTTGCTTCACGGAGTGTTCCCAATACTTCTATTTCAAATCCTTTATCCACATCTGAAAGCTCTGAAGGAAGGTAACCGAGCGCACATGATGCTTTCGACCAATGCGCATATCCTCCAGATGTGGCCCAACCTACAACTTTTCCGTCATGCCAAATGGGTTCATCACCGAGTACATCAGAGTTGTTGGCATCAACGACGAAAGCGCTGAGTTTTCTCTTTGGCCCTGCTTCTAATATGGCAGCAAGTGACTCTTTGCCGACAAAGTTTTCTTTATCGAATTTTACGAAATTGTCCAGTCCAGCTTCTAGAGGATCGTAAATAGGCCTGTATTCAGTGGCCCAAGAACCAAAGTTTTTATCAAACCGCATACTGTCCAACGCGCGTAATCCAAAAAGACTCAGATTAAATTCTTTTCCAACATCAGTCAGAAGGTCATAAAGTTGTGATTGAAGTGACGACGGAACCCATATTTCGTAACCAAGGTCACCTGTAAAAGTTATTCTTCCTACTAAAGATGGGATCATTCCGATTGCCATATTTTTAATGTCTAAGAATCTAAAGCTTTCAGCAGATACGTCTTCGTTTGTGATGGAACTTAGAAGGTCTCTGGAAGAAGGCCCTGCAATCGACAAGCCAGTCATATCGTTGCCTATTGGCTTATAACGGATGGTTGGGTCATTGTCGATGTGTTCAAGGAACCATCTCTGGTGATAGCCCTCAGCTATTCCTGAACCAAAAAGAATAAATTTTTCTTCTTCTGTAATCTGGTCAGCAAGGGAGGCCACAGTGAAGTCTCCTATAAGTTTCCCTGTCTCGTTTAACATTGGAGCTAGGGCTATTCGGCCATTTTTAGGAATTTTGTTAGTTAGTAGCTTTTCTAAAAATTCTCTTGCGCCAGTTCCACTGAATTCATGTTTTGCGAAACCTGTTATTTCCATAAGTCCAACATTTTCGCGTACTCCTCTAACTTCTTCAGCTACCACGGGGAAAGCATTAGATCGTTTGAAAGTGACTTCTTCTATTGGCTCTTTCCCAATTTCTTGAAACCAGAGAGGGTATTCAAGTCCGTACGCGGCACCCCAAACGGCATTCGCGTCAGTTAGTTTGTTGAAGATTGGTGAAGTATGAAGTGGTCTACCTGCCGGTAGCTCTTCATTAGGGAAACTTATCTTGAAGCGTCTAGTGTAGTTTTCGACTACTTTCGTCAACGTATAGTCCGGCGTAGTCCAATCACCAAAACGTGAAACGTCCATTCCCCAAACATCAAAACCCGGATCACCAGCAGTAATCCAATTTGCCATCGCCAGTCCAACACCTCCACCCTGGCTGAGGCCAGCCATCACACCACAAGCGACCCAGTGGCCTCTTTGACCTCTTATAGGGCCGATTAACGGATTGCCGTCAGGAGCGAATGTGAATGGTCCATTGATGACTTGTTTGATACCGGCATCTGCATAAATGGGAAAATGTGAAAACCCTACTTCGAGTGAAGGGGTGAGTCTTTCCAGATCAGGGGTGAGAAGTTGCGCACCAAAATCCCAAGGGGTTGATTTAGTTTGCCAAGGGACACATGCTTGTTCGTAGGTTCCGAGAAGAAGGCTTTTACCCTCGGCCCTCAAGTAAATTTCGCCGCTGAAGTCAATTACTCCTCGACCGTGACCATCATTTTCTTCAAGCCATGGTTCTATTTCAGGTAGCTCTTCAGTGAGAAAGTACATGTGTTCCATTGCCTGAACCGGTAGTTCAATGCCACACATTCGACCAACTTCTCTAGCCCACAAACCTCCAGCGTTTACAAAATTTTCACAATTTATTATTCCTTTGTCTGTTAATAGGTCCCAAGTGCCGTCAGGTTGTTGAGAAATTTCTTTTACCCATGTATTTCTTTCAATTTCAGCCCCTAAAGATCTTGCTGCAGATGCGTAAGCGTTTGTGACGCCTGAAGGGTCGACGTGCCCACCGACTGGATCCCAAAGGGCACCTACAAAATATTTTTCCTCTAGGAAAGGAACAAGATTTTTTGCTTCTGAAGTTGAAATTATTTCCGTTTCCATGCCCAGATATCTACCTCGGGCATGAGCCATTTTCAGCCAATCCAATCTGTCTTCGTTATCTGCCAACATCAGCTCGCCAGTCAGATGGATTCCACAATCGACTCCAGTTAACTCTTCAAGTTCTTCATAGAGTTTTATTGTGTACCTTTGAAGCGCAGCTACGTTCGGATCTCCATTCAGGGTGTGCATACCCCCGGCTGCGTGCCAAGTTGAGCCTGCTGTAAGTTCTTTTCTCTCCAGAAGAACTACGTCGGTACAACCTGCCTTGGTCAAGTGATACAGCACACTGCAGCCGACAACTCCTCCACCTACAACTACTACTTCAGCTTTTTCTTTCATCCTTCTCTTCCTTAATAATCAGTTGGAACGCCACCTTCAGCAACTCTTCTTTCGAGGTATTCATCTAATTCGGTACGGATATCTTCTTCCATGGGTGGTTCTTCATGTGAGTCAATTAGTTGTTTTGCTAGTTTTTCAGCCCGGTGGTGAGCTTCTTGACGACCTGACTCGTCCCATGATTCATAATTTCTCCAGTCTGAGACCATTGGACGAAAATGTTCGGTTTTGTAACGTTCTTGAGTGTGTTCTGAACCGAAGAAGTGACCCCCGGGGCCTACTTCCGCTATTGCTTCTACAGCTAGGGTGGCGTCGTCTACAGTGACTGGTTCCAACATGGAATTGACCATGTTCAGAACATCTGCATCTATAACCATTTTTTCGTACGAAGCGAGGAGACCACCTTCGAGCCAGCCGGCTCCGTGGAGCAGAAGGTTTACACCGCCCATAATTGCACCCCATATAGAAATGACACTTTCATACATTGATTGAGCATCGACACTGTTTGCTGCGTTCACGTTGGATGAACGGTAAGGAAGCCCGTAACGCCTAGCTAGTTGGCCTCCGATAAGGCAGGCTTTCCAGTATTCAGGTGTTCCAAATGCCGGCGCCCCGGACTGCATGTCAACATTTGAAGTGAAACCCCCATAGATGACAGGTGCCCCTGGGTTAACTAGTTGTGTATAGGCAATTCCCGCTAAAGCTTCAGCATTTTGTAAAACTAGTGCTCCTGCAACGGTCACTGGAGCCATGGCACCTGCCAATGTGAAGGGAGTTATGCAAATAACTTGATTTCGTGAAGACATTTCTTGAATCCCATGAAGCATCACAGTGTCATATCGCAAAGGTGTACTCGCATTAATTACTGAAAAAATTGAAGGTTCTGAGTTGAAAGTTTCTTGATTTACACCTCTGGCAATCCGAGTAATTTCCATTCCATCGATATTTCTTTGTCGCCCCAGGCTGTAAACGAACGGTGGCTTGTCAGAAAGAGTTACAGCATCATGAGTTGCATATAAATGCCGGACCGAAGCGTGTATGTCAGTTGGTTCCACTGGATAGCCAGCAGTTGTATGGAGACAGTTAAGCATCTGAGTCAATTTGATCAGATTACGAAAATCCTCTCTATTGCCGTCACGTCGATCACGTCCCAAACCGGTCACGAAGGGAGGACTGGCTACTGCGGTATAAGTGATCCATTTTCCACCCATAATGAAGTCCCTTTGAGGTGTTATTCCATGCATCTTGAATTCATTAGGCGCAGTGGAAATAATTTCCATGATCATCTCAGGATCGAATCTGACTTGTTGGTCTTTAACAACAGCTCCGGCATCTGCTAACTGTTGACAAGCTGTTTCGTCTAGAAATGCAATCCCAGTTTCTGCAAGAACTTTCAAAGAGGCTTGGTGAATTGATTCCAACTCATCTTCAGAAACTGCCCGCAGAGGTTCGAATCTGTGTTTTGGCTGAATTGGAGAAGGCTGCTGGACGTTTTTTGAGTCATTGCCCCTTCTTTGAGCTCTACCGCCACGTCTCCGCTCATCTGGCATTAGAAATCCTAAAATTGTGACTGTTCATTTTCCGAAACCTTCTCTTCCTGAGGGTGGATCGTAGAGGGGGGTTAGCTGCAATTCGTCTCCCTCCCAAGGATTAGCTTTCACAACATTTTCATTTAATTCGACACCAAGGCCGGGTTCTTTGGATGGTATTACTAGGCCATCTGAGAATTCAATGGGTTTTTCGAGGATTTCGGCATGGAAACCAGACCAATCTTCGATTGATTCAAGAATCAGAAAGTTTGGAGTGCAAGTAGCCAGTTGAATATTTGCAGCGGCGACAACAGGTCCGCAGTAACAGTGTGGAGCCAGTAAAGCCTGTTTCACTTCTGCGATTGAAGCAATTTTTTTGCCTTGAAGAATACCTCCGCAACGTCCAAGATTTGGTTGGATTATTGAAGCTGCATTTGACTCAAGAAGCGTTGAAAATTCACTTACTGTTGTGAGCCTCTCTCCAGTTGCAACAGGAATAGATGTTCCCGCGGCAACTCGTGCCATTCCTTTTACGTCATCAGGAGGTACAGGTTCTTCAAACCAGAGAGGGTCGTATTTTTCTAGAACTCTCGCAAGTCTTAGCGCTCCTGAAGGAGTGAATTGTCCATGGGTGCCAAACAGTATGTCAGCTTTTGTGCCAAGAGTTTCACGGAGGGCTTTAACCATTGATTCGCAAAATTCCAATTCGCTTGGGGTGGGTTGACGACCGTCAAAAACTGAATAAGAACTAGCCGGGTCAAATTTGACTGCAGTAAAACCCTTTTCAACAGCAGCAGCAGCAGCTTCAGCAGCTAAGGAAGGGTCGTTATAAATATGTTTTTCTGTTGAAGGGTTGTATGTATCTTCTCCATCTGGCGGGTATAGATAGGTGTAAGCACGCAATCCTTCGTGCACGCGGCCTCCTAGAAGTTCATAAATCGGCTTGTTGCATTCTTTTCCAATTAAATCCCAGCAAGCCATTTCCAGTGAACTGATTACGCCACATAAGGTGGGGTCAGGGCGAAGTGTGTATCCGACTCCATAAGATCGACGCCAAAAAGTTTCAATATGAAAAGGATTTTCACCTATGAGAAAACGATCTGCGGTATCTTCGATCATTTTTGCAATGAGATGGGGATTAAAGGAAGCTGCGTATGCTTCTCCAATTCCAGAAACACCATTGTCAGTTGTCAGTTTTACAAAAATGAAGTAGCGACCTCCATGACGTGGAGGAGGGTTGGCTACAACAAATGTTTCTACCTCAACGATTTTCATTTTAAATCCCCCTTAAGATCCAGGACATACCACAGCACGTATAACTGAACCGTTACGCATTTCATTAAGAGCATCGTTAATGTTTTCCAATGGGTGGGTGCTTGAAACCATATTTTCAAGATCGAGTTTTCCATCACGCCACAAATCAACCATTGCAGGAATGTCTGAATGCGGTCTAGAGGTACCCATTTTAGAGCCTAGGATTCTTTGGTTTCTAGCTGCCAGTAAACCTGGATCAAATTCTGTTTTAACACCATCTTCAGGCATGCCTACCAGAACTAGAGCACCCATTGGTGATAGAAGTTCCATCGACATTGGAATTGCTGAAGGTGCGGCAGTGCTTACAAATGTGAAATCAGCCAGACACCCTTCAGTAGTTTCCTGAATGATTTCAGATAGGTCTTCCGAAGGCTCGAAAGCATGAGTAGCACCGAACTTAATTGCTAGTTCTCTTTTATTTGCTAAAGGATCAACCGCAATTACATATTTCGCTCCAGAAATTTTTGCTCCCTGAATTGCGGCTAAACCAACTCCACCACAACCAACTATCACAGTAATGTCACCACTTTCAACTTTCGCCGTGTTGAATACAGAGCCCATTCCAGTCATTACTCCACAACCCAGAAGAGCAGCAAAATTTACAGGTAAGTCTTTCGGTACAGGAACGCATTGTGAAATATGAACTACTACTTCTTCCGCAAATCCTCCAGTGTTGAGACCATGGGTTATCATCTCACCCGTTATTGCCTCCAGAGGGCTGGTTTCATGAAGCCTGAGCTTCCCTGTGCAAGCTACGTCATGTCCTCGCTTGCAAGCTAAACATTGACCACAGGTTCGGATCAAGGAAACGACGACTTGATCTCCAATACTTAGTTCTGTTTCTGTTTCTGGTCCTATCTCAGCAATCTTTCCAGATACTTCGTGTCCCAAAACGACCGGATATCCAATTGACCAACCTCCATCTATGTAGGTGATATCAGAATGGCAGATAGCACAAGCTTCTACAGTTACTCGAATTTCATCTTGTTCAGGGTCCGACAATCGGATCTCTTCAATGGTTAAGTCAGTTTTAGGCTCGCGGCATACAGCAGCTTTGATAAGAGTCATCGAAAGTTCCTAGACATCAGCGAAGATTACTTGAACTTGTTGTTATATAAAAGTCGAAAAGAGGTAAAAAAACTAGGATTTATCCAAGAATTATTTCTGACACCTCGCGTAGTTCATCAAGTGAGCGTGCAGAAATATTCAACATGGTTATTGGACTGTCTTCGAAAGCTTGAACCCTGTCACGAATTCTGTCTGCTGGTCCAACAAGACTTATCTCATCGCAGAAGTCACTTGGTACTGAAGCAATTGCTTCTTCTCGTTTACCTTCTAGAAATAATTCCTGTATACGTTTAGCTTCGGCTTCAAATCCCATTCGGGACATTAACTCTGTATGAAAGTTTTTTCCTTTCGCCCCCATGCCGCCTATGTAAAGGGCGATACTCATTTTGATTGGGAGTAGACCTGTTTCAATGTCATCAGTTACATTCACGATCATATTAAGAGGTATCTCAAAACTGTCTTTACGATTTGAGATCACTTCACTGTATACGTCTTGACGATATGGCGAATAGTAGAGAGGTAGCCAGCCGTCAGCGATTTCACATGTTTGAGCTACATTTTTCGGACCTTCCGCTCCAATAAAAATAGGGATATCGCTTCGTAGGGGATGGGTCATAATTTTCAGGGGTTTACCAAGTTCGGTCGAATCAGGCCCTTTGTAAGGATGTTGAAAAAATTCACCTTCGTAAGAAAGGTAATCCTCACGAGCGAAAGCTGATCTTAGGATTTCAACGTACTCTCGAGTTCTAGCTAAAGGCCGTTTAAATGGTTGTCCATACCACCCTTCCACCACTTGAGGCCCGGATACTCCTATGCCAAGAATTAAGCGACCGGAAGATAAGTGATCAAGAGTTACTGCATGCATAGCACAAGCTGTTGGTGTACGAGCTGCGATTTGAACAACACTTGTACCTAAGCGAATTTTTTCAGTTACAGCAGCTAAATGCGCCAGTGGAGAAAAAGCATCGGAGCCCCAAGATTCAGAAGTCCAAACTGTGTCAATACCCAATTTTTCAGCTTCCTGTGTGAGCGGAACCCAGTCTTTGGGCGGTTGAGCTGACCAGTATCCCCAAATCAATCCAAGTTTCATTCGACACCTTTCTTATATCGTTACTCGTTAGAAGTAATGCAGTAGTCGTATCTTAAATGTTTTTTAGGCCGGAGCAGTGATTAACTCTGTTGCTTTGAATGCAGCCCAAACTTCGTCACCTTTATGTAGATTGAGAACTTCAAAAGCATTTTTAGTAATTTCGGCCATGAAATTTAATTGGCCATCCAAGTTGATTCGAACATTTTCCCCTACATGGTTTATTTCTAAGATTTTTGCTTTAAGGACGTTTCTAGGACTTCCGATCGGTTTTTCTCTATAAAGAGCAATAGATTTTGGAGGGATCACGATATTGACTTGGCCTTGAATTGATTCGCTTAAAATTAGTTCCACTCCTTTGCTGGTCATGGCGACCAGACCATCAGCTAAAGCAGGTACGAAGTTCAATCCAACTAGAGAAGCAGAATAAGGAGTTGCAGGGGAATTTCTTACTTCATCTGGTGTTCCTGACTGAGTTATTTCACCTTTTTCTAAAATAATTAGACGTTCTGACAAAGAAGCGGCTTCAAGAGGGTCGTGTGTAATCAGCAAAGTCGCTACTCTCTTTTGTGTTTTTAAATACCGGTGAATAGTTTGTTTACTCTTTTCATCAAGACCTGTAGAAGGTTCATCGAGTAAGAGAAGCTGAGGCTTAGAAGCGATCGCTCTAGTAATTGCGACACGTTGAGATTCACCTCCGGAGCAATTGCCTGCTTTTTTGTCTTGTACATGTTCCAGGTCAAAGAGTTCGATCAACTCAGATACCTCTTTTTTGGATGAATTTGGACTGAACTCAATGTTTTGTTTCACAGTTAAATGATCAAAAAGCATTTGGTTTTGAGGTACCCAACCGACATTTCTGAAACGGGAATGGAGGAAAGTATTTTCTGAATCGACGATGTTCTTATTTATTCGCAGACTTCCTGTAGTCAGCTTTTCCAGACCACATATAAGTCTTAAAAGTGTTGATTTTCCTGAGCCGTTCGGACCGAGAAGACTGACTGTTTCATTCTTATTAATTTGAAGTTTGACTTTTAAAGTGAAGAGTTCGAGGTCTAAAGACCCATTAAGTTGCAGCATCGTTATCTACTCGGCAACCACTGATCGCGGAACGGTATAAGAATCGCAAGCGAAGTTACAATCATCACCAAACTAAGAGCTAAAGCTGCTTCAGGTTTAGTTTCTAGTGCTAGAAAAATTGCCAGAGGTAAGGTTTGGGTCTCACCAGGCATATTCCCAGCGAAAGTAATAGTTGCACCAAATTCTCCAAGAGCTCGAGCCCAAGATAGAGCGAGCCCTGCAATTATTGAAGGGAAAATACGAGGAAGTGTGATCCTTAAAAATATTTTTGGCGGAGAAGCTCCAAGCGTTTCTGCTGTTTTTTCAAGATCTTCATTAATAGAGCGGAAAGCTGATTCAACAGCAACTACAAAAAAAGGCATTGAAACAAAAACTGCTGCCACCACTGATCCAGCTGTAGTAAATGGAAGAGTTAAACCAAACCAGTCACTTAGCCACTTACCTAAAAAACCTTGTCTCCCAAAAGCGAAAAGTAAAGCAGTGCCACCTACCACTGGAGGAAGAACCATTGGGAGAAGTACTACAGCGCGAAGTAATTTCATAAAAGGAAAATTAGATCTGGCTAAAAACCATGCGATTGGAATTCCAAATACAAGCACTGCTAAAGCGGCTGAAAAACTTACTAACAAGGAAAGCAAGAAAGCGTCGAGAACGACATCACTTCCAAGAAGGTCAGCCAGTCCAGACCAAGGCATTCTCTGCAAAAGTCCTATTAGCGGCGATAAAAGAAATAAAATCGCAATAGTTGCAAATAAAACGACTGTTTTTGGGATTCTATTCATAAGGAAAATCCGTGACTAGAAAAAATTTCTTTAGCGATATCGGAAGTTAAAAAGTCATTGAAGTCAGTTCCTTTTTTGCCGCTAGATGCCGCTGCGTAAGAGACGCAAGGACAAGTAATTTCTTGAGGCCATGCCGCAGTTACATTTGGTTCATTCTTGAGGTCAGTTTCGTAAACAATTCCTAGGTCTACTTCCATTGAGGCCACACGCGTTAAAACAGCCTTAACATTCATTTCGTATGTATCTGCATTTATGATTCCAAACTTTGATTTTGTGGCATCGCCACATGGAACTCCCTCCGAGCAGATTGCTATAAGTTTTTCATCGCTGGTTAAGTCACTTGGTCCAAAGCTTTTATCAATAAAAGCGACAGGTTTAACTACAACCAAAGAGTTGTAAGCGAAACCCTCCAGAATGCTCTCAAAACCCAAACCGTCAACAAGGTCAACATCTGCTGTGATGAAAACATCTGTATCTGCTCCATCTCTAAGTTGTGCGGCTAAGTGATTTGAACCGGCAAAAACGATCTTTGCCTCAACTTTATAAATTTCTTCATATCGTTCGACCACTGCAGAGACTGCCTCGGTAAGAGAGGAAGCAGCATAAATGTTTACTTCCTGCTCTTCTTTGCCACACCCAAAGCAAGTTAAGCAAAAAATTCCAACGATTAATAACTGTTTGTTTAGTCTCTTATGGACTCTCAATAACCACATTTGTTGCCTTTATCGCAGCTACTGCCAGAGCACCAGGTTTCAATCCGAGCTCTTTAACTGCTTCAGCCGAGATTAAAGAAACAACGCGATACGGACCAGCTTGAAGTTCAACTTGAGCCATAACTCCATCAGCGACGACACGAGTGATTAAACCAGTGAAACGGTTTCGAGCTGAAAGAGTAGCTCCTTCCTGTTCACTCGAATTTGAAATTTCTTGGGCAAGTTTTGCAAGTTCAACTCCGTTTATGAGCCGGTGTCCGCCTTCAGTTCTTTCAATTGAAAGACGACCGGAGTCCGCCCATCTTCTGACTGTGTCTGCGCTGACACCGAGTAATTGAGCTGCTTCACCAATTCTAAACTTGTACATACAATAAAAAATACTGTAAAACCTTGCAAATACAACTTTTTTTATTCAAAAATATAAATTATGATTTTCCTATGAGTATTAAAGTCACAATCGAAGATATAGACAAACGCCTTTCTGAATATGGTCATTCTGCGTTTGTAGTAACCATGACTGAAGAGGGAAAAGCAAAAATCGTTCATTCAGTAATTTCTTTAGAAGATGATTGTCTTATCTGCTCGCCTGGAAAAGGAACACTAAAAAATTTAGCTGACTCGAGTTCAGTCAGTTTGATCTTCCCTCCTCATTCTGATGACGCATACAGCATGATTATTGATGGAGATGGACAAATCCTAGATTCAGAAAAAGGTTCTATAAAAGTTAAAATTACTGGAGGTGTTCTACACAGACCTGCAGCACAGAGTTCGAATGAGGGACCCAAGTGTTAAAAATTAAGAATCAGATTTTTTCTTCTTAATTTGAGCTAAATATTCTGCCTGTGCTTCTTGCGATTCCGGATCAGCCATCGCAACTTCCAAACCATCCGCATCAGCCCATGACCTAACAGTTCCGACCATCTGAGAAGTAACCGCATTTACATGCGCTTTTGTCGAAAGAGTAGCGATCCTAGATTTTGCTTCAATGATTGAAACTAAATCGTTTACAACAGAGTCGATTTCATCAATAGTTGTGACTTTATTTACAAAACCTATTTTGGACGCCTCTTCAGCATCAAACGGTCTACAAGTCATGACCAATTCTTTTGTCAAAGCAGGTCCTATTTCTCTTACAAGTCTCGGGATTCCTCCCCAAGCTAAAGGAATTCCCAGATCGACTTCTGGAATAGAAAAACTTGTTTCAATGGAAGCAACCCTTAAATCACATGCAGCTGCCAATACGAGACCGCCACCGACAACATGACCATGAAGACGTGCTATAGCTATTGGAGCCATCCCTTCGATTGCATCAGCCATAACTCGACCCAAGTCAGCAGGTTTTTTACCGCCTGTCTCTCCGGAAGCGTTTTGGTTGTTGCCTCCGAAAGCATCAATATCAAAGCCAGCGCAGAATGACCTACCTGCCCCACTAACAACAACAACACGCAAATCAGGTTGTTGGTCAAACCAATCCGCAGCTTCAGTAATTTCTTTCATCAGAGCAACCGACAAGGCGTTTAGACGCTCAGGTCTGTCCAGTTGCATCTGAGCTGTTCGCCCATTAGAAGAAACAACTAAATGTTCAAAACTCGGCTCATTGCCCATTTCAATTACCTTCTACTTCTGAAAGCAAAACTTCAACCTCAAATTTTTCTCCTGCGACAAGGGTTACATTTTCGGCTTTTGCAGCAGCAGAAACATCATCTAAAGCCAAACGAAGAAGGTCGAGTCGCTCCGAAGTGTCAATAACCGTGCAATTCTTGACTGGTGTTGCCAGCGAACATTTTGCTTCAGTTTTTTTCTTACGAATCTCAGCTATTACCTGTGCAGCTACAACAGCGATTTCTTGATCTCCAAAAGAGCCTGAAGTTGCAAGTAAATTTTCATTTGAAGGCCAATCTTGCTGATGAATTGAACCTTCTCTCCACCATGACCAGACTTCCTCGGTAACAAATGGAAGAAAAGGTGCAAAAAGTTTTAGCAGAGTTTGCAGTGCTAAACGTAATGCATGTTGAGCTGAAGTTGCATTCGTATTTTCTTCGCCATAAGCGCGAACTTTGACAAGTTCCAAATGGTTATCCGTAAAATCCCAAAACCAAGATTCGGTTTTCTCTAGTGCTCTCGCATAATCGAAGTTGTTAAAAGCATCAGTCGTTTCATCTATTAATCCTGCCATACCTGCAAGCATTGAAAGATCTAAAGGGTTAGTTATGAGATCCTTATCAATCTCAAGTGAATCACTTGTTGAATCACTGAAACCTAAAACAAATCGGCTTGCATTAAGTATCTTTATAGCTAATTTTCTACCAATTTTCATTTGACCGTCGTCAAATGTCGTGTCTGTACCAGGCCTTCCATTAGCCGCCCAGTAACGAATAGCGTCTGATCCGTATTCCTCTAATAAATCTATTGGAGTAACTACATTACCCTTAGACTTCGACATTTTTTTTCGATCAGGATCGAGCACCCAACCACTAAGAGCACAATTTAACCAAGGAGAAGAATTAGATTCAAAATGTGATCTCACAACAGTTGAAAAAAGCCAAGTTCGTATTATGTCGTGTGCTTGAGGACGCATGTCCATTGGATAAGTGCGTTTAAATAGATCTTGGTCTTCTTCCCACCCACAAGCAATTTGCGGAGTAAGGGATGAGGTTGCCCAAGTATCCATAACATCAGGATCTCCCATGAAACCATTAGGCTTCCCTCGCTGATCTTCTGAGAATCCAATTGGTACCTCTGAAGTTGGATCTACAGGAAGTGAATCTTCTTGAGGGACAATAGGTTGATCCCACACAGTTTCACCATTTTCGTCTATCGGATACCAAAGTGGTATAGACACTCCAAAAAAACGCTGCCTGCTTATTAGCCAGTCACCATTAAGTCCTTCAATCCAGTTGCTATACCTAGCTTGCATATAACTTGGATACCAGTTCATTTCATCGCCTCGATCAACAAGTGCATTGGCTAAATTTTGATCACGGCCTCCATTTCTTATATACCACTGACGAGAAGTGACGATTTCGAGAGGTCTGTCACCTTTTTCGAAAAATTTCACTGGATGAGTAATAGGTTCAGGTTCTCCAACCAATTCACCTGTCTCTCGAAGCATCATTACCATTTCTTCTTGTGCAGAGAAAATTGTTTTCCCAGATAGACGTTTGAACGCATTAACACCGGTTTCACTAGAAATACCCGAAGGAGGCTCTTTTAAAATCCTTCCTTCCCGGTTGATAATTGCTTGAACAGGTAGGTTCAATTCTCGCCACCAAGTCACATCAGTAGTATCACCGAAAGTGCAGATCATCGCGATTCCAGTACCTTTTTCAGGATCTGCAAGTTGATGTTCACAAACAGGGACTTCTACTCCAAAAACAGGAGTGGTCACGGTTGTCCCAAAAAGTTTTTTATATCTTGAATCTTCTGGATGAGCCACCAAAGCTACACAGGCTGGTAATAGTTCTGGTCTAGTGGTTGCAATTTGTAAGTCGTCACCACTATTCGTATGGAAGGTAAGCGTATGGTAAGCGCCTGGTCTTTCCCTATCTTCAAGCTCGGCTTGAGCTACAGCAGTGCGGAAAGTTACGTCCCACAGTGACGGCGCTTCAGTCTGATATGCCTCGCCTCTATTTAGATTTCGAAGGAAAGCACGCTGAGCTACACGTTGGCATTTTTCATCGATAGTTGCGTAGGTAAGACTCCAATCAACTGACAATCCGAGCCGCCTCCATAGAGCTTCAAAAGCCTTTTCATCTTCAGCCGTGAGAATATGACACAGCTCAATAAAATTGCGCCTACTTATATCAAACTCACCACGTTCTTTAATTGCTTTTGGGTTGCCAGCATCATCTGGTGTTTCAAAATCTGGATCATAAGGAAGCGAAGGGTCACATCTGACACCAAAAAAATTTTGAACCCTTCTCTCGGTTGGAAGCCCATTGTCATCCCACCCCATGGGGTAGAAGACTTCCTTCCCTACCATGCGTTGATAACGCGCTATTACATCAGTGTGTGTATAAGAAAAAACGTGTCCGACATGTAAAGAACCTGAAACTGTGGGAGGAGGAGTGTCTATAGAAAAAATTTCTTCTCTAGTTTTACTGCGATTAAAACTATAGGTTCCGTTTTCTTCCCACTGATTGCACCAGAGTTCTTCAATTCCATCTAAAGATGGCTTATTCGGAATTTTTGAAGCATTCTTTTTACTTGTCATATATCAATTTGAGACTATCTGCGCTTATTGATTAACCGAGCGGAATTGTTTGCTCTCTGGCTTGTGAGGGTATTGTCAAACTGAAGAAAGTTAATTTGGAGGTAATTAATGGACGACTTCTCGATGGAGTTGAACGAAGATCAGTTACAACTACAAGAATGGGTCCATCAGTTTTCTGAAGATGTGATTAGACCCGCTGCTGAAGAATGGGATGAGCGAGAAGAGTTTCCATTCCCTGTAGTCGAGCAAGCAGCAGAGGTGGGTCTCTACTCTTGGGAATTCCTAGCAAATGGGATGATGGGAGATAAGACAGGTCTCACGCTTCCTGTAGCTATTGAAGAATTATTTTGGGGAGATGCAGGCATTGGAATGGCGATAATGGGTTCTGGACTAGCAGCTGCTGGAATTTTGGCATCTGGGACACAGGAACAAGTTTTGGAATGGGTGCCACAGTGTTACGGCGAAGCAGGAGATCTGAAAATTGGAGCCTTTTGCGCCAGTGAACCTGATGCTGGATCTGACGTAGGCGGTTACCGGACTAAAGCTGTTTATGACGAAGCCACAGACGAATGGGTTCTAAATGGAACGAAAGCTTGGATTACTAATGGAGGCTTGGCTGATATTCATGTAGTGGTTGCGGTAGTCGAACCTGAACTTAAATCCAGAGGTCATGCATCTTTCATAGTGCCTCCAAACACACCTGGATTGAGTCAGGGACAGAAGTACAAAAAACATGGAATCAAAGCAAGTCATACAGCAGAGGTTGTATTAGAAGATGTTCGGATACCAGGCTCTTGTCTTCTAGGTACTAAAGAGAAACTCGATGAGAGGATTGCACGAGTAAAAGAAGGTAAATCTGGAAATGCTCAAGCAGCAATGCAGACTTTTGAAGCTACTCGACCTGCTGTGGCAGCTCAGGCAATAGGTGTCGCTAGAGCTGCATATGAGTATTCACTCGAATATGCCAAAGAAAGAGAAGCATTTGGCAGGCCAATAATTATGAACCAAGGTATTGCTTTCATGCTTGCAGATATGGCTGTTGAGATCGATGCAGCCAGATGGCTTACATGGCGAGCAGCATGGCTGGGAACCCATCAAGGTTTTAAGAATGCTGAAGGTTCAATGGCTAAGTTGAAGGCCGGAAGAGTAGCGACTTGGGTTACTGAAAGGGCAATCCAAATTCTTGGTGGATATGGATATGTAAGAGAATATCCAGTTGAACGCTGGCACAGGGATGCAAAAATTCACGATATTTTCGAAGGGACAGAACAGATTCAACAACTGGTGATAAGTAGAGCGATATCAGGTTTGAGAATCGAATAATAATGGATTTAGGTATTTCAGGTCGGACGGCTTTGGTCACTGGTGCTTCAAGAGGCCTAGGCTTTTCTAGCGCTAGAGCCCTATCTAACGCAGGGGTAAAAGTCTGTTTGGTATCACGTTCAACTGATCGGTTATCAACGGCAGTTCAAGAACTGTCAGATGGCTGCCATACTATTGCTGCTGATTTATCAGACCCCTCTTCAATCCAAAGCATGTTGGAAGAAGTGAAAGAAACATTTGGTGCAATAGATATTCTTGTAGCTAACGCTGGTGGTCCACCACCAGGAAATTTTGAAACTACCGCAATAGAAGACTTTTCAGAAGCCCTTCAGTTGAACCTTTTGTCGACCATCGAAATGTGTAAAGGTCTTATACCAGAAATGATTGATCGGGGCTGGGGTCGAGTCGTAGCTATTACTTCGATCGCAGTAAGGGAACCGATGGCTCAGTTGATTCTGTCTAACACAGCTAGGTCTGGATTAACTAGTTTTTTGAAGACAACAGCAACCGAAGTGGCGGGAGCCGGTGTGACAGTAAATTCAATTCAACCAGGACTTCACGGCACTGAAAGACTTACTGAACTCTACGAAGATTTACAAGGTGTAGCAGCAAATGTTCCAACAGGAAAACTAGGCAACCCTGATGATTTTGGTCAAGTAGTAGCTTTTTTGTGTTCAGAACAAGCCAAATTCATTACAGGTGCAGCAATCCCAGTTGACGGCGGAGCTGCAAAAGGATTGCAGTGATATAGATGACCAAAGAAATCAGAAATAGAGGATTTCACCATGTTGTGTATGCATGTAAAAACGGCGAAGAAACCAGACATTTTTATGAAGATTTATTAGGAATGCCTTTGGTTCACACTGAGGTAAAAAATGCTCCAGACGGATTCTTCCGCCATTTGTTTTTTGACACTGGTGATGGTTCATGCATAGCTTTTTTTGAGGTTTCAGGAGTAGGTGAAAATCCAGATTGGAGTTCTGAAGTATCCATTGGCAATGGTCTTCCCATTTGGGTTAACCATCTAGCTTTCGCTTCTGACGAAGAAAGAACTGAAATAGTAAGAGAACGGTTAACTGAAGAAGGAATTGTTCCCTTGATGGAAGTGGATCACGGATGGTGCCACTCGCTTTATTACATAGACCCAAATGGAATAATGGTTGAGTTTTGCAGAGATACAGGTGAATTCGGAGTTGACCCTGAAATAGCAGTAGAGCGCCTTAGCTCTACAGAAGACACTGATTACTCAACTTTTATACAGCCCTTAGATGTAGAAGGGTTGAGAGGGTTCAGCCTCTTTCCTACCCCTAAAGACGCATAGGGGTAGGATGACTCGAATTCGACAGGTAAGTCGTCCAGATTTACACCCCGCAGCTGAAACCATTTTTCAACTTATATTCGGGGACAGAGATCCAACAGTCGACCCTGGTACTGACACCGGAAGCCCAGGAGATTGGTGGCCCACTTTCGCTTTAGTACCCGAAGTTTTTGACCATGCAGTTGCAGGTTTGGCTTTGTATAGATCGTCGGAGCGAAAATTGGATCCACAACTACGGGAACTCGGACAAACTCGAGTGGGGTGGGATGTCGGGAGCCGTTTCGTTTTTTCTCAGCACTGTAAATCATGCCGAACTGTTGGGATAAGCGAAGAAAAAATTAAATCTATTCCTAACTGGGAGGAATCTGAGGTTTTCAATGAAATTGAAAGAGCAGTTCTTGCATATACGGACTGTCTGGCGCTTAATAATGGTCTGGTAACTGATGAAATTTTTCAGACACTCACAAAGCATTTATCAGACGAGGAAATTCTTGAACTTACATACATTGTTGCCACATATGGAATGCATGGGATTATTTCTAGAGCACTACGCCTTGAATTTGATGCTGATGAAAACCAGCCTCTAGAAGAGGTAGAGGGTGACCATCAAAGTTTGAGTCAAGAACATACTGAAAAACGAATGGAAGAGATAGTTAATAAGGAAAAATCTGGTGATTAACTCTGATGATCTTTTTAAGAAAATAAAAACAGATCAAATAACTTTCGAAGAACTAGACGCCGCCGATGAACTGGCTAGCTTCCGCTCACAGTTTGTCATCGAAGACCCAGACTTAATCTATTTAGATGGTAATTCTTTGGGTCGACTTCCAGAAAAAACAAAAGAACTTGCTCAAGAAATTGTCTCTGAACAGTGGGGTAGCCGTCTAATACGGTCATGGAATGAAAGGTGGTTAGAAGACACAGTTCGAATCGGAGACAAAGTCGGAGTAGTGGTCGGAGCAAAACCAGGAGAAGTTGTTTTAGCTGACTCAACTACTGTCTGTTTATTCAAAGCTGCAGTTTCAGCGCTTCTTTCAAAGCCAACACGTTCCGTCATATTGACAGATGATCAAAATTTTCCTTCTGATATCCAAGCTTTGAAAGCAGCAGCATCTACTGTCAGCAGAGATCATAAGGTTGTGGTGATAGAAAGCAATGGTTTAGAAGCCCCAGTTGAAGCACTTCTAGGTGCAATTGATGAAACTGTAGCTCTGGTTTCACTAAGCCAGGTCTCCTACCGCTCAGGGTGTTGTTGGGATTTATCAACAATTACTCAAAAGGCTCATCAAGTAGGAGCCAAAGTTCTTTGGGATCTTTCACATTCAGTAGGAGTGGTTCCAATAGATTTAAGAAAAGATGAAATTGATTTAGCAATCGGCTGCACATATAAGTATCTAAATGGTGGACCAGGGGCGCCTGCTTTTATTTATATCTCAGAAAATTGTCATGATTTGATTAATCCCATAGCTGGTTGGTATGGAAGTAGAGACCCATTTGGATTTGATCCTGATTCTCAACCGCAAAATGACAATCGTAGATTCTTAACTGGCACCCCACCCCTAGTTTCGACTTTACTTATAGAGCCAGGTGTTGATCTGGTGATTGAAGCGGGAGTTAATAACATACGTTCAAAGTCAGTTGCTCTTTCTGAAAGATTTTTATTCAAAGCTGAAAAAGAACTTTTACCTTTAGGATTTTCTGTCGCATCACCTGTAGAGCACAAGAAACGTGGCTCTCATCTATCTTTTTCTCATGATTCAGCTATGGCAATAGGACAGGCATTAATTAACGAACAGGCAACAATCCCAGATGTTCGTCCACCAGATTTAGTCAGATTTGGTTTTGCACCCTTATATACGACTTTTGGAGAAATTGAGGAAAGTATAGACAGAGTAAAGGAAGTTATTTCCGGAGGCGGGATCAGTCGTTGGAAGGATGCAATGCCAGTTGTTCCATGACCTGATAGTCCAATTTAATTTGTGATCCCGAAACGCTCAAGTCCAAAACATTCAATAGCGTTACCTCTCATAAGCAGATATATCTCATCTTCGGAGAGCCCAGCTTCATTACAAATCTTTGTTGCTACTTTTAACGTGTTTGGGAAAGTTGTATCTGCATGAGGGAAATCAACTTCAAAACAGATCTGGTTCATGCCAATTATGTCTCGATTTTTTAAACCAGTCTCGTCGTCAAAAATACAACCCCAAATATGGTTAGGTATGTAAGAACTAGGTGGATTTGGAAGATCTATTCCAAAACTAGCATCTCCTCTTTCTTCCCAAATTTTGTCCATTCTCTCAACTACATAGGGCATCCATCCAACTTGTCCTTCTGCATAGGCAACCCGGAGTTTAGGGAATCGAACAAAAATTCCTGAAAGTATGTAGTCGCACATAGATCCCATTGCATTTGCAAAAGTAATGGTCGAAGAAATAGAAAAAGGAGCATCCGGAGAAGTTGACGGCATTTTTGATGAAGATCCTATATGCATGCAAATTACAGTCTCAGTTTCTTGACACGCAGTGAAGAAGGGATCCCAAAAATGATCCTTGTCATGCACAGATGGTAAGCCTAAATGGTAAGGATTTTCTGAAAATGTAACAGCAAAAGATCCCTTGTTTGCGCATCTGTGGACTTCTTCAGCGGCTGCGATTGGATCCCAGAGTGGTATAAGGGTTAGCGGTATGAGACGACCTTTCCCTTCACCTTCGCACCACTCATCTATCATCCAGTCGTTGTATGCCTTTACGCAAAGTAAAGCTAGGTCTTTATCTTCTCGTTCAAGAAAAGTTTGACCACAAAATCTCGGAAGAACATTAGGAAAACATATTGAAACGTCAACGTGATTTGCGTCCATAGCAGCGAGTCTGTCGGCTTGCTTCCAGCTCCCTGGCAAAATTTCGTCAAAAGTAACCGGTTCAATATCAAGATTTTCGAAACCTGCCGCAGCAGAGAGTTTAGGAAATGGATATATCAAATCGTCATATAACCACCAGTCGCATGCAGAGCCATTTTCTACTCCTTTTTCGTAAGAAAAAACACCGCCTTCAAAGTTAAAAACTGCAGAGTCACGTTCAACACGTGGGCACCTATCTGCATATTTTGAAGGTAAGCGACTAGTCCAAAGATCTGGTGGTTCAACCACATGATCATCAACTGAAATTATTCGAGGGATTTTTGTCACCTAAGCTCCTGTTTCGTAGAACCAACTTCGACAGTATCGCAGTTTTGGGTAATTTTCTATTAGATGTAATCATAAGACAAATAGAACTGCCAGAAAAGTTCCCTGACGATACGATCAGAATAAGAAAAAACGTAATTTTAGTGGTAAAACCCTTTAAGCGGAAGAGTGAGAGAAGATGGCTACAGATCAAGCACTAGCTGATGAACTTGTTTCAACGATAAAAGACTGGGTTGATCGTGACGTGATCCCAAATGTTGCTGAATTCGAACTTAACGACGAGTTTCCTCAAGAGATGTTTGAACAAATGTGCGATTTTGGACTTTTTGGTTCCACAATCGATGAAAAGTATGGTGGTCTCGGGATAGACATCACAACTTATGCTCGAATAGTTGAAGAATTATCACGTGGCTTCATGTCTCTTGCTGGAATTCTGAATACACACAAAATAGGCGTGACCATGATCAACAGATTTGGAACGGAAGAGCAGAAAGAAAACTTCTTACCTCGAATGTGTGATGGTTCTTTCCGAGCGGCGTTTTCTCTATCAGAACCTGATGCTGGCAGCGACACAGGAGCACTTCGTTGCAAAGCTGAAAAAGATGGAGACGAATGGGTCATTAATGGTACAAAAATGTGGGTTACGAATGGAACGCGCTCATCTCTAGTAATGCTTTTAGCGAGAACTCCAGATGATCGAATTACTTGTTTTCTGGTTGAAAAAGAACCTGGAGAAAATTTTGAAGGAATCCACGTTTCAAAAAAAATAGACAAACTTGGATACCGAGGATTAGAAACAGTTGAAATGTCTTACGTGGATCATCGTGTTCCTTCTGCGAATGTATTAGGAGGCGAGGAAGGTATAGGAAACGGTAGAAGATATGCACTTTCAGCTTTGGAGTTAGGAAGAATAAATATAGCTGCAAGAGCTGTTGGAGTAGCACAAGCAGCCTTTGACTCAGCAATGAAATACGCTCAACAACGCGAAACCTTTGGTCGACCAATTTTTGAGCATCAAGCTGTCCAATTCATGCTGGCTGAGATGGCAACAAAACTTCAAGCATCTCGCTTGATGACCTTTGATGCGGCGAGGCGTGCAGATGCCGGAGAGAGGGTTGATATGGAAGCAGGGATGGCGAAGTTTTTTGCTTCTGAAGCAGCTTTTGAGATTGCCATGTCTTCCATGAGAATTCATGGAGGTAATGGATACACAACAGAGTTTCCAGTAGAGCGCTATCTGCGAGACACTCCGTTAATGATTATTGGTGAAGGGACAAGCGAGATCCAGAAAATGGTTATCGCTAGAAAACTTCTTGAAAGGTACCCAGCTGAATGAGCAGCAAAGGATCAGACGAACATGGTACCGGAGGAACGTCTTTACTGGGAAATGCGGTTCCACGTCGTGAAGACTTAAATCTTCTACTTGGTAAAGGTGGATATGTAGCAAATGTTCCAATGGAAGGTGCTTTACACGCGCATTTCGTAAGGTCAAATGTTTCGCATGGTGAAATAATTTCAGTGGAAACAAACGAAGCTATAAAGATGCCCGGAGTTTTTGCGATTTATACCGCTGAAAATCTGAATTTGGCTGACAGAGATGTCATATTGAACGCTTATGAACCCGAAATGACAAGACCATATCTTGCGCGTGAAAGGGTACGTTTCGTTGGAGAACCAGTAGCGGTCGTTCTGGCAGAAAACGAGTATTTAGCAGCAGATGCCGCCGAGAATATATGGGTAGATATAGAACCTTTACCAGCATTGGTCGATCTTGAAGAAGCAGCCGCAGGTGAAGTCTTACTTTTCCCAAATTTAGACAGCAATATAGTTACAGAGATACCCAGAAGAAAGCCAATAGATTTTTCTGACTGCGAAGTCGTGGTAGAAGCAGAGATCATCAACTCTAAAGTCGCAGCTGTTTCTATTGAACCGAGAGTCACACTTGCATCTTTTGAAAATGGTCGACTCACATGCTGGGCAAGCAATCAAGGAGCGCATGACTATCGAGATTCAGTTGCTCAAGCACTTGAAATGGAAACAAAAGATATAAGGGTAATTATTGCTGATATAGGAGGCGGTTTTGGAGCTAAAGGACTTGCCTCAGAAGAGGAAATAATTATTGCCCATTTATCTCGAATGCATGAAAAACCTGTCCGTTGGATGGAAAGTAGAACAGAAAATTTAACTGGTTTTGCTCATGGGAGAGCGCAAAAACAAAAAGTGAAAATGGGGGGAAACCTTAATGGTGAAATTACCCATTACTGCCTCGAGGTTATTCAAGACAGCGGTGCTTATCCTAAATGGGGAGCCGTTCTACCTGGCTCTACCCTAATGATGGCAAGTGGGGTATACAGAATTCCAAATGTTGAATTTTCCTCACGTTCTGTCGCTACGACAACAGCTCCAGTTTGTGCATATCGGGGGGCGGGACGCCCAGAAGCCACTTCAGTAATTGAAAGAACCGTTGATCTATTTGCAAGGAAAATATCAATGGATCCAGCTGAAGTGCGAAGGCTAAATTTCCCCAGTCCTGATGAATTTCCATTTAAAAACGCAACGGGAACTATTTACGACTCAGGTGATTATGAAAAAGCTTTAGACGAAGCTCTCAACGCTATTGATTACGAAGCTCTTAGAAGCGAACAAAGTCGTAGACGTGAAGAAAACGAAAGATTGCAGTTAGGAATTGGTATATCCACATACGTGGAAGTCACCGCTGGCGGAGGGGGCAGCGAATTTGGTCTAGTTGAACTGAAAGATGATGGAACCTTTCAAGCCACAACAGGAAGTACCCCAATTGGAACAGGGCATGTAACTACGTGGGCAATGCTTGTCGCTGATCGTCTTGGTGTGCCTATGGAAAAAGTAGAGGTAATTTATGGAGATACTGATGTGGTTCCATCTGGTGAGATGACAGGAGGTTCAAGATCAGTTCAGGTTTCAGGGTCCTCTATGGCTGATGCATCTGAAAAACTGGTTGACGCTGCCCGTAAAGTCGTAGCAGATCTTTTAGAGGCATCAGAGGAAGACATTGTTCTGAATAAAGAATCTGGTAATTTTCATGTAGTCGGAACACCTGCAGTATCAGTTTCATGGAGCGAGTTAGCTTCAAATCCTAAAATAGATCAAAAACAATTAACAGGGAAGTCTGATTTTTTACAGGAAGGCGCAACATTTCCATTTGGTGCTCACATTGTTATAGCAGAAGTAGATATTGAAACTGGAGAAGCAAAAATAAAAAAGATCGTTGCAGTTGATGATGCCGGGAAAATAGTCAATCCGTTGTTAGCAACTGGTCAAGTTCACGGTGGGTTAGCGCAGGGAGTAGCTCAAGCTCTTTTAGAGGAAATTTCATATGACAATGATGGAAATCCTCAAACAGCGAATCTGATGGATTACACAGCAATATCAGCTATGGAGGTCCCTAGTTTCGATCGCATATCAATAGAAACTCCCACTCCGCTCAATTCTATAGGAGCAAAAGGCATTGGAGAGTCTGGAACTATTGGCTCAACTGCTGCTACTCAAAACGCTGTGATAGATGCAATCTCGTATCTTGACATTGATCATCTAGATATGCCTTTAACGCCACAGAGGATTTGGTCTGCTATTTCAGATAAATCAGGATTAAGAGATTGAACTGGTCTAAAAAGTGATGATGGCAAAAAATCCGTATTTGGCGGAAAGGTTGCAAGACTTTGGAACTACTATTTTCGCAGAGATGTCAGCTTTAGCTGTTCGAACAGATTCAATAAATCTGGGACAAGGTTTCCCTGATACTGATGGACCTAACCAAGTGGCGGAAGCTGCAATTAAAGCAATTAAAGATGGGCATAATCAATATCCACCTGGACTGGGAATTGAATCTTTAAGGGTTGCTGTTTCAGAGCATCAAAAGAGGTTCTATGGGATAGAAGTCGATCCAGATACTGAAGTATTGATTACTGCTGGAGCTTCAGAAGCTTTAGCAGCGTCTTTAATTGCTTTGGTGGAACCAGGACAAGAAGTAATTACTTTTGAGCCCTATTTTGATGTTTATGCTGCGGCTATTGCAATGGCTGGTGGTAAGCGTCGTGTAGTAACTCTTAAAACTCCAGACTATTCATTTGACTATGAAGAGCTTGCGTCGAAAGTTAATTCAAACACAAGATTGATTCTTCTAAATTCTCCTCATAATCCAACAGGAAAAGTTTTCAATCATCAGGAACTTTCTCAAATAGCAAAACTAGCTGTTGAGAAAGATCTTCTAGTTATAACTGACGAAGTTTATGAGCATTTGGTTTTTGATGGACAATCTCACATACCTATTTCGACTCTTCCGGATATGAGTGACCGAACTCTTACAATTTCTTCGGCGGCGAAAACATTTGGCTTTACTGGTTGGAAGATCGGCTGGGCTCATGGTCCTTCCGAACTTTTAGCTGCAGTTCGAATTGCAAAACAATTCTTGACTTACGTAAATGGAGCACCTTTTCAACATGCAATTGCAGAAGCTTTAAAGTTAGACGAAAATTACTATATGAATCTTGCACTTGATATGGCAAACAAGCGCGACATCCTCTGTGAAGGTTTAGAAAAGGCCGGATTTGAGGTTTTTAGACCATCGGGAACATATTACGCAACTGTTGATATTAGACCTTTAGGTGATGAAGATGGCATTGAATTTTGTTGGGATTTGCCTAATCGGTGTGGGGTTGTTGCAGTACCTAATGAGGTTTTCTATGACAACAAGACCATAGGAAAACCACTTGTAAGATTTGCCTATTGCAAGAAACCTGAGGTCTTGGATCGTGCAGTTGAGAAACTGCTCTCTTTAAAGGCTTGAAAATGAAAATAGCTGCGATACAACATGATGTTATTTGGGAAAACCCTTCTGCAAATCATGAGAATTTAACTCCCATGGTTGCTCAGGCGGCAGAGGACGGAGCAGAGTTGGTGGTCCTTTCTGAAATGTACTCAACCGGATTCTCTATGGCATCTGAAAAAATTGCAGAAAAATCTGAAGGGGAAAGTGAAACTTTTCTTAGCGAGCAAGCAGAGATTAATAATTTGTGGATGGCTGCGTCTGTTCCAACAAAAGATCAAGAAGATGAACTTCCTGTAAACCGTTTTTTAGTTAAGGGCCCTTCGGGAGAGTCATATAAATATGACAAAGTTTTCCCATTTACTTTTGCCGGTGAACATGAAAATTATCGAGCTGGTAGTCAATTTGTGACAATAGATCTGTTGGGAGTACGGACGAGTTTATTCATATGTTATGACTTGAGATTTGCAGACGCTTTTTGGGACTTAGCTCCAAACACTGATTTGTATTTAGTGGTTGCGAATTGGCCTTCGACTAGGAGTAATCACTGGAAGGCACTGCTGCGTTCTCGCGCTATTGAAAATCAGGCATATGTAGTGGGTGTTAATAGAGTTGGCGAAGGAGATGGTTTGTTCTATCAAGGAGACTCAGCAATTATTGATCCCTTGGGAGAAGTACTAAAAGAAGCTTCTTCAGGCGGTGAGGAAATATTGGTAGCAGATATTGAGCCAGAAAGAGTTTCGGAAGTACGAGAAACTTTTCCCTTCATCAATGATCGAAGTAAATAAGTCATGGAAAGTCCACAAGCCCTGAATAGGGTCATGAAGTTAATCGAACCTGAATTAATGAAGTCGGTGGAAAAACTTTCAGACGATTTGTTACCTGTAATTGAATATCACTTTGGATGGAAAACAATTCAAGGATTTGAAACCCCTAAAGATGCAGGGAAACGGTTGCGTCCTGCACTTGCGATTCTATCTTCTGAGGCAGTGGGCGGAGATCCTGAATTGGCCATACCAGGAGCGGTCGCTGTGGAGATGATTCACAATTTTTCATTAATTCATGACGACATTATTGATGGCGATACAGAACGTAGACACAGGCCTAGTGCATGGACTGCATTCACTGTTGAGGATGCTTTGATAGCGGGTGATGCTTTACATACCCTGGCTTTTCAAGTTCTGTTAGAGGAAGACTCCTCAGAACGTGTGCAGGCTGCCAGACGGTTAGTGGATGCGACTACGACGATGATTTCAGGACAAGCATCAGATATGACTTTTGATGATTTACCGATTGTTAGTTTCGAAGAATGTTTAAAAATGGAAGCAGCTAAGACTGGAGCCTTATTAGGTTATGCGTCTTCCGTGGGAGCGGTTTTGAGTGGAGCTAATGAAGACACTTGTAACTCTCTCGAAGTTTTTGGATATGAATTAGGACTTGCTTATCAAGCAGTGGATGATGTACTCGGCATTTGGGGGAATCCAGAAGTTACAGGTAAGCCAGTTGGTAACGATCTTCGAGAAAGGAAGAAATCTATGCCGGTTTCCATTGTTCTTTCTGCGAAGACTTCAGAATCAGAAAAGCTTTTAGATGTTTTTAATATTGCCGGAGAACTCAGTGAGGAAGAAGTTTCCTATGCTTCCTCTTTAATAGAAAATGCGGGAGGGCGTGAAGCTACTCTTGAGGAAGCAGATAAACATCTCAAAAGAGCAATTGAATTTCTTAATAACGCAGATATTAGAAGAGAAACATTTTGTGAATTGGAAGAAATTGCTCATTTTGTTGTCAATAGGGACTCATAACATCAGTTTTAAATCGGACGAGAAAGTTTTCGCCTCTCTTTTTCTACATCTTCAAAAACCCAACAACTCGTTATGTGATCGTTTACCATTCCCACGGCCTGCATGAATGCATAGATGGTTGTGGGGCCAACAAAACTCCAACCCTTTTTTTTCAAATCATCACTTAACTTTTTTGAATCATCAGTTTGAGAAGGAACAGAGTTCACATTTTTGTACTTTTTTGAAGACGGTTCAAAAGACCAAAGAAAATTTGCAAGTGATCCATATTCGTCAATCATTTTTAAAGCACACTGAGCATTGTTTATAGTGGACAAAATTTTTGCCCTGTTGCGAATTATTTGAACGTTATTCATCAGAGATTCGACCTTTTTTTGGCCGAACTCAGCAACTTTTGAAGGTTCAAAAGTTTCAAAAGCAGATCGGAAAGATTCTCTTTTTCGTAATATTGTCAGCCATGACAAACCTGCTTGAAATCCTTCAAGACAGATTCTTTCGAATAGGTCGCTATCACCGATTATTGGTCGACCCCATTCGTCGTCATGGTAGGCCTTGTAATCTTCGTGTTGACCCACCCAATTGCATCGAACGACATTTTCGGCATCTGATCTTTTTCCGCTCAAAGACTTATACAGCTCCTATAGGAATCCCATCGACAATCTGATCCAGATATTCAGACATTCCCCATCCGGTCATACCATCACACTCATATCGCGTAAGACCTTCGGTTATGCGCGTAAGGAGTTGTTCGCCATCTGGGGTGCTTCTTTGATTTCTGAGTGGTATCAGAGATTCAATTTCTCCATTTATTTCATAATCTCTGTGGTCTGTAGATATAAGTGCTTTTAGAGATTTCTGATACCAATTATCATCCCAAACAGAGTCAATTTCCACGCTCCTGATCAAATGGTAAGTGTCATCGTGAAGAACCATTCCTCCGCTTGCGGCTGTTATGCCATCCTTGCTGATCAATGAAATCATCATCGCGAAATCGTCGCTGAAAGCCATTGGCAACCAGCGATACCAGGCAATTGCCTGCCAATATCGGGCACCCCAAGATTTGTCTCGTAGACCTAAACCATTTAATTCGAAACGTTCATCTCCAACTTCTACAGTCCCTTTTCCGGATATGTGTTGTTCATAGTGGGCTTTTGAAAAAGATTCCTCCATTTTTTGAGTAGGTTCTTTTCCTGTTGATTTTTCCACTGGACGCCCGCCAAACATTGGGGAAATTCCATTGAATGTGAGTTCGACTTTCGTATCGACCATGGGATTCTCAGTAAAAGCTTTTTTAGGTTCAGCCATATCATTTGGCTCGTCTAAGACGCACACTTTCCCTTCGTAAGAAAGTTTTAATTCTTTAAAAGGTTCAACTACTTCGAAACGCATACCGCCAGCATCAAAAACATCGTTTGTTTGAATTTCTGGTTTCTTATACATGAAACCAACACGCCCATCCGGCATGTAGATGCAACATGTCATTTCTGCGTAATTTTCATTAACTCGATTACCCAATCTGAACCAACCGCCGATTTTCTGAGAATGATCAATCAGATTGAAATACATTGATTCGTTGTAGTTTGAAACGTCGTCAGGTTCATGGTTGTATTCATCTTCAGGTTCGAGAACCAACTCAATATCTCTTTTATTCTCCACGACCTAATCTTTGCAGAGTTTCCACTTCTTTTGCCTGATCGGCCCATCAGATCTTTTAGTAGATAAAGTCGACACATGGATACAGATTTAAACGGAAAAGTAGCGATAGTGACAGGCGGTTCTCGAGGTATCGGCAAGGCAATAGCAGCCGAATTTGCTTCAGCAGGAGCAAAAGTAATGATTACCAGCCGCAAGGCAGAGGTATGTGAGGAAGCTGTAAAAGAAATTACTGAAGAAACTGGCGGTGATTTAGCATTTGAGGCTGGTAATGCTGGTCGTATCGAAGATATTGAACGTGCGGTCCAAGCCACACTTTCGACGTTCGGAAGCGTGGATATTCTTATTAACAATGCCGCGACGAATCCATATGCTGGGCCGACAATAGATGTTGATGTTCCTCGCTGGGACAAAACAATCGAAGTAAATCTCACAGGGCCATTGCTGTGGAGTCAAAAATGTTGGAACTTGTGGATGAAAGAAAACGGTGGGAACATCGTCAATATTTCCTCAGTGGGAGGACTTTCAACTAATCCGATACTTGGTCCCTATGACATAACCAAAGCGGCTTTGATTCATTTAACTATGCAATTAGCTGCGGAGCTTGCGCCGGGAGTTCGAGTAAACGCAATTGCACCAGGTTTAATCAAGACAGATTTCGCAAAGGCCTTGTGGGAAGGCGGACAGGGTGATGTCGTGGCTCAAAGTTATCCTCTAAAACGCCTGGGCGAGACTCAGGACATAGCATCAGCTGCTTTGTACCTTGCTAGCGAATCATCTGGATGGATGACAGGTCAAACTTTAGTTCTCGACGGTGGTGGCCTTATCAGTTTCAATAATCTGAGTTGATCAAATGGAATTAATTATGACGGGCACTGGTAGTCCGCTTCCAGACCCTAATCGTTCTGGCCCCTCACAGTTGGTAAAAGTAGCAGATCGCAGTTTTCTTATTGACTGTGGAAGAGGCTGTCTAATGCGTTTGGCAGCTGCCGGAGCTCCACCTATAACGATTGAGAGGCTTCTTCTCACTCATTTGCATAGCGACCATGTAACAGATGTGAATGATTTCATTACAACTAGGTGGATTCAGGGGTTTCCGGCTCCATCTTTGCCGATAGTTGGCCCAGAAGGCACTGATAATTTCGTTGAAAACACCCTCAAGATGCTTGAGCCCGATATTGGATATCGAATTGAGCATCATTCAGATCTGGATTCACCACCACAGCTTGAGGTAACCGAGACTGTCGCAGGAGTTGTTTTAGATGACGGACAGGTACGAATCACTGCAGCTCTTACCGAACACAAGCCAGTCCACCCGACGGTTGGATACAGGATTGAAGCAGAAGGCAGTTCGATTGTTTTAGCAGGAGACACAGTTCCATGTGAGGGCTTAGATGAACTTTGCTCAGGTGCAGATGTATACGTACAGACCGTCATAAGAGATGATCTGATCAAACAACTTCCAGTAAAACGCCTTTTAGACGTCCTTAATTACCACTCGACAGTTGAAGATGCAGCCCGTACAGCAACGAAAGCAGGAGTCAAAACCCTTGTTTTAAACCATTGTGTGCCAGCGCCCGCAACACAAGAAGATATTGACCAATGGATACAAATGGCTTCTGAACATTTTGACGGTGAAATTATTCTTCCATCTGATCTTGAAACAATAAATTTATGATTCAAATTAAGTTTCTAATTGCTCAGCTAGAGATTCACAAGATTCTATAAATTCCTCAATCATATCTATGACCACTTGACCAGCTGGTCGTGCTCGGTTCATTGACCCAACAATCTGACCTACAAAATAAGTGGCAAGCTTCTCTGATCCGGAACCGGAATGATGAGCTGTTCTGTTAATTCGAGCCTGTGAACCGTCGGTTAAAATGGGTTGCAAAGGCATACCGAGAGGATCAGGTGTATCTTCTCTAGCCCATTCTTCTGTCCATGCACTTTTTAACATTCTTGCGGGTTTACCTGTCAAGGAACGCGATCTAAGGGTGTCAGCAGATCCTGCAGCTAACATTTTTTCTTTTACTACAGGGTGAGTTTCTGCTTCTTCAGTGGTTAACCATACTGAGCCACACCAAACCCCTGCTGCCCCTAAAGCCATTGCAGCTGCCATTTGTCTGCCTCCTCCGATGCCTCCTGCGCCAACAACAGGTACAGAACCTGCGGCGTCAACAATCTCTGGGATTAAAACCATAGATCCTATTTCTCCGGTGTGGCCGCCCGCTTCATATCCTTGAGCGATTATCATGTCGACTCCCGCGTTCACATGTCTTTCAGCATGCGTGCGTGCTCCTGCCAATGCAGCTACTTTCACACCTGCCTCATGACATTTGTCGATCATTTCTTTGGGAGGAGGCCCCAACGCATTTGCCATTAAAGATGGTCTGTGAGCTAAAGCTATTTCTATTTGACGGGCAGCACGATTTGCGGAAAAAGGGGCGTCAGTGGATCTCTCCGACCAGCTGTTAGACGAATTAGATTCTTCAGGAGTTTCTTCAGGTACTTCATACCGTTCAAGTAGTTCTTCAAGAAATTTCCTGTGTTCATCAGGGATCATGGCAGCAATATCTTCGATTTTTAGGCCACCTTCACCGTCTCCGGCATATCGAGCTGGGACTATCAGATCAACTCCGTATGGAGAATCGCCAACTTCGTCTTCGATCCATTTCAAATCGATCTCAAGATCTTTGTCGCTGTGACCTACAGCTCCCAGTACCCCCAGACCACCAGCTTTAGAAACTGCAGCTACTACATCTCTGCAATGACTAAATGCGAGAATAGGAAATTCGATTCCTAGCATTTCAGTTACTGGTGTTTTCATTCATTCTCCTCTTAGGCGTCTTTTCAAGTTTGCCTAAAACATACTGCCATGCAGTGTTTGATATAGCCCAATCATTAGAAACAATCTTTCTGGTCTAGATTGTTGAGTGTTGAAGGAGGAAGCTTTGAGTAAATGGAATAAAGAAACAACAACAAATGAAATTTTGGAGGGTGTTGACTTAAGTGGTGTCAAAGTTCTTGTAACAGGGGCTTCAGGCGGATTAGGTGAAGAAACATCGCGTGCTCTAGCAGCGGCTGGGGCATCAGTCATTATGGCGGCAAGAGACAATACAAAAAATTCTGAAGCTAAAGAAAGAATCCTCTCGAGTCATTCTGAAGCCAAACTCGAACTGCATGAACTTAACTTGGCGTCTCTGCAAGATGTCAGATCTTCCGCTGAAGAATTTCTTAGCAAGAATGAAAGTCTGGATCTTTTAGTGAACAACGCGGGAATAATGTGCACTCCATTTGGCCACACGACTGACGGGTTTGAGCAACAGTTTGGCGTTAATCACTTAGGGCACTATCTATTTACTGGATTGCTGATGCCTTCATTGGAAAAATCAGGATCTTCAAGGGTTGTATGTTTATCTTCCGGAGCGCATCTTATTTGCGGCGTAAATTTAGATGACCCGATGTTTGAAAGACGCGATTATGACGGATGGGACAGTTACGGGCAGTCAAAATCAGCTAATGCCTTGTTTGCCAGAGAGTTTGATCGACGCTATGCGGAGAAAGGAGTCCACGCTTTTTCAGTTCACCCGGGGATGATTTTCACTGAATTGGGACGACACATGACAGAAGAAGATATGGCGAGGCTGATGGAAAGACGAAAAGCACAAATTTCAACGGACGAAGATGCAAATAGTAGTGACAACATGATGAGTCCTAAAACGGTTGAAGCAGGAGCGGCAACGACAGTTTGGGCCTGTGTGGATGACACCCTTGAATCACAAGGGGGTCACTATCTAGCAGATTGTCAATTAGGCGTTCCGCTGGCATCGGAAGATTCTTCACCAGGGTCATGCAGTATGGCAGGTCATATTTTGGATGACATGGCTGCTGAAAAACTTTGGGAATTAAGTGAGGAATTAACTGGTGGGGTATTTAAATAGTCAATTCAATAACTTGAATGTAAGACGATGGAGCGTTTACATCCCTTACATGCCGACCGTCATCTGAGCCACAAGCAGACAAAATCTGCGCTAGAAGCAAAAAGAAAATTATAAGAGATTTTATGTAAAGGTTGCCTCTCATAATTTATGAATTATCCTTTCCATCACTAAGGATTCTAGATAAAGGTTAGTAAAAATGAAAGATCTAGTGACGGGTGCTGCCGGATTTATAGGCTCGAATTTGACCGACAGTCTTTTAGATAAAGGCAGGACAGTGGTTGGTATAGATGATTTTTCGCGGAATTACGATCCGAAACAGAAGAAGTTAAATTTAGAATCAGCACTGAAAAATAAGAATTTTGAATTAATTAATTCTAACATTCTACAACTGAACCTTTTAGAAGAATTAGATGGAGTTGACACTGTTTACCACCTAGCAGGACAACCTGGGGTGCAGACCTCATGGGGATCAGGCTTTGAGACTCATCTGGACAGAAATGTTCTAACAACGCAACGACTACTAGAAGAGTGTCTTGAGAAAGGGGTGCGAAGAGTTGTCATAGCTTCGAGTTCTTCAATTTATGGTCAAACTGATTGTGAGTCAAAAGAAACTGACCTGCCGCACCCTGTAAGTCCATATGGTGTTTCAAAATTAGCAGCCGAACATTTGGCATCTGTTTACGCAGATCGCGGTTTGGATGTTGTTAGTCTTCGCCTTTTTACTGTCTTCGGTCCTAGACAAAGACCTGATATGTCTATACATAGGATGTTTGCATCTGCTTTAAAAGGAGAGCCATTCCCTCTATGGGGTGAAGGCAAACAAAGAAGATCATTTACATTTGTTGATGACATCGTCAAAGTTTTTCAATTGGCTGGGAATTCAAAAAAAATAAGTAATCGTGTCTTAAATGCTGGTGGAGCTGAGCCAGTAGAACTCTTGGATTTGATAAGAACTGTTGAAGAAATTGTTGGCTCTCAAGTGATTCTTGAACATTTAAAAATGAGACCTGGAGATCCAGAATTAACATGTGCTTCGAAAGATCTTGTTGCAGAAGAATTGGGATGGAAACCTGAGATTTCCTTAGAAACTGGCCTTCAAGCTCAACTTAGATGGCATAATTCGATTTCAGAACACTTTCATACTTTGCAAGAAGTCGGTTAACCTGTAATTGTGACTTATCAAACCCCCGATCACCACCCTGCATTTGAAGAATACTGTGAGACAATCTTCGAGTTAGAAGAAGACAATCTCAAAGTAATCCAAGCTCGAATCGCAGAACGTTTAGATGTTTCAAGACCTGCTGTCTCTGAGATGATAAAGAGGATGGCTGATGAAGGTTTATTGAAAGATGGCAGCAATGGAGTAAATCTCACTACTAGAGGAATGGAATTAGCTACCCGTGTTGTCCGAAGACACAGACTTGCTGAATGTTTCCTTACGGACGTCTTAGGCTTGTCGTGGACTGACGCTCATCATGAAGCTGGTAAGTGGGAACATGTGATTTCCACTCCAGTGGAAGAAGCGATGAGAAATATCCTCGAAAATCCGACAACGTGTCCGCATGGAAATCCTATTCCGGGGTCAAACTATAAAGAGCCTAAAAATATGGCGAATTTAAATGCTCTACCTGCAGGTTCAGACTTTGTAGTTGAACGGATACCTGAAGAGCTTGAATTCACAGAGGGACTTTTAGAGTTTCTTGAGCAAGCGGATATTAAGCCAGGAAATACAGGGCGTGTAACAGCTATTTCACCTGATGGAACCACTACCGTCGAGATCGGTGGTAGCCATATTGGTGTCGGCTCTTTTGCATCTGAAAGAATTCTTGTTTCTGTCGGCTGAGTGCCACCCAATTGCCATTAGTAGGAGTAGGGCCAAAGCCCAAAACGTAGCAATCCACATAGTGTTTGTTGGCATTCGATGAAAATCAGGAAAAATTTTCGACCAAATTTTATACCAAGGCCAGCTTGTTTCTTCAAAATCTACAATTAAAGCCCTCCTACCGGTTTGAGTTTCAACAGCAATCCATACCCATCCGATTGAACCAATGGCAGTCGCGACAATTGTGGGCAGAAGAAACTTTTGAAAGTGATCGAGAAGTATTGCAATTGCAATTATTCCTAAAGGTAGAACAACGACAGTCTGTCTGCCAGGCCACCACCAGCCGTGCATTGTGAAAGCCACCCATGTCGCTGTGGACCAGCCAATCAGAAATGGAAGAATTAGATAATTCCAATTATCAACTTTTTTCTTACAGTTAAAGGCAATAGCAATTGGAAGGATTAGGAAAGAAGGTGTCCACGCGGCAAGTCCGAATCCTTTATCTACCAATAACCCGATAATTCGATTTGAACGTCCCCAAATATCCGGATCTCCTCCAATAACCTCGAATTCGCTTCCTGCAAAATGATCTCCTGCCGAATAAACAGTCCACCCTTGGTAAACAAGCTGGTGGGAAAGCAGGTAGATCGCTGCCATTAAAACGAAAACCACTGCTGTTGATGTAGAAATTCTTTTCCTCTCGGTTTTTTTGTTGCTTAAAGAAGCTAAAAGAAAAATTGTAAAAGCAACTGGTAAGTATTTAATAGAAAGCCAAGGAAGGGCCGTAATTGAAAGCACAAATCCAATTGAATTCCATTTCGAACGAGGTCCTGTAATTGTTGCAATAGCCAGAATTACAGCTAAAGCGGCTGGAACTTCAGGGTAAATTTGGCTGCCGTAACTACACAATGGAGGAGCGGCACCGAAAGATCCAACAACCCAAGCAGCTATTTTTGGAGATACTTTAAATCTCCGGACCGCCACCCAAAGAGTAGTGGAGGCCAAAAGACCTGCGAAGATTGCTAACAACACTCGAGCACCGACCCATCCGCCTATTCGCATTGGACCAGAAAGAAGAAGCGGGAGAAGAGGGTCATGCGGACTTAATCTCTGACCTGATGAATTCATGTCAATTGTCTGAGTGTTAAGACCTACTTCATGAAATGTTCTGAATTTTTCTTCTTCAATTTCATCAGAAATGTCAAGGTTTAGATCTTCACCAATGCTCAAGGCTGTTAAAAGATACTGTGGTTCATCGACGCTGACTTGAGCTCCGTAAGTAGAACGTGACGGAATTGCAATTGCAGAAATACCGAAAACAAAAAGTCCAACAAATAGCATTAGCTTTCGAAGAGTAATTTTTTTAGTCAAAATTTACGCCAAATGGTCAGCTTGACGGATTACTAGAATCCAAGTCAAGATAGCTGACAGTAGAACAAGAATGAGTGCTAGAAGACCTCCTTCAGCAACAAAGGCATCTTCAAAAGATTGAAAGATCTTTGTTGTGAGAGTTGGGAATTCGAAAGGAGCCACAAGAAGGGTTATTGGTAATTCTTTCATAGTTGACATGAGAACAAGACCAGAACCTGCAAGTAGACCAGGAGTTACGACAGGAATATCTATAGTGAAAAAACGTTTAAATTTGCTCGCTCCAAGGACTTGAGAGGCATCTTCTAAGCTTGGAGGAATGGAAGCTACAGATGCTTTTGCAGGACCTAGGGCTTGGGCACTGAATCTAACAAGATATGCGAAAATCAAAATAATTATTGTTCCGCGTAGATGTTCGGCAGCCCATGAAGTCTTAAGAGTCCAAAAAAACATTGATAGAGCGATAAGAAGACCAGGCATGGCAAAGGTTGAAGTCATTATTGCATTTGCAGTATTTCCAATTGAAGATCTGTATTTAGCAACAAGGTAAGAGACTGGTAAAACAATTGCAGCAGCGATCAAAGCTGTGAGCATACTTATCCATGCAGTGTTGATTGTTGGTTCGATGATGTCTTTAAAGTCAATAAATAAAGGACGACCACCTCTAAATTCTCTCAACAAACCATCCGCCGCCCAATCGCCTAGTGCAATAGTCGGAGTTATAAGAGCCAAAAAAACGATAAGCCAACTTGCTGTTATTGCTATTGGTTTCCATTTGCCTAAAGAAATCAGGACAGTTTCCACTTGAGTGGTTGCATCAGGTTTTCTGAATCTTCGACTAACAAAAGTTTCAATTATTACTGCGACGGCAGCAAGCGTTAAAAGTATTAAGGCGAGAGCAAAAGAAACGGGTTGATTATTTAACCGTGTGGTCCATATGGCTCTAGTAAGAGTGTCGTACCTCATGAACTGAACAGCGCCGAAGTCACTAATCGTGTATAAAAAAACTAATAAAGATCCCGCAAGTAATGAAGATGCGATTTGTGGAAGAACGACTTTACGGAAAGTTGACCAACTTGAATCACCAAGAAGACGTGCACTTTCTTCTAAAGAGCTAGAAAGGTTTTTTAATCTGGCAGCAACAGGTAAAAAAACATATGGGTAGGTAAAGAGTGTAAGAACGAGCCAAGCTCCAAACAAACCGTGCAATTCAAGAGTTTTTTCTATGCCGATTTTCTCAACGAGATTATTAGCAAGTCCACCTGGATTAAGTGTTCTAATAAAAGCTGCGGCGCCAACAAAGGTCGGAAAAACAAGTGGGAGAGGAAGAATTATTTTAAGGATTCGACGCGAGGGCATATCAGTCCGAATAGTTAGCCACGCTAAACCTGTTCCCAAAATTGCCGCAGACAAAGTGACCAATATTGTCAGGTTGATGGTTCTCATTAGTGGAGAGAGGGTTTGCTCAGAAAAAAGAACTCCTAGCGGATCAGAATCGCTAGTTATATTCCTCCAAACTAGGTATATGGCAGGGCATGCAAAAAGAAAGGCAGAAATTAAAGCTATTACTTTAAGTGCCAGAGGTGCTCTCTGGTTATGTCGTAATTTCTTACTAGTTAAGAATTCCACTTTCTCTAACTATTCGTTCGGTTTCTTCAAAGCCTCCGCCTAATGAATCAAAGTCTACCGAACCAATCTCAAGAGCTTCGAGAACTGGAAGAACTGGATTAGGTTTTGTGCCTTTAGCTAGTGGGTATTCAAAGGTTTTGTTAGAGAAATATGCTTGAGCCTGTGGAGTTAGAAGGTAAGCAACAAGTTCATTTGAAGCTTCTTTGTCTTCAGCTGTTGCAAGGATTGTTGCTGCAGTAATGATCAAAAGTGAACCAATATCATCAGAAGGAAAGTTGTAATTTTCTGCCCTGTGTTCGCTCCCTAGAGCTGCAGCCTCTTGATAGTTGTAATAGTGATTGACTAATCCCATGTCAATCTCACCTCGGCCTGCTGCTTCCACTATGGATCTGTTATTCGGGTAGTACTTGGCGCCATTTTCGACCATGTCATTTAACCATTTAGTAGCAGTTTCGTTACCATGTTGATCACGGAAAACTGTGAACCAGTCCTCAAAAGAACCATTAGTTCCTGGTATCGCAACTCGGTTTCTGTACTTCGGATCTGTCAATTCAAAAACTGACTTTGGTAATTCATCAGGTGAGACTTGATCAACGTTATGGACAAGAACACGCTTTCTGCCTGAAAAACCTATCCATGAACCACTCGCAGCGTGATTTTGCTTTTCAACTAGGGAAAGAACACTTCCGTCGACAGAGCCAAGGAGGTTATTCCCTTCAAGAAATCCAACGGGTCCAGGTGAACGAGAAAGAAAGACATCAGCTTCGGTTGATTTTCCCTCCTCATTAATCAGGATCGCTAAATCTGTTGAGCTTCCCCAACGGACCCTTACATCAATTCCGCTTTCACAAGCAAACGCCTCGAGGATGGGTGAGATCAGGTATTCGCTTCGACCTGAGTAAATTGTTACTTCTTTACCTGCGTCTTTGGCACAATCTCCTTGTACTATTTCGGCCGCTCGGTCTGAAAGTTCAGCACGTTTGTTGCTGCTACTAGAACAACTGGTGCTTATGACTGTTAGACAAATTAGGGATGACAGTATTATTTTGCGGTTGGTTTTCATTAGACTGAGTGTATCGATTGGTTTGCAAAATTCGTAAGGTATACCTAACAAAATTTAGAAATAAAAATGATGAATAAAATACACAATTTCGTTTCTCTGTTTAATTTTAGGAGACTTTCAAAGCCCATCGGTATATTGTTGGCTCTCCTTGTCTGCTTGGTGGCTCTTTTTTGGGTCTTACAAGAAGTTGACCGTGAGTCTCTTAGTAGATCATGGTCAGCCGCCCTTGATGATCCATTCTTAGTTTTTCTTGTAGCAATTGCTTTTGCATCTGCATTTTTTCTTAGAGCTTTCGCTTGGAAAACAATCATTCCTCGCTTATCTTTTGGACAGTCTCTAGCGGCCATTCACCTATCATTAGGAGCGAACCACGTACTTCCTTTGAGATTGGGAGAACCTTTGAGAGTTGTAAGTGTGGTTAGACGCGCTCGCATACCAATAGAAACTGCAACGGCTTCTACGATCACGCTCAGATCTGCGGACATAGTGACTGTAGTATGTCTCGGATGTTTGGCGGCCCCTGGAGCTTTTATAGAAGTAGTCGGATACTGGGGTTTTGCTGCTTTGGCACTTGCTTTAGCTTTATGCACTTTTGGGTTTTTATGGATGCGGAAACTTCAAAAAATTAATCCATTAGCTATGGACTTGCCAGGACCATTGGTTTTCTTTCTAACAGCCTTCGCATGGTTTGCAGAAGCTGCTGTAATTTGGCAGTGTGCGCGTTGGTCAGGCATAGAACTAACTCCTTCTGAAGCGCTTTTTGTGACTGCAGTAGCAGTTGCATCGCAAATTGTAGCTATAGCTCCAAGTGGTTTTGGGACTTATGAGGCAGCGTCAGTTGCGGCGTATGCAATATTGGGACATGATCCTGGAGTTGCATTAGCAGCGGCTTTGATTACTCATGCTTTAAAAACGGCTTATTCTTTGTTATCTGGCGGTATTTTTACATTTTTTCCCAAGCCAGGAGCACTGGGACATTTCCGGTTGATGAAACATTTAGGTCCAAATGAAATTTCTGCGAATGAAGTCTTGCCTCAATCCCCGGTTCTTTTTTTCATGCCTGCTCTCAATGAAGAAGAGACAGTCGAGTCTTGTATCAAAAGATGTCCAGAAAGTGTTTCAGGAAGAAGTGTGGAGATATTGGTAATAGATGATGGTTCGACAGATCGAACTGCTCAAAGAGCAAAAGAAGCTGGAGCGAAGGTAATTTCATTACCTGTTTGTGGAGGGTTGGGTGCCGCAGTTCGAATTGGACTTGAATACGGTGTAGAGATTGGAGCTGCAGCAATTGCTTTTTGTGATGCTGACGAAGAATATCCTCCTGATGAATTAGAAAATTTAATCGAACCAATACTTTCCAATGGGGCTGACTATGTGGTCGGAAGTAGATTTCTTGGAACGATAAAACATATGAGACCCCACAGGCGTTTCGGTAACAAGGTCTTGACTCTCGTGTTATCAGTTATTGCAAGACGACGTATTACTGATGGGCAGTCTGGATATCGTGCTTTCTCTTATGAGGCTGCAGCCAATACAGAGATAATTCACGATTTTAATTATGCGCAAGTTTTAACATTAGATCTTCTAGCCAAAGGTTACCGTTATTTAGAAGTCCCCATAAGTTACAAGTTCAGAACAAAGGGAGACAGTTTCGTAAAGCTAGGTGGTTACCTTAGAAAAGTTGTTCCAGCGGTATACAGAGAATTAAACACAACTTGAGTGGGTCAGTCTTCCACTACATGTGTTTGAAATTCTTCAAGAGAAGACTTCCAAGAGTTATGAGCAAAAGAAGTATTTGAATCCAGTGCATTAGCTGCGGCGTGACCCATTGATAAGGCATGGTGAAGATTGTCAGGTGCAAAAAGTCCTTGTCTACCAAATATTGTCAACCGTTCTTGGCTGGTTGACCAATTAATGAGATTTTCGAATTTCTCCCTGTAGTCAAGATCATAAATGGGGTAAACCTTTGGAAGACGCCGGGTTTTAGTGTCTAAAAGATTAATTTTTGGTAGTCCCTGTTTTGCTAATGAATCGAGCATCAATTCTCCGAGCTCCTCGTCGCTAGCAAGCCAGATTTGATCTCCTTCCCAACAAGGAACTTCACAGCAGATTATTGTGAAATCTTTAGGGTCAGGTCCTTCTCTATAGTTTTTAGGTTCAGAAATTCTACTTATGGGAGTATCTATTCCTGGAAAATAATGGGCGTCGAATTCAGTCAATCTTTCTTGATCACAAATCAAATAAACAAGAACCATTGCTCTGTATTTAAGTTGTTTTAATGATTCGATAATTTGTGGAGATGGAGCTGGATTAATCATTTTGACTAAAGAGCCAAATGGCGCAGTTGACCAGATTCTTTGAGAGTCGAAACTTCCATTTTCTGTTTTTGTAACTACGCACGTTTTATCCGTAAGATCGATTGACTTTATTTCTGTTTCAAATAAAAATCGTGCACCTTTGTTTTCAGCTTCCTCTGCGAGTCGCTCACATATCTGGCCGTATCCATTCCGAGGATAAAAAAAGATCTGACCGTTATTAATTGTTGAACGAATTAGCTTTTTTAAAATATCTAAATGGGATTTCGCTGAAACTCTTTTCCTTGCAAGATCTGAATGGAGTTCTTCTGCAGGCATTCCCCATAATTTTTTTGCATATGGCCCGTAGATTAGATCGAATACCTTTTGCCCAAGTCCAGCTTTGATATGTTCCGCAAAAGTTTCTTCTGCTGGTTGTCTGAAAGGTGAGGTGAGGGAATCTTTGAAAAGTTCAGAGACACTTCTGGCAGGCAGTGACTTAACTAAATTTGAGAAACTGAGTGGAAAAGTAACCCATTTTTCTTCAACTCGAATTCGACCATTCCGATTCCTTGTTTGAAGATCGGTTCCTAAAATATTTTTTAGTATTTCTAGTAAGGGTTGAGAAGTGGCAGGGTGAAGTCGGTGAGATCCGTAATCGACCATCATGCCGTTTATTTCAAAACTAGCTGACATGCCACCTGGAGAATCGAGGCGCTCAACAACTGTCACGTCATGGCCTTTACTGGCTGCTAAATAAGCTGCCATCAAGCCAGCGGGACCAGATCCGACTATTAGTAATTCAGTTTCCAAACTAAGAGTTTTTTCTAACAGCAGAAACTTCTACATCTTTGTGTTCAATGCTGAAACGAGCTCCTTTTGTATGACTTGTAGAGGGAGTGGTGCGTACTTTCAATCTTGTTTCGTCATTTAGTTTTAATGTGAGAAGTGAATCATGCCCGTAGTACTCAATAGTCTCTATTTCAGCATCATTACCATTTGTTAAGATCAGGTTTTCTGGCCTAAGCACCAATTCAAAATCGCCTTCATAGGAGTCATCAAGCCTTAAAAGTCCTAATAAGGTTTCCGCTTTATTGCCTGAAACTTTACAACTGACCAGATTTACAGCTCCTACGAAAGAAGCAATCCAATTGTTAGAAGGTTTTTCATAAATCACATTCGGTAAATCGACTTGAAGAATTTTGCCGTTGTTCATGACTGCCACTCTGTCTCCAAGCAAAAATGCTTCATCTTGGTCGTGGGTGACGAAAATGGCAGTTATTCCTAATTCACTTATCAAGCGGTGGACTTCAGCTCTTACTTCTATACGCAGAGCACTATCCAGATTTGAAAATGGTTCATCTAGTAGAAGAACAGAAGGTTTCGGGGCAAGTGCTCTCGCTAGTGCAATTCTTTGCTTCTGGCCACCTGAAAGCGTTTCAGGGCGTCGCTTTTCAAAATTAGGCAAACCGACGATTTCTAATAGTTCAGAGACTCTTTCTTTCTTTGGGTCAGTTTTCTTTAGGCCATAAGAGACATTTTGTTCAACTGACATATGTGGGAATAGGGCAGCATCTTGAAAAACCATGCCGATTTTTCGTTTTTCTGGAGCAATTGAGATTCCAATATCGAAAACAACTTGATCACCGATTTTTATTTTTCCTTCTTCGGGATTTTCAAGTCCAGCAATACTTCTTAGAAGGGTTGTTTTACCACAACCACTTGGTCCTAGTAAGGAAAGAGTTTCGGAGGGTGCGACTTCCAGTTCGATTTTTTCCAAGACCACTTCCTGGTCGAAGGTTTTAGAAACACCTTCGACACTTACTTCACCAGGTCCTGAAATCTTTTTCATAAATATCAAGACTAATGCCAGAAATTTGAAAGCAGAAGGGGTTGCTATTGGTTTTAAATCATGTAGCTTAAGACTTATTGTTAGGGTTACCTAACATAAAATATAGAAGCTATTAATTTAAGAGGGAAAATGTTTAAAAAGTTATTATTTTCAAAAGTTCTACTTGCTTGCGTGACTTTGAGTCTTTTAGCAGGAGCCTGTGGAAGCGATGATGGAGGAACCGTACAAGAGATAGGTTCTGGTTCTGGTTCAGCCTCTGGTTCAGCCTCTGGTTCAGCCTCTGGTTCAGCCTCTGGTTCAGCCTCTGGTTCAGCCTCAGCTAGCGCACCTTCAGCTTCAGCTTATGCTTCTGCAAGCGCTCCTTCAGGTTCTGGTTCTGGTTCAGCAGTAATGGGGACAGGAGATTTTGGTTCTGATGATGGTTATGCCTATGCGTCTGATGTGAGCAGTCATCGTCTTGTTCCTGCTGATATGTGTGACATTAATGGTTTGTTGCCTAAAGATTCCGCTATCGACTACGACGCTATTCATGCGATTTATAAAGATGGCGTGAATTCGGTTAAGTCTGATGGATCAGTTAGAACCATTGGTGGTTTTGCTGTCGGTGAAGGGAAGAAACACGGGGTTGATACCTATTTTGGTACTGCTACTCCGTTGCATGATTTTGTTATATCAGCAATTGAAGGCACAGGAGAGTTTGCTGGTGAAGCTGATCTTGTTCGCCGTCAGGGAATCCAAAAAGGAATTCAGAACGCAATTATGGTTGCTTGGACGGTTCATGAGGTTAACTCTGCTTTAGCTAAGGGAGCTGATGGCAATTTTGATCCTGCTAAGGGTGCTCCTCATAACTGGGATGAAGGCTGGGCTTTTTATGCTGGTTCTGAACCAGGTTGTTCAGCTTTCGCAACTGCAGATAAGCGAGGCAAGGACTTTGGAACTTTGAACGATTCTGGGGAGAGTGTCGCTAATGCTAATATTCGTGCCGCTTTCCAGTCGGGTCGTGATGCTTTAGTTGGTGGAGATCTAGCAGGAGCCCAGGCTGCTGCAGATGCAATAGTTAAGAATCTCACTGTTACATACGCTCAGGCGACAATGAAATATGCCAAGAGTGTTGACAGCGACATAGCAGACGGCGATATGGATGCAGCACGTGTCCATCAAGCTGAGGGTTATTCCTTCTGGAGAGTTCTAGCCCCAATGCTTGCAAGCACTGATGTTGATGCTGCAGCTATCGATGGTGTCTATCAGTTAAGCAATCAGCCAGCAACTGGTTCACACGACACTGTTGTCGCAGCTCTAACAGCAGTCTTAGAGGGTCTAGGAATAACAACAGAAGACCTAGGGTCGTATTAATGGTTTACTGTCTATCTCTTTCGTACGGTTTCCCCCACATGAAGAGATAGATGGTTTTGCCGGTGGCCGCACTCAGCTGGGTGAGGAGCGGCCACCGGCCTAAAACAAAATTTATGGTTTGCCGGTGTTCTTTCCAGCTGGGTGGAGAGGACACCGGCCTATAAATTTGAAAAGATTTTCGTAATACCAGTATCTTTTGTTCATGCAAGAAATAGCAGTCGGTTGGTGGGGGTTAGTTGCCTCTTTAGCGATGGTAGCTATTACTATTGCGATTTCACTTTTACTGAGGCTCAAACTGGAACGTGACCTGACGATCGCAACTGGAAGATCGATAGGACAGCTAGTAATAGCTGGTTGGGCTTTGACTTTAATTCTGAAAGATGAAACACCAATAATTTGGGCTTGGTTATGGGTCGCATTAATGGTTCCATTCGCGGCAATTTCTGCTTCGAGCCGTGAACAGCGTCTTCAAGGTCTCGTATGGACCACAGCGGCAGGCTATCTACTCGGTTTGAGTGCCAGCCTCTCTGTTCTTTTTTCTCTACAAATTCTTCCACTTGAGTCTCGTGTGCTGGTTCCAATTTCAGGAATGATAGTTGGGAACTCGTTACGAGTTGTTGTGGTAGCTGCGACACGACTTGTTGATGCTATACGCGACTCCAAGTCAGAGATAGAAGCCATGCTTTCACTAGGATTCACACGCCATAAAGCTGTTCAAAGGGTTGTTTCAGAGACACTAAAATTGGCACTTATTCCTCAGATTGAGACAACAAGAACAGTAGGGATTGTTTTCCTTCCGGGCATGTTCACAGGACTGATACTCGCAGGAGTAGACCCTCTGGAAGCAGCGTTAATGCAAGCGGTAATACTTTTCTTTGTACTAGGTTCAGCAGCGATCACCGGTCTAATCGTTGTTATTTTTGGAGCTCAAAAATTTCTAACTACCGATCATCGGCTCGAACCACCGACACATTAAAACTACTATGAGCAGGTACAACCCAAGTCACTTAAACACGAAACAACTTCATCGACTGGAAGTCCCACAATATTGTCGAAACTTCCTTCAAAGGAAACCACAAAATCTTTCCCACCACCTTGAATTCCGTAACCACCAGCTTTATTCAATGGTTCACCAGTCTCTATGTAGGTAACAATTTCGTCTTTTGTAAGTTCCTTCCATTTGACCTGAGTAGCAACTACTAAAGAATGACGACCCTTAGGTCCAATTAATGCAACACCGGTAATCACTTTATGAGTCTCACCAGAAAGGGTTTGCAGCATTTCCAAAGCTATTTCGGGTGATCCAGGCTTACCCAAAATTTTTTCATTTACCGAAACCACCGTGTCAGCAGCAACACCGCATTCGCCAAAACTTATTACAGCATCAAGTTTTTTTACTGCTAAACGTTCAACCAGAGATTCAGCTGATTCACCGGGAAGTATTGATTCATCTACTTCAGGTATACGAACTTCAGGTTTGAATCCAGCTTTAAGAAGAAGAGAAAGTCGTTGGGGAGAACCTGAAGCCAGTATTAATGGACCGTTCATCTCACTCAAACTTCAACCCCCTGAAACAAGAGCTTCAGCTTCAATGTGAAGAGGAGTTAAATCAGCAGGATCGTCCAGCCAACCAGCAGGCAAAACCACAGACTTGGGACCACCTCGATGACTTCTGGGAAGTCTTAATGCAGAAGGGTCGAACTCTTTCTCAGCTCCAATAGTTAACAGTAGATCATTTAATAGCTCTTTTAAATTGTCCATATCTTCAACCATTTGGAGGGAGCGACGTGCGGCAGGTCCAGTCTGATATCCCTTCAGATACCAAGAAGTATGTTTACGGAAATCTTTAATTCCGTGAGATCCTGTCCAATCAACCAACATTTGCGCATGCTCAACCATTGCGTCAGCAACCCCACCTAACAGTGGGGGATTGTCAGGCTCAGAACCCCCTGAAGAAGGAAGTGGGCCAAAGACTGAAGCTAACTGTCCAAAAAGCCACGGTCTTCCCAAACATCCACGCCCGACTACTACTCCATCGCATCCGGTTGAGCGCATCATGCGTAATGCATCCCATGGTTCCCAAATGTCTCCATTGCCAAATACAGGGATAGACGAAACAGTTTCTTTCAAACGAGCAATAGCATTCCAGTCGGCTTGACCCGAATACAACTGTTCAGCTGTTCTAGCATGCAAAGCCAATGCCGAAGCGCCCACAGATTCTGCGATAAGACCAGCTTCAAAGTAAGTTAGATGAGCATCGTCTGTGCCTTTTCGGAACTTCACAGTCACAGGGACTGATCCTGCAGCTTTTACAACGGAAGAAACAATCAACTCAAAAAGTTTAGGTTTCAGTGGAAGAGCAGCTCCACCTCCACGCCTTGTCACTTTAGGCATCGGGCAGCCAAAATTCATATCAATGTGATCTACCCGACCTTCACCGACCAACATGGTAGTTGCGTTAGCAATACTCTCTGGTTCAGTTCCATACAATTGGATGCTTCTAGGTGTTTCCCCTTCAGCGAAACCGCTTAATCTTTCAGTTTTAGAATGCCCTTCTAACAACCCCCGAGCAGTGATCATCTCACTCACATATAAACCCGCACCAAATTTCCTACACAACGTGCGAAATGGGGCATTAGTAACCCCCGCCATTGGAGCCAAAATGACTGGAGGCCAAACCTCGATAGTTCCGATACTAGGTTTTTCAAACTCATTAGGATTCGCAGTATTTACATCACGATTAATTTCACTTCTTAAACCCATATATAAAGCGTAGAGCCCAAGTTTTTGTCTAACGCGCTATTCGAAATCCTTGATGACCTAAAGAACTATTAGGTAGCAAACCCATCCTCGCTCCCACTCGGTACCTGTTGCAGTAGCTGTCATGACAAAGGTACGAACCACCCTTGACGACCTTATCTAAGCCCATTGAAGGACCTTCTGGATCTCTAACTGTCACATCGGATTCGTGACGTGCAGAAAACCAATCGTTACACCATTCCCAAACGTTTCCAGAACAGTTGTAGAGTCCAAAATTATTTGGAGGAAAAGCATCAACAGGGCAGGTTCCAACCCAACCGTCTTTAGCGTTGTTTTGATCGGGAAATGAACCAGTGAAAATGTTGCACATGAAATCATCATCTGGATTGCTTTCATCACCCCATGGAAAACTTTTTTGGTTGAGATCACCGCGAGCTGAGAACTCCCATTCGGCTTCAGTAGGCAGGCGGCAACCAGCCCATTCTGCAAAAGCTTTTGCATCAAACCATGAAACGTGAACAACAGGATGATTCCATCTAGGAGATCCGGCTTCCAATTCAGAATTAGGACCCTCAGGATGGAACCAGTCGGCACCTTCAACTTGACGCCACCATTCGGCGCCTAAAACGCCTCTAGTTGGTGGAAAATCATCTGGTAGTAAACCTGCAAAAACAAATGACCAAGGGGGCTCATTGTCTTCGCTTTGCTCGGCAGTAGTTACATAATTTGTAGCAGAAACAAAAGCTTCGAATTCTGCGTTAGTCACTGCAGTAGATGAAATCGAAAAAGGAGAAAGAACAATTTCTCTTACGGGTCCCTCGCCATCAGCAGGGTAAGCATCCTGTTCATTACCCATTAGGAACGGCCCACCAGATAATTCAATCAGATTTGCTATGGGATTAGATTCAGTCATTACCTTCCAAATCGAGACTTGAAACGAAACTCCTAACAGTTTCAGCCACTTCATTACACGCCTTCACATGCACCATGTGACCAGCATCTGGGACAACCAAGGTTCCCTTAACGTTGAGATAACGTTCAAAAACTGCTGCAGATGCAGCAAAACGTTTATCGCGCTCGCCTAGAACTAGAAAAGTTGGTGCTTTTATTTCATCTAAGTGATCAATCACATGCGAATCAACATGCATAGACAGTTCTTCTGCACCTTCAGCAAGATCAAGTTTCATTGCAGACTGTCTGACGGATTCATTCCACTCTTCGCGGGCTTCAACTTTTCTAAAACCCGGACCGGCAGCAACAAGCACTAGAGCAGAAACCTCGTCAGGCTTTTCCAACGTATATGCAAGTGAAAGATAGCCACCCAAACTATGTCCAACTAGAACACACGGTCTTCCAACTTCATCAAGTACAGCAGAGATGTCTTTTAAGGCTTCTTCTCGTCCATAGCTGCCAGACGGGGGAGCCCCACTTTCACCATGACCACGTAAATCCCAAGTAGTAACCTGATGGTCTTTACATAGATTTTCGCTTAAACCAGACCAAACATCTCTACTGTTAGCCCAACCAGTAATACAAACAATCTGAGGACCCACGCCGACGGTTTCGCCGACAATATTTACTTCACCATTTAGAACTTCAAAAGAGGTCATATTTAACGCAATCCTCTGAAACACTCTCTTACATCTTCGATGAAAACTTCGGGGGTTTCTAAAGAAGCGAAATGCCCACCCTTTTCATGTTCAGCCCATAGAACCAAATTCATTGAATCTTCAACCCAACGTCGGCGCGGCATCATTAGTTCATATGGGAAAACTGACACACCAACAGGTGTATCTCCAGTTGAACCGAAACCAGGTTCAAGAGTTTTAAACATCTCATAATAAATTCGAGTCGAAGAATTAATAGTTCCAGTAAACCAATAGAGAGAAACGTTTGCCAAGAGCTTGTCTTTGTCAACAGTAGTTAGAAGATCACCACCATTGTCTGTCCATCCATAGAATTTTTCGGTAATCCAAGCTAAAAGCCCGGCAGGACTATCGTTTAAGCCTGTGCCAAGAGTCTGAGGTCTTGTTTGTTGAATACGGAAATAGCCATCATCTTCTGCTTGGTACCAAGCAGCTCTGTCAAGCAATTTTTGTTCAATATCGGTAATATCTTCCATATCATCAGGCTTCCCCAGAGGTCCCCCTGTCAGCATGGTTATATGGCATCCAGCTACATTTTCTGGGGCTACGCGACAGATCTCACGGGAAATAATTGAACCCCAATCGCCTCCTTGTACGCCATAGCGGTCATAACCTAAAGTCTCAGACAATTCGGCAAAAGCACGAGCTATTCGTGTAGGTCCCCATCCACGATCAGAAGTAGGTCCGGACAGTCCATAACCCGGCAGAGAGGGAACAATTACGTGAAAAGCATCAGATTCATTACCGCCGTGGTCTTGCGGATTCGTCAAAGGACCTATTACATCTAGAAATTCGACTATTGAACCCGGCCAACCATGGCTTATCAACAGTGGAAGAGCGTCAGGATTTTCAGAACGTTCATGGATGGTGTGGATGCGTTGACCGTCGATATCAGTAGCCAGATTATTAAAAGAGTTTAAGTAAGTTTCGAAAGAACGCCAGTCAAATTCATCTTTCCAATATTCCGCGAGTTCCTTGACCAAATTTGCATCGATGCCATAGTCCCACCCCGTATCGGGTAAATGATCAGGCCATCTAGTTCTTTCTAAACGTTCCTTGAGATCTGCTATCTCATCATCACCAATAGAGATGACAAAAGGCGAAAAGTTATCGGACATTTAGGCCTATTAGACGTCTTCAGCTAATTCACGTAAGCGACCCAAAATGGAAGCAGGATCACCACCAATAGGTGTCACATTAAGGCTCGTAACTCCTGCTTCCTTATAGGCAGCCAAGCGATCTTTAACGTACGCTTCGTCACCGCACATATTGGATTTTTCAATCAATTCATCAGGAAGGGCGGCCATAGCTTCATCTCTCCGACCATCCAAATAAGCTTCTTGAACTGCTGTAGCTTCGTCAGGAAAGCCGTATTGACAGCAAAGGTCGTTGTAAAAATTCTTTCCTTTAGCACCCATACCGCCTATGTAAAGAGCAGCCATCGGTCGAGCCATGTTTCTGTATTGTTCGGCATCATCACCTATAGCAACTAAACCTCCTGCAACAACGTCAAAATCGCCAAGTGAAGGATCTCTTCTTTCCATACCGGCTTTGATGGAATCGCCCCAAACTATTCCCATTCGTTCAGGGAAAACCATAAAGGGAAGCCAACCATTGGCTGACGCTGCAGTTTCTTCCACACTGTTAGCTCCCAGAGAAGCAACATAGATAGGTATGTCCTCTCTAAGCATGTGATTAATTATCTTTAATGGTTTTCCTAGCCCAGTTCCTCGTTCGGCAGGTAGAGGTAGATCGAAAACTTTACCGTTGTAAGAAAGAGGCTCGCGTTTCCAGGCCAAACGACAAATCTCCATAACTTCCCTGAGGCGTGTTAAAGGCATCGAATAGGGAATTCCGTGAAAACCTTCAATCACTTGAGGCCCGGATGCACCTAAGCCAAGTGTGAAGCGCCCACCAGATAGAGAGTCCAGGCTTGCAGCGGTTTGAGCCAAGGCTGCTGGAGTTCTGCTATATGTATTTAAAATTCCACTACCGAGACCTACTGTCTCAGTTTCAGCGGCCAAATAACCCAACAGGCTCACAGCATCAAAACCATAAGCCTCAGGGATCCAGATCATGTCTACACCCGCTGACTCCAAATCTTTAGCTTGTCTTGCTGAGTCCTTTGGGTCGTTGGCGTAGTTTAAAAGAGTAGATATTCGCATAAATTAATCTTTCCAGAAGTTAAAGAAGATCGCTTAGTTGGCAATCTTTTTCTTTTCAGAACCCACCGTACAATAAGTTTTTAAAAAAATTTCGCTTCAAAATAGGGTAATTAGTCACAAGTGGTGATCTTGATGACCTTTTCTCAAATACCATCAAAGGATGGTGAATAACTCTCAATCTGAAAAAGAAGCCATAAATATGTCGGAGATTTTTAATGTCCACTCTCGTCAAGACTGGGAAGATTTAGCTTTAGAGACGTTGTCAGGTAAATCAATCGAGTCTCTACACGAAATCACCGATGACGAAATTGAAATAAAAGCAATTTACAGTTCCGAAGATCAAAATTTTACAAACCCTGCTGGAGTTCCTGGCGTAACTCCGTTTACACGAGGAATTAAGGGAAGCGGGTATGAAAACGGGACTTGGGATATACGAGCTTTAATTGATGAGTCAAGTACTGAATTAGCTAATGAAGCTGTGTTGAATGAACTTTTAAATGGGTCCACCTCATTATTTATAGATTTCGAAAAAATTGGAATTAATTCTATTACCGATTTAGATAAGACTCTCGAAGATGTTTTTTTGAATATGACCAGCATTTGGCTCAAGCCTGGTTTGAAGGGGTCAGAGATTGCGAAATGGATGATCGAATTATGGGATCAGCGTGGCATAGAGAATTCCGAACGTCGCGGTGGATTAGGAGTGGACCCAATAGGAGTGTCTGTGCAAAGAGGAACCCAAAGTGATCATGACAGCGAATTGTCAGAGGTGTCGGATTTTATAGATAGAAGTGGGTTTTCGAAGGTCATAGATATCGATAGCAGTTTTTATCCAGAACTTGGTGGGTCAACTTCTGCAGAGCTCGCGTATTCCTTATCTGTGGCGGTCTTTTATTTGAGGGAACTCGAAGAAAAAGATCTAGGGATTGAAACGATTATAAAAAATATGTACTTTACTTATTCTTCTAACAGCGATCAGTTTATGACTATCGCAAAATTTCGAGCAGCTAGACGCTTGTGGGCACAGGTAACAAAAGAATGCGGATGCACACCTGAAAATCAAACACAAAGTCAACACGCTGTTACTTCCAATAAGACAATGGATAAAAAAGATCCTTGGTTTAATTCTTTTAATGCGACAGTTGCAGCATTTGCTGCTGGCATCGGTGGCGCAGAAGCAATTACTGTAATCCCATTTCCTCTCTCAGATGAAGTTTCCGGAGGGGAATCAGAAAGGCGCATGGCGCGAAATACCCAACTTTTACTTGCAGAAGAAAGTCACATAGGGAGAGTCATTGATCCTGCTGGCGGATCTTGGTTTGTTGAGCAACTTACCGAACATTTAGCTCAGAAAGCTTGGAAAATTTTCCAACAGATTGAATCTTCAGGAGGCATCGAAGAGGTTCTTAAAAATAAACAAAAAATTCAGGAACTGTTAAGAATTCGAGGCTCGGATCATGACTAAAATTCCTAATTTTTCCAAGATTGAATTCGATCAGACCACTGGAATGAGCGACAAGGAAATAGTGCAACTCGCTTCTACGAACCCAGAGCACCATAACGGCCAGCTATGGGAAACAGCAGAAAAAATATCAATCAACGACTATTACACCCACAAGGATATAGAAAACTTAGATTTCTTGAATGGATGGCCGGGTTTAGCTCCTTTTTTGAGAGGTCCCCATGCAACAATGTATAAAACCAGACCGTGGACAATCAGACAGTACGGTGGATTCTCAACAGCAGAAGAATCAAATGCTTTCTATCGGAGAAATCTTGAAGATGGTCAAAGAGGAATTTCTGTTGCATTTGATCTAGCTACTCATCGCGGATATGACAGCGACCATCCTCGAGTAGCAGGCGATGTAGGCATGGCCGGAGTCGCAATTGATTCTATTTTGGACATGCAAAAACTATTTGATGGTATCCCACTCGACAAAATGAGTGTTTCAATGACGATGAACGGTGCTGTATTACCAATAATGGCTTTGTATATCGTCGCAGCTGAAGAACAAGGAGTACCTGCGAAAGCATTAACCGGCACAATCCAAAATGACATTCTCAAAGAATTTATGGTTCGAAATACCTACATATACCCACCAGAACCATCGATGAGAATAATTTCTGACATCTTTTCGTATACAAGTTCAGAAATGCCTCGATTCAACAGTATTTCTGTTTCTGGTTATCACATGCAAGAAGCTGGAGCAACAGCAGATTTAGAACTGGCTTACACTTTGGCAGACGGAATCGAATATGTGAGAGCAGGCTTAGAAGCAGGTTTAGATGTAGATTCATTTTCTCCAAGAATAAGTTTCTTCTGGGGGATCGGAATGAATTTTTTCATGGAAGTAGCCAAAATGAGAGCAGCACGCCTTATTTGGGCAAGGCTGATGTCACAGTTCGAACCAAAAGATGAACGTTCTCTATCGCTGAGAACACATTGCCAGACATCCGGTTGGAGTCTTACAGCCCAAGACCCTTATAACAATGTTATTAGGACGTGCATAGAAGCCATGGCTGCAACTCAAGGTCACACACAATCACTTCACACGAATTCTTTTGACGAAGCTTTAGCTTTACCAACAGATTTCTCGGCAAAAATCGCACGCGATACCCAAGTCTTTCTTCAAGAAGAAACCGATTCATGCAGAGTTATCGACCCTTGGGGTGGAAGCTACTACATGGAACGACTCACGAATGATCTCGCAGAAAAAGCAATGGAACACATTAATGAGATCGAAAATTCAGGCGGCATGGCAAAAGCTATCGAAGCTGGAATTCCAAAATTACGCATCGAAGAAGCGGCAGCGAGAACCCAAGCCCGTATTGACTCTGGACAGCAGTCAGTCATAGGAGTAAATAGATACCGCCCCGAGACAGAATCATTAGTAAATGTTCTTAGAGTCGACAACGCTGAAGTTAGATCATCACAAATTGCCCAGCTTGAAGAACTAAAAGCCACACGTGATCAAAACCAGTGTCAGATTGCCCTTGAAGAGTTAACAAAAGCTGCGGAAAAAAATCAAAACTTATTAGCTGCATCGGTGAAAGCTGCACGGGCGCGAGCTACGGTCGGAGAAATAAGCGATGCGCTTGAAAAGATTTTTGGACGCCATAGAGCGGAGGTAAGAACAATTTCAGGAGTATTTAGCAGTGAAGTAGGGGACAATGAAGCCGTCCAGACTGTTAGAGATCGCGCTGACAAGTTTGAAACTGACTCTGGAAGACGTCCTAGGATTCTTGTTGCAAAAATTGGACAGGACGGTCATGACCGTGGCCAAAAAGTAATAGCCACTGCTTTCGCAGATTTAGGTTTTGATGTTGATATAGGACCCTTGTTTGCAACACCTTCTGAGACTGCGATGCAGGCAGTTGAAAATGACGTGCATGTTGTAGGTGTAAGTTCTCTAGCCGCAGGCCACTTAACTCTGGTTCCACAGTTAAAAGAAGAACTCGAATCTTTAGGACGCGGAGACATCGCTATTGTTGTAGGGGGAGTGATACCTCCAGATGATTTTGACGCACTTAAAAACGCTGGTGTTGCAGCAGTGTTCCCTTCTGGAACAGTTATTGCTGAAGCCGCTCTTGAACTTTTAGAGAAATTGTCGTGAAGGTTGATCTAGACGAACTGGTTGAAGGGGTTCTGCAGGGAGATCGAACATCTCTTGGAAAGGCTCTTACTCTAGTTGAGTCAAATAGGTCAGATGATCGAGAAGTAGTTGAAAGCCTCTTAGCTCAGATCTCTTCAAAAACCGGCGAAGCACACCGAATAGGAATTACTGGTGTCCCAGGTGTCGGTAAAAGCACATTTATTGAAGCAATGGGAAGCAAACTCATAGAATCCGGACATAAAGTTGCAGTTCTAGCTGTCGATCCGACTAGCACTGTTAGTGGCGGAAGCATATTAGGCGATAAAACTAGAATGATTCGTTTAGCGAATGATCCCAATGCTTTTGTGAGACCCTCACCTAGTTCAGGAACTTTAGGTGGGGTAACTAGAACGACAAGAGAATCCATGGCTTTGCTTGAATCTGCAGGCTACGACATAGTCATGGTGGAGACAGTTGGTATAGGTCAATCAGAAACTGTTGTCGCTGAAATGGTAGATATTTTTTTGGTTTTGATGCTTCCTGGAGCAGGAGATGAATTACAAGGAATCAAAAAAGGAGTTTTGGAACTGGCTGACATGATCGCTGTTAACAAAACGGATGGTGAAAATCAATCCAAAGCCTTTGAAGCAGCTAAGGACTATATTTCTGCACTTAGGCTCACACAACCAGCGGCTTCTAATTGGAGGCCACCAGTGGTTAACTGCAGTTCAATAACAGGAGAAGGCCTTGATGAAGTGTGGGAGAAAATTAAAGATCATAGAAAGATTCTTGAAAACAGCGGAGAGTGGATAGAACGTAGAAAAATCCAAAAATTGAAATGGATGTGGTCAATAGTAGAAGAGCGTTTGTCTTCAGATTTGCATGATCATCCTTCTATAACTGAACAAGTTCCTCAATTAGAAAAGACAGTCTTAGAAGGAAAAATCAGCGCTACTGTCGCAGCTGAAAGATTGCTTGAGATATTCCGAAAAACTAATAACTCAAAATAGAAGTAGTTCTGATTTCTTTGAAATAAGACAGAGCGTTAGTGTGAGTATATGGATCGCCGACAGTTCTTACGAAATGGGCTCATAGGTGCAGCAGGAGTTGGAATGCTGTCGACCGTAGATATGGCTGCTGTATCTGCTGCAGAGCCGGGAGTTGGGCCTTACGGTTCTCTAGCGGGAATCGAACCAGATGCCAATGGAATAATTCTTCCAGAAGGTTTCACTTCTAGGGTCATCGCTACCTCTGGGGACTTAGTTCCAAACACATCTCATCAATGGCATATCTTTCCAGATGGTGCAGCAACTTTCCCCGACGGAGATGGTGGATGGTATTACGTATGTAACAGTGAAGTCTTTAATTTTATGACAGATTTTGAAGGGTATGGAGGAGTCTCATCAATACATTTTAATAAAAAGGCAGAAATAGTTGATGCTTTCCCAATTCTGGAAGGCAGTCACTCTAACTGTGCAGGAGGTCCAACTCCTTGGGGTACATGGCTTTCTTGTGAAGAAGGTTTTTTCCCTCCTTTATGGGGCAAGGTTTGGGAATGTGATCCGACAGGACAAAATGCTGCAATTGCAAGAGATGCGATGGGATATTTTACCCATGAGGCTGTTGCAGTCGATCCTGTAGATGAAAAGTTGTACCTAACTCAAGATAAGAGCAATGGGTTACTTTATAGATTCACTCCGGATTCGTATCCTGATTTATCGAGTGGAATTCTTGAAGCTATGTATGTCTCAGATGGGGAATATGTTACTTGGGGTCGAGTTGATGACCCAAGTGGTGTCTCTGTACCTACTGAGGAGCAAGCACCTGGAGCTTTTATTACTCCAGGTGGTGAGGGTATTTGGTATCACAACGGGTGGATATGGTTCGCTACTAAAACAGACAATCGAATCCATGGAGTTGATCTACGAAACCAAAAATATGAACTGATATGGGATGGTATTGACCCAGTTACGGGCGAAATGAATGACAGACAACCGTTGACAGGAGTTGACAATGTCACTGTGGAAGAAGGCTCAGGTGATCTATTCATAGCTGAAGACGGTGGAAATATGGAACTTGTAGTTATAAGCCCTGAAGGGGAAGTAGCGCCATTTTGTCGCCTTGCTGACCTTGCACACGAGGGGTCTGAAATGACAGGACCATGCTTTAACCCAAGTAGAGATCGTCTTTATTTTAGTTCACAAAGAGGTCCATCGAGTAAACGACCAAATGAAGTGGTCGAGGTATATGCCGACGGTGAAGCATACAACGCTGGTGTTACCTATGAGATTTCAGGACCTTTCAGGGGGAGAATTATCCCTCCATCACCTACGACTACGACGACTACTACGACTGCTGCTCCTACGACCACGACTGCTGCTCCTACGACCACGACTGCTGCTCCTACGACCACGACTGCTGCTCCTACGACCACGACTGCTGCTCCTACGACCACGACTGCTGCTCCAACTACAACTTTGGCAAAAGCAGTAGAAACAGCAGCTCCTGTAAAAGATGACAAGGGAAGTAATGGGGTACTTATAGGCGGAGTATCAGCAGCAGTTGCTGCTGTGCTCGCAGTAGTTGTAGCTGTACGTCGAAGGGAAACAAAAGAAGAAAACCCCGCTGAATAACTAATAGTTAAGTAAGGTCGGTTTATCTGTGTTCAGGAGATGCAATGGACCGACGCTCGTTTTTAAAAAATAGTATTGCTGGACTAGCTAGCGTCGGATTGCTTCTAGACGGAGAATTGCTAGAAGCAGCACCTGAAGGCGGACCATACGGATCAATTAAAGACAGAGAACCTGATGAAAATGGGTTCATTCTTCCTGAAGGTTTCAAATCAAAAGTGATAGCTATTGGCGGTGACCAAGTGGAAGGAAGCGGTTACCAATGGCATCTATTTCCTTCGGGCGCAGGGAGCATCCCTGATGGAAGTGGAGGATGGTTCTTTATTTCTAATAGCGAAGTAAGTAACTACCTAACGCCTAATGAGGCATGGGGAGGTGCCTCTTCAATCCATTTTGATGCTTCTGGGTCGGTTATTGATGCTCATCCGATTTTAGCCTGGAGTCATTCAAATGCAGGAGGGTGTGCGACTCCTTGGGGGACGTGGTTGTCATGCGAATCAGATCTGTTTAACGAAGGAAAGGTATGGGAGTGTGATCCAAATGGTCTCGATCTTCCTATAGAACTTCAAGGAGTCGGGCTAAGAAACCATGGTGATATAGCCATAGACAGAGAACGAAAGTGTCTCTATATGACTGAAAATCACAGAAGGGGACTTTTTTACAGATACGTACCTAATCAATGGCCCAATTTGAAAGACGGGTTATTGGAAGCCTTGAAAGTTGAAAGTGATGGATCTATTCAATGGATTAAAATTACAGACCATTTGGATGGAACTATTCCCAATAGAGAAAAAACCAACGAAGGCAAATTAATGGCAGGAGGTATGGGATGCTGGTATGAGAAAGATTCCGTATATTTTTCAACCAGATTAGATAATAGGGTTCATTCCATAAATCTTTCGTCTAACCGTTATGAGGTCATTTGGGATGGAGAAAACGGAAGACAACCCCTTCTTGGTATAGATGATTTAACAGTTGACCCATTAACAGGTGATGTTTTTGTAGCTGAGACCAACGGCAATATGGAGTTGGTCATAATCACCCCTGAAGGTTCTGTTGAACCTTTTTGCAGAGTTACCGGTGAACAGCATGACTTCTCCGCGTTAACAGGCCCATGTTTTGATCCGTTTAGAAAACGTCTCTATATAAGTTCCCAGAGAGCCGAAGGTAACCGCTTAGTTCGTGATGTCATTCCAGCTATCAATTGGGGTATTGGTTCTTACGGGAGCCGCACAGGTATAACTTATGAAATTTCTGGTCCTTTTCGGACTGTGAAAAGTCCTGATATTTCGAGCATGATTCCTATAGATGTTCCCACTACAACTTTGCAACAAGATGTGCTAGTAGATGTGCCAGTAGATGTACCTAATGAGGTTTTTCCTCAATCGGTTCCAACGGAAATAGCAACCACCACAAGCACGCTAAAACTCTCCGCTGAAAAGGTAAAGGAAAAAAACATTAAAGATGTTACAGACGTAAAGGATTCGAATTCTCTACTGGTAATAAGTTCATTTGTTGGAGCTGCCATTTTTCTAGGAGCTGGGGCTGCGGCAATCAAATACCGTTCAAATTCTCTTATGAAATCAGATAAGACCCCCTAAAAAGGGGGTCTTATCTACGTCCGATTGGGGAATCGGAGGGGAGGGAAGCTACTAAAAGTCTTCGTTCATAGAGAATTCACCTTCAACACCGGTTTGGTAGGCAGTAACTGTCTTTTCGAAGAAATTTGTTAATTCAGCTACATCTTGAAGTTCCATAAAACCAAAGGGATTTTTTGAGCCATATATCGGTTCTATTCCCAGTCTTGCTAAACGTTGGTCTGCTACGAATCTTAGGTATTCAAGAGTATCAGCGGGCGACATTCCGTTAACGCCCTGTCCTCCTAAGAGATCTTCTGCAAATTGATATTCACAGTCCACGGCTTCTTCTATCATTGCGGTTATTTGAGCTTTAAAGCTCTCATCAAAGAGTTCTGGTTGTTCTTCTCTAACTGTGTCCACAACTGCAAGAGCAAAATTCATATGGCAGCTTTCATCTCTGAAAACCCAGTTTGTGCCAGAAGCTAAGCCGTCTAGAAGTCCTTGATCCCGTAAAAAATAAACATAGGCAAAGGCTCCAAAGAAGAATAAGCCTTCTATGCAAGAAGCAAAACAAATAAGATTCATTAGAAATGCTTTACGCTTTTCATCCGTATCAAGTTCATCCAGATCATCGACTGACCCCATCCATTTGAAGCAGAAATCAGCTTTTTTACGGATCGAAGGGATGTTGTGTATAGCCGCAAAAGCTTCTTCTCGCTCGTCGTGATCTGGTATGTAATTGTCGAGAAGCGTTAGATAGAACTGAACATGTAAGGCCTCTTCATAAAGTTGACGTGACAGGTACATTCGTGCTTCTGGAGCATTTATGTGTTTATAGAGGTTCAGCACCAAATTATTAGCGACTATTGAATCACCGGTAGCGAAAAATGCCACGAGTCTTTTCACAAGGTGTATGTGTGCGGAATCCATTTTTCCGCTACGTAGATCTGTAAGGTCAGTGGAAAAATCTATCTCATCCACTGTCCAAGTATTTTTGATTGCATCCTGGTACATCTCGTAAAAATACGGGTACCGCATAGGTCTGAGTGTTAAATCAAAACCTGGATCTAAAATATTAGTAGGCCTTGTTATTGAGGCGAGATTTGGTTGCTCGGCTAGTTCACTAGCGGGTTCAGGAAAAACTTCAGAAAGTGCCATTACTCGCATGCCTCACAAGTCTCTGGATTTTCTAAAGAGCAAGCGATTGCTTCAGCGTCAGTAAAAGTTGTTTCCGAGGATTCTGCAGTATCGTCGTTGTTTACAGTCGTCTTATTAATCTTGGTAGCTGGTCTAGACCTCAAGTAATAAGTTGTTTTCAGACCAGATTTCCAAGCGTGCATGTACATGGAACTAAGTTTTCCTATAGTCGGAGATTCCATAAATAGATTGAGGGACTGGCTTTGGTCGATGAAGGCGCCTCTTTCAGCTCCCATATCAATCAAAGACCGCATCGGTATTTCCCAAGCAGTTCTATAAATTTCTTTCAGATCATCTGGCATTCCTTCAATTTCCTGAATGGAACCTTCTGATTGTTTCAGGGCATTAATCATGCTTTCCGTCCAAAGGGATCTTTTTTGTAGCTCGGAAACTAGGTATCGATTAATTTGAAGAAATTCACCAGAGAGTGTTTCTCTCTTAAACAGGTTTGATACTTGTGGTTCTATACATTCGTAGCACCCTGCAATTGAGCCAATTGTTGCAGTTGGTGCAATAGCAATCATTAAAGAGTTACGAAGTCCGTGTTTAGAGATTCTTTTTCTGAGGCTCTCCCATCGTTCCGGGTTACTTGGTTCCACATTCCATAGATCGAACTGAAGGTCACCTGAGGCTGCGCGTGTTTTGTCAAAATTAGGGTGAGGTCCTGATGCTTCCGCCAGTTCAGTTGATGCCCAAAGGGCATTGAAATATATTTCTTCTGAGATTTTTTTGGACAGTTCACGTGCTTTAGGGTCGTCGAAAGGTAAGCCCAGTTTGAAGAAAACGTCTTGAAGCCCCATTAACCCAAGACCTATTGGTCTCCAGGCGTTGTTTGAGGTGCCTGCTTCTTGTGTCGGGTAGAAGTTTATGTCTATTACGCGATCTAAGAATGGGACAGCCGTTCGGATTATTTCTCCAAGATGATCAAAGTTGAAGGAATCATTTTTTACCAAAGCACCGAGATTGACCGAACCTAAGTTACATACAGCGGTTTCATCTTGATTCGTTACTTCTAAAATCTCTGTACAAAGATTTGATAGGTGCACAACTTGGTCACCTTCGCCGGTCTGGTTGCATTTAGTGTTAGAAGCATCTTTGAATGTCATCCATCCATTTCCGGTTTGTGCAAGGGTGCGCATCATTTTGCTGTAGAGCTCTCTAGCCGGTATCTGTTTAACGTAGAGGCCCTCTTCCTCAGCTTTGGTGTAAGCGGTAGTAAAGTTCGCTCCATATAAATCTGTTAAGTGAGGTACTTCTTTAGGGTCAAAAAGAGACCATTGCCAGTCCTTTTCGACTCTTTCCATAAAGAGATCAGGCACCCAATTGGCTAAATTTAAATGATGTGTTCGTCTTAGATGGTCTCCTGTGTTGTCACGGAGTTCAAGGAATTCCTCTATGTCTGCGTGCCAAGTTTCGAGATAAACACATGCAGCTCCTTTTCTTCTGCCGCCTTGATTAACAGCTGAAACAGAGCTGTCTAGAGTTTTAAGCCAGGGTATTATTCCATTTGAAAGACCATTAGTACCCTTTATTAAGGATCCCTGTGACCTAACTCTGTGCCAAGCTACCCCAATTCCGCCAGCAAACTTAGAAAGTTGAGCTATATCGGTATATCGCTTATAAATGCCTTCGAGACTATCTTCTGGCGAATCGAGAAGATAGCAACTCGACATTTGAGGGTGCGTCGTAGCAGAGTTGAAAAGGGTAGGGCTAGAGGGAAGGTATTCCAAAGAAGAGATTAATTTATAGAAACGAATTGCTTCTTCTGAATTGTTCGATAGTCCACAAGCAACACGTAGAAAGAAATACTGTGGTGTTTCTATTACGAACCGGTTGTCTGGGTGTCTCAAAAGGTAACGATCGTAGACAGTCCTTAATCCAAAGAACTCAAATAGATGGTCACGATCTTGTTCAATGGTGTCATCAAATTTTCGGGCGTTAGCAGAAACAAAGTCGGATACTGATTCGTGTATTAGACCTAATTCGAAACCAATATTTATTGATTGGGAAAAAGAATGAATTGATTGGTTCCTTACCTCTTTATCAATAACAGTTGAAAGGAGTCTGCCAGCCAACCGTGAGTAGTTGGGCTCTTCAACTATAAAACCTGCAGCAGTTCGAATTGAGAGTTCGTCTAGCTCTTCTGTGGTCGCTCCGTCCCTTAGACCAGAGATGGTTCGTGTCGCTACCCTCATCGGGTCGACTCCATTTAGACCAGCACTGCACCGCTCCACCGCGCGAACAATTTTGTTAACGTCGACCGGTTCGAAGTCTCCGTTTCTCTTCTTGACTTTCATAGCTGAACCGGATTCCGGTTCTTGTATTTGTTCTGTGTCCTCTAGATCTAGGCGGTCCTCTGCGAGCGCCATATTTATAATTCCCTTCCGTTTCCCCTTCTTAGAGATTTCGTTCGCCCAACCGTGGCTCGTAATGAGTGGTGGGATCCGCGATTTCGCTAAGGTTTATATTTCACACATGTAATTACACGTTTGTCAAGAGATTATAAATAATTTTTTAAGAAGGAAAGTGTTTCTTGTAACTCTTATTGAGATACGACTATCGAAAAAGTCAGATCGTGGTTATCAATTTCAACTTGAGTCGTTGAGACATCTGGGTTTTCGTTTCTTCCATACAGGATTTCTGTTGCCAGAATTTGACTAGCAACGTATTCCTCGAAAGTTTTAACACCTTCGAGAATAGTTTCTCCACCATCAAGCCAGATTTGGATTCTGTCAGTTACCACCAACTCTGCGTCCCGTCTAGCTTGTTGAACTTGCCTGATTACATCTCTGGCAATTCCCTCTTTAGCGAGATCTTCTGTGATTTCAGTGTCTAGGACTATTATCGCATCTCCGGAATTTAGAGTCGCTGCAGTAATTCCTTCATGGGGTTGGAGTCCCAATTCGAACTCTTCCTCACTTAGTAAAACATCAGCGACTTTTGCGGTCCCATCGTCATTTAGCACCCAGTCACCATTCTTAGCGGCCGCAAAAACTGACTGAACCTCTTTGCCTAATCTGGGTCCCAGTAAAGAGCCGTTGGGTTGCAAATTATACGTTGCGTACTCATCCAAATCTTCGGTGAGTTCTATTTTCTTTACGTTCACCTCGTCCGTGAGTAATTCAAGGAAGTTGTTTAATGAATTGCTTCCAGGTCCTGCTATGACCATTGATGACAAAGGCAACCGTACGCGAATTCCTTCGTCTTCTCTAAGCCTCAGAGCCGTTGATGCTGCGTCACGAATACGGTCCATATTTGCTACTAAGGCTTTATCTTCAGGGAGAATTTCAAGGTTCGGCCAATCGGTTAAATGGACACTCGGCTCCCCAGTTAAACCGGTGTGAATTTCCTCCATAATCATTGGTAAGAATGGTGCTGACACTTGAGAAAAAATTTTAAGAACCGTGTAAAGCGTGTCGTAGGCATCCTTCTTTTGGTTCTCGTTTTCTTTTGTGTTTTTTTCCCAAAATCTGTCTCGACTCCGTCTTATGTACCAATTATTTAGTGCGTCTATGAACCCTTGAATTGATTCGGTTGCTCCTGGCAGATCATACGATTCCATTTTGCTGTCGACAGACTCAACTAGTTGTCGAGTTTTAGCTAGGAGGTAGCGATCTAATAAGTGCTCAGACTCTGTTCTAAATTCTGCTCTATACCCATCAACATTTGCATAGAGAGTAAAAAAACTGTAGGCATTCCAGATGGGCAATAGGACATGGCGTACTACATCATCTATTCCAGTATCGCTTATGCGTGAGTCTCCGCCTCTTACAATATTTGCTGACATTAGGTACCAACGAAGAGCATCAGATCCTTGTTTGACAAAAATTTCATTTGGTTCTGTGTAATTTCTCAGTTTTTTTGAGAGCTTTGCTCCGTCCTCTGCCAGAAGAATTCCATGGCAGATCACATTCTGGAAAGCAGGTCTATCAAACAAAGCTGTCGCTAGAACATGCAGAGTGTAGAACCAGCCTCTTGTTTGATTTATGTATTCGACAATGAAATCAGCAGGAAAATGATCATCGAACCATTCCTTGTTCTCAAATGGGTAGTGAACTTGGGCAAAAGGCATTGATCCGGACTCAAACCAGCAATCCAGAACTTCTGGCACACGACGCATTAAAGACTTGCCAGTTGGATCATCAGGGTTAGGTCTGGTGAGTTCATCAATGAAAGGTCTGTGAAGGTTGTCTGGTTTCACACCAAAATCTTTTTCTATTTCTTCGATGCTTCCATAGACATCAATTCTGGGATAGTCGGAATCGTCACTTTTCCATACAGGGATCGGAGAACCCCAGAATCTATTTCTACTGATTGACCAATCACGCGCCCCTTCTAACCACATTCCAAATCTTCCATTTTGGACATGTCCAGGGATCCAATTGATTGCCTGGTTATTAGCAAGAAGTTGTTCGGTCAGGTCGGTTACCTTTACATACCAAGAAGAAATCGCTTTATAAATTATTGGTGTATCTGTTCTCCAGCAGTGTGGATAGTTGTGTTCATAGCTGTCATGACGGATCAATTGCCCGTTATTTTTTAAGGTAGAAATAATTTCTGAATTGGCATCAAAAACGTTCATTCCCGCCCAGGTCTTTACTTCTTCTGTGTAACACCCTTTATCGTCCACAGGTACCACATCACCTATAGGAATATCGTTAGCTTCGCATACTGTTTGATCGTCTTCACCAAAACCGGGTGCCATGTGCACTATCCCCGTGCCTTCTTGGTCGTCTATCCAGTCAGCTTGTAGAACTTTGAATGCATCAGTCCGATACTCGAAGAAATTGAATAAAGGCTTGTACCTTTTGCCAATGAGCTCAGAACCTTTAACAACTCCAAGATCTTCCATGTCTTCAAGTTGTTCTTCGTAACGGTTTAAAGCGTTTTTAGCGATGATCCAGATTGTTCCATCGGAGTCTTTTCTTTTTGAATATTCGATTTCTGCTCCAACAGCTAAGGCAAGATTAGAAGGGAGTGTCCAAGGGGTGGTTGTCCATGCCAGCAAGCGGACTTTTTCGGATTCGTTTTCTTTAGCTTCCAGATCGAAAGCTACTGTTACAGCAGGGTCTTGTCTTGGTCGTGTGGCGTCATCGAGTCTGATTTCGAAATTTGAAAGTGGTGTTTCCGCTCCCCATGAGTATGGCATCACCCGAAATGCTTCGTAAATTAAATCTTTTTCCCATAGCTGTTTGAAAGCCCACATGACTGATTCCATATAAGAAGGATCCATAGTCTTGTAGTCATTTTCAAAATCAACCCATCTGGCTTGCCTGATTACAGTTTTTTCCCATTCTTCAGTGAAACGAAGAACTGATTCTTCACAGCGCTCATTGAATTTATCTATGCCATATTTAGTAATTTCACTTCGCCCGGAAACCTTCAGTTCTTTTTCGACTTCCATTTCTGCGGGTAAGCCATGACAATCCCATCCGAATCGTCTTTCTACTTTTTTACCTTTCATTGTCTGGAACCTAGGAACTACATCTTTCACATACCCAGTTAGTAAATGGCCATGATGTGGAAGGCCGTTAGCGAAAGGTGGGCCGTCGTAGAATACGAATTCTGCCTCTTCGGGTTTATTGTCGACAGAAGCTTGAAACGTATTGTCTTTCTTCCATCTATCTAGAATTTCTTCTTCTAGATTTGGAAAATCAGCTTTCCCGACGTCGGGATACGGTCGTTCTTTGGTCATAGTTTTTCTTTAAGAGATTATCTGTTTAAGGATAGTGGATCGGCACGTATGTCTAGTCAACTTGTTTTGAGCTATTAATACTTTTGCGCAACTCAAACTTGAGGACTTTTCCACTCGCATTAGTGGGTAAGTCCTCTACAAAGATTACTTGCCTAGGAACTTTGAAATTAGCGATGCGTTCGCGAGCCCAGTTGATTAGATCAGTTTCTGTAGGATCAGTTTGTTTAGTGGGCACAACGAAAGCAACTGCTATTTCGCCCAGTCGTTCATCAGGTGTACCTACGATGGCTATTTGAGCTATTTCAGGATGACTCATTAGCGAGTTTTCTACTTCAGCTGGGTAGACATTGAAACCGCCAGTAATAATCATGTCTTTTTTGCGGTCTGTGATATCTAAGTACCCATTTGAATCCATGATGCCTATATCGCCTGTGTGTAGCCACCCGTCTTGGTCGATAGTTTCAGCAGTTTGTTCTGGATCATCTAAATAACCCCTCATAACGTTGTAGCCACGGATAACTACTTCACCTGGTTCTCCAGCTTGGGTTTCTGATCCATTTTCATCCACTACAAGGACTTCGACTCCGTCTATTGCTCTTCCAGAGGTTTTGGCGATTATCTCTGGGTCATCGTCATGTCGACACATGGTTGCTATTCCTGAGGCTTCAGTTAGGCCATATCCGGTTACAACAGTTTCAAAACCGAGTCTCTCCCTCATCCCATAGATCATTTCGACTGGAATTGCTGCAGCTCCTGTTACTGCTAACCGGAGGCTTGACATATCAAAATTTTCTAATTCAGGATGATTAAGAATGGTTTGATAGATAGTTGGGGCTCCAGGCAACATTGTGATTTTTTCTTCAGGTATTCGTTTCATGACTGATGGGACGTCGAAAATAGGATGTGGTATGAGAGTGGCTCCTGTCATGAGGCAAGCCAAAATTCCAGCGTTAAGTCCAAAGGTGTGGAAAAAAGGATTTATCACTAAGTAACGATCGGTCGAAGTCAGGCCTATGACTTCGCACCAAGTTTGATACGAACGGCATACTGCTGAATGTTCAAGCATTGCACCTTTTGGTTTCCCTGTTGTGCCTGAAGTAAAAAGGATGTGGCAGAGGTCATTATCGGCGACTTGATTAGAACGAGTCTGTCGATCTGTCTCATCTATTGAAGTGCCGCTAGCAATAAATTCATCCCATGTTGTGCAATTGTTGGGAGTTGAGCCTCTTAATACAACAATTTCTTTTATATCAAGTTGGCTACTCACTCCATTTAGCAAATCTACGTAGTTGGTATCGAGGAAATCAGTAACGGTAAAAAGAATTTTTGCTGAGGTGCGACTCAATATGTAACTAGCTTCTTCACCTTTGAATCGTGTATTGATAGGAACTAAGACAGCACCTGCACAATGAGCTCCGAGAGCTGCTACTGGCCACTCTGCGGCGTTTGGAGCCCAGATCGCTACACGATCTCCGGGTTTAATCCCTTTACTCATGAAAGCTTTGGTAGCTGAATTTATCTGTTCGCCGTATTCCTTAAAGGTCCATCTTAAATTTTCATCTACGACAGCTTCCTGATCTTGAAATTTTTTTACGGCATTTTCGATGAGATTAGGGATGGTAGTCAAGATTCAGACTTTGTTTAATCTTTTGTTTCTTCTGGTGTTTCTTCTGGTGTTTCTTCTGGTGTTTCTTCTGGTGTTTCTTCTGGTGTTTCTTCTGGTGTTTCTTCTGGTGTTTCTTCTGGTGTTTCTTCTGGTGTTTCTTCTGGTGTTTCTTCTGGTGTTTCTTCTATTTCTTCTCCATCTCTTAGTTTTTGCCAAGTATCTAGTGCATTCCTCCATGCAGATTCAGCCTCAGCTATTACTTCTGGATCAGAGCCACTGTCTTTAACTTTTTGAAGCGCGGCTACAGCTTCATCTTTAATTTTTTCAGCTTTTTTTATTTCGTTGGCAGCTTGTGATTCTTTTTCGGCATTTTCAGCTCGCCTATTAAAAAGTAATAAAGCTTGTTGAGTTTTTTCGTCGATTTCTTTCATTTTAATGGGCCCTAAATCTTTTATCTTCCAAGTTGACTCTAAAGCAAAGGTCTTACTTCTTCACCAAAAATTCTTAACTGTTCAATATATTCTTCGAGAGTGCGACTGCGAAATTTAAGATGAAAAACATTCGCACCAGCATCACGGTCAGCTCTGAGATGTTCAGCAATTTTTTCAGGCGAGCCTGTTAGTCCTGCTGGAGGAAGATCACCAGGAGGATCACCTATGTAAGACCATGGCGGCATTATTCCGATATCAAAACTCGCATTTTCTCGTCCTGATTCATTTGCTGCCTGATTGATGGTTTCAATAATTTCTTTGTACTGGTCTCTACCGTTACCCATTGGTATATACCCGTCACCTAGCTTCCCTACACGACGCCATGCAGCAGGACCTGAACCACCGATCCAAATTGGCAATTCGTTTGTTGGAGGCTTTGGTCCAACTCCAACAGATTGAAAATTGAAATGTGTTCCTTCATGCGTAGCGTATTCGTTTGTGAAAATGGTTTTTATTGCATCAATGCTTTCATCCAGTATCAACCCACGTTTCGAAAAGTCAATATTGAGAGCTTCAAATTCTCCTTTAACATGCCCAGCTCCTAAACCCAAAATGACTCGACCATTGGAGAGGTGAGCCAAAGTTCCAAATGAACTCGCTGATAAAAGAGGATGACGATAGGCGGCAATCCAAACAACAGACAGAAGGTTAATCTTTTCCGTGTTAGCTCCTATCCAAGAAAGAGTCGCAATAGGGTCATACCAAGTTGTTGTCATATGGGCCGAGTAGTCATCGTCAGGAATAGCTACGTGATCGCATACACCCACAAAGTCAAGACCAGATGATTCGGCTGCTTGCGCGACCATTACTAGCTCATCAGGTCCCGCTTCTTTTTCCCAAGGGTCTACCAAAGTTTGAGTCAAAGTTTGAATTGGTAGTTGTATCCCATAGAAAGCCTTGCCTTCAGGAACTAAGTTCGGCACGTAATCTCCTAAGCACTATTGTCGTGACATTTTTATCGTTGTTTGAGCTCTTTTGTAAATAGGTTCATCGATCATTTCGCTCCCAATAGCTATCGATGCTTCACCTCTTTCAATAGCTTTTTCGAATTCTTTCACTACTTCTTGAGCCCATTCAAGCTCTTCTTCTGTAGGGCGGAAAGCTTTATTCGCAAGATTTACTTGATCAGGATGTATACACAATTTGCCTGTGAAACCTAATGACCTCGCTTCAGCTGCCTCTTCTATAAATCTTTTTTCATCTTTGAAATCTGATACAACCATGTCGATGGCATGGATTCCCGCTAGTCGTGTTGCCTGAGATATCTGTGAACGAGCTAAAAGCACTTCACGATTGTCAGTTCTCCTAACTCCACCCAGATCAGTCACATAATCTTCGGCTCCGAAATAACACCATTTAATCTGTGGATGTTTTGCGATTTCCAAGGCGTTAACCAAGCCAGAAACAGTTTCTAAACCAGCCATAATTGGAAGATTTTCAAATCCAAAATCAGAAAGATATTTCGATACCTGATTAGCTTCTTCTCTGGAAGAGATTTTTGGAACAATAATTCCTGTTAAGGCATCTGATATCGCATTCGATAAATCTTCAACGAAATGTGCTGTTTCAAGAGCATTCACTCTGACGAAGAGACCCATTTTTTCTGCTTTTTCATTTAATTCGGGAATTAGTGCCCTAGCGATTTCGCGTGCATTTTCTTTTTCATCAGTTGGAACAGAATCTTCAAGATCGATTATTGACGCATCCGGAGAACTTCGTGGCAATTTAGACAAAATCGCCCCTTTATTTCCGGGCGCAAAAAGAAGACTTTTAAATACTTGATCTGGAAAAAACAAATTCGCCATAACACAGTTTGACCTCAAAAAGTTCATCTTGCTTAAGAACTTCGACTTTATTCATCAGATTATCTTCTATTAGCTTGGGGGTATGGGAAATAATGATGATCAACAGCAGCTGGAGTTCCCTGGAACTTGGGCAATAAATAAACCCGACCGTGTAGCAGTCCTTATGACCGGTTCAGGCAAAAAAATGACTTATTTGGAATTGGATGAAAAAGCGAACCGCATATCTAATCTTTTTGTCGATTTAGGTTTACAACAGGGAGACCACATTGCTTTTTGCTTGGAGAACACAATTGACTTTTTACCTTTGGCATGGGGAGCTCATTATGCAGGTTTGTATTACACGGCAATAAGTTCGCGTCTTACCGAAGAAGAAATGGGCTACATAGTTAAAGACTGCGGAGCAAGAGTTTTTGTAACTTCAGTGGGGAATAGAGATACAGCCGAACAAATAGATTTTAAAGATACAGGTGTCAAAGAGAAGTTTGTTATTGGTGGAGAGATGGATGGATACGCGTCTTTCGAGGATGCTATAGAAAGCACATCTAAAGAACCACAACCTGACAGAGTTGAAGGTCAAGACATGCTTTATTCATCTGGTACCACAGGTCTTCCGAAAGGTGTAAAGGTTCAGGCTCCAAATGTCCCATTAGGAAGCACGTCAGCGCAAGCAATGTTGTTTAGGGCAGTGTTTGGGATTGAAAGTGATGCTGTTTATCTTTCCCCTGCACCCTTGTATCATGCCGCTCCTCTTAGATTTTGCATGGCAGCACACCGCATCGGAGCAACAGTCATAGTCATGGAAAAATTTGATCCCGAGGAAGCATTAGCCGCAATAGAAGATCATGGAGTGACGGCAAGCCAATGGGTGCCCACGATGTTTGTCAGGATGTTAAAACTTCCAGAAGAAATTCGCGAAAAGTATGACACAACCACTCTGAAGACAGTGATACATGCTGCTGCTCCATGCCCCATCGAGGTAAAGAAGCAGATGATTGAATGGTGGGGGCCAATATTGCACGAATATTATGCAGGCACCGAAGGCAATGGTTTTACTTACATTAATTCAGAAGACTGGATTAATCATCCAGGGTCAGTAGGCAAATCTTTACTAGGTGAACTTGTAATCGTTAACGACGATGGAGATGAAATGCCTAATGGAGAAGAAGGGAATGTTTATTTTAGGAGTGATTCGAGATTTGAATATCATAATGATCCGGAAAAAACAGCCGCTTCACGGATGGGGAAAGATCTAAGCACTTTAGGAGATATCGGACGTGTTGACGAAGAAGGTTTCCTCTACCTAACGGACCGTAAAGCCCATATGATCATTTCAGGTGGTGTCAATATTTATCCTCAAGAAGCAGAAAATGTATTGACAATGCATCCAGATGTTTACGACGTTGCTGTAATAGGTGTGCCGAACGATGAATTTGGTGAAGAAGTAAAAGCGGTAGTCCAGTTGGTCGATCCAAAAAAAGCAGAACCTGCTCTGGAGAGAGAATTGATTGCTTACTGTCGTTCTCACCTAGCTGACTTGAAATGCCCTAGGAGTGTCGATTTCATAGAAGAGCTACCAAGGCATCCAACTGGAAAGTTGTATAAACGTCTTCTTAAAGATCAGTACTGGTCAGATAAAGAAACCCGTATCTGATTAACCTGCTTCTGAGTGGGTTACAGGCTCTTCGCCCATCCATTCCCTTAGAGTGTTTTTCAACTTCGTTTGTTGAATAAAAATGTCATGCTCTGGCCCTGCATCTGTGGAAGCTTGAGGGGCCTTAAGATAGAAAGATAGCCATTCCTGAACGCCGGATTGGTCTGCACGTGCTGCTAAATCAAGAAAAAGAGCTAAGTCGAGAACAATCGGAGCAGCCAAAATAGAGTCACGACAAAGGAAATCGACTTTGATCTGCATCGGGTAGCCAAGCCATCCGAAGATATCAATATTGTCCCAACCTTCTTTGTTGTCACCTCGTGGAGGGTAATAGTTGATTCGAACTACGTGATCTATATCGCCGTACAACTCAGGGTATGAATCGGGTTGAAGAATTGTGTCAAGGACACCCAATTTTGAAACTTCTTTAGTCTTGAAGTTGTCAGGATCATCTAAAACCTCACCGTCTCTGTTTCCAAGAATATTTGTTGAGAACCAACCCCTTAAGCCCAGCATTCTTGCTTTAAGGCCTGGTGCAAGAAGTGTTTTCATCAGAGTTTGGCCTGTTTTGAAATCTTTTCCTGCAACAGGAACGCCTCTGCTTTTTGCTAGTTCGACCATGCATGGGATATCTAGTGCAAGATTTGGTGCACCATTCGCAAAAGGCACGCCACTCATAATTGCAGCGTAGGCATATATTTGGCTTGGAGCGATATTCTCGTCATTTGACTTGAGTCCTGCTTCAAATGAATCAACGCTTTCATGTACCGCACTTGCTTCTTGAAAAGCTTCGGTTGATCCACACCACACCATTACTAATCTGTCGCATTCGTTATCAATGCGAAATTTTTCAATGTCTTCCATAAGAGCTTGAGCTTGATCCCATTTAGAATCTAAATTTTTAACTCTTTTGCCATCCAATTTTTTAACCCAACTATTGTCGAAGACTGCGTCCATAGCGACGATTCCTTCGAGTTCAGATGAAACTGGTGCAATATCTTTTTCATCTAAAACCCCACAAGTTCGAGCTGCTTCGAGGACATTTGAAGAGATCGGATCCCAGCCGCCGAATACCAAATCGTCAAGACCAGCCAAAGGAACAAAATCACGTATGAGCGGATTGCGTCCTTCTTCACGTTTACCGAGTCGAATATGAGCCATTTGGCTAACCGACCCGATTGGAGCTGCAAGTCCTTGCCGAGCTGCAATAACCCCAGCGATAAAAGTTGTTGCTACTGCACCCAGTCCAGGGGTTAGAACTCCCAGACGGCCAGAAGCAGGTGTGATAGATAATTTTTCAGTCATATAACAATAATGATACGTATGCTTAGGGTCTGTAACTCAGAAACATCGTTTCAATTGATAAAAGACTTAAATTAGGGGAAAATAAACCATGCCATGGCCTAACCTTAAAGACGAAGAATTATTTGAAATCATTAATCGAGAAATCCATCGTCAAAACACCACACTGCAATTAATAGCATCTGAAAATTTTGCATCACCTGCGGTTCTAGCAGCAACTGGTTCTGTTTTCACTAACAAGTATTCAGAGGGTTATCCGGGAAAAAGATATTATGGCGGAAATGTTCACGTCGATGAAGCCGAAAGTCTCGCATGTGAGCGAATCATTACTTTGTTCGGAGCCGATCATGCGAATGTTCAGCCTCATTCAGGAGCAAATGCGAACATGGCTGTTTATCAAGCTCTATTAGAGCCTGGTGACACAGTTCTTGGTTTGAGGCTTGATCATGGTGGTCATTTAACGCATGGTTCACCAGTTAATTTCAGTGGCAAGCTTTACAACTTTGTTTCGTACGGTCTTACAGAAGAAGAATTAATTGACGTAGAAGACTTGCAACGAAAGGCTGAAGAAGTAAAACCGAAGCTCATAGTTTTAGGAGCTACTGCATATCCAAGAGTAATAGAAGCTGGCCCAATAAGAGAAATAGCTGATTCCGTGGGTGCCTATTTAATGTTTGATGCAGCACATATTGCGGGACTTATCGCAGGAAAAACGCACCCGAATCCAGTTCCCTATTGTGATGTTGTTACGTTCACAACACATAAGACTCTTAGAGGTCCAAGAGGAGGTTGCATTCTTAGCACCGAAGAACTTTCTTCTGCGATAGACAAAGCAATTTTCCCTGGTTTGCAAGGTGGCCCCTTGGAGCATCACATAGCTGCCAAAGCTGTAGCTTTTGCAGAAGCTTTAGATCCTTCTTTTGAAATTTATTCGAGACAGATTGTAAGCAATGCTCAAGCTCTTGCTGAAGCTCTAAGTCATGAAGGGTTCAGACTCGTAACAGGAGGTACCGATAACCATCTGCTCATAGTTGATTTGCGAACATTTGATGAAGAAATAACTGGAGCAGAAGCTCAGGTCGTTCTTGACGAAGCTGGCATAACACTGAATAAAAATACAGTGCCAGATGATCCACGTTCTCCTTTTGTTACAAGTGGCGTTCGCCTTGGAACACCTTCGACCACTACGCAAGGAATGACTGAAAAAGAGATGGTAATTATCGCCCAGTTAATGGCCCGTGCGTTACGTGATAGAAAAGATTCAAATTCACTTTCTACGATAAGGAAAGAGGTTGCAGAACTTTGCAGTTCTTTCACCCCTTACGGTGATTAGAAACGTATGCCTGGAGTTATTGCCTATCTGACTGTCGGAGGAGTTGCCGCTATTGCAACTTTCATCGCAACTCCTTTAGCACGTAAAACAGCTGAGCGTTTCGGAGTTATTTCTGCACCAGGTATTAGAGATGTGCATGAAATACCCACTCCACATTTAGGTGGACCTGCAATGTTGTTTGGGTTGCTCGCCGGTGCGCTTTTTGCTTGGTTGATAGGGGATTTTTCCGACGTGTTTTCTACCCAATCTGAAATATTAGGGGTTCTAGTAGCGGCCATAGCCATGTGCGGGGTCGGTGTCATCGACGATGTAAGGCCAATTTCAGCTCCAGCAAAAGTTGCAGGAATGGTCATAGCAGGAAGTGTTCTATCACTGGTGGGTGTGTCTTTAGTGGTGCTAAGGGTTCCTTTTGTGGATGTAGTATTACTTTCCCCTGACCTAGCTGCATTAGCCACAGTTCTATGGGTCGTACTTTTAGCCAATGCGATAAATTTAATTGATGGTTTAGACGGTTTAGCAACTGGGATTGTTGCTATCGCAGCGACAACTTTTGTAATTTATGCGATTCGTCTAGCTAACGAGGGCGTTCTGTTCGAAGAAAACCCTGCATCACTCATCGCAGTTCTTATTGCTGGTGTATGTATTGGGTTTTTACCACATAATGCACATCCGGCAAAAATATTCATGGGGGATGGTGGTGCTCTCATGTTAGGCGTGCTTCTAGCAGCAGCTACTGTTTCTGTCGGAGGTAGAACAGATGCTGCCTACAGTGGTCAATCATTTTTTTTCTTTGCACCGTTGCTAATTCCTTTAGTGATTTTAGGCGTACCAATAATTGATGTTCTATTTGCAATTATCAGACGAATTGTCACACCAGGGCTACCTGTAACGACTGCTGACAAAGACCATTTACATCACAGACTTTTAAGACTGGGTCATGGACACCGAAGAGTTGTTTTTATTCTGTGGGCTTGGACAGCTTTATTGTCAGGGTTCGTCTTATGGCCAACTTACAGCGGACGTGGTGACGGGATTGTTCCAATGGGTATAGCAGGAGTATGCCTAATTTTGTTTACATTGCTTCATCCGCGTTTGCAGACAAATAAACCAAAAAAAAATGAAATTGTGGCAGATGACCATCCCCCCGAGTTGTGAGCACGTGAGAAAGAATCTAGATTCACATGCGGTCGAATATTTAAATTTTCTGAGCTTTCTATTTTTAAATAACAAATTAATACCGAGGTAACTTGGATGATCAAATCTGAAAAACGTGAGATGAAACAAGGTTCTGGTGACGCTACGGCAGCGGCATTTGAACTTGTCGCAACTCCTGCGATCTTTGGATTTCTAGGATGGCTTCTAGACAGAAAACTTGAAATCTTTCCCTTATTCACTTTGGTATTTGTAGCAGTAACTATCACTTATGCTTCGTGGCGTCTTTATAAGCAATACACCCTTAGACTCACCGAAGAGGCAGAACAGCGACGTGAAACGTGGTTGCTGGGAAATGAAAATGTCAATTAAACAGAAAACGGAAGAAGAAGTAATAGTGGAAAGCGTCTCAGGGCAGCCAGAAAAGCGTATAGCTAATCACTTAGCTTTAAGGGCTTTGTGGGTCTCCCCTTTGTTTCTAATTCTTTCTGCTATTGGCTGGGGTTTAAGTGGAGCTGTTTCTGCTCTACTGGCTCTCGTTCTCGTGTCTTTCAATTTTTTGGCCGGTGCCGCAATCATTACGAGAAGCGTGAAAATTTCTCCGAACATGCTTTATGGGTCAGTACTAGGAGGATATGTAGTCAGGTTGGCAATATTGACCGGAGTTGTCATGTCAGTCCGATCCTTCGATTGGTTTGATACTGTTCCTTTTGCTATGACTCTTCTAGTGACACATTTAGGTTTACTTGCTACAGAGACACGTTATATATCAGCTTCTTTGGCTTATCCTGATTTGAAGCCAACTAGTTCAAAGGAGATTCGCTAATTGTGAATGTTTTTGCTTTGGAATTCCCACCTGTAAGTCATCTTTTTGAATGGCCTGACATAATTTTTTCTGGTTCTTTATTTGCTGTTAATAAGACGGTGCTTATATATCTCGCCGCTGTTTTAATAACGTCGGCAATCTTTCTAACTGCAGGTAGGCAACGAGGTTCGTTAGTACCAGTAGGTGTGCAACATGTAGCGGAATCAGGGGTTACTTTCGTAGAAGAGTCAGTAGTGATGGAGACAATGGGACCAGAGGGTAAAAAGTATTTACCATTCCTGACCACAATGTTCTTCTTTATACTTTTTTCAAACATTTTTGAAGTAGTTCCAGGAATACAGTTCCCTGCAAACAGCAGAATGGCTGTTCCTATAACTTTGGCCTTAGTCGTTTGGGTGATTTACAACTTTGTAGGCGTACGTTCTCAAGGATTTTTCGGATATTTGAAGAATTCCTTGTTCCCACCTGGAGTTCCTAAAGCTCTGTATCTAATCGTTACTCCGATTGAACTGGTTTCAACATTTGTTGTTAGACCGTTTTCTTTGGCTATTCGATTGTGGGCAAATATGGTTGCAGGACACCTTCTGTTAGTCACATTCGCTATCCTTACTCACACTCTATGGAATAACGGGTACGTAGGTGCTGCCGCACCTTTTGCGATGCTCGTATTAATGACAGGTTTTGAGATTTTGGTTTCTGTTTTGCAAGCCTTTATCTTTACTATTCTGACTGCCGTTTACATCGGTGGTTCGATGCACGCAGAACACTAGATCGCCCACCGAATGGTGGATCGAAGACAATATAAATTAAACAATTCCGGCCGGACATTCCGGTCGGATCAAAATAGAAAAACAGGAGAGACAAGTGCTGAACATTTTGGCGCAAACAGGAGCCGGTGAGATGCTGGAAGGCCTAAAGGCTATAGGAGCAGGTCTTGGTTATGGCTTAGCGGCTATTGGACCTGGAATAGGTATTGGAACTGTGGTTGGTAATGCAATCTCATCCATGGCCCGACAGCCAGAGTCTGCAGGCATGGTGCGAACGACGATGTTCTTAGGAATTGCTTTTACGGAAGCTCTTGCTTTGATCGGTTTCGTCGTATTCATTTTGCTTTTGCCGTAAAACTTAGGTATCGAAAGGAAGTCGAAATTTATGAGACAACGAGGAATCAGACTGGGCTTGTCGCTGCTTTTAGCAACGTTAGGACTGTTTGCATTTGCGGTACCGGCCTCTGCATCAGGTGAAACTGTTGGTGGCTGTATGGCCGAAGTGCTTGAACATCATGGTGAAATACATGGAGATGTAAATCATGAACATGTAGAAATACAAGTGCATCATCTTCACGAGGAAGAATTGCAGGATGAACTTGAAGGCTGTTTTGAAGCACCTAGTCCAATACTTCCCGAATTAAATGAGATTATTTGGGGTGGTGGTGCTTTCTTAATTTTATTCGTAGTGATGGTCAAGAAAGGCTTCCCGGCAGTTAAAGCCGCAATGGATGCTAGAGCAGACAAGATCCGCGATGACTTAGATGCAGCAGAGAAAGCGAAAACGGATGCACAGAGTGTTCATGCTGACTATGAAGCACGTTTGGCTGATGCAAAAAATGAAGCATCGCGCCTAATTGACGAAGCAAGAGGAGCAGCCGACCAGGTGCGTGCAGATTTAGTAGCAAAAGCAGAAGCTGACATTTCTGAGATGAAATCGAGAGCTGCGAGCGAAATTGAAGCATCAAGACAACAAGCGATTGCAGATCTAAGAGCGGAAGTGGCAGGAATTGCTCTTGGGGCAGCTGAAAAAGTAGTTCAAAGTAGTTTGGATGACGATGCTCAAAGAAGACTTGTAGATCAATACATCGATGAAGTGGCTGGTAGCTAACAATGTCTGATAATGCAATTGCTGGTTACGCTGATGCTTTGTTTGCTGTTGCGGCAGCAAATAATGTTTTGCCGACTGTTGAAGACGAATTATTTCGATTCTCACAAGCATTAAACTCAGATGAGAATCTCCAAGCAACTTTGGATGATTCCTCCCTACCAGTTGATCGCAGGCAGCAGATTGTCGAAGACCTATTAGGAGGATCGGCTTGCTCAACAACTAAGGCATTGGTATCGATGATCGTTGCTTCAGGGCGATCTGCACGTTTATCTAGCATCGTTGATGCATTTATTGAACGAAGTGCAGCTTCTAGAAATAAAACGGTCGCTACGGTTCGTTCCGCAGTTGAACTAGATGACAGTCAAAAAGACAAATTAGTAGCAGCATTAAGTGGAGCTACTAATAAAGACGTTGAAGTAAAAGTAGTAATTGACCCATCTGTAATAGGTGGATTAGTAACAGAGATTGGTGATGACATTATTGATGGCAGCGTCCGTCGCCGTTTGAACCAACTTCGTGAGAATTTCCGGTAGGAAGAAAGTAATCGAGACGAGAGAGAAACATGACTGAATTGACAATCAGCACCGCTGACATAGCTGCATCAATCCAGAAAAACCTAGAAGGTTTTGAACCTGGCTTAGAACAAAGCCAGGTGGGAAGAGTGCTTGAAGTGGGAGACGGCATTGCCAGAGTCTCAGGTTTGCCCGACGCGGCAGTAAATGAGTTATTGCAGTTTGAGAGTGGAACTCTTGGGCTAGCTCTGAATCTAGACGAGGGTTCAATTGGTGCAGTGGTCCTTGGAGAAGTCGATGACATTGAAGAAGGCCAGACTGTCCGTGCCACCGGTGACATCCTTTCTTTACCAGTGGGTGACGGCCTTTTAGGACGTGTAGTGAATGCCCTTGGCGAACCAATCGATGGTAAAGGTCCACTAACCAACACAGAGCCAAGACGTATGGAGATTCAAGCTCCAGGGATCATGGGACGTAAGCCTGTTCATGAACCAATGCAGACCGGAATTAAAGCAATTGATTCACTGGTACCTATTGGGCGTGGTCAACGCGAACTCATAATTGGTGACCGAAAAACCGGAAAAACAACTATTGCTATTGACACAATTATTAATCAAGCAGGTCAAGGCATGAAATGCGTCTATGTGGCTATTGGTCAGAAAGCTTCTACTGTCGCACAAAATGTTGCAGTTTTGGAATCTCATGGTGCTATGGACTACACAGTTGTGGTTGTTGCGCCAGCTTCAGACCCTGCTCCTTTCAAGTATCTTGCGCCATATGCTGGTTGCGCGATTGGCCAGCATTGGATGGATAACGGTGAACACGCTTTAGCTGTTTACGACGACTTATCGAAACAGGCTGAAGCATATAGGCAGATGTCTCTGCTGCTTAGACGCCCTCCTGGAAGAGAGGCATATCCAGGAGATGTCTTCTATCTACATAGCAGGCTCTTGGAGCGTGCAGCTAAGCTAAGCGATGACATGGGGGCTGGTTCTTTAACAGCTTTACCCGTAATTGAAACGAAAGCTGGAGATGTTTCTGCTTTCATTCCTACCAATGTTATTTCCATTACGGATGGTCAGATATTCCTGCAAGACGATCTCTTCAAATCAGGTATAAGACCTGCAATTGATGTAGGCATTTCTGTTTCTCGAGTTGGTTCTGCAGCTCAAGTAAAGGCAATGAAAAATGCAGTAGGAACTCTAAAATCTGACCTGCAGCAATTCCGTGAATTGGAGTCTTTTGCAGCGTTTGGATCTGATTTAGATGCAGTTTCTCAAGCTCAACTCGACCGGGGCTACCGGTTAACAGAGTTGTTGAAACAAGGATTAAACTCACCCTTACTAGTTGAAGAGCAAGTGGTTTCTATCTGGGCTGGAACCAGAGGCCATTTGGACAACGTTGAAATAGCTGATGTAAGTAGATTTGAATCAGAACTACTTGACTGGTTCAGGACGCGTCATGCAGCAATTTTGAATGAAATACGTGAATCAGGAAACTTAGAAGATGAGTCAGCTTTTGAGGCAGCAATCGCAGCTTTTTCAGATCAATTCGAAGGAACAAACGCTACTCAGGCGACACCAGATGCAGAGTTTGCTGATACAGATTCCAACATTGTTGATGCAGAGACGACCCTGCCTGAAGAAGACATTTCGGAGGCCTAGTGAAAAGTATTTCCCTAAGCCAACAAAGCGTTGGAATTTTCGGCATGTTGGAGAGCTGCTAATGGCTGGCGGTAAAGAGAGAGTTCTTAGACGCCGTATAGGCAGCGTTCAAAACACAAAAAAGATTACGCGAGCTATGGAACTAATAGCTGCCACTAGGGTTGTTAAAGCTCAGCAGAGAGCCCGATCAGCGAAACCTTATGCAGAGCAAATAACCTCAGTAATTGAAAACCTTGCAGCTGGTGGTGCGGAAGTTGATCATCCATTATTGAGAAAAGCAGAGAAAGTTAGCCGTGTCGGAGTGGTAGTAATTTCCTCTGATCGAGGTTTGGCAGGGCCTTATAACTCTTCAGTAATCAGAGCGGCAGAGAGACAAGTTCAAAACGCACGTTCAGAGGGCGCAGATTACTCTTTAATTGTTATAGGAAGAAAGGCAAGAGATTATTTTGCTTTTCGAAACTTCAATGTTGACTCTTATACCGAAGGGATAAGTGACAATCCTTCATATGAAGATGCGCGCCGCATTTCTGAGATCGTTTCAGCAATGTTCGCGGAAGGAAAAGTTGACAGAGTGGAACTTGTTTATACAGAATTTCTGAGTATAGGTAGTCAGAAAGTTGCTGTTCGTAGGTTCTTGCCACTTGAAGATACGGAAGTTATTGCAAGTGAAGGTGGAGGTGATTCTAGTCTGAGCACTGCTTTTGAATTTGAGCCATCACCTGAATCAGTTTTGGAAGCTTTGCTTCCACGTTATGTAGAAGCCCGTCTTTTTGGGGCTTTACTAGAGTCAGCAGCTTCAGAACATGCAAATCGACAGCGAGCCATGAAAGCCGCTACAGATAATGCAGAAGAATTAATAATTAAACTTTCTCGTGAAATGAATCAAGCTCGCCAAGATGCGATCACCACTGAGATAATGGAAATCGTAAGTGGCGCTGAAGCACTCGGCTCAGACAGTGAGAAAGTTAATGAATTGCTAGATCTTGTTGGATCGAGCACAGAAAATAACAGTTAAGCAATAGGAAGAAATCAGGAAAGATTATGACAACAACTGATCTTAAAGACGGTCGAATAGTAGGAATTGCTGGGCCGGTTATAGATGCCGAGTTCCCTCAAGGGGAATTACCGGAGATAAACACGGCCATAGAGTTTGATGTTGCTGTTGATGACAGCAGTATCACCATTGTTGCAGAAGTGGCACAACAGATAGGTGACAGCCGTGTTCGTGCAATTGCAATGAAACCAACTGATGGACTCACAAGAGGAACAACTGTACGCAATACAGGAAAAGGTATAAGTGTTCCTGTGGGTGATGACACTCTTGGTCATGTTTTTAGTGTTACAGGTGACGGGCTAGACGACCCAAATGCTGGTTCCGGATCTGAACGTTGGGAAATTCATAGACCAGCACCTTCTTTTGACTCTCTTGAACCGAAAGCACAAATGTTTGAAACAGGAGTGAAGGTAATTGATTTGCTCACACCCTATTTGCAGGGTGGAAAAATCGGCCTTTTCGGTGGTGCAGGAGTGGGTAAAACAGTTCTGATTACTGAAATGATTAACCGTGTGGCTACCAATCACGGTGGTGTTTCGGTTTTTGCAGGCGTAGGTGAGCGAACTCGTGAAGGAACAGACCTTTTGCTTGAAATGGAGGAATCGGGTGTTCTAGAAAAAGCAGCATTGGTTTTTGGTCAGATGGATGAGCCACCTGGAGTGAGACTTCGTGTCGCTCTTTCAGCATTGACGATGGCTGAGTATTTCCGAGATGAGCAAGGTCAAGACGTTCTGCTTTTCGTTGATAATATTTTCCGTTTCGTTCAAGCTGGTTCTGAAGTGTCAACTTTGTTAGGACGAATGCCATCTGCTGTCGGTTATCAGCCAACATTGGCTGATGAGATGGGTGTACTACAGGAAAGGATTACCACAACGCGTGGTAGGTCGATTACTTCCATGCAGGCGGTTTATGTGCCTGCCGATGATTACACCGATCCGGCTCCATTTACTTCATTTACACACTTTGATGGCACAACAGAACTAAGTCGTGATATTGCAGCGCTTGGTATCTACCCTGCAGTTGATCCACTTGCATCTACTTCTACGATCCTCACGCCTGAAGTTGTGGGACAAAAGCACTACGACACCGCTCGTAGAGTGCAGGAGATACTCCAGCGTTACAAAGAACTTCAGGACATAATTGCAATCCTTGGTTTAGATGAACTATCAGAAGAAGATAAGATCACTGTCTCTAGAGCTCGCAAGGTCCAGAGATTCTTATCACAGCCTATGAATGTTGCAGAAATATTTACAGGTTTGCCAGGTGTTACTGTTTCAGTTGAAGAGACAGTTGATTCTTTCGCAGCGTTAGTTGATGGTGAACTTGATGAGCTTCCTGAGCAGGCTTTCTTAAACGTTGGTGGAGCTGAAGATGCGCAACGTAAAGCTCAAGAATTAGAAGCATAAAAGTTATGACTTTTCAAGTAGAGCTGGTATCGCCGGAATCTATTTCATACAGTGGCGAGGCGGAGATGGTGATCGCTCGGACTGTTGAAGGTGGGGACATAGCTTTTCAACCTGGACATGTTCCATTTATTGGTGTCCTTTCAGTCTGGTCAGTTGAAGTGATAAGGCCAGATGGTGAGAGGGATGTGTTTGCTGTTCACAGAGGGTTTGTTCAAGTCGCAGGGACAAAAGTAAGTATTTTGTCCGATGTTTCTGAAGCTGTTGAAGAGATTGATATTGAAAGGGCGCAGGCAGCCCGTTCGGCAGCCCAGGAGTTGATTTCATCAGACAATGAGAATGAAGAAGCTCTTGCTTCTCTCGAAAGATCCGAAGTGAGACTCCGCGTTGGAGGAGTAGAGGTGTAAAAAGGAAATCTGCTCTAGATTTCGTTACTTCTAAATATCCTCAAGATCATCTAATCGGTGATGAGCTTTAATAAGCCTTACAGTTCCGGACTTGGAGCGCATAACAAGAGACTCTGTATGAGCCATTCCTGCTGCATATCTTACGCCTTCAAGAAGGTCGCCATCCGTAATGCCAGTAGCTGCAAAAAAACAGTTATTACCTGACACTAGGTCATCGAGATCCAAAATTCTTTCCAAATCATAACCTAGTTCTTCAGCGGCTTTTCTTTCCTTTTCGTTACGTGGCCATAAACGCCCTTGAAGGGATCCACCCATGCATTTCAAAGCAGCAGCAGAGATAACTCCTTCAGGTGTACCTCCAATACCGAAAAGAACATCCGCACCCGACTCAGGCCATGCAGTGGAAATTGCACCCGCTACATCACCATCAGAAATTAGACGTATTCTCGCACCCGCTTCACGTACTTCAGAAATGAGATCCGAATGCCTATCGCGGTCTAAAATTACCGCAGTTAGGTCTCTGACAGTTTTATTCTTAGCTTCTGCAATATGTTGAAGATTTTCAGTTGGGGATTTTGCTAGATCTATTGCATCAGAACATCCAGGCCCTACAGCAATTTTCTCCATATACACACAAGGCCCAGGATCAAACATTGTCCCCTTGTCGCTAACGGCTATAACTGAAATTGCATTTGCCCTGCCAAGAGCTGTAAGTGTTGTTCCATCTATTGGGTCAACGGCAATATCTGTTTCAGGACCACTGCCATTTCCACATTCTTCCCCATTAGCGAGCATCGGTGCTTCATCTTTTTCGCCTTCACCAATAACAACTATCCCGTCCATGTTTACAGTGTCCAGTACACTACGCATGGCATTGACAGCTCCACCATCGGCACCTTCTTTGTCTCCTCTGCCCATCCATCTAGCTGCGACTAAGGCGGCAGCTTCGGTTACTCTTACGAGCTCTAATGCGAGATTCCTGTCTGGGGTTTGAACTTTTTTACTCATTAAATGCGACGCTAGCGCCTTAGGGAAGTTCTTGTGCATTTCGCTGAAAGGATTATCGGCGGTTTAGCTTTTTAATAGAGAAAGGTGTCAGGATAAGAGAATGAAATGGGGAAAAAGGCAAACTGAAAGCGAAACAAACGAACAGCCTGAAGTGGTTGAAGATGGGGAAACAATTGATTCAGATTCAGCTGCTGAAATTGAATATGAATTGCACGAATGGGCGGGTGAAACCCGGTTGGTGTTGGATCAACTTCTCATATTAAAAGAGGTTCCTCATGTCTGGCAGGGGGCTACCTTGGTAGTTCGCGAAGAAGATGAGGAAGTCGCGGACCAGTTGATTGAAGAAGCAGAATCAACTTCTTTACCAACGCTTGAGGCAGATGCCGAAACAATAGAATACGAAACATCAGGGTGGTCAGATTCAGAACAAGCTTCCTTCGGTTCTTTACTGGTTCGCCTAGGAATTCCTTATGAATTTAGTGACGAAGGGAGTCTTGTAGTTCAGGCTTCTGATGAAGAGGCTATTGAAACTGCTCTTGACGCTTTTCAAGTTGTTAATGATGAGCGTCCTGAACTTGATGGCTTGGATGCGAACTCGCTTTTGACTGAAGTTTTTGTTTCATGCGACCGACTTAGACGTGATCATCGAGATGACACTGGAGTGGGTGAAATATTACGCTTAACCCCATTGCTTGTGGAGCACCGACCCCCTTTTGGAATTGAAGCAAATCTATGGGACGAAATTGGAAAAAGAGCGAATGATTTAGTTGGGCTATTGTCAGAAGGTTCGGGAGATGAAGAAGAAATAAGATCCCAAGCAAGTGGACTTTCTGAAACTTTGCGGAGTTTGATCTAAAGAGAGAGAGTAAATATGGATGGTATTGATTCCGAGAATAGAAGTGGAGTGTCCGACTTGGAATATGGAGAGTTTCCATTAGCTGAATATTTAGGTTTTGATCTTGAAGTCCTATCCCATGGCGAAGTTACTGCTGTTTTAGACATAAAGGAGTGCCATCACAACCCCAATGGTGTGGTCGCCGGTGGTGTGATTTTTACATTGATTGATACCGCTATGGGTAAAGCAGTGTTTTCCATTCTTAAGGAAAACCAATACTGTGCGTCGATTGAAATTTCAACACGATTTTTGCGGCCTGTAACTCATGGTGAAATAACCGCTCAGATTTCAGTGCTGAAGGCAGGCAAGAGAGTCGTTACTCTTGAAGCGCGTGTGCATGGTGGATCTGAAAGTGAATTAGTAGCAGTGTCTACCGGTACTTTCGCAGTCATAGATACTTGATAATTAGTTTTTCGTAACCAAGGCTTTCCAGAGAGAACGGTAGTTAAGCCAAATATGATCAGACGATACGTACCCGTCTTCTATAAGTGCTTTATCTAGAAGAGGCAGATTTTTATAGGGAACCAACATGTCAACATGATGGGCTAAATGGTAACCAACGTTAAAAGGAACAATAAAAAACTTGGCCAAGCGGTTTTGTCGAACGTAATGCGTTGTCTCACGCCTATCTGCTGATTGAGTCATTCCGCCATGTTCACTGATTGCGCGAACTCTATTCAGAAGTTGATATACGCACGTCCAAGGGAGTATCCAAAAGAAAAAGTACATCGTTAAATTGCTGAAAAACCAAAATAAAGCAGCGATTGTTAGTTGACCAAAAAGAAAAGAAATCGTTAAACGCAAATGTCTGGATTCATTCAGTCTTTCAAATCTAGGGCGTAAAATCCTGAAAGCTGAGATACCGCTCAAATCTCTCAGTAGCTTTCTACGCATAGAACTTTTAGAAATTGGATAAAAGCTATAAAGGATAAAATCTGGTTCTTCTGGACCGAATTCATCTCTGTGGTGTCTGAGATGACCTATTCGATAACCATGGCTTCCTGAACCAAAAGCAAGCCAACCTATGAAACGGATGCCAACCATGTCGTTAATTTTCCGATTAGAGAAAAGCAAACGATGAGCTGCTTCATGATGAATTATAAAAAGTCGATTCTGCGCTATACCCATTCCCAAAGTCGAAAAAATCCAAACTAAAGGCTGATTGTAGATCGTTGCCACCCAAACGATTAAGGGCGGCAATGACAAGGACAGTATTACTGATAAAGAGTTTCTAAAGTTTGGAATTTTTCTTAAGGCATCTCGGAAACCATTTTTTGGTTTTCCATTAGAGTGCAGACGATCACTGCCGGTGAATTCCCTGGTAGGTGTCACCATTCCACCAGTCATAGAGGTGAGCATTTCAGCATGTGACGGATTTTCTTCCATAAGAAATGTTACCTATTAATGGTTAGTACATTCCACCAACTAGTTGAAACATCAACGTACGATCAATAAATGGCTTCTCCAGCAGGAATTTTGTTGACCCATGGTGCAGGAAGTGACCGAACTCATTCAAGTTTGTTAAGCATTGAAAAAAAGATGGCACCACTACCCGTCAAGAGAATTAACTTCCCCTATAGAAAAGCAGGTCGACACTTTCCTGATCGAGCTCCCAAGTTAATTGATTCAATAGTTAAAGCATCTGAATCAATGAGTAAAAAATATGGCATAAAACCAGCTAATCTTCTACTAGGAGGAAGAAGTATGGGTGGCCGCATGTGCTCAATGGCTGTTGCGGAAGGACTTCCAGCCAGTGGATTAATTCTGATCAGTTATCCATTACATCCACCTAAGAAACCAGAAAATCTTCGAATAGAGCATTTCGACAAAGTAGACATTCCATGTTTATTCATTTCCGGTGATAAGGACCCATTCGGCTCAAAAGCAGAGTTTAAAAAACATTTGAAAAAGATCAGAGGCCCCGTAACAACTAAATGGTTCGAAGGGGCTCGCCATGATTTAGCGAATTTAGATGAAGCTATTAGTGGCGAAATAAAAGCGTGGGCGGCTTCTTTATAGGCGTTAACTAACTTTCAGAAATTTTTGGGCTTACATCTCCAGGATTCAGGTCTTCAAGTTCAACTCTCGCAGTTTCAGGAAATTTACTTATTACTAGCAATGCTGCTAAAAGGGGACCAGCAGCAACAAGTGCGAAAGCGTGACCATAGTTGTCAAATAAATCAGTCATATACCCCACTAACAAAAGTCCTGAAGCGCTTCCCAACACACCAAATGCGACAATGACACCATTTGATCTGGCTCTCTGCTTTGTTGAAAAAAGCTCAGGGCCATAAACACCTAATGCAACTGTAAGTGACCCAAGTACGGCACCGAACAAATGACTAGCCCACATTAATAATCCCGAAGAATAGTAACTAAGAACAATAAATACTGTCCCTCCTAAAAGCCCTGATGTTGCAATTTTTTTCCTGCCGTGGGTATCAGCGAAACGTCCAGCTAGAAATATTGCTATTCCCGCTGGAGTCGAAGTCAGAAGCCAGTAAGCGGTTATTCCAGAAGCGGAGTACCCCCTGTGTTCCCGAAGGAAATCATTTTGGAATTGCGAAGCGGGCGCAGCAAAGACTAAAAGCAAAAAACCAACACCAGCCAACAACAAGAGACGCTTATTTATAAAAGGCTCTTTTTCTATTCTGCTTTTTATATTAGAAGTTTCAGGTTGGACAATTATAGAGTTGGCTTTATAACGAAGTGATTCCGGTAGGTTCTTACTGATTCTCATCAAAGCTGGCAGAAATAGGAGAGGCACCAGATACACAACCCTCCAACCTTTTTGGTTCAGATCAGCGATTGGTAATACCCAAACAGAAATCCCTGCCCCCAAAGCAGCAGATAACGACAACATGCTTACTCCATAAGCTCTGGAACCTTTCGGTAACTCTTCAGCTGCAATAACTCCAATCAGAATTCCCATTCCTGTAGTCAAACCACGCGCAACTAACTGAGTACTCCCAAGAAACCAGAAGTTAGGAGAGACTGATCCTAAAGCTGTTGCTAAGACTGCGAGTATGAGGGTTAGCAGAAGAATGTTTCTGCGACCCTTCTTGTCAGCAATTACAAGAACGCCAAGAGAGATTAGAATTCCGACACGAATAACAGCGAGCGTAATTCCTTGTGCTGATGAGCTGTGGTCGAATTCATCAGCAGCGAATGTGATTGTTTGAGATATGACAGAGCCCAGATATCCGTCGATCACCTGAATACAGGCAAGAATTCCTAGAATCCTCGCAGAGCGTTCATCTAAACGGTCAGGAGGAGACCACCAGGGTTTTGATCTTTTAGGTAATGCTTTCCCGACTAAAAAGGAAAAGAATACTCCCCAAAATGGAATCGAAAGCCGCCAAGAAAAACTTTCTACAACTCGATTCACGCCTTTCGATTCATTTCTGACACTGATATGTCTTTCATATTTAGAAAAAGGACCATGAAGCAATTCGTATTTGTCTTCACCAACAATCTTCTCAGCTACTAAATCATTACGCGGTTCACGTAAAGCAGCCAAAGCTTCATCATCAAGTGTTTTAGTTATTTGTAGGTATTTGTCTCGCTTAAACAAGATTTCCCTATTTTCCTCGTATCAAGTTAAATGTTTTTGCTTGAATAATTGCATGTGAACGCAAACTCTGCCGACAGCGAAGCATACTTAAATCGTGGCAAGTAATTCTTTTTCCTCTGAATTTGGAACAACTTCTTCACATAATGAAGAAGGTTCAGTTGTTCGCGTCCAGCAGTCAACAGGGTTGTCCGGGACAGTGAGAGTCTCTGGAGCGAAAAATTCAGTATTGAAAATAATGGCAGCTTCATTACTAGCACCTGGACACTATGCACTTAACAATGTCCCACATATAGCCGATGTTAAGTGGATGGCCAATTTGTTGGAAACAATGGGTGCTTCAATTTCACACCAAAAAGACGTGATGCAAATAGAAATTCCTGAAGAAATGACCCCAATAGCACCGTATGAATTAGTGGAGAGAATGAGAGCTTCCATAGTGGTCTTAGGGCCTCTATTAGCAAGATTTGGTAAAGCAAAAGTATCTGTACCGGGCGGGGATGATTTTGGACATAGACCTATAGATATGCACCTAAAAGGTTTAGAAGAGTTAGGAGCCTCCTTTACTAACAGCCACGGATACATAGAAGGCGAGGTGGAAAAACTAGTCGGAGGCAAAGTATTGCTTAATTTCCCAAGCGTTGGCGCTACTGAAAATCTACTTATGGCAGCAGTATTAGCTGAAGGGGGAACAGTTATAGAAAATGCCGCACGTGAACCTGAAATAGTAGATCTAGTTTATTTCCTCAATTCTATGGGTGCTCAGATTACAGGAGAAGGAACTTCAACTATTCAAATTGAGGGAGTGGGTCACTTGTCACCTGTCGAACATACCGTAATACCGGATCGGATTGAGGCTGCAACCTATATGGCTGCCGTAGGGATGGCCGGAGGTCAGATAGTTATAGAAGAAGCACGATTAGAACATATGGAGATGCTCGCTGAGAAATTACATGAGATGGGGATAGAGATTGGGCAAGTTGAGGGAGGTATTAGTGTGTGCGTTTCTGAGAGGTTGAGATCAGTAGATCTAGCTACATTGCCTTATCCCGGTGTCGCCACTGACTATAAGCCTTTCATGGTTGCCCTTTTATCGATTTCGGATGGGGTAGGGATTGTGACAGAAAACATTTTTGCCGGAAGGTTTCGTTATGTCGACGAATTGATCAGAATGGGCGCAGATATCAGAGCAGAAGGGCACCATGCTGTTGTTCGTGGAGTCGAAAGACTTTCAGGAGCACCTGTTAGAGCTCCCGATATAAGAGCGGGAGCGGCGCTAGTTTTGGCGGGATTAGCAGCTGAAGGAGAAACTCTAGTTGGAGCTGCAAGTCACATTGAACGTGGTTATCAGAATTTAGTAGGCAATTTAAATTCTTTAGGGGCAAAAATAGAATTGATTAATCATCAGAATATTTAGAGTCGTTTTCTGTCCCAAAATTTGATTTTTTTTCTGGGTCCATTTTCTCTGCTTTACGGTTCGCTGCCCACAGTAGCCATGCCAGCAAACCTAAAGGGGCTACAACAAGGAGAATTTCATCCCATCCACCTTGATGGCCGAAAAAGAAATGTTCGAATTTCATCACTTAAGAATATTGTCAATCTCGCGGAAGTAGGTGTGGTCAGCCAATACTCGTGCGAAACTATACATATGACAAATGTTTCAGTAGAAGAATCGGATAGAGACCTAGAAGCGCTCGTGAAAGAGGTAATAGAAGTTATCAGACCTGCGCTCCAAGCAGACGAAGGCGATGTCGTGTTGCATGAGGTGAATGAAAAAACTGGAGAAGTTACTGTTGAACTAATAGGCGCATGCGTGAGTTGTGATGCATCAGATCAAACAATGAAAGCTGGGATTGAGAGAATTCTAAAAGAAAGAGTTCCAGAAATAACCTCTGTTCACAATCTAGGTGAGGTTATTTCAGATGAAGGAACAGCGGTAACTCTTTAGGAAAAAATGACTAACAACAATTGTTATTGGCATTCTGATCGATATGCCGGAGTTATTTGTCAACGATGTGAACGTCGAGTTTGCGCTGAGTGCATGCACACCGCATCCGTCGGTTTTCACTGTCCTGCGTGCATAAAGCCTCAGAACATTCATTCTCGAAGGCAACAACGCTCATCTGTAAGACTTGGTGGCCGAATTGAGAATGTTTCAGAACAATCATTAACCACAAGATCGCTTATAGCAGTAAACCTCTTCGCTTTTTTTGTAGCTCTTTTCAAAGGGGGGTCATTAGGTTCAGGAGGAGGGGATCTGTATTCTGATTTCGCTCTAATCGGGTGTGCTCGTATTTTCGTTTTTTCTGGTGAATGCATTGATGGTGTTGCAGGTGGTGAATGGTGGAGATTGGTTACAGGAGGCTTTCTGCATGCAGGCGTCATACACCTTGCATTCAACATGTTTCTCTTGTGGATGTTGGGAAGTCAGTTAGAAAGGATGTTAGGAACAACAAGTTATTTAATTTTGTATTTTGGTTCTCTATTGTCAGGAGCCTTAGGGGTGATGTTGCTTGACCCTCTTGCTTTAACTGTTGGAGCCTCAGGAGCGGTATTTGGACTAATGGGAGCAACGGTTATTTATCAATTCCGTCGAGGAATAAGTCCTTGGTCAAATGGAATTGGAAGCCTACTAGTCATAAATTTGATCTTTACTTTCGCTCGACCCAACATCTCAGTGGGGGGGCATTTAGGAGGTCTTCTTGGTGGGCTACTAATTGGCTGGCTAATTGATGAGATGAACAAAAAACGCATATCAGGTTATGTAAGAGTTCTAGTTCCATTAATAGTCGCAGTTGCTTTTGGTTTTTCTTGCATTTTGGCTTCAGAGTATTGGTACGACCCAATATTGGGTTAATGGGTTAAGACTTTTAGGAAGTTTCGACAAGGTGTTTTAGTTTGTAAAGATTTTTTTTCCAAATTTTTTTAAGTACGAGTTTTGCAAAAAATCCAGTAATTCTACCTCCCAAAAGAAGAGGGAAATCTAGGTTCTCTTCCCAAACAAAAAGTGTTTTCACATCTGAGTTTCTTTCAAGAATGAAACTACCTTTCCCTTCGACAAGACCTTTATGACTAATAGTCAATGTCTGATTGGGAGTCCATTCAGTAACTTGCATTTTGTCAGTTGTTCTTAGCGGACCGACTTTTGTATCGCAATCGAAAGTAACCCCCACACCTTCAGTTTGCTCTGAGGTGATTCTTATTTCTGAAGCGTCTGCCATCCAATTAACATGCGTCTGAATATCTGAAATAGCGTTCCAAACCATTTCCGGAGAAGCTTCAATTTCTTCAGTAATTCTTATAAACATCGATCTTAATTATGCCGATTTTTTGCTAGTAAAGCAGTTGCCTTTAACCTAAAAGAATGGATATATATCTAGATCATGCTGCTAGCACGCCTGTGCGAGAAGAAGTTATCCAAGCAATGATGCCATGGCTTTCAGAACATCCAGGAAACCCATCAGGATCTCATCGGCTAGCGCGAGAAGCACGTAGAGCTATTGATGATGCGCGAGATCACATAGCTTCACTAGTTGGAGCAGAACCTGGGAATGTGATTTTCACAAGTGGAGGAACAGAGTCAGATAATTTGGCGATAGATGGCACATTAGGTGTCAAAGGTGGTCAAGTCCTGTGTTCCGCGACCGAACATCCTGCAGTGTTGGAACCTGTTAGGGAATCTGGCGGGATAGTGGCACCCACAGATGAGACTGGAAGGGTTGATCTCGAAAGTTTGGCCAATCTTTTAGAGGCATTCGCTGATATTTCTTTAGTCTCCGTCATGATGGTGAACAATGAAACTGGAGTAATCAATGACATCAATACAATTGCCGACTTAGTGTCAGAAAAAACACCAGAAACTATGATTCACACAGACGCGGTTCAAGCGACTTCATGGCTGGATATAGCCGAATCTTCGAAAAAAGTACATTTAATAAGTCTTACTGGACATAAATTTGGCGGCCCGAAAGGTGCAGGAGCTTTAATCCTAAGAGATGGTGTGAATTTGTCTCCTGTAATTCGTGGAGGAGGGCAAGAGCGGGAAAGACGAAGCGGAACTCAAAACGTTCCGGCAATCGTGGGACTTGGAGAAGCGGCCCGTTTAATGCAGGTTGAACGATTAAAGATAAACGAAAGAGTTACTGGGTTAAGAGACAAATTGGAAAATGGATTAATAGAAAAAATTAGTGGGACAAGTCGCACTCTGCCGAAAGAAACACCCAGAACACCTGGAATAGCGCATCTTTGTTTTAAAAATATAGAAAACGAAGCACTACTTTTTCTTTTAGAAAATCAGGGTATATATGCAAGTGCAGCTTCATCATGTGCAAGCGGGGCGCAAGAGGCTTCACATGTTTTACAAGCAATGGGCGTAGATTTAAAAACAGCTGGAGGTTCAATCAGATTTTCTTTAGGTCAAACTACAACCGACGAAGAAATAGAATATGCACTAAACGCCGTTCCCGATGCTGTTCATCAGCTAAGAGAGTTTGAAAAATGACACGAATTATGGTTGCTATGTCAGGAGGTGTTGATTCATCAGTTGCAGCTGCTCTTGCCTGTGAGAACGGGGATGAAGTGGTCGGAGTGACACTTAAACTTTGGGGAGGAGATTCTGATTCTGGATGCTGTTCAGTCTCAGACGTAGATGACGCTAGAAGAGCAGCCGATTCATTAGGTATAGAACATCATGTTTTCAATTTGGGAGAAGACTTTGATGAATATGTAGTTGCTCCTTATGTAGAAGCTCATTCAGCAGGTTTAACTCCAAACCCATGTATTGAATGCAATAGGCATATCAAATTTGATCGCCTGTTGAATAGAGCAAAAGCATTGGGTTTCGAAAAAATAGTTACAGGCCATCATGCTCGGATAGTAAAGCAAAAAGATGAGACTTTCCGCATTGCAAGGGCAGTAGATGAAGCGAAAGATCAGTCCTATGTTCTTTATATGTTGAATCAAAATCAGATGTCTTCATTACATCTACCAGTCGGGGAGATGACTAAAGATCAAGTAAGAGAGAAAGCAAATAGTTTAGGACTTAGGGTCGCGACCAAGCCTGACAGCCAAGATGTCTGCTTCATTACACGTGAAAAGGGAAGAGCTGACTTTCTGGGACAAAGGATCCCTTTGACCCCTGGACGAGTGGTAGATGAAAATGGAGCCGAAGTGGGTCAAGTAGAAGCAATAGAATTGGTTACTGTTGGACAGAGGCGAGGCATGCTTCTAGCAGGTGGTAAAGAACCGAGATATGCGAACAATATTGACATTGAATCGGCGACAGTTACTGTAGGAACCCCTGATCAGCTTTTAGTTGAACAAACAGAATTTCGAGATCCTCTTTGGTCCACAGAAGAGGTTAAAGGTGAATTTCTTGTTCAAACAAGTGCACATGGAAAGCCGAAATTGGCGAATATAGAAGGTGATTTACTTGTATGGAAACAACCCCACTCACGAGTTGCTTCAGGCCAAAGTCTAGTTTTTTACGAAAAGGACCAAGTCGTAGGCGGAGCAATTGTCGTCTGATTAAACTCTCAGACCTCTTTTTTGAGCTTCTGCCAGCAAAACATTTGGTCTTACAGGATTTATCAGAAAGCTTTCGACAATTGAGGTTTCATTCGTGGTTTTTCTTGTTCCTGTTCTCAGCATCATTGAAAGCGGAGTCAGGCACTGTATTTCTAATGATAAACCGAAAGAGTTTTGGCTCAGGTCCAGAGCGTTGGTTTCAACTTTTGCAGGGGAAAAATTTGCCAGTTGATTTCTAGGGATAAGAGTTGGGTCCCCAACAGATAAATGGTCGTGTAGGAGTATTCCTGCTGGAACTAACACAAGCCAACGTTTTCCTAGTTGATATATAGCATTTGATGCTAATGCTGCAAGAGGGAATCCACATAAAGAGATTAATGAGCCAAATAAAAAGTTTTTGTTTAGTAAAAGGATCGGCCCCACAGTCAAACCTGCTACAGAAGTTAGCCATGCTAAAGGTCCAAGCAGAAGCAGCACAGGGCCTGGTGCTCTAAGAAGAAAACGACGTTCATCACCGTAAGAAGCTCCATCTGAAAATCTGTCTCCTAAAGGCGCTGAAAGAGCAACACAAGCTGCGATAACACTAGCTGCAAGACCAATAATCCCCGAAACTGAACCACTAGTTTCTAAAGCACTCCAGAGACTAAGAGCTGCAGCAGCAGGTGCTCCAATCCGAATTATCGCTAAAGAAATTGGAGTCGCAATGAGAGTTGACAAAAGTATTAAAACCCAGAAAGTCCAAAGACTAATGGAGACTGTTGTTCTTAAAAGTAATTTGAAGTCATTGAAACTATCTGCAAGAGATGGGCCGCAGAGCAAAGGCAAAGATATCCAAATAACTCGCATTATTCCAGTAGCCACAGACTCGCTGCGCCTCCCAAGGGTGTCTTTAAACAAAAGTTTCACAAAGAGCAGACTAGAGGGTTTCTGTACCGTCACGGACTATTCGTGGGTCAACGGTATTATCGAACTGTGGTTAAAGGCGATTTTTTAGAGGAAGAAAACGATAAGAAAGTTTCATCTCGTCTCGGCGAACTTGGCGAACTTATTAGATTTCATAACGATTTGTATCATGGACAAGGCGCGCCGGAAATACTTGACTCCGATTTTGACTTACTCTGGCGAGAATTGCTCGATTTAGAAAAAAAGTATCCGCATTTAGCGGATCCAAACTCACCTAGTGCAACTGTAGGAGGCAGACACAACACACCTTTTGCAGAAGTTGAACACCGTGTACCAATGCAATCGCTAGATAATGCATTTGATATAGGGCAACTTAACTCTTGGACCGACAAAGTGCAGAGACGCTTAGAGAGTGAACAAGAGATTTCTACGTGGGTTTGTGAATTGAAGTTTGATGGATTGGCTGTTTCGATACGTTACGAGAAAGGGCAATTAGTTCAAGCCGCTACACGTGGAAACGGAATTATTGGAGAAGATGTAACAGGAAACGTTTTAACCATTTCTGATGTTCCTAAAACCCTTGGCAAAGATGCTCCAGAAATATTAGAAGTTCGTGGTGAAGTGTATTTAGGGATAGAAGCTTTTAATGCTCTTAACCGCTCGCGGGAATCTTTAAACGAACCCACTTTTGCAAATCCACGTAACACGGCAGCAGGTTCATTGAGGCAAAAAGATTCAAAAGTTACAGCTACGCGTAACCTTTCATTTTGGGCTTACCAGATTGGAGAAACAAAAGGTTCACCTGAGATAGATGGACATTTTGAAACCCTGCACTGGTTAAAAGGTTTAGGTCTCCCGATTAATGAGCATGCTAAGAAATTCACCGATTTTAAAGAAGCTATTTCATACATAGAAAATATTGAGAAGATGCGTCATGATCTCGACTACGAAATAGATGGAGTTGTTATAAAAGTCGATGATTTAGCTCTACAGAAACAACTTGGAACCACAGCAAGAGCGCCACGTTGGGCAATTGCTTACAAACTCCCTCCAGAAGAAAGAACAACTCGACTGATTGACATTGAAGTCTCAATAGGTCCGGGGGGACAAGCAACCCCATTCGCGAAATTAGTACCTGTTTTTGTAGGTGGGTCGACAGTAGGTACAGCCACTCTTCATAATGCCGACCAAGTGAAAGAAAAAGATGTAAGACCAGGAGATTTAGTAGTAGTTCGTAAAGCAGGAGATGTAATACCTGAAGTTTTGAGACCAGTTATAAGCGAAAGGCCGTCAGACTCACGTCCTTGGAAATTTCCAATTTCTTGTCCAGCGTGTAAAAAACAATTAGAGCGAAGAGAAGGAGAGGCGGCAACTTTCTGCAACAACTATGAGTGCCCTCGACAAATTCGCGGACGAATAGAACATTTTGTCTCAAGAGGAGCAATGGATATTGAAGGGTTTGGTGAGCAAAGAGTCGATCTGTTTGTTTCAGAAGGTTTGATAAACGATGTTTCTGACATTTTTCGAATCGATTTCGAGCGCATTTCTAAAATGGAAGGTTTTGGGGAAGTATCTGTTACGAATCTCAAAAATGCAATCGAAGAGGCCCGTTTCAGAGATTTGGGGCGCTTGTTGTTCGCTTTAAGAATTCCACACGTGGGAACCACGGTCGCTCAGTTAATATCGGAAAATTTTCAAGATCTTGAAGCGTTGAAAAAAGTACAAATGCAAGACTTGGAGATTATTGATGGGCTGGGACCGAAAATTGCTGCGAGTGTTTTTAAATGGTTTACGAATGAACGTAATGATATTTTGATATCCAAACTTCAAGATTTGGGAGTTAACCCAAAATCTGACATCCCACTTTCAAGTGATGTGGAAAAGACTCTTTTAGGCCTAACTATTGTAGTAACAGGCAAGTTGCAAGGTTTAAGCAGAGAAGAAGCGCGCAAAATTATTAAAGAAAGAGGCGGCAAGTCTCCTGGGAGTGTTTCAGCGAAAACAACTTACTTACTTGCTGGTGAGGGAGGTGGGTCAAAACTAGACCAGGCAGAAAAGTTTGATATTCCGGTCATAGATGAGACCACTTTTGAAGATCTAATCAAAAAAGGTGATTTGCCGAAATAAATTTTTACCCAATAACTCGAAAACACCAATTCAAGCTTGATCGCCTGCTAGGTGTTTGAACCTCCCAATAGACGATG